>Ga0268299_1000075_pt1 | contig 381070 bp, 339 predicted proteins | sample NOBtaG_FD_193484 | JGI IMG/M metagenome (GOLD analysis project Ga0268299, IMG submission 193484) | Activated sludge microbial communities from bioreactor in Nijmegen, Gelderland, Netherland - NOB reactor | ecosystem: Engineered > Bioreactor > Aerobic > Activated sludge | place: Netherlands...
CCAGGATCGATCCCGAGAATGCGCATGGGTTGGCGGGCTACAGCCGTTTCTCGAAGAGGGCAGGGCTTCGGCGCAGGCTCACATCGGCGCCAGCCGATGTGAAGTCGCGAAGCGACGGGCCGGAGCCAAAGCCCGTCGTCTGCAGTCCAGGATCGATCCCGAGAATGCGCATGGGTTGGCGGGCTACAGCCGTTTCTCGAAGAGGGCAGGGCTTCGGCGCAGGCTCACATCGGCGCCAGCCGATGTGAAGTCGCGAAGCGACGGGCCGGAGCCCAAACCCGTTGCCCGGAAGTGGGCGCCATTTCGTCGATGTGCACAGACCGCGAGCCTACCCGAGCCCCGCCCCCTCAGAATCGGCGCGATGGAACCTCCGAACACGGCTCCGCATGGGCTGGCCGTCCGGCTGCGCCTCGGCCTGGCGCTGCTGGCGGTGGCGATCGCGCTCGCCACCGCGTGGTCGCTGCTTCGCGAGCTGCGCACCGGCTTCACCGCGCTGACAGCTTGGCCGCGGCATGCCGCAGTGGTCGAGTCGCTGGCCGACGAGCAGTGGGTCGAACTCGAGATCACGCCCGCGGCGCACGACGCGATGCCGTCGCTGCGGCAACCGCAACATCCATCACCGACGCGCGAGAGCCATGTCCGCGTGCTGCTGCCGCGTCCGTCGTACCTGTGGGCCGGGCTTCGCGACGAAGTCGACCTTGCGCACGACCCGCAGGATCCGGCGCGTGTCGTGCTGCTCGACGCCGGCAGCCTCGGCGTGCCGCTGCTTGCGAAGGGGGTGCTGATCGCGCTGCTCGGCGTCGCCTGGCGCGGCTGGCGACGGCTGCCATGGGGCAGTGATCGCCTCTGGCAGCGCGGCGCCTGGGTCGATACCGCCCGCACCGCGCAGCGCCCGGGGGCTGCCGCGGCGCCGGCGGACGAGCTGCGCGAGCCTGCCGCGGTGCGCCGCGCGACGCGCTTCTGGGCGGTGGTGATGGGCATGCTGACGGTGGCGCTGGCGATCGGCGGCGTGCTGAGCTGGCACGACGAGCCGGTGGGTGTGGCCGCAACCTGGCTGGTGATCGGTGCGCTCGACCTGCTGCTCGTGCACACCTTCGTTGCCGTCCGCACCCGCGTGCTGCGCTGGGACCGGGAGGGCCTCGCCGACAGCGATCTCTTCCAGACGCGGCGCATCTCCTGGCCGTCGATGGGCCGCCTCGTGCGGCTGAACATCGCCGCCGAGGAGCAGCAGCGCTTCGAGCGGCTGTCGCACGCCGCCAGGCGCGGACGCATGCGGCCGCGCAGCGACTTCCGCTGGCTGCTGCACGACACCGAAGGGCGAGAGCTGCTGCGCCTGCACGACGGCGTGCAGGCGCAGCCGGCCTTCGCGGCACTGGTGGCCCGCATCGGCCCCCAGGCCGCGGCCGAGCTGCAGCTCGCGCGCGAGGTGGCCGGCGCGGCGGTGCCGGCGGCGCATGGCGCCCGGGTCGACAACGCAGCCGGGGCGCCATCCGACCGGCGGCTCGAGGCGCTGCAGCGTGGCCACGACGATGCGATGCGCTGGGGCGTCGTGATCGTCATCGCACCCTTCGTCGCGGCGGCCGTGTTCTCCACCGCGCGGGCAACCTGGTTCGTCGTTGCCGCCGAGCGCGCCGCCGGCACCGTGGTCGCGAAGTCGGAGGAGAGCCCGACGTCGTTGACGGTGGCCTACACGCCACGCGGCGCTGCCGGGCCGCTGCAAATCGAAAGCGACGGCACCGAGGGCTACGGCGCGGTGCCGATCGGTGCCGCGATCACCGTCTACTACGACCCCGAGCGCCCGTCGCACGCCCGGCTCGACCTCTTCCTCGAGCTGTGGCTGTGGCCGATGATCCTCGGCGGCCTGGCGCTGCTGGTGGCGGTGCCGTTCGGGCTGGCGCTGCGCTCGATGTCGCGGCGGTGATCGCTAGAAGTACCAGCGCACCGCATGGAAGAAGATCGGCGCCGCGAAGCACAGCGGCGCGACACGGTCGAGCAGGCCGACTGCGCCGGTGACCGAGCTGCGGTTGCCCCAGTAGCGAACGCCGGCGTCCTTCTTCAGCGCGCGCATCACCAGCTCGCCAAGCGTGCCGCAGCCGCCGGCCAGCGCCGCCATCGCCGCCGCGCGCAGCGGCTCCACCGGCGTGATCCAGAAGAAGGCCGCGCCGACCACTGCCGCCGCCGCGACGCCGGCGGCGAAGGCCCGCAGCGAGAAGCTGCGGTCGATCTGCCGCACCATCGGCCGCAGGCGCAGCGCGCGGCTCGCCAGTTCCTGTGCGATCTGCCCCACCGCGACGACGACGACGAGGAAGAAGAGCAGGAAGGCGCCGCGACCGCCGAAGCGCGGCAGGTTCAGCAGCAGCAGCGCCGGCGCGTGGCTGAGCCCGAAGACGCAGACCATGATGCCCCACTGGATCTTCGCGTTGCGTTCGAGGAAACGTTCGGGGTCGCCGGCGAGCGCGCTCACCACCGGGATCGCGAGGAAGACGTAGACGGGGATGAAGACCGAGAAGAGGTCGAAGCGCTGCAGCCCGACGATTCCGTATTGCAGCGGCAGCACGACGAAGAAGGCGAGGATCAGCCCGCGGTGATCGCCGCGGCGCGTGTGCGCGAGCGTGATGAACTCCCGGAGCGCCAGGAACGAGATGACGCCGAAGGCGAGCGTCGCGCCCACCGGGCCGAGCATCCAGCTCACCCAGAACACGCTGGCGCCGAGCCACAGCGCGCGCAGGTCGCGCCGCAGCTGGATCTGGCGCTGTGCGGTCTCGTCGTCGTCGGCGATCGAGCGCAACGCGACGACGATGCTGACGAGTGCCAGCACGCCGAACAGCGCGACGAAGAGCAGCGCGATCTGCGCGTCGACGTCCCAGCCGCGCGGGTCGGTCATGATTCCTTGGGCTTCAGCGTCATCACCGCGGCGCGCGCACGTTCGAGGAAGGCGCGCTTGTCCTCGTCGGGCTCGAGCTGCATCGGCGCGCCGAAAGTCACCGTGCACAGGATCGGCACCGGCACCACCTCGCCCTTGGGCATCACGCGCTGCACGTTGTCGATCCAGGCCGGGATCAGCGCCACCTCGGGGAACTGGCTCGCCAGGTGGTAGAGGCCGCTCTTGAACGGCATCGGTTCGCCCTTGTGGCTGCGTGTGCCCTCGGGAAAGATGACCAGCGAATCGCCGTTTCTCAGCGCCTCGACCAGCGGCTCGAGCGGGTCCTGGTCGTCGGTGCGCTGCCGCGCGACATAGACGGCGTTGAAGACCTCGCGCGTCAGCCAGTGTTTGAAGCGCGACGAGGTCCAGTAGTCCTTGGCGGCGATCGGCCGCGTCTGCGCGCGCAACTCCTCGGGCAGCGCCGCCCAGATCAGCACCCAGTCGAGGTGGCTCTGGTGGTTGGCGAAGTAGATGCGCTGCTCGGCCTTCGGCGCGCAGCCCTTCCAGTGGCCCTGCGCGCCGGTGATCAGCCGGGCGATGAACGCGATCAGCAGGCCCATGGCCTCGGCGCGGGTCATGGCAGGGATGCTAACCGGTGGTCTCGGCAGCCCCGGCCAGCAACGCGCGGTGCGACGCGTGGCCTTGCAGGAAGCGCCGACGGGATGCCTCGTCCTCGAACTCGTGGGCCGCGGTGCGCTGCAGCCAGGCGACGCCGGCGTCGTGCGCGGCTCGTGCCTCGGCGTGCGCGCCGGCAGCCTGCAGCACGGTGCTGGCGGTGGCCCAGACGCCGGCCATCTCGTCGCAGCCGGGGTCAAGTGCATCGGCCAGCGTGAGTGCGGCGCGTGCGTGGGCCGCCGCCGCAAGCAGGTCGTGCTGCGCCATCGCGGCGCGTGCCGCAGCGGCCTCGGCGGCGCGCTGCATGCCGCGAAGGCCACGCTCGCGCAGCAGCGCCGCGAGCGCGGCCACCTCGTCGTACGGCAACGCCTGCCAGCGCACTTGCATCACGCGGTGCTTCAGTGTCGCCACCGTCACCGCAGGGGATGCCATGTTCGTACCGGCCTCCTGCAACAGCGCGGCGGTGTCGTCGCCGCGGGCGCCGGCGATCTGCACGCGCAGCCAGCCATGCATCAGCGCCACCACCGACTGCCCTGGCGGCACCGGCGGATGCCGTGCAGCCCAGCGTGCGGCGCCGTCGAGGTCGCCTGCGGCGAGGGCGATCTGCGCCATCACGTCGGTGAAGGTGCCCGGGCAGGGCTTGCCTTCGGCGGCGAGGTGGTCGATCAGTTGCCGCATCTGCGTGCGCGCGTCGCGCAGGCGGCCCAGCGCAAGCAGCATCAGCGCCTTGAAGTGAAGCAGGTCGGTGGCGATCCCTTCGGCGACACCGGGTTCGGCGTCGGCGAGCACCGCCGACATCTGGTCGCAGGTGGCGGCGGCCTCGGCGTTGCGGCCGGCCATGTGCAGCGCCCTCGCGAGCGCCGCGCCAGTGCCGGCGAGCAACCCTGGGTGGCGGCGTTGCCGGAGCCGCCGCATCACCGGCCGCAGCGCGTCGATCGCGCGCGGCGCGTGGCCGAGCCAGTTCAACACCATGCCGTGGGCGCGGCCGAAGACGATCGCGGTGTCAGCTTCGGCGAGGTCGAGTTGCGGCCGCACCGCGTCGCAGAGCGCGAGCGCGCCCTCGGGTCGCTGGCTGAACGGCGCGATCGCCGCCGCCGCGCGCACCGCGCCGAGCAGATGCCGGGGCGGCAACTGAGCGACGTCGCCGACCACCGCGTCGGCCAACGCCTCGCCTTCGGCAACCGCGGCGTCGACACGGCGCTGGTTGTAGAGCATCACCGTGCGCAGGCTGGCCAGCGGCAGCCGCTCGGCGGGGTCGGCTACCAGCCGCTCGGCAGAGGCCAGCGCTCGCTCGGCAAGGCCGTGGTCGCCGATCGCGAGTGCGGTGTCGGCGGTGTCGTGCCAGGCCGCGAGCGCGGCGACGCGGTCCCTCGCCGCGTCGAAGCCGGTTGCCGCCGCTTCGAAGCGCTCGGCGGCGCCGCGGAACTGCCCGCGTGAGCGCGCCTGCTCGGCGGCGCGGTGCTGCCAGGGTGCCGCCTCGGCGATGTGGCCGGCGGCGGCGAAGTGCTCGGCCACGACGGCGGCGCCGCCGCCGTGAGCCGCAAGGTGCTCGGCCACCATCCGGTGAAGCGCCGGGCGCAGCGACGGCCCCACCGTCGCACGCACGGCATCGGCGACCAGGTCGTGCGCGAAGCCGTGTTCGTCGACGAGCTGCGCCGACTCCAGCGCCGCCAGCGCCGGCGCCAGCGCCAGCGGTGCGCGGCCGAGCGCATGGCCGGCCAGCGAGAGCGAGAAGTCGCTGCCGGCCACCGCCATCAGCTGCGCGAGCGGCATCGCGTCGCCGGGCAGCCGCTGCAGCCGTGCCTGCACCGACGCCAGCAGGCTCTGCGGCAGCGGCAACGGCCGACCCGGGTGCCAATGCTCGAGCCCGCGCTGCCACAGCGACTTCAGGCACTCGAGAACGAAGGCCGGGTTGCCGCCGACCTGCGCGTGCAGCGTATGCGCGAGCGCGTCGCGCGCAGCGCTGCCGAGCGCAGGCGCCGGCAGCTCGTCGATCAGCGCGCGCAGCGCCGCGACGTCGAGCGCCGCCGGTTCGAAACGTGCCGACTGGCCGCTGGCGAGCAGCATCTCGACGAACGGCTGCGCGGCCGGTGGCAGCTCGTCGGCGCGGTAGGCCAGCGCGAGCGCGAGGCGGTTGGCAGGTGGCGCGGCCAGCCAGTGGCCGACGATCGTCTGCAGCCCCTGCAGGCTGCCTGAATCCGCAAACTGCAGGTCGTCGATCGCCACCAGCGCGAGCCCGGCGTCGCGGCAGGCCGCGAGCGCGCGCGATGCCGCACGCAGCCGGCGCGCTTGTTCGGCTGCGGCGGCTGGCGCCTCGGCAGGCAGCGGCGGGTCGCGCAGCGCATCGAGCGCGGCGCGGGCGGCGTCGTCGAGGGCAGGGCCGAACTGACGCTGCGCCATCGCGAGCAGCCGCATCAACAAACTCCAGGGTGTGGCGGCATCGCCCGGGCGCGCGGCCACCCGGAGCGCCGGCGACCCCGTCGCCGCCAGCTCGGCCAGCAGGCGGCTCTTTCCGATGCCTGCGGTGCCGGCGAGCACCACCGCGTGCCCGGCCGCGAGTGCCGACTTCAGCTCGCCGAGCAGGCGCTCGCGGCCAGCCAACCGCGGCGGCCGGTGCAGCGCCGCCGGCAACCCGGCTGCAGACGTGGTGTCTCCGGCGAGGATGCGTTGGCCGAGCGCGTGTGTTGCCGCCGACGGCTGGATGCCGAAAACCTGCCGCAGCATCAGCCGGCAGTCGTCCCAGGCCGCGACGGCGGCTGCGCGGTCGCCACTGCCGGCGAGGACTTCCATCCGCAACCGCCAGCTCTCTTCGGACTCGCGATCGGCGGCCAGCAGCGCTTCGGAAGCGCGAAGCGCCGTCGGCCAATCGGCGCGGTCGATCAGCGCCCGCAGCATGTCGTGCCGCCGCCGCAAATCGGCACGGCGGGCATCGTCGCGCCGCGCTTCGAGCCAGGCCGACAGTTCGTCGGCGTCGTCGAAGTGCAGCGTGCCGAGCAGCGGCTCGCCCACCGCGGCCTCGGCCACCGGAACCGCCAACCGCAGCCCACCGCGGTCCTCGGCGAGAAGCGGGCCATGCGCACGCTTCAGTCGTGCCAGCGCCTGGCGCAGGTTGGCGCGCGACTGCGCCTCGCTGCCGCCGGGCCACAGCAGCGTGGCCAGCCGCTGACGCGGGGCCGGCCCTTCCAGGTGCAACCATGCGATCAGTGCCGCCTCGCGCGCGGCGAGCGCTCGTTCACCCCCGTCGTCCAGCGCGACGCGGGGCGGGCCGTGCAGGTGCAGCCGGGGCATGGGGCGCGAGTGTGCCTGCGCGGCGCCCGGGTCCTCGTCACGCCGCCGTCACGCCGGCCCCGCGAAAGTGCCGGCCACCCCACCCGATGGAGCCGAAATGACCGCCCACCCAGCGAACACCCTTCTTGTTGCCCTGCCCGCCACGCCCAGGGGCCGGGTGCTGTCGCGCCGCCACCTGCTGCTGGCGGCGGTGTCGTCGGCCGCGGTAGCCGCCTGCGGCGGGGGTGGCGGCGTCATCGGCGACATGCCGCTGATCGAACACTTCGGCGCCGACCGTGAGCGCTACTTCGTCGGCGACCGCGCGCGGCTGACGGCGCGTTTCCGCGGCGGCCCGGCCACGATCGAGCCCGGGCTCGGCGCGGTGACGAACGGCGCCGCGATCGACACACCGCCACTGGACGTGAACACACGCTTCGACCTCGTCGTTGCCGGTCCGGGCACGGTGCCGCTGGTGCGCTCGCTGACGCTGCCGGTGGCCTATCGCGACCGCTACCGGCCGCTGGCGGCCGGCTTCGTTGGCTCCGGCCACGGCTCGGCGGCGCTGCCCGACGGCGGCGTGCTGTTGATCGGCGGCTCGCGCGGCGGCGCCATTTTCTCCGACGCCGTCGACCGCTTCGACCCCGCGACCGGCACGCTGACGCGCATCGGCACGATGCAGGCCGGCCGCTGGCAGCCCGAGGCGCTGACGCTGCCCGACGGCCGCGTGCTGGTGGCCGGCGGTATCTCGGCATCGACCGAGTGGCGGCATGTCGAGCTGATCGACGCCGCCCAGGGGCGGGTGGAGACACGCGGGATGTTGAGCGTGCCGAGGCAGTACGCCGGCGCGGCCGTGCTCGCCGACGGGCGCGTGCTCTTCACCGGCGGCCACGCCGCCGGCGAGCGAAACGAGCTCGGCATCAGTGCGTCGGCCGAGATCTGGGATGCCGCCAGCGGCAGCTTCCGCCGCCTCTCGGGGCGGATGGCGATGCCGCGCATGAGCCACCGCGCGACGCTGCTCGGCGATGGGCGCGTGCTGCTCACCGGGGGCTTCTCGACGATGAGCGACGGCGAGACCGGCTACCGCTTTGCCGAGATCTTCGACCCCGCCACCGAGACCTTCACCGCGATCGATTCGCCGGTGGTGAGGACGATCGGCAACCACGCTGCGGTGCGGATGCCCGCCGGCGGCGTGCTGCTGCTCGGCGGCGAGGACTGGGACGGCGCCCGCTCGTCGCCGCGTGCCGCGGTCTGGCACTTCGACGAGCGCACGCAGCGTTTCAGCGCCGCCCCGCCGCTGGCGACGCCGCGAACGCTGGCGGCGGTGGCCGGGCTGCGCGACGGGCGCGTGCTGCTGTTCGGCGGCCAGGACACGACGCCCGAGCGCTACAGCGAAGGTGCCGAGCTCTACGACGCCGCCAGCGGCGGCCGCGCGATCGCCGCGCTGCCCGGGCAGCGCGCCTTCCACAGCGTGACGCGGCTCGCCGACGGCCGCGTGCTGGTGGCCGGCGGCGAAGCCTGGAACGGCAGCTACGCCGCGGCGCTGGTGGTCTACGAGTGACGCCGAGGCCGGCGCTTCGTGCGCGGCGCTTCGGTCAGAGCCGCTCGAAGACCGCGGCGATGCCCTGGCCGCCGCCGATGCACATCGTCACCAGCGCATAACGCCCGTTGATGCGCTGCAGCTCGTACAGCGCCTTGGTGGCGATGAAGGCGCCGGAGCAGCCGATCGGGTGGCCGAGCGCGATCGCACCGCCGTTGGGGTTGGTCTTCGCGGGGTCGAGCTCGAGCCCGCGCGAGACCGTGAGCGCCTGTGCCGCGAAGGCCTCGTTGCTCTCGACGACGTCCATCTGGCCGACCGTCAGCCCGGCCTTCTTCAGCGCCATGCGCGAGGCCGGGATCGGGCCCTCGCCCATGATCTCGTTGGGCACGCCGGCCACCGCGTACGAGACCAGCCGCGCCAGCGGCTTCAGGCCCGCCTTGGCAGCGACGTCGCCGCCGGCGAGCACGAAGAAGGCCGCGCCGTCGTTGATGCCCGAGGCGTTGCCCGCGGTGACGGTGCCACCGTCCTTCTTGAACGCCGGCTTCAGCTTGGCCAGCGTCTCGAGCGTGGTGCCGGCCTTCACATGCTCGTCGGTGTCGAAGACCACGTCGCCCTTCTTGCCCTTCAGCGTGATCGGAACGATCTGGCTCTTGAAGCGGCCCTCGGCGATGGCGGCCGCGGCGCGGCGGTGCGACTCGACCGCGAGCGCGTCCTGGTCGTCGCGCGTGATGCCCCACTTGGCGGCCAGGTTCTCGGCGGTGATGCCCATGTGGCCGACGCCGAAGGGGTCGGTCAGCACCGCGACCATCGCATCGAGCGCCTTGGTGTCGCCCATGCGCGCACCGGTGCGCAGGCTCGGCATCAGGTAGGCGCCGCGGCTCATCACTTCGACGCCGCCGCCGACGCCGTAGTCGCAGTCGCCGAGCTTGATGTTCTGCGCCGTGGTGACGATGGCCTGCAGCCCGGATGAGCACAGCCGGTTGACCGCCATTGCCACCGAGTCCATCGGCAGCCCGGCCTGGATCGAGGCCACGCGCGCGACATAGGCGTAACGCGACTCGGTGGGGATGGTGTTGCCGACCGTGACGTAGTTGATCAGCTTCGGGTCGGCGCCGGAACGGGCAACCGCCTCCTTCATCACGGTGCCGGCGAGCTCCGGCGGCTCGATCCCGGCGAGCGACCCGCCGAAGGTACCGATCGCCGAACGCACCGCGCTCAGCACCACGACTTCACGTTGGCTCATCTCGAATCTCCAATGGCAAAAGAGGGGTGGACCGTCGACCGCAGCCCGTGCGCCGCATCCTACGCCGAGGCGTATTCACCTGGCTTACGTGCGATGACGTAATCGTGTGGGCCCCCGGCCGCCTGGCGGCCGCCCCCCGCGGGGGCTACCCGACCCGACCGGGAGACCCGGATCGGGCCGGGCCCGCTAACGCCGCCACTCCCCCTGGGCGTCTTCGACGACCGGTCCCCAAGGGGACCTTGGTCAGTGGCGGAAGTGGCGGGTCCCGGTGAAGACCATCGCGATGCCGCGCTCGTCGGCGGCGGCGATGACCTCGTCGTCGCGCATCGAGCCGCCGGGCTGGATGACGCAGCGCGCGCCGGCGTCGACGACGACGTCGAGCCCGTCGCGGAAGGGGAAGAAGGCGTCGCTGGCGACCGCCGAGCCGGCGAGCGAGAGGCCGGCGTTGGCGGCTTTGATGCCGGCGATGCGTGCACTGTCGACGCGGCTCATCTGGCCGGCGCCGATGCCGAGCGTCATGCCGCCGCCGGCGAAGACGATGGCGTTGCTCTTGACGAACTTGGCGACCTTCCACGCGAACAGCAGGTCGGCGAGCTGCGACTCGGTGGGGGCCACCTTGGTCACCACGCGCAGCTCGGCGAGCCCGACGTTCTTCGCGTCGCTGCCCTGCACCAGCAGGCCACCACCGACGCGCTTGAAGTCGAGCGTGTTGACCGAGGCCGGCGCGGTGTTGTCGGGAAGCGGCACCTCGAGCAGCCGCATGTTCTGGCGCGACGCGAAGATTGCGCGCGCCTCGGGGGTGACGCCGGGCGCGATCAGCACCTCGACGAACTGCTTGTTCTCGCCGATCGCGCGTGCGGTGTCGGCGTCGAGCGGGCAGTTCAGCGCGACGATGCCGCCGTAGGCCGAGGTGGGGTCGGTGCGGTGCGCCTGGCGGTAGGCCTCGACGAGGGTGGCGCCGACTGCGACGCCGCAGGGGTTGGCGTGCTTGACGATCACGCACGCGGCGACCCCGGCGCTGCCCGCCGATCCGGGCCGATCGAAGCTCTTCACGCACTCCCACGCGGCGTCGGCGTCGGCGATGTTGTTGTACGAGAGCGCCTTGCCCTGCAGTTGCGTCCAGCGAGCCAGCAGCCCATCCGCGGGCCGGGCCTCGCGGTAGAAGGCGGCGGCCTGGTGCGGGTTCTCGCCGTAGCGCATGTCCTGCGTCTTGGTGAACTGCAGCGACAGCACCGCCGGGAACGGCTCGCGCGCCGGCACCACCGCGGCGTTGTCCTCGGCGCCCGGGGCGAGTGCGCCGAGGTAGTTGGCGATCATGCCGTCGTAGGCCGCGGTGTGCGCATAGACCTTCTTCGCCAGCGCGAATCGGGTGCCGCGCGTGATGCCGCCGGCGCGCAGCTCGTCGAGCACCAGCGAATAGTCGGCAGGGTCGATCAGCACCGCGACGTCGGGCCAGTTTTTCGCGCCGGCGCGAAGCATCGCCGGGCCGCCGATGTCGATGTTCTCGGTGGCGTCGTCGAGCGTGCAGTCGGCGCGAGCCGTGGCCTGTGCGAACGGGTAGAGGTTGACCACCAGCAGGTCGATCGTGCGGATGCCATGGCCATCGAGCGCGGCCATGTGCTCGGGGCGGTCGCGCCGTGCCAGCAGCGCGCCGTGGATCCGCGGGTGCAGCGTCTTGACGCGGCCGTCGAGCATCTCCGGAAAGCCGGTGATCTCGGCCACTTCGGTCACCGGCAGCCCGGCATCGGCGAGCAGGCGCGCGGTGCCGCCGGTGGACAGCAGGTGCACGTCGAGCGCGACCAGCGCCTTCGCGAAGTCGACCACGCCGGTCTTGTCGGAAACGGAGAGCAGGGCGGTCAGACGGGGCATGGCGGCTCGTGGGTCACTTGATCAGCTTGTGGTCGAGGAGCTTGCGGCGCAGCGTGTTGCGGTTGATGCCCAGCCACTCGGCAGCCTTGCTCTGGTTGCCCTCGGCGCGCTGCATCACGACGTCGAGCATCGGGCGCTCGACGGCGTTGATGATCATCTCGTGCACCGCGTTCGGCTCGGCGCCGCGCAGGTCGTCGAAGTAGCGCTCGAGGCTGGCGCGGATGCACTCGTCGATGTGCTTCTTGCTCACGGGTGCAGCCTACACACTTCGTGTGGTCCCTCCGACAGGGAAATCGCGCCCTGCAAAGCCGCACCGCTCATGCTCTGCGCACCCCCAGGGCCGGGCCAGCCCGGCCCGCCCCCCGCGGGGGTTCAAGCAAAGTGGCAGAGCCACACTTGCTCGAGAGCCGCAGCTGTTCGTCGTTGGCGGCCGGCAGCCACGGATGCAACGCGGCCAGCTCGTCGAAGAAGGTGTGCACCGCACGAAGCTGCGCAGCGGCGTCGTCGAGCGTGTTCATCGCGGCGCGAAAGGCCTCGCCGCCGGGAAGCGCACGAACCGCCCAGCCGATGTGCTTGCGTGCGCTGCGGACGCCGGCGGACTCGCCGTAGAGCGCGTAGTGGTCCCGCAGGTGTTCACCCAGCCAGCGCTGCACGTCGCACGTCGCCGGCGGCGCGGCATGGGCGCCGGTGGCGAGGAAGTGCGCGATCTCGCCGAAGATCCACGGCCGCCCTTGCGCGGCGCGGCCGATCATCAGCGCATCGGCGCCGGTGGCCCGGAGCACGTCGCGTGCGCGTTCGGGCGAGTCGATGTCGCCGTTGGCGACCACCGGCACCGCCACGGCGGCCTTCACCGCGGCCACCGTGCGATGTTCGGCGCGGCCGAGGAAACCCTGCTCGCGGGTGCGGCCGTGCACGGTGATCATCTGCACGCCCTCGTCGGCGGCAGCGCGCGCCAGCGCGACCGTGTTGCGCTCGGCGTCGTTCCAGCCGGTGCGCATCTTCAGCGTCACCGGCACACCGTGCGGCGAGCAGGCGGCAACCACCGCGCGAACGATCGCCAGCGCGAGCGCGGGCTCGCGCATCAGCGCCGACCCGGCGAAGCGGTGGCAGACCTTCTTCGCAGGGCAGCCCATGTTGATGTCGACCACCTGCGCGCCACGGTCGACGTTGTAGCGAGCGGCGTCGGCCATCTCGGCGGGGTCGACGCCGGCGATCTGCACTGCGATCGGTGCCGGCTCGCCGGAGTGGTCAGCGCGGCGCGAGGTCTTCAGCGAGGCCCACAGCTCGCGCTTGCTGGTCACCATCTCGCTGACCGCGTAGCCGGCACCGAGCCGCCGGCACAACATGCGAAACGGCCGGTCGGTGACGCCGGCCATCGGCGCGACGAAGAGACGGTTCGGCAGCTCGAGCTTGCCGATGCGCAGCGTGGACAAGGGGGGTGGGTGCTGAAAAAGGAGGCAGCAGTATAGCGGCGCGCCCTGTGGCGGCCGCGCACGAACCGGTCAGGCCACGCGCTGCAGCGTCAACAAGAACTCGACCCCGTCGTCGGTGTCGCGCGCGGCGATCGTGCCGCCCATCTTCGCGAGGTAGGTACGGGCGACGAAGAGGCCCTGGCCGCGGTGTTCGCCGCCACCGCCGTCGGTGCCCGAGACACCGTACTCGAAGATGCGCGACGCCACCTCGCGGGCGATCGGCGCGCCGCGGTTGTGTACGCTGACGCGGGCTTCGCGCTCGGCGAGTTGCAGCGCCAGCGTGATCGGCGTGCCGGGCGTGCGGTGGCGCGCGGCGTTGCGCAGCACATGCGACACCGCGTCTTCGAGCGCATGTTCGTCGGCGCGTACCGGCACCGGCCTGCCGTGGCGCGTGAAGGTGACGCCGTCGATGCCGACGAAGCGTGCGTTGGCGGCCACCTCGGCGAGGAAGGCGTCGAGGTCGACCGTGCCCGCCTCGATCGGCGTCGCCTCGAAGGCCTCGCTCGGCGACGCCTGGCCGTAGAGCACGCGCAGCGCCTGCTGCATGCGCCGCAGGTAGCGCGACGCCGGGTCGTCGGGCTCGCCGTGCAGCGCCAGCAGCGACTGCAGCGGCGAGACGATCTCGTGGCCGACCGCGTGCCACTGTTCCTTTTCCTGCGCGGCGCGGATCTGCTCGCGCCGGGCCGCCTCGTTGACCCGCTGCAGCAGGTCCTGCAGGCCTTGCGCGAGCACGCCCAGCTCGTCGCTGCTCTTCAGGTCGGAGAGGTCGAGCGTCGCCAGCTCGGCACGACCGCCCCCCGCGCCCGCGGCGCGGCCGCCCTCCGCGGCGTCGGCACGCACCCGGCTCGACACCGCGGCGGCACGCCGCGTCAGCAGCGTGACGCGGCGCATGATGCGCAATTCGAGCGCCAGCCAGGTGAGCAGCACCGCAGCCAGCATCGCCGCGACGAACCCGCTCGTCCTTGTCGCGACGACGGCGAGCGCCTGGTTCACCGAGCGGATGTCGCCCTCGAGCGTGAGCTCGTAGCGCGAGAGCGGGGTCGAGATCGTCTCGCGCGCGACGATCGGCGAGTCGAAGCCCGCCACCGGCAGCCGGCGGACCAATGCGTCGAGCCAGGGTGAGCTCGCCTCGCCGCCGTCGTCGGCACCGCGCAGCTCGATCACCGCCCCCGGCCGGCCTTCGCGCCGCACGCGCAGCGTCTCGCCCGGCTGCAGCAGCGCACGCAGCTCGGCGAGCGAGAACGACGCGGTGGCGCCGGGCGCGTCGCTGTCGAACAGCGGTGCGCCGTCGCCCGGCGGCAGCAGCCGCACGCGCAGCACCATCGACTCCAGCTCCGGCGGCGGCCAGCGCGGCTGGCGCGCGGCCAGTGCCTGCTGGAAAGCCGGCACCGGCAGCCGCAGCGAGATCGTCGTGCGGCGCGGGCAGTCGCTGTCGCCGTGTGCGGGGTCGGCGCAGCGTGCCTCCTGCCACAGCCAGCCGCGGAAGTCGCGCACCGGCTTCGAACCCGGTGCGAGCGGTGTTCCGCCCGCGAAGGCCACCAGGCGGCCACGGCCGTCGGCCGCCACTTCGTAGGCCGCGGTCCACTCGCTCGTCGAGCCGTTCGTTTCGAGCGCCAGCACCACGCGGTGCGACAGCGCCAGGTCGAGCTCGCCCGGCCGGTGCGGCTCGAGCGGGCCGGCTGCGAGGCTGCCGACGACGTAGACGAAGCCGCCGGCGTAGGGGTTGGCGCCGACACCGACGCACAGCGTCGCCGTGCTCGGGTACTGCAGCGCGCAGCCGGCCATCTCGACCGCCTGCTGCGCCTTGCTGCGGTCGTCGAAGTCGATCGCCGAGAAGGGCAGCAGCCAGGGCCGCACCGGCGTCGGCGCCCGCTCGAGCGCGGCGGCATTGAGCAGCGCGAGCTGGCCGGTGGGATGGCGCAGCCGCGCCGCGATCTGCGCCTGGCTCTTGCGCAGCCCTTCGGCGTACTGCTGGTGGCGGCGTTGCTTCTCGTCCTGCAGCAGGTTGACCGCCAGCGCCACCGTCGCCAGCGCCAGCAGCAGGAAGGCGCCGCGGAAGAACACCCGCATGCGCAGCGGCACGCGCCCCGGCAGGCGCATCCAGGTCAGAGCCCGCGAGGCCATGGCAGTGAGCGAGACCGGGCAGCCCGCGCAGGCTTCGTCACGAGGGTCGGGCGCGGTCCGACACGCGCGAAGAAACCCCTGTCTCGCTGGTCATGGTGCACTCCGCAGCGGGTCTCGCAGCCAGCGGAAGCCGCGCATCGGGACATTCTCGATGCCGTCGAATGCGGGGTCGATCTCGCGGAAGGCTTCGCGGATGGTGGCGACATGCTTGCGAACGTTGTCGCGGTTGCGGCCGCTCTTGACCACCTGGAACAGATCTTCGTAGCTGACGACGTCGCCGGCGCGCGCGTGCAGCGCGGCGAGGATGCGCTGCGCGGTCAACGGCAGGTTCACACGCTGCCCGCGCCACAGCGCGCTCGCCTGGCGCAGCGGGTCGATCGACAGCTCGTCCGCCGGCGCGGCGGGTGCGGCCGCCGGCCTGGCGGCACGCAGCATCTCGAGCAGCGTGTCGACGAAGTCGGCCTCCTCGAAGGTGGTCTTCTGCAGGTAGTCCCAGGCATCGAGCGCCTTCATGATGCCGCGGTACAGCGTCGCCGGCATCGCCGACACCACCAGCACCGGCGTGCCCGCCGCGCGCTTGTTGATGGCGTTGATCAGCGCCACGCCGGCGTGGCGCTCGCGGCCGAGTTCGATGTCGAGCACGACGACGTCGTAGCGCTCGCGTCCGAGCGCGGCCTCGGCCTCGTCGCGCGAGAACCACTGGTGCACCTCGATGCCGGGTCGCGCCGCGAGCACCCAGCCCTTGAGCTGGTCGCTCGTCGGCCGGTCATCCTCGATCAGCGCCAGCTTGCCCGCCATGACGGCCGATTATCGAAGTGCCACCGGCCGCGGCGCGTGAGTGTTTCTTCCGCGCGCCGGAACGAAGAGCCCCGGCGGCGGCGTTGAGTGCTCCGGGTGCGGTTCGAAGAATGAAGCGCACCGCAACCGCCGAGGAGCCCGACGATGAACGACCGACCGAACCCGCTCGCCGATGTGATGCACCGTGCCTGGCGACGCACCAGCGAACGCGCCGCCGGCGCGCGGCGCGCCCTCTCGGGCCACCGCGCCACGCTGCTCACGCTGGCGCTGGCTGCCGGTGCCGCCTGGGTGCTGGCGAACCACCCCCCGTTGCAGACGGTGGAGGTCGGCAGCGTCGCGGTGCGTACCAACCCCTTCACCGGCGGCAGCGACGAGTTCGCTGCCGGCCCGGTGTGGGTGTGGCGGCCGCTGCAGGAACTGCGCACCTTTGTGCTGCGCGACCAGGTCTACCGCCCGGCGCAAGGGCGTCGCGCGGCCGGCGAGGCACCGTACCAGTCGGTCGAGGGGCTCTCGCTCGGCGTCGATCTGGTGGTGCGCTACGCGCTCGACCCCGCCCGATTGAAGCAGGTGGCACGCACGCTGCCCGAGGACATCGGCGGCCAGATCGTCGCGCCCGCGGTGCACGGCGTGGCCTACAAGGTGCTGTCGCGCCACACCGTGCGCGAGATCTTCTCGGCCCAGCGCGCCGAGGTGCAGGCGGCGATCGAGGTCGAGCTGCGCGGCCGGCTGGCCGGCGACGGCATCGTGCTGCGCAGCGTGCAGATCGGCCAGGTCGACCTGCCGGAGGACTACCGCCGCGGCATGGACAAGCTGCTTGCCGAGGAGCTCGAGACCGAGAAGATGCGCTACACGCTCGAGCTGAAGGAAAAGCGCGTCCGCCAGACCGAGCTCGAAGCGCAGGCGGACAAGGTGCGCCGCGAGACCGCCGCCGCCGCCGCGGCGCAGGAGCAGGTGATCGCCGCCAAGGCGCAGGAGGAGGCGATGCGCCACGTTCTGCCGTTCAAGGCCAAGCAGATCGAACAGCGCCGGCTCGAGGCCGAGGCGGCCAAGGAGTCGCGGTTGAAGCAGGCCGAGGCCAACGCGCAGGCGCGTCGCATCGAGGCTGCAGGCGAGGCCGAGTCGCGGCAGAAGCTGGCCGACGCCGAGGCCTACCGGCTCGACCGCGTCGGCCGCGTCAACACCGAGCAGATGGCGCGCGAGGGCGCGGTGCTGTCCCGCCACCCGCTGCTGATCCACAAGACGGTGGCCGACAAGCTCTCGGACAAGGTGCAGGTGATCATCGCGCCGGCCGGCACCGACGGCCGCTTCATCGCCGCCGGGCTCACCGGCCGGCTGCCGGGTGCAGACGCGCACGACAAGGAGGACTCGCAATGATCGCCGCCGCCACGCTGGCCGCGCTGGCGGTCGTCGTTCAGGACCAGGCGCCGCTGCGCGCCGCACCGCGCGAAGCGGCGGCGCCGCAGGCGGTGTTGTGGCAGGGCGATCTCGTCGAGGTTCGGGGTGAGAGGCTCGGCCACCTGCAGGTATGGGACCACCGCCGCGAGCGTGCCGGCTACGTCAAGGCGGGGCAGCTGCGCCGGCTGGTGTTCGACGAGGCCGGCGCTGCCGAGCTGCTGGCGGTGCTGCGTTTCCTGCGCGACACGCCAGGGGCCGAATCGCTCGGCATCGCCTACGTCGCCGCCTACCTGAAGGCGGCGCCGTCGCAGGCCCTCGACGCCGAGCCCTTCGACGCACTCGGCACGATGGCCGAGCGGTTGGCGCGCCGGGCCTCGGGTGCGGCTGGGCCGGGCAGCCGGTCGGCGGCCGAGCACCTCGAGGTGGCCACCGGGTACGGCGTCAGGTTCAGGAGTTTCGAGGTCGAGGGCACGCTGCGCCTGTGCTACGACGGCGAGGCCTTCCGCCGCGTGCTCGCAAGCGCCGGCGCCGCGGCGCCGCTGCGTGCCCGCGCCGCGTTGGCGCTGACACGGCCGGACTGCGCCGACCCCGATGCGACGCCGAAGGCGCGCCACGACACCGACCGTGCACATGCCGAGCTGCTCGACCGCCTCGCCGGTGCCGACCTCGGGGCGCTGCCGCCGACGCTGCAGCACCGCCTGCACGCCCGCCGCGCCGTCGTCTGGTCGTCGATCGCATTCGACCGCGCCCGCAACGGCGAGCCAGCGCAGGCGGCGGCGCAGCGCGCGATCGACGCGCTGGCGGCCGCCGACCGCAGCGAACTGCCGGACGAGGACCTCGCCGACCACACCGAAGCCGCGCTGCGTGTCGGCGCGATGCGCTGGGCGGCCGCACCGATGCGCTCGCCGGCGACGCGCTATCTGCTCCACGCCGAGGCCCGCGAGCCTGGGCAGACCTGTGCAGTGCTCCTCGACCCGCGCAGCGCCGGGGCGCCGCCGCTGGCGCGCCGCTGCACCTTCGGCGTGGTCTGGCTGGCATCGGCCCGGCTGCACGGCGACGGGCGCACCCTGGTCGTCGCGGCGCAGCCGCTGCCCGGCTGGACCGAGTTGTGGGTCTTCCGCGCCGGCGCCGCGCCCGATGGCGCATGGACGGTCGACGTGCTGCCGCCGGCGGCTGCCACCCCCGGGATTGGCTACACCGAGTTCGCCGGTTGGGTGGTCGGCACGCGCAAGCTGCTGGTTGCGCGCGAGGCCCGCGCCGAAGGGCGTCTGCGCCGCAGCTTCGAGGTGATGTCGATCGATACGCTGGCGGTCGAGAAACAGGCGGCTTCGCCGACGCAGCTGACGTTGTTCGCGCGCTGGCAGGACGCTTCGTGGCGCAGCGGCACCGTCAGCCTGCGCTGAGTGGCAGCGGCGGACCTCGGCGAACGCTCCGGCACGGGAGCGGGCGCGGCAGCTGCCGATAATGCGCACCGATGGAAGCCTGGGTGGCCCCGCTGCTTGCCGCGCTGTCGCTGCCGAAGTACGGGCTCACCACGGTCTTCGTCGTCGCGCTCGTCTCGGCGACGCTGCTGCCGATGGGCAGCGAGCCGGCGGTGTTCGGGCTCGTCAAGCTGAACCCGGAGCTGTTCTGGCCGGCGATGGCGGTGGCCACGGCCGGCAACACGATCGGCGGCGCCATCAGCTGGTGGATGGGCTATGGCGCCGAGCGTGTCTACGAGCACTACACGCACAAGAAGCCGATGCACGCACGCGCGCTGCGCTGGCTCGAGCACTTCGGCCCCAAGGCCTGCCTGCTGTCGTGGCTGCCGGCGGTGGGCGACCCGCTGTGTGCGGTGGCCGGCTGGCTGAGGATGCCGTTCTGGCCCTGCGTGGCCTACATGGCGGTGGGCAAGTTCGCGCGCTACCTGACGATGACCGCCCTGCTGCTGTGGGTGTTCCCCGGCCGCTTCACGCCCTGACTTGCCGACAATGCCGTGCCATCGTGACCTCGACGACGAGACCCTGATGACCGCTGTGACGCCCGCCTACGACGAACTCGCCGAGACCTACCGCCGGCTGCACCACCTGGGCCACCTGCAATCGATCGCGGGCTGGGACCAGGCCGCCAACATGCCGCCCAAGGGCAGCGAGGCGCGCGCCGCGGCGATGGCCGAGATGTCGGCGCTGCTGCACCGCATCCGCACCGACGCCCGGCTCGCCGAGCAGATCTCGCGCGCCGAGCAGGAGCCGCTGTCGGACCTCCAGCGCGCCAACCTGCGCGAGATCCGGCGCGACTGGCGGGCGTCGAACGCGCTGCCGGAGTCGCTGGTGCAGCGGCGCGCGCTGGCCACGGCGCGCTGCGAGCACGCCTGGCGCAGCCAGCGCCCGGCCAACGACTGGGCCGGTTTCGTCGCCAACTTCCGCGAGGTGCTGGCGGTCACGCGCGAGGCGGCCGGGCTGCTGTCGCAGCAGACCGGGCTCTCGCGCTACGACGCGCTGATGGACCAGTTCGAGCCCGGCATGACCTGCGCCCAGCTCGACCGCATCTTCGGCGAGGTGCGCCAGTGGCTGCCCGGGCTGATCTCGCGTGTCATCGAGCACCAGGCCTCGAGGCCGGTGCTCGAGCCTGCGGGCCCCTTCCCGCTGGCGGCGCAGCGTGCGCTGTGTGAACGCGTGATCCGCCGGCTCGGCTTCGATTTCGATGCGGGGCGGCTCGACGTCAGCACGCACCCCTTCTGCGGTGGCGTGCCCGAGGACGTTCGGATGACGACCCGGTTTCGCGAGGACGAGTTTCTGTCGGCGCTGCAGGGTACGGTCCATGAGACCGGCCATGGCCGCTACGAACAGAACCGCCCGCGCGAATGGCTCGGCCAGCCGGTCTCGGAAGCACGATCGATGGCCATCCACGAGAGCCAGAGCCTGTCGTTCGAGATGCAGCTCGGCAGCCACCCCGGCTTCGTCGCGCAGATCGCACCGCTGATCACCGAGGCCTTCGGGCCGCAGCCGGCCTTCGAGGCGAAGAACCTGCAGCGGTTGCTGACCCACGTGCGTCGCGGGTTCATCCGCGTCGATGCCGACGAGGTGACCTATCCCGCTCACGTCATCCTGCGCTACGAGATCGAGCGCCCGCTCGTCGAGGGCGAGATCGAACCCGAGGACGTGCCCGCGCTGTGGGACGCGAAGATGCAGGAGCTGCTCGGGCTCGACACCCGCGGCAACCTGCGCGACGGCCCGCTGCAGGACGTGCACTGGTCCGAAGGGCTGATCGGCTACTTCCCCTGTTACTCGCTGGGGGCGATGTACGCGGCGCAGTGGTTCGCGGCAATGCGCCGCGTGCACCCCGACCTCGACGAACGCATCGCGCGGGGCGACTTCGCAGTCGTCTTCGACTGGCTGCGCGAAAACATCTGGAGCCAGGCCAGCCGCTGGACGACCGACGAACTGGCGGTGCGCGCGAGCGGCGAGCCGCTGAACCCGGCGCACTTCAAGGCGCACCTCGAGGCGCGCTACCTCGGCGCGTGAGTCGGGGCGGCGACAGCCGCCCCGGGGGTGCGGATCAGGCCGCGGCGGCCTTGCGCGGCGCGCGCTTGGCAGGGGCCTTGGCGGCAGCCTTCTTCGCCGGCACCGCGCCCTTGTTCAGCTTGGCCACCGTGGCGGCAAGAGCGTCGACGCGCTTCGCGAGCGCCTCGACGTCCTTCGCGGTCGGCACGCCGAGCTTGGCCATCGCCTTCGCGGTGCGCGCCTCGAAGATGGCCTCGAGCTTGTCCCAGTTCTGGCCGGCCTTGGCGGTGACGGTGTCGGCCATCGCAGTCATCTTGCCGGTCACTTCGCTGATCTTCTCCTCGGCCAGCCCCTGGGTCCGCTTCTGCAGACTCAGGCCTTCCTTGACCAGCGTCTCGAAGACCTTGCCGCCTTCTTCCTGGGCCTTCGCGAAGGCACCCATGCCGGCGAGCCAGATCTGCTGCGCCGATTCCTTGACCGACTTCGCGAGTTCGCCTTCCAACAGGCCACCGGCGGGCGACGACTTCTTCTCGGCAATGCTCTTGAGCTTCTTGACCATGTTGGTTCCTCTCGGGGATGGGCGTTGGGGGAGTGCGCAGGAATATAGGGTTTCACCGGTGGAGGGCGCAGCCCAAATCTCTAGTGAGACGGCTCTATGCTCGACGCATTCGAGTGCCCCGGGGGCCGAGCCGGCCGGCCTCCGCGGGGGTTCGAGTGGCCCGGCGGTGCCGGGCGCACTCGACAGGCCAGCGAGGAGTCACGCATGCAGTACTTCGTCACCGGTGCCACCGGCTTCATCGGCAAGCGTCTGGTTCGCACGCTGCTCCAGCGGCGCGGCACCACTGTCTACTTTCTGGTGCGGCCCGGCAGCGAAGGCAAGCTCGCCGACCTTTACCAGTTCTGGGGTGTCTCGAAGCAGCGCGCGGTGCCCGTCAGCGGCGACCTCACCGCGAAGAAGCTCGGCGTCGCGGCCGAGGACATCAAGACGCTGAAGGGCCACGTCGACCATGTCTACCACCTTGCCGCCGTCTACGACCTGAAGGCCGACGCCGAGAGCCAGATCGCCACCAACATCGAGGGCACGCGCGCGGTGTGCGAGTTCGCGAAGGCGATCGACGCCAAGCACCTGCATCACGTCAGCAGCATCGCCGCCGCCGGGCTCTATGAAGGCGTGTTTCGCGAGGACATGTTCGACGAGGCCGAGGGCCTCGACCACCCGTACTACATGACCAAGCACGAGGCCGAGAAGATCGTCCGCAAGGAGTGCAAGGTGCCGTGGACGGTGTACCGGCCCGCGGTGGTGGTCGGCGACTCGCGCACCGGCGAGGCCGACAAGGCCGACGGCCCGTACTACTTCTTCAAGCTGATCCAGCGCATGCGGCAGATCCTGCCGCCGTGGTTCCCGTCGGTGGGACTCGAGGGCGGGCGCGTGAACATCGTGCCGGTGGACTTCGTCGTCGCTGCGCTCGACTACATCAGCCACCACCACGCTCGAACGAGCGGCGGCTGCTTCCACCTCACCGACCCGGTGGGCTACCGCGTCGGCGACGTGCTCGACATCTTCTCGCGTGCCGCGCATGCGCCGAAGATGAACGTCTTCGTCAACGCGGCGCTGTTCGGCTTCATCCCGAAGAGCGTCAAGAAGGGAATGATGGCGCTCGCCCCGGTGCGCCGCATCCGCAACGCGGTGATGAAGGACCTCGGGCTGCCCGACGACATCTTCGACTTCGTCAACTACCCGACCCGCTTCGACCGCCGTGCCACCGACGCCGCGCTGAAGGGCAGCGGCATCGAGTGCCCGAACCTGCACGACTACGCGTGGAGGCTGTGGGACTACTGGGAGCGCCACCTCGACCCCGACCTTTTCATCGACCGCACGCTGAAGAGCAAGGTCGGCGGCAAGGTCGTGCTCGTCACCGGCGGCTCGTCGGGCATCGGGCTCGCGGCGGCGTGCAAGTTCGCCGAGGCGGGCGCGGTGACGATCATCTGCGCGCGCGACGCCGACAAGCTCGCCGAGGCGGTAAAGGAGATCGCCGACTATGCGCGGGATCGCGGCACCAAGGACCCGAAGGTCTTCAGCTACAGCGTCGACATCGCCGACATGGCGAGCTGCGCCGAGTTCGTCGCCAAGCTCGAGACCGAGCACGGCGGTGTCGACTACCTGATCAACAACGCCGGGCGCTCGATCCGCCGCGCGATCGAAAACAGCTACGACCGCTTCCACGACTTCGAGCGAACGATGCAGCTCAACTACTTCGGCTGCCTGCGCGTGACGATGGGGCTGCTGCCGGGCATGGTGGCCAAGCGCAAGGGGCATGTCGTCAACATCAGCTCGATCGGCGTGCTGACCAACGCACCGCGTTTCTCGGCCTATGTCGCCAGCAAGGCAGCGCTCGACGCGTGGACCCGCTGCGCGAGCAGCGAGTACGCCGACATGGGCATCACCTTCACGACCATCAACATGCCGCTGGTGCGCACGCCGATGATCGCGCCGACCAAGATCTACCAGAACGTGCCGACGCTCAGCCCCGACGAGGCCGCGGAGATGATCGCGCAGGCCTGCGTCGACAAGCCGGTGCGCATCGCGACCCGGCTCGGCATCTTCGGCGAACTGCTGCACGCGGTGGCGCCGCGCATCGCGCAGATCGTGATGAACATGAGCTTCCGCATGTTCCCCGACAGCGACGCGGCGAAGGGCGACAAGGCGGGCGCCAAGCCGCAGCTCAGCGCCGAGGCGATGGCGCTGCAGCAGATGATGCGGGGCATCCACTTCTGATGCCTGATGCGCCCCCCCAGGGCCGGGCCGAGCCCGGCCCACCCCGCGGGGTCGAGTTGACCGGCAACCCCGGATCACCCGGGGGGGCGGCTCGCTTCGTGTCGCCGCCGGCCGCCCTCAGCCGGCCAAGGAGGCGCGCAGCCGTGACATCAGCAGATCCATCCAGCCGCTCTGCACGGCCGGCAGCTCGACGCCGTGGCGCTGCACGGCCGGCAGCGCCTTTGCCGCCGGCACGGCGGCGAGCAGCACCGTGCTGGCCAGCAACGTGGTGAGGGATCGGGTCAGGGTCTTCTTCATGGTCAGGGGTCCTTTCGAGGACGGGTTGAGGAATCGTTTCCGGCGCCGCCGTGCGAGCGCCAGCGCACCGAGCGCGGCCAGCCAGGCGGCGGCGGGCTCGTCGACGGGCGCCGCGTCGCCGCCGGGGCCGATGAGTTCGAAGGCATAGTCGTTCGGGTGGTCGACCCACCAGGCCTGGTGGTGGCGCCACAGCGCCATGCCGTCACCGCCACCCGAGAAGGCCCACAGCCAGTCGGCACTGTCGGTCTCGCTGTGGTGGGTGAACGAGAGGTAGTAGGGCAGATCGGGCACGAGCGCGAAGGCCACCGCGACCTCGTACTCGAAGACCGGCACCTGGGTCGGCTGGCCGAGCGCGTCGAAATCGGTCCAGTGGCCCACCGGCGCCGCGCTGCGCTCGACCTCGGCGGCGGTGAAGTCGCGCTGGAAGAGCACGAAGCTGATGTTGGTGTGCCGCATCAGCGCAAAGGTGAAGTGGTCCTCGGCCGGCACCGGCCCGCCGAGGTAGCTGCCCCAGAAGCGCAGCCGCGTGACGATCGTCGGCGCCGCGGGATCGCCGGGCACCGAGAAGAGATCGGCGCCCTGCGCCGGCAGGTCGGTGTCGCTGACGCGGGCGCCTGAGAAGTCGGGCCCGCCGTTGCTGTAGACGAGCGCGGCCTGCGCCGGGTTGGCGCCGAGCAGCGCGGACGCGACCATGACGGCGGCCAGCGTGAGGTGGGCCGGCGTGATCTTCGCCGGCGGTCGGGGGATGGACACTGGGGGGCTCCTCGGAGGGTGATGAAGAAGGGGCTCTCTCGGCGGGGTCAGCGAGGGGCCACGACACCGGCGTCGCTGCCGCCGTCGTCGCTGATCAGCGCCTGAGCCAGCTCGTGCCGCAGGCAGGCCAGCAGCGCGGCGCCGTTGTCGAAGTCGTGGCGGCGGCCGCTCATCACATGCTCGATGCGGCCCGACAGCCGCGTCGGCTCGGCGAAGCCGGGCCCACGCAGCTTGATGACGTAGACAAAAGTGCTCGGAGTGACGGTGGACATGGCACGGACCAGGCGGCTGTCGATGGCGGGCAGTGTCGTCAGCGCCACCGCGCCTGTCGTCAGGCGACGGTCATGATTCGGTCAGCCCGCGCTCCGCGGGGTCGCCCGTAACATTCGCGCCATGACGCCGCCGGGGAGCCTGCAGTTCGGCCCTTTCACCCTTGACGCTGCCGGTGCGAGGCTCACGCGCGATGGTGTCGCGGTCGAGCTGCCGCCGCGCAGCTTCGACCTCCTGCGACACCTCGCGGAGCGGCCGGGACTGTTGGTCACCAAGGACGAACTGCTCGACCAGGTCTGGGGCCGCAGGTTCATAACCGAAGCGGTGATCAAGACCACCGTCAGCGAGCTGCGGGCCGCGCTCGACGACGACGCCCGCGAGCCACGCTACATCGAGACCGTTCCGCGCCGCGGCTATCGCTTTGTCGCCGCGGTGGTGGCGTCGACACCGCCCCTCGCTGCCGCTGTACCCGCCGCGTCGTCCGCTCGCGCCGCTGTGCCGCCGCGCTGCCCGCTGCCGCCGCAGCCGACGGCGCTGGTCGGGCGCGAAGAGGAGCAGCCGGCGCTGGCCGACCTGGTGTGCACGCAGCGCCTGGTCTGCCTGGCCGGTCCGGGCGGCGTCGGCAAGACGCGGCTCGCGCTCGCGGTGGCGTACGCGCTGCAAGGCGACTTCGACGATGGGGTGCTCTGGCTCGATCTTTCGGGCGTGCCCCAGGCCGCCGATGCGGCTTCGCTGCGCGGCGCGATCGCGCAGACCCTCGGCCTCGGGCCGGCGGCGGCTGCCGACGATGGCGCCCTCGCATCCGCCGCGGCCGGCATGCAGGCGTTGCTGGTGCTGGACGACGCCGAGCATGTCGTCGCCGGCCTCGCGCCGATGCTGGCGGCACTGCACGCCGGCGCGCCGCGGCTGCACCTGCTGGTCACCAGCCAGGAGCCGCTCGGCCTGGCTGGAGAGCAGGTGCTGCGCGTTGCGCCGCTGCCATTGCCGGCCGAGGAAGAGGCCGATGTCGGCGCGCTGCTGGCGCAGGACGCGGCGCGGCTCTTCGTCGACCGCGTCGCTTCGCGGCTGCCCGGCTTCACGCCGACGCCTCATCAGGTGCGTGCGGTGGCGGCGATCTGCCGCGCGCTCGATGGGCTGCCGCTGGCGTTGGAGCTGGCTGCGGCCTGCGTGCCGCTGCTCGGCGTCAACGGCCTCGCCGAGCGGCTGCAGGCCGAGCCCGAGGCGGCGCTGGCGCTGCTGACGCGAGGCGCCCGCGACGCGCTGCCGCGCCAGCGCAGCCTGCGCGACACGCTGGCGTGGAGTCACTCGCTGCTGTCGGCGCGTGAACAACGTGTGTTCAGGCGGCTGGCGGTGTTTGCCGGCAGCTTCGAGCCCTCGGCAGCCGAGGCGCTGTGCAGCGATGCCACGGACGAGCCAGCCGACGTGCTCGAGGCGCTGCAGGGGCTGCAGGAGAAGTCGCTGCTGTTCGTCCGTGCCGGCGAAGCGCCGGTGCGGCGGCTGGCGCTGCTGGCCGCGCCGCGCGCCTTTGCCGCGGCACAGCTCGCGGCATCGGGCGAGGAAGAGGCAACCAGGTTGCGCCACGCGCAGGTCGTGCTCGCGCGGCTTCAGCAGCACGTCGCGCGCTGGCTCGACATGCCCACCTTCGACTGGCAGCAGCAGGTGCTGCCCGACCTGCCCGACCTGCGCGCCGCGCTCGCCTGGGTGGCCGCACAGGGGCCGGCGCAGCGGGTGCTGCACGCCGGGCTGGCCGGCTGGGGGTGCAGCCTGTGGCTGGCGGCCGGGGCGCCGCACGAGGCGTTGCGCGCGGTCGACACCGCGGTGGCCGCGGCCGACAGCGCCCCGCCGCTGCCCGAGCCGACCCAGCTGCGCTTGATGCAGGCGCAGGCGCAGCTCGGCGTCGCGATGGTGCTTCCGGCCGAGCGTGCGATGCGCTGTGCCGAGCAGGCGCTCGAGATCGCACAGCGCCTCGGCGATGCGCCTTCGGCCTATTGGGTGCTGTCGTACACCACTTCGCTGGTGCAGTGGGCGCCACGGCCCGGCTTCGACGCCGACGACACGATCGCCCGCATGCAGTCGCTCGAGCAGCCCGACTGGCCGCCGTTGCGCATGCGGCCGCGCCGTGTCGCGCAGGGGTTGCGGCACATGCTGGCCGGGCGCTGGGAGGCCTGCCGCGACGCCTTCGCCGCCGAGCAGGCGCTGTGCCGGCGCCACGGCGACCTGCGCACCGCGTGGCTTGCCGGCACCAACGTCGCACATGCGAGCCTCGTGCTCGGCGACGTCGCGACCGCACTGGCCACGTCGCAGGCGGTGGTGTCCGAGGCGCGCGCCGCGGGCCGCCTGCGCCAGGCCTGGGGAGCGCTGGCGATGCAGGGCATCGCGCAGCTGCTCGCCGTGCAGCGCGGCGACGCGTCGTGCACGATGCGCGAGCTCTTCACGCTGCTGCGCAGCGAGGCCGCGCTGCCCTGGGCCGACGACTACTGGCCGGCGCTGCTGGTGCTGGAGGGCCGGCCCGAGGACGCGGCGCGGCTGCTCGGCCGCGCCGACGCCGTGCAGGCGCGCAAGAGCGCGCCGCGCGGCGCGCTGCCGGCCAAGTTGCGCGCACACGCGCTTGCCGCGCTCGAGCAGGCGCTGCCGCCGCCCAGGCTGGCAGCGTTGCGCGCCGAAGGCGGCTCGCTGTCGCTGGCCGACCTCGAGCCGCTGCTCGCGCGGTAGTGCCGGCGGGTCAGGCCTGCGCGACCTCGAGCACGAGCTTGCCGACGTTCTCGCCGCTGAAGAGCTTCAGCAGCGTCGCCGGGAACGCGGTGATGCCGCCGCCGACGATGTCCTCGCGGCTCTTCAGCCGGCCGTCCTTCAGGTAGCCCGCGAGCTCGGATACGGCCTCGCCGTAGCGCGCCGCGTAGTCGAACACCACCATGCCTTCCATGCGCGCGCGGTTGACCAGCAGCGACATGTAGTTCTTCGGCCCCTGCATCGCGCCGGTGTTGTTGTACTGGCTGATCGCGCCGCAGATCACGACGCGGGCGCCGCGCGCCAGCCGCGTCAGCACGGTATCGAGGATCTCGCCGCCGACGTTGTCGAAGTAGACATCAACACCGTCGGGGCAATGCTGCTTGAGGCCTTCTCGCACGCTGCCGGCCTTGTAGTCGATGCAGGCGTCGAAGCCGAGCTCGCCGACGACGAAGCGGCACTTGGCCTCGCCACCTGCGATGCCGACCGCGCGGCAGCCCTTGATGCGCGCCAGCTGCCCCACGGTCTGCCCGACCGCGCCAGCGGCGCCGGACACCACCACCGTTTGTCCGGGCTCGGGGCGGCCGACGTCGAGCAGCCCGAAGTAGGCGGTCATGCCCGGCATGCCGAGCACGTTGAGCCACTGTGCCGGCGTGCCCAGCCGAAGGTCGATCTTGCGAAGCCCGCTGCGTTGCGCCGGGGCATTGGCGTCGATCAGCGTGTACTCCTGGACACCGGGCGTCGCGGCGACGATGTCGCCTTCGGCGAACTCCGGGTGGCGCGATGCCAGCACCTTGCCGACCCCGCCGGCGCGCATCACGTCGCCGATGCCCACCGGTGGGATGTAGCTGCGGCCCTCGTTCATCCAGCCGCGCATCGCGGGGTCGAGCGAGAGCGCGAGCGTCTTCACCAGCACCTGGCCCGGGCCGGGCGTGGCGACGGCTTCTTCGGTCAGGCGCCAGTTGTCGGCGACGGGAAGACCGACCGGCCGCGATGCGAGCCGGACCTGATGGTTGACGAGTGACGAGACATCGGTGGCCGGCATGGAAGCGCTCCTCGCTGTGCGAAGAGCGCCATGCTAGCGATCCTGGCGGGCGCGGCTGTCACGCACGTGCCGCGCTGCGCGCGGCGATCTCGGTGCTGGCGGCGGGCTCGGGGGTGGCCAGCTGGTCAATGCCGGCCAGGACCGACATCGTGACGAAGCCTGCCAGCAACAGCGACAGCGTTCGGGACCACTTCGAGGGGTTCATCTTGCTCACCTGTTGATCGAATAGACGATCGAATGAGCATGAGTGTCGGCAGCGGCGCGCCGCCACGCCAGCGCCTTGCGACGAACGAGCGGGCTCGCGACACCAACCGCGTCCGGCCGCGACGAGCGGCGCGGCGCGCGCCCGTCAGGGCGCCTTCGTGATCGCGGTGACGGTGTAGGCACCGTCGATCTTGTCGGCGTGGAAGCGCACCTTGTCGCCCACCGTGACGCGGTCGAGCAGCTTCTTGTCGGTGACGCGGAAGACCATCGTCATCGGCGGCATGTCGAACTTCTTGATCTCACCGTGTCGCAGCGTGATCCTGCCCTGCGCTGGGTCGATCTTCGTGACCTCGCCGTCGATCTCCTGCGCTTGCGCGGAGGCGCAGGCGGCCAGGAGGGCGAGCGTGATGGCGGTGTGTTTCATCGTCTTGCCCGATGCGATCCAGCCGTGAGTGTGACGCATGCCGGCCGAGGCCGCTGCCAGCGTGCGGGCTTTTCTACAATGACTGCCATCCGCCTCCTTCCGCAGGCACCGCAAGGCACCGAGCAGCACCATGAACACGGCCGACGCCCATTCGCTCGACCACATCACCCCGCGCGATCAGGCCGAGATCCTGGCCCAGGCGCTGCCGTACATCCGCCGCTACCACGGCAAGACACTGGTCATCAAGTACGGCGGCAACGCGATGACCGACCCCGCGCTTCAGCAGGACTTCGCCGAGGACATCGTGCTGCTGAAGCTGGTGGGCATGAACCCGATCGTCGTTCACGGCGGCGGCCCGCAGATCGACGAGGCGCTGGCCAAGATCGGCAAGAAGGGCACCTTCGTGCAGGGCATGCGGGTCACCGACGAGGAGACGATGGAGGTCGTCGAGTGGGTGCTCGCCGGCGAGGTGCAGCAGGACATCGTCGGCCTCATCAACGCCGCCGGCGGCAAGGCGGTGGGGCTGACCGGCCGCGACGGCGGCCTGATCCGAGCACGCAAGCTGAAGATGGTCGACAGGGACGACCCGGGCAAGGAGCACGACGTCGGGCAGGTGGGCGAGATCACCACGATCGACCCCAGCGTCGTCAAGGCCTTGCAGGACGATCAGTTCATCCCCGTCATCAGCCCGATCGGCTTCGGCGAGCGCAACGAAAGCTACAACATCAACGCCGACCTCGTCGCCGCGAAGCTGGCGACCGTGCTGAAGGCCGAGAAGTTGCTGCTGCTGACCAACACGCCGGGCGTGCTCGACAAGGCCGGCAAGCTGCTGACCAACCTCTCGGCGCGCGAGATCGACGCGTTGTTCGCCGACGGCACCATCAGCGGTGGCATGCTTCCCAAGATCAGCGGCGCGCTCGACGCCGCGAAGAGCGGTGTCAACGCGGTGCACATCATCGACGGCCGCGTGCCGCACGCGATGCTGCTCGAGATCCTCACCGACCAGGCCTACGGCACGATGATCCGCTCGCATTGACCTTCCCAATGCCGCAGCGCGTCTGGCTCTTCGACCTCGACGACACGCTGCACAACGCGTCGGCGGCTTCGATGCCGCAGATCGTCGAGGAGATGGGCCGCTACGTGATGCGCGAGCTGGCGCTGACTCGCGACGAGGCCGACACACTTCGCGCCGAGTACCGGCGCCGCTACGGCGCGACGCTGCTCGGGCTGGTGCGGCACCACGCGGTGAAGGCGGCGCATTTCCTGCACGACACCCATCGCCTGCCGGGGCTCGAGTCCCGCGTTCATGGCCACGCCGCCGACTTTGCCGCGCTGCGTGCGTTGCCCGGCCGCAAGCTGGTGCTGACGAACGCACCGCGGGCCTACGCGCTGCGCGTGCTCGGCGCGCTCGGCATCGCCGGCTGGTTCGACGGCGTTCTCTCGGTCGAGGACATGACGATGTTCGGCCAGCTGCGGCCGAAGCCCGACGCGCGCATGCTGCGGCGTGTCGTCGCGATGCTTCGTGTGCCGGCTTCGCGCTGCGTGCTCGTCGAGGACACGCTCGACCACCAGCGCGCGGCACGCCGGGTCGGCATCCGGACCGTGTGGCTGCAGCGGTGGCTGCGCGCCGCCGGTGCTCGCCACAGCGGGCGGCCGGTCTATGTCGACCGCCGCGTGCACGGCCTGCTCGCGCTGCGGCGCCGCCCGCCTTGACGCCGGGCAGGTGACGGCGCTCCGGAGGCTTGCCGTTCGCTGGAATGTCAGTGTTTACCTGCACGAAGCGCCGTGCAGGCGCTGTGCCAGAATGCCGCGCCCACCCGAGCCCCGCCCCGAACCCCGCAGCGCGCGACGCGATGTCCGAGACGCCCGAAGAACCGGCCGGCCCCGACGAGGAGCATGCCGCGGAGTCCGCGCCCAAGGCCGCCACGCGCAAGCGCCCGCGCCCCGGCGAGCGCAAGGTCCAGATCCTGCAGACGCTGGCTGCGATGCTCGAGCAGCCGGGAGCCGAACGCATCACCACCGCCGCGCTGGCGGCCCGGCTCGACGTCTCCGAGGCGGCGCTGTACCGCCACTTCGCGAGCAAGGCGCAGATGTTCGAGGGCCTGATCGAGTTCATCGAGCAGAGCGTGTTCGCGCTCGCCAACCAGATCGTCGACCGCGAGACCGGCGGGGCGCTGCAGGCGCAACGCATCGCGGTGATGCTGCTGCAGTTCGGCGAGAAGAACCCGGGCATGACGCGGGTGATGGTCGGCGATGCGCTGGTGTTCGAGAACGAGCGGCTCAACGCGCGCATGAACCAGTTCTTCGACCGCGTCGAGTCGCAGCTGCGCCAATGCCTGCGCCCGGCGGCCGAGCAGAACGGCTCGGCGACCCCGACCGTCGACGCCAACGGCCTCGCGTCGGCGATCACGGCGCTGATCGTCGGGCGGCTGCAGCGCTACGCGCGCTCGGGCTTCCGCCGGCTGCCCACCGACAACGTCGAGCTCGCGCTGCAGCGCCTGACCGCGGCCTGAACCGGCGACCCGCCGTCCGGGGCGACCGACCCGCATCGCGGGCATCCACGCAGCCGGGGCTGCGGGCTTCAATACACTCGCCGCATGCTGTCCGCCGCCGCGCTCGAATCGTTGATCCACCGCGCCGAGACGCTGCTCGCGCGCCTCGAGGCGGTGCTGCCGCACCCGCCGGCGGCACCCGACTGGTCGTCGTCGGTCGCCTTCCGCTATCGCAAGCGCGCCGGTGCCGCGACCCTCGAGCCGGTGCGCCATGTCGCGACCATCCGCCTCGCCGACCTCAAGGAGGTCGAGCCGCAGAAACAGCGCCTGGTGCGCAACACCGAGCAGTTCGTCGCGGGCAGGCCGGCCAACAACGTGCTGCTGACCGGTGCCCGCGGCACCGGCAAGAGTTCGCTGATCAAGGCCTGCCTGAACGAGTTCGCCGTGCGGGGCCTGAGGCTGATCGAGGTCGACAAGGCCGATCTCGTCGACCTGCCGGACATCGTCGACCTCGTGGCCTCCCGCCCCGAACGTTTCGTGATCTTCTGCGACGACCTGAGCTTCGACGAAGGCGAGCCCGGCTACAAGGCGCTGAAGAGCATGCTCGACGGCTCGGTCGCGCAGAGCAGCGACAACCTGCTGATCTACGCCACCAGCAACCGCCGCCACCTGCTGCCCGAGTACATGAAGGAGAACCTGACCTACCAGCACACCGAGGACGGAGAGGTGCATCCGGGCGAGGTGGTGGAGGAGAAGATCTCGCTCTCCGAGCGTTTCGGCATGTGGGTCAGTTTCTACCCGTTCACGCAGGACGAGTACCTGGCGATCGTCGCGCAGTGGTTGCGTTCCTTCGGTGTCGGCGAGGAGGCGATCCGCCAAGCGCGGCAGGAGTCGCTGGTGTGGGCGCTCGAGCGCGGCTCGCGATCGGGGCGGGTGGCCCACCAGTTCGCGCGCGACTACGCGGGGCGCAGCGGTGGCTGACGCGCCGGTGGATCCCGCGGCGAGATCGCCGGCCGAGGTCTCGGATCCGGCATCGGGGCGTCCGGCCGACACCGAAGCCCCAGGATCGCGATCCCCGGTGAACGTCGACGTCCCAGGATCGCGGCGTCCGGTGGACGTCGCGGTCGGCGTGCTGATCGACGCCGAGGGCCGCTTCCTGCTGACTTCGCGCCCGCAGGGCAAGGTCTATGCCGGCTACTGGGAGTTCCCGGGCGGCAAGGTCGAGCCCGGCGAGAGCATCGAACAGGCCTTGCGCCGCGAACTGCACGAGGAGCTCGGCATCACCATCGCCGAAGCGGTGCCGTGGCAGCAGGAGTTGGTCGACTACCCGCACGCCCGCGTGCGGCTGCACTTCTGCAAGGTGCGGCAATGGCAGGGCGGCTTCGAGATGCGCGAAGGCCAATGCATGGCCTGGCAGAGCCTGCCGGTGCAGGTGAGCCCGGTGCTGCCGGGCACGTTGCCGGTGCTGCGCTGGTTTGCCGCCGAGCGCGGTTTCGTCGGTGCCACGCACAACGCCTAAACTGCCGGGCCATGGACTGGATCGAGCGCGTGAAGTGGGACGAGCACGGCCTCGTGCCGGTGATCGCGCAGGAGCGCGGCACCGGGGACGTGCTGATGCTGGCGTGGATGAACCGCGAAGCGCTCGCCGAGACCGCGCGTCGCGGCGAGGCGGTGTACTGGAGCCGCTCGCGCGCGAAGCTGTGGCACAAGGGCGAGGAGTCGGGACACTTCCAGAAAGTGCACGAGATCCGGCTCGACTGCGACGACGATGTCGTGCTGCTTGCCGTCACGCAGCTCGGCCACGAGCCGGGCATCGCGTGCCACACCGGGCGCCACAGCTGCTTCTTCCAGCGGCTCGAGGGCGGGCCCGCGGGGCAATGGCAGGTGGTGGAGCCGGTGCTGCGGGACCCGGAGCGCATCTACCGATGAAGACGGCGGCGAACGGCAACGACACGCTGGCGCGGCTGGCGGCGGTGATCGAGTCGCGACGCGGCGCCGACCCCGACCAGAGCTACGTCGCGCGGCTGTTCGCCAGGGGCCCCGACGCGGTGCTGAAGAAGATCGGCGAGGAAGCCACCGAGGTCGTGATGGCGGCCAAGGACGGCGACCGCGCACGCATCGTCGCCGAGGTGGCCGACCTCTGGTTCCACACCCTGGTCGCGCTGGCCGCGAACGGGCTCGCACCGGCCGACGTGCTCGCCGAGCTCGAGCGCCGAGAAGGGCTCTCGGGGCTGGAAGAGTTTGCGCTGCGCAAAGCCCGCGCGCGCGATGCCGAACGAGGAAGCTGAAACGATGTCGGCCGACCCCAACTGCATCTTCTGCAAGATCGTCGCCGGGCAGATCCCGGCCAATAAGGCCCACGAGGACGACGAACTGCTCGCCTTTCACGACATCAACCCCTGGGCGCCGGTGCACGTGCTGATCATCCCCAAGCAGCACATCGCGACGCTGGCCGACGTCGGCCCCGAGCATGACGCGCTGCTCGGCCGCATGCTCGGGCTCGCGCCGCGGCTGATGAGGCAGTTGGGCGTGGTCAACGGCTTTCGCACGCTGATCAACACCGGCGAGGACGGGCGGCAGGAGGTCTACCACCTGCACATGCACGTGATGGGCGGCCCGCGCCCCTGGGCCCGGGGCTGACACGACACGGCTCCGCACGCCGCGCAGGCACCACCGCGGCATCCGCGTCCGCCGTGGGGGCGTAATCGGGGCTCACCTAGAATCGCGCGTTCATCTCGATTGGCCCCGGCTCTGCCGGGCTGCTCGACCCCTCGGAGGCGGCGGCGATTGCGCCGGCCCGGGGGTGTACTCACAGGAGTCTCCATCATGGGATCGTTCAGCATCTGGCATTGGCTGATCGTGCTGCTGGTCGTGGTGCTGATCTTCGGCACCAAGAAGCTCAAGAACCTCGGCTCCGACCTCGGCTCGGCGGTCAAGGGCTTCAAGGACGGGGTCAAGGGTGGCGCCGAGGGCAGCGAGTCCGCCGCGCCGCCGCCGCAGGTGACGACCGCCCAGCGCAGCGACAGCAACACCGTCGACGTCGAGGCCAAGACGAAGTCCTGACGTGAGCCCCCACGCTCCCTCCGGTCGCTGCCCCCCGAGGGGGCATTGCCTGCGGACCGGCACAAGCCGGACCGCGGCGATCCTCGGCTGGTCAGAGCCTCTTGTGACCCGATGATCGACTTCGGCTTCGACAAGATCGCGCTCATCGGCGCGGTGGCCCTGGTGGTCATCGGCCCTGAGAAGCTGCCACGCGTCGCACGCACCGTCGGCCATCTGCTCGGCAAGGCGCAGCGCTATGTGGCCGATGTGCGCGCCGAGGTCAGCCGCTCGATCGAGCTCGAAGAACTGAAGAAGATGAAGACGCAGTTCGAGGACGCCGCGCGCGACGTCGAGTCGGCCGTCAACAAGGAGGTGGGCCAGGCGCAGTCGGAGCTCGACGCGCTCTCGGCCGACTGGAACGCCAGCGGCACGCTCGCCGATGGCTCGGCTTCCACGACCGAGGCGGTCGCGTCGGCGGCGCCGGTGTACCGGCACCCGAAGAAGAACTGGCGGCTCAAGCGCGGCGCGACACCGCAGTGGTACAAGCAGCGCCACGGCATCCGCGCCAAGGCGCAGTCGGGGGCGGCGCGGGTCGCGCGGTTCCGGCCGCCGGGGCTGAAGCTGCGGCCGTGAATCGATGGCCAAACCGAGCGACAAGCAAGAAGACGAACTCGCAGGCACCGAAGCGCCGTTCGTCTCGCATCTGATCGAGCTGCGCGACCGGATCATCCGTTCGGCGATCGCGATCGGCATCGCCTTCGCTGTGCTCGCCTTCTGGCCTGGCTTTGCCGGCCTCTACGACCTGCTGGCGCAGCCGTTGGTGGCCAACCTGCCGCAGGGCACGAAGCTGATCGCCACCAACGTCATCTCGCCGGTGCTGGTGCCGCTGAAGATGACGCTGATGGCGGCCTTCCTGGTCGTGCTGCCTTACGTGCTGTACCAGGTGTGGGCCTTCGTCGCGCCCGGGCTGTACTCGCACGAGAAGAAGCTCGTGCTGCCGCTGGTCGTCTCGAGCACGCTGCTGTTCTTTCTCGGCGTGGCCTTCTGCTACTTTCTCGTCATCCCGGCGATGTCGAAGTTCATCCAGTCCTTCGCGCCCACCGCGATCACGGCGGCACCGGATATCGAGCAGTACTTTGGCTTCGTGCTGACGCTGTTCCTGGTGTTCGGCATCGCCTTCGAGGTGCCGGTGGCGGTGATCGTGCTCGCCCGCATCGGCTTGGTCACGCTGGCACAGCTGCGCGCCGCGCGCGGCTACTTCATCGTCGGCTCGTTCATCGTCGCGGCCATCGTCACGCCACCGGACGTGATCTCGCAGCTTGCGCTGGCGATCCCGATGTGCATCCTCTATGAGATCGGCATCGTCGCGGCGCAGGTGTTCATCAAGCACACGAAGGCGCCGGAGGAGGGCGAGGCGGCAGGCGGGGAACCTTCCTGAAGGCGCCCGCGAGGCCAGGCTAACGCCGTCGTACGGTGGTCTTCGGCCGTTGCGCAACGGTCAGCCGCAGCTCGAGCGCCCGGTCCCCGCGCTGCACGCCGATGCCGACCTCGGTCTGCGGCCGCAGGGCGGCCACCGCGGCGAGCAGCTGCGTGGTGTTGACCACCGGCTTGTCGCCGATGCGAACGACGACATCACCCGGGCGCATGCCGGCCTGGCTGGCCGGGCCATCTTGCAGCACGCCGGTGATCAGCACCCCTTCCTTCACCGGCAGCGAGAAGCTGGCCGCGATCTCCGGGGTGAGGTCGCGCGGCTCGACACCGATCCAGCCGCGGGTCACGTGGCCTTCACGCACCAGTGCCTCCATCACCTGGCGTGCGGTGTCGACCGGGATCGCGAAGCCGATGCCGAGGCTGCCGCCGCTGCGCGAGAAGATCGCGGTGTTGATGCCGACCAGGTTGCCGGCGGTGTCGACCAGCGCGCCGCCGGAGTTGCCGGGGTTGATCGCGGCGTCGGTCTGGATGAAGTTCTCGAAGGTCGACAGGCCGAGCCGGTTGCGCCCGAGCGCGCTGACGATGCCGGCGGTGACGGTCTGGCCGACGTTGAAGGGGTTGCCGATCGCGAGCACCGGATCACCGACCTGCAGCGACGACATCTCGCCGAAGGCGAGCACGGGCAGCCGGTCGAGGTCGACCTTCAGCACCGCGAGGTCGGTCTCGGGGTCGGTTCCGATCAGCCGCGCCCGGGCGCGCCGACCGTCGGCGAGCTGCACGTCGATCTCGTCGGCGCCCTCGACGACATGGTGATTCGTGAGCAGATAACCCTCGGGCGACGCGATCACGCCCGAGCCGAGGCCGGCCTGCGGCTGCGGCGTGTTGCCGTCGCCGAAGAAGAAGCGGAAGCGCGGGTCGTCGGCATGCGGGTTCGCGCGCGACATCTTGGTCGCGACGATGCTCACCACCGCCGGTGCAGCACGTCGCGCGGCGAGCGCGAAGCCGAGTGCGGGAGCCGAAGCCGGGGGCATCGGAGCCGATGCCGGCGGCGCGAAGGTCGGTGCCGGCAGCGCCGTGGGTGGCGGCAACGTGCCCGGCAGCCACTCCGGCTTCAGCGTCGCGACGACGAACAGCGCCGCCACCGCGACCGTGACCGCCTGCGAGAATACGAGCCAGGTCCTCTGAAACATGCCGCGACGCGGTCCGGGAGAAGTGGCGCCATGGCCGAGCGCACCGAGTTGGAAGCCAGCCTGCAAGCGCTGCTGCGGCCGGAGATGTTCAACGATTATGGGCCGAACGGTCTGCAGGTCGAAGGCCGCGCCGAGGTGCGGCGCGTCGTCTCCGGAGTCACTGCGAGCCTGGCCTTCATCGACGCCGCGATCGCTGCCGGTGCCGACGCGCTGCTGGTGCACCACGGGCTCTTCTGGCGCGGCCACGACGGCTGCCTTCGCGGCTGGCTGCGTGAGCGTGTGGCGCGGCTGATCACGCACCAGGTGAGCCTGTTCGCGTACCACCTGCCGCTGGATGCCCACCCCGAGCTGGGCAACAACGCGCAGCTCGGCAGCCGGCTCGGCCTGCAGGCCGATGCACGTTTCGGCGAGCAGGAGCTCGGCTTCATTGGCGAGGTGCCGGCCGGGCTGTCGAGCGTCACAGCCCTGGCGTCGAAGGTGCAGCACGCGCTGCAGCGCGTGCCGCTGGTGATCCCCGGTGACGGCCGGTCGCTGAGGCGTCTGGCCTGGTGCACCGGGGGCGCGCAGGGTTACTTCGAGGCCGCGGTGGCTGCCGGCGCCGACGCCTTCGTCACCGGCGAGATCTCGGAGCCGCAGGCTCATCTGGCGCGCGAGACCGGTGTTGCCTTCCTCGCCTGCGGCCACCATGCCACCGAGCGCTACGGGGCACCCGCGGTCGCCGCGCATGTGGCGGCGCAGCTCGGCATCGAGCACCGCTTCATCGAGATCGACAACCCGGCATGATGGCTCGCCGGCCGCTGCTGGTGACGATGGGCGACGCCGCCGGCATCGGCCCCGAGATTGTCGTGCGGGCCTTCGTCGAAGGCGCTGCCAAGGGCTGCGTGGTGGTCGGCGATCCCGGCGTCATGCAACGGGCCGCGGCATTGGTGCGGCCTCTCGGTGTGCCGATCGCGGTGATCGACTCGCCGGGCGAGATCGACCTCGCGCCGCCGGGCGCCTTGCCGCTCGTCGTGCCCTCCGGTCTGCCGCCTGGGCTCGCCGCGTGCCGCTGGGGCGTCGTCGATGCCGCCTGCGGTGCCGCAGCGGCCCGCTGCATCGAGCATGCGGCGGCCGGCGTCCGCGCCGGGGAGGCGGCGGCGGTCGTCACCGCGCCGATCCACAAGGAGGCGTTGGCCGCGGCCGGCATCGGCTACCCCGGCCACACCGAGATGCTGCAGGCGCTGGCTGCGGATGGTGGCCCGGCGCCGCCGGTGCGGATGATGCTGGCCAACGACGAACTCCGTGTCGTGCTGGTGACCATCCACCTCTCGCTTCGCCGGGCGATCGATGCCGTGACCTACGACGCGGTGCTGCAGACGCTGCGAATCGCCGACGCCGCGGCGCGGCGCTTCGGCGTCGCCGCACCCCGCATCGCCGTCGCGGGGCTGAACCCGCATGCCGGCGAAGGCGGGCTCTTCGGTGACGAGGAGCAGCGCGTGATCGCTCCCGCCGTGGCCGCGGCATGCGCCGAGGGCATCGATGCCCGCGGACCGTTTGCGCCCGACACCGTGTTCATGCGCGCCCGCGACACGCCGTCGCACCGCGGCGAGTTCGACCTCGTGGTCGCGATGACGCACGACCACGGGTTGATTCCTGTCAAGTACCTCGGTGTCGAGAGTGGGGTCAACGTCACCCTCGGCCTGCCGTTCGTAAGAACCAGCCCCGACCATGGCACCGCATTCGACATCGCGGGTCTCGGCCGCGCCGATGCCGCGAGCCTGTCGGCCGCGATCCGGATGGCCCGGCGGCTTGCGGCGGAGCGCGCTCTTGAGGTGATCCGGCTTGGCCGGTCACCTTAAACCCCCGCGGGGGGCGGGCTGGGCGCAGCCCGGCCCTGGGGGCGCTCTCTTGGCCTGAGGTCGGCGTCAGCGCGCCGGCGCGGCCATCGACGCCAGCTGGCGCCGCGTGCGCGCGGTGGCGCGTTCGATCAGGTAGGCGCTCTCGTAAGCGCGCATGCGGCCGCTCTCGCACAGCTTCACGAGCATGCGGTGGGTGAGCGAGATCGTGCGCTCGTGGCGGCGCCCGCGGATGAAGACGAAGAATGTGCGGCCCGGGCTGACATGCGCCAGCCTCACCTTCTGCCACTCCCCTTCGAGGTGCATCTGGTAGCTGAAGCCGATCTGCACGTGGTCGGCGAGCATGCGTCCGTGGGTCGGCTCGGCGTCGGCGGCCGCCGGTGTCGGCATTCCGGGCAGCTCGAGGTCGACCGCGCTGACCTCGGGCTCGGCGCCGAGGTCGATGTCGACCTTGCCGTCCCAATCGACGGCGCTCTCGTCGACGAGGCCGATGCGCCTCGCCTCCTCGGGGCTGAAGGCCGGTGCCGCGAGCACCTGGTCGAGCACCGGCAACTGCGCGGCCGGCGGCGGCAGCTCGGCCTTGGTCGGCACCGCGCGGTCGAGGATCTGTTCGACCTGGCGCGACATCATGTTGAAGTCGAGCGGACGCACGGTCTGCGCCTTCAGCGCCTCGGCGTGGGCCGGCAGCAGCTGCCCGAAGAAGTTGCGCCGCAGCGCGTCGGGCCAGGCGACGAGGTCCATGCCCTCGTTGAGGCCCTGCATCAGCCTCGGCAGTTCGGCCAGGAAGGCCTTGCGCTGCGCCGGCGAGGTCTTTGCCTGCACGCTCATGAACAGCTCGTGCCCGGTGTGTCGCAACCGCTTCACGAGCTCGCTCTTCGGCCCGTCCTTCTCGACCGCCTTCAGCAGCACCTGGCTCCACACCTGGGCGACGAAGTCGCGCACGAAGGGTGGCCCGGCGAGCGCCTGCAGTTCGCCCTGGAGCTGCTGGGTATAGTGCGCGTGCAGGCGCAACTCGTCCTCTCGCCGCTCGAGTAGCGCAGCCGCCTCGCCCTTGTCGCCAACGTCCTCCTGGGCCAGCTCGGCGGCGAATGCTTCCAGCGCGGTGAGCTTGGACTCGTAAGTCTCGATCTGGTCGAAGTCGCCTTCGACGACCTCTTGCACCAGCTCGCGCACCTTGGCCAGGAAGCGCTGCGCATTGGCGTCGTCCCAGTTGTCGAAGCCCGCACCCAGCGACGCAATGCGGTTGACGAAGCGGCGCACCGGGTGCCGCCGCGACGAGAAGAAGCTCGAATCCCCGAGCGCGGCGCGAAGCACCGGCAGCTGCAGCCGCGCGATCTGGCGCGCCAGCTGAGGTGGCACCTTGGGGTCGGAGAGGATCTGATCGAAGAGCCCGGCGATGATGTCGATCACCATGTGATCGAGCGCGCCGCGCGAGGCCTGCCGCAGTTCGTCGCGATGGATGTGGATCAGGTTGGGCAGTTCGCCTCCGCCCCCGCCTTCGCCCTGCCAGCCCGAGCCACCAACGTCCGCGGCGGGCAGGTCTGCGAACGACAGCCGGCGAAGCAGCTGCATCATCCCGGCATCGACCTGCCCGATCGGCGTGCCCCGCCCGCCAGCCGGCCGCATCCCCGCGCCCGAGCGCGTCGACGGCCCGGCGTCGCGCCCGCTGGTGCGGGCGTCGAAGCCGCCCGAGAGCGAGTGACGCGCATCGCGCAGCCCGCCCTGGCCGCTGCGCTCGGCGTCGCGGGCCTCGCGGGGGTCGAACCCGCCGGAGCGGCTCGGCTCGCCGCGGTCCTCGGCGGTGCGCACGCTCAGCGACACCGGCTGCACGCCGGACTTGCGCATGTCGGAGACGATCTCCGAATAGGTGCCGCGCAGCACCGCGGCGAGCGAACGGCTGAACTCGGCGCTCAGCACCTTGCGCACGTCGGGCCGGTCGACGATCGCCTCGACACCGCGGATCATCGCGTTGCCGACGATCTCCGGGCGCAGCGGGTTGCGGTCGCGTTCGGCGCGCAGGTGGCCCAGCACCGAGGCGACATAGGCCTCGAGCTCGCGCAGCTCCCACTCGCAGCCATGGGTGATCTCGAGCCCGAACCGCTCCGCCGAGACCTTGATCTCGACCTCGTGGTCCTCGACCAGGCTCAGCGATTCCCAACTCGACGGCGCGCCGAGCGGGATGTCGGCGCGCGGCAGGCAGTCGCGGCGGACCCGGTCGTCGAAGGCCTGGTCGAAGACCTGCTGGAAGAGCGCGCTCTTGCGATTCAGCTCGAACTGCGCATTGAGAATCGCATCGCGCACAAAGGCATTGGATGCCGCCATCGACGCCAGCCCGAGGCTCTCGACCGTGCGCTCGGCGGCTGCACGCACGGCCAGCTTCATGCGCTGGACGGCATGGGCCAGCGGCAGCGGCAGTCGGACGTCGGCGGGCGCAGTCATGGCGGCACGGAGGCGGGGGCCCTATTCTGGGTCATGCCCCGCGTGGCTGCCGCCGGATCAGGCACCGGCTGACCGCCCATCTCACGATCGGGCCCCGGGAGACCGCCCCTGCGCGCCGGCCGGCGCCGGGGCACCGGAATCGGTTACTTCTTGAGCGAGTCGCGGATCTCGCGCAGCAGCAGAACGTCTTCGGGCGGCGGGGCGGGTGCGGCCGGCGGCGCGGGGGGTGCTTCGCGCTTCAGGCGGTTGATCTGCTTGATCATCATGAAGATGATGAAGGCGAGGATCACGAAGTTGATCGCCACCGTGATGAAACTGCCATAGGCAAGCACGGCGCCGGCCTTCTTCGCATCGGCAAGCACGGTCGCCGTCTGGCCGGCAAGCGGGATGAAGTAGTTGCTGAAGTCGAGCCCGCCGAAGATGCGGCCGACGATCGGCATGATGACGTCGCCGACCAGCGAGTCGACGATCTTGCCGAAGGCACCGCCGATGATCACGCCGACGGCGAGGTCGATCACGTTGCCTTTGACCGCGAACTCGCGGAACTCCGAAAAGAAACCCATCTGTCGCTCCTCCTCGCACGCGCGCGTGCATCGGCCTGCCGCCACGCCGGTGTGACCGCCTCTGCCGCACCGTGTGGGCCGCGACCCTGGCTGGCTGCGGCCCGCGCACGGTAGGGGGCCGGCGCTCGGGAGTCAACCGGCGCGCACCACGGCGTCGCGCGTTGGCGGCGCGCAAAGAGCCCCTGGGGGCCTCGGCTAGAATTCGTGGTTGTCCACATGGGTCGGGGCCACGAAGAGCGCCCGACGCACGAACCGAGGAATTCATGAGCGACGCCGCCCTGCCTGCCTCCGAGAACCCCGTCGACAAGGACCGCCGCAACTGGATTGCCATCACCTGCGGCGCCGGCGCGGTCGGCACAGTGGCCACGGCGGTGCCGTTCGTGTCGAGTTTCTCTCCCTCGGAGCGCGCCAAGGCCGCGGGGGCCCCGGTGCAGGTGGACATCTCGGCGCTGAAGCCCGGCGAAAAGCTCACCGTCGAGTGGCGCGGAAAGCCGGTCTGGATCCTTCGCCGCACGCCGGAACAACTCGAGTCGTTGAAGAGGACAGAAGGACTGGTCGCCGACCCCAAATCCGACCGCAAGCAGTACCCGACCCCCGACTACGCGAAGAACACTCCACGGTCGATCAAGCCGGAGTTCTTCGTCGCGGTGGGCATCTGCTCGCACCTGGGCTGCTCACCGACCGACAAGTTCCAGGTGGCCGACGCGACGATGGGCGCCGACTGGGCGGGTGGTTTCATCTGCCCCTGTCACGGCTCCACCTTCGACATCGCCGGCCGGGTCTTCAAGAACAAGCCCGCGCCCGACAACCTCGAGGTGCCCCCGCACATGTACCTGTCCGACAGCATGCTGCTGATCGGCGAAGACAAGAAGGCCTGACCCGCACCGCCCGCCGCGGCGTGGCCACGAACAGAGGACCGCATGGCTGAATTCAAGGAAGTGAGCGCCGACGCGCCGGTGTCGCGCAAAGTGACGGTGTGGTTCGAGAACCGCTTCCCGACCGCCTTCGCCGAGTACAAGAAGCACATGTCGGAGTACTACGCTCCGAAGAACTTCAACACCTGGTACTTCTACGGCTCGCTTGCGCTGGTCGTGCTGGTGATGCAGATCGTCACCGGCATCTTCCTGACGATGCACTACAAGCCCGACGCCAGCGTCGCGTTCGCGTCGGTCGAATACATCATGCGCGATGTGCCGTGGGGCTGGCTGGTGCGGTACATGCACTCCACCGGCGCGAGCGCATTCTTCATCGTCGTCTACCTGCACATGTACCGCGGCTTGATCTACGGCAGCTACCGCAAGCCGCGCGAGCTGGTGTGGATCTTCGGCTGCGCGATCTTCCTGTGCCTGATGGGCGAGGCCTTCTTCGGCTACCTGCTGCCTTGGGGCCAGATGAGCTACTGGGGGGCGCAGGTGATCGTGAACCTGTTCGCGGCGGTGCCCTTCGTCGGTGAAGACCTGGCGCTGCTGATCCGTGGCGACTACGTTGTCGGCGACGCCACGCTGAACCGTTTCTTCGCCTTCCACGTGATCGCGATCCCGCTGGTGCTGATCGGCCTCGTCGTCGCACACCTGCTGGCGCTTCACGACGTCGGGTCGAACAACCCGGATGGCGTCGAGATCAAGGCCAAGAAGGACCCGAAGACCGGCATCCCGCTCGACGGCATCCCGTTCCACCCCTACTACACCGTTCACGACATCATGGGCGTCGCGGTGTTCCTGTTCCTCTTCTCGGCGGTTGTCTTCTTCGCCCCCGAACTCGGCGGTTACTTCCTCGAGTTCAACAACTTCATCCCGGCCGATCCGCTGAAGACCCCGGCGCACATCGCGCCGGTGTGGTACTTCACGCCGTACTACTCGATGCTGCGCGCGACCACCGACCCGATGGTCAACGTCTTTGTCGTCATCGTCGGCCTCGGCACGCTGGCCACGCTGCTGAAGGGCGGCCTCTCGGCGGCGGGCAAGGTGGCAACGGTGGTCGCGGCGCTGGCCATCGTCTTCCTGCTGAAGACCTTCGACGCGAAGTTCTGGGGCGTGGTCGTGATGGGCGCCGCGGTGCTGATCCTGTTCGTGCTGCCCTGGCTCGACAGGAGCCCGGTGAAGTCGATCCGGTACCGCCCGGGCTGGCACAAGTACGTCTACGGCCTGTTCGTGATCGACTTCTTCGTGCTCGGCTATCTCGGCATCCTGCCGCCAACCGACGCCCGCACGCTGGTGGCCCAGGTGGGCACGCTGTACTACTTCGCTTTCTTCGTGCTGATGCCGTGGTGGAGCCAGATCGGTGAGTTCAAGGCCGTGCCCGAGCGCGTCACCTTCCAGCCGCACTGAACCGCGCCGGAGATCGAGACAACCATGAAGAAGATCATCCTCTGGCTGCTGCTGAGCCTCTCGGCATCTATCCCGGCGCATGCCGCCAGCGACGGCATCGCGTGGGACCGCTTCCCGACCGAGCGCTTGAACGACCTCGCGGCGCTGCAGCACGGCGCCAAGCTGTTCAGCAACTACTGCCTGAACTGCCACGCCGCGGCATACATGCGCTTCAACCGCATGCGCGACATCGGCCTCAACGAAGAGCAGATCAAGAAGAACCTGATCTTCTCCGGCGGCAAGGTCGGCGACACGATGACGGTCGCGCTCGACGTGAATGACGGCAAGGACTGGTTCGGTGCCGCGCCGCCCGACCTGACCGTGATCGCACGCTCGCGCGCCGATGCCTCGAAGGGCAGCGGCGCCGACTACCTGTACACCTACCTTCGCACCTACTACGTCGACGACACCAAGGCCACCGGCTGGAACAACATGGTCTTCCCGAGTGTCGCGATGCCGCATGTGCTGTGGGAGCTTCAGGGCAGCCAGCGCCCGGTCTTCGCCGAACAGGCCGACCCGCACGACCCGGCCAAGAAGGTGCAGGTGTTCAAGGGTTTCGAGCAGGTTTCGCCGGGAACGATGACGCCGGCTCAGTACAACGAGGCCGTGGCCGACCTCGTCGCCTACCTGCAGTGGATGGGCGAGCCTGTGCAGGCCCAGCGTGTGCGCCTGGGCGTGTGGGTGCTGATCTTCCTCGGCATCTTCACGGTCATCGCGTGGCGCCTGAACGCCGCCTTCTGGAAGGACATCAAGTAGCATTCACCCGGCGTCGACGCATCGCGTGACGGCCGGGCCGCCTGCGCAGTGGGGCTTGTAGCGGCGCCCACTGCGCTTCTCATTTCAGGGGGCTGCCACCCGCGGCCCCGCCATTCAGTCTCCGAGGGCTCGCCACCATGATGGTGCTTTATTCCGGAACCACCTGCCCGTACTCGCACCGCTGCCGCTTCGTGCTGTTCGAGAAGGGCATGGACTTCGAGATCCGCGACGTCGACCTCTTCGCCAAGCCCGAAGACATCGCGCTGATGAACCCGTACAACGAGGTGCCGATCCTCGTCGAACGAGACCTCATCCTGTACGAGTCGCACATCATCAACGAGTACATCGACGAGCGGTTCCCGCACCCTCAGCTGATGCCGGGCGACCCGGTGGCGCGCGCCCGGGTGCGGCTCTTCCTCTTCAACTTCGAGAAGGAACTGTTCGCGCATGTCAACCTGCTCGAGAGCCGTGGTGTCAAGGCCACCGACAAGCAGCTCGAGAGGGCGCGCACGCAGATCCGCGACCGGCTGACCCAGCTGGCGCCGATCTTCCTGAAGAACAAGTACATGCTCGGCGACGACTTCTCGATGCTCGACGTCGCGATCGCGCCGCTGCTCTGGCGGCTGGACTACTACGGCATCGACCTCTCGAAGAACGCGGTGCCGCTGCTGAAGTACGCCGAGCGGATCTTCTCGCGCCCGGCCTACATCGAGGCCCTGACGCCTTCAGAGAAGGTGATGCGCAAGTAGGCGCGAGCGCCGCTGCATGAACCCGCCGCACGTCACCGAGACGCAGGGCAGCTCGACGCGGCCCTACCTGCTGCGGGCGCTGCACGACTGGTGCACCGACAACGGCTTCACGCCGTACATCGCTGTCTTCGTCGACGCCGCGGTGCAGGTGCCGCAGGAGTACGTCAAGAACAACGAGATCGTGCTCAACGTCGGCTTCGAGGCCACCAGTGCGCTCGAACTCGGCAACGAGTTCATCCAGTTCAAGGCCCGCTTCGGAGGCGTCGTTCGCGACATCGTGGTGCCGGTCGACCACGTGGTGGCGATCTACGCGCGGGAAAACGGTCAGGGAATGGCCTTCCCGATGCCGACCGAGCCGGCCGCGGCGCCGCGCCCGGCGACCCCGGCTGAGGCACGGCCGGCGACGCCGATCCGGGGGCTGCGGCTGGCGTCCACCGAGGCCGGCAACGCCGAGAGCGAGGCGCCCGACGACGACGCCCCCGATCCCGCCGGCCCCGGCCCCTCGCGCCCTTCGCTGAAGCGCGTCAAGTAGCCTGAGCGGGGGCACCTAAAATGCACCGGCAGCCGGCCGGCTTAGCTCAGTTGGCAGAGCACCCGCCTTGTAAGCGGAAGGTCGTCCGTTCGATTCGGACAGCCGGCACCAGCAACGCGTCGTCGACCTCCGGGTGCCCGCTGCGCCTGCTTACGAATGAGGCTCCCCCCTAGGTTGAACCCGCACCCTGATTGAAGTAACCTCGCGGCCCCGTCCCTGCAGGCAGTGCAGCAGCTGCGGCAGCAGCTGACGAAGCTTGGCCGCGGCCGCCCCATGTGACGCCAGCAGCGTCCATTGCGCACCGTCGAGCGAGCCAGGCCGCACGTCGGCTCGCAGGGTCTCGGGCAGGAGCGAGTCGATGTCGTCGAACAACATGCGCGATCGGCGCAGCAGCGCGAGCATCTGCGCCAGCGGTTCGCTGCGGTCCAGTGCCGCGGTCACGGCCAGGGTGTCGCGGGCTTTCGTGCTCCGGTTCATTGGCGAAGTCTAGCGATGCAGATCCTCATCACGCACGGTACGGTGGCTCGGACAAGGGTGGTGCAGTTGAGCCCGCTGCAGCTGGCCTCCGCGGGCTTCCTGCTGGCCTTCGTGCTGATGCTCGCTTCGGGTGCGATCTATCACTTCATCTTTCTGAAGGCGGCGCGTGAGGGCTGGCCCGTGGTCAGTCAGATCGTTCGGCTGGTGGTTCGCGACGAGATCGCCCAGCGCGACCGGTTCATGCGCGACAACCTCGACGCCATCGCCCAGAAGGTCGGCGAGATGCAGGCCAAGTTTGTGCGGCTCGAAGCCATGGGCGAGCGCGTGAAGAGCCTGGTTGGGGTCAAGGTCGAGGAGTTGAAGCCACTCAAGCACACCGATGCCGGTGGCAAGGGTGGCCCCTTTGTCGAGGCGGCTTCGCCGACGCTCGAGCAGCTGCAGGCCGTGATTGCCGGGCTGGACGAGTCGGCAGATCGGCAGGCCGACCTCTTCACGTTCACCGAGTCGCGTCTGCTGGAAGCGCGGCTGAAGGCGCTGCTGGTGCCGAGTTCGACACCAGTCGACGGACCGGTGGGATCGGGGTTCGGCTTTCGGGGCGACCCCTTCAGTGGCCGCGCCGCGTTGCACACCGGGCTCGACTTTCCTGCCGATGTCGGCACGCCGATCGTCGCCTCTGCCGGCGGTGTCGTGATCGCGGCCGAATGGCACGCTGCCTATGGCCACATGCTCGAGATCGACCACGGCAACGGCCTTGTCACCCGCTACGCGCACTGCCACAAGTTGCTGGTGCCGCGCGGCGCGGTGGTCCGGCGCGGCCAGCAGGTCGCCGAGGTCGGCTCCTCCGGTCGATCGACGGGCCCGCACCTGCACTTCGAGGTGCTGGTCGAGGGCGTGCCGCAGGACCCCGAGCGCTTCCTGGCCGGCAATGCGGTGACGGCGGCCTTCGCCGCGCGCCCCGGCAGACGGTAGCGTCGGCTGGCGCCGGTACCGCGCACAGCGCGGGCCGTTCTCGACAGGGCTGGATGATAGACTTTGCCGCTTTGTGCGGGCCGCACGCCGCCGCGTGTGCCGTGGCTCCTGCCCACGCCCCGTCGGCAGCGCATCCGAACCCCCCGCCGCACCCCACGCCGCATGTTCCCCAAGATCCTGACCCAGCTCTTCGGTAGCCGCAACGACCGCCTGCTGAAGGGCTACCGCCGGACCGTGCAGCAGGTCAACGCGCTCGAGCCGCAGTTCGAGAAGCTCGACGATGCCGCCCTGCGAGCCAAGACCGACGAGTTCAGGTCGCGGCTCGCAAACGGCGAAGCGCTCGATGCGCTGCTGCCGGAGGCCTTTGCGGTGGTCCGCGAGGCCGGCAAGCGCACGCTGAAGATGCGCCACTTCGATGTGCAGTTGATCGGCGGCCTCGCGCTGCACCAGGGCAAGATCGCCGAGATGAGGACCGGCGAGGGCAAGACGCTGGTCGCCACGCTGCCGGTGTACCTGAATGCGCTCGAAGGCAAGGGCGTTCACGTCGTCACCGTCAACGACTACCTCGCCCGCCGCGATGCCGAGTGGATGGGCCGCCTCTACGGTTTCCTCGGGCTGACCGTCGGCGTCAACGTGCCCGGCATGCAGCGCGAGGAGAAGCAGGCTGCCTTCGCCGCCGACGTCACCTACGGCACCAACAACGAATTCGGCTTCGACTACCTGCGCGACAACATGGTCTACGAGGTGGCCGACCGGGTCGCACGCGGGCTGCACTACGCGATCGTCGACGAGGTCGACTCGATCCTGATCGACGAGGCGCGCACGCCGCTGATCATCTCCGGCCAGGCCGAGGACCACACCGAGCTGTACGTGCGCATCAATGCCGTGGTGCCGGGGCTCAAGAAGCAGATCGGCGAAGCCGACCCGCGCACCGGCGAGGGCGTGATCGAGCCGGGCGACTTCACCGTCGACGAGAAGAGCCATCAGGTCTACCTGACCGAAGCCGGCCACGAAAAGGCCGAGGAACTGCTGTCTCAGGCGGGGCTGCTGGCGCCGGGAGCGAGCCTGTACGACCCCGCGAACATCACGTTGATGCACCACGTGTACGCGGCGCTGAGGGCCCACCACCTGTACCACCGCGATCAGCACTACGTCGTACAGAACGGCGAGGTGATCATCGTCGACGAGTTCACCGGCCGGCTGATGACGGGCCGCCGCTGGAGCGACGGCTTGCACCAGGCGGTGGAGGCCAAGGAGGGTGTCTCGATCCAGAGCGAGAACCAGACGCTGGCGTCGGTGACCTTCCAGAACTACTTCCGCATGTACGGCAAGCTTGCCGGCATGACCGGCACCGCCGACACCGAGGCCTACGAGTTCCAGGAGATCTACGGCCTGGAGACGGTGGTGATCCCGCCGAACAAGCCGACCGTCCGAAAGGACGACAACGACCTCATCTACAAGACCGCCAAGGAGAAGTACGACGCCGTCACCGCCGACATCCGCGACTGCTACGAGCGTGGCCAGCCGGTGCTGGTGGGCACGACGTCGATCGAGAACTCCGAGCTGATCTCGGGGTTGCTGCAGAAGGCCAAGCTGCCGCACCAGGTGCTCAACGCCAAGCAGCACGCGAAGGAGGCGGAGATCATCGCGCAGGCCGGGCGGCCGAAGATGATCACGATCGCCACCAACATGGCCGGCCGCGGCACCGACATCGTGCTCGGCGGCAATGTCGAGAAGCAGATCCAGTTCCTCGAGGCGGACCCCAACCTGTCGCCGGAGGAGAGGGCGGCACGCGCGCAGAAGCTGCAGAGCGAGTGGCAGGGCTTGCACGAGCAGGTGGTGTCACACGGGGGCTTGCGCATCGTCGCCACCGAAAGGCATGAGAGCCGGCGCATCGACAACCAGCTGCGCGGCCGGAGCGGCCGCCAGGGAGACCCGGGTGCGAGCCGCTTCTACCTGAGCCTGGACGACCCGTTGATGCGCATCTTCGCCGGCGACCGCGTGCGCGCGATCATGGACCGGCTGAAGATGCCCGAGGGCGAGGCGATCGAAGCCGGGATCGTCAACCGCAGCATCGAGAGCGCCCAGCGCAAGGTCGAGGCGCGCAACTTCGACATCCGCAAGCAGCTGCTCGAGTACGACGACGTCGCCAACGACCAGCGCAAGGTGATCTACCAGCAGCGCAACGAGATCCTCGAGGCGACGAGCCTCGACGAGCAGATCGCCAACCTGCGCCGCGCCGCGATGACCGACGTCGTGCGCACCCATGTCCCCGCCGAGAGCCTCGAGGAGCAATGGGACCTCGACGGCCTCGAGAAGGTGCTGAAGGACGAGTGGCAGCTCGAGGTCACGCTGAAGGCCGAGGTCGAGAAGAGCGACAGCATCACCGACGAGGACATCCTCGAGAAGGTGGTCGCGGCCGCCGACGCGATGTTCGCGGCCAAGGTCGAGATCGTCGGCCCCGATCAGTTCACGCCCTTCATGCGCATGGTGCTGCTGCAATCGCTCGACTCGCACTGGCGCGAACACCTGGCGGCGCTCGACTACCTGCGCCAGGGCATCCACCTGCGCGGGTACGCGCAGAAGAACCCGAAGCAGGAGTACAAGCGCGAGGCCTTCGAGCTGTTCTCGCAGCTGCTCGACACCGTGAAGCTCGAGGTCACGCGAATCCTGATGACGGTGCGCATCCAGACGCAGGAACAGGTGGCGCAGGCGGCCGAGGCGATCGAGGAGCGTTCGAGCCAGCTCTCGAACGTCACCTACACGCACCCCAACGAGGACGGCAGCGTCTCGCAGGAGGCCGATGTCGCGACGGTGGCGCAGGCGGTGCCAAAAGTCGGCCGCAACGACCCCTGCCCCTGCGGCAGTGGCAAGAAGTACAAGCAGTGCCACGGGCGGTTGAGCTAGTCACTGGCCGGCCGTCGCACCCAGTGGCTTCGGCCTCTTCGATCATCTGAGGGGCCCGCGCCTGCGGAGCCGGCTCCGCGCGTGCCGATCGGAGTGCGGCGGCCGGCTGCCCAGCTTGGTGGCTCCGCTCTCCTGAGCACTCGTTTTCACGGAGTCGACGGCGCTTACAGCGTGTGCGCGGCGCGTGCGAAGCTGCACGAACCCGTTTCGTAACATTTTGATTTCAAACGCCTTTCACCAGCGTGGGTGGACTGGCCCCGGTCTTGCTTGGGTGTTGCATCACCGTTACCGCCGAGGCCGCTTGGCCGCATCGGCCCGAAAAGGACTGCGAATGAAACCACTGCACCGTCTCCGGGCCTTGCTGGCCGTCACGCTGTTCGGCGCCTCGCTCGCCTGCTCGGCTTCGCCACTCGTCTGGACCGAGTCGGGTGACAGCGGTGAGACGCTGGCCACCGCGAACGATGCATCGGGCATCTCCCCGATCCTCGGCATCACCGGCGCTCTGTCGAACGAGCCCAACGCCGGCCCTGACCGGGTTGACCTCTTCCGCATCGACATCAACAACACTTCCGCCTTCTCGGCGCTGACGATCGACGACTTCTCGGTGATTGCCGACCCGGTGCTGTTCCTTTTCGACGCCGCGGGCATCGGCGTCGCGATGGACGACGAGTCGGGCGGCAACGGCAAGGCGCGGTTGACGATGCCGTCCAACCTCGCTCCCGGCACTTACTTCCTGGCCATCGCCTTCGCCGGCATGGAGCCGCTCGACGGCAACGGCGACCCGATCTTCGACACCTTCGGCGATTTCAGCGTGCTCTCGGCCAGCCCGCTCGACTCCTGGGGCGGCAGCCCGTTTGTGATCGACCCCAGCGTGATCGGCGCCTACCAGATCGACATCACGTTGCCGGAGACCGGCACCCTGCTGCTGGCGTCGCTGGCAATCGCATTGGCCGCGCGCGCACGACGTCGCCGTTGCTGAGCGACGCGCACCCGTCCGCGCACTGACTTGCTTCGCACCTGCGTCACCACCGCGCGCGCGGCCTACCCGGCCGGCGCGCGGTCCCTGTGTTCAACCGGAGGAGACTCAATGAGAGTCGGATCGAACGGGCGCGTATCCCGTGCCCTGCTTGCCGTTTCCGCATCACTCGCGCTGGCGCCGCTCGCCCAGGCGCAGTACGCCGACGCGTCGAGGTTGGCGATTCCCGGTGGCCCTCAGAGTCACACGGCGTCGGACACCGGCGCCGGCACCGTGACCCTGTTCGTGCGCCTCGCCGATGCGCCGCTTGCCGCGGTGGCCGGCAACAAGAAGACCGGGATGAAGATGACCGGTGACCAGCAGCGCATCTACGCCGCCCAGTTGCGGTCCAAGCAAGCCGCACTGATGGCGCAAGTGGCATCGATGGGCGGTCAGCAGCGCGCCGCGCTCACCAATGCCAGCAACGCGCTGGTGATCGACGTCGCGTCGAGCCAGGCGCCAGCGGTCGCGCGGCTGCCGGGCGTCGTGCAGGTGCTGCCGGTTGGCGACTTCCAGCTGGACCTGCCTCAGACCGTGCCCTACATCGGTGCCGCAGCGCTGCAGGGCATGGGTGTCGACGGCACCGGTGTCCGCGTTGCGGTGCTCGATTCGGGAATCGACTTCACCCACTACAACCTCGGCGGCACCGGCCTCGTCGCCGACTTCAACACCTGCTACGCGCAGAATTCGGTGGCTCCGTCGGGCCTGTGCGCGAACTTCTTCGGCCCCGGTGCGCCGAAGGTGCTGGGGGGATTCGACTTCGTCGGCGAGAACTGGACGGGCACGGCGCCCAACAACGTGCTGCAGCCCGACCCGAACCCTATCGCGCGGCTGGCCACCGGCGGCCACGGGACGCACGTCGCCGACATCATCGCTGGCCGGAGTGCCGACGGCCTGCACAAGGGTGTGGCTCCCGGCGCCAAGGTCTACGGCGTGAAAGTCTGCAGCGCGGTGTCCACCTCGTGCAGCGGCACCGCGATTCTGCAGGGCTTCGACTTCTCGCTCGACCCCAACCGTGACGGAGACCTCTCGGACGCGGTCGACGTCGTCAATCTCTCGCTCGGTGCTTCTTACGGCCAGCGTGAGAACCCTTCGGTTCTGGCAGCGACCAACGTCTCGAACTTCGGTGTCGTGGTTGTGGTCTCGGCAGGCAACAGCGCCAACCGGCCCTTCATCACCGGCTCTCCGTCCACTGCGACGCCGGCGATCAGCGTCGCCCAGACCCAGGTGCCGAGCGCGACGATTCCGCCGCTGATCGTCACCGCGCCAGCAGCCTTCGCGCGCGTGATCTCAAACACCAACACGCTGCCCTGGGCGCCGATCGGGGGAGGATTCGCCGGCAACGTGAAGGCCACCGCGGCGAACCCGACCGCGCCCGCCTCCAATGACGGCTGCGTCGCGCTGCCCGCCGGTTCGCTGGCCGGGCTCGTGGCCCTGATCCGTCGCGGCACGTGCAACATCAGCGACAAAGTTGCCGTCGCGGCCAACGCCGGCGCCGTTGGTCTGATTCTCGACAACAACGTCCCGGGCGATCCGCCGAGCTTCTCGCAGGGTGCCGTACTTCCCATCGTGCCGACGATCATCCTGTCGATCGCCGATGGCAACCTGATCCGCCAGCAACTCGCGGCAGGCAACACCGTCACCGTGAACAGCGGCGCGCCGATCAATGCTGTGGGCAGCCTGGTCACCACGAGTTCGCGCGGGCCGACGATGGGCACCGGAATGATCAAGCCCGACATCGGCGCCCCGGGTGCTTCGCTGTCGGCTGAAGTCGGAACCGGCAATGGCCAGACGATTTTCGGGGGCACCTCGGGTGCGGCGCCGATGGTCGCCGGCTCGGCGGCGCTGCTGCTGCAGACCTATCCCGGCCTGCTGCCGCACGAAGTCAAGGCGCGGCTGATGAACGCGGCCGAGGCCAACATCACCACCTATGCCGGGCCGGCCTCGCCGACCAACCCGCTGGCCCCGGTGACGCGAATCGGTGCCGGCGAGGTGCGGGTGAACCAGGCCCATGCGCTGAACACCGCGGCATGGGACGCCTCCGATCCTTCGGCGGTGAGCCTGTCGATGGGGGTGACGCGCAACACCGGCACACAGGTCTACCGCAAGCGTGTGCTGGTCCGCAACTACGCGAACACCGCACGCACCTACAACATCGCCGCGGCGTTCCGCCGCGCGGACGACCAGGCGTCCGGGGCGGTGGCCCTGAATGCCCCGGCGACGATCAGCGTGCCGGCCAACGGCAACGCGACGTTCATGCTCAACGTCACCGTCAACGCCAACCTGCTGCCGAACTGGGCGGCGACCGGCATCAACGGCGGCGCCAACGGCGGGGACGGCTCGCTGCTCGACCTGCCCGAGTACGACGGCTTCGTGACGATTTCCGACGCGACCGACACCGTGCGTCTGCCTTGGCACATCCTGCCCCACCAAGCGCACAACGTCGTCTCGCCGACGTCGCTGGCGCTCGGCGGCAATGCCTCGGGGGTGATCAACCTCACCAACAATGGTGGCTCGGTCACCGGCCGGGTCGATGCGTTCTACCTCACCGGCACCAGCCCGCAGATCGCGAACAGCCTGCTCCCGGCGCTCGGCGATTCGTACGCGTTGATCGACCTGCGGGCGGTCGGGGTTCGAGCCGTCGACCTCGGCGGCGGCTCGTTCGGGGTGCAGTTCGCCGTGAACCTGTGGGGTGCTCGTTCGCACCCGAACTACCCCGCACAGATCTCGATCTTCCTCGACACCGACAACAACGGCACCGACGATTTCGAGATCCGCACCATCGAGGCGACGGGCTTTGCCGCAACGGGTCAGAACATCACGTTCGTCCGGAAGATCTCGTCGGCCAGCTTCAGCGGCTTCTTCTTCACCGACGCCGATCTCGCTACCGGCAACACGATCCTCACCATTCCGATGGTGGCGACGCTGACCGGCACCGGCCCCAACCTGGCGCTGACACCGAACAGCACCTTCCGCTTCCGCGTTGCGGTCAGCGACAACTACTTCACAGGCGCCGTCACCGACTCGTTGCCGCAGATGCAGATCAACCTCAACAACCCCCGCTTCTTCCCGACCGGGTTCGCGCACACGGTGTCGGTCGGCGGAGCGACGCCGGTCACCGTCAACCGCAACGCCGCGGGTGATGCGGTGTCAACGTCGCAGACGGGTCTGCTGCTGATGTACCGAGACGGCAAGTTCGGTCGCGAGGCCGACATCGTGACCGTGACACCCTGACCAGCGGCGACCGGGTCTCAAGGGGCGCGGCGGGAGCCGCGCCCCTGTTTTCGTTCAAGTGCCAGATGCAGCGCAGTCAGCCCGTGACTGCTCGAGTTCCTACAATCGGCGCCACCACCGCGACGGGCCCCCACATGGCAGTCAACCTGAACCCCCCGGATCCGGCATCGCTGCACCCCGTGGCGGGTGTCCGCATCGGGGTCGCGATGGCCGGCGTGCGCAAGGCCCACCGGCGTGACCTCGTGCTGGTGGCACTGGCCGAAGGCAGCAGCGTCGCCGGCGTCTTCACGCGCAACCGCTTCTGCGCCGCCCCGGTGCAGCTGTGCCGGGAGCATCTCGCAGCGGGGGCGGGGGTGAGGGCGCTGGTGATCAACACCGGCAACGCCAATGCCGGCACCGGTGCCGACGGGCTGGCGCGGGCGCGCCGCACCTGCGAGGCGGTGGCTGAGCTGATCGGCGCCGACACGAGACAGGTGCTGCCATTCTCCACTGGCGTGATCATGGAGACTCTGCCGGTCGAGCGCATCGAGGCCGCGCTGCCGGCGGCGCTGGCCGACCTCGATGCCGGGCACTGGGCACTGGCCGCCGAAGGCATCATGACCACCGACACCGTTCCGAAGGCGGCGTCGCGGTGCATCGACATCGGCGGCCGCACCGTCACCGTCACCGGCGTCTCGAAGGGTGCGGGGATGATCCGCCCCGACATGGCGACGATGCTCGGCTTCGTTGCCACCGACGCCGTGGTGTCGCCGCAGCTGTTACAGCCGCTCGTGCGGCGCACAGCCGACGCCAGCTTCAACCGCATCACGATCGACGGCGACACCTCGACCAACGACTCCTTCGTATTGATCGCCACTCATCAGGCCGGCAACCCGCAGATCACCAGCCTCGATTCGACCGAAGGCCACTTGCTTGCCGACGCGGTGCTCGACGTCTCGCGCCGGCTCGCCCAGGCCATCGTCCGCGACGGCGAGGGGGCGACGAAGTTCATCACCGTTCGCGTCTCGGGCGGCAAGGACGTTGCCGAGTGCCGGCGCGTTGCCTACGCAATCGCACAATCGCCGCTCGTCAAGACCGCGTTCTTCGCCAGCGACCCGAACCTCGGGCGCATCCTTGCCGCGGTGGGCTACGCCGGCATCGACGACCTCGACCAGGGCCTCATCGACCTCTGGCTCGACGATGTGCATGTCGCGACCCAAGGCGGTCGCCACCCCGACTACGAGGAAGAGCAGGGGCAGCGTGTGATGAAGCGCAGCGACATCACCGTGCACGTGGACCTGCACCGGGGCGTCGCCGAGACCGACGTCTGGACCTGCGACCTCTCGCACGACTACGTCAGCATCAACGCCGACTACCGTTCTTGAACCTCGCGATCGCGATCCGAGCGCTGGTTCCCGAGGGCGACCTCTGGCGCGACCTGGCCTACCGGCGCCTGTGGACCTCGATCCTGACGGCGTCGTTCGGCGGCCAGGTGATGCTGCTTGCGTTGCCTCTCGCCGCCGCGGTGCTGTTGCACGCGAGCCCGACCCAGATGGGGCTGTTGACCGCGCTCGAGCTGCTGCCGTTCCTGCTGTTCTCGCTGCCGGCCGGGGTCTGGCTCGACCGCGTTCGCAAGCTGCCGGTCTACGTCGTCGGCGAGGTGCTGATCGGCGTTGCCGCAGCCAGCGTCACGCTGGCCTGGCTGCTCGGCTGGTTGGCGATGGGATGGTTGTATGCGGTGGCCTTCGTCGTCGGCACCGTCCACGCAGTCTCGGGCAGCGCGGCGCAGATCGTGCTGACCCAGGTCGTGCCGCGCGAGCGTCTGGTCGAGGCACATGCGAAGAACGCGCTCGCAACCTCGGGCGCCGAGGTCGCCGGCCCCGGGTTTGCCGGCTTCCTGATCAAGCTCTTCGGCGCGCCGTGGGCGATGCTCGTCAACGCGGCGCTGCTGCTGTGGGCGGCTGCGATCCTGCGCGGCATCTCGGTTCAGGAACGGCGCGATGTCGACCCGCACGCGCACTTCTGGCGTGACCTCGCCGCCGGGCTGCGCTTCGTTGCCGGCCACCGTCTGCTGGTGACGCTGGCGGTGCTGATGTGCGTCTGGCAGATGTGCCACTACGCGGCGCTGGTGGTGCAGATCCTGGTCGCGACGCGTGTGCTCGGCCTCTCGGAGCAGCAGATCGGGTTCTGCTACATGGGCATGGGCGTCGGCACCATCACCGGCAGCATGTTCGGGCGCCGGCTGAGCCACCGGCTCGGCCCTGGGCCGTGCCTGGTGCTGGGCTACGTCATCACTGGCGCCGGCTGGCTGCTGCTCGCGGTGGCGCCGACCGATGCCTGGGGTGTCGCCGCGTTCGCCGCGATGATGATGATGTTCACGATGGGTGCGGTGTTCATCTTCATCAACTTTCTCGCGCTGCGCCAGGCGGCAACACCGGAACCTCTGCTCGGCCGCATGACGAGCACGATGCGCTGGCTGACCTTGCTCGCCGCACCGCCAGGTTCGCTGCTCGGCGGCTGGCTCGGCGAACATCTTGGGCTGCGCTCGGCGCTGGTGTTCGCCGGCGGGGTCTCGGTGCTGCTCGCGGTGGTGGCCTGGCAGCTGCCGCAGATCCGATGGCTGCGAAAGCTGCCGGAACCGGGGCAGGAAGCGGGGCTCGACGAGGTCGAGGACGAATGGACGGCGCTGCGCTGACGGTGCGGCAGCGCTGCCACCCGGCACCGCGGATCAGCGCTGCCGGGCGGGTGCGAAGCGGTCCACCGCGTCGCTGACGATGCCGTCGATGCCGATCGCCATCAAACGTTGGGCGTCGGCGGCCTCGTTCACCGTGTAGCACAGCGTGCGCATGCCGGTGCCATGGATGCGTGCGGCCAGCGCGGCGTCCATCAGCGTGTGGTTGGTGATCACCGCGACGCAGCCGAGCGAGTTGGCCATCTCGAACCAGCCGCTCCACAAGGTGTCGACGAGCAGCGCGCGCGGCAGCTCCGGCGCCGCCTCGCGTGCGCCGAGCAGTGCATCGGGGCGGAACGAACTGAGCAGCGGCGGCACCGGCTCGCCCTCCCACAGCCGGCGCACGGCGGAGGCCACCGCACGGCCGGTGTCCGCCTCGGTGCCCGGCGTGGGCTTGATCTCGAGGTCGAGCAAGAGGCCGTTGGCGAGCAGGTAGCGCGCCACCGCTTCGAGGCTGGGTAGCGGCTCGCCGGCATGAAGCCGGCCGTGCCAGCTGCCGGCATCCAGCCGCGACAGATCGCTCCAGGGCTTCTCGCCCGCCCCCCCGCGGCCGTTGGTCGTGCGCTCCAGCGTCGAGTCGTGCAGCAGAAAGGGAACGCCGTCGGCGCTGAGCTTGACGTCGCACTCGAAAGCGCGCCAGCCGAGGCTGGCGCCGAGGCGGAAGGCGGCGAGCGTGTTCTCGGGTGCGAGGGTGCCGGCGCCGCGGTGCGCGATCCACAGCGGGTAGGGCCAGGGTGGCATCTGGGGTCTCATCGCCGGAGCCCGTTCAACCGACCCGCATCCCGGTCGAGGTGTCGAACCAGTGCAACTGCTCGGTAGGCACGTGCACCGGCACCACCTCGCCCGGCTTCGGTGGCGTTCGCGTGCCGTCGATGCGCAGCGTGAACGAGGCATCGCCGATGCGGCCATAGACCAGCCGCTCGGCACCCAGCATCTCGAGCACTTCGACCGTCATTGCCCACGCGCCGTGCGGCGCCAGCTCGGCATGCTCGGGGCGTGCGCCGAGGATCAGCGCGCCGGCGCGTGGTGCCGACGAAGGCAGCTTCAGCACCTGAGGCCCGACCGTGAATCGCGAGCCATCGGCCTCGCCGTGCAGCAGGTTCATCGGCGGGCTGCCGATGAAGCCGGCGACGAAGGTCGACGCCGGCTTGCCGTACACCTGCTCCGGCGTGCCGATCTGCTCGATGCGGCCGGCGTTCATCACGATCATGCGTTCCGCCAGTGTCATCGCCTCGACCTGGTCGTGCGTGACGAAGAGCGAGGTGACCCCCAGTTCGCGGTGCAGCTTCTGGATCTCGAGCCGCGTTTGTGCGCGCAACTTGGCGTCCAGGTTGGACAATGGCTCGTCGAACAGGAAGACCTGCGGCTGGCGCACGATCGCGCGCCCCATCGCCACCCGCTGACGCTGCCCGCCCGAAAGCTGCCGCGGCTTGCGGTCAAGCAACGCGCCGAGCTCGAGGATCTTGGCTGCCTTCTGCACACGCACGTCGATCTCGGCCTTGGGCACCTTCGCGATCTTCAGGCCATAGGCCATGTTCTCGTAGACGCTCATGTGCGGGTAGAGCGCGTAGTTCTGGAAGACCATCGCGATGTCGCGTTCGGCCGGTTCGAGCCGGTTGACGACACGCGCGCCGATCGAGATCTCGCCGCCGGTGATCTCCTCGAGCCCGGCCACCATGCGCAGCAGGGTGCTCTTGCCGCAGCCGCTGGGGCCGACGATGACGATGAACTCGCCGTCGGCGATCTCGGCGTCGACGCCGTGGATGACCTTGTTGGCCTTGGCACCGTGGCCGTAGACCTTCTCGACTTTGCGGAGGGAGATTGCGCCCATTCACTTCTCGGAGTCGACCAGGCCCTTGACGAACCACCGGTACATCAGCAACACGACCAGCGCCGGCGGGATCATCGCCAGCATCGCGGTGGCCATCACCGCATTCCACTCGGTGGCGGCGTCGCTGGTCGCCAGCATGCGCCGGATGCCCATCACGATCGGGTACATGTCCTCGCTGGTGGTCATCAGCAGCGGCCACAGGTACTGGTTCCAGCCGTAGATGAACTGGATCACGAACAGCGCCGCGATGCTGGTCGACGACAGCGGCAGCAGCACGTCCTTGAAGAAGCGCATCGGGCCGGCGCCGTCGACGCGCGCCGCCTCGACGAGTTCGTCGGGCACGGTGAGGAAAAACTGCCTGAACAGAAAGGTCGCGGTTGCACTGGCGATCAGCGGCACGGTGAGCCCGGCGTAGGTGTTGAGCATGCCGAGGTCCGAGACGACCTGGTACGTGGGCAGGATGCGCACCTCCACCGGCAGCATCAGCGTGACGAAGATCATCCAGAACACCAGGCCGCGCAGCGGGAAGCGGAAATAGACGACCGCAAACGCCGACAGCAGCGAGATCGCGATCTTGCCGATGGCGATCACCAGCGCCGTGACCAGGCTGACAAGCAGCATCGAACCCGCCGGCGGCAGCGTGCCGCCGGTCCGCGTACTGCCGCCGAACAGCGCCAGCCGGTAGCTCTCGAGGAAGTGGTCGCCGGGCAGCAGCGGCATCGGCACGTTCTGCACGATGGCCTCGGCGGTGTGTGTGCTGGCGACGAAGGTCAGGTAGAGCGGGAAGCCGATCACGATGACGCCGATGACCAGCGTCAGGTGCGCCAGGAAGTCGGCGAGCGGGCGGTTCTCGATCACGGCGGGCCGTCCTCGTCCTTCAGTAGTTCACGCGCCGCTCGACGTAGCGGAACTGGATCACCGTCAGCACGACCAGGATGGCCATCAGCACCACCGACTGCGTCGCCGAGGCGCCGAGGTCCAGCGCCTTGAAGCCGTCGAAGTAGACCTTGTAGACCAGGATCGAGGTCTCCTGCCCCGGGCCGCCCGCGGTGGAGGTGTCGATGATGCCGAAGGTGCCGATGAAGACGTAGATGACGTTGATGACGAGCAGGAAGAAGGTGGTCGGCGTCAGCAGCGGGAACTGCACCGTCCAGAAACGCCGCCAGGGGCCGGCGCCGTCGATCGCCGCGGCCTCGATCAGGCTCTTGGGGATGCTCTGCAGCCCGGCGAGGAAGAACAGGAAGTTGTACGAGATCTGGTTCCACACCGCGGCCAGCACGACCAGGATCATGGCCTGGGTGCCGTCCAGCAGGTGGTTCCACTCGATGCCGATCTTGCCCAGGCCGTAGCTCACGACGCCGACCGAAGGCGCGAACATGAACACCCACATGATGCCCGCCACCGACGGCGCCACCGCGTAGGGCACAACCAGCAGCGTGCGGTACCAGCGCGAGGCCCGGACGACGCGGTCGGCCATCACCGCGAGCAGCAGCGACAGCGCCAGACCGAGTGCGGCAACCCAGAACGAGAAGACCGCGGTGATCCTGAACGAAGCGAGGTAGGACGCGTCGCCCCACAGCGCGCGGAAGTTGTCGAGGCCGACAAACTCGACGCTCGTGCCGAAGGCATCCTGCTGCAGCACGCTGTAGTACAGCGCCTGCGCCGCCGGCCAGAAGAAGAAGACCAGGATGATGGCCATCTGCGGCGCGATCAGCGCCCAGGGCAGCCACCAGCTCTTGAAGCGGACGCGTTTTTCTACGGCCAAGCAGGCCTCGTCTCGTGAATCTGACTAGACCCCTCCCCGCCCGGCGGGGAGGGGTCTGGGGAGGGGTGCTCCGGGTTCTGCCCGAGGGAAGGCGCGCGTTCCGCGCGCCTTCCGGGCAAACAAGGGCGTCTAGCCCTTGTTCGCCCTCTCGAACTTCTCCAGTTCGGCGTTGCCGCGCTTGGTTGCATCTTCCAGGCCCTGGCGGGCGCTCTTCCGGCCCGACCAGATCTGCTCCATCTCCTCGTCGAGGATGGTGCGGATCTGCACGAAGTTGCCCAGGCGGATGCCGCGCGACTTGTCGGTCGTCTTGCGGATCATCTGCGTCACGCTGACGTCGGTGCCCGGGTTCTGCTTGTAGAAGCCGCTCTTCTCGGTGATCTCGAAGGCCTTCATCGTGATCGGCAGGTAGCCGGTCTGCTGGTGGCTCTTGGCCTGCACCTCGGGGGCGGAGAGGTACTTGAAGAACAGCGCCACGCCCTTGTACTCCTCGGGCTTCTTGCCGCTGATCGTCCACAGGCTGGCGCCGCCGATGACGGTGTTCTGCGGCGCGCCGGTCACGTCGGGGTAGTAGGGCAGGGTGCTGATGCCGGACTCGGCCTTCAGGTTGCGCTTGATGCCGCCGTAGGCGGCCGACGTGCCGGTGTACATCGCGCATTCACCGGACTGGTACACGCCGTCGGCCGCGCCGCTGCGGCCCTTGTAGACGAACAGCCCCTGCTGCGCCATGTTGGCCAGGTTCTCGATGTGGCGCACGTGCAGCGGCGTGAGGATGTTCAGTCGCGTGTCCAGGCCATTGAAGCCGTTGCGCTTGGTCGCGAACTCGACGTTGTGCCAGGCCGAGAAGCTCTCCAGCTGCGTCCAGCTCTGCCAGCTGGTGGTGAACGGGCACTTGTGGCCGCTGGCCTTGAGCTTGGCCGCCGTCAGCACGAGCTCGGGCCAGGTCTTGGGCGGGCTGTTCGGGTCCAGGCCGGCCGCCTTGAAGGCGTCCTTGTTGTAGTGCAGCACGGTCGTCGAGCTGTTGAACGGGAAGCTCAGCATCTGGCCGTTGGGCGCCGTGTAGTAGCCGCTGACCGCCGGCACGTAGACGCTGGGGTCGAAGGTCACGCCGCCGAGCTTCATGACCTGGTCCACCGGCACGGCCACGCCCTTGCTGGCCATCATCGTGGCGGTGCCGACCTCGAAGACCTGCACGATGTGCGGCGCATTGCCGGCACGGTACGCGGCGATCATCGCGGCGAAGCTCTCCGGATAGCTGCCCTTGAAGACCGGGACGACCTTGTAGTCCTTCTGGCTGTCGTTGAACCCCTTGGCCAGGCCGTTGACCCACTCGCCGAGCTGGCCGCCCATCGAATGCCACCACTGGATCTCCATCTGGGCGTGGGCCGGCAGCGCGGCGAACACCGCCGCGGCAAAGGCGGCGGGGGCGAGGTGTTTTAGTTTCATGACATCTCCTGTGAGCTTCGTGAGCCAATGCATTGCCGAACCCGCAAGTTTGGTGCGCATTTATGACAGCCCGCGTTCTGTCATGGAAGGGCTGCGCAGGGCAACGGGATAAACCCGTCGCGGCGCCTGCAGGCGGCGGTTCGCGGCGGCGACCTCGCGTCGTGGTCGGAGCAGGGGCTCGGGTAGCATCCGGATCAACCCTATGAGTGCACCCCAGCCCCTGGCGCCGCCGGCCTTCACCGGTCGCGTCGACGCCGCCGCCCCTGTCGCCGCCGAGGGTGTGCGGCTGCGCGAGATCCCGTACAACTACACCTCGTTCTCCGACCGCGAGATCGTTCGTCGCCTGCTTGGCGCACGCGCTTGGGAGTTGCTGTCGCTGCTGCGGCAGGAGCGGCGCACCGGTCGTTCGGCGCGCATGCTCTACGAGGTGCTCGGCGACATCTGGGTCGTGCAGCGCAACCCCTATCTCGAAGACGACCTGCTCGACAACCCGAAGCGCCGTGCGATGCTGATCGAGGCGCTGCACCACCGCCTGCACGAGATCGAGCGCCGCCGCGCCGGCGACGAGAGCCGCCGCGACGCCCATGTCGGCGAGCTGCTCGACGCCGCGCGCGCCGCGGTGCGGCGATTTGCGAACCACTTCGAAGACCTTCACGCGTTGCGGCAGCGGACGCGCCGCGCGCTCGGCCGGGTGACGCGCAAGGACAACGTCAAGTTCGACCCGCTGTCGCGCGTCTCGCATGTCACCGACGCCACCGACTGGCGCGTGGAGTATCCCTTCGTCGTTCTCACCCCCGACAGCGAAACCGAGGCCGCGGCGCTGGTGCGGGGCTGCATCGAGCTCGGGCTGACGATCGTCCCGCGCGGCGGCGGCACCGGCTACACCGGCGGCGCCGTGCCGCTGAGCTGGAAGAGTGCGGTGATCAACACCGAGAAGCTCGAAGCGATGAGCGAGGTCGAGTGGCATTCGCTGCCGGGCGTCGGCTCGCCGGTGCCGACGGTGTGGACCGAGGCCGGTGTCGTCACCCAGCGCGTCGCCGACGCCGCCGAGCGCGCCAGCCATGTCTTCGCGGTCGACCCCACGTCGGCCGAGGCGAGTTGCATCGGCGGCAACATCGCGATGAACGCCGGCGGCAAGAAGGCCGTGCTGTGGGGAACCGCGCTCGACAACCTCGCCAGCTGGCGGATGGTCACGCCCCAAGGTGGCTGGCTCGAGGTTGTGCGGCTGAACCACAACCTCGGCAAGATCCACGATGTCGAGGTCGCGAGCTTCGAGTTGCGCCACCTCGACCCGCAGGGCCGCGAGGTCCAGCGACTCGAGCGGCTCGACATTCCGGGTTCGGCCTTCCGCAGGCACGGTCTCGGCAAGGACGTCACCGACAAGTTCCTCGCCGGTCTGCCCGGCGTGCAGAAGGAAGGCTGCGACGGCCTGATCACCAGCGCACGCTGGGTTGTGCACCGCATGCCGGCGCATGTGCGCACGGTCTGCCTCGAGTTCTTCGGCAATCCGAAGGACGCAGTGCCGTCGATCGTCGAGATCAAGGACTACCTCTTCACGCTCGCCCGGCGCGGCGGCGCCGACGATTCGCCCGTCCTCCGCCCCGTGCTGCTGGCCGGCCTCGAGCACCTCGACGACCGCTACCTGAAGGCGGTCGGCTACGCGACCAAGAGCAAGCGTGCCCTGTCCGGCAGCGGGCTGCCGAAGATGGTGCTGCTCGGCGACATCGTCGGCGACGACGCCGACGCGGTTGCGAGGGCGACCAGCGAAGTCGTCCGCATTGCCAACGCACGCGGCGGCGAAGGCTTCGTCGCGGTGAGCGCCGATGCACGCCGGAAGTTCTGGCTCGACCGCAAGCGCACCGCGGCGATCGCGAAGCACACCAACGCCTTCAAGATCAACGAGGACGTCGTCATCCCGCTGCCGCGGATGGGCGAGTACACCGAAGGCATCGAGCGAATCAACGTCGAACTCTCGCTGCGCAACAAGCTGCAGCTGGTCGACCGGCTGGAGAACTTCTTCGGCGAAGGCGAGCTTCCGCTCGGCCGCGGCGACGATGCCACCGGCATCCCGAGCGCCGAGCTGCTCGAAGACCGCGTTCAGCGCGCGCTGTCGCTGCTGCGCGAGGTGCGCGCGCTGTGGCGCTTCTGGCTCGAGCAGCTCGACCGCGCCCAGGCCGAGCAGGGCCGCACGGTGTTCGCGCTGCTGCAGGATCACACGCTGCGCGCATCGTGGAAGAAGCAGCTTCTCGAGCCGCTGCGCACGCTGTTCGCCGGTGCTGCCTTCGCCCCGGTGGTCGAGCGCTGCCGCGCGATCCACCAGGAGGTGCTGCGCGGCCGTGTCTGGGTGGCGCTGCACATGCACGCCGGCGACGGCAACGTGCACACCAACATCCCGGTCAACAGCGACAACTACGAGATGCTGCAGACCGCCCACGAGGCGGTGGCGCGCATCATGGCGCTGGCGCGCCGGCTCGACGGCGTCATTTCGGGCGAGCACGGCATCGGCATCACGAAGCTCGAGTTCCTGACCGACGACGAGGTCGCACCCTTTGAGGCCTACAAGGCGCGCATCGACCCCGAAGGCCGCTTCAACAAGGGCAAGCTGCTGCGCACGGCGCCAACGTCCGGCGGAGACAGCCTGTCTTCGGACCTCAGCGCCGCCTACACGCCGAGCTTCGGGCTGATGGGGCACGAGTCGCTGATCATGCAGCGCAGCGACATCGGCGCCATCAGCGACAGCATCAAGGACTGCCTGCGCTGCGGCAAGTGCAAGCCGGTATGTGCGACCCACGTCCCGCGCGCCAACCTGCTGTACAGCCCGCGCAACAAGATCCTCGCCACCAGCCTGCTGATCGAGGCCTTCCTCTACGAGGAGCAGACGCGCCGCGGCATCAGCCTGCGCCACTGGGAGGAGTTCGAGGACGTCGCCGACCACTGCACCGTGTGCCACAAGTGCGCCAGCCCCTGCCCGGTCAAGATCGACTTCGGCGACGTCTCGATGAACATGCGCAACCTGTTGCGCAAGATGGGCCGCAAGAGCTGGCGCCCGGGCAACGCGGCAGCGATGTGGATGCTCAACGCAACGCGGCCGCAGACGGTGAAGCTGCTGCGCGCGGCGATGGTCGGCGTCGGCTTCAGGGCACAGCGCCTGGCCGCCGACCTGCTGAAGTTGGCCGCGCGGCGCCAGACCGCGGCGCCGCCGGCCACCGTCGGCGCCGCTCCGGTGAAGGAGCAGGTGGTCCACTTCGTCAACAAGAAGCTGCCGGGTGGGCTGCCCACGCGCACCGCACGCGCGCTGCTCGACATCGAGGACCGCCACTACGTGCCGATCATCCGCGACCCGGCGAACACCAGCGGCGACGCCGAGGCGGTGTTCTACTTTCCCGGCTGCGGCAGCGAACGGCTGTTCAGCCAGGTCGGCCTTGCGACCCAGGCCATGCTGTGGCACGCCGGCGTGCAGACGGTGCTGCCGCCGGGCTACCTGTGCTGCGGCTACCCGCAGCGCGGCAGCGGCCAGTTCGATCGTGCCGACAAGATGATCACCGACAACCGGGTGCTTTTCCACCGCGTCGCCAACACGCTGAACTACCTCGACATCAAGACCGTCGTCGTTTCCTGCGGCACCTGCCACGACCAGCTGCAGGGCTACCACTTCGAGGACATCTTCCCCGGTTGCCGCATCGTCGACATCCACGAGTTCCTGCTCGCCAAGGGCATCACGCTCGAAGCCGGCGGTGCGGCCGGCTATCTGTACCACGACCCCTGCCACAGCCCGATCAAGCAGCACGAGCCTTTGGCCACCGTGAAGGCGCTGGTCGCTGCCCCGGTGCTGGCGAGCGCGCGCTGCTGCGGCGAGAGCGGCACCCTCGGCGTCACACGGCCCGACATCTCGACCCAGGTGCGCTTCCGCAAGACCGAGGAGCTGCGGCGCGACGAGGCGGCGCTGCGCGCGCTGCCCGGTGTGGGCACCGCCGGAAACCTGAAGATCCTCACCTCGTGCCCGAGCTGCCTGCAGGGGCTGTCGCGCTACCAGGGCGACCTCGCCAACGGCCTGCTCGAGGCCGATTACGTCGTCGTCGAGATGGCGCGGCGAAGGCACGGCGAGACCTGGCTCGAGGACTATGTCGCCGCCGCCAACCGCGGCGGTATCGAGCGTGTGCTCGTTTGACCGACGGCAAGACGATGAACCACAGCCCCACCCAGCTCACCGTGCACCAGGCCTCACGCGTGCTCGAGGTCGGCTTCGACGACGGCCGGGTCTTCCGCATCCCGTTCGAGCTGCTGCGCGTGTTTTCCCCGTCGGCCGAGGTGCAGGGCCATGGCCCCGGACAGGAGGTGCTGCAGACCGGCAAGCGCGAGGTGCTGGTCACCGCGGTGCAGGCGGTCGGCCACTACGCCGTGCAACCCGAGTTCTCCGACGGGCACGCCAGCGGCATCTACTCCTGGGACTACCTCTACGAGCTCGGCTCGAAGCAGTCCGAGTACTGGGCGCGCTACGAGCAGCGCCTGCAGGAGGCCGGCGTCGACCGCGATGCCCCGATGGCGGCCGCCGCCGCGGGCGGCGCCTGCGGGCACCACTGAATCGCACACCGGCGATGGCACAGACTCACTTCGGCTACGAATCGGTCGACGAGAGCGACAAGTCCCGCCGCGTTCGCGGCGTCTTCGACTCGGTGGCGCGGCGCTACGACCTGATGAACGACCTGCTGTCGTTCGGCATGCACCGGTCCTGGAAGGCCTACACGGTGGCCGTTGCCGACGTGAAGCCGGGCGAACGCGTGCTGGACATCGCCGGTGGTACCGGGGACCTGGCGCGCGCCTTCGCGCGCCAGGTCGGGCCGCAGGGGCTGGTGGTGCACACCGACATCAACGAGTCGATGCTCGCTGCGGGCCGCGACCGGCTTCTCGACGAAGGGCTGGTGCTGCCAACGCTGGCTTGCGACGCCGAACGGCTGCCCTTTCGCGACGGCAGCTTCGATGCCGTCAGTGTCGCCTTCGGGCTGCGCAACATGACGCACAAGGAGCGCGCGCTGGCCGAGATGGCACGTGTGCTGCGGCCGGGCGGCCGCCTGCTGGTGCTGGAGTTCTCGCGCATCGCGGAGCCGCTGCGCAAGCCATACGACTGGTACTCGTTCAACGTGATGCCGCTGGTCGGCCGGTGGGTCGCCGGCGACGCCGAGAGCTACCGCTATCTCGCCGAGTCGATCCGCGTCCACCCGGACCAGGCGGCGTTGAAGGTGATGATGAAGGGTGCCGGCTTCGGCCATGTCGACGTTCACAACCTCGCCGCCGGCGCGGTCGCGCTGCACGTTGGTCTGCGCTGCTGAGCGATGGGCCGGGACTACACTGCCCATGCACCGCCGGCCGCGCCAATGACACCATCGCCCCTGCAGACCGCCCGGCCGCACGTGATCGCTGGCCTCGTGCTGGCCGCGCTGCTGGCGGCCGGCTGCGATGTCAAGAAGCCCGAGGGGGGCGGCGCGGCGGCGCGGGTCGACGGCGACGACATCACCGTGCTGCAGATCAACCAGCTGATCGCGCCGCGCAACCTGCGCCCCGAGCAGGCCGACGCCGCCGGCCGCCAGGTTCTCGAGCGGCTGATCGACCAGCAGCTCGCGATGCGCAAGGCGCGTGATGCCGACCTCGAGCGCGAGCCGCGCGTGCAGCTGCTGCTGGAGGCGGCGCGCCGCGAGGTGCTGGCCCGCGTCTACCTCGACCAGGTGGCCGACCGCGCGGCGCGGCCGACCGCCGACGAGATCAAGCGCCACTACGACGAGAAGCCCGCGCTGTATGGCGACCGGCGCGTCTACTCGTTGCAGGAGATCGGCATCGACGCACGGCCGGAGCAGGTGCCGGCACTGCGCGAACGACTGTCGGCGGCGAGGAACTTGAACGAGTTCTTCGACTACCTGCGCGAGAACGGCATGCGCTTTGGCGGCGCACCGGCGGTGCGGGGGGCCGAGTTCCTGCCGCCGGCCAGCCTCGAAGCGGTGACCAAGATGCGTGACGGGCAGGCTCTGCTGATCACCGGCACCAGCGGCGTGCAGGTCGTGGTGCTGCTGGGGTCGAGCCCGCAGCCGCTGACGCTCGAGCAGGCGCGGCCGCGAATCGAGCAGACGCTGATGGTCGAGCGGCGGCGCAAGCTGGTCGAGGAAGAGCTGGCGTCGTTGCGCAAGGCCGCCCGGATCGAGTACTTCGGGCGTTTTGCCGAAGGGTCCCGCGCCGGCGCCGCGGCCGCCGCCGCGGCCTCGGCGGCGGCCGAGGCCGCGTCACGCTGATGCCCCGCCCGCCGCCCCCGGACGGGGGGGTGACGGGGTGAGATCCTTCACTGCGCGGCAGGAGGCGCCCACCACGCCGCTGCGCTAGACTGGCTCCAACCCTGCAACCGGATGTTTCTTTCCGGCCATGCGCCTGACGCTGCCCCGTGCACTGTCGCTGTGCCTGCTGATGCTCGCCGTGGGCATCGGCACGGCCCATGCACGCCGGCTGGCACTCGTGATCGGCAATGACAACTACGCACAGGTGTCACGTCTGGACAAGGCCGGCAACGACGCCGAGTCGATGGCCAAGGAACTCGAAGGCGCCGGGTTCGAGGTTTCGCTGAAGCGCGACCTCGGCTACCGCAAGATGGTGGTCGCGTTCGAGGAGTTCTACGACAAGGTCAAAGGTGGCGATGAGGTGGTCGTCTTCTATGCCGGCCACGGCGTGCAGACCGAGCGCGGCGCCTACCTGCTGCCCACCGACGTCGAGGGCGAGACGCAGTCGCAGATCGAGAAGATCTCGTACTCGGTGAACAACCTGCTCGAGGAGCTCGACCGCGTCAAGGCCCGCTTCAGCCTGATCGTCGTCGACGCCTGTCGCGACAACCCGCTGCGGTCGCGCGGGCGCACGATCGGCATTGCGCGCGGCCTCTCGGCGCCGGACATTGCCAAGGGGCAGATGGTGATCTTCTCCGCCGGCCGCAACCAGAAGGCGCTCGATTCGCTGAACGCCGAAGACAAGCACCCCAACGGCGTCTTCACGCGCGAGTTTCTCTCCCGCATGCGCACGCCCGGGCTGTCGGTCGAGAACCTGGCCATCGAGGTCAAGAACGCGGTCGAGAAGCTGGCGATGACGGTCAAGCACGAGCAGCGGCCGCTGATCGTCAACGACTCCACCGGCGACTTCTTCTTCTTCCCGGCCGCACGAACCGCCGCGGCCGCGCCCGCCAGCCCCGGCGCCGATGCGGTGCGCGAGGACCGCTTCTGGGACGACGCCAAGTCTGCCGACAACATCGAAGCCTACGAGGCCTATCTGGTGGCCTATCCGGTCGGTCGCTACCGCGGGCTCGCGAGGGCGCACATCAGCCGCCTCTCGGGCCGATCGACGACGGCGCTGGCGACGCCGCCGACCGCGCGCGTCGACCCGGCCCCGGGCACACCGGGCAGCTCGCCGCCGGGTGCCGCCCCTCTGCCGTCGCCAACGCCGCCGGCCGGCGTGCCGGGACCCTCGGGGCAGCCGCCGAGCCCGGTGGCCTCGGTACCGTCGGCTGCCCCCGGTTCCAGCGGCACCGCAGCGCCCGTTGGGTCGGCGTTGCCTTCCGCCGCAACGCCACCCGCGCCCGCTGCCGCCCCCGGCGGCGCGGCGGTGGCGCCGGGGCCCGGCGCGTCGGCACCGCTCGGCGACGCCGCGCTCGGTGCCGCCGCGGCGCTGATCCGCACCCAGGCCAAGTACGCATTGCCGAACGGCGACCGCTACGAGGGTGAAGTGATCGGCGCCACCCGATCCGGGCGGGGCACCTACCACTTCGCCAACGGCGACCGCTACGAAGGCGAATTCGTCGACAACCAGTTCATGGGCCAGGGCGCGATGCACTTCGCCAATGGCGACGTCTACGAAGGCCAGTTTCGCGGCACCACCAAGCAGGGCCGCGGCAAGATGGTGTTCGCCAACAAGGACCGTTACGAGGGTGACTTCGTCGACAACCTCTACGAGGGCAAAGGCACCTTCAACTTCGCTTCCGGCGAGAGCTACACCGGCGATTACAAGCGGGGGCTCAAGCACGGCAAGGGCGTGCACGTGTTCGCCAACAAGGACCGCTACGAAGGCGCGTTCGAGAACGACAAGGCGCATGGCCGCGGAACGACCCTTTTCGCCAACGGCGACCGTTTCGAGGGCGAGTTCGTTCAGGGCATCAAGCAAGGCGCCGGCGTCTACCACTTCGCCAACGGCGACCGTTACGAAGGCAACTTCGAGAACAACGTCTTCAGCGGGCGCGGCCGGCTTTACCTTGCCAACGGCGACCGCTACGAGGGCACCTTCAGCAACAACCTGAAGGAAGGCAGTGGCACCCACTACTTCGCCAACAAGGACCGCTACGAGGGCGAGTTCCGTGGCGGCATGCAGAACGGTCGCGGCACCCACTTCTTCGCCAACGGCGACCGCTACGAAGGCGAGTTCGCCGCCGGCGTCCGCCACGGCAAGGGTGTGCATCGCTTCGCGGGGGGGCAGGCGCGCGAGATGGAATACGTCAACGGTGCCGAGAAGGCACAGTGACCCGCTGCCGCGTGTCGGCGAGGCCGTTCCATCGCCCGAGCGCGCCGCCATCTTCCCGCCCTGGGGCGAAATGCCGTCGCGGCGACCGGGGCCGCGATGCAGCATTCGGGTGCGAATCCGGTCGAAGCCCTTTTAAGGTGAACCGGCTTGGCCGGTCGCCTTGAACCCCCGCGGGGGCGGGTTGGGCGCAGCCCGTCCCAGGGGGCGCTCAGTGACCGCCGTATGCGGGCAGTTCGGCCTGCGCGAGCGGCGGCGCCGCGGCGTCCTTCGCGGCCAGCTCCGGCGTGCGGCCACCCAGTCGGTCGAGCGGCCACGCGATCGCGAGCGTGGCATCGTCCCAGCGGATCGCGCGCTCGCAGTCGCGCGCGTAGACGTCGGTGGTCTTGTAGAGGAAGTGGGTGTCGTCCTCGAGCGCGAGGAAGCCGTGAGCGAAGCCCTCGGGGATCCACATCTGCCGGCGGTTGGCCTCGCTGAGTTCGGCGCCGACCCAGCGGCCGAAGTGCGGCGAGCCGCGCCGGATGTCGACTGCGACGTCGTAGGCGGCACCGCGGACGACACGAACGAGCTTGGCCTGCGGGTGCGGCGGCAGCTGGTAGTGCAGCCCGCGCAGCACGCCGGCACGTGAGCAGGAGTGGTTGTCCTGCAGAAACGGGCGCGGCGGTTCGAGACCCAGCTCGCGCAGCGCGGCATCGAAGCGCGGGCCGTTCCAGCTTTCGCAGAACCAGCCACGCTCGTCGCCGAACACCGCCGGCTCGACGATCACCACGCCGGGCAGCGGGGTCGGAAGCAGCTTCAACGGAACACCTTCTCGGAGAGCAGGCGCAGCAGGTACTGGCCGTAGCCGTTCTTCGCCATCGGCGCCGCCAGCGCCTCGAGCTGGGCAGCGTCGATCCAGCCCGAGCGGTAGGCGATCTCCTCCGGGCACGCGACCTTCAGGCCTTGCCGCTTCTCGAGCGTGGCGATGAACTGCCCGGCCTCGAGCAGGCTGTCGTGGGTGCCGGTGTCGAGCCAGGCGTAGCCGCGGCCCATGATCTCGACCTCGAGCTGCTGCTGCCGCAGGTAGCGCGCGTTGACCTCGGTGATCTCGAGCTCGCCGCGCGCGCTGGGGCGGATGCTGGCCGCGATGTCGCAGACCTGCGCGTCGTAGAAGTAGAGCCCGGTGACGGCGTAGTTGCTCTTCGGCATCGCGGGCTTCTCCTCGATGCTGATGGCTCGGCGGTGGGCGTCGAACTCGACGACGCCGTATCGCTCGGGGTCGTGCACGTGGTAGGCAAAGACCGAGGCGCCGCTCGATCGCGCCTGCGCGCGGTCGAGCAGCGACTGGAAGTCATGGCCGTAGAAAATGTTGTCGCCGAGCACGAGTGCGCTCGGCGCGCCGCCGACGAAGCTGCGGCCGAGGATGAAGGCCTGCGCCAGCCCGTCGGGGCTGGGCTGCACGCAGTACGAGAGGTTCATGCCCCAGCGTGCGCCGTCGCCGAGCAAAGCCTGGTAGCGCGGCGTGTCCTGCGGCGTGCTGATCACCAGCACGTCTCGCATGCCGGCGAGCATCAGCGTCGACAGCGGGTAGTACACCATCGGCTTGTCGTACACCGGCAGCAGCTGCTTGCTGAGCGCCAGCGTCGCCGGGTGCAGCCGGGTGCCCGAGCCTCCGGCGAGGACGATGCCTTTGCGGTTCATGGGGTTCCTCCTCCGGGTGCGGCGTCCCCGAGCACCTCGGTCAGCATGCGCTCGACGCCGCGCTGCCAGGGCGGCATCACGAGGCCGAATGCAGCCGCCAGCCGGGCCGTCGACAGCCGCGAATTCAGCGGCCGTCGTGCCGGTGTCGGGTAGGCGCTGGTGGCGATCGGCCGCACCGCGTCGGGCGCCACGCGGACCGGGTGGCCGCGCGTGCGCGCCCATTCGATCACGAAGCGTGCATAGCCGTGCCAGGTGGTCTGCCCGCCGGCCACGCAGTGGTAGGTGCCGCCGAGCGGCGGCTTCGCCATCGCAGCCCGCAGTGCGTGCACGGTGACGTCGGCCAGCAGCTCGGCGCCGGTGGGCGCGCCGACCTGGTCGTCGATCACGTTCAGCGTGTCGCGTTCGGCGGCGAGCCTCAGCATCGTGCGCGCGAAGTTGCCACCGCGGGCCGCGTAGACCCAGCTTGTGCGCAGGATCAGGTGGCGGACTCCGGCGGCGCGGATCGCCTGCTCGCCCTCGAGCTTGGTGCGCCCGTAGACCGACAGCGGCGCCGTCGGCGCATCCTCGTCGCGCGGCTGGTCGCCGCTGCCGTCGAAGACATAGTCGGTGCTGTAGTGCACGAGCCAGGCGCCGAGCGCCGCCGCTTGGCGCGCGATGACACCCGGTGCGACGGCGTTGATCGCGCGCGCCAGCTCGGGCTCGCTCTCGGCCTTGTCGACCGCGGTGTGGGCGGCCGAGTTGACGATCACGTCGGGGCGAAGTCGCTGCAGCAGCGGGACCAGCGACTCGGGTTGCGAGAAGTCGGCCTTCAGCTCGCCGGGGGAATCGAAGTCACAGGCCACCAGCTCACCCAGCGGCGCCAGCGAGCGCTGCAGCTCCCAGCCGACCTGGCCGTTCTTTCCCAGCAGCAGCAGCTTCATCGGGCCGGCTTCAGCGTGCGGCGTAATTCGTGGCCACCCAATCGCGGTAGGCGCCACTCTGCACGCCAGCCACCCAGTCGGCGTTGGCCAGGTACCACTGCACGGTCTTGCGGATGCCGGACTCGAAGGTCTCGGCCGGCCGCCAGCCGAGCTCGCGTTCGATCTTTCTCGCATCGATCGCATAGCGGCGGTCGTGGCCCGGGCGGTCCCTGACATGCGTGATCAGCCGCGCGTGGGGGCCTGCGGGGTCGGGGCGCAGCTCGTCGAGCAGGCTGCAGATCGTCTGCACGATCTCGCGGTTGGTCTTCTCGTTCCAGCCGCCGACGTTGTAGACCTCGCCCGGCGTGCCACGCTCGAGCACGGTGCGGATCGCGCTGCAGTGGTCGCGAACGTACAGCCAGTCGCGCACCTGCAGCCCGTCGCCGTACACCGGCAGTGGCTTGCCGGCGAGCGCGTTGACGATCATCAGCGGGATCAGCTTCTCGGGGAAGTGCAGCGGCCCGTAGTTGTTCGAGCAGTTGGTGGTGAGCACCGGCAGCCCGTAGGTGTGGTGCCAGGCGCGCACCAGGTGGTCGCTGGCGGCCTTGCTCGCCGAGTAGGGGCTGTTGGGCTGGTACGGGTGCTCTTCGGTGAAGGCCGGTGCGTCGGGCGCGAGGCTGCCGTAGACCTCGTCGGTGCTGACGTGAACGAAGCGGAAGCCCGCGCGCTCGGCGCCGTCGAGCCGGCTCCAGTGCACACGAGCCGACTCCAGCAGCATGAAGGTGCCCTTGACGTTGGTCTCGATGAACGCGCCGGGGCCGAGGATGCTGCGGTCGACATGGCTCTCGGCCGCGAAGTTCACCACTGCGCGCGGCCGGTGCTCGGCGAACAGCGCGTCGACGAGCGGGCGGTCGCCGATGTCGCCGTGCACGAAGAGATGCCGGGTGTCGTTCTGCAGCGGCGCCAGGTTGGCCGGATTGCCGGCGTAGGTCAGCGCATCGAGGTTGACCAGCGGCTCACGGCCGGCATCCGCGAGCCAATCGAGCACGAAGTTGCTGCCGATGAAGCCCGCCCCTCCGGTGACCAGGATCGTCATGCGCCCTCCATCGCCACGCAGCGCGGCTTTTCCAAGCTGCCGCGACGGATCCGGCTGCGCCGGTCCGTCCGCGGCGCCCCCTGGGGGGAGGCGACCGCAGGTCGCTGCGGGGGGGGGCTATTTCCTTCCATAGGTGTCCTCGAAGCGCACGATGTCGTCCTCGCCGAGGTAGCTGCCCGACTGTACTTCGATGATCTCGAGCGGCACCTTGCCCGGGTTGGCAAGGCGGTGGGTCTGGCCGAGCGGGATGTAGGTGCTCTGGTTCTCGGTGAGCAGGACCACCTTGTCGCCGTTGGTCACCTCGGCCGTGCCGGAGACGACGATCCAGTGCTCGGCGCGGTGGTGGTGCATCTGCAGGCTCAACGACGCGCCGGGCTTGACCATGATGCGCTTGACCTGGTGTCGCGGGCCCTGGTCGATGCTGTCGTACCAACCCCAGGGGCGATGCACCTTGCGGTGCAGCGCATGCTCGCCGCGCTGTTCGGCGCCAAGCTGCGCGACGATCTTCTTCACCTCCTGGCTGCGGTCGCGGTCGGCCACCAGCACCGCGTCGGGCGTCTCGACGACGACGACGTTGTCGAGCCCGACTGCGCCCACCAGCCGGCTGGTCGAGTGAACCAGCGTGTTGCGGCAGTCCTGCACGATCGTGTCGCCGGTGCTGGCGTTGCCGGCGGCATCCTTGTCGGCCACCTGCCAGACGGCCTCCCACGCGCCGAGGTCGTTCCAGCCGGCATCGAGCTCGACCATGCGCAGCTCGATGCCGCTGCCCGGGCATTTCTCCATCACCGCATAGTCGACCGACTCCGACGGCACCGCCGCGAACTCGGCCTTGCCCGGGCGCACGAAGCGGGCGTCGGTGCTGCGGGCGGCCCAGGCGGCCCGGCAGGCGGCCGCGATGTCAGGGCGGAAGCGTTCGAGCGCGGCCATCCACACCGAGGCGCGCAGCACGAACATGCCGGCGTTCCAGTAGTAGCCGCCTTCGGCGAGGTAGCGCTCGGCGGTCGCGAGGTCGGGCTTCTCGACGAAGCGCTGCACCGAGATGCGCGCGCCGTCGACTTCGGCGCGGATGTAGCCGTACCCGGTCTCGGGCCGGGTCGGGCGGATGCCGAGGATCACGATCGCGCCGGCGGCCGCGGCGTCCACCGCGCGCTGCATCGCGAAGATGAAGGCCTCCTGGCGGGTCACGGTCTGGTCCGCCGGCGTCACCACCAGCACCGGGTCGTGACCGGACGCGGGAGGATCCGGTTCCGCCGGGCCGCCCGAACCCGCTTGGGGGGCGGCGGCGTCTCGCCGCCCGGGGGCAACACTGAGTGCCTGCAGCGCGGCCAGCGACAGCGCCGGCGCGGTGTTGCGCCCCATCGGCTCGAGCAGCACGGTGGCCCGCTCGTCGCCGAGCTCGCGCAGCTGATCGAGCACGAGGAAGCGATGCTCCTCGTTGCCCACCACCAGCGGCGGCGCGACTTCGGTCGCGCGGTCGGCCAACCCCTGCAGGCGCTGAACCGCCTGCTGGAACAGGCTGGTGGGCCGGTCGTCGGGCGACTTCGGGCCCGAGAGAACCAGGAACTGCTTCGGAAAGCCCGAGCGCGAAAGCGGCCACAGCCGCGTGCCGGAACCGCCGGCCATGATCACCGGCTGCACGAGCGTCGTCATGCTTCGAATCCCCTCGGGTTGAGACTCTGCCAGCGCCAGGCATCGCTGCACATGCGGGCGAGGTCGAGATGCGCCCGCCAGGACAGCAGCGCCTGCGCGCGCGACGGGTCGGCAAAACAGGCTGCGACGTCGCCCGGGCGGCGCGCCTCGACGCGGTAAGGCACCTGCCGCCCGCTCGCCTGCTCGAAGGCACGAACGACCTCCAGCACGCTGTGGCCCCGCCCGGTGCCGAGGTTGACGGTGAACGAACCCACCGCGTCGAACAGCCGGCGCAGCGCCGCGACATGGCCTTCGGCGAGGTCGACGACGTGGATGTAGTCGCGTACGCCGGTGCCGTCGGTCGTGGGGTAGTCATCGCCGAACACCGACAGCATGTCGCGGCGCCCCACCGCCACCTGGGCGACATAGGGCATCAGGTTGTTCGGCGTGCCGCGCGGGTCTTCACCGATGCGGCCGCTGGCGTGGGCGCCCACCGGGTTGAAGTAGCGCAGGCAGGCGGTCTGCCAGCGGGGGTCGGCGACGCCGAGATCGTGCAGCACCGCCTCGCCGACGAGCTTGGTCTGCCCGTAGGGGTTGGTGGCGGCGAGCGGCGCGTCCTCGGCGATCGGCAGCCGCTCGGGCTGGCCATAGACGGTGGCGCTGGAGCTGAAGACGAAACGCGTGACCCCGCCGCGCAGCATCTCGCGGCACACGGTGACCAAGCCGCCGACGTTGACGTCGTAGTAGTCGAGCGGCCGCGCGACCGACTCACCCACCGCCTTCAGCGCCGCGAAGTGCACGGTGGCGTCGATGCGGTGGCGACCGAAGATCGCGGCCATCGCGGCGGCGTCGCGCACGTCGGCGCGCTCGAACACCGGCGTGCGGCCGATCAGCCCGGCCAGCCGATCGAGAACCCGCGGCGAGCTGTTCGAGAAATCGTCGACACCGACCACCTCGTAGCCCGCCTCGGCCAGCGCCACCCAGGTGTGCGACGCGATGTACCCGGTGGCGCCGGTGAGCAGGATCGTGGGCATGGGGCCGGCAGTCTATGCCAGCCCCCTGCGGCGCGGTCGTGCCCTTGCCGGCGCCTTCGGCGCTCGGGCGACGAGGTGCTGCCTACAATCGGCCGATGCTGCAAACCCTGCAACAGATGCTCGCGCCGGCGGTGATGGAGCGCTTGACATTGTTCGCCAACCACGTCCTCGGCGGCGAGCCGGTGGCGGTCGACAAGATGCGTCCGCACGCCGGCAAGGTGGTGCAGATCGAGGTCGTTCAGTGGCCTGCGCTGCTGCCGCCATGGCCGCCACTGGCCTGGCGCGTGACACCCGCCGGGCTGCTCGAGTGGTGCGGCAGCGAGCGCGACGCGGCACCCGAGCTGACGGTGCGGCTGCAGGCCGACAACCCGGCACTGCTGGCGGTTCGGCTGCTCGGCGGCGAGGCGCCGCCGACCGAGATCGCCGGCGACTCGCAGCTCGCCACCGACGTCAACTGGCTGATGCAGAACCTGCGCTGGGACCTCGCCGCCGACCTCGAACGGGTGTTCCCGGCGCCGCTGGCGAGCGCGATCCACGGCGCAGCGCAGGCGGTGTCGCGCGGCGTTCACGGCGCGGTGCAGGGGCTCGATTCGCTGCGGGACCGCTGGCGCCGCTGACCCGGCAGCGGGACGCACGATGCGGCACCTCTGGCGGCTCTCGGTCATCGTCTTCACGGTTCTGCGCTTCGGGCTCGACGAGGTCGCGCTGTCGGGCTTCCGCCGGCGCTGGGTGCGTGCGCTGGTGCGGCTGGCCACCGTCGGTCGCCGGCTCGACGCACCGCGAGGCGTTCGGCTGCGGCGCGCGTTCGAGCGGCTCGGGCCGATCTTCGTCAAGTTCGGCCAGGTGCTGTCGACGCGGCGCGACCTGATGCCGTTGGACATCGCCGACGAGCTGGCGAAGCTGCAGGACCGCGTGCCGCCGTTCCCAGCGGCGGTCGCGAGGCAGCTGGTCGAGAAGGCCTTCGGCAAGCCGATCGAGGAGCTGTTCGCCAGCTTCGAGGCCGAACCGGTGGCCAGCGCATCGATCGCGCAGGTGCACTTCGCGACGCTGCGCAGCGGACGCGAGGTGGCGGTCAAGGTCTTGCGGCCGGGCATGCTGGCGGTGATCGAGGACGACCTCACGCTGCTGCACACGTTGGCCGCGTGGGTCGAGCGCATGTCCGAGGACGGCCGGCGGCTGAAGCCTCGTGAGGTGGTGGCCGAGTTCGACGGTTACTTGCACGACGAGCTCGACCTTGTGCGCGAGGCCGCCAACGCCGCGCAACTGCGCCGGAACATGGCCGGGCTCAACCTCGTGCTGGTGCCCGAGATGGTGTGGGAGCTGTGCACGCCGACGGTGCTGGTGATGGAGCGCATGCACGGCGTGCCGATCAGCCAGGGGCAGCGGCTGCGCGAAGCCGGCGTCGACATCCGCAAGCTCGCTCGCGATGGCGTCACGATCTTCTTCACGCAGGTCTTCCGCGACGGCTTCTTCCACGCCGACATGCACCCGGGCAACATCCAGGTCAGCCTTGCGCCGGCGACCTTCGGCCGCTACATCGCGCTCGACTTCGGCATCATCGGCACGCTCACCGAGACTGACAAGCAGTACCTGGCGCACAACTTCATCGCCTTCTTCCGGCGCGACTACAAGCGTGTCGCCGAGCTGCACGTCGAGAGCGGCTGGGTGCCTCCGAGTACCCGTGTCGACGCGCTCGAGGGTGCGATCCGCGCCGTCTGCGAGCCGCACTTCGACCGCCCGCTGAAGGACATCTCGCTCGGCCAGTTGCTGATGCGGCTGTTCCAGACTTCGCGGCGCTTCAACGTCGAGATCCAGCCCCAGCTCGTGCTGCTGCAGAAGACCCTGCTGAACATCGAAGGGCTGGGGCGCGAGCTCGACCCCGAGCTCGACCTCTGGACGACCGCCAAGCCCTTCCTCGAGCGCTGGATGAACGAGCAGATCGGCTGGCGCGGCTTGCTCGAGCGGCTGCAGCGTGAAGCACCGCGGTATGCCCAGCTGCTGCCCGAGCTGCCGCGGCTGGTGCACCAGCGGCTGCAGGGCGGGTCGGGGCGGGACAGCGATGGCGCCGTGCTGCGGGCGCTGCTTGCCGAGCAGCGGCGCACCAACCGGCTGTTGCAGGCACTGACCTACGGCACGATCGGCTTCATCGCCGGCATCGTCGTCTCGCAGCTCTTCCTGTTGCTGCGGCGCTGACGCCGGGCCGCTGCGCCCGAAGGCCCGGGCGGGCCCCTCCGCCGGAGGCCGCGACGCTTACAATCGCCGGTTTTTGCCGACGAGAAGCTCGCCATGCCGATCTACGCCTACCGCTGCAGCGCCTGCGGCCACGCGCAGGACGTGCTGCAGAAGATCTCCGACCCGCTGCTCACCGTCTGCCCGGCCTGCGGGCAGCCCACCTTTGCCAAGCAGGTCACCGCGGCCGGGTTCCAGCTCAAGGGCTCGGGCTGGTACGTGACCGACTTTCGCGGCGGCCCGAAGAAGGAAGAGGCGAAGAAGGACGAGCCGGCCACCGCCGTCGAAGGCAAGGCCGCCGACGCCGCCAAGCCTGCTGCCGGGGACAAGGCTGCCGGAGGCAAACCGGCCGCCGACAAGCCGGCCACCGCACCGGCCGCAGCGGCCACACCCGCGACGCCTGCCACCGGCAGCGGCGGCGCCGCGGCGAGCTGAGCCCCTGCGGCGTCGCCCCACCCGAGCCGCCCGAGCCCGACGTGAGAAAGTACCTGATCGCCGGCCTGCTCGTCTGGCTGCCGCTGGCCATCACCGTCTGGGTGCTGAGCTGGCTGCTGTCGGCGATGGACGGCGTGTTTATGGCGCTGCTGGCGTTGACGCAAGCGCTGCTGCCGGTGTCGATGCATGCCAGCATCGAAGCGTGGCGGCACGTGCCCGGGCTGGGTGTGGTCGTGCTCATCGTCGGGCTGCTGCTTACCGGGGTCTTCGCGGCCAACATCTTCGGCCAGTGGTGGCTGCGGCAGTGGAACCGGCTGCTGCACAAGATCCCGATCGTCAAGTCGATCTACAGCTCGGTGAAGCAGGTCTCGGACACGCTGTTCTCGAGCAGCGGCGAGGCCTTCCGCGAGGCCGTGCTGGTGCAGTACCCGCGCCAGGGCTCGTGGACGATCGCCTTCGTCACCGGCAAGCCGGGCGGCGAGGTCGCGGCGATGCTGCCGGGCGAGTACGTCAGCGTCTACGTGCCGACGACGCCGAACCCGACCTCGGGCTTCTTCCTGATGATGCCCAAGGCCGATGTCGTCGAGCTGCGAATGAGCGTCGACGAGGCGCTGAAGTACGTGATCTCGATGGGCGTCGTCGCGCCGGCCGCCGCGGCCCCGGCGCTGCCGGCGCGAAATTGACGGGGCTGGCCGCCCCGAGGCGACGAGGCCAGCCCTGAGGGCTCACGAGACAGCCCGCACCCGCCACCGAAGACCGCGGCACCGCCCGTGCCGCCCCCGACGAATCCTGCGAGAGTGATGCCATGAGAACGACTTACTGCGGCCTGGTCAGCGAGGCGCTGATGGGCCAGACCGTGACCCTGATGGGTTGGGCCCATCGCCGCCGCGACCATGGCGGCGTGATCTTCATCGACCTGCGCGACCGCGAAGGCCTGGTGCAGATCGTCTGCGACCCCGACCGGCCCGCGATGTTCACCACCGCCGAGGGCGTGCGCAACGAGTTCTGCCTGAAGGTGGTAGGCAAGGTGCGCGCACGCCCGGCGGGCACCGAGAACACCCACCTGACGAGCGGCAAGGTCGAGGTGCTGGCGCACGAGCTCGAAGTGCTCAACGCCAGCGTCACGCCGCCGTTCCAGCTCGACGACGAGAACCTGTCGGAGACGGTTCGGCTGACGCACCGGGTGCTCGACCTGCGCCGGACGAGCATGCAGAAGAACCTGATGCTGCGCTACCGCGTCGCGATGGAGGTGCGCAAGTTCCTCGACGAGCTGGGGTTCATCGACGTCGAGACGCCGATGCTGACCAAGAGCACGCCCGAGGGCGCGCGCGACTACCTGGTGCCCAGCCGCGTGCACGACGGCACCTTCTTCGCGCTGCCGCAGTCGCCGCAGCTCTTCAAGCAACTGCTGATGGTGGCCGGCTTCGACCGCTACTACCAGATCACGAAGTGTTTCCGCGACGAGGACCTGCGCGCCGACCGCCAGCCCGAGTTCACGCAGATCGACATCGAGACCTCGTTCCTCGGCGAGGAGGAGATCCGCGCGATCACCGAGGGCATGATCCGAACCGTCTTCCGCCACACGCTCGGCGTCGAGCTGCCGGTCTACGGGCAGCTCACCTACACCGAGGCGATGCACCGCTACGGCAGCGACAAGCCCGACCTGCGTGTCAAGCTCGAGTTCACCGAGCTCACCGACGTGATGAGGGACGTCGAGTTCAAGGTCTTCTCGGGCCCGGCGACGTCCAAGGGGGGGCGCGTCGCGGCGCTGCGCGTTCCCGGCGGCGGAGAGATGACGCGCAGCGAGATCGACGCCTACACCGAGTTCGTCAAGATCTACGGTGCCAAGGGGCTGGCGTGGATCAAGGTCAACGACGCCGGCAAGGGGCGCGAGGGGCTGCAGAGCCCGATCGTCAAGAACCTGCACGACGCCGCGATCGCGGAGGTGATCGCGCGCACCGGCGCGCGAAACGGCGACCTCGTGTTCTTCGGCGCCGACAAGGCCAAGGTCGTCAACGATGCGCTCGGCGCCTTGCGCGTCAAGGTCGGCCACAGCGAGTTCGGCCGCGCGCACGGGCTGTTCGAGGACCGTTGGGCGCCGCTGTGGGTGGTCGACTTCCCGATGTTCGAATTGGACGAGGAGGCCGGCCGCTGGAACGCGGTGCACCACCCGTTCACGTCGCCGAAGGACGGCCACGAGGACCTGATGGACACCGACCCCGGCGCCTGCGTCGCCAAGGCCTACGACATGGTGCTCAACGGCTGGGAGCTCGGCGGCGGTTCGGTGCGGATCCACCGCGCCGACGTGCAGAACAAGGTCTTCAAGGCGCTGAACATCACGCCCGAGGAGGCGGCCGTGAAGTTCGGCTTCCTGCTCGACGCGCTGCAGTACGGTGCGCCGCCGCACGGCGGTCTGGCCTTCGGGCTCGACCGCCTGGTGACGCTGATGACCAAGGCCGAGAGCATCCGCGACGTGATCGCGTTCCCGAAGACGCAGCGTGCGCAGTGCCTGCTGACTGGCGCGCCGAGCCGCGTCGACGAGGCGCAGCTGCGCGAGCTGCACATCCGGCTGCGGAACGCTTAGCCCCCACGCCCCCTCCCGGTCGCTGCCCCCCGGGGGGGCTTTGCCGCCGGACCGGCGGAGCCGGATCCGCGGCAATCCTCGGCTGGTTGCTGCCTCCTGTGCCGACCGCGGGAGAACCCGCGTGTCGGCGCCGCATCACCCAGTGGGCCTCGCGATGGCGATGGCGCTCGGAGCCGGCCCGCGGCGCGCACAATCGTCGCCGTCCCGGTTGCCACCGATGTTGCGCACCTTCGCCTCGCGACTGCTGCTCGCCGCCATCGCCACCTTCGCCGCGATGCTCGCGCTGCTGCAGTGGAACGCACTCGGGCTGATGACCCGCTCGCTCGAGGAAGGGCTGTCGGTGCAGGCCGAACTGGCGCGGCCGCTGATTTCGGGTGCCGTGGCGCCGCTGCTCGCTGCCCGCGACTACGCGACGCTGCAGGACCTGGTGCAGCGCAGCGTCGACGAGCGCGGCCTGGTCGCACTCGAGATCCTCGACCGCCGTGGTGAACGCGCCGCCGCTTCGGGCCGCTTTGCCGGCACCAATGTGGTCGTGGTGCCGCTCGAGATCGCCGGGCAGGCGGTCGGCCAGGCGCGACTGGAATTCAACCAGGACGCCGTCTCGCGTGCCCGCGCGACGCTGTTGCGCAACGGCCTGGCAATCGGCGCGGTGGTGCTGGTGGCCGGCGGGGTGCTGCTGGCGCTGGCGATGAAGGTGCTCGGCACCGGTGCCGCGCGCGTGGTGCAGGCGAGCCGACGGATCGCCGGCGGCGAGTTCGACGTGCAGTTGCCTGTCGATGGCGCGCAAGAGGTGCGCGAGGTCTCCGAGGCCTTCAACCGCATGTCGCGGGCGGTGCGGGAGAAACTCGACGCGCTTCGCGCATCCGAGGCCAGGCTGCGTTCGGTGGTGGCGGCGCTCAGCGAGGGGCTGGTGGTCTGCGACCGCGACGGCCGTGTCGTCGAATGCAACGAGGCGGCGGCGCGGCTGCTCGGGATCGAGCATGCGACGCTGCTCGCGGGGCGCATCGGCCGGCTGGGTGTCACGATCCACAGCGCCGACGGTGTCGAGCTGCCACCGGCCGATCGACCGGTGCAGACCACGATTCGCACCGGGCAGCCCCGGCGCGACGAACTGCTGCGGATGGTGCGCGCCGACGGCAGCGCGGTCTGGGTGCAGAGCAACGTCGAGCCGATCCACGGTGCCAACGGCGCCGCGCAGACCGTCGTCGCCACGCTGACCGATGTCACCCGCCACGTGCTCGCCGAAGAGGAGCTGCGGCGCGCGAACCTCGGCCTCGAGCGCCGTGTGACCGAGCGCACCGCCGAGCTGACGCAGGCCAAGGAGGTGGCCGAGCGTGCGAACCGCGCGAAGTCGGAGTTCCTCTCGCGGATGAGCCACGAGCTGCGGACGCCGCTCAACGCGATCCTGGGCTTTGCGCAACTGTTGCAGCTGCCGCAGCCCGCGCTCGACGCCGTGCAGCGCGAGCGGGTCCGCCAGATCGAGGCCGCCGGCTGGCACCTTCTGGCGCTGATCAACGAGGTGCTCGACCTCTCTCGAATCGAGGCCGGCGCGGTCTCGCTGTCGCTCGAGCCGGTGGACCTGCGCGAGCTGGCGGCGCGCGCGGTCGAGATGGCCGCGCCGCTGGCCGAACGGCAGTCGGTCCGGCTCGAGCCGCTGCCCGAAGGCGAGGCGCTGTGGGTGCATGCCGACCGGCGCCGGCTGCTGCAGGTGCTGTCGAACCTGCTGTCCAACGCGATCAAGTACAACCGGCCGCAAGGCCGCGTGCGGCTGGTCGCCGAGACGCGCGATGGCACCGTGCGGCTGGCCGTCAGCGACACCGGCCGCGGCATCGCGCCGGAGCACCGCGACCGGCTGTTCGTGCCCTTTGCGCGCATCGAAGACGATGGCCGCACCGAGGGCACCGGGATCGGGCTCGTGATCACGAAGCGCCTGGTCGAGCTGATGGGTGGCAAGGTCGACGTCGTGTCGACGGCGGGCGAGGGGTCGACCTTCGCCGTGACGCTTCCGGCATCGGTCGCCGGCACGCCGGTGGCGGTTGCGCTGCCGTCGGCGTTGCCGTCGCCGCAGCCGGGCGCGCCGGTGCGCATCCTCTACGTCGAGGACAACCCGTCCAACGTCGCGCTGCTGGCCGACATGCTCGGCCTGCGGCCCGAGTGGGGGCTCGACGTCGCCGGCGACGGCCCTTCGGGCCTGGCGAAGCTGCGTGCCACGCGGCCCGACGTCGCCGTGGTCGACATCGACCTGCCGGGCATCGACGGCAACACGCTGTGCCGCCGCGCGAAGGCCGACCCCGCCACTGCCGCGATCCCGCTGCTTGCGCTCACCGCCGCGGCGATGCCCGAGGACCTGCGGCGCATGCGCGAGGCCGGCTTCGACGCGGTGATGACCAAGCCGCTGGACATCGTGCGGTTCATCGGCGAGATCGACCGCCTGCTGGAAGGGGCGAAATGGACCCGCAACGCCGCCACCTGATCGCCGCGCTGGCCGCCGGCGCCGGCCTGCAGGGGCACGCGCAGGCGGTGCTGCGGCTTGGGCTCGCACCCTTCCTGTCGCCGGCGGCGCTGCTGGCCACCTTCCGACCGGTGCGCGAGCACCTCGAGCGCGCGCTGGCGCAGCCGGTCGAGGCGGTGACGGCGCGCGACTTCGTCGCGCTCGCCCAGGCGGTGCAGCGCGGCGACTACGAGATCGCGCTGCTGCCCGCCCACATGGCGCGCTTGGCGGTGGCCGACTGGGGCTGGGCGCCGCTGGCGCGCACGGTCAACGCCGCCGAGGTGCAGCTGCTGGTTCGTGCCGACGGCCCGGTGAAGGCGGCCGCCGAACTGCGCGGCCGGCGCCTGGGCATGCTCGACCTGCACTCGCTGAGCGCCGCGGTCGCGGTGCAGTGGCTGCGCAACCAGGCGCCGCCGCTGAGCGATGTCGTCGAAATCGTCACGATGCCGTCGGTGAACAGCGCGCTCTTCGCGCTCGCCCGCGACGAGGTGCACGCCGTCGTTGCGACGGCGACGCAGCTGATGACGTTGCCCGAGGCGACACCGAGGAACTTCCGCTCCCTGGCGGTGCTGAGCGACATCCCCGGCCCCTGGTACGTCGCCCGCTTCGGCATCCCGGCGCCGACGTTGGCGCGCTGGCGGGCGGCGCTGCACAGCTTTGTCCCCGACGCCGCGCGGCCGGTGTCGGCTTCCAACTCGCGCCTGACGCCGCTGGCGGTGGCCGACACCGAGGCGCTCGAGCCCTACGCCGCCCATCTGCGCCGCCAGCTCGGCACGCGCTGACCGGCGTTCGGCCGGGCTGGCAAAATCGCGGCCCCATCCATCGGCTGCCACTACCGCAACGCCGGAGCAGGCGCCGCCCCAGACGCAGGGAGGGCGCATGACCCAGGCCATCGACAACCCGACGCTCGATCACGAAACCGGCGAGCGCGACGCGACGCTCGATACCACGCGAATCGACGGTGTTCGCATCGCCGCGGTGCGCGCGCTCGTCTCGCCGGCGGTGCTGCTCGAAGAGCTGCCGGTCACTGCCGAGGTGGAGGCGCTGGTCGAGGTGAGCCGCCAGCGCATCGGCGACCTGATGCAGGGCCGCGACGACCGCTTGCTCGCCGTCGTCGGCCCCTGCTCGATCCATGACCATGATGCCGCGATCGCTTACGCGCGGCGGCTGAAGGCGCTGGCCGACGAGCTCGCCGGCGAGATCCTGATGGTGATGCGCGTCTATTTCGAGAAGCCGCGCACGACGGTGGGCTGGAAGGGCTACATCAACGACCCGCGGCTCGACGGCAGCTTCCGCATCAACGAGGGGCTGCGCCTCGCGCGCCGGCTGCTGATCGAGGTCTCGGCGATGGGGCTGCCGGCGGGCACCGAGTTCCTCGACCTGCTGTCGCCGCAGTACATCAGCGACCTCATCAGCTGGGGAGCGATCGGCGCCCGCACCACCGAGAGCCAGAGCCACCGCCAGCTGGCGTCGGGAATGTCGTGCCCGATCGGCTTCAAGAACGGCACCGACGGCAGCGTGCAGATCGCCGCCGACGCGGTGCTCGCGGCGAGCGCGGCGCACTCGTTCATGGGCATGACGAAGATGGGGGTGGCGGCGATCTTCGAGACCCGCGGCAACCCGCACGGTCACGTCATCCTGCGCGGCGGCAAGGTGCCGAACTACGGTGCCGAGCATGTCGAGGCGGCGTGCGCGCTGCTGCGCAAGGCGGGCCTGCGCGAGCAGGTGATGGTCGACTGCTCGCACGCCAACTCGGCCAAGCAGCACCGCCGGCAGGTCGACGTCGCAGCCGACATCGCGAGGCAGATCGCCGGCGGCGAGCGGCGCATCGTCGGCGTGATGGTCGAGAGCCACCTGCACGAAGGCCGGCAGGACCTCACCCCGGGCAGGCCGCTCGCGACCGGGGTCTCGATCACCGACGCCTGCATCGGCTGGCACGACACCGAGCCGCTGCTGCGGGGGCTGGCCGAGGCGGTGCGTCAGCGGCGGGGTGGCGGTGGCGGAGGCTGAACCGACCCCGCGGCGCTTCAAGATCCCGCGCTCGGTGCTGGTGGTGATCCACAGCCCGGCGCTCGAGGTGCTGCTGATCGAACGGGCCGACCGCCCCGGCTACTGGCAGAGTGTGACCGGCGCGCTCGATGCCGAAGACGAGCCGCTCGAGCATGCCGCGCGCCGCGAGGTGGCCGAGGAGACCGGCATCGAAGTTGGCGATCTGCACAACTGGCGCATGACGACGATCTACACCATCTACCCGGTCTGGCGCCACCGCTACGCCCCGGGCACGACGCACAACCGCGAGCATGTCTTCGGCCTGACGGTGCCGCGCGAGGTGCCGGTGCGGCTGAACCCGCGCGAGCACCTGCAGCACGCCTGGCTGCCCTGGCCCGAGGCCGCTGCACGCTGCTTCTCGCCGAGCAACGCGGAGGCGATCGGCCAGCTGCCGCGTCGTATGCTGCCACGATGAGCCGGTCGAGCCGCCTGCACTCGACGCTGATGCCGCCGTACACCGGCATCGGTGCGCTGCGCGTCGCCACCTACAACATCCACAAGGGGGTGCGCGGCATCGGGCTGCGCAAGCGGCTCGAGATCCACAACCTCGGGCTTGCGGTCGAGTCGTTCGACGCCGACATCGTCTTCCTGCAGGAAGTGCACCTGTTCCACACGCGGCACGCGATGCGATTCGACCGCACGTCGTTCGGCTGGCCCGACCAGGGGCAGGCCGAGTTCCTGGCCCCGCTCGGCTACGACGTCGCCTACCGCACCAACGCCGTCACCCGGCACGGTGAACACGGCAATGCGCTGCTTGCGCGCTGGCCGCTCGGCGACATCGGCCACCACGACGTCAGCGACCACCGCTTCGAGCAGCGTGGCCTGCTGCACGTGCCGGTGCTCTGGAACGGCACCACCGTGCATACGGTGGTGGTGCACTTCGGGCTCGTGCACGCGAGCCGCGTGCGCCAGGTGCAGCGGCTGGCCGACTTCGTCGCGCGCAACGTCCCCGATGGCGCGCCGCTGGTGGTGGCGGGCGACTTCAACGACTGGAACGAGAAGCTCGACGAGCCGATGGCCGGCATCGGCCTCGTGCGCGCCGATGCGCCGAAGTCGCAGCGCCACGCACGGCTGACCTTCCCGTCGCTGATGCCGGTGTTTGCGCTCGACCGCTTCTACGTTCGCGGCTTCGCCTGCCGCTCGACGATGGTGCCGCGCGGGTTGACCTGGGCCCGCATGTCCGACCACCTGCCACTGGTGGCCGAGCTGGAGCCGGCGTGACCGCCGTGCCAGGCTGATGGCCGCCGCCGACGGCGACGACGGCGGCATCCCGCCCGGCGACTCGACACTGCCGCCGCTGCTGCTGCTCGGAGGCAACCGCGTGCACCTGCTGCAGGGCGGCGACGATCTCTTCCCGGCGATGGAGCGCGCGATCGAAGGCGCGCACACCGAAGTCTGGCTGGCGACCTACATCTTCCACGCCGGCGGCGCCGGCCGCGCAGTGGCCGACGCGCTGGCCGCCGCGGCGCGGCGCGGCGTCACGGTGCGGGTGGTCGTCGACGGCTTCGGCTCGCACGACTCGCTGCCGACTCTGCGCGAGTGGCTCGCGGCGGAGTCGCTTCAGCTCGAGGTCTTCCGCCCGCTCGAACGCTGGTGGGCCTGGTTCCAGCCCGGGCAACTGCGGCGGCTGCACCAGAAGGTGTGTGTCGTCGACCAGCGAGTGGCCTTCGTCGGCGGCATCAACGTCATCGACGACCGCTTCGACCTTCACCATGGCTGGAGCGACCAGCCCCGGCTCGACTTCGCGGTCGAGGTGCATGGCCCGCTCGCACGGGCGGTGCACGCCACCGCCCGCGCGATGTGGACACGGGCACGGCTCGGCCATCGCTGGCGCGAGGAGATGCGATCGCTGGCCCGCAGCGGCGCGCCGATGGACCGCACGCGGCGCCTGATCCGCCGGCTTCGCGGACGCGGCGCCGTAGCGGGCCTGGCCGTCGAAGGCGCCGTGCCCCCGGTGCAGGCCGCCTTCGTCGTACGCGACAACCTGCGCCGGCGCCGCGCGATCGAGCGCGCCTACGTCGACGCCATCCGCTCGGCGCGGCAGCGCATCGACATCGCGGTGCCGTACTTCTACCCCGGCCGCGGCTTCCGCCGCGCGCTGCGCGAGGCGGCCCGCCGCGGCGTGCGGGTGCGGCTGCTGCTGCAGGGCAAGGTCGACTACAAGATCGCCGCGCTCGCGGCGCGCGCGCTCTACGACGAGATGCGCGCGCACGGCATCCGCATCTTCGAGTACACACCGGCCTTCCTGCATGCCAAGGTGGCGGTGGTCGACGACGACTGGGCCACCGTCGGCAGCTCGAACATCGACCCGCTGTCGCTGCTGCTCAACCTCGAGGCCAACGTCGTCGTTCGTGACGGCGACTTCGCGTCCGCCCTCGGCCAGCGGCTCGACGCCGCGATGGCGCTGTCGCAGGAGATCGTCGGCGCGCCGATGAAGAGCGGCTGGCGTGCCCGCGCGCGGCGCGCCTTCGTCGCGTGGGTGGCCAATGCCTACCTTCGGCTGGCGGGCATCACCGGGCGGTACTGATTGGGCGGGCTGCCCGAGCGCGGCCGGCCCGCCGCCGCCCCCGCGGCAGGGTGCTGACGGCACCCGCGATGGGGCCGGAGAACGTGGGTACCGCCGCCGCCCTGCCGCAGGGGCAGCAAGGGGAGCGGCCCGGAGGCGCCGCCGTGGCGTTACGCTTGCCCTCATGACAACGCCACCGAAGATCACACGCTCAGGGCTCGCAGCGTGGTTGCTGGCCACCGCCCTCGCTCTTGCCGCTTGCGGCGGCGGTGGGGGCACGACCGCTGCACCGCCGGTGGAGCCGGCGGCCGAGGGTTACGACGACCCGCAGGCCTACTCGAGCCACCGCGATGCGTCGCTCGCCGGCGCGGTGGAGGCGGCAGCGGTGACGCGTCACACGCTGTCCATCGGTGGCAGCACGATCGCCTACACCGCACGTGCCGGGCACCTGATTGCACGCTCGCCGGCCACCGGCGCGGCGCAGGCGTCGGTGTTCCACGTCGCCTACACGATGGACGGTGCCATCGCGGCGACGCGGCCGGTGACCTTCTTCTTCAACGGGGGCCCCGGCTCGGCGTCGGTGTGGCTGCACCTCGGATCGTTCGGGCCCAAGCGCATCGCCACCGGGGTGCCGTCGACGACGCTGCCGCGCCCGTTCGCGCTGGTGCCCAACGCCGAGAGCCTGCTCGACACCACCGACCTCGTCTACGTCGACGCCGTCGGCTCCGGGCTGTCGCAGGCGATCGCGCCGTTCATCAACCGCAGTTTCTGGGGCGTCGATGTCGACGCGGCGCTGTTCCGCGACTTCATCGTGCGATGGCTCGAGGTCAACGGCCGCCAGTCGTCGCCGCGCTTTCTGTACGGCGAAAGCTACGGCGGCCCGCGGGCCGCGGTGCTGGCGCGGCTGCTCGAAAGCGCCGGGCTTGCGCTCACCGGTGTCGTGCTGCAGTCGCCGGCGATGGACTACAACACCAACTGCGGCGTGATGGAGCTGCCGCAGCTCGAGTGCGCCGCGTATCTGCCCAGTTATGGGCAGATCGGTGCCTGGCACGGATTGACGGCACCCGCCGCCACCGACACCGACGCCTGGGCCGAGGCGTTGCGCGTGCTGGCCGCGACGCGCCTTGCGCCGGCGCTCGAGCGCTACTTTGCCGGCCAGGCCACCGACCCCGGTCTGCCGCCTCTGCTGGCGGCGGCCACCGGCCTTGCCGCGTCGCAGTGGCAGAGCGCGCTCAACGTGTCGCCGCAGGTCTTCCGCACGCGGCTGTTGCCCGGCCAGATGGTCGGGCGCTACGACGGCCGCATCGTCGCGCCGCTCGGCAGCACGCTCGCACCGACGCAGCAGGACGACCCCTCGTCGGTGCTGATCGGCTCTTCGTTCGCGGCCGCGATCACCAGCGAGCTTCGCGAGACGCTGCGCTACCGCAACGCGTCGACCTACGTGATGCTGTCGGGCGCGATCGAGTTCTGGAACTTCTCGCACGCCGGCCGCCCGCTGCCCGACACCGTGCCCGACCTCGCCGAGGCGCTGCGCCTGAACCCGCGGCTGCGCGTGCTGTCGGTGAGCGGCTACCACGACCTCGCGACGCCCTTCCACCTGACCGAGCTCGACCTCGCGCGGCTGCTGGCCCCCGGGCGCGTGCAGGTGCGCAACTACCCCGGCGGGCACATGACCTTCCTCGACGACGCGACGCGCGTGCGTCAGAAAGCCGACCTCGGCACTTTCTACCGCGGCGCGCTGGCCGCGGCGGCGGCCGCGCCGGCCGACGAACGGCGGCGCGCGCTCGCCTGGCGCGGCGCCTGGCCCGAGGCACCACCGGCGCCGGACCGTGCCGGCACCCCACCGACGGCGCCGCAGTGGCCGCAGCCGCAGTCGGCGTTTCAGGTGCCGTGGCGCGAACCCTGGGTGCCGCCCTCCGCCCGGCCACGCTGAAGCGGCCGGCGGGCGATGCCGCCCGCACGCTTGACCACCGTCAAGCCGGGCCGCGCCCTACCGCCCAGAATCGGGTCGCGATGCACCAGGAAGCCGCCGCCCGCGAAGCCCCCCCGCCCGCGCCGGCGGCGACGGTGTTCCGCGCCCGCGGCATCGGCAAGGTCTACCGCACCGGCGAGGTCGACGTGGTCGCGCTGCGCGAGGTCTCGCTCGAGGTGCGGCGCGGCGAGTTCATCGTGCTGCTCGGCGCCTCCGGCAGCGGCAAGAGCACGCTCTTGAACATCCTCGGCGGGCTCGACGTGCCGACCAGCGGCGAGCTCGACTTCATGGACCATCGACTGAGCGGCGCCGGCGAGGCCGAGCTGACGCGCTACCGCCGCGAGCATGTCGGCTTCGTGTTCCAGTTCTACAACCTGATCCCGAGCCTGACGGTGCGCGAGAACGTCCAGCTCGTGACCGACATCGCCGAGAACCCGATGGACGTCGACGAGGCGGTGGCGCGCGTCGGCCTTGCGCCGCGACGCGACCACTTCCCGGCCCAGCTCTCGGGCGGCGAACAGCAGCGGGTGGCGATCGCGCGCGCGATCGTCAAGCGGCCGGACGTGCTGCTGTGCGACGAGCCGACCGGTGCGCTCGACGTGCAGACCGGCAAGCTGGTGCTCGAAGCGATCGCGGGCATCAACGCCGAACTCGGCACGACGACGATGGTGATCACGCACAACGCCGCCATCGCATCGATGGCCGACCGCGTGCTCGTGCTCGCCGACGGTGCGCTGCAGCGCGAGCAGCGCAATGCGCAGCGGGCCAGCGCCGAGAGCCTGGTGTGGTGAGAGGCCGCGGCTGACACGATGCGTGCGCTGAACCGCAAGCTGCTGCGCGACCTGACGCGCATGTGGAGCCAGGCGCTGACGATCGCGCTGGTGGTGGGCAGCGGCGTCGGCGGCTTCGTCACCACGCTGTCGGCGGTGGATTCGCTCGACGCGGCGCGCGAGCGCTTCTACGCCGAGGGGCGCTTCGCCGATGTCTTCGCCGGCGTCAAGCGCGCGCCGCTGGCGGCGGCCGAGCGGCTGCGCGAACTGCCTGGCGTCGCCGACGTGCAGCCCACTGTCGAGGCGGTGGTTCGCGTGACGCTGCCCGGCAAGAGCGACCCCGTGGTCGGCCAGCTGATCGGCATCGACGCGCGCCAGCCGCCGCGGCTGAACCGCGTCACGCTGCGCGACGGCCATGTGGTGGATGGCCCGGGAAGGCCGCTCTCCGACGGCGCGCTGCCGGCCTGGGTGTCGGAGACCTTCGCCACTGCGCATGGGCTTCGCCGCGGCTCGCGGCTCGAGGCGGTCGTCAACGGCCGTGCGCGTGCGCTCGTCGTCGCCGGGGTCGCGCTGTCGCCCGAGTTTGTCTTCGCCGGGCTCTGGGGCATGCCCGACCAGCGCGGCTTCGGCGTCTTCTGGCTCGACCAGGAGGCCCTGGCTGCTGCCTACGACATGGACGGCGCCTTCAACAAGGTGGCGATCAAGCTCGCCCCCGGCGCCGACGAACGTGCGGTCACCGCCGCGGCGCAGGCGGTGCTGGCCCGCTTCGGCGCGCGCGATGTCATCGGCCGCAGCGAGCAGACCTCGCACGCGATGCTCGACAACGAGGTCAAGGAGCAGCGGCTGCTCGGCACCATGCTGCCGGCGATCTTTCTCGGCGTTGCCGCCTTTCTGCTCAACGTCGTCGTCTCGCGGCTGGTGGCCACTCAGCGCGAGCAGATCGCGGCGCTGAAGGCGCTCGGTTACGACAACGGCGCGATCGCCGCCCACTACCTCGGCTTCGTGCTCGCGGTGGTGGCGCTCGGGCTCGTTCTCGGCGTCGCTCTCGGCAAGTGGCTCGGCGTGATGCTGACCGGGCTTTACGCCGATTTCTTCCGCTTCCCGACCTTCGTGCACCGCATCGAGCCGCAGCTGGTGGCGATGGCGGGCCTGCTGGCGGTGGCGACCGCGGTGGCCGGCACGCTGGCGGCCATCCTCGCCACCGTGCGGCTGGCGCCGGCCGAGGCGATGCGGCCGCTGGCGCCCGGCCGCTACCGCCGCACCTGGGTCGAGCGGCTCGGCCTCACCGGCGTGCCGACCGCACTGCGGATGATCTTGCGCCAGATCGAGCGGCGCCCCTGGCGCACGGCGATCGCGGTCGGCGCGGTGGCGGCGTCGCTGGCGATCGTCGTGCTCGGCAACTTCTTCCGCGACGCCATCGAGCACATCGTCGACACCCAGTTCAACCAGGTGATGCGCAACGACGTCGCGGTCTGGACCTTCGAGCCGGTGAACGAGCGCGCGCGCGACGAGCTGCAGCGCCTGCCCGGCGTGAAGGCCGCCGAGGCCACCCGCATGGTGCCGGTGACGCTGATCAATGGCCATCGCCGCGAGCGCAGCATGATCCGCGCCTACGAGGCGCGGCCCGAGCTCTACCGCGTGGTCGACCTCTCGGGCCGCGTGCTGCCGCTCGAAGGTGCCGGCCTCGTGCTGACCGACCGGCTGGCACGCAAGCTCGGGCTCGCGGTCGGCGGCAGCGTCACCGTCGAGGTGCTGGAAGGGCGGCGTCGCACCGTCGAGCTGCCGCTCGATGCCGTCGTGGCCGAGATGATGGGGCTCAACGCCTACATGAACCGCCAGGCGCTGAACCGACTGCTCGGCGACGGCGACGTCGCCGGTGGTTTCATGCTCGCGATCGACCATGGCAGCGAGGGCGCGGTGCTCGACGCCACGCGCGAGATGCCGCGGGTGGCGGGCGCTTTCAGCAAGGCGACGATGCTGCGCAACATGGAGGAGCTGAGTGCACGCAACATCCTCATTATGAGCACGGTGCTGACGCTGTTCGCCGGCGTGATCGCGGTCGGCGTCGTCTACAACAACGCGCGCATCGCGCTCGCCGAGCGTGCGTGGGAGCTGGCGAGCCTGCGTGTGCTGGGCTTCACGCGCGCCGAGGTGTCGATGCTGCTGCTGGGCGAGCTGGCGATCGTGATCGCGTTGGCGCTGCCGATCGGCATGGCGCTCGGCTGGGCGCTCGTTCATGCGCTTGCCGGCGCGCTGGCGAGCGACCAGTTCGAGTTTCCGGTGGTCATCCGCGCGCGAACCTACCTGTTCGCGGCTGCGGTGGTGGCCGCGGCGGCGGTGGCCAGCGCGCTGGTCGTGCGCCGGCAGATCGACCGCCTGGACCTGGTGGCGGTGCTGAAGACGAGGGAGTGATGCAGACCCGAAGCAAGATCGTCCTGCTGCTCGGCATCGCCGCGGCGGCGCTGCTGGTGGCGCTGGCGCTGGCGCCGCGGCCGCTGGAGGTGGAACTGGCGGCCGCGCAGGTCGGCCGCTTCGAGACCACGATCGACGAGGACGCGCGCACGCGGCTGGCCGACCGTTACGTCGTCTCGGCGCCGCTGGCGGCGAGGCTCGACCGCATCGCGCTGCGCGAAGGCGACGAGGTCAAGGCCGGCGATGTGCTGGCGACGCTGCGGCCCGTGCTGTCGCCGCTGCTCGACGAACGCAGCCAGCGCGAGCAGCGCTCGCGCATCGAGGCGGCGCAGGCCAACCTCGAGCGTGCGTCGACACGCATCGGCGCGGCGCGGGTCGCGCTCGAGCGTGCGCTGGACGAGGCGCGACGCACCGAGCAGCTGGCGCGACAGGGTTTCGTTTCGCCGACCAAGCAGGAGACCGACCGCCTCGCGGTGATGGCGGCGCAGAAGGAGCTCGAGACCGCGGTGGCCGGCGAACATGTCGCCCGCCACGAACTGCAGCTCGCGCAGGCGGCCTTCGGCGTGCAGCGTGCCGGGGCCGGCACCGGGGCGCCGTTCGTGCTGCGGTCGCCGGTTGCCGGCCGCGTGCTCAAGCGTCACCACCAGAGCGAGGCCACGGTCGCGCCCGGCGCGCCACTGCTCGAGATCGGCGACACCGCCAGGCTCGAGGTCGTCGCCGAGCTGCTGACTGCCGACGCGCTGCTCGCGGTGCCCGGCAGTGCGGTGCAGATCGACCGCTGGGGGGGGCCGCAGCCGCTCGCCGGGCGGGTGGCGCGAGTCGAGCCGGCCGCCTTCACGAAGGTCTCGGCGCTCGGCGTCGAGGAGCAGCGGGTCAACGTCATCGTCGAGCTGACGAGCCCTCGCGAGCAGTGGGCGGCACTCGGCGACGGCTACCGCGTCGGCGTGCGCATCGTCACCCGCAGCGAAGCGAAGGCGCTCAAGGTGCCGGTGGGCGCGGTCTTCCCGCAGCCGGCGCCGGCACAAGGGTATGCGGTGTTCGTCGCCGACGGTGGCCGCGTCCGGCAGCAACCGGTGGACCTGAAGGGACGCAACGGCAGCGAGGCCTGGGTGGCCGGTGCGCTGGCCGAAGGTGCGCAGGTGGTTGTCTACCCGGCGCCAGCGGTGAAGGACGGGGTTCGGGTCAAGCCGCGGGGGTGATTGAGCCCCCACGCTCCCTGCCGGTCGATGCCCCGCAGGGGGCTTTGCCAGCGGACCGGCATCGCCGGATCCGCGGCAATCCTCGTGCTGCTGCGCAGCAGCTGACATGGGGCTGACAGCCAGCTCGGCGCGAGTAGAGCGGCGCCTCTGTCGCGCCGGCGGGGCGGCGGCGGCACCGGCGGTATATTGCCCCGGCCATGCAGCAGCTCAGCGAACAGGACAGCGCCTTTCTCGCCGACGACAGCGGCCACGCCAACGCCAACGTCTCGCTGCTGCACATCTACGACCAGAGCACCGCGCCTGGCGGCAAGGTGCGGTTCAAGACGCTGCTGGCGCACATCGAGAGCCGGCTCGGGCGGTCGCCGGTGTTCCGGCGCAAGCTGGTCCAGGTGCCGCTCGGGCTCGACCGCCCGTACTGGACCGAGGACGAGCACTTCGACCTCGAGTACCACGTGCGGCATATCGCGCTGCCCAAGCCGGGGGACTGGCGGCAGTTCTGCATCCAGGTCTCGCGCATCCACGCCCGCGCGCTCGACCTCGCGCGGCCGCTGTGGGAGATCTACGTTATCGAGGGGCTCGACAGCTTCCTCGACCTGCCCGAAGGCAGCTTCGCGCTGATGGCCAAGACGCACCATGCCGCGGTCGACTTCGAGCGCGACAACGAGTGGACGATGCTGCTGCATGACCTCTCGCCGCAGCCGCCGGCGGCGGCGCCGCCGCCGCCCTGGTTCCCGGGCGGGCCGCCGCACCTGTTACCGCTGGTCGCGCGCGGGCTGCTGCGCACGCTCGCTGCGCCGGGTCGCGCCGCGGCGCCGCTGGCGCGGCGGCTGCGCAAGGCGGCACCCAGCGGGCTCATGCTCGCCGGCGAAGCGCTGCTGCGCGAGGGCGAGATGCCCGCGGTGCGATTCAACTCGGTGGTCTCGCCGCACCGCGTGTTCGAGACCCGGCGCTTCGCGCTCGACGAGTTCGATCGCATCCGCTCGCTGGTGGGCGCCCCCGGGGCCGGCAGTGGCCGGCGCGCGGCCCGTGGGGGCTCGAGCAAGGTGGCACCGCCACACTCGCCCGAGAAGGGCGCGACGCTCGACGAGGCGGTGCTGGCGGTGTGCGGCGGTGCGCTGCGCCGCTACCTCGAGACACACGACGAGTTGCCGGCCGCGAGCCTGGTGGCGCTGGCGCCGCGCCACCGCGAGCGCGCGGGCACCGGCGAGATGCCCGACATCGATTGGCGGCGCGTTCGCCTGGCCACCGACGTGGCCGACCCGGTGCAGCGCCTGCGCGAGATCTGCGCGCAGCGGCCCGCCGGCCGCCGCGGGCGCGCGGGCCCGGGTGCCGCGGCCGCACAAGGTGACCGCGGCGCCGCGCTGATCTCGCGCGCCGCCAAGGTCCTGGCGGCGGCGCTCGCCGGGCACCGCACGCCGCTCGCCAACTGCACCATCGCGCAGGTTCCCGGGCCTTCGCAGCCGCTGTACCTGTGCGGAGCGCGAATGACCTACTTCTCGGCGATGCTGCCGATCGCCGACGGCATGGCGCTGGCGTTCGCGGTGACCAGCTACGACGGCAAGGTGATCATCTCGCCGACCTCGTGCCGCGAGCTGATGCCGGACCCCGAGCACTTCGCGCAATGCCTGCGCGACAGCTTCCAGGAGCTGCTGGCACGGGCCCCGAAGACCGTGCCGGGGCGAGCTACAGCGCCGGAGCGGCGGACGAAGGCCCCGGCGCAGCCGGGTCAGGCCGCCAGCCGCCGGTAGACGCTGCCGGTCCAGCCGCCGGGCTTGAACGGCTTCCACTGCCCCTCGGGCTGCGCCAGCCGGTCGGCGACGATCGCCAGCACCATCGGGTTGAAGCCCAGGCCTGTGTGGCTGCCGAAGACGCGGATGTTCTCGTGCATCGACGGGTCGCCGTCGATGGTGGCTTCCTGCGCCGGCACGACGCCGTCGGTGGTGGAGTACAGGCAGCTCGTCGGCACCGGCGGCGCGATGCGCTGGCGAAGCTTCTTGACCCGCGGCTGCATCGTGTGCGCCGTGGGGCCGAGCGGGTGCGCGACCATGCGGTAGAGCGTCTTCAGCAGCGCCGGCGACTGGTTGCCTGCGGCGACATCGATGCTGACCGGGCTTCCGAGCGTGACCAGCTGGCGCACACATTCCGGCGCCCGGTGCGCGCCGTAGAGCCCGAACACGCCGCCCAGGCTCCAGCCGACCAGGCTGACCTTGCGGCCGCTGGCATGGTGCAGGTAGCGGATCTTCTGTTCCAGCGCGTCGGCGTGGCGGCGCTGGAAGCCGACGTTGCGGCCGAATCCCCAGCTCTGCACGTCGTGCCCCAGGTAAGACAACACCCAGCGCAGCGGCGCCAGCGTGCCTTCCTCGGCCATGAAACCGGGCAGCAGCAGCACCGGGTGGCCGTCGCCGCGCGGCGCCGACATCAGCCATGGCAGCGAGTACGGCAGCGTCGCCACCTCGATCAGCGCCCGCCACTCGAGCAGCGAATGCATCAGGTGCGGCGGTCCGCGGTGGGGGTGGCGTCGCGTCATGAGCCCCGAGCGTACCCCGGCGCCGGGGGCGCCGATCAGAGGGGCGACTCCAGTTCCACGGCTTGAAAACGGCGAAGGCGGCCCGGGGGCCGCCTTGGCGCAGGGGAGTTCGATTCCCGTCAGCGGCGCGCGCGGCGGCGCATCAATGCGGCGCCGGCGAGCGCAAGACCGAGCAGCGCCAGCGGCGCCGGCTCGGGGGTCTGGCCGCCGCCCTGGAACTCGATGTTCAGCGTGATGTGGTGCGCGAAGTCCGCCCCCAGCCCCTGCATGTTGATGTAGATGTTGTCGGCGTCGAAGCTGATGCGGCTCTGGTCGAACCCGGACAGCGTCACGAAGGGGTCGAGCGTGACGTTGACGATCGGGTCGATGGTCGCGAAGACGTCGAAGAAGTGGAAGCCGTTGAACGACCCGGCGACGTAGCTGGTTCCGCCGGTCTGGCCATACGTGATCTGCGTGTCGTTGGCGTCGACGTAGGCCTGGGTGTTGTACGAAGGGAAACTCCCGGCGGGCGCCTCGACGCCGGGATCGGCGACGACGACATTGACGGGGGCGCCGCAGCACAGGTTGCCGATGTTGGGGAACTCGGGAACGATGCCCAGCGTGTGGCCGAGCAATCCGGCCTGGGCCGGACCTGCCAGCGCGCAGGCCAGCGTGAATCCGGCAGCAGCGACGCGCATTGAGTTCATGGGTGTCCTTTTGATGGCAGTGGTGATCTCGGAGTGGCAACACGCAAGATCCGCGCCGATGCCGGCCGCGGCTCTCGACTTTCCGAGGGATCGCCCCGCCACCGCTGGGCCACGCGCCTCGGCCGCTGCCGCCCGCGCCGGCAAACTGTCAAGAATCCCGACGCCACCACCTGTAACCGCTATAGCGGCAGGTGGATCGCCACTGTGCCGTCCTGCGGCGGGTCGGCGCCGAAGCCGAGTTCCTGCGCCAGCTCGAGCATGCGGCGGTTCTCGGCCAGCACCGTACCCACCAGCCGATGCGTGCCGCGTGAGCGCAGATAACGGATCAGCTTGTTCATCATCGTCGCGCCGAGGCCACCGCCCTTGAGGTCGGAGCGCACGACGATGCCGAACTCGGCGTCGACGTTGTCGGGGTCGACGGTGGCACGAACGACTGCCAGCGTCTCCTGCCCGCCTCCGGGCAGCGGTGCAGTGGCGACGAAGGCCATCTCGCGCTCGTAGTCGATCTGCGTCAGCCGCGCCAGCTCGCTGCGCTCGATGCTGCGGCGGCTGTAGAAGACGCGCATCCGGATGTCCACCGGCTCGAGCTTCTCGAGGAAGGCCAGGTGCTGCGCCTCGTCCTCGGGGCGGATCGGCCGCAGCGTCAGCTGCCGGCCCTGCCAGTCGATCGTCTCCTCCAGGTCGGCCGGGTAGGGCCGGATCGCGAAGTGCGCCGCGCCGCCGGGTGCAGCAGCGCTGACGCGGACCCGCGCATCGAGCGCGATCACACCGTCGGCGCCGGCGAGCAGCGGGTTGATGTCGACCTCGGCGATGCGCGGCTCGTCGGCGAGCAGCTGCGACAGCGCCGTGAGCACGCCGGTGACGGCGCGGCGGTCGGCCGCCGGCACGTCGCGGTAACCGTCGAGCAGCCGTGCGACGCGGGTGCGCGCCACCAGGGCTTCGGCGAGCGGCGTGTTCAGCGGCGGCAACGCCACCGCGCGGTCGGCCACCACCTCGACCGCGGTGCCGCCGTGGCCGAACAGGATCACCGGGCCAAACAACGGGTCGACATGGCTGCCGACGATGAGCTCGTGCGACTGGGGCCGCTTCACCATCGCCTGCACGGTGAAGCCGTCGATGGCCGCGCCCGGCCGCAGCCGGTGCACCCGCGCGAGCATCGCCTCGGCGGCGCGCCGCACCTCGGCCTCGTCGTCGAGCGCAAGCGCAACGCCGCCGACGTCGCTCTTGTGGCTGATCTGCGGCGAGAGGATCTTCAGCACCGCCGGAAACCCGACCTCGGCCGCCGCCGCCGCCGCGGCGCCGGCGTCGGGCGGCACCACGCGCGTGGCGGCGCAGGGGATGCCGCAGGCCGCGAGCAGCGCCTTCGACTCCGGCTCGCCGAGCATTTCGCGCCCGTCGGCGAGCGCGGCGTCGACGATGGCCGCCACGCGCGCGAGGTCGGGCCGCGGTGCGTCGCGGTCGTGCAGCGGCGGTGCCTCCATCAGCTGCAGCTGGTTGCGCCGGTAGGTGGCCAGCAGCGCGCAGGCGCGCACCGCCTCTTCCGGGGTCTCGTAGCCCGGCACCCCGGCGTCGTGGAAGACCTGCCGCGCCTCGGCCACCGCGGGGTCGCCGAGCCAGCACCCGAACAACCGCCGCGGGGCGGCCTTCGCCAGCGGCACCAGCGCGCGTGCGATTTCGCTGCTGCCGACGATCGCCGTCGGCGCGTGCATGAAGACGACGGTCCCAGCCGCAGCGTCGGCGAGCAGCGCGCCGAGAGTGTCTACATAACGCTGCACCGGCGCATCACCGATGATGTCGACCGGGTTGCCGCGCGACCAGTTGTGTGGCAGCAGCGCGTCGAGTGCGGAACGGGTGCGGTCCGACAACGGTGCCAGCGCCAGCCCCTGCGCGGCGGCGAAGTCGGCCGCCAGCACGCCGGCACCGCCGCCGTTGGTGACCAGCGTCAGCCGCTCCAGCGCCTCGGCATCGGCGGCCCCGGCATGGCTCTGCGCCAGCGTCTCGGCGGCGGTGAAGAGGTCCTGCAGCGTGTCGACGCGCAGCATGCCGGCGCGGCGGATCGCGGCGTCGAAGACGAGGTCGGAGCCGGCGAGCGCACCGGTGTGCGAAGCCGCCGCACGCTGCCCCTCGCTCGAGCGGCCGGCCTTGACCACCAGCACCGGCTTGTTGCGCGCCGCCGCCCGCGCCGCCGACATGAACTTGCGCGGCGACTCGACCGACTCGACATAGAGCAGCACCGCGCGGGTGCGCGCGTCGCTGGCCAGCCAGTCGAGCATGTCGCCGAAGTCGACGTCGGCATGTTCGCCGAGCGAGACGCAGTGCGAGAAACCGATGCCGCGGCCGCGTGCCCAGTCGATCATCGCCGTCACCAACGCGCCCGACTGCGAGATGAAGGCGACGCGGCCGGCGGCAACGCCGGCGTGCGCGAAGCTGGCGTTGAGCCCGATGTGCGGCGCCAGCAGTCCGAGGCAGTTGGGCCCCAGCACCCGCAGCAGCGCCGGCCGTGCAGCGTCGAGCATCGCCTGGCGCTGCGCAGCGTCGAGCCCGGCGGTCATCACGATCGCGGCCTTGGTGCCGGCGCCTGCCAGCGCCGCGATCACGCCGGGCACCGTGGCCGGTGGCGTGCACACCACCGCCAAATCGGGTGCCTCGGGGCCGAGCGCCGAGGCATCGCGGTGCACCGGCACGCCGTCGAGCTCGCCGTACTTCGGGTTCACCGGCAGCAGCCGGCCGCGGAAGCCGCCTTCACGCAGGTTGCGCCAGACGGTGGCGCCGACGCTGCCGGGGCGCGACGAGGCGCCGACGACGGCCACCGCCTGCGGGTCGAGAAGGGCGTCGAGATGGCGAATGCTCATCGGTGCATGATGCCAACACGCGCGCTGCGCGGGGTCAATGCCGCAGCGCGCCGCTGCGGGACGATGGAGATGTCATGAAGATCATGCTCGGGATCGACGGCTCGGCCCACGCGCTGCATGCGCTCACCACGGTGCTGCGCTGGCGCGACGAGGGGCTGCCGTGCAGCTTCGTGCTCGCCAACGTGCAGGAGCCGGCCTCGCTGTACGAGGTGGTGGTCGCCCACGACCCCGAGGTGATCGAGAAGGTCCGCGGCGCCGCCGGTGCCGACCTGCTGCTGCCGGCCGAGGCGATGCTCGACGCCGCCGGCGCCGAGTACGAGAGCGAGGTTGCCGGCGGCGTGCCCGAGCACCTGCTGGTGGAGCTGGCCGAGAACTACGGCTGCGACCTCGTCGTCGTCGGCGCCCGCGGCGAGGGCGCCGCCGACGGCCGCGGGCTCGGATCGGTGGCGCTTGCGGTGCTGCAGTCGTGTCCGATCCCGGTCACCGTCGTGCGTGTCGCCGAGCCCCCGGAGGCCGCGGCAGACAGCTCGAGCGAGGCTGCCGGCACCGGTGAACCCTGAGCCGCACACGCTGGCCGCCGACGAGGTCGCGCGCGGCCTCGGCGTACGGCCGGAGGAAGGCCTAGCCGCCGACGAGGTGATCGAGCGCCAGCGCCGGCTGGGGCCGAACCGGCTGCCCGAGGAGCGGCAGCGCCCGCTGTGGCTGCGCTTCGTCGACCAGTTGCGCGACTTCATGATCCTCGTGCTGCTGGCGGCGGCGGTGGTCTCGGGCCTCGTCGGCGACCTGGTCGACACGGTGGTGATCGCCGCCATCGTGCTCGTCAACGCCGGTATCGGGCTGTGGCAGCAGTGGCGTGCCGATCGCGCGATGCAGCTGCTGCGCCGGATGTCGGCGGGGCAGGCCACCGTTCGGCGCGCCGGCGGCATGGTGTCGCAGGTGGCCACCGACCAGCTGGTGCCGGGCGACGTCGTGCTGATCGAGGCCGGCAACCTGGTACCGGCCGACCTGCGGCTGCACGGCGTCGCGCAGCTGCGCGTGGACGAGTCGGCGCTCACCGGCGAGTCGGTCGGTGTCGACAAGCATCCGGAGCCGCTCGCGCAGGCCGGGCTGCCGCTTGCCGACCGCCACAACATGGCCTGGAAGGGCACCCTCGTCACTCAGGGCCGCGGCGTCGGCCTCGTGGTGGCCACCGGCGCGCGCACCGAGCTCGGCCGCATTGCCGGCCTGCTGGCCGCGGTGCCGGCGCGGCTGACGCCGCTGCAGCAGCGGCTGGCGGTGTTCGGCAAGCGGCTGTCGCTGCTGGTGCTGGCGATCTGTGCGGTGGTCTTCGGCGCCGGGCTGCTGCGCGGCGAGCCGCTGCTGCCGATGGCGATGACGGCGATCAGCCTCGCGGTGGCCGCCATCCCCGAGGCGCTGCCCGCTGTGGTGACGGTGCTGCTCGCGCTCGGCGCCGCGCGGCTGGTTCGCATGCAGGCGCTGGTGCGGCGGCTGGCGGCGGTGGAGACGCTCGGCTCGGTGACGGTGATCTGCTCCGACAAGACCGGCACGCTCACCGCCAACCGCATGCAGGTGCAGCGCCACGCCGGCGGCGACGCGCTGTGGCCGGCGCTTGCGCTGTGCAACGACGCGGCCCCCGCGGCCGGCGGCGGCTGGGTCGGCGAGCCGACCGAGACTGCGCTGCTCGACGCCTGCCAGGGCGCCGGCGCCGATGTCGAAGCACTGCGCCGCGCATCGCCACGGCGGCACGAGTGGCCCTTCGACGCCGTGCGCAAGCGCATGTCGACGCTGCACCCCGGGCCGACCGGCTCCGGCTGGCGCCTGGTCGTGAAGGGGGCGCCCGAGACCGTTTTGCCACGTTGCCGGCCCTCGCCGCGGCGCGACGAATTCGAGGCGCTGGCGCGCGAGTGGGCGGCCGGAGGCCTGCGTGTGCTCGCGGTCGCGCTGCACGACGGCGATGCGGTGCCGTCGCGGCACGGTGACGACACGGCGCCCTCGTCGCAAGTCGACGACGCGGCGCCCCCGCTCGGCGGCGACGACGGTGCGCTGACTTCGCTGGCCGCCGACGAGATCGAGCGCGAGCTCGACGCCGTCGGTGTCGTCGCACTGATCGACCCGCCGCGCCGCGATGCGCAGGCTGCGGTGGCCGAGTGCCGCAGCGCCGGCATCCGCCCGGTGATGATCACCGGCGACCACCCGGCGACCGCGCTGGCCATCGCGCGACAGCTCGGCATTGCCGATGGCGACGACCACACCGTGATCACCGGCGCCGAGTTGGCCCGGCTGGACGACGATGCCTTCGCCGCCTTGTGCACGCAGGTGTCGGTGTATGCGCGAATGGACCCGGCGCAGAAGATCCGCATCGTGAAGGCGCTGCAGTCGCGCGGCGAGTTCGTCGCGATGACCGGCGACGGCGTCAACGATTCGCCCGCGTTGCGCCAGGCCGACATCGGCGTCGCGATGGGCGCCAGCGGCACCGACGTCGCGCGCGAGGCGTCGAGCCTGGTGCTGCTCGACGACCGCTTCGCGAGCATCGTCGGCGCCGTGCGCGAGGGGCGGCGCATCTACGACAACGTGCGCAAGTTCGTGCGCTACGTGCTCACCGGCAATTCCGGCGAGATCTGGCTGCTCTTCCTGGCGCCGCTGGTCGGGCTGCCGATCCCGCTGCTGCCGATCCACATCCTGTGGGTGAACCTCGTCACCGACGGCCTGCCCGGGCTGGCTTTGGTCGCCGAGCCGGCCGACGCCGGCGTGATGCGCCGCCCGCCGAGGCCGCCGCGGGAGAGTCTGTTCGCGCACGGGCTGTGGCAGCACGCGCTGATGGTCGGGCTGCTGATCGGCGGCTTGTGCCTCGGACTGCAGGCGCACACGATCGCCACCACGCCGGCGGCGGCGCAGACGATGGTCTTCACGCTGCTGACGCTGGCACAAATGGCGCACGTGCTGGCGATCCGCTCCGAGCGCGAGTCGCTCTTCACGCAGGGCCTCGGCAGCAACCTGCCGCTGCTCGGCGCGGTGGTGCTGACGGTGGCGCTGCAGCTCGCGGTGGTCTACGTGCCGTGGCTGCGGCCGCTGTTCCACACCGTCGCGCTCGACGCCGCGCAGCTCGGGCTGTGTTTCGTGCTCGCCAGCGTGGTGTTCGTCGTCGTCGAACTGGAGAAGGCCTGGAGGCGGCGCTAGGGGGACCCCAGGTTTCCTCCCGGTCGCCGCCCCCCGTCGAGTCAGCCGGGGGCAAACCTGTTGACGCCGTCACGACAGCTCACTCGGCCGGGCCGGCCTGACGCGTCGTCGGTCATCAGCGCGGCCAGCGTCGCCGGGTCGCGTGCGGTCTGTGCGACGAAGCGTTGGCCGCCTTCGGCCAGCCGTCCGAAGACGATGCCTTCGAGGGGCCCCTGCCGGCCGTGCATCACGGTGCAGGTCTCGATCACCGCCGCGCCGTTGGCCTCATCGACCAACGGTGCCCGAGGCAGACGGTCGAGTTCGGCCTGCAGCGGCGGCGCATCTTCGCCCGGCCACGGGCCTGCGAGCGGCGTCGTCGAGTACACCCCCCAGGCGTGTTTGGTGAGGTAGTTGCCGTTGGCGCTGACGAGGCCGAAGCGGCCCGGCGCGGCGCGCAGCCGGCGCATCATCGCCGCGATGGCGTGCGTGACGTAGTTGTTGCCGGGGCCGCCGAAGAACGGCAGCCCGCCAGTCAACGTCAGCCCGCGCGGGTCGTCCTCGGCGATGCCGGCTTCGGCGCAGGCCACCTCCACCGCCGACGGGAAGCAGCTGTAGAGGTCGAAGCAGTCGACCTCGCCGACTGTGGAGCCCGCCATTGCGAGCGCCCGGGAGGCGACGGCGTGCATCGCCGGCGAACGGTGCAGTTGCGGTCGCTCGCTGACATGCCAGTGGTCGTGCCCTTCGGCAGCGCCATGCAGGAAGACCCAGCGCGCGGTTGCGATGCCGAGCTCGCGCGCGGTGGCCACCGAGGTCACCACCAGCGCCGCCGCCTGGTCGACGAAGGCATTGGCGTTCATCAGCCGCGGGTAGGGGAAGCCGACCCAGGGGTTCACGGCGTCGACGGTGGCCAGCCGTTCGGCGCTGAAGCCCTCGCGGCGGGTGGCCAGCGGGTTGGCAACGGCCACCGTGGCGAAGCGTGCGAACAGCCGCGCCATCGACTGCAGGTGCGCCGCGACGCCGGCACCGCGTGCGGCGCGGATCGCGTTTTCGATCAGCGGGTAGAAGGCGATCGCGGCACGCAGGCCGTGGCGCGCTTCGAGATCGCTCCAGCCGCGTCGCCGGTCGCCGAAGAACTCCGGCGTGCCGCCCGGGTCTTCGGCCCAGGACACCGGCAGCCCCTCGCGCTGCACGCCGTGCTGCGTGCGCAGCGCCTCGCCGCCACAGACGAGCACCGCACGCGCCTCGCCGCGCGCGATCTGCCCGGCGAAGGCGCTCACCAGCCGCTGCGGCAGGTCGCCGCCGCTGCCGGTGTAGAGGTGGCGCGCGGCGGCGATGCCGGTGCGCTGCGCGACGCTCTTCGGCGGGTTGGCCGAGCCGCCGAGCGCGCTCGCAAAACGGGGCGAGGTGTCGGCGAAGGAGCGCAGCATCGCCACGGTGTCGATCGCCGCGCGCAGGCGCTGCGGCACACCGCTGTCGTCCAGCGCGGCTTGCACCGCCTGCGCCGTGAGGTCGTAGGGCGAGCGGCCGGCGGCGGCGGGGGTCGTGAGGTCGGTGACCTCGCCGCAGGCCACCAGCACCGGCGTTCGGGGATCGATCGGCGGTGCGCTCACGGCTCGGCTGGTCGGGTGGGCATGCGATGGTCGATTGTCGCGGTCGCGCCAACGGTGGCCGCGGGCCGGCTCGCCGTGACGCTGTCCACGCCTGATGCGCGTCGCCCAGCCGGCCGGCTGCTCGCGCGCACCGCCGCTGCCGAAAACAGGGCCTCATGTCGTGATCGAGAGGGTCTGCATGCACCGTTGTTCCCACCCGCTGCGGGCCGTGCTGTTCCTCGCCGTGTTGGCCGGCACTGCACCAGCACAGGCGCAGACCGGCGGCACGCTGCTGGTCGAGGTCGACCTCGCCCGACCGCAGGGCGCCGTGCGCGATGTCTACGGCGTCAACCGCAAGCCGGGATTCGATTCGCGACCGCCGGCGACGGGGTCGCAGAACGCCGCCAGCCTGTACCGCGCCTTCGGCATCTCACAGGTGCGGCTGCACGACGCCGGGCTCGACCTGTGCACCACCTACACCGCGGCGAGCAAGCTCAACACCGGCGTCGTCCCGGCGCAGGCGGTGAGCGGTTGCGAGCTCTCGGGCACCGGCGGCATCCCCACATTCACGTGGACGCCGCTGTCCAGCGCCGATGCCGACCTGAACAACACCGCCAACTACGACTTCGCCGGTGCCGACACCGCGCTCGTCGAGGTCGCGGCCACCGGCGCCGTCACCTACCTGCGGCTGGGTGAGAGCTACAACGGCCCCAACAACACCGGCGACCCGGTGGCCTGGGCCAAGGTGGCGACCAACATCTACCGCCACGTGATCGGCCAGTTCAAGCCGACCGCCGGCGTGGCCGCCGTCGACCCGGTGTTCGTCGAGGTCCACAACGAACCCGACGGTGGCTTTTGGCGCGGCACTGCGGCCGACTTTTACACGCTCTTCCGCGAGACCGTGACCCGGGTGCGCGCCGCGGCCGCCGCGGCCGGCAAGACGGTGCGCATCGGCGGACCCGGCTTCACGCGCAGCATCCTCACCACCGCCACCGTGGCCGGCAACCCGGCCAACGGTTTCGTCGGCGCGGTCGGCGCCGGCAACCTCGACTTCTACTCGGCGCACCTCTACGGCACCTGCTCGACGGCGACGTTGACAGCCAGCGCGAGCTTCCTGCGCTCGCTGCGCGCGCTGGTCGATGGCCAGGGCGGTGCGGCCAAGCCGCTGCACATCACCGAATGGAACATCGGGCTCGGCAACCAGTGCGGCAACGCGCTCTACGCCGAGCCGCGCATGCAGTCGTTCACCAGCGGCGTGCTGACGCTGATGCAGGACCCGGCGCAGAACGTCGAGGCGGCGCACTTCTACAGCGCGGTGCCGATCATGGCGCTGTTCGACTTCACCACCGTCGCCGGCAAGGCGCGCATCAACCCGTCGGCCTGGGCCTTCTGGGCGCACAGCCGGCTGCGCGGCAGCACCCAGCTCGCGACCCAGGTCTGCCAGGGAACCAGCTGTGCTGCCGGCTATGCCGCCGAGGCGCTGCCGCTGCTGGCGCTGGGCACGCAGCGCGGCAGCGACACAACCGTGGTGCTGACCAACGACACCACCGCCTCGCAGAACTACACGCTGCGGCTGCGCGGCCTTGCGGGCAGCAGCTTCGACGCGGTGGTGACGACGCCGCCTTCGGGCGCGCAGGACCTGCCCACCGCCGGCTCGCCGGCCGAGGCCGACAGCGCGGCGCTTCAGGCGCTGCTGGCTTCACCGGCGAAGGACAGCCGCAGCGGGCTGACGGCGAACGCCGGCACCATCGAGCTGGCGGTCAGCATCCCGGCGCGCAGCGTTCAGGTGGTCGAGCTGAAGCCACGCTCGTCGCTCACCGCGCAGGCCGACTGCGTCTTCGCGTGGGCCGAGCGCCAGTACCCGGCCTACGTGCAGCCGGCGGGCGGGGTGTCGCAGACCCAGGGCGACTACCACTACCGGGCCTATGCCGGCACGCAGAGCTACCTCGGCATCTCGCTGTCGCAGGGGCGGCTGCTCTTCCTCGACGCGCGTGGCGCCGGCAACCTGGTCGACCTCGGCGCGCTGTCGTCGTGGCTGGCGCCGGCGGGCTGCTGACCATCCCAGGGCGGCCTGGATCGCCCCCCCGTCGATCGTGAACGGGAAAGCACGAATGGTCTGATCATCAGATAAGTGGTAAAGCTCGTGCGACAGGGTCGACCTGCAGCGAAGTCCGCTGCGCTGATGGGTCCGGGCCGCCACGCGGGTTGCGGGGTGGCTCCGCCGGCGCAAAGGAGAGTGACCATGCGCGAGTCTTCCGCACGCCTTTTCGGCCGTCGGGGCGGGCGACCGATCTGCACTCTCGCCGTGGCCGTTGCCGCCTGCGCTGCGGTATCGCTTGCCTCCGCGACGCCGACGCTGGGCGGCGAGAGTTTCAACCCGGTGCTCTGGGGGCCGTCGGGCCTGAGTTCCCAGTTCGTCGAGTACTCGGTCAGCGTCAACAGCAACGGCGGCAGTTCCGACCGCGGCTTCGTCAACGTCGTGCGGGACGACGGGACCTGGGTCGTCCAGAACGTGCCGGTGGGCTTCGAACCCGGTTCGCGGACGATGGCCACCAACGTCAACGCCGCGCTGTTCGTCAACGGCGCGTCGTACCAGACGACTTTCCACGACGCGCCCCAGACCGGTGCCCCGGCATTCGGAGGCGGGGCGGTCCGCGCGCTCGGTCCCGCGGTGACCTACCTGGCCGCCGATCCCCACGGCGCGGCGGATCTGGGGCCGTTCACCGGGCCGCCGGTGCCGGGGAACGTCGCCATCAACTTCGGTCCTCTGCTGGGCTTCACCTACCACGTCGGCATGCCCGATCTGCCGCAAGGCCCCAACGAGTGCTATCCGACCTCGGCTGCCAACAGCCTGAGCTGGATGAACAGCACCTACGGGCTGGGGCTCAACCTGACGACGGCGCAGATCCGCGACTCGCTCAAGGACCCGACGCACATGATGACCGACCCCAACCGGGGCACCTTCAACACCCGGTTCCTGTCGGGAAAGGACCAGTTCGTCAGCGAGCACGGATTGCCCATCGTCACGCACCAGCTGACCGGTGGCGCCGGCGACCGGCCGACCGTGGACGAACTGATCAACGAGATGGCCAAGGGTCAGGACGTCGAGATCACGATTGCGGCGATGGGACAGAACTGGGGCCACATGGTCACCTTGGTCGGCATCCTCGATCTCGGCCCGTTTGGCGTCGGGATCGCCTTCAACGATCCCGATGACGGCAAGGACCAGACCCAGACGGCCTGGCTCAGCCGGAGTGGCGAGTTCCTGACCGGAACCTACGCCGGCAGCGAGCTGCGATTCGCCTTTGCGGAGTCGATTCCCGAGCCCGGCATCCTGGCGCTGCTGGGGGTGGCGTGCCTGGCCTTGCTGACGGGCGGACGTCATCGGACCGGGTCCGGCCCGAGGCGGCGTGGTGGAGCCGGCGACCTCGCGCATCGAGGCTGAAGCCCCTCCGGGCGGGGGCGCCCCGGCGCCGGCGGGGCGCCGCCGCACGGTGGTGTGCCCGGTCAGCCGCTACAACGGCGGCCGGCGCCCGAACCACGGCATCTCCTTCTCGAGCTGCCCGGCCAGCCGGAACAGCGTCGCCTCGTCGGCGAAGCGGCCGGCGAAGTGCACGCCGACCGGCAGCCCATCGGCCGTCCAGTGCAGCGGCAGCGACATTGCCGGCTGCCCGGTGACGTTGAACAGCGGCGTGAACGGGATGTAGTCGAAGATCTTGGCCGCCAGCTGGTCGATCGCGCCGGCGGCACCGAGCAGCCAGCCGGCGCCGAGCATGTTGACGATACCCATCAGCCGCCGCTCGCCCGGGGTCGGCTGCAGCGAGCCGATCGGCGCCGGCGGTGTGGCCAGCGTCGGCGTCAGCAGAACCGAATAGCGCTCGAAAAAAGGTGATAGCCGCCGGGCCGCGAGCTGCAGCGTAGCGATCGCGGCGGCGAAGTCGCCCGCCTTCTGGCTGCGGCCGAGCAAGCCGAGGCTGTAGGTGGCGGCCTCGAAGTCGCCGGCACGCGGCCGCCGCCGGCCGGCCAGCCGCGACACCTGCTCGATCTGCGCGCGCGTCTCGCCGGCGAGCACGGTGACGAAGGCGGTCGCGAAGTGTTCGCGGTCGATCGGCGGTTCGGCCTCCTCGACCTCGTGGCCGAGCGAGCGCAGCCGCTCGACGGTGGCGTCGAGCGCGGCCAGGCACTCGGCGTGCACGCTGCGGCCCAGCAGCACGCCGCGTGTGTAGGCGATTCGCAGCCGCCCGGGGTCGCGTGAGACCTCGCGCTGCAGCGAGCCGGCGGGCAGCGCTGCCGCGTACGGTGCACCGCCATCGATGCCGAGCGTGGCGTCGAGTGCGGCGGCGCTGTCGCGCACCGAGCGTGTCAGCACATGCTCGATCGTGAAGCCCTGCCACAGTTCGCCGAAGGCCGGCCCGGTGGGCGTGAGCCCGCGCGACGGCTTGAAGCCGAAGAGGGCGCAGCAAGACGCCGGGATGCGGATCGAGCCACCGCCGTCGCCGCCGCTGGCCAGCGGCACGATTCCCGCGGCCACCGCGGCCGCCGATCCGCCGCTCGAGCCACCGGGCGAACGGTCCTTCGCCCAGGGGTTGAGGGTCGGTCCGTAACACTCGGGTTCGGTGTACGGCGTAAGGCCGAACTCCGGTGTGTGGCTGCGCGCCAGCGTCACCAGCCCGGCGCGCCGCCAGCGCCGCACCAGTTCGCTGTCGTGCCCCGCTGGCAGCGTCGCGAGCACCCGGTTGCCGCTGCCGGTGGGCTCGCCGGCATAGGTTGCGATCAGGTCCTTGACGACGAAGGGAACGCCGCACAAGGGTGCCGCCTTGTCGATCGCCGCCACCTCGGCGCGAGCCTGCTCGTAGCGCCTGCGGACGATGGCGTTGAGAGCCGGGTTCACCGCCTCGAGGCGCGCGATCGCGGTCTCCAGCAACTCGGCCGCGCTGACCTCGCCGTGACGGACCAGTCGCGCCAGCGAGAGGCCGTCGTGGCGGACGTACTCGGCGAAATCCATGCGGCAGCCTCCAACCCGGTCGGGCCGCCGATTGTGGCCGCCACGGCCGGCAGCTGCCGCCAGCGGCTATTCGAAGCGGCGGGTCTTCTTCCAGGCCTCGCGGTCGGTGAAGCTGACGGCCGGCGCCGCGGCTGGCGTGTGCTGTCGAGCGAAGCCGAGGAAGGTGCGGCTCCTGCCGGTGCTCGGCGCGAGCGCGGCGGCGAGGATCTCGCCGGTGCGCTGGCGCGTCAGCTTGTCCAGCGCGGCCAGCGTCGACTCGCGCCGCAGCCAGTCGCCGCCGCGGTCGTAGGCGAGCATGAAAAGGCGCTGCGCACGCTCGGCGATCGACTTGTCCTTCTCCTCGAGCTTGGCCCGCGCGCCTTCGACGAGCGAGCGCCAGGCGTCGTCGGGCAGCGCGGCGAGAGCCGCCGGAAGCTGCACGATGAAGGCATCGGCGCGCGACTCGAGCAGGTCGGCGGCGTAATCGCCCGACTGGATGAGGAAGAACGCGAAGGTGGTCTTCTCGTCCTCGGCCGCACTCCCGAAGACGATGTAGCCGAGCTGCTGCCTGGTCCGCATCTCGGTGTAGAAGGGGTCGCCGACGAAGGCCGCGAGCACCAGTGCCGCGGCGCGCATCTCGGCGCTGTCGTTGCCGAGCAGGAACTCGCGCCGCAGCACCGAGTTGTTGACCGCCAGCACTTCGCTGGTGCGCACCGCCTCGCCAGGGGCGGCGGCGAGCTGGCGGCGGCGCAGCAGCTCGGGCTCGGGTACCGCGGTGGTCTTCAGCGCGCCGGCCAGGCGCCGCGCCGCGCCGACCGCGTCGGCGACGTCGAGGTTGCCGTGGCTCAGGGCCTCGATGCGGCCGCGCTCGAACAGCGTTCGCGCGAACTCGCGCACCTGCGCGTGCGTGACCTCGCGTGCCAGCGGCAGCTGCTCGTCGGCGCGCCAGTGGAACTCGCGCACGACGGCGCGCCGCGTCTCGCCGATCGTCAGGTAGGCGTCGGCGCGTTCGGCGGCGGCGAGCTGGCGCAGCAGCTGGTCCTTCAGCGCCGCGAATCGTTCGTTGGTGAGCTTGAAGTCCACCAGCGACGGCACTGCGCTGTCGAGCAGGCGGCCGACGCTGTCGTCGTAGCCCTCCACTGCGAGCAGCACGCCGTCGAGCGAGGCCGAGAGCGTGAAGCGCTGCCCGGCCTCGGCGGCGACATAGGTCAGCTCGTTGAGCGCCTCACGCACGCAGGCCTCGTAGAAGCGCAGCATCACGGCGGTTCGCAGGCCGGCGGCCGAACGCGCGAGCCGGAAGCGCATCACATGCGCGGCCATCGGGCGCTGGAACTCGGTGTCTTGCGCGTAGTGCAGAACCAGCGTCGGCTCGTCGATCAGCTTCACCGGCTGCAGCGGCAGCAGGCTGGTGCGCACCGGCACGAAGGGGTTCGGCCGCGGCGGCTGGATGCCGGCCACCGCCGGCGGCTTCAGCAGCGCGGTGTAGGCGGGGCCGGTGTCCTCGGCGTAGCTGTATCGGGTGCCGTAGATCGGCTCGGTGCGGTCGGCGGGCTGGCCCTTCGCGACCAGCGTCACGAGCAGGTTGTCGGGCACCAGGTGCGACATCAGCAGCCGAAACCCCGCCGGGTCTTCCTTCAGCCACAGGTAGGGCACCCGCTCGGCCAACGCCAGCGGGTGGTCCATGACCTGGTTCGCGAGCGCGGTCGCCCTCGCCGTGCCTTCACCCTTGTCGCGGTAGCGTTCGTCGAGCGCAGCCAGCGTCTGCCGTTCCTTGAAGAGGTGCGGCGGCGGCCCCTGCACGCGCAGCTGGTCGATCGCGACGAAGATGAGCTCGAGCACCCGCGGCACCTTCGCGAGCCCGTCGGTGGTGAGCTGCACCTGCAGGTCGAAGCTGCCGAATTCGGCTGCGCTGGCGTTGGCGCCGGCCGAGAGCCCGGTGGCCAGGCCTTCGGCCTTGAGCTGTGCCAGCAGGCTGCCCGGCCCCTCGCCACCGAGCACGAAGCCGATCAGTTCGGCGGCCTTGCCCGGCCACAGCGTGTGCAGCCCCGGCAGCGGGAACTCGAGGTGGAGGTGCCGCAGGTCCTTCACCGGCTCCATGCGCAGCACGCGCAGCGCCGGCTTGCGCGGCAGGTACTCGGCGGCGAAGGCCGGGGCCGGTGCGTCGTGGTTGGGCACGGCCGCGAAGTGCTCGCGCGCCCAGCGCTCGAGCTGGTCGAGCCCGGCGCGGCCAGCCAGCGCCAGCGTCATGCGGTTGGCGCTGTAGTGGCGGCGGTAGAAGTCGAGCAGCTCCTCGCGCGTCGTGCCTTCGAGCGTGGCCTTGCTGCCGGTGCCGAACTTGGCCGCCGGGTGGTCGCGCTTGTAGACCACCTTGCGCAGCGTGAACTCGCGCCAGAGGTCGCTCTCGAGGTTCTTCTGGTGCTCGGAGTTCACCGCGCTGATCTCGCGCTCGGTGAAGCGGGGGTCGAAAAGCGGTGCCACAAAGAACTGTGCAAACCGGTCGAGCGCACCTTCGAAGGCTTCGTGGCGGATCTCGAAGTGGTAGTTGGTGCGGTCGCCGGCGGTGTAGGCGTTGTTGTAGCCGCCGTTGCGGCCGAGGTAACCCGAGAAGTCGTCGACGTCGGGGTACTTGCGCGTGCCGAGGAACAGCATGTGCTCGAGAAAGTGCGCGAGGCCGGCGCGCTGCGGAGGGTCGCTGAAAGAGCCGACACCCACCGCGAGCGACGCCGACGAGACGTTGAGCTTGGGGTCCGACAGCAGGATCACCTTGATGCCGTTGGCCAGCGTGAGCCGCCGCAGCTCCGAGAGGTCGTTGGCGGCGCGCCGCAGCGGCGGCACGGTGGCGGGGTCGAAGGGTTGCGCCGGGGCGGCGATCGGCGCGGCCAGCGCGAGCAGGGCAAACAGGAGGGCGAGCGGAGACTTCATCGTCGTCGGAAAGGCCAGGGGCGGCGGGCAGTGTAGGGCGCTCGAGCCGCCTGCCCGCCGCGATGCGACGAAAGGCGCGCCGTCAGCCCGGGAAGGCCGTGCGCCGTGCCCGGACGGCCGTGAGGTCGACCTGCGGCAGCCGCTCGGCCACCAGCGCGAGCACCTCGCCTTCGAGCGCATGCAGCCACCGTGCAGCCTCGGCCGGTGGCGCCGCCAGCAGTGCCTCGGCGCGGTCGGCGAAGCGGTGCGGCGCATGCGCCAGCGAGCCGACGAAGCGGTGCATGCGCTTGACCTGGAAGCGCGTGAAGTAGCGCCCGTTGACGGCGGCCAGCATCGCCAGCAGCCGGTAGCAGGCCTCGACCTCGATCTCGCGGCACCACAGCGCGGCGTCGCGGTCGACGATCTGCGCCAGCGCCTTCCACGGCGTCGGCGTCGCGACTGCATGGCGTGCCATCGCCACCGCGAGTTCGTGCGGGAAGGCCGCAAGCCGCTGCTGCAGCGCGGCCAGCGGGCGGTGGCCGAACAGCGGCTCGGCCTTCAGGATGCCTTCGGCGAGCTTGTGCAGCGGCGTGTCCGGGTTGTGCCTGACCAGCAGCTCGTCGATCTGCTCCAGCAGCACACGATGGCTGCTGTAGCCGATCTGAACCTCGATGCCGTCGACGCGGAAGGCAACCACGAGGCCGCCCTCGGCGAGCGTGCCGGCGGTCCAGAACCAGCCGGTGCTGCCGCTGCGTGCGCAGGCTTCGCGCAGCACCTCCTCGGCCGGCAGCTCGGCGAAGACGACGCTCATGTCGACATCGGACTTGTCGTCGGCGAGCCCGTCGACCACCGAGCCCGAGACGAAGGCGAGCAGCGAGCTGTCGTCGATGCCGCGGTGGGCGTCGGCGACGCGCCTTGCGATGCGCCGGCGCACCTGGCCGGCGGCGGGGGGATGGGCGGGGGTGTCGTCGCTGCGCCGCATGGTCGCCGCTTCAGATCGAAGGATCCCCGCACCACTGCGGGTTCCGCAGCGCGGCGATGACATGGTCGCGCCATTCGCCGGCGATGAACAGGTAGTCGCGCGCCAGCCCCTCGCGCTGGAACCCGAGCTTCTCGAGCACCGCGGCGCTGCGCTCGTTCTCCGGGCGGTAGGCGGCCTGCACGCGGTGCAGCGCGACGCGCGGCGAGAAGACTTCGGCGATTGCTGCGCGCAGCGCCTCGCTCATCAGCCCACGCCGCTGCCAGTGCTCGTCGAGCGCGTAACCGAGCTGCGCGTTGTGGAAGGCACCGCGAGACACCTGGCTGAAGTGCACCTTGCCGACCACGGTGTCGGTGTCGACGCTGCCGCCTTCCAGGGGGTGCAGCCACCAGGCAAAGGCATGCCCCTCGGCCCACGCGATCGCCGCCCGTTCGAGCGCCGCCCGGTGGTGTTCGGCGCGATAGAAGGCCTCGCTGCGCAACGGGTCCCAGGGGGCCAAGTGTTCGCGGTTGCGGCGGTAGAAGTCGAGCACCGCGTCGGCACAGGCCGGGTCGGGGCCACGCAGCGCCAGTCGCGGCGTCAGCAGCTGCGCGAGCGGGGTGTCGGCAGGAGGCATGGCGCGCAAGTATCGCGCGACCGCGCCGCGCCGCCGGTGTTCAGCCGTTCAAGGCCTGGGCCAGGCGTCCCGCCTGCGGCCCGAAGGCGTAGGCATCCATGCCCAGGCATCCGTAGGTCACGCTGGCATGCAAACGCAACCCTGTCGGCGTGTCGCCGGCGGCGCCGGCGGCCGGGTACCAGGGCAGCCAGTGTTCGTCGGTGGGGTGCATCAGCGCCGCGTGCGGCGCCCGCCGGCGGTAGTCGAGCAGTGCTTCCCAGTCGGCTGCAGCCGCCCGCTCGTGCACCCAGCCACGGAAGACGGCGCTCTCGGCGATCTCGGGGGCATCGACCGCCGGCTGCACCCCGGCGAACACCATCCGCAGGTTGTGCGTGATGCTGCCGCTGCCGACCACCAGCACCCCCTCGCCGGCCAGCGGCGCGAGGGCTCGCCCGAGAGCGAAGAGCTGCGCCGGGCTCCATGTCGGCACGAAGCCGAGTGGCAGCACCGGCACGTCGGCCTCCGGGAAGACATAACGCAGCGGCGTCCAGATGCCATGGTCGAGCCCGCCTTCGTCGAGCCGGTTCACCGGCTGCGACGCAGACTCGAGAAGCCGCTGCACGCGGCCTGCCAGCTCCGGCGCCCCGGGTGCGTCGTAGCGCAGCGTGTAGAGCTCGGCCGGAAAGCCACCGAAGTCGTGCACCGCTTCGTGGCGGGGCGCAGCCAGCAGCAGCGGCGAGCGCGCCAGCGTGTGCGCCGAGAGGGCGAGCACCGCCTTCGGCCGGCCGAAGGCCGCGGTGATCGCGGGCCCCAGCCGCTGCATGAAGGCGCCCGCCTCGCGCGGCTCCACGGCCGTCATCGGCGAGCCGTGCGAGAGGAACAGCGTGGGCAGCGAAAAGGGGTCGGGGGCAGGGGTCATGATGTCGGCGATTGAACCATCGCTGCCATGGCCGTGGCTTCAAGCCGATTGCACGCCGCGTTCGAAAGCCCACCCACCGTGGCCACCCGCCACGGTTGCGCTACCGTCGCGCCATGGCCAACACCGACACCCCGACACTCTCGCCCCCCACCGTGATGCAGCTGGCCTGGCGGCAGACGGTGCGCGACCTGCGCGCGGGCGAGCTCCGGTTGCTGCTGGTGGCGGTGACGTTGGCGGTGGCGGCACTGACGGCGGTGGGCTTCTTCGCCGACCGGCTGAACGCGTCGCTGGCGCGCGACGCGCGGTCTCTGCTCGGCGGCGACGCCATCGTCGGCAGCGACAAGCCGGCGCCGCCCGAACTCGGCGCGCGGGCACGTGAACTCGGGCTCGCCGTGGCCACCAGCGCCGGCTTCCCGAGCATGGCCCGTGCGCCGGACGACAAGGGCGGCGCGACGCGGCTGGTGGCGGTGAAGGCGGTGTCCGACGCCTACCCGCTTCGCGGCCAGCTGCAGCTTCGCGACGAGCCCGGCGGTCCCCTGCGAAGCGAGGCCGCCGCGCCGCCGCGCGGCCAGGTGTGGGTCGACGCCAGCCTGCTCGACGCGCTGCAACTCACGGTCGGCGACACGCTGCTGCTCGGCGACGCCGCGCTGAAGGTCGGCCGCATCATCGTCGTCGAGCCCGACCGTGGCGCCGGCTTCATGGCTTTCGCGCCGCGTGTGATGCTCAACCAGGCCGACCTCGAGGCGACTGCGCTGATCCAGCCCGCCAGCCGCGTCGGCTACCGGCTGGCGGTGGCCGCGCCGCCGGGACGCGAGGCGGCGGTGGCCGAGTTCGTTCGCTGGACCGAGCAGCGCGCGCGCGAGGTGCCGTGGCGCGGCGTGCGCGTCGAGTCGCTCGAGAGCGGGCGGCCCGAGATGCGCCAGACGCTCGACCGCGGCGAGAAGTTCCTGAACCTGGTGGCGCTGCTGTCGGCGCTGCTGGCGGCGGTGGCCGTGGGCATCGCGGCACGCGACTTCGCCGAGACCCACCTCGACGACTGCGCGATGCTGCGTGTGCTCGGCCTCTCGCAGCGGCGCATCGCGCTCGCCTACCTGCTCGAGTTCGGCCTCGTCGGGCTGGCGGCCAGCCTCGCCGGCGTGATCGCCGGGCTGCTGGTGCACAACGTCTTCGTCTGGCTGCTCGCCGGCATCTTCAACGCCGCGCTGCCCGCCCCCGGCCCCTGGCCGGCGCTGTTCGGGATGGGGGTCGGCATGACGCTGCTGCTCGGCTTCGGGCTGCCACCGGTGCTGCAACTGGCGCGCGTGCCGCCGCTTCGGGTGATCCGCCGCGACGTCGGCGCGCCGAAGACCAGTTCGCTGCTGGTGCTGGGCGCCGGCACGCTCGGCTTCGCGGCGCTGCTGATGGCGGTGTCGTCGGATCTGAAGCTCGGCGCCATCGCGGTCGGCGGCTTCGCGGCGGCGATCGCGCTCTTTGCGCTGCTCGCCGCCGCCGCGGTGGCGGTGCTGCGGCGCACGGTGCCGGAGAGCCGTGCACCGCGCTGGCTGGTGCTGGCGACGCGGCAGATCGCGGCGCGGCCGGCGTTTGCGGTGCTGCAGGTCTCGGCGCTGGCAGTCGGGCTGCTGGCGCTGGTGCTGCTGGTGCTGCTGCGCACCGACCTCATCGCGAGCTGGCGCAACGCCTCGCCGCCCGACGCGCCCAACCGCTTCGTGATCAACCTGCAGCCCGAACAGGGCGAGCCTTTCCGCAAGCTGATCGAGGCCGCCGGTGTCACGCGCTACGACTGGTACCCGATGATCCGCGGCCGGCTGGTGGCGGTGAACGGCAGCGAGGTGCGCCCCGGCCAGTTCGGCGACGACCGCGCACAGCGGCTGGTGGAGCGCGAGTTCAACTTGAGCCATGCCGCCAAGGTGCCGGTGCACAACGAGGTGGTCGCCGGCCGCTGGGTGGCCGAGGAGGTCGACGCGCTCTCGGTCGAGGAGGGGCTCGCGAAGTCGCTCGGCCTCGCGCTCGGCGACCGCCTGCGCTTCGACATCGCCGGGCAGTTGCGCGAGGGGCGCATCACCAGCCTGCGCAAGGTCGACTGGGGTTCGATGCGGGTGAACTTCTTCGTGATGTTCCCGAACGCTTCGCTGCCCGAACTGCCCACCACCTACATCAGCGCCTTCCGCGCGCCGGCGCAGCCAGGCTTCGACAACCGCTTGAGCCGCGAGTTTCCGAACATCACCAACGTCGACGTCTCGGCGTCGATCGGCCAGGTGCAGCGGGTGCTCGACCAGGTCATCCGCGCGGTCGAGTTCCTGTTCGGCTTCACGCTCGTCGCCGGCCTGGTGGTGCTGTTCGCGGCCGTCAGCGCCACCCGCGAGGCGCGCGCTCGCGAGTTCGCGATCATGCGGGCGATGGGTGCCGGCAGCGCCCTGCTGGCGCGGGTGCAGCGCGCCGAGCTGCTCGGCATCGGGGCGCTGGCCGGCACGTTGGCGGCGACGGCGGCGCTCGCGGTGGGCTGGGCGCTCGCGCGCTACGCGTTCGAGTTCACGTGGAACCCGCCGCCCTGGGTGCCGCTGGCCGGCGGTGCCGCTGGCGCGCTGCTGGCGCTGGCCGCCGGCTGGTGGAGCCTGCGCGAGATCCTGCGCCGGCCGGTGCTGGACACGCTGCGCCGTGCTGGCGCCGTTTGAGCCCATGCACTCGGGGCGCCGAGGGTCGGCGAGATGGCCGCGGGGACGAGGAGGCTGACAAGGCCAACCCCCGCCGCCGCTGCGGCAGGTCGGCGGGGGTGCCCGCGTTCTCCGGCCCCATCGCGGGTGATCCGGCTTCTGTCCGGGGCCGTTTCCTCGTCAACGCCGCCAAGTCGCGCCGCCCGTGCCGCGACCGCGAACAAGGGCCTGCGCCCGCGGGCACCCCCACCGCCCTGCGACACCGCAGAAGGACCCCAAGTGCGTTGCGGGCCTCGTGCAATGGCTGCGATGGCTGTTCGCCCGCTGGCCCGCCACCGTCGGAGTCGCAGGGTGGTGATGGCATCCGCGGGCGCAGGCCCTTGTTCGCGGTCGCGAAGAAGGTGGCGGGGCACGGCGGCGTTGACGAGGGAATCGCGTCGGACAGAAGTTTGCTTCACCGCGATGGGGCCGGAGAACGCGGGTGCCGTCACCGCCCTGCCGCAGCGGCGGTGACGGGCCAGCCAGCGGCAGCGACAGGCCAGCCGGCGGCGGCGACAGTGCAGCTGGCGACCGTACCCGGCCACTCGAGGGCAGGGGTCGGGCCGGCAACGGCCCAGGTCTCCCTCAGTACCCGGCGGTTGCCGCGCCGGCCTGGCCGAGCACAAAACGGTTGACGACGCTGGCCAGCCGCTCCGACTGCGACTTCAGGCTCTCGGCAGCGGCGGCCGATTCCTCGACCAGCGCGGCGTTCTGCTGCGTCATCTGGTCGAGCTGCGAGACCGAGCGGTTGACGAGCCCGATGCCGCCGCTCTGCTCGCTGGCGGCGGCGGAGATCTCGGCGATGATGTCGTTGACGCGCTGCACGCTGGCGACGATCTCGTTCATCGTCGTGCCGGCATCCTGCACCAGCCTTGCGCCGGCCTCGACGCGGTCGACGCTGGCGCCGATCAGCGATTTGATCTCCTTGGCCGCCTCGGCGCTGCGCTGAGCCAGGCTTCGCACCTCGCCCGCCACCACCGCGAAGCCGCGGCCCTGCTCGCCGGCACGCGCGGCTTCCACCGCTGCGTTGAGCGCCAGGATGTTGGTCTGGAACGCGATGCCGTCGATGGTGCCGATGATGTCGGCGATCTTGCGGCTGCTCTGGTTGATCTCGTCCATCGTCGAGACCACCTGCGACACCACCTCGCCGCCGCGGCGCGCCACGGCAGCGGCGCTGTCCGCCAGCTGGTTGGCCTGGCGCGCCGAGTCGGCGCTCTGCGTCACGGTGCCGGTCAGCTGCTCGATCGAGCTCGCCGCCTGCTGCAGGTTCGACGAGGTCTGTTCGGTTCGTTGCGAGAGGTCGATGTTGCCGGCGGCGATCTCGTGCGACGCCGCGGCGACGCTCGCGCTTGCCTGCTGCACGGTCTGCATGCTCTCGCGCAGCCGCACGACCATGGCGCCGAGCGAGCGCACGAGGTCGCCCACCTCGTCGCGGCGGCCGGTGTCGGCCGTTGCCGTGAGGTCACCGGCGGTGACTCTCTCGCTCAGGTTCATCACCCGGCCGAGGTCGGCCATCAGCCGGCGTTGCATCACCCAGGCGCCGGCCAGCGCGGCGGCGGTGGCCGCCAACGCCAGCGCAGCGAACAGCAGCGCGCTGGTGCGGCCCTCGCCCGCCGAGCGCGCCTGGCGCTCGTGGTATGCCGCCTCGGTGCGGGCAACCACCTCATGCATGCCCTTGGCCAGCTGGACAAAGCTCTTCTCGGCGGCGGCCATCGCGGCGACGCCCATGTTGGTGTCGACCGAGGTCAGGTCGATGGCCTTCTTGACCTGCGCGCCGTACTGCCCGGCGGTGGCCGGCAGCGGGGCTATCAGCTTCTTCAGCGCCTCGTCCGTGGTGCGCTCGCCGGCAATCGTCTCCAGCGTGCGCTTGACGCCGTCCACCTGATTCGTTACGTCAGCGACAAAGGCCTTGGTCGCCTTGTCGTCGAGCGAATTCAGGATCGCCAGCGTGCGGTAGACACCGGCGTGCAGGGCCCCGATCTGGGCCTGCGCCTGGCCGAGCGTCTTGTAGTCCTCGATGTCCTCGGTGAGCGCCGCACGCTCGGCGGCGGCACGGCGATCGGTCAGCCAGGAGTGCCCGGCAGCGGCGCCCAGCGCGACGGCAGCCGTCAGCACCGGCGCGGCCAACAGCTTTGCGCGCAATCTCATTCGGTTCTCCAGGGAAGCGGCGGGGCCGCCGACGGCCCCGCCCGGGCGCCGGCAGGATCAGGGGTAGACGCCGCCGCAGACCGCGGTCTCGTTGAGCTTCTCGCAGTACATCACCTTGGGCTCGATCTTCTTCGTGACCGGGTTCGTGAACTTGTACTCCTGCCAGGCGCCGGTCGGCTTGGCGCGCACCATCGCGACGCGTTCCTTGACGAAGTACTTGCCGTCGATGTCGGTCAGCTCGAGCAGGTCCTTGCCGACCTGCTTCTCGTTGGCGCCGTGGGCGTGCACCTTGCCGTCGAGCCCGTAGACCACCAGGTAGAGGTCGCGGTCGATGAACTGCCCCTTCTTGTTGGTGATCTCGGCGTAACCCTTCTCGGGCCCGTTGGCCTTGATGAAGCCGATGCCCTTCTTGACCATCGCCACCGCCTCGTCCTTGCTGGCGCCGTTGCTGGCGAGCGCGGCGGGGGCGAGGACGATGGCAGCGGCAGCGGCCAGCCCGGTGAAAAGCTTGTTCGTCATGTCACGGTCTCCTTGCGGATCTGGGATGGTGGGGGAGCCTGTCAGGCGATCAGGCCCATGTCGGCGCTGCTCATCAGCGCCTCGATGTCCATCAGGATCAGCATGCGGTCGCCGACGCTGCCGATGCCGGTGATGAAGTTGCCGTCGACATTGGCATTGAGCTCAGGCGCCGGCTTGATGTGGTCACGGGTCAGCTCGAGCACGTCGGAGACCGAGTCGACCACGGCGCCGACGACGCGGCCCTTCACGTTGAGCACGATCACCACCGTGAAGGCGTTGTATTCGACCTTCTCGCAAGAGAGCTTCACGCGCAGGTCGATGATCGGCACGATCACGCCGCGCAGGTTCACCACGCCCTTGATGAACGCCGGTGCATTGGCGATGCGGGTCGGCTGCTCGTAGGAGCGGATCTCCTGCACACGCAGGATGTCGATTCCGTACTCCTCGGTCCCGAGCCGGAAGGTCAGGAACTCGCCCCCTTCGGCGCGGGCGACCGGCTTGCCGCCGGCACGGGCGGCCTCGTGGCGGGCGACGACGGCGGCATCGGTGATCATGTCCATGGGTGGGCTCCGTAAGGCCATTTGAGGGTTGGCGGCCCCTGTTCGCGGGGCTTGTCTCCCGTTATCGGCAGCGGGCGCTGCGACTGAAACAGCCGCCGCCCGGCGGTCAGAAGGTTTCCCAGTCGCCGTCGCCACCCGCCGACGCGGGTGCGGCCGCCACCGCGGCCGGCGGGGCGGCCGGCGTCGGGGCCGGAGACGCGGCGCGCACCGGGGCCGGTCGGGCGGCCGGGGCCGGGGCCGGCTTCGCGGCTGCCGCCGGCGCCGGGGTCTTGGCCGGCGCGGGCGTGCGCGCGGCCTGATCGCGGGCACTCGCGATCACCTGCGCCGCCAGCTGCGGCACCGGGTTGACGGTGATGCCTGCCTTCGACGACTCGAGCCGGAACGAGGCCATCAGCTGATTGAGCCTGGCCGCCTGTTCTTTCAGGCTCTGCGCCGCGGCGGCCGACTCCTCGACCAGCGCGGCGTTCTGCTGCGTCATCTGGTCGAGCTGCGTGACGGCGCTGTTCACCTGGCCGATGCCGGTGCTCTGTTCGGTCGACGCGGCCGAGATCTCGCCGATGATGTCGGTCACGCGCTGAACGCTCGAGACGATCTCGTTCATCGTCGTGCCGGCGTCCTTCACGAGGCGGGCGCCGACCTCGACACGGTCGACGCTGGCACCGATCAGCGCCTTGATCTCGCGTGCGGCCTCGGCGCTGCGCTGCGCCAGGCTGCGCACCTCGCCCGCCACCACCGCGAAGCCGCGGCCCTGCTCGCCGGCGCGCGCGGCTTCCACCGCCGCGTTCAGCGCCAGGATGTTGGTCTGGAACGCGATGCCGTCGATGGTGCCGATGATGTCGCTGATCTTGCGGCTGCTCTGGTTGATCTCGTCCATCGTCGAGACCACCTGCGACACCACCTCCCCGCCGCGCTGCGCGACGCTGGCGGCCGAGTGGGCGAGCTGGTTGGCTTGGCTGGCGGCGTCGGCGCTCTGCCGCACGGTGCCGGTCAGCTGCTCGAGCGAGCTGGCGGTCTGCTGCAGGTTCGACGCCGCCTGTTCGGTGCGTTGCGAGAGGTCGGCGTTGCCGGAGGCGACCTCGTTCGAGCCGACGCCGATGGTGTCGGCGGCCTGCCGAACGTCGCCCACCAGCTTCGACAGCGAGCTGCGCATGTGGTCCAGCGCGCGGGCCAGCTCGGCCAGTTCGTCGTTGCCGCGGGTGTCGACGCTGCGCGTCAGGTCACCCTGGGCGACGGCATTCGCGAAGTCGCGGGCGCTGACCATCGGGCTCGTGATCGAGTGGGAGTTGGCCAGCGTCAGCGGCACCACCGTCAGCACGACGGCGACCAGCGCCGCCACCACCAGCCACATGCTGCGCTCGGTGGCCTTCGCGACATCGGACTCGGTGGCCTTTGCAGCCGCGGTGACGAGGCCGTCGACTGCGTCGATGTTCTTCTCGACCTCGGCGACCTGCTGCTTCGCGCGGGCGAGCATCTTGTCGGCGACGCGTGCGTTGTCGTACGCGCCGGCGACGATCTGCTCGATCACGCGTGTGGTGGCGGCGACGTAGGCGTCGACGGCCTTCACGCCCTCGTCGGCGTGCTTCTTCGATTCGGCGCCGGACCCGCCGAGCCCCGCGAGCGCGGTCTTCAATGCGGCGACCGACTTGCTCCAGGCCTCACGGTGCTTGGCGACGTTGTTCGGATCCTCGTAGTCGATGACCAGGTTCTTCTCGTGCACGCGCACCGTAGCGAGCATCTGACGCACGCCCGAGAGGTCGTTCATCGACTTCACGCCGTGGGTCATGAACTCGCGGTTGAGGTCGGCGACATGGCGCGCGCCGAGCAGCGCCGTGGCACCGAGCGCGCTGAACAAGGCCAGCACGATCAGCACCGCGCCTCGCATGCGCCACTGGATCGAGAAGCGGCGGAAGAAGCCGAGCAGGACGTTCATCGCATTCTCCGGAAGACGTCGGGCGGGTGTGGGGGAAGCGGCGGCGGCCAGCCGCTCAGTGGCGGCTGCGCCGCACCAGCGAGCCGACGTCGAGGATCAGCGCGACGCGGCCGTCGCCCATGATCGTGGCGCCGGAGACGTCGTCGACGCGGCGGTAGTTCGACTCCAGGTTCTTCACCACCACCTGCTGCTGGCCGAGCAGTTCGTCGACCAGCAGCGCGACGCGGCCGCCTTCGGCCTCGACGACGACCATGATGTTGCTGACATGCTCGAAGTCGAAGCGCGGCACGTTGAAGACCTTCTCGAGGTCGATCACCGGCATGTACTCGTCGCGCACTTCGACGACGCGGCCGTTGCCGCCTATGGTCTTGATCATCCCGGGCGCGACCTGGAACGACTCGACGACGCTCGACAGCGGCAGGATGTAGCACTCCTCGCCGACGCCGACGCTCATGCCGTCCATGATCGCCAGCGTCAGCGGCAGCCGCACGCGAACCGTCATGCCGTAGCCTTCGGCGCTGTCGATCTCGACCGTGCCGCCGAGCGAGGTGATGTTGCGCTTGACGACGTCCATGCCGACGCCGCGGCCGGAGACGTCGGTGACTTCCTCGGCGGTCGAGAAGCCGGGCGCGAAGATCAGGTTCCAGGCGTCCTGGTCGGTCATCGAATCGGGGGCGTCGATGCCGCGCTCGCGCGCCTTGCGGATCAGCTTGTCGCGGTTGAGGCCGCGCCCGTCGTCGCGCACCTCGATCACGATGCTGCCGCCCTGGTGGCTGGCGATCAGCGTGATGGTGCCGGTCTCGGGCTTGCCCTTGGCCAGGCGGTCGGCCGGCAGCTCGATGCCGTGGTCGCAGCTGTTGCGCACCAGGTGCGTCAGCGGGTCGGTGATCTTCTCGACCAGGCCCTTGTCGAGCTCGGTGGCCTCGCCCTGGGTCACCAGCTCGACCTTCTTGCCGAGCTTGCCGGCGAGGTCGCGCAGCATGCGCGGGAAGCGGTTGAAGACCATCGACATCGGAATCATCCGGATCGACATCACCGCTTCCTGCAGGTCGCGGGTGTTGCGTTCCAGGTCGGCAAGGCCGGCGGCGAGTTGCTGGTACAGCGCGGTGTCGACGCTCTTGCCGTTCTGCGCCAGCATCGCCTGCGTGATCACCAGTTCGCCGACGAGGTTGATCAGCTGGTCGACCTTCTCGACCGAGACCCGCAGCGTGCTCGACTCGGCGTTGGCGGGTGCCTTGTCGGCCTTCGGCGCCGTGGCGGCGCGCACCGGGGCCGCAGGCGCGGCAGTGGCGGCGGCGGCCGGCAGCGGCTGCGCCGCCCCGGCCTCGTTCGCCGGGGCGCCGGGCGAGTTGTCGAAGAAGCCGTAGCCGGGGTCGGCCGGCACCTCGGGCAGCGGCGCGCCGGGCGAGTTCTCGAAGAAGCCGTAGCCGGGGCTCGGCTCCTCGAACTTGATCTGCTCGCGCGCGAAGTGGAAGCTGAAGAGGTCGAGCAGTTCGCTGTCGGCGGTGGTGGTGACGACGCGGAAGCGCCGGATGCCGTCGGCCGCCTGCCCACCGTCGACGGCCTCGACGGTGCCGAGCCCTTCGATCTCCTGGAACAGCTCGAAGACGTTCTCGGCGTGGGCGGGGTCGTCCAGCGGCCCGATCGAGACCACCAGCGAACGTGCGGTGGTCGTGATCGGCTTGCGCGGGGCCGCCGCCGGCGCCACCGGCTTCGGCGCCACCGGTGCCGCCGCCGCCAGCGGCTGGCCGTCGACCAGCGTGCGGATGCTGGACAGCAACGCCGCGGTGTCGATCGGATCGGCGCCGTTGCCCTGGTGCCGCGCAAGCTGCGCCCGCAGCGCGTCGCCCGACTGCAGCAGCACGTCGACCATCTCCTTGGTCGGCGCCAGCTCGTGGCGGCGCAGCTTGTCGAGCAGCGTCTCCATGATGTGGGTCAGTTCGGCGACGTCGTTGAAGCCGAAGGTCGCCGCGCCGCCCTTGACCGAGTGCGCGCAGCGGAAGATGGCGTTCAACTCCTCGTCGTCGGCGGCCTCGACGTTCAGCTCGAGCAGCATGCGTTCCATCTGCTCGAGGTTCTCGCCCGCTTCCTCGAAGAAGACCTGGAAGAACTGGCTCAGGTCGATGCCCGCCGACATGCTCGCGGACTGGCTGTTCGTCTCGCCCATGGCGATCTCCTCTCGTGTGCTCTGGAAACGCGTCGCGCCGGCCGACGTCTCAGCGGATGACCTTGCCGATGACTTCGATCAGCTTGGCGGGGTCGAAGGGCTTCACCAGCCAGCCGGTGGCACCGGCGGCGCGGCCGGCCTGCTTCATCTGATCGCTGCTCTCGGTGGTCAGGATCAGGATCGGCGTGGCCTTGAACTTCGGGTTCTCGCGCAGCTTCTTCGTCAGGCTGATGCCGTCCATTCGTGGCATGTTCTGGTCGGTCAGCACGAGGTTGAAGTCGCGGCTGTTGGCCTTGTCGTAGGCATCCTGGCCGTCGACGGCTTCGACGACGTTGAAGCCGGCGTTCTTCAGCGTGAACGACACCATCTGGCGCATCGAAGCCGAATCGTCGACAGCGAGGATCGAGTGCATGGGTTTTCTCCGTGGGTCTTTGAGTTCGCGGGTTCAGAACAGCTCGATCGAGCCGGCATCCATCTCGTCCTGCGTCACCGGGTTCGGGCGCAGCGGCGTGTCGTCGACAACGGCGGCACCGTCCTCGTCGTCGCCCATCGCGTCGCGCGCCAGGCGGTCGGCGCAGTTGCGAAGGCGGTGGGCGGTGTGGGCGATGAGCTGGGTTGCCATGTCCTGGAACTGCAGCGCGGTGATCGCGCTGGCCAGCGTCTGGCGGGCCTCGCGGATCGCCGGGGGCTCGGTCTGCCGGCTGGCTTCGAGGTGCACGAGCGCGGCGTCCATGTGTTCCGACGCGTAGGTGAAGTGCTGCATCAGCGCCTGGCTGGCGTCGTCGAGAAGCCGCTGCAGCCGCTCGAGGTCGTTGTTGGCCACCAGCAGGTGGTCCTGCAACTCGGTGGCGGCCAGCACCGACAGCGCCACGGCGGCGGCCTGGGGGTTGTCGTTGTTCTGCGCGAGCATCGGGGCTCCAGGGCGGGTCTTCGGTGGGCGTGGTCGAGCGATGTCGGCCGTCCGGTCGGGCCGGGGTTCGGGTCATTTTCGGCAGCGGGTAGGGAAACATTGAGGGGAAGAGCAGTCCATTCCGACCTCAATTCGCCACCGCGTCGGGCATCGTCCTCGGTCGCCGCGGCTCCGCAGTCCACGCCTCCGGGCGCCGCTTTGCGATACTGGCTGCCATGAGTGATGCCGAGCGCACGCTGCGGGTGCTGCATCTCGAAGACTCGGAGCTGGACCATGAGTTGGCGCTGGCTTACCTGCGTCGCGGTGGTCTCGACGTGCAGAGCCGCCGGGTCGACCGCCGCACCGACTTCGAGGCCGCGCTCGCCGAGCCCTGGGACGCGGTGCTGTCGGACTTCAACGTCCCCGGCTTCTCGGGGCTCGAGGCGCTGCGGCTGCTGCGCGACCGCGACCAGGTGCTGCCCTTCATCCTCGTCTCGGGCGAGATCGGAGAAGACACCGCGGTCGAGGCGATGCGCACCGGCGCCAGCGACTACCTGCTCAAGCACAACCTGGTGCGGCTGGTGCCGGCGCTCGAGCACGCGATCGAGGCCGCGCGAACGCAGCGCGCCAAGCTCGAGGCCGACCGGGAGCTCGCGACCTCGCGCGAGCGGCTGTCGCAGCTGGCGCAGCACCTGCAGACGAGCATCGAGATGGAGCGCGCAGCGATCGCGCGCGAGATCCATGACGACGTCGGCGGCTCGCTGACGGCGCTGAAGTTCGAGCTCGACTGGATTCGCCGCCACGCCGGCGAGCCGGCGGTCCAGCAGCGTGCCGCGAGCGCGCTCGAGACCGTCACCCACGCGATCGAGGCCAGCCAGCGCGTGATGCACAACCTGCGGCCGGCGATCCTCGAACAGGGGCTGGTCGCCGCGCTGCAGTGGATGGCCAGCCGCTTCGAGAAGCGAACCGGCATCACCTGTGCCTTCCGCACCAGCAGCGAGCGCATCGGCAGCCCCGACCAGCCGCTGCCGCCGGGTGTGGCGCTGGCCGCCTACCGGCTGGCGCAGGAGGCGCTCACCAACATCAGCAAGCATGCCAACGCCAGCCGGGTGTCGATCGACCTCGCGGCAGCCGGCGGGGTGCTGTCGCTCGAAGTGGCCGACAACGGCCGCGGCTTCGGCTCGGCCGACCTCGCGAAGACGGGCAGCTTCGGCATCCGCGGGCTGCATGAGCGCGCCTCGACGGTCGGCGGCTGGGTCGACCTGACGAGCGGGCCGCGGGGCACGACGCTAATCCTCTCGGTGCCGCTGCGCGGTGCCGGCGCCGCGGGTGCGGGCCGCGACGCCGCGGGCGACAACCGCGACCACGACCCTTCGGCCTGGGCGTCGTTGTAAAACCGGTCCCGTGAGAAGCTGTGAACGAACCCAGCGTGCCCGCGTGGGCCCCCACAAAACGCCCAATCAAGGCGCAAAGCACAGCCGTGCCCGCCGGCACGGCGAGCATTTGCAACACCGAGTGGGCGCTTTGTGGGGGCGCGCCCGTTGGGCCGGGGTACCCAAGGGCCGTGCGCGGTGTTGCGCTGCTTGCCTGGGCGGCCAGCCCGGGCTGCGCACCACGCCTTGCGCACGGCCCTTGGCCACCCCGGCGCGGGCACGCTGGGTTCGTTCACAGCTTCTGAGACCCCGATGATCCGCGTCATCCTCTGCGACGACCACGCGCTGATCCGCCGCGGCATCCGCGACACGCTCGCCGACGCGCCCGACATCCGCGTCGTCGGCGAGGCCGGCGACTACGCGGAGCTGCGCGGGCTGATGCGCAACGAACCCTGCGACGTGCTGGTGCTCGACATCAACCTGCCGGGCCGCAGCGGCCTCGACGCGCTGCACGCGCTGAAGGACGAGGGCAGCACGGTCAAGGTGCTGGTGGTCAGCATGTACCCCGAGGACCAGTACGCGATCCGTTCGCTGCGCGCCGGCGCCTACGGCTACGTCAACAAGGGTGGCGACCCGCAGCTGCTGGTGCAGGCGGTGCGCACGGTGGCGCAAGGGCGCAAGTACGTCACACCCGAGATCGCGCAGATGCTGGTCAACAGCCTCACCGAACCAAGCTCCGAGCAGCCGCACCAGAAGCTCTCCGACCGCGAGCTGCAGACGCTGGTGATGATCGCCTCGGGCAAGCGGCTGGCCGACATTGCCGAGGAGCTGATGCTGAGCCCGAAGACGGTGTCGGTGTACCGCGCGCGCGTGCTCGAGAAGCTGCAGCTGTCGAACAACTCCGAGCTCACCGTCTACGCCATCCGCAACGGGCTGGTCGGGCAGTGAGCCTGCGCGAGCCCGCGCTCGACGACGCGGTGCAGATCCGCCGGGCCGGGCGTGACCTGCTGTCGCTGGCGCTGATCGAGGCGCGCAATCTCACGCTGCGGTGGCTGGAGGTGTACGAGCGCCGCGGCCTCGATGCCGACAACCAGGGCGGCGCGCTGGCGCCGCGCTGGCTGGCTGGCCGCGCCGGCTGGATGCAGGAGCGCTGGATCGGCCGCCACGTGCAGCGCAGCCGCGGCGACCGCGCCGACCCGCTCGCGCCACCGCTGGCCTCGGCCGAGCCGCGGGCCGATGTCTGGTTCGCCGGCAACGGCCATGCCGCAGGGCCCGACGCGCAGGCGGTCCGCGGCTACCTCGCGCAGACGATGGAAACCACGCTCGAGCTGCTGGCCGGCAGCGGCGAGAGCGACGACGAACTGCACTTTTACCGCGCCGCGCTGGCCTACGAGGACCGCATCGGCGAGCGTCTCGCCGAGCGTGCCGCGATGCTGCGCCTGGCGACCGCGCCCGATCCGCCACCCCCATGGCGGCGGATGCCCTCCCGCGCCGAGCGCGAGCCGATCTGGCTGCCCGCGCAGCGGCTGATGCTGGGGAGCCCACGCGGCGGCTACGTGCCCGACAACGAACGCTGGGCGCACGAGCAGTCGGTGCCCGAGTGCGAGATCGACGCGCTGCCGGTGAGCTGGGCGCGCTACATCGAGTTCGTCGACGACGGCGGCTACGACCGCGCCGAGCTGTGGGCCGAAGCCGGCTGGGCCTGGGCGCAGGCGCAGGGGCGCCGTGCGCCGCGCGATGTCGAACAGCTGCGCGGTGGCGTGCTGGTGCACCGCGAAGGCCAGCTGCAGCGCGCCGCCGCCGCGCAGCCGGTGCTGCATGTCACCCGCCACGAGGCCGAAGCCTGGTGCCGCTGGGCCGGCCGCCGGCTGCCGACCGAGCCGGAGTGGGAGCTCGCGGCGCGCACCGCGGCGTCGCGGGGTTTCGTCTGGGGCGACGTCTTCGAGTGGGTGGCCGGCAGCGCGCGGCCCTGGCCGGGGTACGCCCGCACGCCGGGGAGCCCCGACCCGATGCCCGAACCCGGCAGCCACGGCGTGCTGCGCGGCGCGTCGTGGATGACCCCGCCCCGCGCGCGCCACGCAGCGGCGCGCCGCTTTGTTGCCGCCGAGGCCGATGCGCCATTCTGCGGCTTCCGAAGCTGCGCGCCGTAGCAACAGGGCGGGCGCCGACCCACTGGCGGCCCGACACCCCTCCGCCGGTGCGGCAGCACGTGGCCGGGTTGCAGGTGTAACGCCGCGATACGCCAGCCCCCGCCAGCGCGCGACACACTGAACCGAACAGCCCCCGGAGATCTGCGCGATGAGCTTCCATCTCTACCGCATCAACGAGATCTACTCCAACCCCAGCGGCACCATCCAGTTCATCGAGCTGGCGGTGGGCCCGTTCAACGGCGAGTCGTTCTGGGCCGGCGTGACATTGCGGAGCTCGCGCGCCGGCGACACGCACACCTACACCTTTCCGACCCATCTGCCGAGCCAGGTCACGTCCAACACCACGGTGCTGGTGGCGACGCAGGGCTTTGCCGACCTTGGCATCGTCGTCCCCGACTTCATCGTGCCGGCGGGATTTCTCTTCCCGGCCGGCGGCACGATCGACTTCGGCGGCGTTGACGCCGTGACCCACGCGGCGCTTCCGGCCGACGGCGTTCACAGCGTCGACCGCAACGGTGCCGTGGTCGTCGCGTCGCCGAAGAACTTCGCCGGTTCGACCGACGGACTGCCGACGTCACCGGCGACGATCTCGGGAACATCGGGCAACGACACGCTGACCGGCACCACGGCCTCGGAGACGATCGCCGGACTCGACGGCAACGACACGCTGCGCACCGGCGGCGGCCACGACACCCTTCGCGGCGGCGCCGGCGACGATGTGCTGTACAGCGGCCCGGGCAACGACACGCTCGACGGCGGCGAAGGCTTCGACCGCCTGGACTACAGCGAGGCGGCCGCCGGCGTGACGATCCACCGCGCGCTCGGCACCGCCAGCGGCGGCGCCGGCAACGACACCTTCACCGGCATCGAGCTCTTCGTCGGCTCGCGCTTCGACGACACCTTCGTCGGCAGCGACGACAACAACCACTTCGTCGGCGGCGGCGGCAACGACACCATCACCGGCGGCGCGGGCCGCGACCGCTTCGAGGGCAACGCCGGTGACGACTCGATCGACGGCCTGGGCAGCCTCGACCAGGTGTCGTACCACGACGCGCCGTCGGCGGTGACCGTCGACCTTGCCGGCGGCTTCGCCCGCGGCGGCGGCGGCAACGACCAGCTGCGCAGCATCGAGGACGTGATCGGCAGCGCTTTCGACGACACGCTGACCGGCAACCAGAGCCTGAACATGCTCGAAGGCGGCGACGGCAACGACACCTTCTTCAGCACCAACGGCGACGACGTGCTGATCGGCGGCAACGGCATCGACACCGTGGTGTACCCGTTCCAGCGCAGCGCCTACACGCTGCACCCGCGCCTGGGCGTCACCAACCAGTTCTTCATGGTCGAGAAGCCCAACTCGCTCGGGGTCGACTCGCTCGCCGGCGTCGAGCGGCTGCAGTTCTTCAACGACGAGAGGCTGGCCTTCGACCTGCTGCCCGGCGGCCATGCCAACCAGGCCGCACGGCTTCTCGGTGCGGTGTTCGGCCGCGACGCGGTCGCCAACAAGGCCTGCGTCGGCATCGGGCTGCGGTTGCTCGACGCCGGCGTCTCCTACACCGAGCTCGCGGCCGCCGCAGTGGCCTCCGCGGGCGTCTCGAGCCCATCGGCCATCGTCGCGCTGCTGTTCACGCACCTCACCGGAAGCGCGCCGACGCCGGCGCAGGCGGCACCCTTCGTCGAGCTGCTGGCCAGCGGTGCGGTGTCGGTCGGTGCGCTGACGGTGGCCGCTGCCGACCTCGACCTCAACGCCGCCAACATCAACCTCGTCGGGCTGATGGAGACCGGGCTCGGCTACGTGCTCTGACCCGGCCAGCGCCAGCCGAGGATTGCCGCGGATCCGGCTCCGCCGGCTTGCGGGCGTTGCAACCCATGGGGCCCATCGACCCGGGCGAGCGTGGGGCTCACCGTCCGCGAAGGCGATCGACCTCGGACTGCAGCGCCTCGCTGAGCTGGTTGTACACCTGCAGCTGCTGGCCGAGCCCGCGCAAGCGCTCGCCGATTCGCTGCGCGATCGCAAACGCAAGCTTGGCCGCGACGACCGGCTGCGCGGCCATCAGCGCCTCGATGCCTTTTTTCGTCAACCCGGCAGCGAGCACCGGCGAGAGCGCGGTGCAGTTGGCCGACCGCGGCGCACCGTCGAGCAGCGACATCTCGCCGATCATGCTGCCCGGGCCGAGCACGCCGATCGCCACCGCCGGCGCCTGCTTGCCGGCGTCGACCTCGACCTCGCCTTCGAGCAGCAGCAGCAGGTAGGCACCGCCGGCAAGGTCGCCCTCGCGCAGCACCGCGGCGCCTTTCGGGTAGGCCACCAGCCGAAGGAAGGGGACGACCTGGCGCGCGTCGTCGGCCGTCAGCGGCGCCAGCGACTGCGGCGGCGTGCGCAGGAACTCCACCGCCTTGGCGGCCAGCGCCGGCGTGTCGGCCAGCGGAGGCGTGCGCGACGCGCGGTTGTCGGCCGCCGGGGCGGGCGGCGCCGGAGGTGCGTTCACGTCGATCGGCCCACGATCAGCGCCGCACCCGCAGCCGGTCGACCTCGGACTGCAGCGACTCGGTGAGCTGGCCGTAGACCTGCAGCTGCTGGCCCATCGCGCGCAGCCGCTCGGCGATGCGCTGCGCGAGCGCGATCATCAGCTTGGCCGCCACCCGCGGCTGGCTGTCGAGCATCTGCTCGAGCGCGCGGCGTGAGAGCCCGCCGGCGCGCACCGGCGACAGTGCGGTGCACTGCGCCGAGCGCGGCCGACCGTCGAGCAGAGCCACCTCGCCGAGCACGCTGCCCGGGCCGAGCGACGCGATCGTCACGCCGCCGGCGGCGCCCGAAGGGCCTGCGGTGCCGGCATCGACCGAGACCTCGCCATCGAGCAGCAGCAGCATCTCGTTGGCATCGCGGCTCGCGCCCTCGAGCAGGATGGTGCCGCCTTTCGGGTAGGTGACCAGCCGCATGTGCGAGACGATGGCCTTCGCTTCGTCGACCGACAGCCCGAACAGCGCCTGCGGTGAGTGCAGCATCTCGACCGCCTGCGCGGCCAGGCTCGGGACGTCGGTCAGCGGCCTCGGCCGCGGTGGCTGGGTGGTGGTTTCCGGGCTGTTCATTGCCGTGAGTGTGGCGGCGCAGCATGCGGCGACGCAAGAGCGTTTGCCCGGCCGCCCCCCAGCGGCGGGGGCCGCTGGGTTCGTTCACAGCTTCTTCAGGCGCCGCGCTCGCCGACCCGCCGCCGCTGTTCCGGCTCCGGGAGCGATACGAACCCGGCGGGGTCGCCGCGCAGCTGCGGCATGAACTTCATCGGCGGCCTCCGGCGGGGCAGGGGACACGTCGGTAGCGGAAGTCGACCACCCGTGTCGCGCCGCCCGACGGCCCTTCGATCTGCGCCAGCAGCTCGTCGGGCGTGGTGAGCGTGTAGCGCACCGTGCTCGGGAAGCCGCGGCCCGGACTCGAGAACTCGAGCAGGGTGTCGCCGTGGCGCGCGAGCGGAAAGCGTGCGCTCGGCTTTCCCGACGGTGTCGCGACGAAAGCCACGCCCTGCGCATTGCTCTCCACCACCATGAACTCCCAGGCGACGAGCCGCGTGCCGCGAATCGTTCGCGCAACGCCCATCGTGTGGCCGGCAAACGGCGCCAGCCACTGCTCCTGCACCAACGTGTCGCCTTCACGCTGCTCCCAGCAGCCGGCGAGGATGGCCAGCGGCGGATCGGCTGCCAGCGGCGGCTGCGCGGCGGCGGGCCCGGGTGCCGCCAGCAGCGCGGCGACGATCGGGATCGTGGCTCTCATCGGGGCTCCCGGGGTGACTTCCCCTTCACGAGCGCTCCCCCTGCGGGCGCTCGCAGAAGAATTCGACACCCTGGCCTCCGGGCGCTGGCGGCGCATAAACCCGGCCGCCGGTGCCGCGTGGCGCATCGTCGCCGCGCCGTCGGTGGTGCCCACCGCGCGTCAGCGGCCGCCCTGCAGCCGCCGTTGCACCGCCTCGCGCACCAGCGGCAGGCGGTCGTTGCCGAAGTACATGTCGTCGCCGCCGACGAAGATCGTCGGCGACCCGAAGCCGCCGCGGGCAATCACCTCGTCGGTGTTGGCTTTCAGCGCCGCCTTGATGTCGGCGTGCGTGATGCCTTCGAGCAGCGCACCGGCGTCGACGCCGGCGTCGGCGCAGCAGACGGCGAGCACCTCGTCCTGCGAGATGTCGCGGTCGCCGCTCCAGTAGGCCTCGAACACGCTTTCGGCGAAGGGCAGCATCGAGCGGCCCTGCTGTTCGAGCCAAAGGCAGCCGCGCATCGCCTTCACGCTGTTGACCGGGAACACGCTGGGCGGGAAGACGATCTTCACGCCGCCCCGGCGGGCCCAGTCCTGCAGGTCTTTCTTGAGGTAGGCCTGCTTGGCCGGCACGCCGCGCTCGCGGAACTCGTAGACGCTCGGGTTGACGGCGTTGAAGATGCCGCCGACCAGCACCGGGCGCCAGCGCACCGGCACCCCCAGCTCGGCGGCCAGCGGCTGCAGGTTGCGGAAGGCGAGCCAGGTCCAGGGGCTCGAGCAGTCGAAGAAGAACTCGATCATGTCGTGCGCTCCACCGGGTTGCCGGCGCTGCCGAAGAGGTTCCGCCGCGCCTCGGCGTCGGGGGCGCCGCTGCGGCGCCATTCCTTGCCCACCGCCATGCCGCGCTGAACCGCGTCGCGCGCGCGCACGGCTGCGAACCAGCGCTTGACCTGCGGCCAGTCGTCGAGCGTGAAGCCCTGCGCCTTGTGCGTGACGACCCAGGGGAAGATCGCGATGTCGGCGATCGAGTACACGTCGCCGGCCGCGTGTTCGCTGCGCGCGAGCTGGGCGTCGAGCACGTCGTAGAGCCGCCGCGCCTCACGCCGGTAGCGGTCGATCGCATAGGCAATCTTGTCTTCGGCGTAGAGGGAGAAGTGGCCATGCTGACCGAGCATCGGCCCCAGGCCCGACATCTGCCACATCAGCCAGGCCATCGCCTGGTGCCGTGCCGGGCCCTCGTGCGCGAGCAGGCGGCCGGTCTTCTCGGCCAGGTAGAAGAGGATCGCGCCGCTCTCGAACAGCGCCAGCGGCTCGCCGCCGGCAGCACCGTGGTCGACGATGGCCGGGATGCGGCCGTTGGGGCTGACGGCGACGAATGCGGGTTCGAACTGCTCGCCGCGACCGATGTTCACCGGCTTCACGGTGTACGGCAGGCCGAGTTCCTCGAGCGCGATCGAGATCTTCCAGCCGTTGGGGGTCGGCCAGTACAGCAGATCGATCACCGCCCGAGCCGCTCCGGCGCGAGGTACTGCTGGCGGTAGATCTCGAACGGCATCGTGTCGCTCTTCTCGATGCGGCGCTGTTCGGCGACCGACTCCCGCGCCAGCACCTCGAAGCGGGCCTGCAGCTCGGCCGCATAGGGGCGCGACAGCACATCGTTGCGCGCCGCGAGCGACTGCGCGCCGGCGAAGCGGGTGTACGAGCCAGCGAAGTCCTGCCGCATCACTTCGAGCGCGCGTGCCGAGGGCAGCGTCGCCGGCGCCGCGAGCCGATCGCGAGCGGCCTGCAGCGCGTCGACGTAGCGCGGGTCGGCCATCGCCTGCGCCAGCGCCTCGGCGATCGGCGCACACTGGTCGAGGATCTCGGCCGCCCAGTCGGCGAGGCGCTCCTCGCCGCCGTTGCGCTCGAGCTTCAAGCCGGGCTCGCGGCCGCGGGCGGCGGCAAGGTGCTGGTTGACTGCCAGCCGCGCGATCTCCTCCGGCGTGTCCGGCGGGCTGTCGGAGAGCAGGCAGTGCAGCAGGAAGACGTCGAGCACGCGCATCGTGTCGGCGCGGATGCCCACCGGCTCGAAGGGGTCGAGGTCCATGCAGCGCACCTCGACGTACTCGACGCCGCGCTCGCGAAGCGCGTGCAGCGGCCGCTCGCCGGGGAAGATCACGCGCTTCGGGCGGATGGTGCCGTAGAACTCGTTCTCGATCTGCAGCAGGCTGGTGGCGAGCTGGATGTACTCGCCGCCCGGGTTGCGGATGCCGAGCTGTTCGTAGGGCGGGTGAGGGCGGGTCAGCGCACCGTGCAGCGAGGCCGCATAACTCGACAAGCTGTTGTAACTGACGGCGAGCGCGGCCTGCGCGTCGCTCTGATAGCCGAGCCGGCCCATGCGCAGCGACGTGGCATGAGGCAGGTGCAGCGTGCCGCTGGCCACCCCTGCTGGCCCCGGGAGCGGTTGCAGCTCGTGGTCGCGGCCCTCGACGAAGCTCGAGCACACCGCCGGCGATGCGCCGAACAGCACCAACAGCAGGAACGACTGGCGGCGGAAGTTCCGGATCAGTCCGAAGTACTCGTCGTTGCCGAGCCCGGGCAGCGACCAGTTGTAGTGGATTCCCGAGATCGTCTGCATGCGCCGGCCGTAGCGGTAGCCCAGGCCCATGCGGTAGACGCTCTTTGCGCGGCCGACGTTGCTGATGCCGTAGCGGCCGAGGGGAATCGTCTCGTCGGTGGGCAGACCGCAGGGCATGCTGCCCACCCACAGCAGCTCGTCGCCGATCGCACGGTAGACAAACTGGTGGATCTCGGTCAGCTCGCGCTCGCACGACGGCGCATCGGCGTGCACGCCGGTGATCAGCTCGAGCTGCGATTCGCTGTAGTCGGTGGTGATGTGCCGATGCGTCAGCGCCGAGCCGAGCGGCTCGGGGTGCGGCGTCAGCGCGAGCCCGTTGCCGGGCAGCACGCGAAGGCTCTCCTTCTCGACGCCGCGACGCATGCCGCGCAGGCGCTCGGGCGAAAGGGCAGCCAGTCGTTGGATCAGGGTCTGCGGCATGGCGGGCGAAGGTATCAGGTTTGTGCGACACGCGCCTTGCGGCTACCCCACCCCCCTTCCTGACAGCAGGGCCTGCGCGCGCCGGCGCAGCGCCGAGTCGGCGGCGTGGCGTTGCAGTGCCGGCATCAGCGGCCGCACGAGCGCATGTGCACGCTCGTGTCCGCCGAGCGCGTGCGCCGCCTCGGCGAGATCGATCGTGTAGAGCTGCAACCCGGGGTGGCCGCTTCGCAGTTCACTCGCCGCGAGCTTCAGCGCCTGCTCGTGCCGCGCCAGTGCATCGGCACGCTTGCCCTGGCGGATCGCGAGCAGTGCGCGTGCACGTTCGAGCGCGGCCCGTCGCAAAGGCGACAACGAGGGTTCGTGCGGCTGAACCTCGGCCAGCGCGGCGGCCGCGGCCGCGAGCTGGCCTGCGGCCACCTCGAGTTCGGCCTGCAGCAGCGCCGAATCGACCCGTTCGCGGTGCCCGGCGGGCAGCCGGGCGGCGCGGGCTTCGCGTGCGGTGGCGATCAGCGGCCGGGCCTCGGCCAGGCGCCCCTGCCGCAGCAGGAAGCGCCCGAGGTTGTGGCGGCCGCGCGCGAGCCCGAGGTCGGCCGGCTGCAGCAGCTTCTCGCGCATCGCCAGCGACCGCCGCAGCCCGGCCTCGGCGGCCGCCGTGTCGCCGGCATCCTCGTGCGCGCTGGCGAGGTTGTTGACGGCGATCGCGGTGTCCATCGCACCGTCGCCGAGCACACCCTCGTTGATTCGCAGCGCCTCGCGATAGGCGGCCACCGCGTCGTCGATGCGCCCGCTGTCGTGCAGCACGTTGGCAAGCTCGTTGATGGTCCACGAGACCTTGATGTTGTCGTCGCCGTAGAGCGCGCGCCGCTGCGCGAGCGCGGTGCGGAACAGCTGCTCGGCGTCGTCGAGCTTGCGCTGCCGGCCGAGCACGGTGCCGAGCGACTCGAGCGAGATCAGCACCTGCGGGCTGCCCTCGGGCCAGCGGCCGCGCTTGATCGCCAGCGAGCGGCGCAGCTCACGCTCGGCATCGTCGAGGCGGCCGGCCGCCCGGTGCACGAGTCCGAGGTTGTGGTGCACCGCGGCGACCTCGATCGTGTCCGGCCCGGCGCGGCGCATGCGGATCTCGAGCGCACGCGCAAGCGCGGATTCGGCCTCGGCGAAGCGGCCGTTGCCGGTGAGCACGATGCCGAGCGTGTTCAACGCGTCGGCCACCTCGAGCGAGTCGGCAGCAGCGTTCGCCTCGGCGAGCGCAAGCGCTCGCTGTGCCGGTTCCAGCGCCCTTCCCGGCTGGCTGCCGTTCGAGATCAGCACCGCCTGGCGCGACAGCACCGCGGCCTCACGCAGCGGCCGCGCCACCGCGCCGTGGCGTTCGAGCGCCGCGGCCTGCTCGTACAGCTCCTCGGCCACCCGCGGCCGGCCCACGTTGCCATAGACCTGCGCGAGCACCGCCTTCATCGCCGCCTGCAGCGCCGGCTGGCCGGGCAGTTCGGTCTCGATGCGCTCGCGGCCGCGCTCGACCAGTTCGCTGGCCGGCATGTCCTTGCGGCCGGAGACCGCGGGGTCGGCGCCCTCGAACAGCGAGACGACGAAGTCGCTGACCGCGCGTGTCGTCGCCGCTTCGGTCAGCGCCATCTGCTCGGCGGCGCGGGCGCGGTCGCGCTGGTGCATCAGCTGCAGCGTGAAGGCCACCGTCGCCACCACCGCTGCGGCGCCCGCGGTCGCCCAGGGCCAGCGGCGGCGCAGCAGCTTGGCCACCACGTAGCGCGGCGTGTGCGGCAGCGCGGCCAGCGGGCGGTGCCGCGTGAAGCGGTGCAGGTCTTCACCCATCGACACCGCGGTCGGGTAGCGGCGTTCGGGGTCGGTCGCGGTGGCGCGCGCGACGATCGCGCGCCACTCCTTCTCGCGCCCGGGGCGCGGCTGGACCAGTGCGAGCAGGTCCTCGAGCATGCGGCCGAGGCTGTAGATGTCGCTCGGGATGCCCGGCTTCGCACCGCGCTGCTGCTCGGGGCTGGCGTAGCGTGGTGTCCAGGTGACGACATCGTGCAGCGTCTCGGCATTGCTGCCGTGCAGCCGCGCGATGCCGAAGTCGAGCAGCATCGCGTGCCCCTCGGGCGTGACGAGCACGTTGCCTGGCTTCAGGTCGCAATGCACGACGAGCTGGCGGTGCGCTGCCGCCACCGCCTGCAGCACCTGGTCGAAGAGCGCCAGCACCGCCGCCAGGCCGAGCCGCTTTGCCCGCACATGCTCGTGGACCGGCACCCCTTCGACGTAGTCCATCACCAGGTACGGGCGGCCGAGCGGCGTGGTGCCGCCGTCGATCAGCCGCGCGATGCTGGGGTGCGAGAGGTCGGCGAGGATCTGCCGCTCGCGCGCCAGTTGCTCGAGCCCCTCTTCGCTGTTCCAGCCCAGTAGCAGCTTGATCGCCGCGCGCTGCCGGTAGTGGCCGTCGCTGCGCTCGGCGAGGAAGACCCGGCCCATGCCGCCGCTGCCGAGCTCGGAGCGCAGCGTCCAGTTGCCGAGCCGGTCGCCAGGCTGCAGCTCGCTGCGGCTGTCGCCGAAGCTCAGCTCGATCGGGGCCGCGTCGGGCACGCTCATCGGGAGGGCAGGCGTCGGGACTTCGGGTGGAGTCGACATTGTGCGGCGCGGCCGGCCTGCGGGTTCGGGGGCACGGGCCCGGTCTTCGCGGTCGCGGCGGCATAACGATTCTTCAACGCCCGGTCGCTACGGTCGCGACACCACCCCCACCGCGAAGGAGACTTCGATGTCAAACCGACTTCAGGCCTGGGCTGCCGCCCTCGCCGCCGCCACGCTGCTGACGATCGTGCCGCGCGCCTTCGCACAGGCCGACCCGGACCCCGAGGACCCGTTGCCGACGCGGCCGGTGCCCTGGCACCAGGCCTTCGCATTGGCCGGCTCTGGCGGCGTCATCAACCCCGGCGTGCTGGTCGGCTTCAACCCGCAGCCCGAGCCGCCCGCCCGCATCACCGAGCTGAGCTTCCTCTCGCGAGATCCGATCATGATCCTGCGCGACCAGACGAACCCGGAGCGTGGGCTGCAGCTGTTCGACCTCTTCCTCGGTCTCGGCGCACCTCACGTGACGATGTCGTTCACGATGCCCCAGGTCGTCCCCTCAGCAGCCGGGCTGTCGACCGTGCACACGCGCGCGTCGTCGGCGGGTGGCGATGTTGTGTTCGACGTCTTCTTCGACATCTGGTCCTCGTCGGGCGGCTTGCTCGAACCCGGTACGCTGGTCGGCTTCAATCCGCAGCCCGAGCCTCCGGGGGCGCTGACCGGCCGCATCGGCATGTCGTTCGGCATCGATTCGCTCTCCGATGCGATGGTGCGCCTGCGCATGTTCGACGGGCAAGGCAACCCGATCCGGTTCGACGCGGTGCCCGAGCCGGCCGGGCTCGCGCTGCTCGGCCTCTCGCTGCTGATCGTGGCGCAGCGGCGCGCGTCGAACCGGCAGCTTCCGCATCGCCGCCGGTAGCGACGGCCGTTGGCGTCAACGGGTGGGTCGACGATGCAGTGAGAGCGGGTTGACCTGCGCGCGCGGCCCGGCGTCGCAGTCGCCGCACTGCATGCGCCGGCCGACCCCACCCGCCGCGCGGCCGATGGTCGAGTTCGTTTGCGGCCTCCGCCTGTGGCGGGGTGCGCAGATGCGGTCGCTGCGGAAAATGTTGCAGCCGGGGCACTCGGCGGCTGCCTCCCCCTCGCTCGCGCGATGGACGCTCGCACCTCGGCGGCTAGACTCGGCATCCCCTGCCGCATGGCGGCGGCATCGCCGCCGCAGCCGGCTCGCACTCACGCCCGCCGATGCCGACGCGCCCCAACCGCCCCCGCCGCCTCGCCGCCGCCATGCTGTCCACGCTGGCGTTCGGCATCGTGCAAGCGCAGGTGCCGGGGCTTGCGCCGGTGCCTGCCACCGGCGCGGCGCCGCCGACGCTCGACCTCGAGTCGCTGCCGCGGCCCTCGATGCCGCCTGGCGAGCGCGGCCCGGTGGTGCCGGCGCAGGTCGAGCGCTGGCGCAAGGAGGCCGAGGCTCTGGAACATGGCCAGGGCGCCGAGCGCGACGCGGTGCGGGCGGCGCAGCTCTACTGCCGCGCCGCGCGCTACGGCGACGCCGAGGCGCAGTACAGCCTGGCGTGGATGTTGACCAATTCACGCGGCATCGAGCGCGACGAGGCCCAGGCGGCGCACCTGTTCGCCGCCGCCGCCGAGCAGGGGCACACACAGGCGGCCAACATGTCGGCGCGGCTCGGCACGCCGCTCGGCGCGCCACCGCCCTGCCTGCGCCCACCCGAGCAGGAGCCGCCGGCGGTGGCCGCCGCCCCGCGGATGGCGCCAGCCTCACCCGCCGCATCGTGGAGGCCGGCCCCGCCGCCGCCGCCGGCGAACGCCCCGCCGGCGATCGTTCGATTCGTCGAGCTGGTGGCTCCGGAGTTCCAGCTCGAGCCACACCTCGTGCTGGCGGTGATCGCGGCGGAGTCGAACTTCGACCCGCTGGCGCTGTCGCCGAAGAGCGCCCAGGGGCTGATGCAGCTGATTCCGGACACCGCGCGCCGCTTCCACGTGAAGAACGCGCTCGACCCGACGCAGAACATCCGCGGCGGCATGGCTTACCTGCGCTGGCTGCTGGCCTTCTTCGAGGGCAACCTGCCGCTGGTGCTGGCCGCCTACAACGCCGGCGAGCGCGCTGTCGAGCGCTACCGCGGCATTCCGCCCTATGCCGAGACACGGCATTACGTGTTCAAGATCCTCGCCGGGCTCAACGGCCAGCGCACCCACCCCTTCGACGCCACCGTGACGGCACCCTCCGGTGTGCTGCCGCTGATCCGCGCGCCTCTGACGCCGGAGCCCAGGACAAGGATCGCCGCGGATCCGGCTGCGCCGGTCCGCTGGCAGAGCCCTCTCGGGGGCGAGCCCGGACGGCGACAGTCCGGGGGACTGTCGTCGGCGGACGAGCGGCTGGCCGCCGGCGGCCAGCGTGCCCCGCAAGGGCAGCGACCGGGTGCAAGCGTGGGGGCTCCGGTTCAGGGCTTGATCACCAGCAGGTAGCGGCAGCCGCGGGCACCCTGGGCCGCAAAGACGAGATCGCGGTCGACCGCGAAGTCGAGGCAGTCGCCCTCGGCGAGCTCGAAGATCTCGCCACCCCAGTCGACCTGCAGTGCACCCTGAAGCAGCCACAGCCGTTGCGGGTACGGCGCCCCGTGCCAGCGCGGGTAGGCAATTCGCGTGCCGCGCGGCAGTTCGATCTCGACCAGTTCGACCCCGGTGCCGCCGGCGTCGAGCGGCGCCACCTGACGTCGCAGGTAGCCGGCGCCGGGGTCGCGCCAGCGCGGCTGCGCCGCGCGCCGGTGCAGCCGCTCGGCCGGCTCGGGCAGCGGCGCCAGCAGCTCGGCAAGCGTGACGCCGAGCGCTGCCGCCAGCCGGCCGAGAAGCACCGCGGTGGGGCTGCTCTGGCCACGCTCGACGCGCGAGATCATCGCCTTGCTGACCCCCGACGCGGTGGCCAGCGCTCCCAGGCTCATCGCGCGCGCCAAGCGAAGCGCAAGCAGGCGCTCGGCGATCAGCGCCTCGATGTGCCCAGCGTCATCGACCACCAGCGTTCCTTTAGATAGACGAAACGTCTACTATAAGCAACCAAAGGAGTCTGCCGCGATGGACGTCGTCGACTGCACCGAACCCCACCATGCCGCCGCGATGCTCGACATCCTCAACGAGGCGATCGTGAACTCGACCGCGGTGTACGACTACCGCCCGCGGCCGCCGGAGTCGATGGCGGCCTGGTTTGCTGCCAAGCGGCAGGGCTTCGGTGACGGCCGCGGCCCTTTCCCGGTGCTCGGAGTCGAGGGCGCCGACGGCGCCCTGCTCGGCTTCGCGAGCTACGGCGTCTTCCGCGGCTGGCCGGCGTACAAGTACGCGGTCGAACACTCGCTCTACGTCCACCACGCGCACCGCGGCGGCGGCCTCGGGCGCCGGCTGCTGGCGGCGCTGATCGAGCGGGCCCGCGCGCAGCAACTGCACTTGATGGTGGGCGGCATCGACGCCGCCAACACCGCCAGCATCGCGCTGCACCAGAGCCTCGGCTTCGAACACGCCGGCACGCTGCGCCAAGTGGCGTTCAAGTTCGGCCGCTGGCTCGACCTCTCGTTCCACACGCTGCGGTTGCCGACGCCCGCCGTGCCGACCGACGGCTGAGAACCGGATCTGACTGCTCACCCGCGGCGCCCCACGGGCCGCGAGCGATGTACGCTTCGCCCGCGGGCACTTCACCCGCCAACCGCGGAGCATGCCGATGAACCCCTTCACGCAGCTGCTGCGCCGCGCCGGCAACCAGCCGCCGGTGGGCACCTGGCTGATGTCGGGCAGCCCGCTGGTGGCCGAGGCCGCCGGCCATGCCGGCTTCGACTGGGGCGTGGTCGACATGGAGCACGCGCCGCTCGACATGATGGATGTTGTGCACCTGCTGCAGGCGATTGCCGGCACCCGCATGGTGCCGGTGGTGCGCGTGCCGTGGAACGACACGGTGACGATCAAGCGGGTGCTCGACGCCGGCGCGACGACGCTGCTGACGCCGATGGTGCAGAACGCCGGCGAAGCACACGCCGCCGTGGCGGCCACGCGCTACCCGCCGGAAGGCGTGCGCGGCATGTCCGGAATGAGCCGTGCTGCGCGCTATGGCGTCACCGCCGACTACATCGCCCACGCGAACAAGGGCATCGCGGTCATCGCGCAGCTCGAGACGCTTGGCGCACTGCAGCAGCTCGAGGCGATCTCCGCGGTGCCCGGCATCGATGCGCTCTTCATCGGTCCGGCCGACCTCTCGGCATCCCTCGGCATGCCCGGGAACACCCGCCACCGTGCCGTCGTCGAGGCGATGAACGACGCGGTGCGCCGCTGCAAGATCCTCGGCAAGCCGATCGGCACCATCGGCATCGAGCCCGAGTCGGTGGCCAGCTACCGCGCCGCCGGCTTCGACTACCTGGCCGTCAACTCCGATCTCGGTCTGCTGGTCCAGGCGGCGCAGCGCTCGCTGGCGGCGCTCCACCCGCGCGAGACCGAGCATGTGCACGACCTCGCCCGCGGCACGCGGCCGGCGGCCTGAGCGCACCCATCATGATCATCGCCGTCTGGATCGTCACGTTTCTCCTGCTCGCCGTTTGGACGCTCGCTGCCTGGGGGCTCGCGAGCCTGGTTTCGGTCGGAGGCTTCTCGCTCGACGGTGTCGGCCCGGCCCTCGCCCGGGCGCCGTTCGCGGGTGTGCTCGAGGCCTGGTTTCCGGCCTGGCAGGAGTGGACGATGTGGGTGCTGCAGGCGATGCAGTCGCTGCTGCAGTGGCTCGGCGCCGCTGCGCCGGTGCTCGTCTGGGGGTTGTGGTTCGCCGGTGCGCTGGTGCTGCTGCTGGTGGCCGGCCTGCTGACGTTGCTGGTGGCGCTGCTCAGGCGTGCAATGCCCCAGCAGCCACAGCAGCCACAGCAGCCTCCTCCGGCACCGCCGCCGCAGCAGCAGTTGCCTCAGGCATAACGCGAAAACACCGCGTCGAGCTCGCGGCCCCAGCGCGCCTTCGGTTCGGCGCCGGCGAAGCTGGCCTCGAAGCTGTTGTGCGCCAGCTGCCAGGCATGCCCGGCATCGAGCCGCGGCAGCGCCGCGAAGGTGTCGACGAAGTTCTGCGAGACATAACCTCCGAAGTAGGCAGGATCGTCGCTGTTGATGGTCGCGCACAGCCCGGCGTCGAGCAGTGCCGGCAGGTTGTGCTCGGCGAGCGTCGGGAACACGCGCAGCTTGACGTTCGACAGCGGGCAGACGGTGAGCGGCACACGCTCGCGCGCCAGCCGCTGCACGAGCTCGGGTTTCTCGGTGCAGCGAACGCCATGGTCGATGCGTTCGGCCTTCAGCACGTCGAGCGCGGCCTCGATGTACTCCGGCGGGCCCTCCTCACCGGCGTGGGCGACGACATGCAGCCCGAGCTCGCGGCAGCGCGCGAACACACGCGCGAACTTCTCCGGCGGGTGGCCGCGCTCGCTGCTGTCGAGCCCGACGCCGACGAAGTGTGCGCGGTACGGAAGTGACTGCTCGAGCGTTGCGAAGGCCTCGTCCTCGCTGAGGTGGCGCAGGAAACACATGATCAGTGCGCTCGAGATGCCGAACTCGGCGTGCGCGCGCCGGCACGCGTGGTCGAGGCCGACGATCACCTCCTCGAACGCCACGCCGCGCGAGGTGTGCGTCTGCGGGTCGAAGAAGATCTCGGCATGCACGACGTTGTCGGCGCTGGCGCGCTCGAAGTACGCGAAGGCCATGTCGAAGAAGTCCTCGCGCTTCATCAGCACGCTGGCGCCGGCGTAGTAGATGTCGAGGAAGCTCTGCAGGTCGGCGAAGGCGTAAGCGGCTCGCAGCGCTTCGACACCCGCGTACGGCAGCGCGACGTGGTTGCGCTGCCCGAGCTGGAAGATCAGCTCGGGTTCGAGCGAGCCCTCGATGTGCAGGTGCAGCTCGGCCTTCGGCATTCGGCGCAACAGGGTCGGTAGACGGCTGCGGGGCACTGCGCTCGGCGGGAACGTCATCGAGATCCTCCTGCCGCGCGTCGGGTGGCGGCTCCGCGGCCGAATGTACCTGCGCAGCCGCCGTGCGCCGGCGGATCAGGGGCCGGGGGCGGGGCCCGCTTCCGCCCGGTCCGGCCGGCGAAGCCGCGCAGCGGTGCGCAGCGCCGCCTTTCGCAACAGGTGCGGGACGATCCGGTACCAGGGCATGCGCAGCCAGTGCGACCGCACGTAGAGAGTCGTTCGCACCAGCGTGGTGGTGGCGCCGTCGGCCTGGGGATGATCGGGTCGAAGCGCGACCGCCAGCAGGTGGCGCATCAGCCAGCGTCGCGGGGCCGGCGCCGCCAGTCGCTCGATCGAGTCTCGGCACTCCCCCGGCGGCCGGCGGCCGAACAGCCGCGATCGCTGGTCGAGTGCCTGCACCAGCGGCACCCCGACGCCGAGGGCCTCTGCGCGCGCGGCCAAGGTCGGCCAGAAGCCGGTTTCGCGGCCGAAGTGGTCGAGCAGGTCGTCGATGTCGAGCAGGTCGCGCAGTCCGGCGCCGAAGTCTCCCTCCTGCATCAGGTGCACCGCGCTGTGCAGCACGATGTCCTCGGGCGCGAGCACAAAGAACGGCTCTTCTCCGGGCACCTCCCGCGCGCGGTCGAGCAGCCGAGCGCCGTCGATCTTCCAGCGTGATGTCGGCGGCGCGATCGTGTGGTGGACGTCGAGCGCGGTGCCACGCTCGACATGCGTGAGCGGCGGCAGCTCGTGCATCCAGTCACGGTAGTAGCGCTCGTCGTAGGCGTCGAGCTTCTCGCCCACCCACCCCGCGCCGAGCAGCCTGGCCTCGACCTCGCGAAGGCACTCACGCGGCACGAGCAGGTCGATGTCGCCGAACTGGCGGCCGCGCGCCGGAGGCAGCGCGGCGGCGACGTAGGCTGCGCCCTTTAACAGCACGATCGGAAATCCTGCGCCGCGCAGCGCGCGGCGCAGGCAGTCCAGCTCCCATAGCGTCTGGTTCCGGCGGGTCTGCTCGACGCGAAGCAGGCCCTGCAGGTGGTGGCGGGCGGCGTCGGGCATCGTGGCGAACCAGTCCTGCTCTACGGCACGGCGGGCCAGCCGTCCTGCGAGCCGGGCGCGCCGCGCCTGCGACAGCACAACCTCCCACTGCACACCGGTGAGCGCTGGCCGGTCGGTGCCGACGAAACAAGCGGTCAGCAGGTCGCCGCGGCTCATCACTGGTCGGCCAGGCGATCGAAGACCGCGATCGCGTCGTCGAGCCGGCCATAACCGAAGTCGTAGACACGGCTCGCGTCGACCAACGCGGCCATCGCGTCGAAGCCGCTGCGCCCGAGGCGCGCGCAGTTGAAGGACTGGTCCACGAGGTCGATCAGCGCGTCGGCTTTCGGCCGCTCCGCCAGCACCGCGTCGGCACCCGGCTGCCAGCGCGGGAACACGACCCACGCGGGCAGCGCCGGCTCGTCCATCCGCGCGACATGCTCGGCGCTCGGACGCAGATGCAGCACGGTGCCCTTGGGCGTTCCGTGCGCGGGCGGGCCGAAGACCGCTTGCGGAGCGTGCGCGCGGATGACGTCGATCGAGCGGTTCTTCAGGCTCACCGGCCGGCAGGTGCCGAAGAGGGAGGCACCATCGAGGGTGACCACCGCGTTTTCGTCGGAGAGCAACCGCCAGCCCCGGTGGACGAGCGCGGCGCACAGCGTGCTCTTGCCGGACCCGGGTGGTGCCGGCAGAACGAGCGCGCGGCCACCGCGCTCGACCACTGCGGCGTGGACGAGCAGGTAGTGGTTGACATGGGTCGCGATGCACCAGTTCATCGCCCACTCGAGCAGCGGCAGCGCCTGGTTGAAGGCGAATGGCTCGTAGACCGGCGCGCCATCGGCGACGAACTCGACTTGGGGCCGCAGCCAGCGGCGGAGGTTCGGTGGGCGGCGGACCTCGAGCGAGATGTCGCAGCAGGTGCCGCTCTCGGCAACCGGGAAGTCGGCGTAGAGCAGCCGGATGCCCTCACGCACGGCGGCGATGGCGCTGCAGACACGTGCCGTGAACGGCCCGGTGCGCAGGCAAAGGCCTTCGCCGGCGAGCCGTGCGTCGAACTCCGGGGCCGGCAGCTCGGAAAGCCTCATGGCGCGAGGCGCTGGATCCAGCCGAGCCTGTCGAGCAGCCCGACCGTGCGCTCCACGGCCTCTGCGAAGTCGGTCGGTGCCGGTCCCTGGGCGTCCGCGGCAAGCCGGTCACACAGCGAAGCGGCGTCCTGGGGGCCCTGCTCGAACCAGGAGACGACCAGCGCTGCCAATGGGTCGAACTGGTGGACGGTGCAGGCCAGTGACTCGAAGGCCACCGAGTCGTGGCCCCAGTCGCGCCAGGTGAGCCGGATGCGAGGGTTGATCCGCCAGAGCGGTGCAGCGCCGCTCACGCCGCCCCCTCGGGGCGAGCCCCAGCATCAGGACATCGTCGTGAGGTAGTTGTCGAACAGGGCCTTGCCCTGCGAGACCCGCAACGCATCGCGGTACACGGTGACGACATCAGCCGGCTCGTACGGGAACTGCGGGAAAGTGCTGCCGAAAAGCTTGTTCGCATTGGCGAACGCGATGGCATAGGTGCGCTCGGTCGAATCGGTCGCATCGTTGCACAACTGCCACAGCGTCATGTCCTTCTTGCCGGTGGACGACGAGCCGAGGTTGAAGGCCCGGCAGAACTTGGTGTCCTTCGTGATCACACCGCCGGAGGTGTAGTTGCTCCAGTAGTTGCCGCGGTTGCAGCTCGACGGCCAGTTGTTCGAGTTGCAGTAGTGGTCGCGCTTGTGGCCCTTGCATTCGTTATTGTTGCCGTTGGCCAGCGAGACGACCGAGCCGTGCGTGGACGCCTGTGCCTTGCGGCCCTTGCCCCCTTGCTTGTCGCAGTACTTTCCGCTGTAGTTGGCATGCGCTTTCAGCGGCACTCCGGCACCGGCCGCCGCGGCACCGCCGAACAGGCCCTTGAACAGCGCACGCCGGCGCTCGAATGCGCCTCGGCCTGACGACGACTCGGGATTCTGGTTCGGTTCGGACATGGCTTGGACCCTGATGTATGTGCCGCTGGCGCGACCGGGCACGCGTTGTGCGCACGAGCATATGCCAGCCTTCCAGGAATGATCTCACGCCGCTCGCAACGGCTTCAAGCGCAGCGTGAGCGAATGCCGGCGCCACCCCCGCATCCGGGGGGACGGCTCAGCCCACCGGGACCGTGTAGTTCAGCGCCATCCGCCCACCGTCGGCGACCACGATCTCGCCGGTGACGTAGCTCGACGCGTCGGAGAGCAGCCAGGCGCAGACGTCGGCGATCTCGCCCGGTTCGCCCAGCCGCCGCATCGGTGTTCGGCTGAGGATGCGCGCGCGGGCTTCGTCGCTGGTCAGCACCGCCTGGCGTGCCAGTTCGGTGGCGATCGTCCCCGGCGCGACGGCGTTGACACGGACGCCGCGGTCGGCGAGCGCGAGCGCCATCACCCTCGTGAGCTGGTTGATGCCGCCCTTGCTGACGTTGTAGCTGGCGATGTTCGGGATCGCCAGCGTGCCGTTGACCGAGCTCATGTTGACGACGGCGCCGCGGCCGGAGGCGGCCATTGCCCGCGCCACCGCCTGGCCGACCAGGAAGGCACCCTTCAGGTTGACGGCGATCACCGCGTCCCAGTCGGCCTCGGTGATGTCGAGGAAGTCGGCGGCCTTGAAGATGCCGGCGTTGTTCACGAGCCCGTCGACGCGGCCCAAGGCGGCCAGCGTGGCGGCCAGCGCAGCGTCGACCTCGGCCTTCGAGCAGACGTTGCAGTGCAGGTATTGCGCCCTTGCCCCCGAGGCCGCCAGCTCGGCGGCCAGCGAGCGGCCGCGCTCGTCGGCCACGTCCCACAGCGCGACCGCCGCGCCGTCGGCGGCGAAGCGGCGAACGCAGGCTTCACCGATGCCCTGCGCGGCACCGGTGACCACGATCACCCGGCCGTCGAGGCCGAAGCGGATGGGAGTGGACATCGTGGAGGTGTCGATCGGAGGCGGCTCAGGCGGGGGCCGCCGCGCGGCGACGCGCCTTCCAGGCCCCATAGAGCACGATCAGGCCGGGGATCAGGATCATCGCCCAGATGATGCGCGACAGGTTGCGCTGCACCCAGTCGAGATTGCCGAACAGGTATCCGGCGGTGACGAGCCCGAGCACCCAGATCAGCGCGCCGAGCAGGTTGTAGAAGGTGAACTTGGCGTGCGACATCTCCGCGACGCCGGCCACGAACGGCGCGAAGGTGCGCACGAAGGGCATGAAGCGCCCGACGACGAGCGTGATGCCGCCATACTTCTCGTAGAACGCGTGCGTCTGGTCGAAGGCGCGGCGGTTGAACCAGCGCGACTGCTCCCAGCCGAAGACTCTCGGGCCCACGCGCCGCCCGATCGCGCAGTTGACTTGGTCGCCGAGCACCGCGGCAGCCAGCAGGAGCAGCATCGCCAGCGGCAGGCTCATCAGCCCGAGCCCGCACAACGCGCCGACGACGAACAAGAGCGAGTCGCCGGGCAGGAACGGCATCACGACGACACCGGTCTCGACGAAGACGATCAGGAACAGCAGCGCATAGACCCAGGCGCCGTAGTCGAGTACGAACTGGCGCAGGTGCACGTCGACACGAAGCACGAAGTCGACGAGTGTCATCAGCCAGTCCATAGGGCCGGCGATTATCCGGGGCCGGCAGCGGGGCCGGGTGCGGCTCCTAGAATGGCCCGTGATGAATGCCGTGATCCCGGCCTCCGCGCACCGCCCGATCCGCGAGCTGCCGGACGAGCTGGTCAGCCAGATCGCCGCCGGCGAAGTCGTCGAGCGGCCGGCGTCGGTGGTGCGCGAACTGGTCGACAACGCGCTCGACGCCGGTGCGAAGCAGGTCACGGTGCGGCTGGCCGGCGGTGGTGTGCGTTCGCTGGTGGTCGAGGACGACGGCATCGGCATCCCGACTGGCGAGCTGCCGCTCGCGCTGCGGCGGCATGCCACCAGCAAGATCGCCTCCCTGGCCGACCTCGAATCGGTGGCGACGATGGGTTTTCGCGGCGAGGCGCTGGCGGCGATTGCCTCGGTGGCCGAGCTGTCGATCACCAGCCGTGCCGCGGGTGCCGCCCAGGGCACGCGGATCGACGCCCGCGGCGGCGAACTGCAGCCCGCCCCGCGTGCGCCCGGCACCACCGTCGAGGTGCGCGAGCTTTTCTTCGCAACCCCCGCGCGCCGCAAGTTCCTGAAGAGCGACGCCACCGAACTCGCGCACGCGCTGGAAGCGGTCCGCCGCCACGCGCTGGCGCGGCCCGACGTCGGCTTCGCCGTCTGGCACGAGGGGCGGCTGGTCGCGCAGTGGCGCGCCCGGACGGGTACCGATGGCGGCGGCGAACGGCTGGCCGATGTGCTCGGCGCCGAGTTTGTCGCCGCCAGCCGTGGCTTGCACGCGGTGCGGGGGCCGCTCGTGCTGGCCGGCCGCGTCGGGCTGCCCGAGGCGGCGCGCAGCCGTGCCGACCAGCAGTACCTCTTCGTCAACGGTCGATTCGTTCGCGACCGTCTCGTCGCGCACGCGGTTCGCAGCGCGTACGAGGACCAGCTGCACGGCAGCCGCCAGCCGGCCTATGCACTGTTCGTTCGCATCGCGCCCGAGCTGGTCGACGTCAACGTGCACCCGACCAAGATCGAAGTGCGTTTCCGCGACGGCCGCGCGGTTCACGCGTCGGTGCAGCAGGCGGTGGACGAGGTGCTGGCGCAGACCCGTGCCGCGGCACCGCCCGGCCCCGCAGCGCCGATTCAGGAGCCGTCGCCGCCGGGTGCTGCACCATGGCAGCCGTCGCTGGCGCTGGCTGAGGCGCGCGAGCCGGCGCCGCCCTGGTTGCCGGTGGGGCGGCCGGGCGTGGAGTTGCCTGCGGGTGGCGCAACGGGTTTGGCGACATGGGCGCTGCTTCGGGGGGCGGCCGGCGCGCCCGCGGGCTTGCCGCTGCAGCGCGACGGTGCCGCGGACGAGTGGCCGCTCGGCCGGGCGCTGGCGCAGATCGGCGGCGCGTACGTGCTGGCCGAGAACCGCCACGGCCTCGTCGTCGTCGACATGCACGCGGCGCACGAACGCATCGTTTACGAGCGCTTGAAGGCGGCGCAGGCGGTCGGTGCGCTGCCAAGCCAGCCGCTTCTGGTGCCGGTGGCCTTCGCCGCCACCGCCGCCGAGGTCGCTGCCGCCGAGGCCGAACGAGAAGTGCTGCTCGCGCTCGGCCTCGACGTCGCGCCGCTGGCGGAAGCCACGCTGGCGGTGCGCAGCCGCCCGGCGGCGCTGCCCGAGGCCGACCTCGCCGACCTCACACGTTCGGTGCTGGCGGAACTTGCCACCGTCGGCTCGAGCCGCGTCGTTCAGCGCACCCGCGACGAGCTGCTGGCGACGATGGCCTGCCACGCCGCGGTGCGCGCGAACCGGCGGCTCACGGTCGAGGAGATGAACGCGCTGCTGCGCGCGATGGAAGCCACCGAGCGTGCCGACCAATGCAACCACGGCCGCCCGACCTGGCGGCAGGTCACGATCAAGGAACTGGACGCGCTGTTCCTGCGCGGCCGCTGAACCCGAAGCCCCGATGACGACACCCCTGAAGCTGAAAGTGAACGGCCGCGAAGTGGCCGCCGAGGTCGAGCCGCAGACCCTGCTCGTCGAACTGCTGCGTGGGCCGCTCGCGCTCACCGGCACCCATGTCGGCTGCGACACCAGCCAGTGCGGCGCCTGCACGGTGCTGCTCGACGGTGCGGCGGTGAAGAGCTGCAGCGTGCTGGCGGTGCAATGCGCCGGGCGCGAGATCACCACCGTCGAGGGGCTGGCGCGGGGCGAGCGCCTGCATCCCGTGCAGGAGGCCTTCGTCGCCTGCCACGGTCTGCAGTGCGGCTTCTGCACGCCGGGGATGGTGATGAACGCGGTCGGGCTGCTGGCCGAGTGGCCGAATCCGGACGACAACGAGATCGCGCACGCCTTCGAAGGCAACCTGTGCCGCTGCACCGGTTACGTCAACATCGTCGAGTCAGTGCGGCAGGCGGCGCGCGCAATCGCGGAGGTTTCGCGATGAGCCCGATCCGCGTTCTCGGGTCGGGTTCGCTCCCCCTCGGGGGGACGGCCCGCAGGGCCAAGGGGGTGCAATGAGCACCGCCGCGCAAGGCGTCGCCGCCCGCTTCGGCAGCGGCCAGTCGGTTCGCCGCATCGAAGACCCGGCGCTCGTCCGCGGCGAGGGCCGCTACACCGACGATGTCACGCTGCCGGGGCAACTCCACCTCGCCTTCGTCCGCTCGACGGTTGCGCACGGGCGTCTGGTCGCCGTCGACACCGCGGCCGCGGCGGTAATGCCGGGCGTGGTGAGGGTCTTCACCGGCGCCGAGCTGGTGGCCGCCGGCGTCAGGCCGCTGCCCTACGGCCCCGGCTTCGTCCGCCCCGATGGCAGCCCGATGGCGACGCCGCCGAAGCGTGCGCTGGCGTATGAGGTGGTGCGTTATGTCGGCGAACCGGTGGCAGCCGTGGTTGCCGAGTCGCCGGCAGCAGCCAGGTCCGCGGCGGCCACCATCGGTGTCGAGGTCGAGGAACTGCCCGCGGTCACCGATGCGCTGGCGGCGATGCGGCCCGGAGCACCGGTGCTGTGCCCGCAGGCGCCCGACAACATCTCGGCCGAGATGCGCCACGGCGATGCGGCCGCGGCGGCGGCCGCCTTCACGCGCGCCGCGCATCGGATCCAGCTCGACCTTGTCAACCAGCGGCTGGCCCCCTCGCCGATCGAACCGCGGACCGTGCTCGCCTACCTCGACAACGGCCGGTTGACCGTCAGGCTGTCGAGCCAGATGCCGACCGGCGTTCGCACCGGCCTCGCGACCTCGCTGCCCGACATCGCGCCGGAGCAGATCCGCGTCCTCGTCGGCGATGTCGGCGGCGGCTTCGGCATGAAGACCGGCATGTACGTCGAGGACCTGATGGTCGTCCACGCCGCGCGCACGCTGCAGCGGCCGGTGAAGTGGGTCGCCGAGCGGCTCGAGGAGTTCCTCTCCGCGGTACACGGCCGCGACCTCGTGAGCCGCGCCGAGCTGGCGCTCGACGCTCAGGGCAAGGTGCTCGCGCTGCGCGTGCGCTCGGTCGGCAACGTCGGCGCCTACCCCACCACCGCCGGCGCCGCGATCCAGCTCGTCGTCGGGCCGTGGGTGTCGACCAGCATCTACGACATCCCGGTGATCGACTTCCACTTCACGGTGGCGCTGTCGAACACCGCGCCCACCGGCCCCTACCGCGGCGCCGGGCGGCCGGAGGCGATCTACATCATCGAGCGGCTGATGGACGCCGCGGCGCGCGAGATGAAGCTCGATGGCGCCGAGCTGCGCCGCCGCAACATGATCCGCCCCGCTCAGATGCCCTACAAGAACCCGATGGCGATGACCTACGACAGCGGGCGCTTCGAGAGCATCCTCGACCAGGGGCTTGAGCTCGCCGACTGGAACGGCTTCGAGTCGCGGCTCGCGCAATCGAAGGGTCGGGGCCGGCTGCGCGGCCGCGGCATCGCGACCTTCCTCGAGTGGACGAGCGGCAACTCCTTCGAGGAGACGGTGACGATCAGCGTCGCTGGCGACGGCTTCATCGAGATCGTCTCGGCGACGCAGGCGATGGGGCAGGGCATCGCCACCAGCTACGCGCAGCTGGCGGTCGACGTCTTCGGGGTGCCGATCGATCGCATCCGCATCGTGCAGGGCGACACCGACCGCGCCAACGGCTTCGGCAGCGCCGGTTCACGCTCGCTCTTCGTCGGCGGCACCGCGGTCCATGTCGGGTCGCAGCGAACGGTCGACAAGGGCAAGGAACTCGCCGCCGACGCGCTCGAAGCGCCGCTCGCCGACATCGAGTACCACGAAGGCCGCTTCGCAGTCGCCGGCACCGACCTCGGCATCGGCCTCGCCGAGCTGGCATCGCGCCAGGCCGGCGGCCACTTCACCGTCGAGACCACCGCCGGCGCCGGCGCGCCGAGCTGGCCCAACGGCTGCCATGTCTGCGAGGTCGAGATCGACCCCGACACCGGCGCCGTGGCGGTGGTGGCCTATTCGTCGGTCAACGACATCGGCCGCATCGTCAGCCCGACCATCGTGCGCGGCCAGATCGAAGGCGGCGCGATGCAGGGCATCGGCCAGGCGCTGTGCGAGCGCGTCGCCTACGACCCGGGCAGCGGCCAGCTGCTGACGGCGAGCTTCATGGACTACGCGCTGCCGCATGCCGACCTCTTCCGCGACTTCAAGACGAAGTTCGACACCTCGATCCCCTGCCTGACCAACGCGCTCGGCGCCAAGGGCGTCGGCGAGCTGGGCACCATCGGCGCGACGCCGGCAGTGGTCAACGCGGTGGTCGACGCGTTGGCGCGCGCCGGGCTCGGGCGCGACGCCGCGCGGGTGCAGATGCCGCTGACGAGCGAGGTCGTCTGGCGGGCGCTGCAGCGGCGCGACTTCGGCCCGCCGCTGGCCTGGTAGCGGCGACCGCGCGCCGCACGGGAGGCCGCCCGGCCCCCCGGTGCTCAAGGGCACAGGGCGCCGCGAACGGTTGGATCCGACTTGTCGAACGCGCGTGACAGGGCGAGCGCGTTCAGCACCGCGCCGGTGTTGCTCCAGTCTCCGCGCAGCGCGAGCAACCCGCTCTCGCAGGCCTCCCAGCCGGCGATGATCTTCAGGCGCCAGCCGGCCTTGTCGTAGTAGTAGCCGGCATAGCGCCTGAGCGCCTCGTCGCGGGTCTTCGGACTCGCCTTCTGCGACTCGTAGAGGTGGCGCAGGTAGTAGCTCGTGACCTCGACGGAGTGGGCGGGATCGCCGAGGATCTTCTTCGCGCTCGTCGCGACCCCGTACTTCTTCAGCGTCCACAGCTCGGCCGGCTCGACCTGCCCGAAGCCGACCGCCGTGCCCTTGAGCTGCGGAATGTTGTTGAACTGGGTCTCCTCCCAGAAGATGGCCATCAGCAGCTCGTCGGTGAAGACGCTGTAGAGCTGCCAGTTGTTGTCGTAGACGAGCTTCGCCATCGCTTGGAACGAGTAACCGGGCTTGTTCATCGTCGTCCTTCCAGTCCAGTGGACGCGAGTCTGTGCCGGGTGCGTTTCAGTGCCGTTCCTGGCCGCGCCTCAGTTGTTGCCGCGGTGGCCGCGGCAAGTTGGCGCCAGGCCGCATCAGGTGAACTGCGGCGCCGGCTCCGGCGCGCTCCAGGCCAGCGGCAGCGCGCCTGCGCGCCAGCAACCGGCCAGCAGGTGCAGGTGCAGCAGCCGTTCGGCGCCGGTGTGCGAGGCCAGCTCGGGGCCGTCGTGCTGCAGCTCGGCACGCGTCGCCAGGTGCAGCAGCGACCCGCTCGCGTGGTCGACGAAGAGCAGCCCGGCGAAGGGCCAGGCGACCAGGTTGCCGAAGGTGTTGAAGAGCCGGTTGCCGCTGTAGTCGGGCAGCGTCAGCCGAAGGCCGGCGGCGGTGTCGGTCACCTGCACGAAGCCGGGCCGACCGCCGCGGTGCGAGACGTCGACCCCGGCGCCCCGGCCGGTGCGGCCGGGCCGTGCAGCGCTGGCGCTGGCGATGAACAGCGTGTCAGCACGCCGCACCAGCGCCCGCGCGTCGGCGCCGAGCCGGGGGCCGAGAGCCACCGCCGCCCCCGGCGCGCGGGCCTCGGGTCGGGGCTCGCGGGCCTGGATGTACTTCGGGCAGTTGCCGAAGCTCTGCTCGACCCGGATCTCGAAGCCCTCCGGCGAGGCCACCGCGATGGTGCCGTTGGCGCGGTTGCGGCGACGTGTCTGCGGCTCGAGGCCAAGCAGGCCGACCGCCGCGCCTTCGGTCAGCAGCGGCTGCAGCGGGTCTTCCGGCGCCGGCAGTGCCGCGACCCGCATCGACCGCGAATCGGGTGTCGAGACGAACCCGGGCGGTCCGTGCAGCATCGTCGCCCAGGGCTGGCCGTCGGCGTCGACGGCACCGGCGAGCAGCGTCGGCAGCTTGCCGAACAGCTCGCGGTGCTGATCGGGCATGTGGTCACGGATGATCGTGCGGCCGAGTTGCTCGATGCGATCGCGGACGCCGGCGCGGGCCTGCATCGCCTGCTCGCCGCGATGGAAAGGGGACCCGTCCACCGCCGTCACGCCGCAGGCGACGGCGTGCGCACCATGCCGACGAAGCCGGGCAGCGCCTCGACGCGCTGCAGCCAGGCCCGCAAGCGCGGAAGGCCGTCGAGTGCGACACCGCCCTCGGGGGCGTGTGCGGTGTAGGTGACCATCGCGATGTCGGCCAGCGTCGCGTGCGGTGCTGCCAGCCAGTCGCGGCCGTCGAGGTGGCGCTCCATCACCTCGAACAGGCCTTCGGCCCAGGCGCGCGCCTGCGGGTTGTCGGGCCGCGAGAAGATGCGTGCGACACGTGCCGCGGCCGCGCCGTAGGCCAGCGGCCCGGCGGCGGCGCTGAACCAGCGCTGGATCTCGGCCTGTGTCCGCACGTCGGCAGGCAGCCAGCGGCGCGCCGGGTCGTAGGTCAGCGCCAGGTAGACGAGGATCGCGTTGCTGTCGGCGAGCGTGACTTCGCCATCCTCGATCACCGGCACCTGGCCGAAGACGTTGCGCGCCAGGTACTCCGGGCGGCGGTGCTCGCCGCCGGCGAAGTCGACCTTCGACTCTTCGAAAGGCAGGCCGAGCAGCGTCAGCATCAGCCGCACGCGGTGCACATGGCCTGAGAGCGGGTGGCCGAAGAGGCGGATCGGGGCGGCAGGGCGGGGTTGGGCGGTGGTCATTGGCAGGGCTCACGGGGCTTGTGGAGACGACCGCCAGCCTAGTCATTGCGGCCGACGGCAGGAATGCCCTGCAGCCTCAGTTCAGAATTGCAGTCTCTGCAACGATGCCGCGCGCCCGCGACACGAGCCGATGGACCACCTGGACACCCTGCGGACCTTCGTCGCCGTCGCCGACGCCGGCAGCTTCGCCCGCGGCGCGCGGCAACGCGAGGTCTCGGCGCCGGCGGCCACGCGCGCCGTGGCGGCGCTCGAGCGCCGGCTCGGCGCCGTGCTGCTGCACCGCACGACCCGCAGCCTGCGGCTCACGGAGCAGGGCGAGAACTACCTCGCCGACTGCCGCCGCATCCTCGGCGAGCTCGATGCTGCCGAGGCCTCAGTGACCGGTGCCCACCACCAGCCGCAGGGTCGGCTGGCGGTCACCGCGCCCGGCCTGTTCGGCAGCCGGCACGTCGCGCCGCTGCTCTTCGAGTTTCTCGACCGGCACCCGCAGGTGCAGGCGCGCGTGCTCTTCACCAACCGCGTCGTGCACCTGATCGACGAGGGCTTCGACGTCGCGCTGCGCATCGCCGAGCTGCCCGACTCCGGCCTCACGGCGATCCCGGTCGGCCGCATGCGATCGGTCGTCGTCGCGTCGCCGGCCTATCTGCGGCGCCACGGCACCCCTCGCTCGCCGGCGGATCTCGAAGACCACTTCGGTATCGGCTTCACGATCGAGGACCAGGAGCGCGCCGGCTGGCGCTTCGGTGCACGGCGTGCAGCGGCGCCGCGCGAACGGCTGGTCGTCAACACCAACGAGGTCAAGGTTGCGGCCGCGGTGGCCGGCCAGGGGCTGGCGCGGGTCTTCGCCTACCAGGTGACCGACGAGGTGGGCGACGGGCGGCTGCGGGTCGTGATGGCAGAGCACGAGCCGGCGCCAGTGCCGGTGCACCTCGTCACCCCCGCCGGCCGCGCCGCCAGCGCCGCGGTGCGGGCTTTCGTGCAGTTCGCCGCCGAGCGGTTGCGTGCGCTGCCGGTGCTGCAGGGCGGCGGGCTCGAGGTGCGGCGGAGGTCACCTCCGCGCTGACGTGCGAGCGGCACCCGGCTGCTGCCGCCGCGCGGCAGACCCAGAATCGAGCCAATGCCATCCGCCCCCCTGCGCCTTCGTCTATTGGGCCGGCCCCGGCTCGAGACCGCCGACGGCACCCGCGAGCTGCCGCTCGACCGCCCGGCGTCGCTGGGCTATCACCTGGCACAGCGCGGTGACTGGGTTCGCCGGGCCGAGCTCGCCTGCCTCTACCGCCCCGATGTCGACGAGGCCTCGGCCTTCGCCAACCTGCGCAAGCTGGTGCATCGCCTGCGGCAGCAGGGCTGGGCCGATGCGCTCGAAGTCGACGGGTCGCGCCTGCGGCTCGCCCTGCCCACCGACGTGCAGGCCTTCCAGGCGGCGCTGGAGCGCCGCGACTGGGCCGGGGCACTCGAACACTACGGCGGCGGCTTTCTCGAAGGGCTGGCGCTTGCCGACCTCGCCGGTTACGAGGCCTGGGTCGATCTCGAGCGCCAGGATCTCGCGCGGGCTTGGCGCTCGGCACTGATCGAACAGGTGCGGCTGCTCGAGTCACAAGCCGAGTGGGCGGCGGCCGAACGCTGGCTGGGCAGGCTGCTGCGCGCCGATCCGCTCGACGAGGAGGCGGTGCAGACGCTGATGCGGGTCCTGCACGCGGCGGGCAAGGCGGCACAGGCCAGCGAAGCGTTCGAACGTTTTCGCCGTGGCCTCGAGGCCGGGATGGGGGTCGAGCCGCTCGAGTCCACTCGTGCCCTGGCCGACAGCCTGCGCACCCCGCAGGCGCCGGCCGACAGCCTGCGCATCGCGCAGGCCGGTCCGTCCGCCGAGCCGCCGCGCGTCCGGCACAACCTCCCCGCCTCCGGCACCCGCTTCGTGGGCCGCAAGCTGGAAATCGACGCGCTGGCGCGGCAGCTGGCCAACCCCGACTGCCGCCTGCTCACCGTGGTCGGGCTGGGCGGCATGGGCAAGACCCGGCTGGCGCTGGAAGTGGCCGGGCAGCAGGTGGCGGCCTTCCCGGATGGGGTCTGGCTGGTTCAACTGGCCGAGATCACGCGGGCCGATCTGCTCGTCTCGAGCCTCGCCTCCGCGGTGGGGCTGGTGTTCAGCGGGCCGAGCGATCCGCAGCTTCACCTCTTCAGTTTCCTGCGCGGCAAGCAGCTGCTCCTGCTGCTGGACAACTTCGAGCACCTGATCGACGGCGCCCTGGTGCTGGAAGAACTGCTTGGCCAGGCCCCGAAGGTGAAGATCCTGGTCACTTCACGCGTCACGCTGGAGACCGCCAGCGAGTGGCCCTACGACCTCGACGGACTGCCTTTCCCGCCACCGGGCGAAGACGAAGACCTGGAGGGCTTCGACGCGGTGCGCCTGTTCGTTAGCCGGGCCGAGCGCCTCTCCAATCGCTTCACGCTCACGGCGGCGACGCTGCACGACATCGCCGAGCTGACCCGGCGGGTCGAGGGCATGCCGCTGGCCCTCGAACTGGCCGCCACCTGGGTGCGCGGTCTGAGCGTCGGCGAGATCCTGACCCGGGTGCGCCAGGGCTTCGACCTGCTGCAGACCTCCGGGCGCGGCGTGCCGGAGCGGCAGCGCAACCTGCTGGCCATCCTCGAGTACAGCTGGCAGCTCCTGTCTGCGGCCGAGCAGACGGTGCTGGCGCGGCTCGCGGTCTTCCGCGGCGGCTTTTCGGTGGAGGCCGCGCGCCAGGTGGCCGGGGGTCACCTGGGGCTGCTGCTGCGCTTCATCAACCAGGCGCTGGTGCGCCGCGCCGAGGACGGCCGCTACGACCTGCACGAACTGGTGCGGCAGTTCGCCGACCAACGCCTGGCGGCGCAAGACCGGCCCGAGCTGCTGGCCCGCTTCGCCGAGCACTTCCACGCGCAACTGCTGGCGCTGGGTGAGGCGGTGCGCAGTGCCATCCAGCCCGACACCGTGGTGCGGTGCCGACGGGAGCTGGGCAACCTCTTCTCGGCGCTCGACCACCTGGCGTCGCTCGGCGACACCGAACGGCTCGCGCAGTCGCTCGTCAGCTTCTACTCGATCGTCGAGATCACCGGCCTGTTCAAGGTCGGCGTCGCACAGGTCGACTCGATCGCCGCGTCGCTGGACGCCGGTGGCACGGACGACGACGGGCTGCGCGGCGGTCTCGAAGCCGTCAAGGCCTACTTCCTCGTCAAGATCGGCGACGACGAGCAGTCCTCGCGCTTCGCGGACCTGGCCATCAACCGCCTGCAGCCCCGACCCGTGAGCGACTACCTCGGCATCGCCTATGGCGCCCGCGGCATCTGCAGCCACGTCGGCGGCCGGCTCGAAGAGGCCATAGGGTGGTACGGCAGGGCGCTGGCCGTCTTCGAAGGGCTGGGGAACCGCTCGGAGCAGTGTCGCTTGCTCAACCGCCTGGCGACGGTGATGCACCAGCTCGACCGCTACGAGGAGTCGGACCGCCTCTACCAGCAGGCGCTCGACCTCGCTGTCGCGATCGGCGACCTCTCCGAGCAGGGCAACCTGCTCAACAACTACGGCATCAACTTCGAGTCCACCGGGCGCATCGAAGAGGCCATCCGCATGTACCAGGCCAGCCTGGAGATCGGCAACCGCATCCACTTCATGCGCGTGAAGTCGGCGGCGCTGACCAACCTCGGGCATGTGCACGAGCGACGCCGCGACTTCGTGCAGGCCCGGCGCTTCTACGAGCAGAGCCTGGACATCAAGCGCGAGCTCGGTGAGCCGGTGGCGATCGCGATCTCGATGACCAACCTCGCCGACGTGATGTACGCGCTGGGCGACGACGCGGCCGGACACCGGACCAACTTCCAGGCCCTGGAGCAGACCCTGGCGGCCAACGCGCTGCTCTACACCGCCCGCGCGGTGTGGTCGTTCTGCAAGGTCCTCGGCCAGAAGGGGCCACCGGAGCAGGCGCTGCTGCTGGCGTGCTTTCTGAGCAAGACGGTCGAGTGCGAGCAGTGGGTACGCGACGAAGCCGACGAGATGATCGCCAGCCAGGCTGCGACGGTCGGCGAGCCGGTGCTGCACCGGCTGCGCGGCGAGGCGCAGGCGATGGACTACGGCGCGGTGTCGGCCTGGCTCAGGCGCCAGGCAAGCCTGCTCTCGAGCGCGGCGGCCAGCGTCGCGTAGCGCCGGCTTCGCGGGTGGGCTGAGCGCCGCCCATGGCGGCGGCTTCTCGGAGCTTGGAACGGTGATGGAACGCCCGGATTCCAGACTGGCCGCATGACCGTCGACCACCTTCACGCCAGCTACATCCTGCGCCTCAGGCAGCGGCTCAGCCGGCTGACCTTCGAGCTGCGCGACGTGCGCACCGGCCAGACCCGCCGCTTCGGCAGCACGAAGGAGCTTTCGAGCTTCCTCGATGCCGCCGTCGCTGGATCGGCGGCTGGACCAACGCTGCACCAGCCCGAGGGGGACTGCGCGTGGAACGCCCTTGGAACGACGGACCGGCAACCTGCAAACAAAGGAGAGCGGAAATGAGCAGCAAGCACGGCATCGGCGATGGTTCGGTTCATCTCGCATCACGAAGGAGCAACGGGGTCATGACACCACGGTTTCTCGGCGCCATCTTCAGCTTGGCACTGGCCGCCCTGCTGGCTGCCTGCGGCGGTGGCACCGACGACCAGGCGGGCGCACGCGCCTTCGTGGCGCAGATCGCGACCCAGGCCACGCCCGAGCGACGCTCGCTGGCCACCGTGCAGACCACGCCGCAGGCTTCCGTTGCCCCCACCGCAGTGCCGACTGCCGACGAAGCGCTGGACTGGGCCGAGTACAAGCTCCCCTCGTTGTTCCCCAGGGGACCGCAGAGCTTCGCGCTGCAGCACCAGGGCATCGGCTACACGGTGCGGGCGTACCCCAACGGCAACCACCTCGGCATCACCGCCGACGGCGGCGTGTTCGGCCTCGGGCCCTTCACTGGCAACCTGCTGCAGCACTTCGGCAACGTCAGCGACTACGCCACGCTGATCCGCGCCGACGCGGCATTCCAGAGTGCGCTGAGCGAGTTGCTGGTGAACAGCGAAGAGGCCGATGCCGACGTCGGGGTGGAGGTGCTGCGCAGCTTCAAGCCGGCCAGCATCTCCACGCAGGTCAACCCTTCCATCGGCGGGCAGATGGTCTACGAGGTGGCCGGAACGACCCCGAAGGGCATCCCCTTCAAGGCCGTGCTGCTGGGGGACGAGGGCCTCGACCTGTCCGGGTTCAAGGGGTCGATGCGCGTCCAGGCACGGCTGCGTCAGATGCAGGGGCAGACGGTGCTTGCGGGCCGCCTGATTCCCCGCAACGCGGCCGCGGGACAGAACCCCATCGCCTTCGTGGCGGGTGCCACCGACGCCAGCTTCTCCGGCCCGGCGGCGGGAACCGTCTACCAGTTCGGCGGCTCCGCCGAGTTCAGAGGGGCCTGTGACGACGACGGGCTTTCCGGCTCGTACAGCCTCAAGCAGGGAGCGGTCGAGCTGACCGGCGCGCTGACCGGCGTGCGCGAGAAAGGCCGCTCGCTGGCCTGCACGCCGGGGGTGGTGGAGGAAACCGGCCTGCCGGTGGTGCTGAGCTACACCGCTGTGCAGACCCACATCGGCATCGTCTTCGCCTTCCAGGGCAGCCTGAACGTCGCGGCCACCGGTCGCAGCTCCATCCTGTCCGCCGGCGCCGGCGCCCTGGCAGGGCCGGTGCGGGCCGCGATGCCTTCACAAGGCCTCGCCGTGGCGTCGAACAACCTGCCGAGCAGCACGCTGCGCGCGACGGCCACCTTGAAGAGCAACGTCAAGGAGCTGGGCAACACCTCGGGCGCTGAGCTGGTCAGCTTCGACGCCAGCGATGGCACGCTGATCTTCAACCGCCTGACCGGCAACCTGGGCAGCCTGGCGGTCAACCACATCATCTCGAGCGGACCGCGGCCGGCGGCACCTTCCGGCTTCCTGCGCAAGGTGACGCGCATCCAGAACACCAACGACGGCAAGGTCGAAGTGCGCACCGCCCGGGCCAACGTGGCCGAGCTGCTCGAAGAGGCGGACATCAGCTTCGACCAGCCCTTCGACGCCACCGACGTGCAGCGCGCCGCGGCGATGGAGCGCGGGCAGGTGGTCTATGCCGCATCGCAGAAGCGCGCGGCGTCGGCGTCGCCGGGCACGATCCAGGAGAACTTCAATCTCGTGCTCTACGACCAGGACGGCAACACCGGCACCACCGACGATCAAGTGACCGTGCGGGGCAGCTTCAAGGTGCGGCCGCGGGTGGTGGTGGACTTCAAGTGCCGCCGCGCGTTCTGCTCGGACCCCTTCTTCCTCGGCAAGTTCGTGCTCAGCGAGGAGGCAGAGATCACCATCAGCGCCAAGCTGAAGAAGGAGCTGCGCGAATCCAAGCGCATCGCCCGTATCCCGCTGCCGGCGATCACCGCCGGGCCGCTGGTCTTCGTTCCCGACATCGTCGTCACGGTCGACGTCGAAGGCGTCGTCCGCGTCGAGGTGGAGGTCGGCGCGACGCAGGACCTGACCCTGGAAGCCGGGGTCAAGTACGACAGCGGCTTCACGAAGATCAACGAGGTCAGCACCGAGGTCGGCATCGTCGGCCCCACCTTCGAGGGCAGCGTCGAGGCCAAGGCGGGCATCTACGCCGCGCTGCGCCTGATGCTCTACGGCGTGGCGGGGGTCTCCGCCGAGGCCGGGCCCTACGTCAAGTTCGAGGCGCAGTACCCCGGCACGCCGGCCTGGACGATGCGCTACGGCATCGAAGGCAACCTCGGCGTCGACATCGACCTGCTGATCTTCGGCAAGGAGTGGGACGTCAAGCTGTTCGACAAGGTCTTCGACAACAAGACCAAGGTCGCCCCCGACGAGCGGCCGCGGTTCCTCGAGGCGGGCTCGAAGTACCTGTGCGACGACGGCTACTCGGCGCGGGTCGGCGTCGGTATCAACGGTGCCCTGGCGCCGATCCGGCTCTACGCCCTCACCGACGACAAGGAAGACGGCGCCGGCAGCGGCACCGTCGACTGGAGTTCCAGCCTCGACGGGCAGCTCGGCCGCACACGCAAGGCCGACAAGCACGAGATCTCGGCCGGCCTGCGCAACGGCACCCACACCATCACCGCCGTGCTCACCGACAGCTTCGGCAACACGCGGACGCGCGAGTTCACCGTGCAGCTGTCCAACAACCGCTGCCAGTTCCCGATGGGCCTGCCCGAGGTGGACATCACCAGCAACGACAACCCGTTCCCGCTGGTGGTGATCGACCTCGACCGTTCGCTGACGCTGCGTGCCGTCACCCGCGTCGGCCCGCTGACGCCGCTGTGCAGCGCCGAGATCACCTGGAAGTCCAACCTCGAGCGGCGCAACGCCGGTACCTCGACCGGTGTGCTCGAGCAGATCAACGACGGCGGCATGCCGCGCAGCGTCTGCAACCACACCTTCACCAACGTCTACAAGAACCAGAGCGCCCAGACGATCACCGCCAGGATCACCCACAACGGCCTCACCACCACCGACAGCATCGACGTCGGGGCGCTGCTTCCGCTGGTCCCCAGCATCGGCAGCATCCAGTTCGTCGCGCCGAGCGGCACCCGCTACATCTACGAGGGCGACCAGGTCTCGTTCAGCGTCTCTGGCAGCAACCCCGTCTGGAGCTCGAGCGTGGCCGCCGACAACATCAACGACCGGGCCGGTAACAACGTCAACGGCCGCTTCAACTCGATCGGCCAGCGCACCATCGTGGCCCGCATCGACAACGGGCAGGGCGGGTTCGTTTCCAAGAGCGTCACGATCAATGTGCTGAGCGCGCTGGCTCGGCCTTGAGCGGAGTGCTGGCGGGGCTGGGGCGCGCCACCGCCGCCTCCGAGCCGCTGCGGGGTGGCCGGTCGGCGGCCCGTCGGCGCAGCCGAGAAGCGCAGTGCTCCCGGCCGCGCGCGCAGCGCGCCTCGTGATCTGACTCGCGGCCGTCTGTCCGAACGAAGCGAACGCAGTGAGCGAAGTGAGTTGGGCCGCGGGCCGGGAGCGCGAGCATCGCAGGGGACCGGCACGAAGCGACGGCAAGCCGTCGGGCCGACGGCCGGTCACCCCGCAACGGCTTCGCACTGCTCACGTAGCGCTTCCCACAGGTGCTCGGCCGGGTTGAGCTCAGGGCTGTATGGCGGCAAGAACAGCAGCCGCATGTTCTCGGGCACGAGCAGCTCGCCGGCGAGGTGCCAGCCAGCCTGGTCCATGACCATCACGATGAACTCTCGGGCGTGTCGCTGCGCGACTTCGGCCAGGAACAGCGACATCGTCTCGGCGCTGACCCATGGCAGCACGAGGCTGTCGAGGACGCCGTCGTGCGGGCTGACAGCGCTGAAGGCGTAGAGGTACTTGCGCTCCAGTCGAGCGCCGACCACCGGGCGCGTGCCCCTGGGCGCCCAGCAGCGCCGCGGCGTACCCAACAGCCCGAAGCGCCCCTCGTCCTGGAACATCAGCCGCACGCGGCGGCCCGCTTCAAGCTGGCGCGAGACCTCTTGGCGTACCGCGTGGCGAAGTTTTTTTAAAGACGGCCTGCGCCGCGATGTCTGCCTTCGGATGCCTGGGGCGCGGTACGACCTTGCGCCAGCCGTGGCGTTCCAGCAGCCGGTAGATCGTCGAGCGGGCCACGTCCTTACCCGTGCGCTCCCGGTACGCCCGCTGGATCTGCGCCACCGTCAGCATGCCCCCGTCTTGCGCGCACCGCACGAACGGCGCCAGCAACTCCTGCTCCTGCTCGGGCGTGAGGTGCTGGTGATGCCGGCCACCACGAGCGCGCACATCGAAGATCCCCTCGCCCTCCTTGGCCCAGCGCGAATGCAGCACGTGCACGGTGGCCACCGACCAGCCCAACAGCTGCGCGATCTGCGCCGCCGTACTGCCCAGCGTGGCCCTGATCAGCACGCACTGGATCCGCTGGTACTCCGAGTGACCCTGCGCGAGCTTGAGCCTCTCGGCCAAGCGCTCCACGGTCGGCTTGTCGCCCACGATCAGACGCTTCATCCACGGCTCCTTGAAGTCCGTGGAGTGGCATGATATCTAATCTATTGAACGCGACTTGGTATCAGATCACGAGGCGCGCTGCGCGCGCGGCCGGGAACACTGCGCTTCTCGGCTGCGCCCACGGGCCGCCGACCGGCCACCCCGCATCGGCTCGGAGGCGACGGTGGCGCACCGCGGGCGAACAGCCGCTGGTGGACATGCGGCAGGCGACACTGCAAACGTTTGCACTGTCCTTCCGCGACCCCGCATCGGCTTCGCGCCGTTGCTGGCATGCCCGCCTTCGCGACCAAGAACGTCGTCAACGCGCAGCGAGCCGCGTTCGACTCTGCATGTCGATGAATGCCGAGCCGCCCGTCACCCCAACTGCTGCGCCAGCAGCCGCGCGACGTGCAGCGCCTCGCGCTGTGCGCCGTCGGCGATCTGGTGGCGGCAGCTGGTGCCGTCGGCGACGACGATCGCGTCGGGCCGCGCGCGCACCGCAGGCAGCAGCGCTGCCTCGGCCATCTGCATCGAGACCGCGTAATGCTCGGCCTCGTAGCCGAAGGCGCCGGCCATGCCGCAGCACGACGACTCGACGACTTCGACGTTGGCGCCCGGGATCAGCTTCAACACCTCGACGATCGGCGGCATCGCTCCGAAGGCCTTCTGGTGGCAGTGGCCGTGCAGCAGCAGCGGGCGGTCGATCGGGTGCAGCGGCACCGAGAAGCGGCCCGCCTTCACCTCGCGGGCGACAAACTCCTCGAACAGCAGCGCCTGCTTCGCGACGATCTCGGCGCGGTCGCCGAGGCCGAGCACGAGCGCTTCGTCGCGCAGCGTCAGCAGGCAGCTCGGCTCGAGCCCGACGATCGCCACCCCGGCGCTGGCCAGCGGCAGCAGCGCATCGAGCAGCGTCTCGAGCCTGGCGCGTGCCGCGTCGACCATGCCGGCGGCGAGCAGCGGGCGGCCGCAGCACAGCGGCGCGCCGCCCGGCTGCTGGGCCAGATGAAGCGTGTAGCCGGCGGCCTTCAGCACGCGCACCGCGGCGTGGGCGTTCTCGGCCTCGAAGTGGCCGTTGAAGGTGTCGACGAAGAGCACCGCGGCCTTCGGCGCGGCGGCAATCGTCGCCTCGCAGCCGGCGAAGGTCGCCGCGTCGTGCTTGCGCCAGAAGGTGTCGCGCCGCCAGTTCGGCAGCGTGCGCGCGGCGGCCAGCCCGAGCCAGCGTTCGCCGAGGCGGCGCAGCAGCGGCGAGCGGTTGCGCAGGTTGGCCAGCCATGGCCAGCGGCCGGCCAGCGGCGCGATGTCGGGCAGCCCGGCGATCAGCCGGTCGCGCAGCGTGTGGCCGTGGCGCGCTTTGTAGTGCGCCAGGAACTCGATCTTCATGCGCGCCATGTCGACACCGGTGGGGCACTCGCGCTTGCAGCCCTTGCAGCTGACGCACAGGTCCATCGCCGCGGCGACCTCGGGGCTGGTGAGCGCCCCCAGGTCCGGGCTGCGCCCGGCCCGCCCCCCGCGGGGGATCGAGCCAACGGGCGGAGCCAGATTGGCCCGGAAGGCGCCGGCGGCATCGCCACCCGGCAGCAGCTGACCCGACAGTGCCAGCCGCAGCGTGTTCGCGCGGCCTCGCGTCAGGTGCTTCTCGTCGCGGGTTGCGCGGTAGCTCGGGCACATCGTGCCGGCGTCGAACTTGCGGCAGTGGCCGTTGTTGTTGCACATCTCCACCGCCATCGCGAAGCCGCCGGTGGTGTCGCCGCCGCTGCCCGGCGGCGTCGTGCGCTCGGTCACCGGGTCGGTCTGAACGTTCCACGCGCTCCAGTCGAGCAGGGGCTTCAGCTCGATGCGCCGGTATGGGCGCGGCGCCTGCGCGGGCCGGAAGCGGAAGAGCGACGGCTCGTCCATGCGCGGCGGGCCGACGATCTTCCCCGGGTTGAAGAGGTTGCCCGGGTCCAACTCGCGCTTGATGGCAGCGAAGGCGTCGGTGAGTGCCGGGCCGAACTGCCACGCGATCCACTCGCCGCGGCACAGCCCGTCGCCATGCTCGCCGCTGTAGGCGCCCTTGTAGCGGCGCACCAGCTCGGCCGCCTCCTCGGCGATCGCGCGCATCTTCGCCGCGCCGTCGCGCCGCAGGTCGAGGATCGGCCGCACGTGCAGCGTGCCCACCGACGCGTGTGCATACCAGGTGCCGCGCGTGCCGTGCCGCGCGAAGACCTCGGTCAGCGCCGCGGTGTACTCGGCCAGGTGTGGCAGCGGCACCGCGCAGTCCTCGATGAACGAGACCGGCTTGCCGTCGCCCTTCAGGCTCATCATGATGTTGAGCCCGGCCTTGCGCACCTCCCACAGCGCTCTCTGCGCCGCGGCATCCGGCATGCGCACGACGCTTCCCGGGTGGCCGTGGTCGGCCATCAGCGACACGAGTTGCTCGAGCTGCGCCAGCAGCGCCGTGCGGTCGTCGCCGGCGAACTCGACGAGCAGGATCGCGTCGGGCTCGCCGATCAGCGCCGAGGCCATCGTCGGGCGGAATGCCGGGTTGGCGAGCGCGAGTTCGATCATCGTGCGGTCGACCAGCTCGACCGCGGTGGGGCCGAGCGTGACGATGTGCTGCGCGCTCGCCATCGCATCGTGGAAGCGCGCGAAGTTGACAACCCCGAGCACGCGTGCCCGCGGCAGCGGCGCGAGCGCGAGCGTCAGCGTCTTCGTGAACGCCAGCGTGCCCTCGGACCCGACCAGCAGGTGCGCGAGGTTGACGCTGCCGTCGGCGGTGTACGGCCGCTCGCTCACCGGGTGGAAGATGTCGAGGTTGTAGCCGCCGACGCGGCGCAGCACCCGCGGCCAGCGCTCGTCGATCTCGTCGCGCTGCGCGAGCGCGAGGCCGTGGACGAAGCGCGCGATCTGCGCCGCCCGGCCGTCGAGCCCGGCCACCGGGCCGAACTCGGCCACCGTGCCGTCGGCCAGCCATGCGCCGATGCCGCGCACGTTGTGCACCATGTTGCCGTACGCGATGCTGCGCGAGCCGCAGGAGTTGTTGCCGGCCATGCCGCCGAGCGTGGCCTGCGCGCTGGTCGAGACATCCACCGGGAACCACAGGCCGTGCCGCGCGAGCTGGGCATTCAGGTGGTCGAGCACGAGGCCGGGCTCGACCACCGCGGTGCTGCGCCCGGGGTCGACCTCGATCACCCGCCGCAGGTGCTTGGTGCAGTCGACCACCAGCGCCGCGCCCACCGTCTGGCCGCACTGGCTGGTGCCGGCGCCGCGCGGCAGCACCGGCACGCCGGCCTCGCGCGCGAGCGCGAGCGCGGTCGCGACGTCGTCGGCGGTCTTCGGCACGAAGACGCCGGCAGGGACGATCTGGTAGGCCGAGGCGTCGGTGGCATAACGCCCGCGCGAGGCGGCATCGAACCGCACCTCGCCCTGCGTGTGGCGGCGCAGCCCGCGTTCGAGCGCGGCGCAGGCCTCGTCGGGCGGCGGCGCCGTGCCCGGCGGTGGCGTCAGCGTGGCGGCGCGGTCGGCATGCATGCGCGGTTCAACCCCGCTGCAGCTCGATGCCGGCGTCGGCGGCACCTTCGCGCATCAGCTGCAGCACGACATCGCGCTTGTGGAAGAGGTGGGTGGTCAGCACGTCGCGCAGCGCGGCGCCGTCGCGGGCTGCCAGCGCCTGCACCATGCGATCGTGTTCGTGCACCGCCCGCTGCCACTTGGCGCCATGCTGGTTGGTGCGGAAGCGCAGCGACTGCACGCGTGCATTGATCGCACGGTAGGTCTGCGACAGCACCGGGTTGCGCGCCGCGGCATTGATGGCGGCGTGGATGCGCGCGTTGAGCCGGTAGTAGCCCGAGAGGTCTCGTCGCTCGAAGCAGGCCAGCATCTCGTAGTGCAGCGCACGGATCTCGCTCACCTCGTGGTCGTCGATGCGGGCGGCGGCCAGCTCGCCCGACATCCCCTCGAGCGCCGCCAGCACCTCGAAGGTGTGCACGACGTCGGCCTCGCCGAGCCTGACCGCCACCGCGCCGCGGTTCGGCAGCAGGTCGACCAGGCCTTCGGCGGCCAGCGCCTTGATCGCCTCGCGCAGCGGCGTCCGCGAGACGCGCAACTGCTCGCACAGTTCACGCTCGACGAGCTTGGCGCCGGGCGCGATGCGGCCCTCGACGAGCATCGTTCTCAGCCGTTGCGTCACCTGGTCGTGCAGCGCGGTGCGGGGGATCTCGATGATGTCGGCAGGCATGGTGATGGAGCCCCCACGCTCTCTCCCGGTCGCTGCCCCCCGAGGGGGCTTTGCCTGCGGACCGGCGGAGCCGGATCCGCGGCAATCCAAGGCTGAGTGGGCTCGGCGTGGGCGTGGCGATTTTGCATGCAAAACAGGTGGCGGCGAGCCCAATGCCTGCCAAGTAAACCCTGAGGTCGGTCGGTGTTTTGAATGCAAAAATCCCTACGAACGGACCCGGCCTGCCCAAATGCTCGAACTCGACCACCATCCCACCGGCCGCCACTTCCTGCAGATCCCGGGGCCGAGTCCGGTGCCCGAACGGGTGCTGCGGGCGATGAGCCTGCCGACGATCGACCACCGCGGCCCCGAGTTCGGCGCCCTCGGCAAGCGCGTGATCGCCGGCATGCAGCAGGTCTTCAAGACCCGCCACCCGGTGGTGATCTACCCCTCCTCGGGCACCGGTGCCTGGGAGGCGGCGCTCGTCAACACGCTGAGCCCGGGCGACGCGGTGCTGATGGTCGAGACCGGCCACTTCGCGTCGCTGTGGGCGAAGATGGCCGGCAGGCTCGGGCTGGCGGTCGAGGTGCTGGCCTGGCAGGGCGCCGACGAGCAGTTCCCGCAGGCGCCGAACTGGCGCCGCGGCGCCAGCGCCGAGCAGGTGGCCGAACGGCTGCGCCGCGACACCGCGCACGCCATCAAGGCGGTGTGCGTGGTGCACAACGAGACCTCGACCGGCGTCACCTCCGACATCGCGGCGGTGCGCCGTGCCATCGACGACGCCGGCCACCCGGCGCTGCTGATGGTCGACACCATTTCCGGGCTGGCCTGCGCCGACTACCGCCACGACGAATGGGGCGTCGACGTCGCGGTCAGCGGCTCGCAGAAGGGGCTGATGCTGCCGCCGGGCATCGGCTTCAACGCGCTCTCGCCGCGCGCGCTGGAGGCGTCGCGAGGCGCCAGGCTGCCGCGCTCGTACTGGGGCTGGGACGAGATCGTCGAGATGAACCGCGATGGCTACTGGCCCTACACGCCCAACACCAACCTGCTCTACGGGCTGGCGGAGTCGCTCGAGATGCTGCTCGGCGAAGGGCTCGACGCGGTCTTCGCGCGCCACCGCCGCTGGGCCGAGGGCGTGCGCGCGGCGGTGGGCGCCTGGGGGCTGCCGATCCAGTGCAACGAGCCCGCGCTGCACTCCCCGGTGCTCACCGGCGTGATCACGCCGCCGGGCGCCGATGCCGACGCGCTGCGCCGGCTGATCCACCAGCGCTTCGATCTTTCGCTCGGCACCGGCCTCGGCAAGGTCAAGGGCCGCATGTTCCGCATCGGCCACCTGGGCGACAGCAACGACCTCACGCTGCTGGCCACGCTGGCCGGCTGCGAGATGGGCTTCAAGCTCTTCGGGCTGGCCACCGCCGGCAGCGGCGTGCAGGCGGCGATGGCGCACTTCGCGGCGCACCCGGGGGGCCGCGCCGTGCCGCTGAAGCAGGCCGCCTGACACCGGTGGCCCCTCTCGAACCAGGAGACCCACCGACATGGACCGCAGAACCCTGATCCTCTCCGCCGGCGCCGCCGCAACGCTGGCCGCACCTTCGCTGCGCGCCCAAGCGCCCTGGCCGAACGCACCGGTGAGGATCATCGTCGGCTTCCCGCCCGGGGGCGGCACCGACGCGCTGGCCCGCGTCGTCAGCGCCAAGCTCACCGAGATGTGGAAGCAGCAGGTGATCGTCGAGACCAAGGCTGGCGCCGCCGGCGTGCTGGCCGCCGAGTACCTGTCGCAGCAGCCGCCGGACGGCACGCAGCTGATGATGGCGCACATCAACAGCCACGCCCTGGCGCCGAGCCTGCAGCCGAAGCTGCGCTACCACGCCGAACGCGACTTCACGCCGATCTGCCTGGTCGGCGTGACGCCGAACCTGCTGATCGCGCACCCGGGGCAGAAGGCACTCACCGTGCCCGACATCGTCGCGCTGTGCAAGGCCGAGCCGGGCAAGGTGACCTTCGGCTCCGCCGGGCCGGGGTCGGCGCAGCATCTGGCGCTGGAACTCTTCAAGCTGCAGGCCAAGGTCGACGCGTTGCACGTGCCCTACAAGGGCAGCGGCCCGCTGCTGATCGATCTCATCGGCGGCCAGATCCAGTACTGCTTCGACACCATGACCGCGGCGACGCCGCACGTGAAGAGCGGCAAGGTGATCGCCATCGCGCAGACGCGGGCGAAGCGCGCGAAGGGTCATCCGACGGTGCCGACGATGCAGGAACTGGGCTTCGCCGGCTTCGAAGCCACCACCTGGTACGGCCTGGTCGGCCCGGCGAAGCTGCCGGCAGCGATCGTGCAGAAGGTCAACCGCGACGTGAACGCGGTGCTCGCGATGCCCGACGTGCAGGAAAAGCTCGAGACCTACGGCGCCGAGGACGGCGGCGGCAGTGCCGAGAAGTTCGGCGACTTCATCAAGGCCGAGATCGCACTCTGGGCGCGCGTGGTCAAGGAAGGCAACGTCAAGGTCGATTCCTGACGCCGGCGCGGGCGGCGGCCGGCGCCGGCCGCCGCTGCTCGTTCACTGCACCGCGATCGCGATCGACTTCGGCGTGCCGGGCGTGGCCTTCGGCAGCTCGATCTTCAGCACGCCGTCCTTGTAGACCGCGCGCGCCTCTTCGCTCTTCACCTCGGTGGGCAGCGGCACGCTGCGCTGGAACTCGCCGTAGGCGCACTGCATCACGCGCCAGCGGCCCTGCGTGTCCTCGGACTCGAAGCGCTTCTCGCCGCGAACGACCAGCGTGTGGCCCTGGACCTGGATGTCGAAGTCCTTGCGTTCCATGCCCGGCAGCTCGAGCCGCACGACGACGCGGCGTTCGTCCTCGAACACCTCGCCGCCGATCAGCCCCCAGCCGGGAAAGGCCAGCGCGCCGGGCACGTCGATGTCGGCCGTGGCCGGCAACTTCGTCTGCTGGCCCGGCTTGAACCGGGTCAGCGATCCGGCGGCCGACGAGCGCAGCTTGTCCCAGCCCTGATGGACCTTGTCCCACAGTGACTCGACGCCTTGCTTGATGTCATCGACTTTCATGGCAACTCCTGCATCGGGCACGCTTCCCTCTCAGCCGCCGGCTCCGCCGGTCCGCTGGCAAAGCCCCCCGGGGGCCGAGCCCGGACACGATCGGTCCGGTGGACCGATCGCTCCTGGCGAGGCGCCGGGCCACTGGCCCGGCGCGGCCTGCAAGGCAGCGACCGGGAGGGAGCGTGGGGGCTCGCTTACGCCACGCGGACTTCCACGCGGCGCGGCTGGGCATGCGCGGCTTTCGGGATGCGCACGCGCAGCACGCCCTGGCTGAGTTCGGCGCTCACCTTGTCGGCGTCGAGCTCCTTGCTCAGCGTGAAGGCGCGGCGGTAGCGCGACAGGCTCACTTCGGCGTGGGCCGACTCGAGCCCCTGCGACAGCGGCAGCACGATCTCGCCCTCGAGCATCAGCTGGTCGTTGTCGACCCGCAGCTGCAGCTTGTCCTTCGGCACGCCGGGCATGTCGGCGTACAGCGTGATGCCGGTGCTGTCCTCGATCACGTCCACCGGCGGCAGCAGCGCCGCCTCCTGGCGGGCGAGGGTCGGGTTCTCGGGGGTGGTGCGGGTGACGTTGTTCATCGTTCGCTCCTGATTCATTGCACTTCGATGCGGCGCGGCTGCGCGGCTTCGCGGCGCTTGACGGTGACGCGCAGCACGCCGTCGCGGTACTCGGCGTTGACCGCAGCGGGGTCGATGTCGTCGGGCATGCTGACGACGCGGCGGAAGCGCCCGGCGAAACGCTCGTCCAGGTGCACGGTGGTCTTCTCGTCGCTGCCCGCCGGGGCGGCGCGCTTGCGCTCGCCGGCGATCGTCAGCACACCGCGGTCGAGGTTGACCTCGATCGTCGCCGGGTCGATGCCGGGGGCGAAGGCGTACACCTCGACGGCGGTCGGCGTGCTGCCGACGTTGAGCGCCGGGTAGCCGCCGCGGCCAAGGCCACGGATGGCGGGCGAGTAGTCGAACAGGCCGCCCATCTCACGCTGGAGGCGGTCCAGCTCGGAGAACAGGTCTCGCGAAAACAGGCTTCGGTACATGTGTCGGTCCTCCAATCGGTGCCAGGGTCTCGGGAAGCGTTCCCGATGGCAGGGGAGTTAGGGTCGGCCGACCGGCCTTTCAAGACCCCCTTGAAGCCCCGCGCTGCCGGCCGCACATCGGGCTGCGGGAGATCAAAGGTCAGTGGAGTTCAAGGACTATTACCGCGTGCTCGGCGTGCCGCGCGACGCCACCGAAGAGGCCATCAAGAAGGCCTACCGCAAGCTTGCGCGCAAGTACCACCCGGATGTCTCGAAAGAGCCCGACGCCGCGGCGCGAATGAGCGAAGTCAACGAAGCCAATGCGGTGCTGTCCGACCCGGAGCGCCGCGCCGCGTACGACGCGCTCGGCAGCGGCCACCGCGGTGGTGCGCCGTTCACGCCACCGCCCGACTGGGACGCCGGCTTCGAGTATGCGGGCAGCGGCTTCGGCGACGCCCACGGCCATGAGTTCAGTGACTTCTTCGAGCAGCTGTTCGGCCGCATGGGGCAGGGCTCGCGCCGCCGCGCGAGCGGCTCGGAAAGCGGCTTCGCGCAACGCGGCGAAGACCATCACGCGAAGATCGTGCTCGACCTCGAGGATGCGCTGCGCGGCGCGGTGCGCCAGGTGTCGCTGCGTGCGCCGCAGCTCGACTCGCGAGGCCACCTGCAGCTCGCCGAACGCACGCTCGACGTCCGGATCCCGGCCGGCGTGCGGCCGGGTCAGATGATCCGATTGGCCGGGCAGGGCGGGCCGGGCAGCGGAGGCGCCGCGGCCGGCGACCTCTTCCTCGAGGTGCACCTGCGGCCGCACCCGCGCTGGCGCGTCGACGGTGCCGACCTCGTCGGCGAGCTGCCGGTTGCACCCTGGGAAGCCGCGCTCGGCGCGGTGGTGCCGGTGCAACTGCCCGATGGCCAGCGCCTGAGCGTGCGCGTGCCCGCCGGCGCGCAGGGCGGCCGCTCGCTCAGCGTGCGGGGCAAGGGGTTGCCGGGCGGAACCCCGGGCGATCTCGAGCTCGTCGTGAAGGTGGTGTTGCCGAGCGCTCACGACCCACGTGCGCGCAAGCTCTACGAGACGATGGCCGCCGAGCTGAAGGACTTCGACGCCCGTGCCCAGGCGGCCGCCGACCGCGAGGCCGAACGATGAACACGCCGGAAGATGCGCTGCAAGGCTGGCTCGACGACCTCGGGGTCGACGCCGACACGCTGTGCCGGCTGACCGCCGTCTCGCCGCGATGGCTGGCCGAGCGCGTGGCCGAAGGCCTGATCGACGCCGAAGGCGCGGCCCCCGCCGCCTGGCGCTTCCGCGCGACGACGCTTCGCCGCGTGCGTTGCATGGCGCGCATCGAGCGCCACTTCGACGCCGTGCCCGAGCTGGCGGCGCTGGTGGCCGACCTCGAGGCCGAGATCGATCGCTTGCGCGCCAGGTTGCGGCGCGCCGGGCTCTAGTCTAGGCGCCTGGGCGCCTGGGCGGCCCGCGGCGGGGCCCCGAGGACGCAGCCGCCGCCCTGTCAATGCCTTACCAACGGTCGCGGCGGCGCGGTGTCGGCCAGCACCGTCACCAGCTGCTGGAGGCTGTCGAGGTTGTGCACCGGCATGAAACGGTCGACATGCGGCAGCATCGCCTTGATGCCGCCGGCACGCGGCTCGAAGCGGTCGAAGCGCAGCAGCGGGTTGAGCCAGATCAGCCGCCGGCAGCTCTTGCGCAGCCGCTCGATCTCGAACGAGAGGGCGCGCGTGTCGCCATGCTCGAGGCCGTCGCTGACCAGAAGCACGGTGGCGTTGCCGGGCAGTACGCGCCGCGCCCAGCGCTGGTTGAACTCGTGCAGGCTCTGCGTGATGCGGGTGCCGCCGGACCAGTCCTCCACCGCGCGCACCACCTGCGCCACCGCGAGGTCGGGGTCGCGGCTCTTCAGCAGCCGCGTCGTCCGCGTCAGCCGGGTGCCGAAGACGAAGCTCTCGACCCGCGCCTCGGCATGGCCGAGCATGTGGCCGAAGTGCAGCAGCATGCGCGAGTAGCGGCTCATCGACCCCGAGATGTCGGCCAGCAGCACCAGCGGCGCCGGCCGCGTCGCGCGCTCGCGCCAGCGCATCTCCCACAGCTCGCCGCCGTGTCGCGCCATCGCCTGCATCGTTGCGCGCCAGTCGGCGCGCCCGGGGTGGGCGGCGCGGCGGCTGCGGCGGGTGGGGATCGGCTCGAAGGCGAGCGCGAGCCTGGCGAGCAGCCGCTTCGCGAGCCGCCACTCGTCGGCGGTCATGGTCTCGAAGTCGGCCTTCTGCAGCCGCTCGCGGTCGTTCCAGGTCAGTGCCGCTTCGAGCTGCAGTTCCTGCGGCGGCTCGGGCTCGTCGCGCTTCAACTCGTCCTGGCGCGGGAACAGCGCCTCGCCGAGGCGGCGGTTCTCGGGCACCGGCGGCGGGCCGTCCTTGGCCCGCACCTTGGGCAGCAGCAGCGCGCGCATGCGGCCTTCGAGGTCAGGGTCGCGCCAGAAGAGCGCAAAGGCTTGGTCGAACAGCTCGCGGTGCTCGATGCGGTCGAGCAGGCAGGCCGAGAGCGCGGCGTGGAAGTCGTCGCGCCGCTCGAGCCCGGCCACCTGCAGCGCCTGCAGCGCCAGTTGTACGCGGTCGCTGCCCACCGGCATGCCGGCGGCACGCAGCACGCGCGCGAAGTGCATCACGTTCTCGGCCAGGTGGCCGGGGCTCGAGCGGGCGATCAGCATCGCCGCACCGATGCCGGCCCGGGCTCAGCGCTCGTGATCACCCGCTCTCACTGCGGCGACACCGCGCGCCGGTAGAAGCGGGTGTCGACGTCCATGAACGGGAAGCCGGCCGGCAGATGCTCGCGCGCGATGGCGCGGAAGCCGTTCTTCTCGTAGAAGCGGTGCGCGGCCTTGAAGGCGTCGGTGGTGCCGAGGTAGATCTCCTGCAGCCCGTGATCGCGCGCCCACGCGAACAGCGTGTCGAGCAGCTGCTGCGCGACGCCTTGCGCCGCGCCGCGGTGGTCGGTGTCGACGAACATCTTGCGCAGCGCCGCCTGCCCGTCGCCGATGTCCTTCAGCGCGATGCTGCCGACGACACGGCCGCGCGCCGTCTGCGCCACCCAGAAGTTGCCCGCGCCCTGGCGGTAGTAGGCGTCGATGTCCAACAGGTCGGGCTGCTGCTCGATCGTGATCGTGAGCCCGAATTCACCCTGCTGGATGGGCCCGATGAGGTCGACGATGCCGCGCGCGTGGCGCGCCTCGTAGGGGACGATCTCGATTGCTGCCGTCATGTCGTCACCCCTTCGCCGCCTGGCGCACCTGTTCGAGGATTCGCGCCGCCTCGCTGCCCTGCACCTTGGCGATGTCGTCCTGGTATTTCAGCAGCACGCCGAGCGTGTTCTGGATCACCTCGGGGTCGAGCACCACGGCGTCGAGCTGCATCAGCGCGCGCGTCCACTCGATCGTCTCGGCGATCCCGGGCAGCTTGTAGAGCTCGATCTCGCGCAGCTTCTGCACGAAGGCGACGATCTGCGCCGCCAGCGCCTGGCCGGCGCCGGGAACGCGGCGATTCAGGATCTGCAGCTCGCGCGCGGCGTCGGGGAAGCCCACCCAGTGGTACAGGCAGCGGCGCTTGACGGCGTCGTGGATCTCGCGCGTGCGGTTGGAAGTCAGCACGACGATCGGCGGCGTCCTCGCCTTGATGGTGCCGAGTTCGGGAATCGTGATCTGGAATTCCGACAGCACCTCGAGCAGGAAGGCCTCGAAGGGCTCGTCGGCGCGGTCGAGCTCGTCGATCAGCAGCACCGGCGGCAGCGATCGCGCCGGGTCGATCGCCTGCAGCAGCGCCCGCTTGTTCAGGAAGCGCTCGCTGAAGAGTTCCGCCGCCAGCGCCTCGCGGCCGATGCCTTCGCGCTCGGCGAGGCGGATCTCCATCATCTGGCGGCCGTAGTTCCATTCGTAGGCGGCGCCGGCGAGGTCGAGCCCCTCGTAACACTGCAGCCGGATCAGCTCGCGGCCGAGCATGGCTGCCAGCGTGCGCGCGATCTCGGTCTTGCCGGTGCCCGGTTCGCCCTCGAGGAACAGCGGCCGCTGCAGCTTCAGCGCCAGGTAGACGACGGTGGCCAGGGCACGGTCGGCGACATAGTCGTGGGCGAGAAGCCGCTCGGCGGTGTCGTCGATGCTGATGGGGAGCGTGGTGGAGTCCAATGGCGGTGGCTTCGGCGGCGCGAGGTTTCGATTGTCGTCTGGCGCGGCCGCCCGGCACTCACAACGGCTCGGCGCTGCGGACGCGGAACTGCAGCCCGGGCGCCTGCGTCAACCACTCCAGCACGACCCGAAGCCGCATCGGCAGGCCACCGGGAGCGGGCAGCACCACCTCCGGCAGCGTGAGCGTGCCGGCCGCAGCGTCCACCCGTGCGATGACCTCCGATTCGCCGAGCGCCGGCTGGACCGACTCGAGCGCAAACGTCAGCGTCGCGGCGTCGGCGAGCCGGAGCGTCGCGGTGTAGCGCGTCGGCGCCCCCGGCACCTCCACCACCGGCAGGCACAGGACACCCTGGCGATAGGCCGGGCGGCCATAGCAGCCGGCGACCGACCCCGGGTTGCCGAGTGCGGCAAAGCGGTCGCCGGCCGGCCAGCTTCGTACGGCGTTGTAGGCGCGCCAGAGCCGGTTGTCGAGGTCCAGCACCATCGCGTCGAGCTCCGACTCCGACCGCAGGTTGAGTACCACCGCCCATTGCGTGCCGTTGGCGGCGGCCAGCAGCAGCGACATCGTCCCCGGAAGGGTACCGGTATGCCAGAGGTGGCCGGCCGTGTTGACCGACCAGCCCTTCGCGTACCAGGTGTTGCCCGAGCCTTGGTACGCCGGCCGCCGCGTCATCTCGGCCAGCGTGGTGCTCTGCAGCAGCGGAGCCCGCCGCGGCTGCGGGCTGGCGGCCGCGGCAAAAGCCACCAGGTCCACTGCCGAGGCCACCCAGCCGCCGTTGGCGGCCATCGGCTCGAGCGCAAAGCCGCCGTAGGGCCAGGGCACGAGGGCGCTGATGCCGGCAAAGACCGATCGCACCGGCGCCGCGCCGGGCGGCATCTGGTACGTGACCTCGCCGTCGAGGCGGCCCGGCGCCAGCGAGGCCCCGAGGCGGGCGCGCGTGACGCCGGCGCCGAGCAGCAGCGTGCGAACGAAGTCCTCGTAGCGCTGGCCGCTGGCCTTGGCGACCACCTCGCCGAGCACGACGTAGCCGAAGTTGGAGTAGGCGTAACGGCTTCCCGGGTCGAACTGCAGCGGCTGCGTCAGCATCCAGCGCAGCAGCGTGTCGGCATCGGGGGGCGAGACGATTCCCAGCGCCTGCGCGATCTGCGTCGACTCGAACACCGGATCGCCGGCGGCGTTGCGGTCCCAGCCGCCGCTGTGCTCGAGCAGGTGCCGCACCGTGATGCGGTTCAGCCGCTCGTCGGCCGGTGAGCCGCGGCCGAGGTACGGGAAGACGGCCAGGTCGAGGCTCAGCACGCCGTCCTCGACCAGTTTCATCACCGCCGCGGCGGTGATCGGCTTCGAGAGGCTGGCGATGCGGAAGCGCGAATCGGGCTGCACCGCGGCGCCGGTGCCGGGGTCGGCGGTGCCGTAGCCGCGCGCGAGGATGAGCCGGCCCTCGCGCGCCACCGCCACCGCGGCGCCGGGCACGCCCCAGCGGGCCATGAAGGCCTCGATCTCGGTGTCGTGGGCCGCCAGTTCGGGAACGGCCTCGCCGGTGGCTGCCGGCGCGCCGCCTGCTGCGAAGGCGAGCGCGATGGCGGCGAGCGCTCGCCGCCACCGCACGTCGGGCGTCGGCTCAGCCCACCGCACGCGCCGCCAGCACCGGGATCAGCGCCGCGCGGTACTCGGCGGAGCCGTGCAGGTCGCTGTTGAGCCCGGCCGACGACACCGTCGCCCCGGCCAGCGCCGAGGCCGACCAGTTGGCGGCCAGCCTGGCTTCGAGGTCCTTGGCGCGGAAGACCCCCGCCCCGGCGCCGGTGACCGCGACCCGCACCCCCTGCGGCCCCTTGCTGACGAAGACGCCGACGATCGAGAAGCGCGACGCCGGCTGCTTGAACTTCTGCCAGCCGGCCTTTTCGGGCACCGGGAAGCTGACCGCGGTGATGATCTCGTCGTCGGCGAGCGCGGTCTGGTACAGGCCCTTGAAGAAGTCGTCGGCGGCGATCGTGCGTTTGTTGGTGTGCACCGTGGCGCCGAGGCCGAGCACCGCCGCCGGGTAGCACGCGGCGGGGTCGTTGTTGGCCAGGCTGCCGCCGAGGGTGCCGCGGTTGCGCACCTGGCGGTCGCCGATGTTGCCGGCCAGGGCGGCCAGCGCCGGGATCGCCGCGGCGACCTCCTTGCTGGCCGCCACCGCGGCATGCGTGGTCATCGCGCCGATCTTCACCGCCCCGCCGGCGACGGTGATGCCATTCAGCTCGGCGATGCCGGAGAGGTCGGCCAGTGCGTCGGGCGCGGCGAGGCCGAGTTTCATCGACGGCAGCAGGCTCTGCCCGCCGGCAATCGCACGTGCGCCGCCGGTGAGCGCCTTCGCGGCGTCGGCGAGCGAGGCGGGGCTCGAGTAGTTGAAGCTTTGCATGGTGTGGAACTCCTCGATGCGGGTGGTCAGCGGGCGGCGGCGCGGGCGGCCTTCCAGACGTTGAACGGCGACGCCGGCATCGGCACGTCCTTGACGCCGAGGGCGTGGCAGATGGCGTTGATCAGCGCCGGCGGCGAGCCGATCGCGCCGGCCTCGCCGCAGCCCTTGACGCCGAGCGGGTTGTGCGTGCACGGCGTGCCCTTCGCGGTCTCGACGGTAAAGCTCGGGAAGTTGTCGGCGCGCGGCATCGCGTAGTCCATGTAGCTGCCGGTCATCAGCTGGCCGCTGCCCTCGTCGTAGACGCCATGCTCGAGCATCGCCTGCCCCAGGCCCTGCGCGATGCCGCCATGCACCTGGCCGTCGACGATCATCGGGTTGATGACGTTGCCGAAGTCGTCGCAGGCGGTGAAGCGCTCGACCTTGAGCTCGCCGGTGGCGGGGTCGACCTCGACTTCGCAGACATAGCTGCCGGCGGGGTAGGTGAAGTTGCTCGGGTCGTAGAAGGCGTTCTCGTTGAGGCCCGGCTCGAGCTTGTCGTGCGGGAAGTTGTGCGGCACGTAGGCGGTGAGCGCCACCGCGCCGAAGGGCACCGCCTTGTCGGTGCCGGCCACCTTGAACTGCCCGCCTTCGTAGACGACGTCGGCGTCCGAGGCTTCCATCAGGTGCGCGGCGATCTTCTTGCCCTTGGCGATCACCTTGTCGACCGCCTTGATGATCGCCGTGCCGCCGACCGCCAGCGAGCGGCTGCCGTAGGTGCCCATGCCGAACAGGATCTTGCCGGTGTCGCCGTGTTCGATCGAGACGTCTTCCATCGGGATGCCGAGCTTGTCGGCCACCACCTGCGCGAAGGTGGTCTCGTGGCCCTGGCCATGGCTGTGGCTGCCGGTGAAGATCGTCACCTTGCCGGTCGGGTGCACGCGCACCTCGCCGGCCTCGAACAGCCCGGCACGGGCGCCGAGCGCACCCGCCACCGACGACGGCGCGATGCCGCAGGCCTCGATGTAGCAGCTGTAGCCGAGCCCGCGTTTGCGGCCCCTGGCCTCGCTGGCGGCCTTTCGCGCCGGGAAGCCGGCGACGTCGGCGAGTTCGAGCGCGCGGGTCAGCGTCGCGTTGTAGTCGCCGGTGTCGTAGGTCAGGCCGACCGGGCTGGCGTAGGGGAACTCCTTGATGAAGTTGCGGCGGCGGATCTCGGCCGGGTCGATGCCCGTCTCGCGCGCCGCGGTCTCGACCATGCGCTCGACGACGTAGGTCGCCTCGGGGCGGCCGGCGCCGCGATAGGCGTCGATCGGCGCGGTGTTGGTGAACACCGCCTTCACGGTGCAGACGATCTTCGGCGTCGTGTACTGGCCGGCGAGCAGCGTCGCGTACAGGATCGTCGGCACCGCCGACGAGAAGGTCGACAGGTAGGCGCCGAGGTTCGCGGTGGTGTTGACGCGCAGCGCGAGGAACTTGCCGTCCTTGTCGAGCGCGAGTTCGGCGGTGGTGTCGTGGTCGCGTCCGTGGGCGTCCGACAGGAACGACTCGCTGCGCTCGGCGGTCCACTTGATCGGGCGGCCGATCTGCTTGCTGGCGAAGACCAGCGCCGTCTCCTCGCCGTAGAGGAAGATCTTGCTGCCGAAGCCGCCGCCGACGTCGGGCGCGACGACGCGCATCTTGTGCTCGGGGATGCCGAGCACGAAGGCGCACATCAGCAGCCGCTCGACGTGCGGGTTCTGGTTCGCGACGTACAGCGTGTACTCGTCGCTGGCCGAGTTGTAGCTGGCGTTGGCGGCCCGCGGCTCGATCGCGTTCGGGATCAGCCGGTTGTTGCGGAACGACAGCTTCGTGACATGCGCGGCGCCCTTGATCGCGGCGTCGGCCCCGGGGCCGTCGCCGATCGACCACAGGTAACACTGGTTGCCGGGAGCGTCGTCGTGCACGTTGGTGCCGGCCGACGTCGCCTTCGCGCAGTCGACCACCGCCGGCAGCACGTCGTAGTCGACCTCGACCAGCGCCGCCGCGGCCTTGGCCTGGTCGAGCGTCTCGGCCACCACCAGCGCGACGCGGTCGCCGACGTAGCGCACCTTGCCGTCGGCGAGGATCGGGTGGCGCGGCTCCTTCATCGGCGTGCCGTCGATGCTGTTGATCAGCCAGCCGCAGGGCAGCCCGCCGACGGCCTTGAAGTGCTCGCCGGTGAAGATGCCGAGCACACCCGCCGCCTTGGCCGCGGCGGCGGTGTTCAGCGACTTGATGCGCGCATGCGCGTGTGGCGAGCGCAGGAAGACGCCGTAGCTCTGGCCCGGCAGCGTGATGTCGTCGGTGTACTGCCCCCTGCCGGTGAGGAAGCGGGCGTCCTCGCGGCGCTCGACGGCGCGGCCGATGAAGGCGGCTTGTGGTGCGTTCATGGTGTTCGCCTTCCCTTCGTTACTTCATCGCGGCGGCGCCTTGCTGCACCGCTTTGACGATGTTGTGGTAGCCGGTGCAGCGGCAGAGGTTGCCTTCGAGACCCTCGCGGATCTTGCCCTCGCTGCTGCAGTCGTGGTTTTGCACGAGGTCGACCGCGCTCATCACCATGCCCGGTGTGCAGAAGCCGCACTGCAGCCCGTGGCAGGCGCGGAACGCGGCCTGCATCGGGTGCAGCGTGCCGTCGGCGGCGGCCAGGCCCTCGATCGTGGTGACCTCGGCCCCCTGGGCCTGGATCGCCAGCAGGTTGCAGCTCTTCGCGGCCCGGCCGTGGATGTGCACGGTGCAGGCGCCGCACTGCGCGGTGTCGCAGCCGACATGGGTGCCGGTGAGGCGCAGGGTTTCGCGGAGGAATTCGACGAGCAGCGTCGATGGGGCCACGTCGCGCGAGACTTCGCGCCCGTTGACCTTCAGCGTGAGCAGGGCCATGGGTTCTCCACCTTGGGTTGTGCAGGGGTGAATCGGTTCGGTGCGGCTTGATGCGCAACAGCCGGGGGCGGCGCCCCGTGCCTATGATTCGGGTTCCGAGTGTGGCCAGAAACGCCACCCCCCGATGCCTAGGTAAAACCCCGGCGTCGCCCGGGCAGCCGCTGCCCGCTTATGTTCCGGCCGTTCACGCCCCGGTCACGAAAGCCATGGACAACGTCGATCTCAACGTGCTGCGCCAGGTGGTGGCGTGGCGCTCCGCCGGGCAAGCGGTGGTGCTGGGCACGGTCACGCGCACCTGGGGCTCGGCGCCGCGTCCGGTGGGCTCGGTGGTGGCGGTGCGCGGCGACGGGCAGATCGCCGGCTCGGTCTCCGGCGGCTGCATCGAGGACGACCTGATCGCCCGCATGCGCGACCACGCGCTCGCCGCCAAGGGCGTCGAGGTGGTGCGCTACGGTGTCAGCGGCGACGAGGCGGCCCGTTTCGGGCTGCCCTGCGGCGGCACGCTCGAGCTGGTGTTCGAGCCGTTGTCCGACGCCAGCCGCATCGAGGAGCTGCTGGCGCGGCTGCAGCGCGGCGAGCGGGTGCGGCGCGAGCTCGTCTTCGCCACCGGCGAGGCGACGCTGGGGCCGGCCAGCGGCGCCGACGTCGCGCTGCTGGCCGACGGCAAGCTGGTCACCTCCCATGGCCCGCGCTGGCGGCTGCTGGTCATCGGCGCCGGCCAGATGACCTACTACCTGGCGCAGATGGCCCAGGCGCTCGACTACCAGGTGACGGTGTGCGACCCGCGCGAGGAATACATGCCCGAGCTGCCCGGCGTCGAGCGTGTGCGAACGATGCCCGACGACGCCGTCGACATCTTCGCGCCCGACCCGCACACGGCGGTGATCGCGCTCACCCACGACCCCAAGCTCGACGACCTGGCGCTGATGCAGGCGCTGCGGTCGAGCGCGTTCTACATCGGCGCCATCGGATCGCGCGGCAACCAGGCCAAGCGCAAGGCGCGGCTGGCCGAACACTTCGGCCTCACCGAGGCCGAGCTGTCGCGGCTGCACGGTCCGGTGGGCATCAAGAACGGCGCGCGCACGCCGCCCGAGATCGTGGTCTCGATCCTTGCCGAGCTGACCGCGGTGCGTTACGGGTGGCGCATTCCGGAGCCGGTGTTCGTCGGCGGCGCCGCGCAGGCGGTGGAGGTTGGCTGCGCAATAGATTGAGCCCCCACGCTCCCTCCCGGTCGCTGCCCCCCAGGGGGGCTTTGCCAGCGGACCGGCGGAGCCGGATCCGCGGCAATCCTTGGCTCGGACGGTCACCTCGCCTGCAATGGCGTCTCCGAGGGGCTCTGCCGACGTACCGGTGTAGGCGGATCCGCGGCACCCTTGGGAACAGCTGCGCTTGTGCCGTAACGGCACACCCGAGCGCATGCGGTGCCGGGCCGGGTGCCGATCGTTCCTAGGGCTTGCCCGGTCTTGGCGCGCGGCCGGCGTTCGCTTGTCATCGCGCATCGCCGGAGTTGCCCTCGATCAAGATGCCGCCACGATCCCCGTCGCTCGCCCGATCTGCCTGCGGACTGCTCGCCGTGACGGCTGGCGCCGCTGCCGCGCAGCCCGCCAGCGAGGTCGTGATCACCGGCTCGATCGCCGAACGCGCGGCGGCCGAGGCGCCGTACGCGATCGGGCTCGTCGGCCGCGACGCGCTGCGCGCTGCCGGGCCGCTGGTCAACTTGAGCGAGGTGATGGCGCGGGTGCCGGGGCTGGTGGTCAACAACCGCTGGAACTTCGCGCAGGACCTGCAGATCAGCTCGCGCGGCTTCGGCGCGCGTGCCGGGTTCGGCGTGCGCGGCCTCAGGCTGTACTCCGACGGCATCCCGGCCACAGGCCCCGACGGCCAGGGCCAGGTGACGCACTTCGACCTCGCCGGTGCCGAGCGGGTCGAGGTTCTTCGCGGGCCGTACTCGGTGCTCTACGGCAACGCATCGGGCGGCGTGATCGCGCTCGTGCCGGCCGAGGTGCGCGGCCGCGAGGCCGAGGGCGCGCTCGACCTCGGCAGCTTCGGGCTGCGCCAGCTGCGCGCCGGGCTCGCGATGCCGCTCGGCGAAGGTCTCTCGCTTCGGGCCGGCGCGTCGGCGCTCGAGGTCGAGGGCTTCCGCCCGCGCAGCGAGGCGCGGCGCGCGCTCGCGAATCTGCGGCTGGCCTGGCAACAGCGCGGCGACCGTGTCGTGCTGGTCGCCAACCACCTCGACCAGCCGGCGCAGGACCCGCTCGGCCTGACGCGCGAGCAGTTCGACGCCGACGCGCGGCAGACCACGCCGCAGGCGGCGCAGTTCGACACCCGCAAGACGGCGCGCCAGAGCCAGCTCGGCGCCAGCTGGCGCCACCGCTTCGACGACGGCGTGCTGCGCGAGTCGAACCTCGCGGTCTACGCCGGCACCCGCGCGGTGACGCAGTTCCTCGCGATTGCGCCGGCGACGCAGGCCAACGCGCGCCATGGCGGCGGCGTGATCGACTTCGAGCGCGACTTTGCCGGCGCCGAACTGCGGCTGCGCTTCGGCTGGGACGATGTCGAGCTGCAGCTCGGCGCCGCCGCCGACCGCCAGCAGGACGCGCGCCGCGGCTACGAGAACTTCACCGGCAGCGGCGCCGCGCAGCTGCTCGGCGTGGTCGGCCGGCTGCGGCGCGACGAGAGCAACGACGCCCGCTCCCGCGACCTCTTCGCGCAGGCCGAGTGGTCGCTGCCCGGCGGCGTGGTGGCCAGCGCCGGCCTGCGCAGCGGCAGCGTGCGGCTGTCGGCGCGCGACGCCTACCTCGCCAACGGCGATGACTCGGGCGCGCTCGACTTCGACTACACCAACCCGGTGCTCGGGCTTCGCTGGCCGATCGGCAGCGGGCTCAACCTGCACGCCAGCATCGCCCGCGGCTACGAGAGCCCGACCCTCGGCGAGCTGGCCTACCGCCCGAGCGGCGCCGGCGGCCTGAACGACGCCCTGAAGGCCCAGCGCAGCGGCCAGGCGGAGCTGGGCGCGAAGTGGCGCCGCGGCGCCTGGGCGGTGGACGCGGCGTGGTTCGAGGCGCGGGTGTTCGACGAGATCGGCGTTGCCACCAATGCCGGCGGCCGCTCGGCGTTCCAGAACGTCGGCCGCACGTTGCGGCGCGGGTTCGAGCTGTCGTCGGCGTGGAAGCCGGCCGGCGGCTGGCGCGCCGCCGTCGCGGCGACCTGGCTCGACGCCAGCTACCGCGACCGCTTCCTCACCTGCGCCGGCATCCCGTGCAACGCACCGACGGTGCCGGTGGCCGCGGGTAACCGCATCGCCGGCACCCAGCGCGCCACCGGCTTTGCCGAGCTGGCGTGGCGCAGCGCGGCGTTCGGCGAATGGGGGCTCGAGTGGCGCGGCGTCGCGCGCACCGCGGTCAACGACGTCAACAGCGACTTCGCCGCCGGCTACGCGCTCGTCCACCTGCGCTGGAGCCGCAGCTTCACGATCGGCGGCGGCACGCGTGCCGAGTGGCTGCTGCGGCTGGACAACGTCTTCGACCGCAAGCATGTCGGCAGCGTGATCGTCAACGAGGCCAACAACCGCTTTTTCGAGCCCGGCGCACCGCGCGCGGCGCTGCTGGCATTGCGCTGGGTGGGGGGCGTGTAGGCCGGCGCGTACGGTCAGCTGAACTCGATCTCGATTTTGCCGGCGCGGCGGCGCACCGGGCCGATGACGATCGTGACGTCGCGGCCGAGCTTGGCCACCAGCTCCAGCAACTTGGCCTCGCTGACGCCGCGGAACTGACCGCGGGTGATTCGCGAGACCTTGGACTGGTCGACGCCGAGCAATTCGGCCGCACCCTGCTGCGTGAGGCGGCGCGCCTTGATCGCGCGGGCGATCTCGGCCGCGAGTTGCGACTTGCGCTGCATCTCGGTGGCGTCGGCGTAACCCAGGTCGGCGTAGACATTTGTGCTGCCGGGTTCGATGGTGATGTCGACTTTCGTGCTCATCGGCGTGCCCCTTGTTCGACCTGCCAGGCTTCGAAGTCCTGCTTCGCGGCCCTGAGCCTGGCGCGGATAAGGTCGATGTCCACCTGGGGAGTCTTGATGCCGTGCTTCGACTTCTTCTGGAAGCAATGCAGCACGTATACCCACCCGGCGAACTTGACCGTGTAGACCGCCCGGTAGGTGTCGCCTCGGTGGTCCTCGATGACTTCCAGCACGCCGGCGGCACCGAAGCCTGTCAGCACCTTGGCGTCCTCGTGTTTGCCACCTGCCTGGGCTACATCGATGGCGTGCCCGAATGTGTCTTTGACCGCATCGGGCATGGCATCGAGATCGCGTTTGGCCGAACCCACCCACTTGAGCGGCTTGCGGTTCTGCGCTGACATCCGGGCCAGTATGTCTACTTGGGCATATTGGTGTCAACTCGAACGAGCAGGTCCGCAAGGCTCGCGCCGTTGACTCGGGAAAGTCCCGCCCCGTCGGGGCGCGCTTTCACTCGGCGCTGATGCGCTTGTGCAGGGGCCGGTGCGGGCGTCAGCGACTTCTACGCGTCTCGAGGCGCAGGTCGGTCCTTGGCATGGGCCTCGGAGTGGTTCCAAGTCTCGAGGTGCGTGAGAACTCAGCTCAGGTCAGGCCCGCTGGCACCCGCCGGGCTGCCGCCTTCGGTCTGCGGAAGCGCCACCACGGCAGCGCGCGCGTCAGCGACAGCACCTCGCCGGCGCGCGATGCCGCGTAGCCGGGCATGGTTGCCAGCAGCGCCGCCCAGCGCGGCTGCTGCAGCACGCGGCGCAGCGCCGCCACCGCCGGCTGCTCGAGCGACGCCGCGCGGCACACCAGGTGGTACTGCTCGGTGACCAGCGGCACGAAGTCGAGGCCGAAGCGCCGCGCCGCGGCCTCGATGCCGAGTGCGGCGTCGCCACCGCCGGCGGCCACCGCGGCAGCGGCGGCGAGGTGGCTGTGCTCGCTGCTCGCCTGAATCAACTGGGCGGCGGTCAGCCCGGCCTCGTCGAGCAGGTGCTCGGTGAGCAGCCAGGTGCCCGACCCGGGCTGTCGCGCGACGAAACGGGCGCCGCGGTGCACGACATCGGCCCAGCCGTGCAGCGCGAGCGGGTTGCCCGGCGCCACGATCAACCCCTGACTGCGCTGCATGCAGCCGATCAGCTTGTGGCGACCGGGCACGAGCAGCGGCTTCAGTGCGCGCGCGAAGCGGTTCTTCGTGTCGGCCAGCGGCGGCACGTGGAAGCCGGCCACCGTGCAGCGGCCTTCGGCCAGCGACCGCAGCGCGTCCAGGCTGCCGGCGAAGCGCAGCTCGAGGTGCAGCTTCTCCGCCGCCGCCATCTCCTGCAGCAACGGCAGCGCAAGGTCGTGGCTGGCGTGCACCGTCAGCGGCAGCTGGCTGCCGTCGAGTGCCTCGGCCAGCACACGCTGCAGCTCGGCGCGCAGCGCCTCGATGTGCGGCACCAGGCGCGAACGCGCGCGCGTCTCCGCCCACAGCAGCCGTTCGGCGAAGGGCGTCAGCTGCGCGCTCTGCCCCTGCACCCAGCCGACCAGTGGCTCGCCGAGCGTGGCCTCCCAGTGCTTCAGCGCCCCCCAGACATGGCGGTACGAGGCACCGAGCGCGGCCGCGGCGTGGCGGATCGAGCCCTGCTCGTGCACTGCGCGCAGCAGCTCGAAGAGCGGGTTGTGCACCTCGGCGCCCGGCTGGTTGCCGTCGCCGAAGCGGTACTGCAGGTGGACACCGCGGGCCTTCATCGGCGGCGATTGTCGCGCTGCCGGTGATCGAGCCTAAAGGTGCTGAAGACACACAACAAGTTGCCTTGAGCATGCAATTGGGGCAGCATCGAGCCGCCCCGCCGCCCCGCCGCCCGCGATGAACACTGCCACGCACGCCACCCTCTCGACCGCCGCCGCCTCCTCCTCCGAGGAGGCGATCGAGGCCATCCGCCGTTTCAACCGCTTCTACACCCGCCGCCTCGGCCTGCTCGACGAGGGCCTGCTCGCGGGCCGCTTCACGCTGCCGGAGGCGCGTGTGCTCTACGAGCTGGGCCGCCGCGACGACCTCACCGCCGCGATGCTGGCACGCGAGCTAACGCTCGATGCGGGATATCTCAGCCGGCTGCTCGACCGGCTGGCGCGGCGGCGGCTGGTCGGCCGGGTCGTGTCGCCGGCCGACGCGCGGGCGCGGCTGCTGCGTCTGACACGCAGCGGCCGCGCCGCGCACGAAGCACTCGACCAGGCATCGCGTGAGCAGCTGCGCTCCCAGACCGCTCACCTCGGCGACGACGGCATGCGCTCGCTGCTGGCGGCACTGGCCACCACGCAGCGCCTGCTCGAGCCGCAGGCGGCAGCGGCGAACGCGGCGCCGTTCATCCTGCGCGACCCGCAGGTCGGCGACCTGGGCTTTGTCGTCCACCGCCAGGCGGTGCTGTACGCCGAGGAGTACGGTTGGGACGCCAGCTTCGAGGCGCTGCTGGCCGAGATCGTCGCGCGCTTCGTCCGCGAGTTCGACCCGCGCCGCGAACGCTGCTGGATTGCCGAGCGCGAGCACCGCATCGTCGGCTCGGTGTTCCTGGTGCGCGAGTCCGACGAGGTCGGCAAGCTGCGCATGCTGTACGTCGAGCCCGCGGCGCGCGGCCTCGGCGTCGGCCGCCGCCTCACCGACGAATGCATCCGCACCGCGCGGCGTGTCGGCTACCGCAAGCTGGTGCTGTGGACAAACGATGTGCTGGTGTCCGCCCGCCGCATCTACCAGGCCGCCGGCTTCGCGCTCGTGAAGGAGGAGCGGCACCACTCCTTCGGCAAGGACCTCGTGGGGCAGAACTGGGAGCTGGTGCTGTAGCGCCGGGCCTCAGCCGCCTTTGGCACGTGGCGGCCGCAGCGCCCGCCGCACGATCGGCCGCTGCGGCTTTCTGCGCGCGACCTCGACGAAACCGGCGCGGTCGAACATCGACTTCGCGCCGAACCACATGTTCTCGTCGTCGCCGCGGGTCTCGCGGTCGACCGGGTAGGCCTCGACCAGCCGCGCCCCCTGCTGCCGGGCCCATGCGACGGCGCCGTCGAGCAGCGAGCGAGCGACGCCGCGGCCGCGAAACTCGGAAGGCACGACGAAGCAGACGATCGACCACACCGGTTGTTCGTCCACCGGCTTGATCACCGGCGACTTCGCGAGCTTGGCGAACTGGTCTCGCGGAGCCAGCGTCACCCAGCCGACCGGCGTCTCGCCGTCATAGGCCAGCAGCCCCGGCGGCGGCCCGGCGTCGACCAGCGCCTTCAGCGCCGCGCGGTTGCGCCGGGCGGCGGTGGTACCTGCCTGCAGTGGCGGCTGCCTCCCGCTCAGCCGGTAGTACATGCACCAGCAGCCGCGCGCCACCGAGCAGCCGCGGGCGCCGAACACCGCCTCGAGGTCCGGCCAGCGCTCCGGGGTCAGCGGTTCGATGCGCAGCTTCATCGGGCGATTGTGCGCGGCGCGTTCACATCGTCAGTCGTTCGCGTTGGGAAAGAAGAGCTGCTCGCCACCGATCTTGAACGAGGCGATCGCCGCCTGACCGGTGCGCGACACCACCCAGTCGGCAAAGGCCTGCGCGAGCGCCGCCTTCACGTGCAGGTGGCGGGCGGGGTTGACCACCATCACGCCGTACGGGTTGAGCAGGGTCTTGTCCCCTTCGACGAGCACGACGAGCTCGCCGCGGTTCTTGAACGAGAGCCAGGTGCCGCGGTCGGTGAGCACGTAGGCGTTGCTCGACGAGCCGATGTTCAGCGCCGGGCCCATGCCGCAGCCGCACTCCTTGTAGCCCGCCGGTCTGGCCCCGGCGAGGTCGATGCCGGCCGCCTTCCACAGCCGCAGCTCGGCGGCGTGGGTGCCGCTCTTGTCACCTCGCGAGACGAAACTCGCGCCGGCGGCGGCGATCTTCTTCAGCGCCGCCGCGACATCCTTCCCGCGCACTTTCGCAGGGTCGGACGCGGGGCCGACGACCACGAAGTCGTTGACCATCACGTTGCGCCGCGAGGTCGCGAAACCCTCGGCAACGAACTTCTCCTCGGCCGCGGTGTCGTGCACGAACACGAGGTCGGCGTCGCCGCGGCGCGCGGTGTCCAGTGCCTGGCCGCTGCCGACCGCGACCACGCGCACGTCGATGCCGCTGGCGGCCTTGAAGGCCGGCAGCAGGTGCTGGAACAGGCCGGACTGCTCGGTCGACGTCGTCGACGCCATCACGATGAACCGCTCCTGCGCGAAGGCGCCAGCACCGGCAGCGCAAAGCCACAACGCGATCAGGCCGCGGCGCGTGAGGGACTTCAAGGCGCTCCCGGCGCCGGCCCGTCCGCCGTGAAGGACGAACTTGCCCGGACGGGCCGGATCAGTTCGTGAGCCAAGGGTTCTCCCCTCTCAAGAAGGCCGCCGCCGCGGGCGGCAGCGGCCCGTAGAAGAAGTCGTGTGCCGGGGCCTGGGCCACGAGGTGCCCGCCCTCGAGGTACGCGACGCGCGTGGCCAGCCGCTTGGCCTGGCCGAGGTTGTGGGTGCTCATCACGACGGTGGTGCCGTCGCGCCCGAAGTCGTCGATCAGCGACTCGACCTCGCGCTTGGCGCCGGGGTCGAGGCTTGCGGTCGGCTCGTCGAGCAGCAGGATGTCGGGCTGGCGCGCCCAGGCCCGTGCCAGCGCGAGCCGCTGTTGCTGGCCGCCGCTGAGCGTGCGCGCCGCGCGGTCGGCCAACGGCGCGAGCCCGGCGCGCTCCAGCGCCCGGCTGCAGCGCCGCGCGCGATCGGCACGCGGCACGCCGGCCAGCCACAGTGCGATCAACAGGTTGCGCCGCACCGAAAGCTCGATCAGGAAGGGGCGCTGGAACAGCATCGCGATGCGCGGCGGGCGGCCCTCCGGATGCAGCGGCACCACCTCTCGCGTGCCGGCGGCGAGCGGCACGAGGCCGTTCAGTGTGCGCAGCAGCGTCGTCTTTCCGGAGCCGTTGGCGCCGATCAGTGCCAGCCGCTCGCCGCGGTGCAGCGTGAGATCGACGCCCCGCAACGCGTCGACATGGCCGAAGCGCACCGTCGCGCCGCGCAGCGTGACCAGCGCCGGCGCCGCGGTGGCCGCCACCGGCGGCGCAGCCGCGAAGCCGTCAGGCGAGGGCTTCATGCAGGCCCTGGCCGCGCCGCGGCACCCAGGAGATCGCAGCGTGAATCAGCCCGACCACGCCCAGCAGCACGAAGCCGAGCGCCAGCGCGAGCGGCAGGTCGCCCTTGCTCGTCTCGAGCGCGATCGCGGTCGTCATCACGCGTGTGACGCCGGCAATGTTGCCGCCGACGATCATCACCGCGCCCACCTCCGACACCGCACGACCGAAGGCGGTGAGCAGCACGGTGACGAGCGCGAATCGCATGTGCAGGAGCATCAGCAGCCCGCTCGCCATCGGCCCGGCGCCGAGCGAGCGCAGCTGGTCGCCGCCCTCGGCCATCGCCTGCAGCACCAGGCGCCGCGACAGCGCGGCGACCAGCGGCACGACGAGGATGCTCTGCGCGACCACCATCGCTGTCGGCGTGAACAGGATGCCGAGGCTGCCGAGTGGCCCCGATCGCGACAGCAGCAGGTACACCGCGAGCCCCACCACCACCGAGGGCAGCGCGAGCAGTGTGTTGGCCAGCCACACCAGCAGCCGCTGCCCCGGGAACCGCGCCACCGCGAGCCAAGCCCCGGCGAGCAGGCCGAGGGCTGCACCGACCGCGGTGGCGGTGAGGCTGACGCGCAGCGACAGCGCGACGATGCCGAGCAACTGCGCATCGGCCTGGCCGATCAGCGTGAGCGCGAGCGAGAGGCTTTCGGCCATGGCAGGGACTTGCGGACCTCCGCGCCTGCCGAAGGGGCGCGGCGGCCGGCGATTCTCGGCGGCGGCGTGCCAGCGCGCGATATGTCGGCCGCTGCATAGGCCCTCGGGAGCGCGCGAGAATCGCCCGCGCCCCGTCGAACCGGGCGGCCGACCCACCCACCTCGAGCACGAGCCCAAGACCGATGTCCTCTCCCGGCCCGTCCCCGCTTGCCGCGGGCGAGAAGCAGCTCGCCGTGGCCGACGCGCGTGCGGCGATCGCGGCCGCGATCGCCGGTACACCGGTACCCGCGGCCGAGGCCGTGGCGTTGCGCGACGCGACCGGTCGTGTGCTTGCCGACGACCTGGTGTCGCCGATCGACGTTCCGGCACACGACAACTCGGCGATGGACGGCTTCGCCTTCGCCGGGGCTGCGCTGCGCGCCGATGCACCGACCACGCTGCCGGTGTGCGGAACGGTCTACGCCGGCCGGCCCTACGCCGGCACGGTGCGCGCCGGGGACTGTGTTCGCATCATGACTGGCGCGGTGATGCCCGCGGGCACCGACACCGTGGTGCCGCACGAACTTGCGCGGGCCGATGGCGGGCAGGTCGTGATCGACCCCGGCGTGATGCGCTCCGGCGAGAACCGGCGCCGCCGCGGTGAGGATCTGGCTCGCGGCGGCGTCGCGCTGCAGGCCGGACGGGTGCTGCGGCCGGCCGACCTCGGGCTCGCGGCCTCGCTCGGGTGCACCTCGCTGCGGGTGCGGCGGCGGTTGAAGGTGGCGCTGTTCTCCACCGGCGACGAGGTGCGAAGCCCGGGTGAGCCGTTGCCCGGGGGTTGCATCTACGACAGCAACCGCTTCGCGCTCGCCGCCGCGCTGCAGCGCCTGGGTTGCGAGGTGGTCGACCTCGGCCTGGTCGGCGACGACCCGGCGGCGCTGCGCGCGACGCTCGCGCGGGCGGTGACCGAGGCCGACGCCGTGGTCACCAGCGGCGGCGTCAGCATGGGCGACGCCGATCACACGCGCGAGCTGCTCGCCGAGATGGGCGAGGTGGCGTTCTGGAAGGTGGCGATGCGGCCGGGGCGGCCCTTCGCCTTCGGGCCGCTGCGCGGCGACGGCGGCCGTTCGACGTGGCTGTTTGCGCTGCCCGGTAATCCGGTGGCGGCGCTGGTCACGTTCTACGCCTTCGCGCGCGAGGCCCTGCTGGTGCTGGCCGGCGCGCGGCCGCTGCCGCTTCCGGTGCTGAGGGCGCGCTGCACGCAGGCGATCCGCAAACGGCCCGGCCGGACCGAGTTCCAGCGTGCGATTGTCGAACCCGGTGCCGACGGGCGCTGGCAGGCGAGGCTCACCGGCTCACAGGGGGCGGGCGTGCTGCGCAGCCTGTCGGAGGCGAACGCGTTGGTCGTGCTCGGCCACGAGCAGGGCTCGGTGGCGGCGGGCGACGAGGTCGACCTCTGGTTGTTCGACGGGCTCGTGTAGGCGCGCGTGGCCGCACGGGCGCCGCGCGTCCGCCCGCCCCGGGGACCTACTTGCGCTTGCGCGCGCCGGCAGCCGCCGCGGCCGCGAGGCCGACGAGCAACCAGGTACCGGGCTCGGGCACGTTGTTCGGCGGCGGGTCGTTCGGCCCCCCGGGGATGCCGCCTGGGGCGTCCTGGGCTGCGGCCAGCAGCGGGGCGGCGAGGATGAGGGCCGCGAGGCAGCGGCGAATCGTGGTCTTGCGGCTCATGGGCTCTGTCGTGGATCAATCGGCGGCGCCGAGCATAGGTGGCGCCCCGGCGCGGCCGCGGTGAACTTCCGCACGAACCGCGGCCGCGGCCGCGCCCCCCACCGGCCTGCGGGCCGCGCGAACACGGGGTCGGCACCCCTCGAGCCGGGGGTGCCGGAGGAGATGGTCAGCCCCAGAGCCCGCCGTAAGCGTCGACGACGAAGTCGCCGCTGGCCACCGCGCCGATGCCCACCAGCAGCAGCGCCATGTCGGCCGCGGGGTCGTAGTGGCCGTTGCCGTCGGCGTCGATGAAGACGCGGGTGCTGGTGCCGCCGGTCACCGCCACCGCCTGCGCGACCACCGGGCGCCAGACGCCGCCATCGATGAACAGGTTCTCGGTGGCGATGCCGAAGTTGTAGGTGGTGGGGCCGGCGGGCACCCGCACGAGCCCGGTCTCGACGGCGTCGACGATGTTGTTGTGGTCGGTGTCGAAGTCGACGCCGTTGAAGGCGAGCTGGCTCTCGAAGCGCGGGATTCGCAGGAAGCTCAGGTCGATCTTGTCCGATCCGGTGCGGAAGTGGACGATCTGGTCGAGCGCCGCGGCGTTGCTGTGCGACACCGCGCCATAGACGATGGTGACGTCGACGAGGTCGGTCGGTGCGACGTTCAGCGCCGCGACCGAGAGGCCGGCCGAGGCGTCGATGACGTCGGCGCCGTCGCTCGCCGCCACCCGCAGGACGAGGTCGGCCTCGCTCAGCGTGACGCCGAGGGTGTCGATGGCGTAGTTGTCGAAGTCGGCCACGGTGCCGGCCGAGGCGGCGTCGCGCGGGATGTCGACCGTCGTCGCACCCGGTGCGAAGCCGGCTGCCAGCGGCACCGCCGAGTTCAGCGGCACCGCCACCGTGGCCGGCACGCCGCCGTTCACGCGCACGGCGTCGAAGTGGTCGCCGATCAGGAACACCAGCTTGTCGGTGCCGGGAACGAAGTCGACGAGGGTGTCGCGTGCGTTGACGACGTTGAACTCGTTGTTGGCGAACTCGCCTCCCGATTGCTGGCCGCCGGCGATCGTGCCGCCGGGCGATTCGCCCTCGGCGCGGTAGAGGAAGAAGTCGGCGCCGCCGCCACCGGTCAGCCGGTCGCCGCGCTGGCCGGCGCCGAAGTCGACGTTGGCGCCGTTGCCGTGGCCGCGGCCACCGATGATGAGGTCGGCGGCGTTGCCGCCGGTCAGCGTGTTGCGGCCGTCGTTGCCGAGCAGGTGCACCGGGTCGGCATCGCCGGCGTTGCTCGCGCCCTCGAAGCTGCTGACCAGCGTGACGAAGCCGCGCGGCGCCACCACCGCCGGGCTGCCCGCCGGCACGTACTGGCCGAACACACTTTCGGTGACGCGCCCGGCGACGAGGTCGACAACGTGGAAGTCGGGGTCGACCTGCGACGTCGTCGGCTGCAGCGGATGGGCACGGACGACCGCGTTGCGAGCCAGCGCGGCCACGTTCACCTCGTCGAAGTTGGACAGCGTGCCGACGATCGTCAGCAGGTGGTTGTTGCGGTCGTTGCCGAGCATCTGCTCGATGGTGTCGGCGCCGACGGTGTGACTCTGCACCAGCGCCGCGGTGGCGGCGTCGACGGTGCCGACCAGCGCGGTGATCGGGAACGCGATGCCGCGGTAGTCGACGCGGTTGGCGCCGCCGTCCAGCTGCATCCGGTGCGGCTGGCCGAAATCGGCGGTGTTCAGCATCACCGTCTCGGCGAGCCCGCTGCCCTGCAGGTTGCTCCACGCCGCGGCGGCCATCGCGCCGGCGCCGGTGCGGTCGACGAAGAGGGCGAGCACGCTGCCGTCGGCGGTTCGCACCTCGGTGCCGCGTGTCAGGCCGGCGGGGGTGGTGGCACCTTCACCGCCGTTGGGCTCGGGCACCTCGGTGTCGCCGGCGCGCCTCGCGAACTCGATCGTCAGCGGCACCGTCGCCGCGGTGAGGTCGATCCAGTTCTGCCCGGCACCACCGCCGGAACCGCCGAAATAACGCTCGACGTGGGTGGCCATGTCGATGCGGCCGTTGCCGGCCCCCGGCGTGCCGACGAAGACGCGGTCGCTCGCCCCGTCCGCGGTGGCCACCGCAACGGTGACGATGCCACTCTCGGCGTGGTAGTCGAGCGCATCGCCGCTGCCGCCGGCAAGGTCGAAGCGGTACAGCGCCTGGTCGGCCCACTGCACCGGGGTCGGCGTGATGCCGCTCTGCGCCGCGGTGCTGCGGTCGAAGTGCGTGCGCACCGGCGTCGCCGCGGCCGCGAAGCCACCGGCGCCCACCGCCTGCATCGCGGCGCGCGCGGGCAGGATCAGCCGGTCGTCACCGGCGCTGCCGGTCACGCGTTCGATCTCGCGCAGGCCGGTCACGGTGACAATCTCGCTGCCGAGCAGGGCCGCCTCGGTGGTGATGCCACCGGCGTCGAGCGTGTTGAGGTCGATCTGCAGCACCGTGGTCGGCGAGCGTGCGCCGCCGAGCGAGCGCCCGACCGCCAGTGCGGCGCCGTAGTTCACGGTCGCCGCCGCCAGCGCGGCGAGGTTCAGCGTGTCGTCGTGGCGGTTGCTGGTGGCGGCGAGCGAGAGGTCGAGCTGCTCGACGCCGACGAAGGTGTAGGCCGCCGTCTTGCCGTAGAGCGCACCGCCCTCGAGGGCGGCCGCCATCGCGCCTGCGCCGTTGACGGCGAGCGCGATCGTCGGGCGCAGCGGCGCGTCGACGGCGTTGGCGACGCCGTTGCGGTCGATGTCGCTGTGGTCGATGGTCACGCGGTCGGCACCTTCGCGCAGGTAGCCGGCGCGGGTGTTGTCCTGCTGGCCGCCGAGGTCGATCGTCGCCGTCGGTCGCAGCTGCTGCTGCGTCAGCGTCACGATCTCGTTGGCGGCGCCGGTCTTCAGGTCGTCGACGCCGAACACCGGTGCCACCACGGTGCGCTCGCTGTCCTGCAGGATCCCGTCTTGGTTGGCGTCGACACGGTAGAAGGTGTTGGGCACCAGGCCGAGGAAGACCACCAGCGCCTCGTCGGGCATCGGGTCGCTGCCAACGGCGGCGGCGATCTGGTCGGACAGCGCGCGCAGGTCGAGCAGCGTCGTGCCGCTGCCGGTGCCGGTGCCCGTGCCACCGCCGGTGCCGGGGTCACCACCCCCGGTGCCGGTCCCCGGTCCCGTTCCCGTTCCCGTGCCGGTACCCGTTCCGGTGCCGGTCCCGGTCCCTGTTCCAGGGTTGGTGGTGGCAATCCAGCCGGCATAGTGCCCGCTCTCGGCCGCCGGCCGCAGGTAGGTGTCCTGGTCGCCCGGGGCCACCAGCGCCTGCGTGACGTCGGCGACGAAAGCGGTCGCCCAGGTGCCCCACACGGGGTCGAGCGAGAGGCCGCCGAAGAGGTCGATCACATCGACCAGCACCGCTCCACGCTCGGTGGCGGGCGCGCTGCGAAGCAGCTGTTCGAGCCCGCCGATCGCCAGCGCGCGCTGCGCCCCGCCGATGCCGAGGTTGTCGACGACGCGCATTGCCACTTCGGCCGGCGTCAGCGTCGCGAGGTCGTTGGCATAGACGGCGTTGATCACGCCGCGGATGCCGGTGCCGGAGGCCAGCGTCTGCACCAGCGCCAGCGACGGACTGCCGAGCTTGACGCCGTAGATCGCGAGCGCGAGTTGCGCGATCTGCGCCTGGGTGGGTGCGAAGTTGTCGGCCATGGCTGTTTATCCCTTGCGGTCTCACAAGTTGGTCCGGCACCGCCGGCCAACCCGAACCCCCTGGCGGGTGGGCCGGGCGGGCCCAGCCCCGGGGGCACTCTCTTGGCTCCACCACCCTCGAACGCATGATACGGAGCGCGGATGACCGGCGAACCCCTCGTTCGTGGTCCGGACCGGCAGACAGGTCAAGGCCCGCACCGTCGCCGGTGCGGGCCTCGGTGCTTCGGCGCTTCAGCCGTTGGTCGTCGACCGTACCTCGGCCAGCGAGGTCACGCCGGCCAGCACTTTCTCCAGCCCGTCCTGGCGCAGCGTGCGCATGCCCTCGGCGACGGCGGTTCGCTGCAGTTCGGCGACGCGGCCGCCGGTGGTGATCAGCTTTCGCAGCTCGGGCGAGATGCTCATCAGCTCGTGCACGCCGGCGCGCCCGCGGTAGCCGGACTGGTCGCAGCCCGGGCAGCCCGGTGCATGCACGAAGTGCAGCTTGCCGTCGCGGGCGAAGCGCTGCTTCCAGCCGGCGAGCACCTCGTCCTTGCCCGGCGCGCCTTCGACATCGCGGAACGGCGTCATGTAGTCGGTGAGCAGCTCGTCCACCTCGTCGGGCAGAGCCTCGCGCGGCGCGGCGCAGCTGCCGCACCAGCGGCGCACCAGGCGCTGCGCCAGCACCGCGAGCAGCGCATCGGCGAAGTTGAATGGGTCCATGCCCATGTCGAGCAGCCGTGTCACGGTCTCCGGCGCGCTGTTGGTGTGCAGCGTCGACAGCACGAGGTGGCCGGTCAGCGAGGCCTCGATCGCCATCTGCGCCGTCTCCTGATCACGGATCTCGCCGACCATGATCACGTCGGGGTCGGCGCGCAGGAAGGCGCGCAGCGCGCGTGCGAAGGTGAGCTCGATCTTCGGGTTGACCTGCACCTGGCGCAGCCCGGCCTGCGTGATCTCGATCGGGTCCTCGGCGGTCCAGATCTTGCGCTCCGGCGTGTTGATCGAGCCGATTGCCGAGTGCAGCGTCGTCGTCTTGCCCGAGCCGGTGGGACCAACACAAAGGAACATGCCGTACGGGCGCTCGACCGCGGCCTTCAGCCGCTTCTCGTTGACCGGGCTCAGGCCCAGCTTCTCCACCGGCAGCGGCCTGGCCGATGCCAGCAGCCGCATCACCGCGTCCTCGAGGTTGTTGTTGGTGGGGATCGTCGCCACCCGCAGCTCGAGCCGCTGCCCCTGAACGAACTTGCCGAAGTTGATCTTGCCGTCCTGCGGCTTGCGGCGCTCGGAGATGTCGAGGTCGCACATGATCTTGATTCGTGCGATCAGCGCGCTGCGGTAGCTCGGCGGCAGCTCGAGGTAGGGGCGCATCACGCCGTCCTTGCGGAAGCGCACCTTGACCTTGTCCTTGCCCGGCTGGCATTCGATGTGGATGTCCGAGACGCCCTGGTTCTGCGCCTCGAGGATCATCGTGTTGATCATCCGCACCAGCGAGTTGTCCGACTGTTCGATCGGCTTTTCGTCGTCGCCACCGCTCGCGCCGCCGTGGTCGCCCTCCTGCTCGAGCGTCGCGAGCAGCTTGCCCGAGTCTTCGGGCGCGAAGTCGAGCGCGCCGCCGGGGTCGATGCCCTTGGGCAGCATGACCTCGACGCCGAGCTTCTCGTAGGCCTTGTCGACCGCGCCGGTGATGGCCTTCGCACGGGCCAGCACCGGGATCACCTTGCACTGCGTCGCGAACTCGAGCTCGTCGATCGCGCTGCGTTGCGTCGGGTCCTCGAGCGCGACGATGACGCGGCCGCCGCGAACCATCAGCGGCAGCGCCGGCAGCCGTGCGGAGATGCCGTATGGAACCTTCTGCAGCGCTTCCAGTTCGGCAGGGAAGTTTGCGACGTCAACCAGCGGGTAGCCCATCTTGCGCGCGAGCGCGGTCTGCAGGTCCTGGCGGGTGATCTTGCCGCTGCGCACCAGCAGCTCGCCCAGCGGCACGCTGCGGTCGCGCTGCTGTTCGGCGAGTGCCGCCTCGAGCTGCGTCTCGGTGATGAAGCCGAGCGCGGTCAGCGCCTGGCCGATGCGCACCATCGGCATCCGCGCCTGCTCCTCGATCGCGCGCTCGAGCTCAGGCGGGGTGATCAGCTGGCGGACGATCAGCATCTCGCCGAGCTTCTGGTTTCGCAGCAGCTGCTGCTGCTCGAGCGCCTCGTCCACCTGCGCGGCGGTGGTCACCTGCTGTTCGATCAGCGCCTCGCCGAGGCGCACGCCGATCTCGAAGCTCTCGAAGGCCACCCTCGGCACGAAGACGCGGCTGACCGCCCCCTCCTCGTCGAGAGGCTCGAAGAGGAAGATGCCGTAGTCGGCCTCCTCGTACGACAGCGTGCGGCCTTCGATCTTCTGCGTGCCGACGCGGATGCAGTAGGGCTGGCTGCGCTTCTCGGTCAGCGGCAGCGGCACGGTGTCGGTGGGGTCGATCGGGTTGGCTTCGAGCGGCGCCACCAGGCGCAGGCGGCGGAACTGCGAGAAGCGCAGCGGCATGGGCGCCCGTGCCGAGGCCACCAGCACATGGGCGATGCCCTGCTCGGGCGAGAAGTGCATCAGCCGCCCCTGGGTGACGACGCCGTTGGTCCCCTCCACCTCGCACAGCAGCGGCGCGCTGGCGCGGGCCGGGGCCGGGTAGCAGGGCAGCGAGGGGGTCGGCCAGGCAAAGCCGCCGGAGCTGGCCGCAGCCTTCACGACGCCCGCCGGCGCGGCCGCCACCGGCGCACGGGGCCGCTTCGGCGCCAGCCGGTCGCCCTCGAGGGGCACCAGGGTCAACGGGGGGTCCGACATGTCCGACATGGGCGGTTCCTTCTACGCACGGCCAGCCTCCCCGGGCCGCAGGCGGTCCAGAGGGGGCCTTTCGATCGTAGGAAGCCGCCCCGCGGTGCGGTCGGCGGAACAGGCGGGGGAAGGGCGGGCTGTTTACAGCCGCCGCATCTGCTGCGGCAGGAAGCTGACGATCTCGGGCACCAGGTAGATCAGCCCCACCGCCAGCACCATCAGCAGGAAGAACGGCATCGTCACCCGCGCGATCCAGCCGATCTCGCGCTTCGTCATGCCCTGCAGCACGAAGAGGTTGAAGCCCACCGGCGGCGTGATCTGCGCCATCTCGACCACCAGCACGACGAAGATGCCGAACCACAGCGGGTCGATGCCCGCCTTCTGGATCGTCGGCAGGATCACGCCCATCGTCAGCACCACCATCGAGATGCCGTCGAGGAAGCAGCCGAGCACGATGAAGAACAGCATCAGCGCCGCCAGCAGCTCGACCCGGCTCAGGCCCAGCCCGGCGATCCACTCCGCCAGGTGGCGCGGCAGCCCGATGTAGCCCATCGCCAGCGTCAGAAATGCGGCACCGGAGAGGATCAGCGCGATCATGCAGTACAGCCGTGTGCCGCCGAGCAGGCTGTCCCTGAAGGTCCGCCAGGTCAGCGAGCCCTGCACGGCGGAGATCACGAGCGCGCCGACGACGCCCACCGCCGCCGCCTCGGTGGCGGTGGCCACGCCGCTGTAGATGCTGCCGAGCACCGCCGCGATCAGCAGCAGCACCGGGATCAGGTGGCGCGATTCGCGCAGCTTGTCGGCCAGCGGCAGCGGCGGGTCGCGCGGCGGCACCTCGTGCCGGTGGGTCCAGGCCCAGAGCATCAGGTAGCCCGAGAACAGCGCCGCCAGCAGGATGCCCGGCAGCACGCCGGCGATGAACAGCTGCGCGATCGAGACCTCGGCGGTGACGCCGTAGACGATCATGATGATCGACGGCGGAATCAGCAGCCCGAGCGTGCCGGCACCGGCGAGCGAGCCGATCGCGATGCCGTCGGGGTAGCCACGGCGCGCCAGCTCGGGCAGGCTCATCTTGCCGATCGTCGCGCAGGTGGCCGCGCTCGAGCCCGAGACCGCAGCGAAGATCGCGCAGCCGGCGACGTTGACATGCAGCAGCCGCCCGGGCAGCGACTGCATCCACGGCGCGAGGCCGCGGAACATGTCCTGGCTGAGCCGGGTGCGGAAGAGGATCTCGCCCATCCACACGAACAGCGGCAGCGCGGTCAGCGTCCAGCTGCTGGCGCTGCCCCAGATCGTCACCGCCATCGCGTCGCCGGCCGGCCGCGAGCTGAACAGCTGCATGCCGATCCAGGCCACGCCGGTGAGCGTGAGCCCGATCCAGACGCCGCTGCCGAGGATCAGGAACAGCGACGCGACGAGCAGCGCGGTGATGCCGAGGTCGGACATGCGGCGGCGCCAGCTATTCGTTGCGGGCGGCTGGGTCGCCCGCCGCGGCGCCGCCCCGCCGGCCGCGCAGCTCGAGCACCAGCTCGTCGACAAAGGCGATGGTCAGGATCACCGTGCCGGCGGCCATGCCGATCTGCGGGATCCACAGCGGTGTGGCGTCGTTCGACGTGGAGATGTCGTTGAGCTTGTACGACACCCACGACAGACGACAGGCGTACACCGCCGACAGCAGCGCGAGCAGCGTCGCCGCGGACAGCGCCCAGATCTCGAAGGCGCGGCGGACACGCCCGTGCAGCGCAGCGAGCAGCAGCGTGACGCGGATGTGCTCGCCCCGCTTCAGCGTGTGCGCCAGCGCCAGGAAGCCGGCGGCGGCCATCAGGTAGCCGGCGTAGGCGTCGGTGCCGGGCACGTGGAAGTGCAGCTGCCGGCCGAGGATCGACAGCAGCACCATCACCAGCAGACCCACCATGAACAGCGCGGCCAGGGCGGCCGCGCCGTCGTACAGCGCGTCGAGGGCGCGGCGCACCGGGGTGACCGCGGCCTACTTGTTGAAGGCGTCGATCAGCTGCTTGCCTTCGGGGCCGGCCTTGTCGAGCCACTCCTTCAGCAGCGTGTCGCCGACCTTCTTCATGTCGGCCTTCAGCTGCGCCGGCGGCGGCAGGATCTGCATGCCGCCGCCCTTGAGCTTGTCGAGCGTCTCGCCGTTGGCCCGCTTGCTGCTGGCCCAGCCGCGGGTCTCGGCGTCGGCGGCGGCTTTCAGCACCGCCTGCTTGGTCGCCGCGTCGAGCGCGTCGAAGGCGGCCTTGTTGACGATCACCGCGTTCTTCGGCAGCCAGGCCTGGGTGTCGTACCAGTACTTGACATGCTCGTGCAGCTTGGCGTCCCAGCCGGTGGATCCGCTGCTCATCATGCTCTCGGCGACACCGGTGGCGAAGGCCTGGCTGACCTCGGCCGCCTGCACGGTGACCGGCTGCGCGCCCACCAGCTCGGCGATGCGGCTGGTGGCCGGGCTGTAGGCGCGCCACTTGATGCCCTTGAGGTCGGCCGCCGAGTTCAGTGGCTTCTTCGAGTAGATGCCTTGCGGCGGCCAGGGCACCGCGTACAGCACCATCATCCCCTGCTCGCCGAGCTTCTTGTCGAGCATCGGCTTCTGGATCTTCCACAGCTTGGCGGCGGCGTCGTAGCTGTCGGCGAGGAAGGGCAGCCCGTCGGCGCCGAAGATCTGCCACTCGTTCTGGAAGTTGACGAGCAGGATCTCGCCGATCTGCGCCTGCCCGCCCTGCACCGCGCGCTTGATCTCCGGGGCCTTGAACAACGATGCCCCGGGGTGCACGGTGATCTTGAGCTTGCCGCCGCTGGCCTTGTCGACGTCGCCGGCGAACTGCACCAGGTTCTCGGTGTGGAAGTTGGTGGCCGGGTAGGCGGCGGGCAGATCCCACTTGGTCTGCGCCTGCGCGGCGGCGGTCATGGCGAGCGCGGCGGCGGCGCCGAGCAACGGACGGATCAATCGCATGGGGAGCGCTCCTGGCTGTTTTGGGTGACAGGGCGGCTAGCATAGGGCGTGCCCGCCCCGTGGCCGACCCGGGGCTTCCCCGGGGCCTCGACGACAGGCCGCGCCACCGCAGGACCCGCCATGCCGATGCTCGGCATCCTGATGCTCGAGACCCGCTTCCCGCGCCTGCCTGGCGACATCGGGCATCCGGCGACCTTCGACTTCCCGGTGCGGCGGCGGGTCGTCGGCGGCGCGACCCCGGCGGCGGTGGTTCGCGGCGCGGCCGCCGGCGTGATCGACCCCTTCGTCGACGCCGGTTGTGCGCTGGTCGCCGAAGGCGCCTCGGCAATCGCCACCAGCTGCGGCTTTCTCGCCCGTTGGCAGCGTGAGCTGCAGGCGGCGCTGCCGGTGCCGGTGTGGAGCTCGAGCCTGCTGCTGCTGGCCGACGAGCTGCGGTCTGCGTGCTGCGGCGTCATCACGATCGAGGCGGCGTCGCTGACCGCGGCGCACTTCGAGGTCGCCGGCGCCGACCCGGCGACGCCGGTCGAAGGCATCACCCCCGGCTCGCCACTGCACCGCACGCTGCTCGAGGACCGCGAACAGCTCGATTTCGCCGATGCCCGGGCGCAGGTACTCGCAGCCGCGGCACGGCTGCTCGCGCGCCACCCGGAGGTGGACACGCTGGTGCTCGAATGCACCAACCTGCCGCCCTATGCCCGGGCGCTGCGCGATGCCACCGGGCTGCCGGTGCACGATGTGACGACGATGCTGCGCGAGCGCTTTGCCCGCCTCGCTGCGGCTGCGGCGAGGTGACGTGAACCTGCGCTTTGTCGAGGCCTTCTACTGGGCGGTGCTGCTGAAGAGCGTGACGCGGGCGGCCGAGAAGCTGCACGTCACGCAGTCGGCGCTGTCGAGCCGCATCGCGTCGCTCGAAAGCGAGCTCGGCGTGCTGCTGCTCGACCGCCGCGACAAGCAGTTCCGCCTGACGACTGCCGGCGTCCGCTTCCACCGCCACGCCGAGCGGCTGCTGCACCTGCAGCGCGACATCAAGGCCGAGTTCGGCCGCGGCGGCGAGCGGCCGGCGCTGCTGCGCATCGGCGTCATCGAATCGGTGCTGCACTCGTGGCTGGTCGATTGGGTGCAGGCGCTGCGCCGCGAGCAGCCCGCGCTCGAGCTCGAGCTGACGGTCGAGACGACGCCGGTGCTGCTGGACCACATGCGCCGTGGCGCCGCCGACCTCGTGCTCGCCGCGCTGCCAGCCGATGGCGACGGCGTGCACACGCGTGCGCTCGAGCCGATGCCGATGGTCTTCGCCGGCGGCAGCGTGCTGCCGGCGCGGCGGCGCTGGTCCCTGCCCGAGCTGATCGCTTCGCACGAGCTGCTGACCTTCCAGCGCGGCTCGCAGCCGCATGTGGCGCTGCTCGACCTCTGCCGCCGCCAGGGGGTGGAGGCGCCGCGTGTGCACACCATCTCGTCGATCTCGGCCATGGTGCAGCTGGTCGAGAGCGGCTTCGGCGTCGCGACGCTGCCGCGGTCGGCAGTTCAGCGGCTGGCCACGAACCGGCCGCTGCGTTCGCTGGCCTGCACGTCGGCGTTGACGCCGCTGCCGATCCACCTCTCGTGGCGGGAGGACCCGGCGGCACCGGCGGCGGCACGGGCGCTGGAATCGGTGCTCTCTTTCGACCGCGTGCGCGCGTCATCGAAAAAATCGATCGGCGCATAGAAAGAGAAGTCGTTTGCCGGGGTGCCGCGGCGGCTTCGAGAATCGCGCCCCATGACAGCCGCCCCCACGATGACCAACGCCGCGCCGCAGGGGCTGGCGCCGGCGGCGCTGCGGCGCCTGATCCGCGGCGGCGGCTTCGACGGCCACACCAGCGCGCTGGCGGCGCGCCACGTGCAGGGCAACGTCGTCATCCTGCCCGATGCACAGGCCGGGGACTTTCTGCGCTACTGCCAGCGCAACCCGAAGCCCTGCCCGCTGCTCGCGGTGGGCGAGCCTGGCGACCCACGGCTGCCTTCGCTCGGCGCCGACCTCGACATCCGCAGCGATGTGCCCCGGTACCGTGTCTGGCGCCACGGCGAATGTGTCGCCGAGCCGCACGACATCGCCGCGCTGTGGCGCGACGACTTCGTCGCCTTCGTGATCGGCTGCTCGTTCAGCTTCGAGCAGGCGCTGCTCGACGCCGGCATCCGGCTGCGCCACATCGACGAAGGGCGCAACGTCGCGATGTACCGCACCACCATCGACACCGTCCCCGCGGGCCCCTTCGGCGGCCCGCTGGTGGTGACGATGCGGCCGCTGCCGGCGGCGCAGGCAATCCGCGCGGTGCAGATCACGTCGCGCTTCCCGTCGGTGCACGGCGCGCCGGTGCACCTGGGCGACCCGTCGCAGATCGGCATCGCCGACCTGTCGCGGCCCGACTACGGCGACGCGGTGGCGGTGCACCCGGGCGAGGTGCCGGTGTTCTGGGCCTGCGGCGTCACGCCGCAGGCGGCGATCGGCCGCGCCAGGCTGCCGCTCGCGATCACGCATGCGCCGGGGGCGATGCTCGTCACCGACCTGCACAACCACGAACTGGCGGTGCTGTAGCGCCTGCCGACACACCAAGGAGACCTTCGATGAAGACGATCGTCGCGGCGATGGCCGCCGCTGCCGCATGGGCGCTTTCGGTGCCGGCGCTGGCCCAGGCGCCGGCGAAGTGGGACCTGCCTTCGGGCTACGGCGTCAACACCTTCCAGGTGCAGAACCTGCAGTGGTTCGCCGACGAGGTGAAGAAGGCGAGCGGGGGCCGGCTGCAGATCACGCTGCACCCGGGGGCGTCGCTGTTCAAGGCCAACGAGATCAAGCGTGCGGTGCAGACCGGGCAGACGCAGATCGGCGAGTTCATTCTCTCCGGTGCCGCCAACGAGAACGCGCTCTTCGGGGTCGATTCGATCCCCTTCCTGGCCACCACCTACGCCGACGCGAAGCGGCTCGACGCTGCGTCGAAGGCGGCGCTCGACAAGCTGCTCGCGGCGCAGGGCATGAAGCTGCTCTACACCGTGCCCTGGCCGGGGCAGTCGCTGTATTCGAAGAAGCCGGTGGCCGCGCTTGCCGATCTGAAGGGCACCAAGATGCGCGCCTACAACCCGGCGACGACGCGCATCGCCGAGCTGGCCGGCGCGCAGCCGGTGACGATCCAGCTCGCCGAGCTGCCGCAGGCGCTGGCCACCGGCACGGTGGACAACTTCCTGACCTCGAGCGCCAGCGGCGTCGACAGCAAGCTCTACGAGCAGGTGAAGTACTTCTACGACGTCAACGCCTGGCTGCCGCGCAACGCGGTGGTGGTGAACACCAAGGCCTTCGACGCGCTCGACAAGCCGCTGCAGGAGTCGGTGCTGCAGGTGGCTGCCGCCGCGGGCGAACGCGGCTGGCGCATCAGCGCCGAGAAGGACGGCGAATACCTCGCCGAGCTGGGCCGGCGCGGCATGGTGGTCGACCGCGGCAACGACCGCCTGAAGCGCGAGCTGCGAATCGTCGGCGAGCGCATGAGCCACGAGTGGCTCAAGCAGGCCGGCGACGACGGCCGCGCGGTGCTCGACGCCTACCGGTCGAAGTAGACGTACCGGCTGCCGATCGGGAGCAACCGATGCGCGCCTGGCTCGACCGCTTCTACCGCGCGCTGATGGCGCTCTCGGCGCTGGCGATGGTGGCCGCCTTCGGCTGCGTCGTGCTCGGCATCGCCGACCGCCAGTTCGCTTTCGGCCTGCGCGGGCTCGATGCCTACGCCGGCTACGCGATCGCCGCCGCGCTCTTCCTCGCGCTGCCCGGCACCCTGCAGCGGGGCGAGCACATCCGCGTCACGCTCGTGTTGCAGCGGCTGCCCGCGCGGGTGCGGGCGGTGGTCGAGTGGGGCTGCGGCGCCGCCGGGATCGCGCTGAGTGTGGCGCTTGCCTGGTACGCGGCGCGCCTGGTGTGGCTGTCGTACACCACCCACGATGTCTCACAGGGCAGCGACGCGACGCCGCTGTGGCAGCCGCAGCTGGCGATGGCGCTTGGCTGCGCCGGGCTGGCGGTGGCGATGGCCGACGCGCTGGTTGGCCGCAGCCTCGGTGCGCGCGTCGCGGGTGATCCACCCACCGTCGGCGTCGTACAGGCGGAGTGACGAGAGCAATGGACATCGCCTCCGCGCTGGCGCTGATCGTGCTGCTGATCGCCGTGCTCGCCACCGGCTTCTGGATCGGGCTCGCGCTGCTCGGCGTGGCCGCTTTCGCGATGGCCTTCTTCACCGGCCGCCCGGTCGGCGACAGCATGGTCTTCACGATCTGGGGGACGACCTCGAGCTGGACGCTGACCGCGCTGCCGCTGTTCCTGTGGATGGGCGAGATCCTGCTGCGGTCGCGGCTCACCGAGGGCTTGTTCAAGGGCCTCGCGCCCTGGCTCGACCGGGTGCCCGGGCGGCTGCTGCACGCCAACATCGTCGGCTGCGGCATCTTCGCCGCGGTGTCGGGGTCGAGCGCGGCCACCTGCGCGACGGTGGGCAAGATCACGCTGCCCGAGCTGAAGCGACGCGGCTACCCGGAGGCGATCTCGCTCGGCTCGCTGGCCGGCGCCGGCACCTTCGGGCTGCTGATCCCGCCGTCGATCATCATGATCGTCTACGCGGTGGCCACCGATGTCTCGATCGCGAAGTTGTTCGTCGCCGGCGTCGTGCCGGGGCTGATGCTGATGGCGATCTTCTCCGGCTACCTCGTCCTGTGGGCGCTGCGCCACCCCGGCCAGGTGCCCGCGGCCGACGACGCGACCACGCTCGCCGACAGGCTGCGCGCCGCGCGCGGGCTGGCGCCGGTGTTGACGCTGATCGTGCTGGTGGTCGGCTCCATCTACAGCGGCCTGGCCACCGCCACCGAGTCGGCGGCGCTCGGTGTCGCCGGTGCGCTCACGCTCGCCGCGTTCGAGGGTTCGCTGACGCGGCAGGCCTTCGTGCAGGGCCTGCTCGCCGCCTGCCGCGTCTACTGCATGATCGGGCTGATCCTCGCCGGCGCCTCGTTCCTGACGCTGGCGATGGGCTTCGTCGGCGTCCCGCGCGAGGTGGCGGCGGCGATCGGCGGCCTGCAACTCGGCCCCTTCGGGCTGCTGGTCGGGCTGATGCTCTTCTTCGTCGTGCTCGGTTGCTTCCTGGACGGCATCTCGATGGTGGTGCTGACGATGGCGGTGTTGCTGCCCACGGTGCAGGCGGCGGGCATCGACCTGCTGTGGTTCGGGGTCTTCGTCGTGCTCGTCGTCGAGATGGCGCAGATCACGCCGCCGGTCGGCTTCAACCTGTTCGTGCTGCAGGGGCTGACCGGCCACGAGCTGCCGTACCTGGCGCGCACCGCGCTGCCGTTCTTCGTGCTGCTGGTGATGGCGGTGCTGCTGATCGTTCTCTTCCCGCCGATCGTGCTCTGGCTGCCGGGGCTGATGTAGCGCCGTCCCGCGCGCGCTGCTGCCACCTGCGAAGATCGCGGCCGGTGCGCCATGCACCGGCGCTTCCGACCCTTTCCCTTGCGAGACCCGAGACCATGACCACCCCCCGCTGGCAGTTCTGGATCGACCGTGGCGGCACCTTCACCGACATCGTCGGCCACGCGCCGCCAGGCGCCCTGCCGGGTTCACCGGGCGGCGAGCTCGTGACGCTGAAGCTGCTGTCCGAGAACCCCGAGCAGTACGAGGACGCCGCGGTCGAAGGCATCCGCCGGCTGCTCGGGCTGCGTGCGGGCGAGCCGATCGGCCCCGAGCGCGTCGAATGCGTGAAGATGGGCACCACGGTGGCCACCAATGCGCTGCTCGAGCGCAAGGGCGAGCGCACGCTGCTCGTCACCACGCGCGGCTTCGCCGACGCGCTGCGGATCGCCTACCAGGCGCGGCCGAGGTTGTTCGACCGCCGCATCGTGCTGCCCGAGCTGCTGTACGAGCGTGTGGTCGAGGCCGACGAGCGCATCGGCGCCCACGGCGAGATGCTGCGGCGGCTCGACGAGGCCGCCCTTGCCGCTGCGCTGGCCGATGCGCGCGGGGCAGGCATCGCCGGCTGCGCGATCGTCTTCATGCACGGCTGGCGCCACACCGCGCACGAACAGCGCGCCGCCGCGCTGGCGCGCGAGGCCGGGTTCACGCAGGTCAGCGTCAGCCACGAGGTGAGCCCGATGATGAAGCTGGTGTCGCGCGGCGACACCACGGTGGTCGACGCCTACCTCAGCCCGATCCTGCGCCGCTATGTCGACCGCGTCGCGGCGCAGATGCCGGGCGTGCGGCTGTTCTTCATGCAGAGCAGCGGCGGGCTGACCGAGGCGCACCGCTTCCAGGGCAAGGACGCCATCCTCTCCGGCCCCGCCGGCGGCATCGTCGGCATGGTGCGCACCGCGATCGCCGCCGGCCACGGCAAGGTGATCGGCTTCGACATGGGCGGCACCAGCACCGACGTCAGCCACTACGCCGGCGAGTTCGAGCGCGCCTTCGAGACCCAGGTGGCCGGCGTGCGCATGCGGGCGCCGATGATGAGCATCCACACCGTGGCCGCCGGTGGCGGCTCGATCCTCTCGTTCGACGGCGCGCGGCTTCGCGTCGGCCCCGAGAGCGCCGGTGCCAACCCCGGCCCGGCGAGCTACCGGCGCGGCGGGCCGCTGGCCACCACCGACGCCAACGTGCTGCTCGGCCGCATCCAGGCGGCGCATTTCCCGCGCGTGTTCGGGCCGCGTGCCGACGAGCCGCTCGACGAGGCCGGCGTGCGTGTGCGCTTCGAGCAGCTGGCCGCCGACGTCAGGCGCTCCACCGGCCGCGACACCGGCGCCGAGGCGCTGGCCGAAGGCTTCCTGCAGATCGCGGTGCAGAACATGGCCAACGCGATCAAGCGCATCTCGGTGGCGCGCGGCTACGACGTCACGCAGTACACGCTGCAGTGCTTCGGCGGCGCCGGCGGGCAGCATGCCTGCGCCGTGGCCGACGCGCTGGCGATGACCCGCGTGCTGGTGCACCCGTTGGCCGGCGTGCTGTCGGCCTACGGCATGGGGCTCGCGGACCAGATCGCGATGCGCGAAGCCTCGCTCGAGCAGCCGCTGGGCGACCCGGGTCTCGGCGCTGCCGACGCACTGCTGCGGTCGCTCGGCGACGCCGCGCGCGCCGAGCTCGTCGAGCAAGGTGTCGCTGCCGACGCGGTGCGGGTGCACCGCCGGGTGCATGTTCGCTACCAAGGCACCGACACCGCGCTCGTCGTCGCGCATGGCGGGATCGACTCGATCCGCGCCGACTTCGAGGCCGCCTACCGCCAGCGCTTCGCCTTCCTGATGCCCGACCGCGCGCTGGTGATCGAGGCGGTGTCGGTCGAAGCGGTGGGCGCCGGTGAAGCCCACGCCGCGCCCGCCGCCGGCGATGCCGCGGCGCCACACCGCCCGAGCGCCGATGCCACCGTGCGCATGCACCACGGCCGCTGGCTCGACGCCGGGCTGTACCTGCGCGAGCGGTTGCAGCCCGGCGCGGTGGTCGACGGCCCGGCGGTGATCGCCGAGCGCAACGCCACCACCGTCGTCGACCCCGGCTGGCGTGCGCGCATGGCCGCGCAGGGTGTGCTCGAGCTCGAGCGCGTGGTGCCACGCGAGACGCGCCACGCCGTCGGCACCGAGGCCGACCCGGTGATGCTCGAGGTCTTCAACAACCTCTTCATGAACATCGCCGAGCAGATGGGCTTGCGGCTACAGAACACCGCCTACTCAGTGAACATCAAGGAGCGGCTCGACTTCTCGTGTGCGCTGTTCGACGCGCAGGGCCAGCTGATCGCCAACGCGCCGCACATGCCGGTGCACCTGGGCTCGATGAGCGAGAGCATCAAGACGGTGATCGAGCGCAACCCGGCGATGCAGCCGGGCGACGTCTACGTGCTGAACGACCCCTACCACGGCGGCACCCACCTGCCCGACGTGACCGTCGTGACACCCGTGTACCTTGACACCCCCAGTCTCCCTTCGGTCGCCACCCCCCGGGGGGGCGCGTTGCGGACCGGGGGACCCGGATCCGCAACTGTTGCCCCCGGTCTCCCCGCCGACGCCAAGCCCAGCTTCTACGTCGCCAGCCGGGGCCACCACGCCGACATCGGCGGCAGCACGCCGGGGTCGATGCCGCCGTTCTCGAAGACGATCGACGAGGAGGGCGTGCTGTTCGACAACTTCCTGCTCGTCCGTGAAGGCCGGCTGCGCGAGACAGAGCTGCGCGCCCAGCTGGCTTCGGGCCGCTATCCAACCCGCAACCCCGACCAGACGATCGCCGACCTGCGCGCGCAGATCGCCGCCAACGAGAAGGGCGTGCAGGAGCTGCGCGCGATGGTGGCGCAGTTCGGCCGCGACACGGTGGCCGCGTACATGAAGCATGTGCAAGACAACGCCGAGGAGTCGGTGCGCCGCGTGATCACGGCCTTGAAGGATGGCGCGTTCACGCTGCCGCTGGACAACGGCGCGCGCATCGAGGTCCGGGTCACCGTGCACGCTGCGCGGCGCGAGGCGACGATCGACTTCACCGGCACCAGCGCGCAGCTGCCGAACAACTTCAACGCGCCGAAGGCGGTGACGATGGCCGCGGTGCTCTACGTCTTCCGCACGCTGGTCGACGACGACATCCCGCTCAACGCCGGCTGCCTGAAGCCGCTGCACGTGGTCGTGCCCGAGGGCTGCATGCTGAACCCGCGGCCGCCGGCGGCGGTGGTGGCGGGCAACGTCGAGACCTCGCAATGTGTCACCAACGCGCTCTTCGGTGCGCTCGGCGTGATGGCCGCGAGCCAGTGCACGATGAACAACTTCACCTTCGGCAACGACGAACACCAGTACTACGAGACGATCTCCGGCGGCAGCGGCGCCGGGCTCGTCAACGACGCCGCCGGGAGGCCGGTCGGCGGCTTCGACGGCACCGCGGTCGTGCAGACGCACATGACCAACTCGCGCCTCACCGACCCCGAGGTGCTCGAGTTCCGCTTCCCGGTGCTGCTCGAGAGCTATGCGATCCGCCGCGGCTCCGGCGGTGCGGGCCGCTGGCGCGGCGGCGACGGCGGCGTTCGCCGCGTGCGCTTCCTCGAGCGCATGACGGCAAGCATCCTCTCCAACGGCCGCCGGGTGCCTGCATTCGGCATCGACGGCGGCGGTGAGGGTGCGGTCGGCATCAACCGCATCGAGCGCGCCGACGGACGCGTGGAGATGCTCGACCACATCGGCAGCGCCGAGATGGCGCCGGGCGACGTCTTCGTGATCGAGACGCCGGGGGGTGGTGGCTGCGGTTCGGCGTGAACCGGCGGGCTACGAGAACCGCGGCGGCGTGCGGACGAAGATCACCGCGCCCTTGTCGAGCTCGACATACTGGGTGCTGCCCTTGCCCTTGACGCCACCCCAGACCCGCACCGTGTGCCGAGGCCCCGAATGGCCGCCGGAGTCGGCGGAACCGTTCGACTCCGAGCAGTAGACGCGCTGCGAGTCGGGGTCGACATCGACGACGATCGAGATATGCCCCGGCGACTTGGACTCCTTGCCGCCGGCATACATCCACAGCACCATGTCGTCGGGCTGCAACTCGTCGATGTCCCACAGGAGGTGCGACGACACCCCGCGCGCCTTGTTGCGCCGCGCCTGATCCAGCAGGTAGGGGCAGCTTGCGCCACCCGAGAGCACCGCGTGGCGGCCATCGAGGTCGATCAGCCCCAGGCACGAGAAGTGCGCCACCGCGAAGCCGGTGCAGTCGACACCGAGGTTCGAGTCGGCCCAGCCCTGCAGCGCCGACGCCTTGACGGCGCCGCTGTCGAGCGCCATCGCGAGCACATGCTCCAGATCCCAGGGGGTGCCCTTGCCGATCTTGGCGCGCTCGAAAGGCGCGCGTCTCGGGCTCAATCGCTTGCCCGCCGCGGCGCCGTAGACACGGCCGACCTCCGTCGCCTTGGTGGCCGCCGCCGCGCCGCCGAACTTGCCGCCGATCAGGTACTTGTTGATCGAGATGTCGGGCGCGCCGGGCACGCTGATCGTCCAGTACCAGTTGACAAGGTCGCTCGCATCGAACTGCTGGGCCATCGTGCCTCCGCAATCGCATACGCCCCAGGGTGTGGAGCCGGGGCAAGCATGCGCCGGCGAAGGGGGGCTGTCATCCCCCCAGGACGCGAGGCCATCGCCGACCGTGGGGGGCGCGGTGCCCGCCGTTCGGCGGCAGCCTGGCCGCGACCCGGGGCCTTCAGCGCAGCCGGTGCGCCGCCGGGTGGCCGGCGACGTACAGCTCGGCGAAGTTCAGCTCGGCGAGTTCCGGCGGCGGCGGCGCGATCATCGGGTCGGCCAGCGGCGCCGGCTCGATGCTTGCCAGCGCGCGGGTGCGCAGTGCGAGCCGCCATTCATAGTCCACCCAGGGTGATTGCGCTGCGGCCGCCGACCAGAACAGCACCAGCCGCTCGCGGCGGCCCAGTTCGCGCTCGATGCGCTCGCGCCAGCGCTCGCCGGCATGCAGCGCCTGTGCGTCGACGAACAGCTCGAGCTCCGGCGCGACCTTCTGCATCGACTGCAGCCGCGCCAGCACCTCGCCGCGGTCTTCGACGGCATAGCTGGCGTAGGCGCTGCGCAGCATGTGTCGCGCGGCATGGGTGTCCTCGAAGCGGGAGTCGGCCTCGGCGCCGACGTTGAGGATGAAGCTCAGCTCGCCGATCGCCAGCCCGGCCACCGACAGCCGCACGCGCGCCGGGTGCGCGCCGGGTGCGGCACCGGCCGGCGCGGCCACCGCAAAGCGCACCGCGGCGGGCTCGCCGAGCCAGGGGATGAACTGCAGAGGCTGCTCGACCTGCAACCCATCGGCCCGGAGTTGCACCGCCACCAACGGGCCACGCGTGGCACCGCGGGGTCGCACCGCGGCCGGCACGCTGCCGGCGCGGGGTGCGACATCGCTTTCCACCTGGGCCGGCAGGCAGGCCCAGACCTCGACCGCACCGCTGCCGCCCGGGCCGAGAGCGGCGGTGGCATAGGCGCGGAAGTGCACCGGTTCGGGCGCGGTGCGGGGCAGCGGCGCCGCGCCGGGGCCACCCGACAGCGTCGGCTGGTCGGTGCGCGGCCAGTCGACGCTGTCGAAGCTGGTGTCGGCCACCGGTGGCCGCTGCTCTGCCGCGGGCAGCAGGTTGTCGTCGACTCCGGCGCCACCGGCCTCACCTTCGACGAAGGGGTTGAAGTCGGCGGCGCGCGGCGGCGCCGGCGGCAGCGGTGGCGCGTCGGCCGCGGGTGCCCGTGGCGACCAGGCCGGCGCCACCGTCTGCGGGCCGAGGCGCCAGCGGTGTGCCAGGTCCACCGCGTCGCTGGCGTGGCGCAGCGCCTCGTCGTAGCCCACCAGCCCTTGCGCGAGCAGCTGCAGCAGGTGGTCGTCGCGGGTCACCGAGCCACGGCCGCGCATGCCGTGCAGCAGCGAATGCAGCGCCGGGAAGTCGCGCGCGTCGACACTGGCGGCGACGTCGGGCGAGTTGAGCAGGACCTCGGCCGCCGCGAGGTCTCGTTCGCCGCCTTTGGCGCGAACGTGGATCAGCGACACCACCGCTTCGATCGACATTGCGAAGCGGGTCAGCGAATGCAGGTCGCCGAGCGAATCGCACATCGCGGTGCAGGCGCGCAACGCGTCGACGACGCCGTCGGCGGCCACCGTGACGATGCACAGCGCCGACCCCGAGGCGCGCACCGCCCTGGCCAGCGCCGGCCCGTCGCGAAGCTCGCCCCAGGCGATCGCCAACGGCGCGGCGCCCGGCTGCAGTGCGCGCGTGTGAGCCCGTTCCTCGGCATGGCCCGAGCCGACACCCTGTTCGACCGCGCACAGCTCGCTGTCGATCCAGTAGCGCGAGGCGTCCTCGAGCAGCAGGATCGAACCATGGCCATGGCGGTTGCGGTGGTCGACGATCGCTGCCACGCCGTCGCCGCGCAGCGACGGCGAGCGGCTGGCCACCACGACGAGGCCGCGTTCGGCCAGCGCCGCCGCCGGCAGCGGCAGCGGCAGCGCCAGCGAGGCCAGCGTCGGCACCGGGATCGCAAACGGGCGGATCGCCATCGCCGGCTGGCCGTGGCGGCGAAAGGCATGCACGCGAAAGCGGCCGATGCCCTCGTGCAAGAAGGAAAACTGGATCTCGCGGCTCTGGTCGAGTGCGGCACGCTGCTCGTCGTCGAGCACGTCGCGCACCAGTGCGGTGGTCTGCTCGGGCGTGAAGGCGGCCGACGACAGCGTGACCATTCGCTCGTCGAGCCGCATCGTCGGTGGCATCCAGGGCACGACGTAGACCGCCGAGGCCTCCTTGCGCACGGCAAGGCTCAGCAGATCGAGCAGGAACGGAATCGACAACCGCCGCCGGCTCACCCCGTGCACTCCCCATCGTGGACCCGATCGGGCCGATTGTCGGCCCAACCGCGGCTGTCGGTATCACCCCGGCGAGCGACACGCCGAGGGTCGTCAGCGGGCGGGCGCGGTCGTGAGGCCCGATGCGGTGGCGATGCCGGCGCGCGGCGCGAGCACGAGGCTCGTCACCCAGCACAGCCAGGCCGTCCAGAGCGTGTGGCTCGGGTAGTGCGCACCACGCAGCGTCTGCGCGGCACCGAACAGCAGCCCGCAGCCGACCACCGCGGCGAGCCATCTGCGCGCCCAGGTCGGCGAGTGGTGGCGCAGCACGAAGAAGCCGCCGACGAATGCGAAGGCCGCACTTGCGTGGCCGGAAGGGAAGCAGTGCCCGGGGCCACCGTCGGCGATGCCGAAGCGCCAGTGCGGCACGTAGTGCGCGATGCCGCCGAACGCGGCGAGGTCCCAAGGGCAGCTGGTGGCGCTGCGCGACTTCAGCAGGCTCACCAGCGCCAGGCAGGCCAGCGTCGTGGCCAGCCATGCCGCACGCTCGCGGCGGGTGGGCCCGGCGATCAGCGGCCGCCACAGGTTGATCACCAGCAGCGTGAGCATGACACCCGAGAGCCACCGGCCACCTTCGTGCAGAAGCCCGCGCGTCAGCAGGTGGTCGCGCCAGGCGAAGCCGTCGGGGCCGGCGACGAGCTGCATCACCGCCAGGTCCAGCCCCGAGGCCTCCCAGACGAGCAGCAGCACGAGGCCGGCGACCGCCAGGCGCCAGGCGCCGACCGGCTGCCCCGCAGCTGCGCCGGCGCTCACCGTGCCGAGGCCTGAAGCGATGCGCCGCGGCAGCCGTCGGCGAGGTCCCACGCGGGCTCGTAGAGCGCGGTCCGCACGTCGAGCAGGCCGAGCAGCGTGTGGAACAGGTGGTCGTGGCTGACCTTCGTGCCGGTGCGGCGCGCCAGGCAGCCGAGGTCGAGCGTGTGGCCTGCCGCCAGCCCCTCGGACAGCCACATCACCATCGGCACCCGCGTCTGCACCGCCGGCGCGATCGCGTACGGCAGGCCGTGAAGGAAGAGGTTGCCCTCGCCGAGCGACTCGCCATGGTCGGAGACGTAGATCAGTGCGCTGTCGACTCGGCCTGCGTGGCGCTGCAGCAGCCGCACCAACCCGGCGAGCTGGTGGTCGGTGTACAGCAGCGCGTTGTCGTAGGCGTCGACGATCTGCTCGCGCGAGCAGCGGCGCAGGTCCTCGCTTTCGCAGGCCGGGCCCCAGCGAGCGAACTCCGCGGGATAGCGCTTGAAGTAGGCAGGCCCATGGTTGCCCAGCGGGTGCAGCACGACGAGGTGGGTTCCCTGCAGCTGCTCGATCATGCGCGGCAGCCCGTGCAACAGGCCTTCGTCGAGGCAGCGGCCGTCGCGGCACAGGCCCGGAGGGTCGATGTCGGCCAGCCTCTCGCTCGGCAGACCGTCGCACACGCCCTTGCAGCCCGACTGGTTGTCGCGCCACAGCACTTGCACGCCGGCGCGTGCGGCGACATGCAGCAGAGACTCGCTTCCGATGATTCGCTCCTCGTCGTACTGCCGGCGCCCGACCGGCGCGAACATGCACGGCAGCGAGGTCTCGGTGTTGGTGCCGCAGGCGGTGACATCGGTGAAGTTCAGCACCGGCAACGACGCGAGCTGAGGTGTCGTCTGCCGCGCATAACCCGAGAGCCCCCAGTTCGCGGCGCGTGCGGTCTCGCCGACCACCAGCACCACGAGCTTGGGGCGCTGGGCCGCGGAGCCGGCCGCCGCCGGCCGGGTGCCGCCGGTGGCGGCAGCGGCGGGGCGCAGCACGGCGTCGAGCCCGATCGGCTGGCGCGGCCTGGCCTTCGCGCGAAGGTCGCCGCCGGCGACACGAAACCCGGACCAGACCAGATTGGCCGGCGTGATCAGGTAGCGCAGCTCGCGCTGGTTGCGCATAAGCGATGCCAGCGGCTGGAAGGCGGCCAGCACGCAGGCCACCAGCAGCCCCAGCGCGCCCGCGGCGGTGAGCCCGCGCGCGAGAAGCGAGCGGGTCCAGCGGCGCGGCGTCAGCCGAACCCACGCCAGCAGCAGCAGCGGCGGGCCAGCATGCCAGCCGAGGTGCAACCACAGCGCGCCGCCGAGCAGTTCGCCCGCCTCCAGGCGGTTGGTGTGCATCGCGTTGCGCAGCATCGTCGGGTCGAGGTAGACGCCGTAGTGCTGGACATAGAACGATGCCGACGCGGCGGCCAGAACCAGCAGCGCGGCCACGGACTTGGTGGCGCGGCCGATCGCCAGCGGCACCAGCAGCAGCAGGTGCAGCGCGAAGAGGCCGCTCACCAGCGTCGCAGCGAACATCCAGGCGCCCGCCTCGGTCGCCGCGTGGCCCTGCAATGCCGCCTTCAGGAAGGGCAGGTTGTCGGCCAGCGCCCACCAAAGCGCCAGCAGGGCGAGCAAGGCCTCCGGCGGCATCGTCGGGCGCCCGGGCAACGCGGCGGTGAACCGCAACCAGTGCGCCCCCAGGGCCGGTCCGGCGGCCTGACCCGCCCCCCGCGAGGGTCCAAGCGACGCTGCAGCGCCAGATCTGCTCGAGGGCAGCGGGGCAGGGGCGGCCTCCCAGGACGCGCGTGAGGAGTCAGGAGCGGGAACCGACATCACCGCCGATTGGGCGCGGGGCGGCTGAAGCCAACCTGAAGGCCCCTGCCGTCGGCGGTCCGGGCTTGGTGCGTCGCAGGGGGAGACAATGCCGCGCATGCGGCTGCTGCTGTTGGAGGACGACACCATCCTGGGCGAAGGGCTGCGCGACTTCCTGCGCAGCGAGGGCCATGTGGTCGACTGGTTCGCCTCGCTGCGCGAGGCCGACGCCGTGATCGGCGAGCCGTACGACGTGCTGCTGGTCGACTGGCAGCTGCCCGACGGATCCGGGCTCGACTGGCTCTCGGGGCGACGGCGGCACGGCGACACCACACCGGCGCTGATGCTGACCGCGCGCGACCGCGTCGCCGACCGCGTGCAGGGGCTCGACGCCGGGGCCGATGACTACCTCGTCAAGCCCTTCCATCCGGAGGAGCTGGCGGCGAGGTTGCGGGTGGTGCAACGTCGCGGCGGCAGCGCCGCGGCGCCGGTGCTGCGGCTCGGTGCGGCCGAGCTCGACCTCGTTGCGCGCAGCGCGCGAGTCGATGGCCGCCCGGTCGACCTCACGGCGCGCGAGTGGGCCCTGGCCGAAGCGCTGGCGCGCCGCCCCGGTCGCATCGTCTCGAAGGCTGACCTCGACCGCTTGGTGCTCGGTGCCGAAGCCGAGGTGCAGAGCAACGCGCTCGAGGTCCATGTCTCCAACCTGCGGCGCAAGCTCGGTCGCGATGCGATCGAGACAGTGCGCGGCCTCGGCTACCGCGTCGCCGCGTCGGAGCCGCCGCCGTGACGGCGTCGGCGTCGGCGTCGCTTCGCGGGCGGCTGTCGGGGCTGCTCGTGGTGGTGGCGCTCGCGTGGGGGCTGGCGGTGTCGGCGGTGGTCTGGCTCGCGGTCCGGCACGAGGTCGAGGAGTTGCTCGACGACACGCTCGCCGCCTCGTCCGAGGTGCTGGCGCAGTTGCTCGGCGAGGGGGGGCCGGCCGCCGCGCCGCCGGTGCTGCCTGCCGCCGACCGCAGTCCGGCCGTGGTTCCGGCGGACGTTCGCAACGGCGAGGCCCGCTTTGCCTGGCAGCTGGTGGGTGCCGGTGGCGCCCTGTTGCAGCGTTCCGCCCACGCGCCCGCCGAACCCTGGCTGCAGGGCGCGCGGCTCGGCTTTGCCGATGCCGGCGACCACTGGCGCGTCTACAGCCGGGCGCTGCCGCAGCGGGATGCGGTGCTGCTGGTGGCGCAGACGCGCGCCGAGCGGCGCGAAGCACAGGCCGAGGTGGCCGTGACTTCGGTGTGGGCCGCGCTCGTGATCGCGCTTGGCAGCGCGTGGTGGCTGCGCCGCCGCGTGAAGAAGGAGCTGGAGCCGCTTGCCGACTTGCCCGCCGTGCTGGCGCGCTACGAGCCGCTGGCCCGCGGAGCCCACCTCGCAGCCGCGGCGCGCGCCGAGCTGCAGCCGGTGCACGATGCGATCGAAAACCTCGGCGCCCGGCTGGCGCAACGGGTGGCCAACGAACGTGCGTTCTCGGCCCACGCGGCGCACGCGTTGCGCACCCCGCTGGCCGGTATCGACGCACAACTCGCGGTGGCGCTGCGCGAGTGCCCGCCGGAACAGCGCGAGCGGCTCGAGCGGGTGCGCCAGGCCGCCGGACGGCTGACGAGGGTGGTGACGGCGCTGCTCGCGCTCTTTCGCAGCGGCGGCGAAGTCGATTGGCGCGAGGTCGACCTCGCGGCCTGCCTCGACCGGCTGCCGTTCGAAGGGCTGGCGTTGCAGCTCAATGCCGGCGGCACGTTGCGCGCCGACCCCGACCTGCTGACTGCCGCACTGCTGAACCTGCTGGACAACGCCCGCTCGCACGGCGCCCGCCGCGTGCGCGTCACGCTGGCCCGCGAAGGTGGCGGCAGCACCGTGACGCTGCACGACGACGGCCGCGGCGCCGACGAGGGCCGCCGCCGGGCGCTGTCGTCGGCGCTCGAACGCCAGGCCTACGAGGGCGCGATGGGGCTCGGGCTGATGCTCGGCGACCTGATCGCGCGTGCCCATGGCGGCCGGCTCGAACTGCCTGCTGCCGACAGCGGCTTCGTGGTGCGGCTGCACTTCGGCCCCGGGCCCGAAGCTCCACGATGAACCCGCCCCGCGACACCCCGATCCTGGTCACCGGCTTCGAGCCTTTCGATGGCGAGACGCTGAACCCCTCGTGGCTGGTCGCCGAAGCACTGCACGGCCGGCGCTTCGCGCTCCGGGGGGCGGTGCGTCGGGGCGTGTGCACGCGGTGCGGCTGCCCTGCGGCATGCCGCTCGAGACGATGACCGGCGCAGTGGCAGTGGCTCTGGCGACCGCTCTCGCGACGACCGAGGATCTCGCGGTCGGCGAAGGCCGCACCGACTGACGACCGGCGCGGTGGGGGTTCAGCCTTCGCTGGCGTCGCCGCCGCCGTAGGCGCGCCAGCGGCCCATCGCCTCCCGCATCAGCCGAACCTGGCGCTCGAAGCGCGGGCAGGCCATGCAGATGACCATGTGCAGCCGCACCACCCAGCGTTCGCCGGAGGTCAGCGCGCGGTCTTCGCCTTCGAGCACGAGGCGGGTCACTTCGCGACAGGTTCCGCGCAGCCTGATCATCCGAACCACCGCTCCTGCAGGCACTCACGCAGGCGCAACCGGGCCCGATGCAGCAGGACCCACAGGTTCGTCGGCGTGATCGCCAGCTCCTTACAGATCTCGTCGGTGGCCAGCTCGAGCCACTCGCGCATCATGAACACGCGGCCTTGCGTCGGCGGCAGGTGCTGCACGCAGGCCTCGAGAACCTCGAAGAACTGGCGCTGGCGCAGCTGCTGCTCGGGGTGGCCCCACAGCTGCGGCCGCTCGCGCCAGTGGCCGTCGGCGGCGAACAGCGCGTCGTCGAGGTCGGCCTCGTCGTCGGGTGTGAGCACCGTGGCCTCGCGCGCATGGCGGCGCAGCTGGTCGATCACCTTGTGCTTCAGGATGCCGACCAGCCAGGTCTTCAACTGCGACTGCCCGCCGAAGGCCTGCGGCTTCTCGAGCGCGGCGAGCAGCGTTTCCGACACCGCGTCCTCGGCCCAGGCTTCGTTGCGCAGCTGCGCGCGGGCGAAGCGCAGCAGCGGCGTTCGCAGCGCCTGCACCTGTTGAGCGAAGTCCGACATCGGTTGTGTGGGGGCCGAGGCAGCGCGCGAGTGTAAGGAGCTGCCGCCGGTTCCGACTGAGGTGCCGTCCGCCGGCATCTTCGTTTCGTACCGGGCGGGCAATTCAAGGAGTCCAATCGATGAACCCAGGTCTGATCGTCTCTTCCGCGCTCGCATCGGCGATCGCGCTCGGCCTCGCCGGCACCGCCGCCGCGCAGGACAAGGGCAAGGAGAAGTGCTACGGCATCGCGAAGGCGGGCCAGAACGACTGCGCGAACCTCTCGGGTTCGCACTCGTGTGCCGGCCAGTCGAAGGCCGACAACGCGCCCGACGAGTGGAAGTACGTCGCCAAGGGCACCTGCAAGAGCCTGAACGGCCTCAGCGCCGAGGAGGCGAAGGCCAAGGTCGCGAAGAAGTAGGCGCTCTTTGCTCGGCAGGAGACCGCACCGTGCACACCGGCATCGGGCTGCGCCAGCCGCACGCCGAGGCGCTGCTCTCGTCGCGGCCGCCGCTCGCCTTCGTCGAGGTGCACTCGGAGAACTTCTTCGCCGACGGCGGCGCCGCGCTGCAACTGCTGCACGAGGCCCGCGAGTGCTGGCCGGTCAGCCTGCACGGTGTGAGCCTCGCGCTCGGCTCGGCGGCCGGGCTCGACGAGTGGCACCTCGGGCGGCTGGCGCGGCTGGCTCGACGGATCGAGCCGGTGCGGGTCAGCGACCATGCATCGTTCGCCCGCGCACCGCGGGGCGGTGGCGGCGCGGTGGTGCACGCGTCGGACCTGCTGCCGGTGGCCTTCACCGAGGCCTCGCTGGCGATCATGGTGGCCAACGTGCAGCGGGTGCAGGATCGGCTGGCAAGGCCGATCCTGGTCGAGAACCTGTCGGCCTATCTGCACTGGTCCGACGACCGGCTGGCCGAGCCAGACTTCTTCAACGAGCTGGCGCGCCGCAGCGGCTGTGGTGTGCTGCTCGACCTGAACAACCTTGTTGTCAACGCACTCAACGACGGTGTCGATGCCGTCGCGGCGGCCTGCCGCTGGGTGGACCGCATCGCGCCCGGCGCGGTCGGCGAGATCCACCTCGCCGGCCACGACGCAAGCGGCGAGATCGTCGTCGACGACCATGGCAGCGTGGTGCCGGCGGCGGTGTGGCGCGTCTTCGAGCACACGGTCTCGCGGCTGGGCCCGCGGCCGACGCTGATCGAGTGGGACACGCGGCTGCCGTCCGCTGCGGTGCTTCTGGCCGAGGCCGGCAAGGCCGAGGCTGCGACCGTGCGGCTGCGGGCAACGGTGGCGGCGCCATGACGACCACCGCGCCCGCCGATGCCGCGCGCGAGGCACTGCGCCAGCAGATGCTGCTGCGCGCGCTGTGGCGCGACGCGCAGCCGGCGGTCGTCGCGGGCTGGATGCGCGACGACGCCGAGCGTCTCCGGCGCGGCCTGGCGGCCTACCGCGCCAACGCCGGTGCGCTGGCCGAGCGCGCGCTCGCCGCCGCGTTTCCGACGGTGGCGCAACTGGTGGGCGACGAGACCTTCGCCGCCTTGTCGCGCGCCTTCTGGCACGCCGACGCACCCCGCCTTGGCGACATCGGCGAGTGGGGCGAAGCGCTGGCCGACTTCGTCGCTGCCGATCCGCAACTCGCCAGCGAACCCTATCTCGCCGACGTCGCGCGGCTCGACTGGTCGGTGCACCGCGCCGAGCGCGCCAGTGACGACGCACCCGAGCCGCAGGGCCTTGCGCTGCTTGGATCGCTGCCGCCCGAACGGCTCCGCGTGCGGCTGCGTGCGGGCACTGCGATCCTGGTGTCGCACTACCCGGTGGCGAGCATCTGGCATGCGCACCGCAGCGACGGCGACGCTGCGTTCGCCGCGGCGCGTCAGGCGCTGGCGGCCGGCCGCGGTGAGAGCGTGAGGGTGCTGCGCCAGGGATGGCGTGTTGGCGTCTCCCGCTGCGAGCGCGCCGACGCCACCTTCACCGCGGCGCTGCTGCACGGCGAGACGCTCGCCGACGCACTCGTCGCCGCTGGCGCCGGCTTCGACTTCGAGCCCTGGCTGATCGGCGCGCTGCGCACCGGCATGCTGGCCGGCGTGCGTGCACCCGGCCTGGCCGACCTCTGACTGCGAGACTTCCGTGGAGAGACCGACGATGGCTGCACTCGCCCACTCACTCGCCCCGTGGTTCGGCCGTGCGGTGCGAGGCCTCGAAGCGCTGCAGCCGCTGGCGCTTCTGCTCGCGCGGCTGTATGTCGCGCAGGCGTTCTTCCTTTCCGGGCTGACCAAGCTTCGTGACTGGGATACCACGCTCGCGTTGTTCACCGACGAGTACCACGTCCCGCTCCTGCCGCCGGCCTGGGCGGCCGTCGCCGGCACCGCCGGCGAGGTTGTGCTGCCGGCGCTGCTCGGGCTCGGCCTCGGCGGGCGTTTCGCCGCGCTCGGGCTCTCGGTGGTCAACGTCGTGGCGGTGATCAGCCTCGCCGAGATTGCGCCGGCGGCGCTGCAGCAGCATCTGCTGTGGGGAACGTTGCTGCTGTGGGTGGTGCTGTGGGGCCCTGGCCGCTGGTCGGCCGATGCCTGTTGGGCGGCTCGGCTATCGTCGTGAGCTTTCGGCTCTCGAGAGCGCCACCGGTGCAGTTGATCGACGAACCGTTCTCGCGGCTCGACAGCGGCGCGGCAGGCGGACGATCCAGGTGATCGACCGCGCGGCCACGGCGCTGATGAAGCCGGCGATCGACGCGCTGGCGCGGCGGCTCGCCGCGGCCGGCATCGGCGCCGACACGGTCACCTGGGCCGGCTTCGCGATCGGCATCGCGGCCGCGGTGGCGATCGCGATCGGCGCGCCTCTCGTCGGCCTGGCGCTGATCGCGGCCAGCCGGCTCGCCGACGGCCTCGACGGCGCGGTGGCACGGCTGTCGCGGCCGACCGACCGCGGCGCCTTTCTCGACATCGTGCTCGACTTCGTCTTCTACGCCGCGGTTCCGCTCGCGTTCGCGGTCGCCGAACCGGCGGCACACGCGCTGCCGGCCGCGGTGCTGCTGGCCTCGTTCATGGGCACCGGCGCGAGCTTTCTCGCCTTCGCGGTGATGGCCGAGCGGCGCGGAATGCATCGCACCGCCGGGGCCGGGCCGGGGGCCCGACCCACCCCCCGAGGGGAGCCGAGCAGCCCGGCAGAGCCGGACCTGCCCGAGAGCAACGCCTATCCGAACAAGGGCCTGTACTACCTGGGGGGCCTCACCGAAGCCGGCGAGACGCTGATCTGCTTCGCACTGATGTGCCTGTGGCCGGCCCTGTTCACGTGGTGGGCCTACGGCTTTGCCGCGATGTGCGCCGTAACGGCGGTGTCGCGTATCGTCGCGGGCTGGCAGCTGCTGCAGCCGGCGCACGAGGAGGAGCGGCGATGAACCGCAACAAGCTGTTGCTGCTGGCGGCCTTCGTGCTGCTGCTCGGGCTGTATGTCGTGCTCGACCTCGGGCGCTTCTTCAGCCTGGACTATGCGAAGCAGGTGCAGGGCGAGTTCGCCGCGATCTACGCCACACGGCCAGCGCTGGTGATCGGCGGCTACTTCGTCGTCTATGTCGTTGTCACCGCGCTGTCGCTGCCCGGGGCGGCGATCCTCACGCTGTTCGGGGGTGCGGTGTTCGGGCTCTTGGTCGGTACGGTGGTGGTGTCGTTAGCGTCGTCGATCGGCGCGCTGCTCGCGATGCTGGTGGCGCGCTACCTGCTGCGCGACGGCGTTGCCGCCCGCTTCGGCAGCCGGCTGGCCGAGATCGACAAGGGCGTGCAGCAGGAGGGTGCCTTCTACCTCTTCACGCTGCGGCTGGTGCCGCTGGTGCCGTTTTTCGTGATCAACCTCGTGATGGGGCTGACGTCGATCCGCGCGACCACGTTCTACTGGGTCAGCCAGCTCGGCATGCTGGCCGGCACCCTGGTCTACATCAACGCCGGCACGCAGCTCGCACGCATCGAATCGCTGTCCGGCATCCTGAGCCCGGCGCTGATCGGCTCTCTCGTGCTGCTCGGCTTCTTCCCGCTGGCCGCGAAGAAGCTGCTCGACGCGCTGAAGGTGCGCCGCGTCTACGCACGCTGGCGGCACGCGAAGCCGCGGCGCTTCGACCGCAACCTGGTCGTCATCGGCGCCGGGGCGGCCGGGCTCGTCACCGGCTACATCGCCGCTGCGGTGCGCGCGAAGGTGACGCTGGTCGAGCGCCACAAGATGGGCGGCGACTGCCTCAACACCGGCTGCGTGCCGAGCAAGGCGCTGATCCGCACCGCCACCCTCGTTCACCAGATGCGCCACTCGGCCGAGGTCGGGGTCGCACGCGCAGAGTGGTCGCTCGACTTTGCGCAGGTGATGGACCGCGTGGCGGCGGTGGTGAAGGCGATCGAGCCGCACGACTCGGTCGAGCGCTACCGCGGCCTCGGTGTCGACGTGCGGCTGGGCGAGGCCAGGATCGTCGACCCCTGGCACGTGTGCATCACCACCGCCGACGGCAGCGAGACGCTGTCGACCCGGTCGATCGTCGTCGCCACCGGTGCCGGGCCGTTCGTGCCGCCGCTGCCCGGGCTCGACGACGTCGGCTACCTCACCAGCGACACCTTGTGGGGCCTGCGCGAGCTGCCGCGACGTTTGCTGGTGCTCGGTGGGGGGCCGGTCGGCTGCGAGCTGGCGCAGGCCTTCGCGCGGCTGGGGTCGCAGGTCACGCAGCTCGAGATGGCGGCGCGGCTGATGCTTCGCGAGGATGAAGAGGTGTCGAGTTATGTCCAGCAGCGGCTCGAGGCCGACGGTGTGCGCGTGCTCACCGGCCACCGGGCGCTGCGCTGCGAGCGCGACGCCGGCGGCGGCGGCTGGCTGGTTGCCGAAGCCGGAGGCGCCGAGGCGCGCTTCGGCTTCGACACGCTGCTGGTGGCGGTGGGCCGCAGCGCGCGGCTGAGTGGCTTCGGCCTCGAGGAGCTGGGCATCCCGACGCAGCGCACGGTGACCACCGACGAGTACCTGCGGACGGTGTTCCCCAACATCCTCGCCGCCGGCGACGTTGCCGGACCGTATCAGCTCACGCATGTCGCTGCGCACCAGGCCTGGTACGCGGCGGTCAACGCCCTCTTCGGCATCGTCCGCAAGTTCAAGGTCGACTACTCGGTGGTGCCTTGGTGCACGTTCGTCGACCCCGAAGTGGCCCGTGTCGGGCTCAACGAGCGCGAGGCGCGCGAGCAGGGCATCGCGCACGAAGTCACGCGCTACGGCATCGACGACCTCGACCGCGCGATCGCCGACGGCGCGGCGCGCGGCTGGGTGAAGGTGTTGACGGTGCCGGGCAGGGACCGCATCCTCGGCGTGACGATCGTCGGTGCGCACGCCGGCGAGCTGATCGCCGAGTACGTGCTTGCGATGAAGCATGGCCTCGGTCTGAACAGGATTCTCGGCACCATCCACAGCTACCCGACGCTGGCCGAGGCCAACAAGTACGCCGCCGGTGAGTGGAAGCGTGCACACCAGCCGCTGGCGCTGCTCGCGTGGGTGGAGAGGTTCCATGCCTGGCGCCGCGGTTGAGCGGCTTGCGCCTGCGCTCGTGCTCGCGGCCGCAGCGGCGCACGCTCAGGCGCCGCTGGTGGGCCACGACGGCAGTGCGTTGGGCGAGGGCTGGCGTGTGGCCGGGCTGCCGAACCAGAAGCTGCCGCTGACCCGCTTCACCGCTGTGCGCGTCGACGGCCGTTCCGCGGTGCAGGTGCGCGCCGAGGCGTCGTACGGCAACCTCGTCCACACGCTGCCCGCAGGGGCGATGCCTCGGCGCGTGAGCTGGGCCTGGCGGCTCGACCAGCCCAACCCGCAGGCCGACCTTTCGCGCCGCGACGCCGACGACACCGCGGTTCGGGTGTGCATGAGCTTCGACCTGCCGCTCGATCGGCTTGCATTCGGAGAGCGCCAGCGCCTGCGGCTGGCGCGGGTGGCAAGTGGCGAGCCGCTGCCCGCAGCGACACTGTGCTGGGTGTGGGCGCCCAACGAGCAGCCCGGCCGGGTGATCGACAACGTCTACAGCCGCCGCGTTCGCTACCTCGTGGTGCGTGGCCGCGGCGAGGCCACCGGCGGCTGGGCCGACGAGTCGCGCGACGTCGCGGCCGACTTCGTGCGCGCCTTCGGCGACGAGAGTGAGACGGCACCCGCGGCAACGGCGATCGGCGTCGCCGCCGACGCCGACAACACCGGCGGCTCGTCGCTCGCACATGTCGCTGACCTGAGGATCGAGTGACCGCCGTGGAATGCGAGGAACCGGGAACATGAAGCGGCTGGTGCTGCTGGGCGGCGGCCACGCGCATGTGCACGTGCTGCACGACTTCGCCCGGCAGCCCCCGCCGGGGGTGCAGCTGACGCTGGTGACGCCCCTCGCGCGACAGGTCTACTCGGGCATGGTGCCCGGGCTCGTGGCCGGCCACTACCTGCTGGATGCCTGCACGATTCCGCTTGCGCCGCTGGCGGCAGCTGCAGGGGCGCGCATCGTCGAGGCAGCGGCCACCGGGCTCGACGCCGCAGCGCGGCGAGTCGTGCTGACCCACGGCGAGACGGTCGACTACGACCTGCTGTCGGTCGACACCGGCGGCACGATCGACCGCAGCCGAATCCGTGGCGCGCGTGAGCAGGGCCTCTTCGTGCGGCCGATCGAGCACTTCGTGCGCCTGCTCGATGGGCTGGTGGACCTGGCGTCGCGCCGGGTGCTCGACGTCGTCGTCGTCGGCGCCGGCGCGGCCGGCGTCGAGCTGGCGATGGCGCTGCAGCACCGGCTCTCGGGCCATGGCGAGGAGCGCGCAAGGGTCGCGGTCGTCACCGGTGGCCCGCCGCCGCTGGCCGGCTACCCCGCGGTGGTGATCGAGCGCGGCCGCCGTGCACTCGCGAAGCGGCGCATCACGGTCTTTCGCGAACCCTGTGTCGAGATCGTCGACGGGGCGGTGGTGCTGCAAAGCGGCGCCCGGCTGGCCTGCGACGCACCGGTGATCGCCACCGGCGTCGATGCGCCGACGTGGCTGGCGGGGTGCGGGCTGGCGCTTGACGAGCGCGGCTTCGTCGCCACCGGTGCCACGCTGCAGAGCCTCTCGCACCCCGAGGTGCTGGCCGCGGGCGACGTCGCCACGCGGGCCGACGCACCGCATGCAAAGAGCGGCGTCTACGCGGTGCGCGCCGGCCCACCGCTGGCCGCCAACCTGCGCCGCCTGGCGGGCGGCGGCGAGCCGCTGCCTTACAGGCCCCAACCGCGCACGCTGAACCTCATCTCGTGCGGTTCGCGCCACGCGATCGCCGCCTGGGGCGATTGGTCAGCCGATGGGCGCTGGGTGTGGTGGTGGAAGGACGCGATCGACCGCCGCTTCGTGCGGCGCTACACGGCCTCAGGGAGGTAGGGGGCGAGGTTTGCGATCTGGGTCTCCCAGTCGCGAACGCTCCCCCTTGGGGGGACCGGCCCGCAGGGCCGCAGGGGGCGAGGTTCGCGATCTGGGTCTCCCAGTCGCGAACGCAGGAGGCACAAGGCTCACTCCTGCGGCCGGAAGGCGACGATGATCGTCGGCGGCACCCGCCCGTCGGTGTCGCGCGGCAGCGTGCCGGTGCGGTCGATCGCGCGCAGCACCGCTTCGTCCCACTCCTTGTGGCCGCTGCTGCGGACGAGTCGGCGCGCGATGATCGTTCCGCTGGGGCCGGCGCGCACCTCGACTTCGGCGGCCGGGTTGCCGCGAATGGTCTCGGTGAAGACGATGTTGGGCTTGATCGTCGCCACCAGCTTGCCGGCGTACGACTTCGATGGCCCCGACTCCTGCGCCGCGCTGCCGGTGGCTGCGCTGCCGGCCTGCCCCATCATGCGCTCGAGGTTCTTCTCGCGCATCTCGGCCAGGCGCTTCTCCTCGGCGGCCAGCTTGCGCTCGCGCTCGGCCTGCTCGCGGCGCTTGGCTTCGGCCTCGCGCTCCTTGCGTTCACGCTGCTCGGCGAGTTCCCGGCGCTGCTTCTCGGCACGCTCCTGCGCGGCGCGCTCCCGCTCGGCCCGCTCGCGGGCGAGTGCGATCTGCGGATCGGGAAGGGTTGGCTCCGCCTGCGGCTTCGCCGGCTCCGGTGGCGATGGTGGCACAGGCATCGTCGCGCGCGGTGCCGGTGGCGGTGCCGGCACGGCAGGTTGTGGCAGCGGCGCCCACAGCTCGGCGGTCACGGCATCCGGAGCATCGGCCCGCCACTGCATCACCGTCGTCAGCGCCGCCAGCATCACGGCATGGGCGGCGAGCGCGAGCGCCCCGCCGCGCAGCATGCCGCCGGGAGGCTGTGGCAGCAGCAGGTCATGGGGCGCGGCGGCGGCGGACATGGCTCCGGCGTCAACTGCCCTGCCTGACGGTCAGGCCCACCCGCTTGATGCGCTCACGCTGCAGCACCGCCATCACGCCCATCACGGTGTCGTACTTGATGCCGCGGTCGGCGCTGATGACCACCGGCACCTCGGCATTGCCGGCCTGTGCCAGGCGAACGCGGCCGGCCAGCGTGGCCAGCGTCACCGGCTGCGGCTCCTGCTGGTCGGCGCGCAGGCGCAGCTTCTCGTCGGCGCCGATCAGCACCTCGACCACGCTCGCCGGCCGCTGCTGGCTGCGGCCGACGGTGGGCACGTCGACGATGCCGGTGGTGATCAGCGGCGCGGTGACCATGAAGATGATCAGCAGCACCAGCATCACGTCGATGAACGGGACCATGTTGATCTCGTTCATCGCGCGGCGCCGCCGGCCGCCTCGGGTGGCGAGCGCCGGCATCAGCTGCGCGCGGCCGCCGGCGCCGCGTGCGGTGCCGCCGGCACGGGCGAGCCGGCGTTGCGCTGCAGGATGTTCGAGAACTCCTCGATGAAGGTCTCGAGCTGGATCGCGATGCGGTCGATGTCACGCGCGAAGCGGTTGTAGGCCACCACCGCGGGGATCGCGGCAAAGAGGCCGAGCGCGGTGGCCACCAGCGCCTCGGCGATGCCGGGGGCCACCGTCGCCAGCGTCACCTGCTGCAGGTTCGACAGCCCGACGAAGGCGTGCATGATCCCCCACACGGTGCCGAACAGCCCGACGTAAGGCGACACCGAGCCCACCGACGCGAGAAAGCTCAGGTTGCTCTCGATCATGTCGAGCTCGCGCTGGAAGCTCGCGCGCATCGCCCGGCGCGCGCCGTCGAGTTGCGCACCGGCGTCGTGCCGGCGTTCGCGCAGCTTGACGAACTCGCGGATGCCGCTGGCGAAGATGCGCTCGATCGGCGCGGTGTCGCTCTTCGCGAGCACCTCCTGGTTGATCTCGTTGAGGCTGCGGCCGGACCAGAACTCGCGCTCGAACGCCTCGTTGCGGGTGCGCACACGGCGCAACCCGAAGAGCTTGCCGAAGATCACCGTCCAGCTCGCCAGCGACGCAAGCATCAGCCCGGCCATCACCAGCTGCACGACGAGGCTGGCGTGCAGCACCAGCGACGTGATCGAGATTTCCTGCGTCATGCTGCGATGGCCGGCAAACGTTCGAGCACAGGCGTCGGAATCCGCCGCGGGCGGAAGGTTCCGGCGTCGACGCAGCCGACACGGATCGAGCCCTCGGCGAGCAGCGTCCCCGCCCGCAGCGCCTGCTGCACGAAGTCGATGCTGGCGCCGCCGCTGCGGCGCAGGTCGACGGTGACTTCGATCTCGTCGTCGAGGCGGGCGGGTTGCAGGTAGCGCACCTGCGTGTCGGCGACGACGAAGATCGCCCCGGTGGCCTCGCGCATCACCTGCTGGGCGACGCCGAGGTGACGCAGGTACTCGGTGCGCGCGCGCTCGAAGTACTTCAGGTAGTTGGTGTAGAAGACGACGCCGCCGGCGTCGGTGTCTTCCCAGTACACGCGCAGCGTGAAGCGGAACGACGGGGTGTGTGCTTGCATGCGCGGCGCGATTATGCGCGAGCGCCTAGGGCCCCGAGGAGCCGCTCAGCGCGAGGTACGCTGGTACACGGGGCCCCACACCGGGTGGCCGGCGTCGGCGCGGCCGAGCGTGAAGCCGGGGTCGGCCTCGCGTGCGGCGCGAAAGGCCGCCTCGCACTGGGCGACGCGATCGCTGGTGCACTGGATGAAGGCCAGCAGCTTGTGTGCAGTGGCGCGGTCGCGCGGGTGCACGAGGCCGAGCTTCAGCGCTTGCTGCAGCACCGCCTCGGCCTGCTCGTAGCGGCCGTCGTCATAGGCGCGCATGCCCTCGTAAAGCGCACGCTCGGCGGCGCGGTCGAGCACCTCGACGAGGCCGGGTTGCGGCGGCGCCGCACAGCCGGCCAGCAGCACGGTGGCGGTGGCGGCGAACACCCGCGCGCGCCACGCGCCAGTCATGAGCCGAAGCGATGCCGCAGCGTCACCGGCCGGTCGGGGCTGACCTGCACCTGCACCTTGTGTGGTGGGAAGTCGGCATTGCGCAGCGTGATGGTGTGCAGCCCTTCGGGCAGTTGCAGCTGCGTCAGCGGTGGGGTGGTGCCGGCACCTTGGCCGTCGACCTCGACCTGCGCCCACGGGCTGACGGCGAGGTTTAGCGTACCGGCTGCGGGTGCCGCCGCGGGAACGGGCGTGGCTTCGCGAAGGGCCTCGGCCAGCGGCGGTGATGCTGCGGGGCGGGTGCGCGCTGGCTCGGCACCGCGGCCTCGAGCCACGGCTGGCACGGCGCGCGCCGGAGCCAGCAGGCGTGGAGGCTGGTCGGCAGCGGCACCCGGTGCTGCAGCCGTCGTCGGCGGCGTGGCGGGCCCGGCGCCGGGCGGCATCGCCGGTACCGCCGCGGCGGTCGCTGCCGCTCCGGTGGCCGCGCTGCTCGGTGCGGTCTCGTCGGCACGCGGCGCCGCCGGCTGCCGATCGGCCACCGGGGCTGCAACCGGCGCCATCCCCGAAGCGGCTGCGGCGACGACGCCGGCGGCGGCGGCGGGTTCGCGCTGCCCGAGCATCACCGCAAGCAGGGCCGAAGCGCCGGCCAGTGCCAGCGCGCCGCCGAGCAGCCACCGGGGCGTGGATGCGCGCCGCGTCGGCCGCGGGCGTGGCCTCTCGAGCGCAGGGGAGGTGGCGGCTGACGCCGCGGCGTGTCTCGCCGCCTGGCGCTGCTGCATCCAGCGCCGCAGCTCCATCACGAACTCGCTGGTGCAGGTGTAGCGTTCGGCCGGGTTGCGGGCCATCAGCCGGTGCACCATCGCCGACAGATCGGGAGGGATCTCGGGGTTCAGTTCGTGTGCCAGCCGCGGCCCCTCGCCGGAGACCGAACGGTTGATCTCGGCGAGCGTGTCGCCTTCGATGGCGCGCTGGCCGGTCAGCACCTCGAACATCACGACGCCGAGCGAGTAGAGGTCGGTGCGGGCGTCGACCTGGCCACCGCCGAGTTGCTCCGGTGCGCGATAGCGCGGCGAGCCTGCGACCGCACCCTCGAGTGCCGGCAGCGACGCGCCGTGCACGATGCGCGCGATGCCGAAATCCAGGACCTTGGGCTTGTCGCGGCGCTGCAGGAAGATGTTGGCGGGCTTGATGTCGCAGTGGATGACGCCGCGCGCGTGTGCGTAGGCGAGCGCGTCGGCCACACGGCGGATCAGCAGCACCGCCTGGTCGAGCGGCGGCCGCCAGCCTTCGGCCAGAGCCTGCTGCAGGTCGCGCCCGTAGAGGCGCTCCATCGCGATGTACACGCCGTGCGGCGACAGGCCGGCGTCGTGGATGGTGACGATGTACTTGTGGTTCAGCCCGGCCGCAGCGCGCGCCTCGTTGAGGAACAGGCCGTCGAGCGAGACGCGTGACTGCGCGTCGGTGTCGAACTGCAGCGTCTTCACTGCCACCGCCCGCGACAGCAGCGGGTCCCAGGCCTCGAACACCGCACCCAAGCCCCCGGCACCGAGCTGCCGCTTCAGTGCATAACGCCCGATGTGAGAGAGCGTGGGCGAATCGGAAGGGTCGGGCACCTCGGGCGGCAGGCCGCCGATGTCGGTGACGACGTCGAGCCCCATCGGACCCGAAGCGCCGGAGTCGGTGGTGCTGGCGTCGGCCGGCCCCGACGGCAGCGACGACATCGAAGGACCCCAGGTCGACGGCGACGCCTCGTCGGCATCGGGCATCACGACGATGGTGGCGGCGAACTGCGTGCTCGGCGCAGCGTCACCCGCACGCCGCTTGAAGAGCTTGTACGACACGCGGCGCAGCTTAAGCGGGGCCCTGGGCCCAAGTGCCACGAAAAGCGTGCGTTCGGGCCGCTGGTTAACTGCTTGTCACGCATTTGTGGCTGCTTGACCGGAGTAGTTCACGCCCAGGTCACCCTTCACCCTTGGTCGAGGGGTTGCACGATCGCTGGCGCCGAGGTGTTACCGCGGGCCGCGACAATCGACCGGCGGCGGGCCGTTCGCCACCGCCGCCGAAAGCTCCACCGCATGCCCGCCGCTCCCCCCACCCTCGCCGCCACCGCGGCCCTGGCCCGCCGCACGCAGCACATCGAGCCCTTCCGCGTGATGGAGTTGATGAAGCGCGCCCATGCGCTCGAGCGTGAAGGGCGGTCGATCATCCACCTCAGCATCGGCGAGCCGGACTTCACCGCCGCGCCTGCAGTCGTCAGCGCGCTGCAGCGCTCGGTGGCCGCCGGCGCCACCGGCTACACCGGCGCGCTCGGCATCGAGGTGCTGCGACGCGCGATCGCGACGCACTTGGCCGACGAGTTCGCGGTGACGGTCGACCCCGGCCGCGTGGTCGTCACGGCGGGGGCGTCTGCCGCGCTGCTACTCGCCTGCTGCGCGCTGGTCGATCCCGGCGGCGAGGTGCTGATGGCCGACCCGAGCTACCCCTGCAACCGCCACTTCGTCAGCGCCTTCGACGGCGTGCCGGTGACGATCCCGGTTGGCCCCGGTGCGCGATACCAGCTCGACGCCGCGACCGTGCGGCGGCATTGGGGTCCGCAGACTCGCGGCGTGCTGTTGGCGTCGCCGAGCAACCCCACAGGCACCTCGATCGCCTTCGACGAGCTGGCTGCATTGGTGGGTGTGGTGCGCGAACACCGGGGCTTCACGATCGTCGACGAGATCTACCTCGGGCTCTCGTACACCAACCTGCCGCCGCGCAGTGCGCTGGCCCTCGGCGACGACGTGCTGGTGGTGAGCAGCTTCTCGAAGTTCTTCCACATGACCGGCTGGAGGCTCGGCTGGCTGGTGGTGCCGCCGGTCTGGGTGGACACCTTCGAGAAGCTGGCGCAGAACCTCTTCATCTGCCCCTCGGCGCTGGCGCAGCACGCGGCACTGGCCTGCTTCGAGCCGGAATCGATGGCGCTGTACCGGCAGCGGCGCGACGAGTTCAGAGCCCGGCGCGACTTCATCGTGCCGGCACTCGAGGCGCTCGGCTTCGGAGTGCCAGCAAAGCCCGACGGTGCCTTCTACGTCTATCTCGACTGCAGCCGTTTCACCGACGACAGCGCCACCTTCGCCAGCGAGATGCTCGAAGAGGCCGGTGTCGCGATGGTGCCGGGCGAGGACTTCGGCAGCCACGAGCCGCAGCGCCATCTGCGGCTGAGTTATGCCACCGCGATGCCGAAGCTGCGCGAGGCGGTGTCGCGGGTGCAGGCCTGGCTGCAGCGGCGCGCGCAATGAGCGCCGCCGGCAGGAGCTTCGGTGGCTGGTGCGTGCTACCATTGTGCTTACATCACTCCAGCCGGAACAGGTCATGGAAGTGGCAATCCGCAAGATGGGAAACTCGCAGGGCGTGCTGATTCCGAAGCCCATCCTGGCGCAGGTGGGCCTGGAAGGCACGGCCGACCTGCAGGTGCGCAATGGCGTGATTGAGATTCGTGCTGTGCGCCGCAACCCGCGTGAAGGTTGGGCCGACGACGCTCGGCGGCTGGCCGAGCAGCGCGGCGACGCGCTGCTCTGGCCGGAGTTCGACAACGAGGGCGACGACGAACTGGTCTGGTAATGAAGACCGGCGACATCTGGCTCGCCCAGCTCGACCCGACGGTGGGGGGTGAGATCCGGAAGACCCGTCCATGCGTCGTGATCTCACCCAACGACATGAACGCGCACCTGCGAACCCTGATCGTGGCACCGATGACCACCGGGTCCCGACCGGCGCGTTTTCGTGTTGCACTCACCTTCCAGGGCAAGCAGGGCCTGATCGTGTTGGACCAGATACGAACGCTCGATCGTGTGAGACTGGTCAAGCGGCTGGGTGCGCTGCGCGCGGCCACGCTGACCGCTGTGCTGCAAACTCTTCAGGCCATGTTCTCGCCATGACCCGGCGCACGCTCCGCGCACGCGGCGATCACTCCCGCCGCGCTGAACACCGCTCTGTGCCGTTGCCTCCGAAGTGCCGAAGGACGTCAGTTGCCGCAGCAGACCGCCCTGGCCGCGGACCAGGCGCAACGGGTCAGCCGCCTTCCGGCGAAGGGATTCGCTAAATGCTCGTGCGGCGGCCGCGCCCGGCGGGCACTTCGAGGGGCCGAATGTCTGCGGCGGCGCGGTCGAGCACGCCGTTGACGAACTTGTGGCCGTCGGTACCGCCGAAGGTCTTGGCCACCTCGACCGCCTCGTTGATGATCACGCGGTAGGGCACCTCGAGGCAGTTCTTCAGCTCGAAGGCACCGATTGCGAGCGCCGCATGTTCGACCGGCGACAACTGCGCCGCCGGCCGGTCGGCATGGCGGGCGAGCACCGCGTCGAGGTCGGCCCATTGGGCGATGCAGCCGTGCAGAAGCGCGTCGAAATGCGCGCTGTCGCACTTCGCGAACTCGGCTTGCTCGCGCACATGGGCGTCGATCACGCCGGGATCGCCCTTCGACAGCTGCCACTCGTACAAGCCCTGCAGCGCCAGCTCGCGCGAGCGCCGGCGCGCCGATCGAGGTGCTGCCCGCTTGGTGGGCGCGGCGGGTTCCGAGGAGGCGCTCACCCGATCTCCTCGATCAGGTTGGCCATCTCCACCGCCACCCGCGCCGCATCCCGCCCCTTGTCGGCGACACGGGCCCAGGCCTGGGCCTCGGTGTCGACCGTGAGAATCGCGTTGGCGATCGGCATCTGGTGGTCGAGCCCGACGCGGGTGACGCCGGCGCCGCTCTCGTTGGCCACCAGTTCGAAGTGGTAGGTCTCGCCGCGGATGACGCAGCCGATGGCGATCAGCGCGTCGTAGTCGCCGCTGTCGGCCATCACCTTCAGCGCCAGCGGGATCTCGAGCGCACCCGGCACCGTGACATGGCGGATGTCGCGCTCCTCGACCTCGAGCCGCGCCAGCTCGTCGAGGCATTCGCTGGCCATGCGCGAGGTGACGGCGTCGTTGAAGCGGGCGCGCACGATGCCGATGCGCAAGCCGGCCCCGGCGAGGTCGGCAGTGCTGCCCTTGTCGGCTTCCTGCATGTGGTATGGCTCGTCGAAGAGAGGGGTCAGGCGGCGACGAAGGCCGTCACCTCGAGGCCGTAGCCGGCCATGCTTGGCATGCGCCGCGGGCTGCCGAGCAGCCGCATGCGCCGGATGCCGAGGTCGCGCAGGATCTGCGCCCCGACGCCGTAGGTGCGCAGGTCGAACTGGGCCGGTGGCGGCGCGCGTTCGCCTCCGCTGGCCGCGGGTCCGAACTGCGCCAGCAAGGCGCCGCTGTCGTGCACGCAGTTCAGCAACACCGCGGCGCCGCACGGCGCCTGGCGCAGCGCCGCCAGCGCGCGAGGCAGCGGCCACGAGTGGTGCGAACCGGCGGCGTCGAGCATGTCGAGCGCCGTGAACGGCTCGTGCACCCGCACCAGCACCTCGTCGCCTTCGGCCCAGTGGCCATGCGTGAGCGCCAGGTGCAGCCCGGCGCTGCGGTCGCGGTAGAAGGTGCACGCGAACTCGCCCAGCGAGGTCTCGAGACGTCGCTGGCCAAGCCGCTCGACCAGCGATTCGGTGTGGCTGCGGTAGGCAATCAGGTCAGCGATGGTGCCGATCTTGAGCCCGTGCTCGCGGGCGAACAGCACGAGGTCGGGCAGCCGCGCCATCGTGCCATCGTCTTTCATGATCTCGCAGATGACCGCCGCCGGCGTCAGCCCTGCCATCGCCGCCAAGTCGCACCCGGCCTCGGTGTGCCCGGCGCGCATCAACACACCGCCATCCTGGGCCTGCAGCGGAAAGATGTGCCCGGGCTGCACCAGGTCCGAAGATCTCGCATCGCGCGCCACAGCCGCCTGCACGGTGCGGGCGCGGTCGGCGGCCGAGATGCCGGTGGTGACCCCGCTCGCGGCTTCGATCGACACCGTGAACGCGGTCCCGTGGCGGGTGCCGTTGCGGGTGGTCATCGGCGGCAGCTGCAGCCGCTCGCAGCGCTCGCGCGTCAGCGTCAGGCAGATCAACCCCCGCGCATGACGAGCCATGAAGTTGATCGCCTCCGGCGTGACATGCTCGGCGGCGAGCACCAAGTCGCCTTCGTTCTCACGGTCTTCCTCGTCGACCAGGATCACCATGCGGCCGGCGGCCAGCTCGGTGACCAGTTCGGGGACGGGGGAGATGGGCATGGCGCGATTGTAGGTGGGGGGTTGTGGACCCCAGCTGACGCCACCCGGCGGGCCATTGGTGCTGCCCAGAAAGCAGATGCGGCGCCGAGGCGCCGCATCCAAGGAACCAAGCGAGGATCAACCGCGGCGACGGCGTGCCGTCAAGCTCATTCCCAGGAGGCCTGCGCCCAGCAGTGCCAACGAGCCCGGAAGGGGCGTCGGATTCGGCGGCGGCTCAATCTGCTCGCGCTCAGCGACGGAGAAGTTGTCGAACGCGAAGAAGTCGCCCGAGTCGCTAGACACAAAACGAACGCCCCAGAAGTCCGTGGCGGCCGCGTTGCTCAGAATTCCCATGAAGAGGACAGACCCATCCGAGGAGCCATTGCTGCCGACGATGTGGTCAACGGGAATCGTCTGCATGACACCATTCCCTTGATCGAGGATCTGCAACGAGAGTTGTCCGCCAAAGTCCCCGATGTCCACGCCGTAGAAGCCGAACGCGCTGATTGCCTGGTTGAATCGGACAACGAAGTCCGAACCAGCGTTCGCCTCGACGAACTTCCGGGAACTGGCGGACGGGATGCTGTAGCGGCCATTCCCATCCGTCGTGCCGGGGGCGACATCGACGATCAACAGTTCCCCGCCACTGACAGTCGCCGTGATGTTTGCACCCACACCCGGAAAGGTCAGATTCAAGGAACTCGGCGGGTTGCCCGGGTCGGATGCGTCGAAACCCTCGAAAGTCTCAGTGCCAACGCCAACTGCCAGCGCGGCCAAGAACTGCGCCTCGGCGAAGTTGGAGTTCGGCACAGAAGCCAACGGAACGCTTGCGCTCGAATTCCTGTCCTCGCCGAAGAAGGACTGATACGCGGCGTTGGCCGGCCCTGCTGCCAACACGGCGCAGGCCAATGCGATCGACGACAAGCATCTTTTCATGTCCATGAACTCCGCTTTTGCCGGTGCGGGAGATCCTGCACCTGTATGCATCGGTTGAAAGCAGGTTTCGTTCCATGTGTGGAAGCCGCGTCGCAAAGCGTTGATTTGCATAGAAGTTCTGCTGCTAGGGTCACCTGCGTCTGGACTCCGTGAACGGCAAATGTAAGCTGCATCGACATAGGGGCAAACTCCTCTTCAAGCGCCTGCACGTGAGGTGGGTCGAGCCAGGACCCGCAGATCACTCCCCACAGCCTGGATCTGGGTAAAGTGAAAAGCCCTTGCAAGGGCCAACTCCGCCGGCGGTTCGAGCCCGAACATCCCTTTGCCCTGCCCAACAACGATTGGCGCAAGATAGACGAGCAGTTCATCGACCAGACCGGCCCGTAGCAGTGCCCCACTCAACGTCGCTCCCGCCTCAACGTGGAGTTCGTTGACTTGTCGTCGCGCCAGATCGGCAACAACCCGATCCAGTGCCAAGTGTCCGTCCACCACGTCGACGACGCAAACCTCGGCACCGGCACTCCGGATCAATCGGGTCTCGGCAGTTGCGCCGACATAGACGATCGCGCCCTCGGGCCCGGCCAAGATTCGAGCCGTAGCGGGTGTGCGGGCATGGGTGTCCACAACCGCTCGTCTCGGTTGGACGTTGGTGCTGACTTCGCGTACGTTCAACTGTGGATCATCCGCAAGCACGGTGCCGATGCCAGTCAGGATTGCACCCGCCCGCCGTCGCCAGCCGTGCCCGTCGGCCCTGGCGGAGGGACCGGTGATCCACTGGCTGCGTCCATCTTCGAGTGCGGTTTTGCCGTCGAGCGAGGCTGCAACTTTCAGTCGGACCCATGGACGCCCTCGCTCGAAACGCGAAAAGAACCCGATGTTCATCTCGCGAGCCAGGCGGGCGACCTCCTCGCCGCCTGGGGATTCACTGGCCAGCGTGACTTCCACGCCCGCTCTCCGCAGTTGCTCGAAGCCTCGCCCGCTGACCGAAGGGAAGGGGTCGGAAACGGCGGCCACGACTCGCGACACGCCGTGTTGAAGCAATGCCTCGGCGCAGGGCGGCGTACGCCCGTGGTGGGCACAAGGCTCTAGGCTGACCCACGCCACGGATCCACGAAGACTCGCCCCTGATCGCGCCGCGTCGCGTAGTGCCATCACTTCCGCGTGGGCGCCTCCGGCTGCCTGGGTGAACCCGCTACCGAAGACGTGACCCTCTCGGTCCCCGATCACGCAGCCGACGCGCGGGTTCGGTTCAGAGAGCCCGACTGAGAGCTCAGCCAGTTCAAGAGCCTGGCGAAGCCGGTCGAGGTCGAGAGCCTCCACTCGTGCTCAGGGGGCTGGCTGGTGGTGGAAGGTGCTGCCGTTGATCAACGGCGTGGCTGGATCGTCTGCGGGGCAGTCGAACGCGGTGCTCCCATCTCCCGCGCGAATCACGAGGAAGTTCTGGTTCAGAAGCGCTCCGGACACCGCCGCGTAGGTAAACGGATGGTCGCTGTTCTTGATCGGAGGGCTGCCTGAGCCGACCGCGTCGTTGTTGCGATAGGGGGTATAGCGACAGACGCGGAAGGCACTGGCACTGGGGTCAGCCACGCTGGCAGCCAAAGTCAACCCGGACAACTGGGTCTGCCCCGACCACTGGAAGAGAGGCGACAGCGTGCGGATCAAGCAGAAGTACTCGATGGCCACGGCGGTCGCTGGCGGGTCGGGGAAAGGACCCCAAACGCACAGCGGGGGGGCCGGCGGGCTGGCGGGCTCGGTCTGGTTCAGTGTCACTCCCACACTCAACAGTGCCGGACCCGGGGGGCTCTCGGCAAGGGCGGGGGAGGGACCAGCGGCCGCGGTCGCGAAGGCGATGAAGCCATGCAATAGCCGGCCACCCCCGACTGGCGTGCAGGAGCCCAAGATGCAGATCTGGGTAACGAAGCCGGTGGCGTTCTCAAAGATCCAAGTCGTGCTGCCACCCCCTGGTGGAGTGAAGACGCTGGTCCCGTCACCTTGGTCGACAGCGCTGCGCGGCACGGCCGCATGACGCCCGCCGGGCATCTGGACCGCCGTGCGATTGCCAGAGATCGACAGTGCAGCAGCCAACTCTGGTGGAGTGCGGTGCACGACGGTTGCCATACGCACACGCTGACTTGTATTTGCGCGGTCAGCCCAGTCAACGTCGACCACCAACGTCTTGAAGGCCTGAGCGGCAGAGTCCGTGACGGTTATCGTTCGCGTGTACGTCGTGTTCGTCGTGTATCCGTCGACTGTCGACGGACCGACTGAAGCGACATCGGCAAACGCCGCTCTTCCCGCGGCAGAGTTCACCACTGAGTAGGCCCGCGCGCGCTCGATCGCTTCTTCCGCAATCCGAACGGCCTCGGAACGCTGCCGTGCGATGTCGGTGTTGGACCTCAGAGCGGACTGCATGGCCGCCACGCCAATCATGCCGAACCCCATGACAGCAAGTGCCACCAACGCTTCGATGAGTGAAACGCCGCGTGACCTCACGGGAAGTCCTTCCAGCTGCCCGGCACGCGCACGAAGCTGCCCGTGCGCCACCGCAAATCGGTCAACAGATCCGAGTCGTAGGACACCGTGTAGGCGCCGGTTCCACCCACGTTGCCCTGCGCGATCGCCGCCCCGTTGATCGTCCCTGTGCCGCTGGTTGTCCAGTCGTCGGCCATGCTGTACACGAGCCCGAAGACATTGGTCGGAGCTGCAAAGGTGAGGCTGCCCGAAAGGACGATCAGGACCGGCTCGGTTGGGCTTCCGATGTCGCCCCCGTCGAGCGACAGCCCTCCAGCCACCCGGAGAACCCTGCGCGGATTCTCGAGCGCTGCGGTGCGAAGCGCAGTCGATCCACAGGGTACCGCGCAGTTCAGTGCGACGGAGCCCGGCTGTTCGCCAAACGTCGCCGGCCAGACCCCGAACGCGGCCGCAAACATCCGCGGTCCGTCGAACAATGGGTCAGCGAGCCCTGGGTCGTTAGAAACGATGGTTCGGCTGGCGGGGGTTCCGGGCGGACCGGATAGCGCCAAGGCCACCGAGTTGATCGCTCCTCCCGCGACGACTGAGAGTCCGGTGCTGCCTGCGACCGTGTTGGCGATAACTGAGGGTGCCCCCCCAAAGTCGACGTTGCCACGCGCGGTCAGCGCGGCGACGGGCAGTGACTTCAGGCCTCCCTGCATCGCAGCCAGTGCACAGACCGTCCCGCCGCACTGTCCCGCGTGCGCCGGCGGGAAGTTCAAGCACGATTCCTCGGTCGATGTGCAGCCCATCACTTCGACTCGTACGACCCCCGGCTTCAGAGGCGTGGGCTGCAGGAAACGCACCCGGAACGAAGGTGTCAACCCTGTAGGCTCAGGAGCGGGCATCACGGGCCCGGTACCCATTGGGCAACTGCAGGTCCAGGCCCCGCTGACGTAGGCGCAACTGGGCCAGACCGGCCCGTCGCGGACAGCGGCGGGGACTGTGATCAGACCGCTTGCGGGGTCCGTCGCTAGGTAGCGCTCACGAAAGCTCTGGTGTGCGAGGTTGGTACTCGGCAGACAGGCGTCGTCGACTCGCGGGCCGTTCAGCTGCGAAAGTGCCCACTCGAGTCCCGCCTCGGCGGCCTCGAAGGAGACGGTCTGGTGGTGCTGGTTCGAAGCGGTCCTCTGCTCGAAGATCACGTTGCGGCTTGTGTAAGCGGCCACCATCGTGAGCACGAAGAAGAGCACCATCACGACGATCAGGGTCGCGGCACCTCGTTGGCGGTCGGCTAACGGGACCCCAATCACCAATGATCTGCACACTTTGAACTCTCCCCCTCAGGCCGGACAAATGAGAGGGTTGCCCGCCGCGTCGGTCGCGGTGCGCAAAATCTGGTCATTGCGCAGCCGCACGATCGTACGCACGCTTCGACTCACGCTGGGGTCGACGGTGGACTGGCCGGCGATGTCAACCTGCAGTTCTCGGATCCGCAGAGTCGGCCAGCAGTCCCTGGAGCCGTCCGGGCACAGTTTCGGACACGGAAGGCGCTCGGGCGCCCCGCCACCCGGGAGCGGCTCTTCGGCGTGACGAGGCGTGACTGTGAACCCAGTGACCTTCAGCGTGCTCGCGTCCGTCAAGTCTTGGAACCCTGCCGGCATTGTCAGAAGGGTCCTGATCCGCGTTCCCTGCAGTTCGAAGCCGTTGTCGCGCCCCCCGAGGCGCGTGTACTTGTAGCTGACGTTCGAGGACGGCCCCGCCACCGGACCAAATGGCTGCATTTCGACATTCAGCAGAGGGGAGACATCTGGCTTTGACGGATCCCATACCCCGTCGAACGAGAAGGACCAGTACCCTGCACGGCGCAAGTCCCTGGTGATGATGTCTGCAGTGGCTCGAAGATCCTGCTGAATCTGCGCTTCCAGCATCAACTTCCGGTTCTCGCCCAGTTGCGTCGCAGTGAGCATGGCCGCTGCCGCGGCGACAAACAGGCCGACCGTGATGCCGACCATCAACTCGACCAGAGACATGCCGCGCTGCGCGCGCGGGTGCCCGCTGGGCAGGCAGGAGATAGAGCATCTCAGGGACACGGTGCCAGCCCTCCGGTGCGAATCACCGACCCTGATGGAAGGCAGGTCGAGGGGCGACCGCTGTGCAGCACGACTGTGCGCAGCTTGCGCGATGCGTCAAGATAAGTGTCGACTTGAAGGACGTCGTCAGCGGTCGTCCGCCGGTCTCGCGCGACGGCGAGCAATCCGCCAGTGGCTGGATCGAACCCAACGCGGCCATCGGTGTTGTGGTCAAGTCGAATGCCATGCGCAGTGTTGAGCTGGACGGTCTTGATTTCGGTCGTCGTCGCGGCGCCGCAGCGAGAGCCCGCTGCAAGGTGGCAGTCGCACGGTGAAGAGAATGAGCCAGCACGAACCGTGTCGGCGAACAGGATGTAGCAGGCGGAGTCACCACCCGACTCCTGCATGACTCGAACGTGTACTGGGACTCCACGTCGTGCGGCCTCGAGGCGGGCGAACTGAAGATCGGTGACCAGCTGGTCATGGACACCGCGGAGACGCTGCATTTCAATCGTGCTACGAAACGACGGGGCAACGAGCGCGATCACGACTCCGATCAACACGACGACCACCATCAACTCAATCAGCGTCAGTCCGCTTTCGCGCCGCAACATTGGCAGGTCTGCAACCATCAGCGGCTCCAGCAGCGGTTGTTGGGGGACTCCGAGAACGGCCCACTTAGGACCGCCGATCCGTAGAAGAGATTGCCTCCGTCTGCTCGCACGCGAAGCTGAGCGCAGTTGCCGTCGTTGGCCTGCGTGGTTCCCGAATTGGCGGTTGCAGTGATCGTGTAGCCGGTGGCAGAAACGCCGCTGAGTGCGAGCGTGTAGTAGCCGCTGCTCGTGGTTGCGGACAAGCCAAGCCCGGCAGGCGGTGCTGAAGTCAGGTCAGCGGCATAGCTTGGGTTGTTCGATCGCCAACGCTCCTGTGCCTGCTGCACCGAATTGATGGCACTGAAGGCCTCGGAGCGCCGGTTCTTGCGGATCGCGTCCAGCAGCGAAGGCATCGCCACGGCGGCAAGGATGGCCACCAGCACCACGACGATCATCATCTCGATCAGCGTGAAGCCTCGCGCTGCGGCGCCGACCGGATGGGCGTGTGGGCGAAGATCCATGTCTGGGATTGTCGCGACAACCGGTGGTCCGACGAAAGCTTTGTGCGCGCCGCTCGTCTCTCGGCCGCTGCCGCCGGTCGGGCCACCGCCTGACCTAGGGATCCTCCGCGCTGAGAGCGGGGCGGCTGTCAGCAGCGTGGTTGGCCGTGGATTGCCAAGGGCGAGCAGTTCCGCACCCGTCCCATGATATTGACGACGAGGCGCACCACTTCATCGCGGCGGTTGCGCAGCTCGAAGGTCGCGGTGGGTGTCACCGTGCCGCGGTTCGGCTCGAACGCAAGCGAGCGCGAGTTCGATCGCAGACTCACCGGTGTGCCGGGCTCGAAGCTGACGTAGCGAAGCGTCTCCACTCCTTCCCTGCACGTCGGCGTGCCGGATTCACCGCAGCGGCAGTCTCCCGCCGCCCCCGTGTGCACGATGTAGCAGCTTCGCTCGCCATCTGCCGCCACGTCGATCCGCAGCACGCGGTTGCGCGCGACCGCGGCGGCGCGGGTGTACTGGATGTCGGTCTCGAGCTGCGCGGCCGCACCTTCGAGGGGCTTGCGGGCCAGCATCGACGAGAACTGCCCGGCCTGCGTGCCGACGAGGATCGATGCGATGCACAGCACCATCAGCGCCTCGACGATGGTCACGCCGGCTTGGGTGGCGGCTCTGTGAAGCGGGTTCATTTGGCGTCTCCTGGCAGTGAACTCGATGCGGTTCACTGTAGGTAAACGCCCCGTTCGCCGCGCCCCCACGCCGGGGGCTTCGCGGGGGAGACGAAGAGGGCCCCCGCGGCCCTCCCCCGGACGGGGGAGAGCGGGGGGATCAGATGTCGCGGATCAGTTGCCTGAACTCGTCGACATCTTCGAAGCTGCGGTACACCGACGCGAAGCGGACATAGGCCACCTTGTCGAGACGCTTCAGTTCGCGCATCACCAGCTCACCGACTCGCGTGCTCGGCACCTCGCGGGCGCCGCTGGCGAGCAGCTTGTCGCGGATGCGCTCGACCGCAGCGTCGATCTGCTCGACGCTGACCTGCCGCTTGCGCAGTGCGAGCTCCATCGATCCGCGCAGCTTCGCGGGGTCGAACTCGACCCGTGCGCCGTTTCTCTTCACCACCGCGGGCAGTGCGATTTCGATGCGCTCGTAAGTGGTGAATCGCTTCTCGCAGTGCAGGCAGCGCCGGCGGCGGCGGACGACGTCGCCCTCGTCGGACTCCCGGGTCTCGACGACTTGGGTCTCCTCATGGTTGCAGAACGGACAGTGCATGGCTCCGGCCGCCGGTTGGGTTTGCGATCAGTCCGGGGTCACCGGTACACCGGGAAGTCGCGCGTCAGCGCCGCCACCTTGGCGCGCACTTCGTCGATGCGCGCCTCGTCGTGCGGGCGGTCGAGCACGTCGGCGATCAGGTGCGCGGTGGCGCGCGCCTGTTCCTCGAGAAAGCCGCGTGTCGTCATCGCCGGCGTTCCAAGGCGGATGCCGCTCGTCACCATCGGCTTCTGCGGGTCGTTCGGGATGCCGTTCTTGTTGCAGGTCATGTGCGCGCGCTGCAGCACCGCTTCGGCGTCCTTCCCGGTGATGCCCTTCGGGCGCAGGTCGACCAGCATCACGTGGCTTTCGGTGCGGCCGCTGACGATGCGCAGCCCCCGTTCGATCAGCGTCTCGGCCAGCGCGCGGGCATTGGCCACCACCTGCTGCTGGTAGGCCTTGAAGCTGGGGGCCAGCGCCTCCTTGAAGGCCACCGCCTTGGCGGCGATGACATGCATCAGCGGCCCGCCCTGGATGCCGGGAAAGATGGCGCTGTTGATCTTCTTCGCGATGCCCTCGTCGTTCATCAGCACGATGCCGCCGCGCGGGCCGCGCAGGCTCTTGTGCGTGGTCGACGTGACGACATCGGCGTGCGGCATCGGGTTCGGGTAGACCCCCGCGGCGATCAGCCCCGCGTAGTGCGCCATGTCGACCATCAGGTAGGCGCCGACCGCCCGGGCCACCTTCGCAAAACGCTCGAAGTCGATGCGCAGGCTGTAGGCCGACGCGCCGGCGATGATCAGCTTCGGTCGGTGTTCCTGGGCCAGCCGCTCCATCGCGTCGTAGTCGATCGCCTCCTGCGCGTCGAGCCCGTAACTCACCACCTTGAACCACTTGCCGCTCATGTTGAGCGCCATGCCGTGGGTCAGATGTCCGCCCTCGGATAGGCTCATCCCCATCACCGTGTCGCCCGGTTCCAGCAGCCCGAAGAACACCGCCTGGTTGGCTTGCGAGCCCGAATTGGCCTGCACGTTGGCGTGTGCCGCGCCGAAGAGCTGCTTCACGCGGTCGATCGCCAGCTGCTCGACGACGTCGACGTTCTCGCAGCCGCCGTAGTAGCGCTTGCCCGGGTAGCCCTCGGCGTACTTGTTCGTGAGCTGGGTGCCCTGTGCGGCCATCACCGCCGGGCTGGCGTAGTTCTCCGACGCGATGAGCTCGATGTGCTCTTCCTGGCGGCGGTTCTCGGCCTCGATGGCGGCCCAGATCTCGGGGTCGACGTTGGCGACGGTGGAGGTGGAACGGTCGAACATGCGGCAGTCCTCTTCGATGAAGGGCCTTCGCGGCCGGCCGGCGCGTCAGGCCGGCTCGGCGGAGGGCTGCCCAGGCGAACGGCGGGTGCCGGTGGGGTTGCCAACGGCGCGCGCTCCCCGGTGGTCTTCCACCTCGGGCGGTCTGCCGGCGCGGGTGCGCCGCGGGTGCCCTATCGCCAGTTGCGCGGTGGCGGGAGTGTAGCGGCTGCCACCCGCGAGGCAGGCCCTCTGGCTCGGATCGTCAACGCAGCAGCGCCACCTTCTCGGCGACGACGGCGGTGGCAGGAGGGGGCGGTGCAGTGTTCGGCGCGTTGGTCGGCACACCTTTGCCGTCGGCCACGCTGCGCAAGTGGTTCTGTTCGTTCAGCACGCGGGCCACGTATCCGCCGTCGCTCTCCAGGCTCGCGGCGCCGACGTAGTGGCGCAGCCCCTCGTGAAGGCTGCCGGCGCGGGCGATGCACTCCTTCAGCACGTGCACGCCGACGCGCAGGTTGCTCACCGGGTCGAAGGCGGCGTGGGTTCCGCCGAAGGCCTCGTACTTGTCGTCGTGCACGCGCGTCAGCACCTGCATCAGCCCCTGCGCGCCGACCGGGCTCTGCGCGAAGGGGTTGAAGCCCGACTCGATGGCCATGATGGCGAGGATCAGCGTCGGGTCGATGGCCGCCCGCTGGCCGACGCTCCAGGCCTCCTGCACCAGGCGGGCGATCGGCTCCGGGGCGACCTTGTAGCGCCGGGAGATCCACATCGCGACGGCAGCTTGCGGCGGCGTCAGCGCCCGGGGGTCGGCCGCGGTGGCACGGGCCACGGCATCGGGCTCGGCAACCGCGGTCACGATGTCGCCGGACTGCAGCGCGCGGGCTTCGTGGCGCGTCTGCAGCCACTGCAGCGCCACCACCTCGGCCTGTTGCCGAAGCTCCGCCTTGCCGGCGGCGAAGACCGTCACCGCGACAAGCGCCAGCCCCAGCAGCGCCAGCGTGTTGTGGCTGATCTCGAGCAGGCCGTGGCCGGTGTCGCTCGCAAACACCTTCACCGACCGCGCGGCGGCTCGTGCCGCTGCAAACAGGGATGGAATGGCTCGCATGCCGCTCCTCACTTTCAGCTTCAGCCGTCGCGGCCGCTTCGAAGAGAGCGGCTTGGGGGCGACGGCAATAATCGACGGCTCGGGTCACGACGGTCTCGGTCGGACCCCAGGCATGAAACAAGGGTTAACCCTTGTCTTTGGAATTGGGCGCGATTCTAGGAACCGCTTCATACTCGGTCAAGAATATGAAAACCAAGAAAGATTCTTGAAACGAATGAAGTACCGGGACCTGCGGGACTTCATCGGCCGGCTCGAAGCCCTCGGCGAACTGCGCAAAGTCGCCGATCCGGCGTCGCCGCGCCTCGAACTGACAGCCATCGGCGACCAACTGTTGCGTGCCGGTGGCCCGGCCGTGCTGTTTGCTGCGCCGCCGGGAGCCCCCGCAGCGGTGCTGATCAACCTGTTCGGTACCCCTAAACGAGTGGCGCTGGGCATGGGGGCGGAAGACGCCGGAGCGTTGCGCGAGATCGGGTCTCTGCTGGCAGCGCTGAAGGAGCCCGACCCGCCGAAGAGCCTGAAGGACGCCGGCCGCCTGCTGCAGATGGCCCGCGCTGTGTGGGACATGAAGCCGGCGCGCGTCGGGCGGCCGCCCTGCCAGGAGGTGGTGCTCGCCGGTGCGGAGGTCGACCTCTCGCGTTGGCCGGTGCAGACCTGCTGGCCGGGCGACGCCGGCCCGTTGATCACCTGGGGACTGGTGGTCACTCGCGGGCCGCAGAACGTGCCACGGCCCCGGCTGCGGCAGAACCTGGGCATCTACCGGCAGCAGGTGATCGCGCCCGATCAGGTCATCATGCGCTGGCTGGCCCATCGCGGCGGCGCGCTCGACTTTCGCGACTTCGCCGCCGCCCATCCGGGCCGGCCGTTCCCGATCGCGGTGGCCCTCGGTGCCGACCCGGCGACCACGCTCGGCGCGGTGACACCGGTGCCCGATTCACTTTCCGAGTACCAGTTCGCCGGCCTGCTGCGCGGTGGCCGCACCAAGGTGGCCGATACCGGTGTCGGCGAGGGCGAGCTGAAGCTGCAGGTGCCGGCGACTGCCGAGATCGTGCTCGAGGGCGAGATCCCGACCGCTGCGGCCGGCTACCAGGGCCGCTCGGTCCATGGTGTGCCGCTCGCCGAGCGCGGCGGCTATCTGCACGCGCTCGAAGGGCCCTTCGGCGACCACACCGGCTACTACAACGAGCAGGACTGGTTTCCGGTGTTCCAGATCCGGCGAATGACCCACCGCCGCGACCCGATCTACCACACCACCTACACCGGCAAGCCGCCGGACGAGCCAGCGGTGCTCGGCGTCGCGCTCAACGAGGTGTTCGTGCCGATCCTGCAGCGGCAGTTTCCCGAGATCACCGACTTCTATCTTCCGCCCGAAGGTTGCAGCTACCGGATGGCGGTCGTCTCCATCCGAAAGGCCTACGCTGGCCACGCGAAGCGCGTGATGTTCGGCATCTGGAGCTTCCTGCGCCAGTTCATGTACACGAAGTTCATCGTCGTCACCGACGACGATGTCGACGTGCGCGACTGGAAGGAGGTGGTGTGGGCCGTCACCACCCGCGTCGACCCGGTGCGCGACACGACGCTGGTCGACCACACGCCGATCGACTACCTCGATTTCGCGTCGCCAGTGAGCGGCCTCGGCGGCAAGATGGGGCTCGACGCCACCCACAAGTGGCCCGGCGAGACCGCCCGAGAGTGGGGCCGGCCGATCCGCATGGACCCCGATGTCAGCGCGCGAGTCGAGGCGCTGGTGAAGCGGCTATTGATCTAGCTCGAAGAATCGTCAAAACGCGCTTGCTGCCGGCGGGGCGGAGGACTAGTCTTCCTCTCGCCTGCCAGACGCAGGTATTTGACGACGGCGCAGTCACTGCGCGTCAGGGGCCCCGGAACCCCTTTCCTCCGGAGCCCCATCGGTAGCCATCAGGCCACCCGCCCCTCCGGGCGTTCGCGCCCGGAGGGGATTCGCTTTCCTGGGGTGCCCGGTCTTCCGGGCACGAGGGTGGAGCGGCGCGCCGCTCCACCGCGCCTCAACCGATCGCTTCGGCGAGCAGCCGGTACGACGTCCGCCTCACCGCCGGGTCGTGCGCCCAGGTGTTGACGACGATCTCGTCGAGTGCCAGGTCCTCGGCCAGAGCGGTGACACGCCCGGCCACCGTGGCGGCGCTGCCGACGAAGTCCTTTCGACGCATCGGCTCGAGCTGCTCGACCTCGGCCGCCGAGAAGCCCTCGGCCGCCACGCTGTCGGGCGGGCGCAGCGGCCCGAGCACACCGCGCTGGCGGTCGAGCCGCCAGCGCTCCCGGCTCAGCGCAAGGTGGCGTGCCTCGTCGTCGGTGGCGGCGGCCAGAGCCCAGATGCAAACGGTGGCCTTTGGGTTCGGATGGCGCTCGCTTCCGCGGTAGAGCTGCCGGTACAGCGCCAGCGCCTCGGGCGCGCCTTGGCCGTCGACGAAGAAGTACGCGTAAGCGTAGGGCAGCCCGAGGTGGGCCGCCAGCCGCGCGCCGTAGTCGGAGCTGCCGAGCACCCAGATCTCGGGCGCGCGTGCGAAGCCTGCCATCGTGTCCGCCGGCGGCCGGGGGTGGGCGACGATGCCCTGGTGCCGCTCGCCGCGGGTCCACGCCAGCAGGTCCTGAATCTGCTGCGGAAAGGCCTCGGTGGCCTGACCTGCGTTCGGGTTCAGCGCATGCGCGGTGCGCAGGTCGCCCCCCGGTGCCCGGCCGACGCCGAGGTCGATGCGCCCGGGTGCCAGCGCGTCGAGCACCCGAAACTGCTCGGCGACCTTCAGCGCCGAGTAGTGCGGCAGCATCACCCCCGCGCTGCCGATGCGGATGTGCTGCGTGCTGACCGCGATCGCGGCGATCAGGATCTCCGGCGCGGTGCCGACGATGGTCGGCAGGCTGTGGTGCTCGCTGACCCAGAAGCGCCGGTAACCGAGTGACTCGCAGTGCACTGCGAGGTCGACCGTGTCGCGCAGCGCGTGGTCCTCGCCGCGGCCGGCGGTGGCCACCGACTGGTCGAGCACCGAAAGCGCCAGCGTCACGCGGCGTCCTCCAGCATCATCGCCGCCGCCTTCTCGCCGATCATCACCGTCGGCGCGTTGGTGTTGCCCGACACGATGCTCGGCATGATCGACGCGTCGGCGACACGCAGCCCCTGCAGCCCGTGCACACGCAGCCGCGCATCGACCACGTCCTGCGCGCCCGGCCCCATCCGGCAGGTGCCCACCGGGTGGTAGATGGTGTCGGCGTGGCCGCGGACGAACTGCTCGATCTGCTCGTCGGTCTGCGCCCCGGCGGAGGCGGCCGTCTCGCGGCCGCCGAGGGCGGCCAGCGCCGGCTGGCCGAGGATCCGCCGCATGAGCTTGAAGCCCTGGACGAGCCTGGCCGCGTCGTCGGGGTCGTCGAGGAACCGAGGGTCGATCAGCGGCGCGGCGAGCGGGTCGGGGCTCGCCAGCGTCAGCCGGCCGCGGCTCCGAGGCCTCAGCAACCCGGCATGGCAGGAGTAGCCGTGCCCGAAGACGGTCTTGCGGCCGTGGTCCACCAGCTTGCCGATCACGAAGTGGAGCTGCAGGTCCGGCCGCGTCTCGCCGTCGCGGGTGCAGACGAAGCCACCGGCTTCGGCGAAGTTGGTGGTCAGCATTCCGGTTCGCTGCGAACGCCACTCGAAGAGGCTGCGCAGCAGCTTCAGCACGCCCGGCAGCGAGATGCCGAAGAGATCGGCTGCTCCCGGCAGGTTGACCACCTGCACGACATCGACATGATCGTGCAGGTTGCGCCCCACGCCGGGCAGGTCATGGACGACAGTGATGCCCTGGGATTGCAGCTCGCTGCCCGGACCGATGCCCGAGAGCAGCAGCAACTGCGGCGACTGCAGCGCGCCGGCCGCCAGCACCAGCTCGCGCCGCGCCTGCAACGTGCGCCGGGCCTCGCCCTGCTGCACTTCGATGCCCACCGCGCGCCGGCCCTCGAACAGCAGACGGGTTGCGCGCGCACCCGTCAGCACTTGCAGGTTCGGCCGACCCAGGTGGGGAGTCAGGTAGGCCTTCGCGACACTGAATCGCTCGCCGTTTCGCTGCGTCACCTGGTAAGGGCCGAAGCCCTCCTGGCGTTCGCCGTTGAAGTCGGCGTTCCGGGCATAGCCGGCCTGCTCCGCCGCCTGCACGAACAGCGGACCGAAGCGGTTCGGGCTGCGCAGGTCCATCACGTTCAGCGGCCCGCCGCGTGCGTGCCAGGCATCGCTGCCGCGCTCGTTGTGCTCGGACTTCAGAAACCAGGGCAGCGAGTCCTGCCAGGCCCAACCGGGGTTGCCCGCCGCGGCCCAGTCGTCGTAGTCCTCGCGCTGCCCGCGCAGGTAGATCATCGCGTTGATCGAACTCGAGCCGCCGAGAACCCGGCCGCGCGGCTGGTAGCCGCGACGGCCGCCGAGCCCCGGCTGCGGCACCGTCTCGAAGCCCCAGTTCAGGTTCGTCTGCTTGGCCATCACGGCCAGGCCGGCCGGGCAGTGAACGAGCACGCTGCGGTCGGCCGGGCCGGCTTCGAGCAGGCAGACGCTGACCGCAGGGTTCTCCGACAGCCGCGACGCGAGCACGCAGCCCGCCGATCCGGCGCCGACGACGATGTAGTCGAACATGGGTTGATGGCCAATCGATGCGGCTGCAGCGGCAGCCCGATGCGGGGCATCTTACGCAGCGACGCGTGGGCGGCCCCGAGGGGCGCGACTCTAATTCCGGCCTGGGTGAAGGCCGGTTGCGGCCGGTCAAAGGGCGAGTCGGCGCTCGGCCTCGGTCAGCTCGATCGGCTGCCCGTGCGGTGTGCGACCGGCGGCGGCCTGCCAGGCGTGCTCCAGCGCATGCAGGTGGCCTGCACTGGCGAGGCCCTTCGTGACAACGAGCGACTCGAGCGCGTCGAGCCAGTGGCTGTAGTACGTCTCGCCGGTGTCGGGGTCGCCGCGATGCTGCGCAGCGCGGATGGCCCGAGACAGCGCGTCGGCCCACTCCGCCCACGTGAAGGTGCCGCGCTCGTGCAGCGCGAGCACCATCGCGAAGGCATGGGCCTCCCACGGCGCGCGAAAGACCGGCCCTTGCTCGTCGCGAGGCAGGCCCGGCAGCTCGCAGGCGGGGTGAACCTCACTCATGCCGGTTCCAGACAGGGTTCCCAGGCGTCGACCGAAACCACGGTGCCGGGCTCGGCCTGCGGACCCCAGAGCTCCGCTCCGGCGAAGGCCACCGTGTACAGCCACTCCGGGCGGTCGTCGAAACCGCCGGGCCAATCCACCGCGTGGCGATCGGCGAAGACATGGGCACCGTGGACGAGCGACACCGTGCCGACTCTGCCTCTCACGTAACGCGGCAGGCGTGTATGACCCGACGGATGCTGATTGATGGCGCGGACGCGGTCGCCGACGGCGAAGCGGGCCATGCTTTCGGCAGGCCGCTCAGTCGGCGCGCCACGGGCGAGTGCGGCATCGACCGCGTCGGCCCCCAGCACCCGTGGCAGCGGCCGCGGCGGCGAGATCACCTGCCCGGCGGCAAGCTCGTCGCGGGTGATGAGTCCTCTCGCGAGCAGCATCGATTCGAGCGCCCTCACCCAGATCTCGTAGTAGCTCGACGTCAGGATCACCGCCGGCGGCAGGCTCTCGCGCGCCGAACGCGACATGTCGATGTTCCAGGCGCCGGTGGCGCCCATCGCCAGCGTCACACCGAGGGCACGCCGCTCCCAGGCGGCGTGGAAGGGCGGTTCATCGGCCTCGCGCTGCACAGCGCCGAAGCCGTGCATGCCGCCTATGTCGTGCACGCCGTTCATGGAACTGCCGCGACACCGGTGCCGATCATCGAATCGCGCGTCACCAGCGCCGCGAGCCGGTCCTCGTTCCAGCCTTCGGTGCCGGCGGGCCGCATCGGCACCACCAGGTAACGAACCTCCGCAGTGGAGTCCCAGACGCGGATCTGTGTCGACTCGGGCAGCACGACGCCGAACTCGGCGAGCACGCGCCGCGGCTCGCGAACGACGCGCGATCGGTAGGGCGCCGACTTGTACCAGACCGGCGGCAGCCCGAGCACCGGCCACGGGTAGCACGAGCACAGCGTGCAGACGACGACGTGGTGCGTGTCGGGCGTGTTGAACACCGCCACCATGTGCTCGCCCTGGCGCCCGCTGTAGCCGAGCGACGCGATCGCCGCGGTGGCGTCGCGCGCGAGCCAGTCGCGGTATGCCTCGTCCGCCCAGGCGCGGGCGACAACCCTCGCGCCGTTGTGCGGGCCGACATGTGACTCGTAGGTCTCGATCAGGCGGTCGACCGCGGCCGGGTCGATGTAGCCCTTGGCGACCAGCAGCGTCTCGAGCGCGCGCACGCGAACATCCATCTCGCCGAGATGCGAGTGCGAGTGATCGCCATCACTGTGGTCATGCGGCATCGCTGCCAGTCTATCGGGTTCCGATCCTCGACAATGCCGCCCCCTGGCGCTGACCCGGCGCAGGGCGAACAACATGGCCGTGTGCCCATCCGGCGCCGGCGCGGGAGACCTCGTGTTCAAGCGATTCGAGGGGCTGGTGCACCCCTACCCCGATGCACTGCCGCCGCTGCTGCCGAAGCAGTTCTTCGCCTTCCTGTGGGAGTGCACGCGCGGGCTGCGGCCGTACCTGCTGGTGCTGACGCTGCTGACCGCGGTGATCGGCAGCTTCGAGGCGCTGCTGTTCGCGATGATGGCGTACGTGGTCGACCTGCTGGCCAAGGTGCCCGCGGCCGAGCTGTGGGCGCGCGAGGGCGCCACGCTGCTTCTGTTTGCCGGCGCGATGGCGGCCAGCGTCGCGGTGGCCGGCGTCTGGGCGCTGTTCAAGTACCAGGCGGTCTTCGGCAACTTCCCGATGCGGCTGCGCTGGATCTTCCACCGCCTGATGCTCGAGCAGAGCATGGGCTTCTACCAGGACGAGTTCGCCGGGCGCATCGCCACCAAGGTGATGCAGACCGCGCTCGCGGTGCGCGACACCTGGCTGCTGTTCGCTGACATCCTGACCTACGTGGTCATCTACTTCGCGACCATGCTCGCGGTGGTGGGCGTGTTCGACTGGCGGGTCACGCTGCCGTTCTTCGGCTGGTTGTCGCTCTACGTGCTGACCTTGTCGTACTTCGTGCCGCGGCTCGGCCGCGTCGCCCAGGCGCAGGCCGACGCCCGCTCGCTGATGACCGGCCGCGTCACCGACGCCTACACCAACATCGCCACCGTCAAGCTCTTCTCGCATTCGCGGCGCGAGGCGATGTTCGCGCGCGGCGCGATGGAAGAGTTCATGGGCACCGCGTACGCGCAGATGCGGCTGGTGAGCGGCTTCGAAGTCGTGAACCAGGCCCTGAGCGTGCTGCTCGTCTCGGCCACCGCCGGGCTGACGCTGTGGCTGTGGTCGTCGGGCCAGGTGGGCGTGGGCGCGGTGGCGGCGGCGACGGCGATGGCGCTGCGGCTCAACGGCATCTCGCACTGGATCATGTGGGAGATGGCGACGCTGTTCGAGCATATCGGCACCGTGCAGGACGGCATCGGCACGCTGGCGCGGCCGAGGCTGGTGGTCGACCGTGCCGATGCCAAGCCGCTGGTGGTGACCCGGGGCGAGATCCGCTTCGAGCACGTGAACTTCTCGTACGGCGGCCAGCGCAAGGTGATCGACGAGCTCTCGCTGGTGATCCGCCCGGGCGAGAAGATCGGTCTCGTCGGCCGCTCCGGGGCTGGCAAGAGCACGGTCGTGAACCTGTTGCTGCGGCTGTACGACGTGCCAGGCGGCCGCATCCTGATCGACGGCCAGGACATCGCCGGCGCGACGCAGGAGAGCCTGCGCCGTCAGGTGGGCATGGTGACCCAGGACACCTCGCTGCTGCACCGCTCGGTGCGCGACAACATCCTCTACGGCCGCCCCGACGCGACCGAGGCCGACATGCTGCGCGCCGCCGAACGGGCCGAGGCGCACGACTTCATCGTCGGCCTCACCGACCCGAAGGGCCGCAAGGGCTACGACGCCCATGTCGGTGAACGCGGTGTCAAGCTCTCCGGCGGGCAGCGGCAGCGCGTCGCGATCGCGCGTGTGATGCTGAAGGACGCGCCGATCCTGCTGCTCGACGAGGCAACGAGCGCTCTCGACAGCGAGGTCGAGGCGGCGATCCAGGCCAGCCTGTACCGGCTGATGGAGGGCAAGACGGTGGTCGCGATCGCGCACCGCCTGTCCACCATCGCCGCGATGGACCGGCTGGTGGTGATGGAGCATGGCCGCATCGTCGAGATGGGCGACCACAAGAGCCTGCTCGCTGCCGGCGGCATCTACGCGCGGCTGTGGGCGCACCAGAGCGGCGGATTCCTCGGCGACGAGCCCGACGACGAGCCACAGGTGGTGTCGGCGGTGGGCTGAAACACACGGCGCAGGTGGGGGCTACCGCGGCCGGTCGCCCGGGCAGTCGGCCCAGGGGGAGGTCTCGGTCACCGCGCGGGCGGCGGCCTCTCGCAGAAGCGCCTGCGTTGTGTTGTCGACCGGCAGCGTGCCGAGCGTGGGTGAGGCGCTCGGCGGCTGGCCGGTGATGGTCGCCGCGATCACCAGCGCCGCGAGCAGCGCACCCGCCGGCGAAGAGTGGTTGCCGTCGTTCGCATGCAGCACGAAGTTGGCGCGCATCTCGGTGGCGATGTCGAAGGCCTGCGGGATCGGCGGAACGCAGGCCGGCGTGGCCGCTGCGATCGAGCGGTGCAGCGAAAAGATGCGCAGCGTCTCGTCGACGCCGCTTCGCGGCCACTCCGGAAACAGCACCGGCACTGCGCCGGCCTGGCGGGCGCGACGGACCCACTCCTCGGCGCCGTCGGTCGGATAGACGAACAGGCCGCTCGAGCTGTAGCGTTGCGCCTGGAGCACCACCGCACTCCAGCGCTGGCGCCGGATCAGCTCGACGCTGGCGGCGTGGTCGATCCGCTCGTCGAGGAACAACGATCCCGGGGCGACCGCGTACGCCACCGTGCGACCGGGCTGCGCCGCCTGCACGAGGGCGGCCACCAGCGTCGGCACGTCGTTCACCAGCGTGTGGCTGTTGCCCATGAAGAGCAGAGTCACGTCGGCCTGCAACGGCGCCGTCGGTACCGGCTCGGCCTGCCCGTTGCCGCCCCCACCGCAGCCAGCGCCGATGGCGGCTGCCGCGATCACGAACAACCCGCGGAACCCATGGCGCATCACAGTCGAGACTCCTCGCGGCGGTGACCCTGCTCTTGTGAGGGTGGCCCGGTCGCCGCGCTGGGACAATAACAGCCCTTCACGCCAGCCACCCCGCGACTTGACCTCGCCTGCCCCCGTCCGCTCGCTGACCGCGTACCGCCCCTTCTGGGCCAAGCGCTTCGGCACCGCGCCCTTCCTGCCGACCAGCCGCGCCGAGATGGATGCGCTGGGCTGGGACCGCTGCGACATCGTGATCGTCACCGGCGATGCCTACGTCGACCACCCGAGCTTCGGCATGGCGGTGGTCGGCCGCGTGCTCGAGGCGCAGGGCTTCCGGGTCGGCATCGTCGCGCAGCCCGGCTGGACGAGCGCCGAACCGTTCAAGGCACTCGGCGCGCCGGCGCTGTTCTTCGGCGTCACCGCCGGGAACATGGATTCGATGATCAACCGCTACACGGCCGATCGCAAGATCCGCAGCGACGACGCCTACACCCCGGGCGGCGTCGGCGGAGCGCGGCCCGACCGCGCGTCGCTCGTGTACGCCAACCGCTGCAAGGAGGCCTTCCCCGACGTGCCGGTGGTGCTCGGCGGCATCGAGGCCAGCCTGCGCCGCATCGCGCACTACGACTACTGGCAGGACAAGGTGCGGCGCTCGATCCTCGTCGACAGCAAGGCCGACCTGCTTCTCTACGGCAACGCCGAGCGGGCGATTGTCGAGATCGCGCACCGCCTGGCAGCGCGTGAACCGGTGGCCGCGATCACCGACGTGCGGGGGACGGCCTTCATGCGACGCGACGGCGACCCCTCGGCCAACGGTTGGTCCGAGATCGACTCCACCGAGGTCGACCTACCGGGCCGCATCGATGAGCACATCAACCCGTACCACACGCCGGGCGATGCGGCGGCAGGGCAAGGCGTCTCGTGTGCCCGCGAGCCGGCCACCGAAAGCGCGGCGGCAGCCGCGGTGGTGGCGATGCCGGCCACGCGCCGCAGCGGGGCGGTGAGGCTGCCGCCGCGCGAGCGCACGGTGATCCGGCTGCCGGCCTACGAACAGGTGAGGTCCGACCCGGTGCTGTACGCGCATGCCAGCCGCGTGCTGCACCTCGAGACGAACCCGGGCAACGCACGCGCATTGGTGCAGCGGCACGGTGACCGCGACCTCTGGGTCAACCCGCCGCCGATCCCGCTCTCGACGGCGGAGATGGACCATGTCTTCGGGCTGCCCTACGCCCGCGCGCCGCACCCGCGTTATGCCGATTTGCAGGGTGGCCACGAAGGGCCGACCAAGATCCCGGCGTGGGAGATGATCCGCTTCAGCGTCAACATCATGCGCGGCTGCTTCGGCGGCTGCACCTTCTGCTCGATCACCGAGCACGAGGGGCGCATCATCCAGAGCCGTTCTCAGGCCTCGGTGCTGCACGAGATCGAGCAGATCCGCGACCGCGTGAAGGGCTTCACGGGCGTCATCAGCGACCTCGGCGGCCCCACGGCCAACATGTACCGCATCGGCTGCAAGAGCCCGGAGATCGAGTCCGCCTGCCGCAAGCCGAGCTGCGTCTTCCCAGGCATCTGCGCGAACCTGAACACCGACCATTCGGCGCTGATCGAGCTCTACCGCCACGCGCGAAGCCTGCCCGGCGTGAAGAAGGTGCTGATCGGTTCCGGGCTGCGCTACGACCTCGCGGTGCGATCGCCCGAGTACGTGAAGGAGCTGGTGACGCACCATGTCGGCGGGTACCTGAAGATCGCCCCCGAACACACCGAGGACGGGCCGCTGGCGAAGATGATGAAGCCCGGAATCGGCGCCTACGACCGCTTCAAGCAGTTGTTCGACAAGTACTCCGCCGAGGCAGGCAAGAAGCAGTACCTGATCCCGTACTTCATCGCCGCGCACCCGGGCACCCGCGACGAGGACATGATGAACCTCGCGCTCTGGCTCAAGCGCAACGGCTTCAAGGCCGACCAGGTGCAGACCTTCTACCCGAGCCCGATGGCCACCGCGACCGCGATGTACCACACCGGTCTGAACCCGCTCGCCGGCATCCACCGCGACCCGCGCCGCAGCGAGAAGGTCGACATCGTCCGCGGCGAGCGGCGGCGGCGGCTCCACAAGGCCTTCCTGCGCTGGCACGACCCGAACAACTGGCCGCTGCTGCGCGAGGCGCTGAAGTCGATGGGCCGAGCCGACCTCATCGGCAACGGCGCCAGGCACTTGGTGCCGAGCTTTCAACCGGCCACCGACGGCAGCTACCGCAGTGCACGCCGCAAGAACTCCACCGCTGCCCAAGCGCCCGGACGCAAGCCGTCGGCACCGCGGCCGGGAACGGTGCTGACCCAGCATACCGGGCTGCCCCCGGCTGCGGACCCTGCGCCGGCGCGCAACCGGCGCAAGCCGGGCTGAGCGAGGCTTCCCGATGCGTACTCACTCGGATGAGGGTTTACCCTTATCATCAGTAAATCAGCAATAGCTAATATTCGTCGATGTCTGCACCCAACGACCAAGACATCGGCACCGGCCAGCCCGGGCGGCTGGTGAAGGCCCCGGAAGGGTTTCTCGATGCCGGTGGCATCCGCCGCGTCTTCGCCGAAGGCGCGCGCGGGCGGCGCGACTTCATCCGCGGCGCCTTCGCGGCGGCAATCGCGGGTGGCGCCGCCGCCGCACGCGGTGCGTCGAACCCGGTGCCCGTCGAAGGCGGCGATGCGAACATCCTGAAGCTGCCCGAGCACAGCACCGGTCTCGGCCAGCCGGTGGCCGCCACCGGTTACGGCATGCCGTCCAAGTACGAGGCCAACGTGCAGCGCCGCCCGAGCCCGGGGCTGACGCAGACGCCGCAGGCCTCGGTGTCGTTCGCGCCGCTGCAGTCCTTGTTCGGCATCGTCACGCCGAGCGGTTTGCACTTCGAGCGCCACCACCAGGGTTGGTGGGACGTCGACCCGTCGAAGCACCGGCTGATGGTCAACGGCAGCGACCGCTCGATGCTCGCGAGGCCGATGGTCTTCACGATGGACGAACTGATGCGGCTGCCCTCGGCCAGCCGCTTTCACTTCATCGAGTGTGGCGCCAACAGCGGCATGGAGTGGGGCAACGTCGCGGTGCCGACCTGCCAGTACACGCACGGCATGATCAGCTGCAGCGAATTCACCGGCGTGCCGCTGCGCGTGCTGCTGGAGATGGCGGGCGCCGACTTCAAGCGTGCACGCTACGTGCTGGCCGAAGGCGCCGATGGCTCGTCGATGACACGAACGATCCCGATGGAGATGGTCGAATCGGGCGAGGTGCTGGTGGCGTATGGCGCCAACGGCGAGATGCTGCGTCCGGAGAACGGCTACCCGCTGCGGCTGGTGGTGCCCGGCGTTCAAGGGGTCAGCTGGGTCAAGTACCTGCGCCGCATCGAGGTTGGCGACCTGCCCTGGGGCGCCAAGGACGAGGTGCTGCACTACATCGACCTGATGCCCGACGGCCGCCACCGGCAGTACTCGAGCATCCAGGAGTGCAAGAGCGTCGTCACGACACCTTCCGGTGGCCAGGTGCTGCTCGACAAGGGTTACTACAACATCAGCGGTCTCGCCTGGTCGGGCCGCGGCAAGGTCAAGCGGGTCGACGTCACCGTCGACGGCGGGCGCAGTTGGCGCACCGCGCGGCTCGAGCAGCCGGTGATGAGCAAGTGCCTGACCCGCTTCAACCTGCCCTGGGTGTGGGACGGCAAGCCGGCGCTGGTGCAGAGCCGCGCCATCGACGAGACCGGCTACGTTCAGCCGACCTACCGCGCGCTGCGCGCGGTGCGCGGCAGCCGGTCGATCTATCACAACAACGCGGTGCAGACCTGGCTGGTGCAGGAGAGCGGGGAGGTGCGCAATGTCCAGCTTTCGTAGCGTCGTCGCCGGGGTGTTGCTGGCCGCCGCGGCTGCGGGGGCGTGGGCGCAGTCCGCGCCGCCGCGCTACCCCGGCATCGGACGCACCGCCACCGCGAGCGAAGTCGCGGCCTGGGACGTCGACGTGCGCCCGGACTTCAAGGGCCTGCCCAAGGGGCAGGGCTCGGTCGCCGCCGGCATGCAGCTGTGGGAGGGCAAGTGCGCCTCGTGCCACGGCATCTTCGGCGAGAGCAACGAAGTCTTCCAGCCGATCGTCGGCGGAACCACGAAGGCCGACATCGAGACCGGCCGTGTCGCGCGGCTCACCGACGCCGGCTACCCTGGGCGCACGACGATGATGAAGCTGTCCACGGTGTCGACGCTGTGGGACTACATCCGCCGCGCGATGCCGTGGACGCAGCCGAAGTCGCTCTCGGTCGACGAGACCTACGCGGTCACCGCGTACATCCTGAACCTGGCCGGCGTGGTCGGCGACGACTTCGTGCTCTCCGATTCCAACATCGCCTCGGTGCAGCGGCGGCTGCCCAACCGCAACGGCATGCGGACCGATCACGGAATGTGGCCGGGCAAGGGCATCGGCAACGGCGGCCGGCCCGACGTGCGGGCCGGCGCGTGCATGCGCGACTGCGCCACCGAGACGACGGTGGCCTCCTACCTGCCCGACCATGCGCGCAACGCACACGGCAACCTTGCCGAGCAGAACCGGGCGGTCGGTGCGCAGCATGGCGTGGATACCACGCGCCCGGCCGGCGCCACGGCGCCCGCGGCACCGGCGCCGGCACCGGTCGCTCCGGTCGACGCCGACGCACTGACGTTGGCGCGCAAGCACAACTGCCTCGTCTGCCATGCCCCGGACAAGCGGCTGATCGGCCCCGGCTTCGCCGAGGTGGCCCGCAAGTACGCCGCGCGCGACGACGCCGCGGCTTACCTCGCGGCGCGGATCGCCTCCGGCGGTACCGGGGTGTGGGGTGCGGTGCCGATGCCCGCGCAGACACTGCCGCCCGAAGACGCACGTACCATCGCGCAGTGGCTGGCCACCGGCGCCCGGCGTTAGCGGATGCCGGTGAGGGTATGTCCGCCTACCCGCCTTCGGGCGCCATAGTTAGATTGACGACAGCACAGGAGCCGCACATGCACACACGCCGAAAGATGATGACCGACAGCGCCGCGCTCGCCGCGCTGCTCGCCGGGGCTGGCCTCTTGCCGCAGGCGGCGCAGGCCGCGTGGTCTCAGGCCGCATTCGAGGCGAAGACCCTCGCCGACGCGGTGAAGGCTCTCGGGGGCGCGGCCCCCGCGGAGAGCAAGGACGTGACGATCAACGGGCCCGACATCGCCGAGAACGGCGCCGTTGTCCCGGTGGGGGCAGCGTCCACGCTGCCCGGCGTGAAGCGGCTGTTGCTGATGGTCGAGAAGAACCCGAACGCGCTCGCGGCGGTTTTCGACGTCACCGACGCGGTCGACGCCGCCGTCAACACGCGCGTGAAGATGGGCCAGTCGAGCGACGTCTTCGCAGTGGCGATGATGGCCGACGGCCGCGTGCTGTACGCGAAGAAGGAAATCAAGGTCACCCTCGGCGGCTGCGGCGGCTGAGGCCGCGCACACCGGCGACACCCCATTCGAGCGAAGCTTCAGGAGAACAGTGATGGCAGACCCGATGCGCATCCGCGCCCAGGCCAGCGGCGACAAGGCCACCGTGCGCGTGCTGATGAGCCACGAGATGGAAACCGGCCAACGCAAGGATTCCGCCGGCAAGACGATCCCGGCCTGGTTCATCCAGGAAGTCACCGCCGTGCACAACGGCAAGTCCGTGCTCACCGCACAATGGGGCCCTTCGATCGCGAAGAACCCCTTCCTGCAGTTTGTCGTCAAGGGTGCGAAGGCCGGAGACAAGATCACGGTCAGCTGGGTCGACAACCGCGGCGACAAGCGCACCGACGAAGCCACGGTGAGCTGAACACGGCCTCGTCGAAGGCCGATCACACAAGGAGACAAGCGCAATGACAAGCACTGTGCGCCGAGGCGCGGTGGTCGGGCTCGGCTGCGTGGTGGCCGCCGCCGCCTGGGGCCAGCAGGGCAAGACCGCGGCCGACGGCATCGCCGAGTACCGCCGCATGCTCGAGGACGGCAATCCGGCCGAGCTGTACGAAGCCAAGGGCGAGGAACTCTGGAAGAAGGCGCGCGGGCCGAAGAACGCGTCGCTCGAGAAGTGCGACCTCGGCAAGGGTCCTGGCGTCGTGAAGGGCGCGTTCGTCGAGCTGCCGCGTTACTTCAGCGACGCCGGCCGCGTGATGGATCTCGAGACCCGCCTCGTCCACTGCATGGAGACGCTGCAGGGCCTGAACGCCGCCGAGATCGCGAAGACCGCCTTCGGGCGCGGCGAGATGGCCAACGTCACCGCGCTGGCGACCTGGGTCGCCGCGTCGTCGCGAGGCATGCGCTTCGACCTGCCGACCTCGCACCCCGAGGAGAAGCGCTTCTACGAGCTCGGCAAGCGCGCGTTCTTCTTCCGGGGCGGCCCGCACGACTTCTCCTGCGCCGCTTGCCATGCTGAGGACGGCAAGCGAATCCGGCTGCAGGACCTGCCCAACCTGACGAAGAATCCGGGCGACGGCATCGGCTTTGCCGCCTGGCCGGCCTACCGCGTCAGCAACGGCCAGATGTGGGGCATGCAGTTGCGCCTGAACGACTGCTACCGCCAGCAGCGCTTCCCGTACCCCGGGTTCGGCTCCGACGTGACGATCGCGCTCGGCAGCTACATGGGCATCAACGCCAAGGGCGCGGCATCGATCGCGCCTTCGATCAAGCGCTGAAAGCGGGGGTGACATGAAACAGCTCCGGACGACTCTCCTCGTGGCCGCGATCTCGGCGGCCGGCCTCCTGGTGGCCGGCTGCGCGGCCGTGCCCTCGCCCGACGAACTCGACGCGCAGGCGCAGGCGATGATGAAGGCCAGCTTCCGCGACCAGGGCATCGCCAAGGTCGATCGCATCCAGCAGGACCTCGGCCAGGCTGCCTGTTCGAGCGACACACCGCCGCCGGAGACGGTGGCCAAGCAGGTCGAGGCGCAAGCGCTGGCGACAGTCCGCTGGCCCACCGGCGGGCAGTACTTCGGCGACTTCGTCGCCGGCGAGCGGCTCGCCCAGAGCGGCGTCGGGATGGCGTGGAACAACCCCACCGCCGACACCAAGGCCAACGGCGGCAACTGCTACAACTGCCACCAGATCGACAAGAAGGAAATCTCCTTCGGCACCATCGGGCCGAGCCTGTGGAACTACGGCAAGGTCCGCGGCGTCAAGAACGTCACCGACCCGGCGGCAGCGCCGATCATCCAGTACACCTGGGGCAAGCTGTGGAACAGCAAGGCCTACGCGGCCTGCTCGAACATGCCGCGCTTCGGGCACCAGCAGATCCTCGACGAGGGGCAGATCCGCAACCTGATGTCGCTGCTGCTCGACCCGCGCTCGCCGGTGAACCAGTAGGCGCCACGGGCCCTTCGAGGCCGATGCCCAGGCCCGCTCCGGCGGGCTTTTTCGGCCCTCAAACATAAGTCGACACTGATCATGAGCCTGAGCAAGCGCGAATTCCTGCAGGTGCTGGCCGCCGGTTCGGTGGCCGGCATGGGGCTCGGCCGCTGGGCCGAAGCCGACGCCGCCACCGCAGGGGCCGCGATGTACGACCTGCCTCCGCTGGGCAGCGGGCCCGGCCAGGTGTCGCTGCTGCACATGACCGACTGCCATGCGCAGCTCAAGCCGATCTACTTCCGCGAGCCGAGCGTCAACCTCGGCGTCGGCGGCATGCGCGGCCAGCTGCCACACCTGGTCGGCGAGCAGCTGCTCAAGGTCGCCAGGGTCGACGCATCGACGCCGCTCGCCCATGCCTACACCTACCTCGACTTCGAGGTGGCGTCGCGCCGCTACGGCCGGGTCGGTGGCTTCGCGCACCTGGCGACGCTGGTCAAGCGCATGAAGGCCAGCCGGCCCGGAGCCCTGCTGCTCGACGGTGGCGACACCTGGCAAGGAAGCGCCACCGCGTTGTGGACGAATGGCCAGGACATGGTCGACGCCTGCAAGGCGCTGGGCGTCGACGTGATGACCGGCCACTGGGAGTTCACGCTCGGCATGAAGCGTGTGCAGGAAATCGTCGAGAAGGACTTCGCCGGCGGCCCGGGAGGCGGTGCCGCGGCGCAGCGTGTCGACTTCGTCGCGCAGAACGTCAAGACCGCCGACTTCGGCGACCCGGTGTTCAAGCCCTATGTGATGCGCGTGATCAACGGCGTGCCGGTGGCGATTGTCGGCCAGGCCTTCCCCTACACGCCGATCGCCAATCCGCGCTACATGGTCGCCGACTGGACCTTCGGCATCCAGGACGACAACCTGCAGAAAGTCGTCGACGAAGCGCGCGGCAAGGGTGCGAAGCTGGTCGTCGTGCTCAGCCACAACGGCATGGACGTCGACCTCAAGATGGCCGGCCGGGTGCGCGGCATCGACGCGATCTTCGGCGGCCACACGCACGACGGCGTCCCGGTGGCTGTTCCGGTGAAGAACCCCGGCGGCACGACGCTGGTGACGAATGCCGGCAGCAACGGCAAGTTCCTCGGCGTGATGGACTTCGAGGTCAAGGACGGCAAGGTGGCACGTTGGCAGTACAGGCTGCTTCCGGTGTTCAGCAACCTGCTGCCGGCCGACCCGGCGATGGACGCGCTGATCACCAGGATTCGCGCGCCGCATGAGGCCAAGCTGGCCGAGAAGCTCGCCGTCACCGAAGGGTTGCTGTACCGCCGCGGCAACTTCAACGGCAGCTGGGACCAGTTGCTGTGCGACGCGATGATGGAGGTGCAGGGCGCCGAAATCGCGTTCTCGCCCGGCTTCCGCTGGGGCACCAGCCTGCTCCCCGGCGACACCATCACGCGCGAACTGATGATGGACCAGGTGGCCACCACGTACAGCTATGCCACCGTGACCGAGATGACCGGCGAGACGCTGAAGACCATCCTCGAGGACGTCTGCGACAACCTCTTCAACCCCGACCCCTACTACCAGCAGGGCGGCGACATGGTGCGCGTCGGTGGCCTCACCTACGCCTGCGAGCCTGGGGCGGCGATGGGCAAGCGCATCCACGACATGCGGCTCCGGGGCAGCCCGGTGCAGGCCGGCAAGGTCTACAAGGTCGCCGGCTGGGCGCCGGTGGCCGAAGAGGCCGCGAAGGCCGGCAACAAGATGATCTGGGACGTCGTCGAGCAGTGGCTGAAGGCCAAGGGCCGCGTGACGCCGCGCCAGCCGAACCTGCCGCGCCTGATCGGCGTGGAGGGCAACCCCGGGGTCGCCTGAACTCCGGATCGTTCCAAGACCGACAGGAGACAAGACATGCGCACCCTTCGTACCCTCGGCGCCGCAGCGCTGGTCGCCGGTGCCGCGTTTGCGGTTCAAGCCCAGGACAAGGTCGTCTATCACATCAACGACACCGCCGCCCAGGCGCTGGGTGGACTGCGCAACATCGGCAACCACCTCGAGGTCGACCCGGGCGCGAAGATCACCGTCGTCACCCATGCGCTCGGCGTCGACTTTCTGATGGAAGGCGCGAAGGCCGCCAACGGCACCCCCTTCGCCGGGCTGGTGTCGGGCCTGAAGGCACGCGGCGTGAACTTCGAGGTCTGCGAGATCACGCTGAAGAACCGCAAGCTGAACAAGGAGCAGTTCATCCTCGAGGCCGCGTTCACGCCTTCGGGCGTCGTGCGTCTGGCCAAGCTGCAGAAGGAAGGCGCGGCGTACATCCGCCCCTGAGGCGCCGCCGCCTCGGTGTGACCGTAGTCAATCCATCAATCGGCATGGACTGATAGAGTGCGAGCCACCGGGAGTTGGATGCGATGGTCGAAGCGTTGGCGGGGTGGTGGGGTGAGGATCGAGCCCTGGCCGCATTCGGCCTCGTCATCGGCGCTGCCTTCGGCTTTTTTGCCCAGCGATCGCGGTTCTGTCTCCGCTCGGCGGTGATCGAGTTCGCTCGCCGGCACCACGGCGGCAAGCTGACGGTGTGGCTGTTCGCCTTCTCGACCGCGATCGTCGCGACGCAGGCACTGGTGCTGCTGGGTGCCTTCGACGCCAGCGATGCGCGCCAGATCTCGGCGCGCGGCAGCCTGTCGGGCGCGGCGATCGGCGGCGCGCTCTTCGGCATCGGCATGATCCTCGCACGCGGCTGCTCGAGCCGGCTGCTGGTTCTGGCCGCGCAGGGCAACCTGCGCTCGGTGATCTCGGGCCTGGTCTTCGCGGTCACCGCGCAGGCGGCCTGGACGGGGGCGCTGTCGCCGCTGCGCGAGGCGGTTTCGGGCTGGTGGACGGTGGAAGGCGGCAGCGCCCGCGACCTCGTCGCGCGCACCGGCATCGGCCATGGTGGCGCGCTGATCTTCGGCGGCGTCTGGCTGGCTGCGGCCGTGTTCTGGGCGCGGCGCCAGCGTGTGCCCTTCTGGGGCTGGGCGGGCGCGATCGGCGTCGGGCTCGCCGTCACCGCGGCCTGGTGGGTCACCTATGCGGTCTCGAGGGTGGCCTTCGACCCGCATCCGATCCAGGCGCTGAGCTTCACCGGGCCTTCGGCCGAGGTGCTCACTCGAGTGCTCTTCGCAACCGACAAGCCACCCAACTTCGACATGGGGCTGATGCCGGGCGTCTTCCTCGGCTCCTTCGTCGCCGCGGCGCTGCACCGCGAGTTGAAGCTCGAGGGCTTCCACGGCGGCGCCAGCATGCGCCGCTACATCGTCGGAGCGGTCGCGATGGGCTTCGGCGGCATGACCGCCGGTGGCTGCGCGGTCGGTGCCGGCGTGTCGGGTGCGGCGGTGTTCACGGTGACGGCCTGGGTGTCGCTGTCCGCGATGTGGGCCGGCGCCGCGCTGACCGACCGCCTCGTCGACCAGCGCCCCTCGGAGCCGCTCGACCAACCGATCGCGGGCCGCTCCGCCCCCGCGACCTGACCGCCCCTCGCGCCATGACACCGATGCTCCGACCGCTCGCCGCCATCATCCTGACCACCGCCGCCTGCGTGGCGCCGGCCGACGACCTGCGCCGCGCCGAGGAGATCGTGCAGGGCAAGTGCTTCATCTGCCACGGCAACGACGGCGAGAGCTCGAGCCCGGTGTTCCCGCGCCTGGCCGGCCAGCATGCGGCCTATGTCGCGCGCCAGCTCGCCGACTACCGCAGCGGCAAGCGCGTGAGCACGACGATGCAGCCGATGGTGGCCGACATCGATCCCGCGGACTTCCCCGCGCTCGGCCGCTTCTTCGAGACCCGGCCGCCGCGGGTTCACCGTGTCGACGATGGCGACCTCGCCGCGGTGGGTCGCTTCGTCTACCTGCGCGGCAACCCCTACACCGGCGTCCCGGCGTGCGGCAGCTGCCACGGGGCCAAGGCTCATGGCACCGACACGCTGCCGCGGCTGGCCGGCCAGCATGCGCAGTACACCGAGAACCAGCTCAAGCAGTTCAACAAGCGCGAGCGCACCAACGACAACGCGGTGATGCACACCATCGCCGTCAAGCTCACCGAACTGGAAGTCAAGGCGGTGGCTGCCTACCTCAGCGGCCTTCAGTAGCCGCCCGAAGGAAGAACGCCCGGCGGTGCCGGGCGCTGCAGGGTGCGACGAAGGCTACAGCGCCAGCATGTCGCTCCAGATGTTGTCCGCCCACGAGAGCGCATAGCGCCCTTCCACCTGGTTCGCCGCCCGCGACAGGCCGCCCGAGCCGGGCACCGTCTTGAAGGTCTTGTCGGCGTTGTCGTACTGGTGCACCGAGGCGACGTGGACGACGTCGCGCGCGGTGACGAAGCTGTAGCAGGTGTTCATCACCACCGGCTGCGGGTTCACCGGTTCGCCCTTCAGCAGCTGGATGATGGCCGCCGCGGCAACCTTGGCGTGCTGGTTGGCCATGTGGCCGGACTTCGGCATCGCCGGCGCCGGGAACGTGGCATCGCCGAGCACGTGGATGCGCGGCGCTGCGGTCGACTCCATCGTCAGCCAGTTGACGCCGACCCAGCGGTTGTTCATGTTGACGAGGCCGGCGCTGCGCGCGATGTCGCCGGCACGCTGCGGCGGAACGACGTTGATGACGTCGGCCTTGATGTCCTCGAACTCGAACTTCGCGACACCGCGAGCGGCGTCGACTTCCTTGATCTCGGCGTTGGGGCGGTACTCGATGATGCCGGCGTAGTGCTGGCGGAAGGCGGCTTCGAAGAGGCCCTTCTTGCTGGTGATCTCGGGGTTGCCGTCGAGCACCAGCACCTTCGAGCGCGGCTTGGCCACCTTCAGGTAGCTGGCAACCATGCACGCCCGCTCGTAGGGGCCGGGCGGGCAGCGGTACGGCGCCTTCGGGATCGACAGCGCGTAGACGCCGCCGTCGGGCATCGCCTCGAGCTGGCGGCGCAGCGCGGCCGTCTGCGGGCCGGCCTTCCAGCTGTGCAGGAACCTCTCCTGCGCTGCCGGTGCGGCCAGGCCGCCGATCTGCTCGGTCATGAAGTCGATGCCGGGCGAGAGGATCAGGCGGTCGTAGGGCAGCTCGGCGCCGCCGGCCAGCCGCACCTTGCGCGCTGCGGCGTCCACCGCGACGACATCGCCCTGCACGACCTTGACGCCGATGCGCTCCAGCCCCTGGTAGCCGCGCGTGATGTCGGCCATCTGCTTGTGGCCGCCGAGCACGAGGTTGGAGATCGGGCAGGAGACGAAAGCCGGGTTGCGTTCGACCAGCGTGACGTCGACGTTGCCACCCCACATGCGCAGGTAGCGTGCGGCGGTGGTACCGCCGAAGCCGCCACCGACGACGACGACACGGCCGAGCGACGGGCCCGAAGGCGTGGACGCGCAGCCGGCGAGCGCCAGCGCGCCGAGGGCGGCGCCGGAGCCGAGCAGTTGCCGACGGGAGAAGAAGCGGGTGTGTTCCATGGTTCGCTCCTTCACTTGGCGGGTTGGGCGGCGAACCAGGCCGCGATCAGCTTCATCTGGTCGTCGGTATAGCCCTTGGCGATCTGGTGCATGATGGTTGCGGGCTGGGCTTCGCTCTTGAAGTCGGCCACCAGCGCGAGCAGCTTGGGCGCCGGCATGCCTGCGAGCGGCTTCATCTCCCCGCGTGCATTGCCGTTGGTGCCATGGCAGTTGGCGCAGGTGGCGGCGAGATTGCGCGCGAGTGTCATGTCCTGCGCTGCGGCCGGTATCGCGGCCAGCGCCAGCAGCCACGCCGCAGGCTGCACGCGGGCCAGGAGGGGTCGGATGGTCATCGCTCGGGTCTCCGTCCTTCGGGGTGGAAGGCGCGATTCTGATCCACGCCCTGCGGCAGTGTCCTAGAAATCAGTGAATGCGCATATAGCGGAACCACCAAGCCGCGGGTAGAGAAAGATCACCTCGTGCTGATAGACTGATTGATGAAACCGCAGCATGCAGGGGGCGACGTGGACGAACATCAGACGCAGGACCTGGTCTTCGAATCGGTGGCCGAGCTGTTCTCGGTGCTGTCGACGCCGATCCGGCTGAAGATCATCAGCGCCGTCTGCCACGGCGAGAAGAACGTCTCCGAGCTGCTGACCGAGATCCAGACGACGCAGCCGAACATGTCGCAGCACCTTTCGACGCTGTACCGTGCCGGCATCCTGGCCAAGCGCCGCGACGGCACACAGATGTACTACCGGCTGCAGAGCGAACGTGTCGCGACGCTGTGCCGAGCGGTCTGCACGCAGGTGGCGATGGAGCTCGATGCCGAGACCAGCGTGCCGGCCTCCGAGAGGCTGGTGCCGACCGCGGTGCGCTGAACAGGCGCTACCCGAGCCCGCCTGCGTGCAGGGCGCCGCCGGCGTCGATGGCCAGGTAGGCCGCCTCTTGCGACTGCAGAAACGGCAACGCATCGGGGCCGAGCAGCATCGCCACCGTGCACAGCGCGCCGGCCGCCACACACAGCGGCGCCGTCGCGCTGACCGACTGCCAGTGCTGCACCGGCCAGCCGGTGGTCGGGTCGAGAACGTGGCAGTAGCGCACGCCGCCGTGGACGAAGAAGCGCTCGTAGTCGCCGCTGGTCGCCAACGCACCCACGGCGAGTTCGACGCTTGCCACCGTGGCTGCGGCGTCGCGCGGGTGCTGGATGCCGAAGCGCCATGGCGTGCCATCGGTGCGCGCTCCGACGACGCGGATGTCGCCGCCGAGGTTGACGAAGCCGTGGCGGGCACCGCCGGCGATCGCCGCCGCGGCGGCGCGGTCGGCGGCGTACTCCTTGCCGAAGCCGCCGAAGTCGATCTCCATGCCGGGCCGCGGCAGACGCACGGTGCCGCTGCCGCGCTCGACGAGACCCCATCCCACCAGCGGCAGCAACGCGTGCAACATGTCGTCGGTGGGTGGCACGCCGCGCCGGAAGTCCCACGCTCGCCGCAGCACGCCGGAGGTGATGTCGAAGCGGCCGCCGCTGCTCTCGAAGAGCCGCGCCGCGAAGTCGAGCAGCGCGGCAGTCTCCTCGTCCACCGGCACCGGCTCACCGCCGGCGGCGGCGTTGATGCGCGAGACCACGCTGTCTTCACGAAAGCGCGAGTACTTCGCCTCGACGCGGCGCACCTCGGCCAGCGCGTCGTCGGCCGCTGCGGCGAGCAGCCCTGCCTCTGCACCTTCGAGCTGCAGTTCGCAGGCGCTGGCCATCGCGTCGAAGGCGCGGCGCAGTGGCCGTGGCGCGGTCACTTCGACGCCAGCGCGGCGGCGATTCGGCGGTCGAGCTCGGCGCGGTCGTCGAGGCGGAAGCCGCGGTGCACCCACAGCACCTTGCCGTCGCGCCCCACCAGCACCGAGGTCGGCATCGCCTTCACCTGCCAGCGCCGTGGCGTTTCGCCCTTCGCGTCGAAAGCGATCGTGAACTTCGCCGGACTCTCGGCGAGAAAGCGGTCGGCATCGCTGCGCTTGGCGTCGACATTGACCGCCACGACCTGAAGCCCCTGTGCGCGGTGTCTGGCGAGCACCTCGTTCATCCACGGGAACGACAGCCGGCACGGTGCGCACCACGAGGCCCAGAAGTCGACGTAGACCACCTGGCCGGCCAGCGCGGCGAGGTCGACCGGGCCCGCGAGGCCGGGCAGCTTCAACTCCGGCGCCTGGGTGCCGGGCTCGGTGGCGTGGGCCGGTGGCAGGACCCAGCCTGCAAGCAGGCCGGCCAGCGTTGGCAGGGACGCCAACGCGAGGCGGCGGCGGAACGGGCTTGCCGCTCCAGCGCGAATGGTGGGCATCGTCGGGCTCCCTGGATCGGTCGCGAGCGCGGTGATGATGCCCAAAAGCAAAGGGCCACGCGGTCAGACGTGGCCCTTGTCGCTACCGGGCGGAGGCGCGGGGCCTTCGACGGGAGCTGGCGCCGGGTACGGGTTCCGGTGTCCGCCCAGTGCTGCGGCCGGTTTTCGCCAAGAACGCTGCATTGTGGGCCGACCGCGCCGATCTCGCACCCCGGAACTGCGGGGCAAATGCCCGCCTGTTGCCTCGAAGTGCACGCCATTTGACCTGGCTCAGCCTGGTGAGGCGCGCCACTCGAAGTTCAGCCGGCTGGCCACCTGCCGGAAGCCGGCGCGGGCCATGTTGGCCAGCGACGGGTTGGGCTCGCCAGCCACCGGCTCGCCGGTCTCGGTGACGATGGCGGTGCAGCCGGCAGCGGCGGCATCGGCGATTCGGCGCGCCATCGACGCCAGCTGGCCGCCGCGGCGGCGGTGGGAATCGAGCACGCTGCCCATGCCGAGCCAGCCGGTGCCGGCTTCGACATAGAGGCAGGCGCCGCCCACCGGCTGCCCGCCGTCGGCGATGGCGTACAAGGTCCAGCCGCGCCGGCCGTGAAGCGCCGCCAGCCACTCGGCCATGAAGGGTGGCATCGCGAAGGCGCTCGCGATGCAGGCGGCGACAGTAGCGGCGTCGTCATCGGTGGCCGGCCGTACCTGCAGCTCGGTGTCCGCTGCCAGCGGCTCGGGGCCGCGGAGCATCTTGGCCCAGGCGCGGCGGGCCGCGGGGGCGAGGCCTGCGGCCGCCAGCAGCGCCTCGGCCCCGGCCGCAGCGGTGACGGGGTTCAGGTGCATCCACGCGCTGGCCAGGCCGGCGTCGCGGTAGCGTGCGACCAGAGACCGCAGCCGCGTCGCATCGTCGCCCGGCGCATCCCCGAAACCGATCACGCGGTTGAACATCGACACCGGCAGGCCGGGTGCCAGCAGCGACGTGACGCCCCCTTCGCGCACGACACGCAGCCCGAGCCGCTGCGCGAGTGCGGCCGGCGCCGCGGCATACAGGTCGGCGAAGGCGCTGGCCTCGATCGCATCGGCCAGCGCCGCCTCGGCCGTTGCCGTCATGCCGGGTTCTCCTGCACAACGCGGCTGCCGCGGCTGGCGGGGCCGTAGATCGGCGCGTTGGCGTCGCCGCCGAGCAGCATCGGCAGCACGCGCGTCGACGCACCGCCCTCGAAGCCGACCTCGCCGTTGAACTCGCGCGGGTTGCGGAAGGTGCCCATCAGCAGGTCCCAGAGCGGAAAGTCGGCGTAGTTGTAGCCGTGAATGCCGCGCCGGTGGTGCACGCCGTGCGATTCCGGCCGCTGGATCACATAGCCCAACCACTGCGGCGTGCCGATGTTGAAGTGCTGGAACATGCCGTAGAACGCGCCGATGTAGCCGAGCACCGCCGCCGCCAGCGGGTCGATGCCGAGCACGAACACGACCACAGTCTGAAACAGCAGCACGTTGATCACGATCTCCTGCGGCGTGAACAGCACCGCGCCCGAGACGTCGAGCCGCGGCGCCGAATGGTGCAACTGGTGCACCCAGCGCCAGAGGAAGTCGAAGTGGTGGTAGGCGCGGTGCAGCAGCGCCGCGGCCAGCGTCATCGAGAGGAAGCCGGCGACCACGCCGCCGGCGACGCCGAGCGCCTGGCCAGGGAACAGCGAGTGTTCGCGCCACGACGCCGGCAGCAGCGAAGGCAGCACCGCGTTGATGGCCATCAGCAGAACGAAGAAGGCGACGCCTCGGGTACGCCAGAAACGCACCTTCGGCCACGCGCGGCCGGTGCCGAACGATTCGATGCCGAGCATCACCAGGTAGGTGGCGACGATCGCGATCCCGATCAGGTCTTCAGCGTTCATGGGCAGCTCCGACGAGGAGTGAAGAGGTTCGCCCAGGTCGACGGCCAGGGTCCGACCTTACGGCGTAAAGTAATTCTAGACAGACACACCTTACGATGTAAAGTCCCACCATGCCGACCCAGCGACGCACACCCGGCAGGCGCCCGAACGCCGCCGACGAGGAGCGGCTGCCGCTCAGCCCCGACCGCATCGCCGAGGCCGCGCTGCGGTTGATCGACCGCGACGGCCTCGACGCGCTGTCGATGCGCAAGCTCGGCGTCGAACTCGGGGTCGAGGCGATGGCGCTCTACCACCACTTTCCGAACAAGGGGCGGGTGTTGGATGCGGTGATGGACCTGCTCGTCCGCGAGATCGACGTGCCGCCGCCGGGGTCAGCGCCGGCGCTGGCACGGCTGCGCCAGGCGCTGCGCTCGTACCGCGGCATCGCGCTTCGCCACCCGCACGCCTTCCCGCTGCTGGCGGCGCGGCGCTTCAACAGCGAGGGCGCCTTTGCGGTCTACGAGCGGCTGCTGCAGGCCTTCGCCGAATTGGGCCTGCCGCCGCAGCGTTCGGCCTGGTGGTTTCGCGCCACCGGCAATCTCGCCAGCGGCACCGGGCTCGCCGACATCGCCAGCCGCGAGCTCGTCCCCGACGCGACACCGCTGACGCTGCAGCGCGAGCCGGCTTCGGTGGCGCTGCCGCCGCATGTGGCTGCGGTGGCGCCGTATCTCACCGCCGATCGGCTCGACGAGGCCTTCGAATTCGCTCTCGACGTGATGTTCGATGCGCTCGAGCGCGACGCCCGCCGGCTGCGCCGGCCGAACTGAGAGCGCTCGCCGGCGCGGCCATGCTCGCGCGGGCCCGCCGTCGGCGCCCTGCGGCGCTGCGGCGGCCTGCCTGAAAGGCTCAGCGGAACACCACCGTCTTGTGGCCGTCGATCAGCACGCGGTGCTGCGCGTGCCAGGTGACCGCGCGTGCGAGCACCGCACACTCGACGTCGCTGCCGATGGTGGCCAGTTGCTGCGGCGTGCAGGCGTGGTCGACGCGCGCGATGTCCTGCTCGATGATCGGCCCTTCGTCGAGCGCGGCGGTGACGTAGTGCGCGGTGGCGCCGATGATCTTCACGCCGCGGTCGTGGGCCTGGTGGTACGGCTTTGCGCCCTTGAAGCTGGGCAGGAACGAGTGGTGGATGTTGATCGCGCGGCCCTCGAGCGCGCGGCAGGCATCGTCGGAGAGCACTTGCATGTAGCGCGCCAGCACCACCAGCTCGGCCTCTTCCTGTGAAACGATTTCCAGCAGCCTCGCCTCGGATTGAGGCTTGGTGGCGGCCGTCACCGGCACGTGGTGGAACGGGATGTCGTGGCTGGCGACGAGCTGGTAGAAGTCGCGGTGGTTCGAGATCACGGCTCGGATGTCCAGCGGCAGCAGCCCGCTGCGGTGGCGGAACAGCAGGTCGTTCAGGCAATGGCCGAGCTTCGAGACCATCAGCACCGCGCGCAGCGGCTGAGCGGCGTCGTGCAGCTGCCACTTCATCTGCAGCCGTGCCGCCAACGCCGCGAAGGCCTCGCGCAGCGCGGCGCCGCGGCCGTCGGGCAGCTCGAACTGCACGCGCATGAAGAACTGCCCGGTGCTGCGGTCGTTGAACTGCGCCGCCTCGGCGACGTTGCCCTCGTGCTCGGCGAGCAACCCGGTGACGGCATGGACGATGCCGATGCGGTCGGGGCAAGAGAGGGTGAGGATCAGCGAGTCGGCCATGGCGGCCGGGATTCTAGGAGCCGCGATCGGTGGTGCCCGGGGAATCCTGAGGCGCGCGCCGACGTCCCTCGCCCTCGATCTGCCTCAGCATGTCGGCCAGCGTCTTGCCGGGCTCGTCGCGGAAGCGTTCGTCGAGCACCTTCACCGAGGTGAAGCGGTCGACGCGGAAACTTCGGAAGTCGTTCCGCAGCTCGCACCAGGCGGCGAGTGTCCACGCGGCGTCCCAGAACAGGCAGGCCAGCGGGCGAAGCACGCGGCGGCTGTCGTGGTCCTGCAGGTCGCGGTAGCTCGCCTGCAGCTTGTGGCGCGACTCGATGGCCTGCCGCAGCACCGCCAGCCGCTCGCGCGTCGCGACATCGGGCGCCGCCGCCGGCGCGAACACCGCCAGGCTCTCGGCGGCTGCACGCACGCTGGGTGGCATGACCCCGACCATCTTGTCGAGCGCCGCTTCGGCATGGCCCGCCAGTTGTGTGTCCAGCCGCGGCAGCGCGATGCGCACCGCCGCCATCAGCGCACGCGCCTCGTCGTGCGTGAACATCAGCGGCGGCAGGTCGAAGCCGGCGCGCATGCGGTAGCCGACGCCGGCTGCGCCGTCGATCGGCACCCCCTGTGCCTGCAGGTCGGCGACGTCGCGGTAGACGGTGCGTTCCGAGACCTCGAGCCGCCCGGCCAGCCAGGCCGCGGTGGACAGCCGCCGGCCGCGCACCAGCTGCACGAGGCGGAACAGGCGGTCGGCGCGGCGCATCGGCGAGGTGCTCAGCTCAGCGCATGCAAGCCGACACGGTTGCCCTCGGTGTCCTGGATGTGGACGAACGCGCCCATGCCGTCGGGCAGCTCGACACGCGGCAGCAGCAGCTGGCCACCGGCGGCGGCGACTCGCGCCACCGCGGCGTCGAGCGACGGCTCGGCGTCGAGGTAGACCAGCGTGCCCTGCAGCGACGGCTGTTGCGGCGTGCCGGCGACCAGCGCGCCGCCGGCACCGCCGCCCTGCGCGTACGGGAAGATCGCCATCGTCAGCTCCGGCCCCATCGACTCGCGCTTCAGCGTGCGCTGCAGCACCGCCTCGTAGAAGCGCTGCGCGCGCGCGAGGTCGTTTGCCGGGATCTCGAACCAGTTGGCGGCGTGGGTGGGCGTGGTCATCGTTGAGCTCCTCTCTGGGCGGGCATGCCAGACGGCATTCGGCGATGCTGCGGCCGCTCTGCTGACAACGTCATGTCAGTTGTTCCAATCCGCGCGTCGTGACGGCGGTCGGTCGTACCGAGCATCCGGCGCAGGCCGTTCCAGCCCAGGACCTGTCGCGCCTTGATCTCCCGCAAGCCCTCAACCCGGCTGGTCACGTCGGTGGACTTTACAGGTGCGTCGCTGCCGATCGGTCGATCACCGCCGGCAAGCCGAGATTTCCCAACCAAGTCAGCAGGTTCCGGAGATCCGACGTGCGGCGGCACGAATGCTGCATGCCCTTATGGGTATCGATGTCACAGGGGTCTGCCATGCCGGTTCGCGGCTTCACTCGCCATCTGATCGTTGCGTTCGCGTTCGTCGCCAGTGCGATTCAGGTGCAGGCGGCAACGGTCTTGGCCGCGTCGTTCAACGACGGCAACTTCCAGGCGCCGTTCGGTTTCGCCTCCCTCTCCGTCAACGGCAACGGCAATCTCGTCGAGCCGACGCAGGGCTTCAATGTCGGCGGCTTCTCCGGGACCTTCATCCAGAGCTTGGCGACCGGCAATCCCGCCCCCGCGGTCGTGCTGTCGCTCAGCGGCCTGCCGGCGCACAACGCGGTCGATGTGAACTTCCTGCTCGCCCTCATCGACTCCTGGGACAGCAACGACGGGTCGCCGGCGCCCGATCTGCTCAATGTGGAGATCGACGGTTCGGTCGTCCTGCAGGTCACCTGCAACAACGCCACCGGCAGCAACTGCTACGGCGGCACCGTGGTCGCCCCGATGGCGCACCGAGGATTCAACGGGTCCTGGCAGGACATCGGGTTCGACATGGCCAACGAGGGCGCGCTGACCGTCGCGCACAGCGCTTCGACGTTGACCGTGCGGTGGTTTGCCAGCGGCGCGGGATGGCAGGGCGATTTCGACGAGTCGTTCGGCATCGACAACCTGGTCGTCAACCTCATCACCGATGACGGCCGGGTGCCCGAGCCGGGGTCGTTGGCGATGATCGGCCTCGGGCTCGCCGCACTCGCCGGTCGCCGCCGAAAGAGCCGCTGACCGGTCGTGCTCGGCAATGGAGCCCCGCTTTGGCGGGGCTTCTTGCCTTCTGGAGGCCTCGACCTGCCGCGGCCGGCCCGACGCGACGGCGGAGACCTTACTTCAGCAGCGTGGCGACAAGGTCGGCGATCGCCAGGCTGGCAGTCAGCCCGGGCGACTCGATGCCGAACAACTGCACGGTGCCCGGGCAGCCGTGCGTCGCCGGGCCGTCGATTCGGAAGTCGGCCGCCGGCTCGCCCGGGCCCGAGAGCTTGGGGCGGATGCCGCTGTAGGCCGGTTGCAGCGCACCCGCAGGCAGCCGCGGCCACCAGCGGCGGATGTCGGCCTCGAACGCGGCGCCGCGTGCCGGGTCCACCGCGTAGTCGAGCAACGCGTTGTCGGGCAACGGCGGGAGCCACAGCACGTCGGGGCCGAAGCGCGCCTGCCCGCCGAGGTCGAGCGTCAGGTGCGTGCCGAGCCCGCCTTCGACCGGCGTCGGGTAGATCAGGCGCGAGAAGGGTGAGCGGCCGGCGAGCGAGAAGTAGTGCCCCTTGGCGAGGTGCCGCGGCGGCACTGCGGCCTGCGGAAACCCGTGCATGCGCCGCGCCACGGCCTGCGCCTGCAGCCCGGCGCAGTTGACGAGCCAGCGGCAACGCAGCACGAAGGTCGCCTCTCCGGCGCTGCGGCTCGCGAGTCGATCCGGCTCCGCCGGGCCACTCGAACCCCCGCGGCGGGCGGGCCGGGCTGGCTCGGCCCTGGGGGCCGTCATCACCTGCCAGCCGTCGCCGTCGCGCCAGGCAGCCTCGAACCGCGTCGCCAGCGCGAGCGCGGCACCATGGATCTCGGCGTCGCCGAGCAGCGCGGTCATCAGGCCATGGCTGTCGACGATGCCGGTCTCGGGCGAGAGCAGTGCCGCCGCGCACTGCACTTCGGGCTCGATCGCGGCGACCTGGTCTCGCGTCAGCGGCTGCAACGTGGTCACGCCGCAGGCCTCGGCGTGAGCGCGGATGGCGTCGAGCTCCGGCAGGTCGGCCGAGGTGGCAGCGACGATCAGCTTGCCGCAGCGGCGCGTGTCGACGCCGTGCGTCGCGCAGAAGCCGTACAGCAGCTCGCGCCCGCGAACGCACAGTCGCGCCTTCAGGCTGCCGGCCGGGTAGTAGAGCCCGGCGTGGATCACCTCGCTGTTGCGCGACGAGGTGCCGGTGCCGATGCCGCCCTCGGCCTCGAGCAACACCACCTCGAGCCCGGCGAGCGCGAGCGCGCGCGCGACCGCGAGGCCGACGACGCCGGCGCCCACCACGACGGCGTCAACCTCGTCGATGCCGCCGTGTGCCGGGTTCACGACGGCGTCGACCTCGTCGATGCCGCCTCCGGCCGGTTCGACGCTGGCGTCGACCTCGCCGGCCGCTTCAGCCACCGCCGCACTCCGCGACCAGCGCGTCGTGCAGCCGGCCGAGGTCGTCGTCGGTGTTGTAGGCCTGAACCGAGACGCGCACGAAACGCCGCTCGCCGTGCTGTGTCACCGGCACCTCGATGCGGTGGCGCGAGAACAGCCGTTCGCGCAGCGCGGCGCCGTCGCCGACCGCCGGCACCGGGATCGGTGCCATCTGCGCAAAGTCGCGCTCGCCGCCGATCGGCTCGATTCCGAAGCGCCGCGCCAGCGTGTCCATCAGCGCCACCGCCATCCGGTGGCAGCGCTCGCGCGTCACGCTGCCGAGGTGGCGACGGTGGAAGTCGATCGCCGCCGGAACCGCCAGCGCACCGCAGGGGTCGCGTGTGCCCTGCCACTGCAGGCGCCGCTCGAGCGTCGTGCGGCCGGTGTAGGCGTCGAAGCCGGTGTGGCCGCCGCTGCCGGCGACATAACCCCAGCTGATGACGCCGGCGTGCAGCCCTTCTTGGTGCTCGGCGCGTGCGTGCAGGAAGGCGTTGCCTTTCGGCGCACACAGCCATTTGTGGCAGTTGCCGGTGGTGTAGTCGGCGCCCAGCGAGTCGAGGTCGAGCTCGATCTGCCCCGGCGCGTGCGCGCCGTCGACCAGCACCAGCAGCCCGCGCGCGTGGGCCTCGCGGACGATCTCGGCCAGTGGCAGAACGAGCGCGGTGGTCGACGCGACATGGCTGACGAAGACCAGCCGCGTTCGCGGCGACGCCTGTTCGAGCAGCCAGCCGGCGAAGCGGCGGCGGTCGAAAGGCAGGGGCACCGCCACGCGGCGGTAGGCCGCGCCGCGCTCGCGGCAGACGACCTCCCAGGTGGCGTCGCAGGCGCCGTACTCGAGGTCGGTGGCCAGCACCTCGTCACCCGGCTGCAGCGCGAGCGAACGTGCGACGATGTTGACCCCGGTGGTGGCGTTGGCGACGAAGACCAGATCGTCGGCCCGCGCACCGACGAAGCCGGCCAGCGCCCCGCGCGCGCCGCGAAGCAGTTGCGCCGATCGCCGGCCGAGGAACTCGACCGGGTTGCGCTCCATCTCGAGCTGCCAGCGCCGCAGCTCGGCCAGCACCTCGTGCGGGCAGGCGCCGAACGAGCCATGGTTCAGGAACGTGATTCCGGGGTCGAGGGCGAAGAGTGTGCGCATAGGCTGTCTACGGCCAGTGCCCCAAAATCCGAAACTCCGGAGTGGGAGAGAGAGATGCCTGTCGTTCGCAATGCGCTGGACAACAGCAAATTTAACCCGGTGGCCGAGTTGCCCTACCAGCTTCGAGTCGAGGACTATCGTCTGGCGGTACAGGATGTCTACGACTTCTTCTACGACGTCAACACCGGGTTGCTTACCAAGGGGCTCGAACGGCTCGACGACATGCTGCGTCCGGCCATCATGTCAGGCGTTCTCTCGGACATGCTGACCGCCAGTCTGGCCAAACACTCGCGGGCGCTGGCCGTCAACGCCTATCCCAATGGGCATCCGGACCTGGTCCTGAAGAACCACTACCCGGACAACGCGGTGCGGGCTGGCGAACACGGCGTCGAGGTGAAGACCACGCGCAAGGCCGGAGGTGCCGTCGACACGCACGGCGCGCGCGTGCAGTGGATGTGCGTCTTCGTCTACGTCGTCGATCGCCAGACCGAGCCGGTCCGAGACCGCCGGCCGCTGACTTTCACGGAGATCTACCTCGGCAGGGTGGGCCTCGATGACTTCAGGCGCAACGAGCGCGGGGAACTGGGTACCCGCACGGCTACCCTTCATGCGGAAGGCATTGCGAAGCTCCGCCGCAGCTGGATCTACCTTGCCTGAGGATCGGCGCTTTCGATTGCGGCGAGCCGGGGGATGGCTCCCCGCGCTAGCGAGAAGTACTGCGCGTCTCGCTCGATGCCGATGCTGGCATAACCGACCGCTTCGGCGGCAGCAAGGGTCGAACCCGAACCGGCAAAGGGATCGAGCACCACGCCGGTGCCAAGCGGCAACACGCCGCGAACGAGGCGCCGCAGAAAGGCCTGCGGCTTCAGGCTCGGGTGGTTGGCCAGCCTTCGTTCTGCAGGACGGGTCGGAGCGGACGGAATCACGTCGCCGAACGGCTGGTCGACACTGATGCGACGAAAGCCGCCGGTCCCCCAGCGTCGGAGGTTGTCCTGCACGCGCCCCTCCAGCGGCTTGCGGAAGACGATCCACGGTTCCCACATCGATCGAGGCATCACGCTGACATCACCAAATTCGACATGGGCGGCCTTCGGTCGATCACCACCACGCATCGTCATCACCAGACGCACGATCTCGCCGCGGCGTTCGAGACCGCCGCCTGCGAGCGCGGCCGACACGCGGTGAGAGAGCAGCGGATTGCTGGCCACGACGACGTTGGCGCCTGGAACCAAAACGCGAAACAGTGCCCGTGCCCAACCGTGGAAGAAGCGTTCCAGTTCGTCGAGCTCCGTCCGCTTGAGCACGGTGAATCTCGGGACAGGCGATCGCTTCGCACCGTCGAAGCTCGGTGGAATCCGCCAGACACCTCCTCGGCCGGCGCGGAGCTTCGACTGTTCCGGCTCGGAGTACTCGACGAGCCCATAGGGAGGATCGGTCACCACTGCGTGCACGCTGTTCGCTGGCTGCTGCGCGAGCCAGGCCATGCAGTCGGCATTGACGAGGAGGGAACGTTGGTGACGAAAGACCTCGACCGAGCCCTGGACGGTCGGTCTCGCCTCCTCGAGGCCTTGGAGAACGTACTGACCGCGGTCCATCCTCGCAAAAAGCTCGGGCGTATTCAGTCGCAAGTAGGAGCGAACCGAGGAAGCCGACGTCTCTCCGAGCAGGCTCTGGACGCTCGACTCGATCTCGGCCACCGAGGCGCCCTGGGGTCGGCTCTCGAGCGCCCGAACAATGGCGTCGCGAACTTCTCCGGGGCGTCTTCGCTGCGCGACTTTCGACATTGCCGTACTGCTGATTTGTCCAGCAGTATAGACGTCGAGACGTCGCGACCGATGGCCGGGTTTACTCTGACTCAGCCCGGCGCCGGCAGGTAGCGCACCGCCAGCACGCCGTGGATGCCGGCGATCGCCGACAGCACCTCGGGCGCCACCGGGCTGTCGACGTCGACCAGCGTGTAGGCCATCTCGCCGCGCGACTTGTTGACCATGTTGTGGATGTTGAGCCCGGCGTTGGCCATCGCGGTCGAGATCTGGCCGAGCATGTTCGGCACGTTGGCGTTGGCGATCGCGATGCGCCAGGCCGACTCGCGCGCCATGCTGACGTTCGGAAAATTCACCGCGTTGGCGACGTTGCCGTGCTCGAGGTAGTCGCGAAGCTGGTCGACCACCATCACCGCGCAGTTCTCCTCCGCTTCGCGCGTGCTGGCGCCCAGGTGCGGCAGCGCCACCACCTTCGGGTGGCGGTGCAGCGCCGCCGACGGGAAGTCGCAAACGTAGCTGTCCAGCGGCCCGTCGGCGAGTGCGTCGAGCGCCGCGCTGTCGTCGACGACGCCGTCGCGGCTGAAGTTCAGCAGCACGCTGCCCGGCTTCATCAGCCCGATGTTGCCCTCGTTGACGAGGTGGCGCGTGGCTTCGAGAAGCGGAACGTGCAGGGTCACGAACTGGGCGTTCTTCAGCACCTCGTTGACGCTGGCGGCGCGCTTCACCTGCGACGGCAGGCTCCACGCGGCGTCGACGGTGATGTCGGGGTCGTAACCGAGCACCGTCATGCCGAGCTTGATGGCGGTGTCGGCGACCAGGCATCCGATCTTGCCGAGGCCGACGATGCCGAGCGTCTGCCCGCCCAGCTCGTAGCCGGCGAAGGCCTTCTTGCCTTCCTCGACCGCCTGGTCGAGGTCCGGCGACGCCGGGTCGAGCGCGTGCACGAAGGCAAGCGCCGGCGCCAGCCGCCGCGCGGCGATCAGCATGCCGGCGAGCACCAGCTCCTTCACCGCGTTGGCGTTGGCACCCGGTGCGTTGAACACCGGTACGCCGCGCTCGCTCATCTTCACCACCGGGATGTTGTTGGTGCCGGCGCCGGCGCGCGCGATCGCGCGCACGCTGGCCGGGACCTCGGTGCCGTGCAGGTCGGCCGAGCGCAGCACAATCGCCACCGGGTCGTGCACGTCCTTGCCGACCCGGTAGCGGTCGCCCGGCAGGCGGGCGAGGCCGCTCGCCGAGATGTGGTTCAGCACCAGCACGCCGGTGCGGTCAGCCACGGCTGGCCTCGAATTCCTTCATGTAGGCCACCAGCGCCTGCACACCCTCGACCGGCATCGCGTTGTAGATCGACGCCCGGATGCCGCCCACCGAGCGGTGGCCCTTCAGCTGCACCATGCCGCGTGCCTCGGCGCCCTTCAGGAACTCGGCGTCGAGCTTCTCGTCGGGCAGCTTGAAGGGCACGTTCATCCACGATCGGCATTCACGGGCCACCGGCGCCTTGTAGAACGACGTGGTGTCGAGGACGTCGTAGATCAGCGCCGCCTTCGCCCGGTTGTGCGCCTCCATCGCCGCCAGGCCGCCCCGCTGCTCGAGCCACTCGAACACCAGCCCGGCGATGTAGATCGCGTAGGTGGGCGGCGTGTTGAACATGCTGTCGTTGTCGGCCTGCTGCTTGTAGTCGAAGGCGCTCGGTGTGATCGGCAGCGCCTGGCCGATGAGGTCGTCGCGAACGATGACGATCGTCAGCCCGGCGGGGCCGATGTTCTTCTGCGCGCCGCCGTAGATCAGCCCGTACTTCGAGACGTCGAGCGGCCGCGACAGGATGTCGCTCGACATGTCGGCCACCAGCGGCACGTTGCCGACGTCGGGCGTGAAGTGGTACTGCACGCCGCCGATCGTCTCGTTGCTGCAGATGTGCACGTAGGCGGCGTCGGGGTCGAGCCGCCAGCTCTCGCGCGGCGGGATCGTCGTGTAGCCGCTGTCGGCGGCGCTGGCGGCGACGTTGACGCGGCCGTACTTCGTCGCCTCCTTGATCGACTTCTTGCTCCACTCGCCGGTGTCGACGTAGTCGGCGCTCGCCTTGCCTCGCAGCATGTTCATCGGGACGATGGCGTTCTCGGCGATCGCTCCGCCCTGCATGAACAACACTTTGTAGTTCGCGGGCACTGCGAGCAGCCGGCGCAGGCGCGCCTCGGCGTCGGCGTGGATCGAGATGAACTCCTTGCCGCGGTGGCTCATCTCCATCACCGACATGCCGGAGCCGTGCCAGTCGAGCATCTCTTCGGCGGCGCGGCGGAGCACCGGTTCGGGCAGCGCGGCGGGGCCGGGGCTGAAGTTGAAGACGCGCGTCATCGCTGTGCAGGGGCAGGTGGTTGCGGGGACGGGGATTATCGCGGCTGGCTCTGGCGGCCTCTCGCAGGGTGTCGGTCGACTGGCCGGCGGGCGGCCGCTCGGGCGCGGCCGGTCGATCGCGGTTCCGGCCCACGCCACCGCCGCTTGATACCAGTCAATCCGGGCCCCGCGCCGCGACCTACAGTTCGAAGCTTCGGAGGTTCCATGTTCAAGCACATCCTGGTTCCACTGGACGGCAGCGAGCTCGCCGAGCGTGCAGCCGAAGTCAGCCTGACGCTAGCGGCCCGGCTCGGGGCGCACGTCACCGCGTTCATCTGTGAGCCGCTGCCGCCGCTGCCGACGATGGCGTCGAACATGAGTGCCCTTCGGCGCGAGACCGACGCCCACGAGGAGCGCGCCGCGGCCCACGCGCGTGCCACGCTGGCGCGTTTTGCCGCGCAGGCCGAAGCGGCCGGCGTGGCCTGCGACGGCCAGGTCCAGCGCACCGACGCCGTCGGCGACGCGATCGTCAACGCCGCGCGCGAGTTCGATTGCGACCTGATCGTGATGACCACCCACGGGCGCGGCGCCTTCGGCGAGTTGATGTTCGGGTCGCACACGAAGTCGGTGCTCGCGAAGTCGAAGCTGCCGCTGCTGGTCTTGCACTGACCGCCGCCGCTTCGCTGCCGCGGTTGCCGCTGCCGGTCTTCGGTGCGAGCATCGTGGCCCCGGACAACTCCTGCGAAAGGATCGAGCGTGGCCAAGGCTTTCTTCGACACCGAACAGCTGATCTCGCAGTTCGAGGCCGCCACCACGAAGGGCAGCGAGCAGTTGCGCCAGGCGGTGGCCAACACCACGCGCCAGGCGCTGCAGGGGCGCGAGCTGACGCTGAAGAACATCCGTGCCACCCTCGACACCGTGGCACAGGCCGCCGGTGCGGGCGTCGCGCGTGTGCCCGGCGTCGACCCGCAAGGCTTGCTCGACCAGGCGGTGGCGGGCATGGACGACGCGCTGCTCGGCGCGGTGGAGGCGCACCGCGTCGCGCTGTCGCGCCTCGTCGACCAGGGCGCCGACCTGCGCGAGAAGCACCTGAAGAAGGCGCTGGCCGACATCGACAAGTTCGAGGACACGCTGTTCGCCGCGGTGAAGAAGGCCGCCGAGGGCGCGCAGCAGCCGCTCGCCGCGCCCTGGGCGGGCGTGATGGAGAAGATGCAGGCCGGCGGCACGATGGCCGGGCAGCGCGCCAGCGTCACCGCCGAGAAGCTGCTGCAGGACATGCACGAGGCGATGCGCCGGACGCGCAGCGCGTCGGTGCGGGCGGCGCTGTCGCTCGCCGAAAGCTACACCGCGATGGTCAGCGGCGTGCTGATCGGCATGTCCGACGCTCTGCAGTCGTCGTCGCAGGCCAAGCCGGCGCGCAAGAAGCGCGGCGACACCGGCGGCTGACCGCCGCCGGGGCGGGGTGGCATCGGGGCGACGCCGGGGGTGACGCGCCCCGGACCGGCGCCTACACTGGCCGCCATGAAACCCGTCGTCATCAGCGGCACCGGCCTCTTCACCCCCTCGCTGGTGATCACCAACGAGGAACTGGTCGCGTCGTACAACGCCTACGCCGACCTGCAGAACACGAAACACGCCGTGCGCATCGCGGCCGGCGAGGTCGATCCGCTGCCGCACTCGAGCGTCGAGTTCATCGAGAAGGCCTCGGGCATCAAGCAGCGCTATGTGCTCGAGAAAGAGGGTGTGCTCGACCCTCACCGCATGAAGCCGCGCTTCGCGCCCCGTGCCGACGACCAGCTGAGCCTGATGGCCGAGATCGCGCTCGACGCCGCGAACCAGGCGCTCGCCGCCGCCGGCCGCACCGGCGCCGAGGTCGACGGCGTGCTCTGCGCCGCGGCCAACATGCAGCGCGCCTACCCGGCGATGGCGTGCGAGATCCAGGCCGCCGTCGGCGCGAGCGGCTATGCCTTCGACATGAACGTCGCCTGCTCGTCGGCCACTTTCGCGATCGAGCAGGCGGCCAATGCGGTGCGTGGCGGCAGCGCCAAGCGCGTGCTGATCGTCAACCCCGAGATCACCTCGGCGCACCTCGAGTGGCGCGACCGCGACTGCCACTTCATCTTCGGTGACGTCTGCACCGCCATCGTCGTCGAGGCCGAGGAAGACTCCCGCTCGGCCGACCGCTGGCGCGTCCTCGGCACACGGCTGGCGACGCAGTACTCGAACAACATCCGCAACAACGCCGGCTTCCTGAACCGCTGCGAGGACACCGACCCCGACGCGCGCGACAAGACCTTCATGCAGGAAGGCCGCAAGGTGTTCAAGGAGGTGGTGCCGCTGGCGGCGGCGCATATCCAGCACCACCTGGCCGATCTCGGCTTCACGCCGGCGCAGGTGCGGCGCTACTGGCTGCACCAGGCCAACCTGGGCATGAACCAGCTGGTGGTCAAGCGGCTGCTGGACCGCACCGTCGACGACGACATCGCACCGATCATCCTCAGCGAATACGCCAACACCGCGTCTGCCGGCTCGATCATCGCCTTCCACCTGCACCACGCCGACCTGCAGCCGGGCGACATCGGCGTCATCTGCTCCTTCGGCGCCGGCTACTCGATCGGCAGCGTGATCGTCCAGCGCCTGTAGGCCCCGCGCGATCGCGCGCGCGGACGCACGCCGCCCTTCCATGCCCGCCACGAGCCGCGCAGGCGCCGCCCCGGCCGCCAACTCCCACCACGAGCTGCCGACGCTGCCTCACCCTGCCCATGCGCGGCGGCTGCCGGCGCACATCGGCCGCGAGCAGGTCGAGCGCATCCGCCAGGCGGCGCACTGCCTGCCGCAGGTGGTGAAGCCGGGCGACTACCTGGCCGAGCACAGCCCCGGCTTCGAAGCCCACCTCGACAAGCTCGGCCTCGTTCAGCTGTCGAAGGCCATGGGCGCGCGGCCCAGCCGCTGGATCGAGCCCGGGCTGATCGACGCCGCGCTGCAGCACCTCGACACCGTCGGCAGCGGCGCCGATGCGCGGCCGTTGATGCTCGAGCGCACCGCGGCGCTGGAGGCGATCGGCATCACGCGCCACGCCGGCGTCTTCACGCGGCTGGTGAGCCACGCGCTGCAGGTGGTGGTGCCGGGGGCGGCGCCGTGGCGCATCGCGGTGCCGTTCCGCACGCCGGTGGCCGGTGCGCCGGTGTGGGCGTACTACCGCAGTGGCGACGCCGCGGCGCTGCGCGCCGCGCTCGGCCCGGCGCCGCCGCACCCGGACGCCGAAGAACTGACGGCCCACCTCGAGGCGCTGGTCGCGCGCAGCGAGGCGTACCAACCACGCCAGCTCGACTCGCTGCTGCCGCGGCTGCAGTCGGAATGTGCGACACCGCAGCCGCTGGCCGAGCTGAAGGCCGCCTGCACCCGCGCGCAGGACCGCTGGGAACGCCGCATCGGCGAGATCGACACCCTCGCCGGCCTGCACAGCGAGCTGGCTTTCCAGGGCTACCCCGACACCTTCGTCAAGGCGCGCCACCTGCAGCGCAGCGTGACGCTTTACGTCGGGCCGCCGAACAGCGGCAAGACCCACGCCGCCTTCGAACGGCTGGCCGAGGCCCACGACGGCGCCTACCTGGCGCCGCTGCGGCTGCTGGCGCTCGAAGGCCGTGACCGGCTGCTTGCGCGCGGCGTGCCCTGCTCGCTGCTCACCGGCGAGGAGAACGTGCCGGCGCCGGGGGCGCGCGTGGTCTCGAGCACGATCGAGATGGTCAACACGCAGAAGGCGATCGACGTCGCGGTGATCGACGAGGCGCAGATGGTCTTCGACGGCTCGCGCGGCTGGGCGTGGACGCAGGCCATCGTCGGCGTGCCGGCCAACGAGCTGATCGTGATCTGCTCCGACTACGCGGTGCCGGCGATCGAGAACCTGCTCGGCCTGTGCGGCGAGCGCTGCACCGTTCGCCACTTCCAGCGCAAGCAGCATGTCGAGTTGCTGCGCCGGCCGGTGGCGATCTCGGCGCTGGAACTCGGCGACGCGGTGGTGGCCTTCAGCCGCCGCGACGTGCTGACGCTGCGCGACCGCATCTCCGCCGGGGGCCACCCGGTGTCGGTGATCTACGGCGCGCTGCCGCCCGAGGTTCGCCGCCGCGAGGCCGAACGCTTCGCCGGTGGCGAGTCGCATATCCTGGTCGCCACCGACGCCATCGGCATGGGGCTGAACCTGCCGATCCGCCGCGTGCTGTTCAGCACGACGAGCAAGTTCGACGGCAACGACGACCGCCTGCTCGACGAGTCCGAAGTCCACCAGATCGCCGGCCGCGCCGGGCGCTTCGGCATCCACGAGGAGGGCTACGCCGGCGTGCTCGACATCGCCGAGCCGACCGCTGCGCGCCACCTGAAGGAAATGCTGTCGCGCCGGCCGAAGGCACCGCGCGACTTCAAGGCGCCGGTGGCGCCCAACGCCTGGCATGTGCAGACCATCGCGTCGCGGCTGCACAAGGGCCGGCTGCGCGACGTGCTGGGGGTGTTTGTCGAGCAGCTCAGGCTCGACGACGCGCACTTCGCGGTCGCCGAGCTCGACGAGATGCTGGTGCTGGCCGAGCAGCTCGACCTGCGCGCCGCGCGGCTGCCGCTCGGCGAGCGCTTTGTCTATGCCCAGGCACCGGTCGATGCCCGCACCGAGTCGCAGATCGAGCAGTTCCTGACCTGGGCCGGCAACCATTCACTCGCCGGCCGCGCCGGCCGGCCTGAGTTCCTCGACACCGTCGACGGCTACAGCCGGCTCGACCGCATCGAACAGGCGCTGCGCGCCTGCACGCTGTGGTTGTGGCTGGACCTGCGTTTCCCCGGGGTCTACGGCGGGGTCGAGGAAGTGCACGCGCTGCGCGGTGTGCTCAACGACGGCATCGAGCGCCAGCTCAAGGGCAAGCGCCCGCTGGCGCAGATGCGCCACGGACGCCGCGCGCGCGCCGGCTGACGATGGCCGGCGCCGCCCGATGGCACAGCCCCGCGGCTGAGCGCAACCGCGGGCCGATCCTCGCCGAACTGCAGCGCCTGCTGCCGGCGCAGGGGCGTGTGCTCGAGATCGCCAGCGGCTCCGGGCAGCACGCCGCGCACTTCGCCGCCGGCCTGCCCGGCTGGACATGGTGGCCGAGCGACGGCGACGCCGGTTCGCTGGCGTCGATCGACGCCTGGTGCGAGGGCCTGGCCAACGTCCGGCCGGCGGCGCTGCTCGACGTCACCGCGGAGGACTGGCCCGCCGCCCCGCCGCAGGTGGACGCGGTGGTCTGCGCCAACCTGCTGCACATCGCCCCCTGGGCGGCCTGTGCCGGCTTGATGCGGGGCGGCGCGCGCCACCTCGCGCCGCAGGGGTTGTTGCTGCTCTATGGCCCTTACATCATCGACGGCGAAGCCACCGCACCGAGCAACCTCGCCTTCGACGACGACCTGCGCGCCCGCAACCCCGCGTGGGGGCTGCGCACGCTCGCCGCGGTGCTCGCCGAGGCCGCTGCCGCCGGGCTCGTGCTGCGCGAACGCGTGTCGATGCCGGCCAACAACCAGCTGCTCGTGCTGGCGCATCGGGGGGCCGCGCCGGCGGGGTGACGGGGTCGTGCAGCGCACCCGGAGCGAGCGTGGCGGCGGCGCCCGCGGGGACGAACTGGCGGCGGTCGATCAACGACATGGGTAAACCTCCTGGGGTTCAGCCGATGCTGCCGCCGCAGCGCGGCGGCGGCAACCGGCGGTTCACACCGTGCAACTGCGGGTCCTCCCCGCCGGGGCCTCACCAGATGCGGATGGGGTCGTCGGCGACCATCGCATCACCCGCGCGGCAGCCGAAGGCGGCCGCAAAGGCCGGCATCTGTGTGAGCGGCCCGAGCACGCGGTAGCGCCCGGGCGAGTGGCTGTCGGTGCGCAGCTGGTGCGCCAGCGCCTCCGGGCGCGACTTGCCGCGCCAGATGCGCGCGAAGGCGTGGAAGAAGCGCTGCTCCGGCGTCAGGCCATCGGCCCCGGGGCCGCTCGTGCGGCCGGCGGCACGTTCGCGCGCGAGCGCGATCTGCAGCCCGTCGAACGCGATCTGGATGCCGGCGAGGTCGGAGATGTTCTCACCGAGCGTCAGCCGGCCGGCGATCGACATCCCGGGCAGTGGCTGGTAGGCGGAGTAGAGCGCGATGACCCGTTCGGCCCGCGAGCGGTAGGCCGCCGCGTCGGCGGCCGTCCACCAGTCGCGCAGGTGGCCGGCAGCGTCGAAGCGGCGGCCCCGGTCGTCGAAGTGGTGCGTGATCTCGTGGCCGATGACCATGCCGATGGCGCCGTAGTTGGTGGCGTCGTCGGCGTTCTCGTCGAAGAACGGCGGCTGCAGGATGCCGGCCGGGAAGACGATCTGGTTGCCGCCGGCGGCGAAGGCGTTGACGATGTGCGGCGAGGTGTTCCAGCGGCTGCGGTCGACCGGTTGCCGCAGTTCGTCGAGGTCGCGCGCCGTCGCCCAGGCCTTGGCGCGCAGCAGGTTGCCGGCGAAGTCGTCGCGCTCGAAGGTCAGGCCGTCGTAGCCGCGCCAGCCAGGCGGCGCGCCGATCTTCGCCACCATCGCGTCGAGCTTGGCGAGCGCCTGTGCACGCGTCGGCTCGCTCATCCAGTCGAGCTTCGCGATGCGCGCACGCATTGCGCTGCGGATGTCGGCCACCATGCGCTCGGCGCGCTGCTGCGCGCGCGGTGAGAAGTGGCGGGACACGTAGAGCTCGCCGAGGGCATGCCCCATCGGCTCGCCGCCGGTGCGGCCGCCGATCAGCAGGATCAGCGACTCGGCCCGCGGCGGGGGCCGCTGCACCCCGCGCAGCGTGCGCTGCTCGAACTCGAACGCAGCGTCGGCGAGCGGCGCCGGCAGTGCCTCGGCCAGCGATTCGAGCAGCCGCACGCGCAGGTAGTTGCGCCAGGTGGCCAGTGGCGCCTCGGCCGCCAGCCGCGCCACGCCTTGCGCGAAGCGAGGCTGGCCGAGCACCAGCGGCAGCGTCTCGACGCCGGTGATGCGGGCGCGGGGCGAGGCGCTCAAGTGGCCGTCGAGCCAAGCCGCCCAGTCGAAGCCGGGGGCCAGCGCGCGCAGGCTTTCGAGCGTCTGCGGGTGGTGGTTGGCTTCGGGGTCACGGAGCTGCACGCGGTTGGCGCTGGCCCGCGCGAGCGTGGACTCGAAGGTGAGCAGCGCGTCGAGTTCGGCACCGCCCGTCGGCGCGCCGGCGGCGGCCAGCAGCGTCGCGGCGAAGCGGCGGTAGGCCTCGCGCAGGCGCTGGCTGCGTTCGTCGTCGCGCAGGTAGTCCTCGCCGTCGGGCAGGCCGAGGCCGGCCTGCGCGATGCGCAGCACCTGGCGCCGGGCATCGCGGGTGTCGGCCCGCACCGCCAGCTGCAGCGGCGCGAAGACCCGCAGCCGCGACAGCTCGCCGATCAGCGCCGGCAGCCGCGATCGCTCGACGGTGTCGATGCGCTGCAGCCAGGGCTGCAGCGAGCGCAGCCCCTGGCGCTCGATCGCCGCGACGTCGTTGGCGCTGCGCCACATCGTCGCCAGCAGCGTGAGGTTCGGGCTGCCCGGCGACGCGCCGTCGGCCACGAGGTCGGCGAGTGCACGCTCGAGCCGCTCGAAGTTGCTCACCCTCAGCGTGTCGAAGGCGCCGATGCGCGCGCGGTCGGGCGGCAGCTCGGTGCGGTCGGCCCACTCTCCGTTGACATGGCGGTCGAAGTCGATGCACGCGAGCGGGCGGGCATCCGCCTGCGCCGCCGCCGCACCGGCCGCAAGCGACAGTGGCACCACCACGAAGGTGCGCCACCACCGGGACCACGCACCGGTGCGCCCGATTCGGCGCGGACGGCGGTGAGGTTCTCGGTGCCGCCCGTTCCCCGGGGGCGGCGCAGGCTCGGTCATCGGCTGTCTCCGGTCCAACGAGGCCGGCATTGTCGTGCCGGCCGCAGCGCGCTGCCGGCGGCGGTGCATCCGACCCCGCGGTCGGCTGCGTAGCCTGGCCAGACGCGCGTGCGCCGCGCCCGCCGAGGTTCGAGCCGATGACCACCGAGACCGCTCCCGAGATCGCCCCCGCCGCGGCACCGAGGCGGCGCACGCTCGACGATCTGCCGGGCCCACGCGGCTGGCCGCTGCTCGGCCATCTCGCGCAAATCGACCTCGAGCGGCTGCACCTGGTGCTCGAGGGATGGCAGCGCGAGTACGGGCCGATGTACCGCATCCGCCTCGGCCCGAAGCCGGTGCTCGTCTGTTCCGACCACGAGGTGCTGCAGACGGTGCTGCGCGAGCGGCCGCAGCGCTTCCGCCGCCTGTCGGCGGTGGAGCCGGTGTTCGACGAGATCGGCTGCAACGGTGTCTTCTCGGCCGAGGGCGAGGTCTGGCGCGTGCAGCGCAAGCTGGTGATGCAGGCGCTCAACGCCACCCACTTCCGCGGCTTCTTCCCGGTGCTGCAGCGCATCGTCGGCCGGCTGCACGCACGCTGGCGGCGCGCCGCTGCCGGGGGCCGCGTGCTCGAGATGCGCGACGAGCTGACGCGTTTCACCGTCGACGCCACCACCGCGCTCGCCTTCGGTGAAGACCCGAACACCGTCGATGGCTGTGCCGACCCGATCCAGCAGCACCTGTCGCAGGTGTTCCCGATGGTGATGTCGCGCGTCAACGCCGCGGTGCCGTACTGGCGCTGGTTCAAGCTGCCGCGCGACCGCCGCTTCGAGCGTGCGCTGGCGGCGGTGCACGCCCATGTGCAGGGGCTGATCGATCGCAACCGCGAGCGCATGGCCGCCGTGCCCGGGGCGCCGCCGGCCAACCTGCTGCAGGCGCTGCTGGCGGCGCGTGGCGACGACGGACAGGGCCTCACCGACGCCGATGTCGCGGCCAATGTCTTCACGCTGCTGCTCGGTGGCGAGGACACCACCGCGCACTCGCTGGCCTGGGCGATGTTCTACCTGTCCGACGCGCCGGCGCTTCAGCAGCAGCTGCACGCCGAGGCATGCCGGCACTTCGGCGCCGAGCCGCTGTGCCCGGCCTTCGGGACGCTGCGTGAACTCGGTGCTTTCGAGGCGGTGGTCGACGAGTCGCTGCGGCTGAAGCCGACCGTGCCCGCGCTCTACCTCGAAGCCAACGAGGACACCGGGGTCGGCGACATCGCGGTTCCTGCCGGCACCGCGCTCTTCTTCCTGCTGCGGCCGGACATGGTCGACGCGCGGCTGTTCGCCGACCCCGGTCGTTTCGACCCCGCACGGTGGGCGCCGCGCGGCCACGGGGTGGCCGCCTGCCCGGTGGCACACACGCCGCGGGCGCACCTGCAGTTCGGTGCCGGCGCGCGCGTCTGCCCCGGCCGCCACCTGGCGCAGGTGGAGATGCGGCTGGTGCTGTCGATGCTGCTGCGCAACTTCTCGCTGCAGCTGGCCTGCCGCCGCGACGAGGTGCACGAGGTGATGGCCTTCACGATGATGCCGAGCCGGATGCCGATCCGCTTGGGGCCCCCATGCTCCCTCCCGGTCGCTGCCTTGCAGGCCGCGCCGGGCCAGTGGTCCGGCCCCTCGCCAGGCACGATTGGTCCACCGGACCGATCGTGTCCGGGCTCGGCCCCCCATGGGGGCTTTGCCAGCGGACCGGCGTAGCCGGATCCGCGGCAATCCCTCGTTTGATCAAGGCAGGGCGTCGGGCACTGCGTCGTCGGGCACCGCGGCGACGACGGTGCGGTTGCGCCCCTGCGACTTGGCTTGGTAGAGCGCCTTGTCGGCGCAGTCCATCAGCGACTCGAGCGTGCGGCCATGGTCCTCGGTGGCGGCGACGCCGGCGGAAAAGGTCACCGGATCGGGCAGCGAGCCGAGCTTGCGGCCGACCAGCCGCTCGCGCACCGCCTGAAGCCGGCGCGCGGCCTGCGGCGCGTCGGCGCCCGGCAGCAGCAGCGCGAACTCCTCGCCGCCGATGCGGAACACCGCGTCGCTGGCGCGCAGCCCGGTGCGCAGCGCGGCGGCAAAGTCGCGCAGAACCGCGTCGCCGGCGGCGTGGCCGTGGTTGTCGTTGATGCGCTTGAAGTGGTCGACGTCGAGCAGCACCAGCGCCAGCGTCTGGCCGTTGGTCTCGGCATAACCGGCTTCCTGAGCGAATCGTTCGTCGAGCGCACGGCGGTTCAGCAGCCCGGTCAGCGGGTCGCGCATCGCCTGCTCGCGCAGGAAGGCCTGCATCGCGGCCGCCTCGTCGAGCGCGGCGTCGCGCGCGGCCAGCGTCTGCGCCGCCTGCGTGTGCGCCTGGTGGTGCGCGGTGACGTCGTGCAGTTGCACCAGCGTGCCGATGCGGCGCGCGCCTTCGCCGATCTCGCGCTGCTGCACCTCGTAGACGGCGGTCGGGTCGGCCAGTGCCAGCGGCTCGCCGCTGCCCGGCTGCGCGAGCCGTGCGGCCAGCGCCGCCCCGAAACGGGGCCACTCGACCAGCGGCGCGCCCGCCGGCGGCACCGTGGCGCTGAGCTGCCGGGCCGCGACGTTGGCTTCCATCACGCGGCCGTCGACGTCGAGCACCAGCACCGGGTCGGCGAGCTCGGTGAACAGCAACCGCCGCGCCAGCGGCACCAGCTCGAACAGCCGCTGCCGCCAGACCATCCACGCCAGCCCGGCGGTGGCGGCGGCAAAGCTCACCGGTGTCGGGTCGCTGCCGAAGAGGCGGAAACCGGCGAACAGGTAGGCCAGGTTGGCCGCCATCGGAAAGAGGCTGATCGCCAGCATCCCGAGCCACAGCCGGCGTGCATGCCCGCTGGCGTCGCCGGCCGCGCGCAGCAGCCGCCAGCACGCGGCGCCGAGCAGCGCGTAGGCCCATGCGGCGGCCAGCCAGAACAGCGGGCCATGGTCGAAGTGAATGCGCGGCGAGCCGAGCACCCGCTCGCCGAGCCGGGTGCCGGCGCCGTACATCAGCCCGTGCCAGCCGTTGCCGGCGATCAGCAGCGCCAGCACCGACAGCGGTGCGACGCGGGTCCACCACCAGCGCCGTTCCGGCGCGCGGTGCTCGCTGCGCACATGCTGCGCGACGAACAGCGACCAGGTCACCGGCACCGCCAGGATCGCCGGCCACGACACCAGCGCGAGAGCACCCTTGCACTCGCCGGAGTCCGACGCACGCTCGAGCGTGCTCGCCAGCAGCCACCAGGCCATCGCCGCCTGCATCCAGACGAAGGCCGGGCGGCCGGGGAAGAAGCGCTGCGTGCCCGCCCAGCCGAGCAGTGCAAGAACCCCCGCCACAGCGATCGCGCGGACCGCAAAGTCGGGCGTGATGATCCACGCGGTGCCGAGGCAGGGCGAGAAGTCCAGCGCGGGGGTCACGGCGATCGACCGGTGACGGGCACGCTGGTCTGGCCCACGGCCTCTTCAGCCCGCCGCACGCAGCGCCGGCACCGCCGCCAGCCGGCCGACCTCGATGCCGTTCCAGTTGCGCAGCGTCGTGTCGGCCAGTCCGTCCAGCAGCGCGGCGGTGTCGCCTTCGAGCTGCAGCAGCCGCGACAACGTCGCCGCCATCGCCACTTCGCAGGCGCGCGCGGTGTTGCCGTCGTCCATCTTGATGGCGATGCCGAGCCCGAGCTCGGGCAGCGCCGCGCAATGCATGCCTTCGGCACCGACCTTGCAGAACACCCGCTCGCCGAGAGCCTGCATGACCCGGGTGTCGAAGCGCCCGCTGCCGCCGACCATGAATGGCGCACTCGCGACCGCGCGGCGCAGCCGGGCCGCCGCGGCACCGAAGCCCTCGGGCAGCCCCTGGCCGGTGGCCACACGCGCGAAGGCCAGCGCCAGGTGACGCAGCGGCACCGCGTGGGTGGGGATCGAGCAGCCATCGGTGCCACGCGCGCTTCGCGACAGGTCCCAGCCGGTGGCGGCATGCAGCGCGGCACTGACTTGCTGCATCACCGGGTGGTCGGGCCTCACGTAGCCCGAGAGATAGGCCCGCAGGTCACCGCCACCGCGGTTCATCGCGCAGCCCAGGCAGACGAAGCCGGCATGTTTGCCCGAGCAGTTGTTGTGCAGCGCGCTCGGGGTCTCGCCCCGGCGGGCCAGCTCGCGCGCCGCCGCCTCGTTGTAGGGCCAGTGGGTGCCGCATTCGAGCGCACCGGCATCGACCCCGGCTTTCGCCAGCATCGCCGCCGCGGTGCGGGCGTGGGCAGGCTCGCCGGCGTGCGACGCGCAGGCGAGCGCGAGTTCCTCGTCGGTGAGGCCGAGCGCATCGGCGGCGCCGCTGGCCACCAGCGGCAGCGCCTGCAGCACCTTCACCGCCGAGCGGGGGAACACCGGGCGGTCGATGTCGCCGAGCGCGCTGTGCACGCGGCCCTGCACGTCGACCACCGCCACCGCACCGCGGTGCGCCGATTCGACGACCCCGCCGCGCCAGGCTTGCACCAGCACCGGGTTGGCCGAGGGCACGGCGTCACTCATGGGGCGGCACTGTAACGCGGCGACGCGCGGGCGAAACCGGGTGGCGAAACCGGGCGGCGAAGCCCCCGCAACGCGCAGGACAGGTCGCCGGCCCGCCGCCCGGGGTGCTACCTTGCGGCCATGGAGCACAACGTCCCGCTCATCACCACCATCGCCGGCGCGTTCGGCATGGCGCTCGTGCTCGGCTTCCTGGCCGAGCGGGTGCGGCTGCCGGCGCTCGTCGGCTACCTCGTCGCCGGCATCGCCATCGGCCCGTCGACGCCGGGCTTCGTCGCCGACGTGCACATCGCGTCGCAGCTCTCCGAGATCGGCGTGATGCTGCTGATGTTCGGCGTCGGGCTGCACTTCTCGCTCGCCGACCTGATGTCGGTGAAACGCATCGCGCTGCCCGGTGCGGTGGTGCAGATGGGGCTGGCGACGCTGCTCGGCATGGGGGCAGCCTGGGCCTGGGGGTGGTCCTGGGGCAGCGGGCTGATCTTCGGGCTCTCGCTGTCGTGCGCAAGCACGGTGGTGCTGCTGAAGGCGCTGGAGTCGCGCGGCGTGCTCGACTCGATGAACGGCCGCATCGCGGTCGGCTGGCTGGTCGTCGAGGACCTGGTCTGCGTGCTCGTGCTGGTGCTGATGCCGCCGCTGGCCGGCGTTCTCGGCAGCGGCGGCGGTGGCTCGGCCCCGGCGGAGCCGCTGTGGGTGACGATCGGCCAGACGATGCTGCAGGTGGCGGCGTTCATCGCGCTGATGCTGGTCGCCGGCCGGCGTGTGCTGCCCTGGCTGCTGTGGCACGTGGCACGCACCGGCTCGCGCGAGCTGTTCACGCTGTCGGTGGTCGCGGCGGCGATCGGCATCGCCTACGGTGCGGCGCAGCTGTTCAGCGTCTCGTTTGCGCTCGGCGCCTTCTTCGCCGGCATGGTGATGCGCGAATCGGACCTGAGCCACCGCGCGGCCGAGGAGTCGCTGCCGCTGCGTGACGCCTTCTCGGTGCTGTTCTTCGTCTCGGTGGGCATGCTGTTCGAGCCCAAGGTGCTGGTCGAGCAGCCGCTGCAGGTGCTGGCGGTGGTGGCGATCATCGTGCTCGGCAAGTCGCTCGCCGCGGCAGGGCTGGTGCTCGTGTACCGCTACCCGCTGAACACCGCGCTGACGGTGTCGGCCAGCCTGGCGCAGATCGGCGAGTTTTCGTTCATCCTCGCCGGGCTCGGCATCACGCTGAAGCTGCTGCCGGCCGAAGGGATGAGCCTGGTGCTCGCGGGTGCGCTGATCTCGATCGCGCTCAACCCCTTCGTCTTCGCCGCGGTGGAACCGCTGCGCCGCTGGATCCTGCAGCGCTCGGCGATGGCGCGGCGGCTCGAGGCGCGCGACGACCCCACCGCCGAGCTGCCGCTGAGCACCGAGCGCAAGTACCTCGAGGGGCAGGTGGTGCTGGTGGGCTACGGCCGGGTCGGCGAGCGTGTCGCGGCGACGCTGCGCGATCGCGGTGTCCCTTACATCGTCGCCGAACAGAACCGCGAGCGGGTCGAGGACCTGCGCCGGCAGGGCGTGGCCGCGGTCTCGGGCGACGCCGCCGACCCGACGGTGCTGGTGCAGGCGCACATCGCCGACGCCGCGATGCTGGTGGTGGCGGTGCCCGACCCGGTGAGCGTGCGCCGAATGGTCGAGACCGCGCGCACGCTGAACCCCGGCGTCGAGATCGTCTTGCGAACGCACAGTGCCGACGAACTCGAGCTGCTGCGCAAGGAGGGCTTCGGCACCGTCTTCTTCGGCGAGGAGGAACTCGCGCGCGGCATCGCCGCCCATGTCGTCGAGCGGCTGACGAAGCGGGGTTCCGCCGCCGCGGCCTGACGAGCCGTCGGTCGCCGCGTGTGTCAGCCGCCTGCCGGCGGCGGGAGGCGGACCACCAACGTGTCGCACGGCAGCTGGTCGAGCAGGCGGGCCGCGGTGCTGCCGAGCAGCAGCCGCGCCAGTCCGTCGCGGCTGCTGCCGGCGACGACCACGAGGTCGACTTCGTGGTCGCGTGCGTAGGCGGGTAGCACGACGCCGACGCGGCCGCCCAGCACCACCGGCCGCGCCAACGTGTGCCGTGGCAGCGGCACCGCGGCCAGCCAGCGGGCGCAGTGCTGCTGCGCCGCGGTCAGCTCCGGCGGCGGGCCGGGCTGTCGGCCGGCCAGCGCATCACCGGCCGGCGCGCCGCCCGGCGGCTCGTGCGCGTGCACCAGCGCCAGCTCGGCGCCCGGGAACCAGCTTGCGGCGAGCCGGAGCGCGCCGCGCGAGGCGTCGGAGAAGTCGGTGCCGACGACGATGCGGCGGTACGGCGCACGCGCGCGCTGCCGCACCACGAGCAGCGGCGCCGGCAGCATTCGCGCGAGCCGCTCGACGGTGGAGCCGAGCAGGAAGCGGCCGAGCAGTTCCAGCCTTGCAACGCCGGTCACCACGAGGCCGGCACCGGCGGCGAGGGCCTGCTCGCGCACCACCGCCGCGACGTCGCTGCCGCGCGCGGTGAGCAGCCCGGCGCGCACCGGCAGCCCGGCGAGGTCTCGTTCGAGCTGGCGGCGTGCCAGCGCCATCAGCTTCCTGTCGTCGGCACCGGCGGCCCATGCCATCGTGTGGTCGGCGGACGCTGCCGGGTCCAGCACATTGAGCGCCAGCAGCTCGGCGTGCCAGGCCTGCGCCAGCCCGGCGGCGCGGTCGAGCGCGCGGTCGGTCCGTGGGCCGAGGTCGGTGGCCAGCAGCACACGCTGGGGCGGCGGCGGCGTGTCGGTGAAGTGATTCATCGCCCTCGGCTCCGGCGCGGGGGTGCCGGCAGCGCCCACAATACCAAAGGCCGGTTCGACCACCGTCGGGCGAGGCCTCCGGGACGAGGACAAGCACCATGAACCACCCGCCGCTGCGGCGCATCCTGGCCGCCACCGATCTCTCGGCACCGGCCCGCCACGCCGCCGAGCGCGCCGCGCTGGTGGCCAGCGAAGGCGGGCTTCCGCTCGAGCTGCTGCATGTCGCCGACCTGACGCCGCTGGCCCGGCTGCGCGAGCTGATGGCGGCCGACGCCGGCGAGATCCGCGCGCAGGTGCTCGCTGCGGCCAGCGCGCGGCTCGACGAACTCGGTGCCGCTCTGCAAGCGCGTTATGCCGTCGCAGCCACCTGCACCGTCACCGAGGGGCCGCTGCTGCGGCAGATCGGCCGCCGCATCGAGGGTGACGCTGGCGCGGCGCTGCTGGTGTGCGGCGCCCGCGGCCAGAGCCTGCTGCGCCACCTGATGCTCGGCACCACGGCGGTGCGGCTGCTCGGGCGTGCGCAGCACCCGGTGCTGGTGGTGAAGTCGGCGCCGCACGAGACCTACCGCCGCGTGCTGGCTGCGGTGGACTTCTCGGGCGCCGGGCCGCGCGTCGTGGCGCAGGTGCGTGCGGTGGCGCCGCACGCCGAGATCGTGCTGCTGCATGCCTACGAGGTGCCGTTCGAAGGCAGCCTTCGGTATGCCCGCGTCGACGAGGACACCATCCGCCGCTACCGCGTCGCCGCGCAGCAGGAGGCGATGTGGCGGCTGGCGGCGCTGCGCGACGAGGCGGGGCTGCCGCCGGCATCGACGAGGCTGCTCGTCGAGCATGGCGACCCGTCGTTATGTGTCACCGAGCAGGAGCAGGAGCTTGACTGCGACCTGGTCGCGGTGGGAAAGCAGGGCGAAGGTGCGGTCGAGGCGTTCCTGCTCGGCAGCGTGACGCGGCATGTGCTCGCGGAATCGCAGGGCGACGTGCTGGTGTCGGCCTGACCGCGCCGCGCGGCCGCCGCCGGCGCGATGGGAGCCACCGCACTCGGGCTGGTGCTGATCGCGGCACTGCTGCACGCGCTGTGGAACCTGGCGGCCAAGCAGTCGGGCGGCGACCACCGTTTCGCCTTCGTCGCCGGCGTGCTCGCGGTGCTCGTGTGGTCGCCGGTGGCACTGTGGCTCGGGGTCGACGAACTGCCGGCTTGGGGCGCCCGCGAATGGGCGCTCGTGCTGGCCAGCGCGCTGCTGCACCTGGTGTACTTCACGGTGCTGCTGCGCGGCTACCGCGCCGCCGACTTCACGGTCGTCTACCCGCTCGCGCGCGGCTCGGCGCCGCTGCTGACGGTGGCGGCGGCGGTGCTGCTGCTGGGCGAGGCGCTCACCGCCGCCACCGCCGCCGGCGCAGCGGCGGTGTGTGCCGGGGTCTTCCTGGTCGCCGGCGGGCCGGCGATGTGGCGGCGGCGCCAGGCCTCGCCGCAGGCCCATGCGCGCATGGTGGCCGGGCTGCGCTGGGGTGCGCTGGCGGGCGGCTTGATCGCTGCGTACACCGTCGTCGACGGTTATGCCGTCAAGGTGCTGGCACTGTCGCCGATCCTGCTCGACTGGTTCGGCAACCTGCTGCGGCTGCCGTTCCTGCTGCCGGCGGCGCTGCACGACCCGGCGGCGCTGGCACGGGCCTGGCGCACGCAGTGGCGGCATGCGCTGGTGGTGGCGGTGTTCGGGCCCCTGGGCTATGTGCTCGTGCTGTACGCGATGACGATGGCGCCGCTGTCGCACGTGGCGCCGGCGCGCGAGCTGTCGATGCTGGTGGCGGCGCTGCTCGGCGCGCGGCTGCTCGGCGAAGGCGACCGCCTTGCCCGCTTCGCCGGCGCGGCGTGCATCGCCGCCGGCGTCGTCGTGCTCGCGTGGTGACGACGCGGAGGCCTCATCGCGCCGGCTTTCCGAGCTGCGCCACCAGCGCCTGCCACAGCGCCAGCGTCTCGCGGTTCGGGTCCTCCAACACCGGCCGCACCGCGGTGTGCACCAGCACGAGCCGGCTCGCGGGGTCGACGTAGATCGCCTGGCCGTGCACGCCGATCAGCGCGAACATGCGCCGCGGCCCCGGAAAGACCCAGGTCTGGTAGCCATAGCCGAAGCCGGTGTCGGGCCACACGCCGTGCAGGTCCGGACGGTCCTCGGGCACGGTGGTGGCCTCGCGCACCCACGCGGCGGGGATGATCTCGCGGCCGTCGCGGCGCCCGTCGTCGGCGAGCAGCAGCGCGAGCCGCGCGTAGTCGCGCAGCACCGCGTTCAGGCAGCAGTAGGCGGCCTCCTGTCCGGCGGCGTCGACGAGCCAGCTGGCATCGGCCTCGGCGCCCATCGGCTGCCAGATCTTCTGTTGCAGATACTCGGCCAGCGGCCGCGCCACCGCGCGGGAGACCACCAGGCCGAGCAATTGCGTCTCGGCCGACGCGTACGCGAACAACGCGCCCGGCTGGCGCGCGCGTTCGTCGAAGGGCCGCAGCGCGTGCGCGCCGCCGGGTCCCATGTGGCCGACGGTGTCGAGCCACAGCCGCCCGATGTCGGGGCCGCCGCCGCTCTCGCGGAAGCGCACGCCGGAGGACATCTGCAGCAGGTGCCGAATCGACGTCTTGCCGTAGGCGCTGCCGGCGAGCTCGGGCACGTAGGCGCCGGCGGGGTCGTCGAGCGACCGCAGCCGCCCCTCGGCCAGCGCCACGCCGACCAGCATCGCGGTGACCGTCTTCGCCATCGAGAACGAGGCCAAGCGGTGGCGGTCGTGGCGGCCGTAGCGGTAGCGCTCGACGAGGATCGAGTCGCCCTGCATCACCAGCAACCCGGTGGCGGGGTTGTGCTCGAGGTAGTCGTCGAGCGTGCGCTCGCGGCCGCCGTGGCGGTAGCGGACCGCGGGTTCGGCGGCGGCGCGTTGCAGCGGCCGTGGTGCCACCGCGCGCAGCACCGTCCGGTGCTCCCAGATCCGGTCGTGGTGGCTGAAGGCGCCGACGAAGTTGCGCGGGTGGTAGATCACCGATGCCGGGTAGCCGCGCTCGGCGCCATAGAACGCGGCGTCGGGGCCGCCGGGATCGAAGCGCGGCGAGGGTGGCGCGGCGCAACCGGCGAAGGCGGTGGTCACCACGACGGCGACGCGACGACGGCGGGCGACGCTCGATGCGGCGTGCATCGGGCGATTTTGCTCGCCCGCGGCAGCGCCGGCGACGCGGCCGCAGAATGTCGGCCACCTTCCCCGCAACCGAGGCCCCGCCGATGACCCACCCCGACCCTTCGGCACGCTGGAAGCACGACGGCGTGCGTGTGATTCCCGGCGACCGGCTCGACCCCAACACCGCGCAGACGCCGGGCATGGACCGCAAGGCGGCGATCAACTTCGCGCGCGTCGGCGCACGCAAGCTGTGGGCCGGCACCGTGCACATCCATGCCAACGCGAAGACCGGCGCCCACCACCACGGCCCGCTCGAGAGCGTGATCTACGTCGTCAAGGGCCGCGCGCGAATGCGCTGGGGCGAGCGGCTCGAGTTCACCGCCGAGGCCGGGCCGGGCGACTTCATCTACGTGCCGCCGTACGTGCCGCACCAGGAGATCAACGCCAGCGCCACCGAGACGCTCGAGTGTGTGCTGGTGCGCAGCGACGGCGAGGCGGTGGCGGTGAACATCGACATCGAGCCGGTGGAGAAGCCCGAGAACGTGCCCTGGGTCGACCCGACGCACCCGGCGCCGTAACGCGGGCCGCTGCCCGGGGCGCAGGCAGGCGCCCACCTGGGTCGTCAAGTGGGGCCGGGTTCGTCGAGCAGCGACGCGATCCGGTCGGCCAGCACGCGCAGCGCTTCGTCGACGGCCGCCACCTCGGCCGCAACGTCGGCCGCCGAGCGCACCTGCCGCAGCCGCTGCTGCACCTGCTGCACCTGCGCCAGCAGCGCCACCGCGCCGATCGCGCCGAGCGCGCCATGCAGCGAGTGCAGCGCCTGCCGCCAGAGACCGATGCGCTCGTCGCCGCCGGGTTGCACCAGCACCGGCAGCCCATGGCGGTAGTGCCGCGAGAAGGTGGCGAGCAGCCGCTCGAGCGCGGCCGGCTGGCCGGTGGCCGAGCGCAGCGCGAGGTAGGCGTCGAACCCGGGCAGCGCGGAGAGGCGGTCGGCCAGCGTCGACGCCGCGGCCGGCGACGGCGACGGCGGCGGCGCCGGCAACCAGCGCAGCAGTGTGGTGTACAGCTTCTCGGGGTCGACCGGCTTCGCGACATGGTCGTTCATGCCCGCCGCCAGGCAGGCCGCGCGGTCCTCGCCGAAGGCGTTGGCGGTCATCGCGACGATCGGCGCGGCGAAGCCCCGGCGCCGCAGCTCGCGCGAGGCCTCGAGCCCGTCGCTGACCGGCATCTGCATGTCCATCAGCACCAGCGCGTAGGGGGTGGCCCCTGCCATCTCGACCGCCTGCGTGCCGTCCTCGGCGAGGTCGGGGTCGAGCCCGGCGGCGCGAAGCAGCGCAAGCGCCACCTCCTGGTTGATCGGGTTGTCCTCGGCGAGCAGCACGCGGGTGCCGGCATGGCGCTCGCGCAGCGCACTCTCGGCGGCGCCGCCGCCTGGCGCGGCGAGCGGCGGGGCGCCTTCGCGAGCCAGCACGCGAAGCAGCGTGTCGTGCAGCGTCGACGCGGTGATCGGCTTCACGAGCACGGCGTCGAAACGCGCGAGCTGCGCGTCGCGGCGCATCTGGTCGTCGTCGTAGGCGGTGACCAGGATCGCCGGCGGCAGCCCCTCGCCGCACACGCTGCGCAGCCGCTCGAGCGTCTGGATGCCGTCGAGCGGCTGCATGCGCCAGTCGATCAGCATCGCGTCGTAGACCTCGGCGGCGCGCAGTGCACGTTCGGCGCGTGCGATCGCCTCGTCGCCGCTGGCCGCCGTGTCGACACGCATGCCGAAGATGCGCAACCGCTCGCCGAGCGCGCCCAGCGCCTCGGGCAGGTCGTCGACCAGCAGCACGCGGCGGCCGGCAAGCACCGGGCGCTCGTGGGCGGCGCCCGGCGCGAGGCCGAACCAGGCGGTGAACCAGAAGCGGCTGCCGCGCCCGGGTTCGCTGTCGACGCCGACCTCGCCGCCCATCAGCGCCGCCAGGCGCTGCGTCAGCGCCAGCCCGAGCCCGGTGCCGCCGTAACGGCGGCTGGTGCTGTTGTCCACCTGCTCGAAGGCGCCGAACAGCGACGCGATGCGGTCGGCGGCGATGCCGACCCCGGTGTCCTGCACCGCGAAGCGCACCTGCATGCGGCCGCCCTCGACCGAGAGCCGTTCGGCCTCGAGCTTGACGAAGCCGCGCTCGGTGAACTTGACTGCGTTGGCCAGCAGGTTCAGCAGCGCCTGCGCCAGGCGGGTCGGGTCGCCGACCAGGCGGTCGGGCAGGTGGTCGGTGTCGACCACCAGCTCGAGCCCCTTCTCGCGCGCGCGCTCGGCCACCATCTCGAAGCTGCGCGCGAGCACCGCGTCGAGCGAGAACGGCACCACCTCCAGTTCGAGCCGTCCGGCCTCGATCTTCGAAAGGTCGAGGATGTCGTTGATCACCTGCAGCAGGTGCTGCGCCGCGTTGGTGATCTTGGCCATTCGCTCGCGCTGCAGCGGGTCGCGGGTGTCGCGCTGAACCAGGTGTGCGAGCCCGATCACCGCGTTCATCGGCGTGCGGATCTCGTGGCTCATGTTGGCCAGGAAGGCGCTCTTCGAGCGGTTGGCCGCCTCGGCACGGTCGCGTGCCAGGGCCAGCTCGGCGTTGAGCTGCTGCAGCCGCTCCTCGGCGAGCTTCAGCGCGGTGATGTCGAAGGCCATCACGAAGATGCCCTGGACGCTGCCGTCGTCGCGCCGGTCGGGGATGTAGTGCACCTGGTGGACATGGCGCTCGCCATGGCGCAGCGTCTCGCGGTCTAAGCTCTGCGGCGTGCCGGCCATCGCGGCGCGGAGCGGGGCCGCGAAGCGCTCGAGGTAGGCCTCGCCGAAGATCTCGGCCGCGGTGTGGCCGATCATCTGCGCCGGCGTCAGCTCGAACCACTCGTAGTAGCCGCGGTTGGCGAACAAACCGCGCAGCTCGTGGTCCCAGTAGGCGATGCGGCCGGGCAGGTTGTCGGCCACCGTGCGCAGGAAATGTTCGGCCTTCGCGAGTTGCTCGTTGGCCGCGCTCAGCTCGTGCGTGCGCTCGTCGACCAGCTCCTGCAGCCGGTGGCGGTGGGCCTCGATCTCGAGCGTCAGCGCGCGGCGTTCGGTGATGTCGATGAACGAAGCCACCACCTCCACCACCGCGCCATCGGCGCCGCCGCGCACCGGCAGCGCGTTGATCGCGAACCAGCGCTCGCGGCCGTCGGGTGCGGTGGCGCGCCCCTCGTCGCCGCGCACCTCCTCGCCGGCGAGCGCGCGCGACAGCGCTCGGCGCTCGATCGGCACCACCTCGTCGCCGGTGTCCTCGCGCGGCAGCCAGCCGAGTTCGTCGCCGCGGCGGCCGACGAGCTGTTCGGCGGGCATGCCGATCATGCTCGCCGCCGCCGGGTTGGCGCTCTTCACGCGGCGGTCGGTGCCGAAGACGAGGATGCCCTCGCTGAGCGCCGAGAACACGGTGCGGTAGTGGGCCTCGCTCTCGCGCAGCGCCCGCTCGGCACGTCGTTGCTCGGTGACGTTCCGCGCGACGCCGAAGGTGCCGATCATGCGCCCGTCGGCACCGCGCAGCGGGCCCTTGATCGCGAGCATCGATCGCGGCCCGTCGGGGCCGTCGAGTTCCTCCTCGAAGATGCGGTTGGCCTGGCCTTCGAGCACCTCACGGTCGTTGTCCCGCAGCCGTGCCGCCACTTCGGCGCTGCAGATCTCGGTGTCGTCGCGGCCGAGCACCTCGGCGGGGTCGCGCCCGGCCAGCGCCGCGGCGGCACGGTTGAAGAAGATGTAGCGGCCCTGCAGGTCCTTCGCGAAGATCGCGTCGCCGGAGTTGTCGGCGATCGCCTGCAGCAGGCGCAGCGCCTCGAGCCGCTGGCGCTGCGAGTCGCGCTCGTACTCCGATCGGCGCAACGCCGCACGCTGCCAGGTCAGCCTCGCCGCCGCCGCCATCGTCGCCAGAAGCAGCAGCGCGGCCGCGCCCGACCAGGCGGCGGTGGTCCAGCCCGGGCGGTTGACTTCGCTCGCGTCGAGCTTGACGACCAGCAGCCAGTCGGTGCCGGTGATCGGCCGCATCAGCGCCAGCACCGGCTCGCCGCGGTAGTCGACGGCGGCGATCGGCTCGTCGTCGCGAACCTCGCCCCGCATCACACGCGCCGGCGGCAGCATCGAGGTGGCCAGCGGCGCCGCGAGCTGCGCCCTCGAGTCCGAGGCATGGCGGAACTCGCTCGCGGCGACCAGGCGGTCGCCCTGGCGGCGCCACATCACCGTCTCGCCGCTGCGGCTGGGCACCGGCCATTGCGCCAGCATCGGGAAGAGCGTGCTGCGGGCGTCGAAGCGCAGCACCAGTGCGCCGCGGCTCGGCACGCCGGTGCGTGCCAGCGGAACCACGAGGTCGAGCTGCATCGGTGCCCCATCGCTGCCCTCGCGGTAGAGCCCGGTGTGCGCCACCTCGCCGCGCTGCATCGCCTGCAGCAGCTGGGTGCGCACCTCCGCCGGCCAGTGCCGCGGCGGCCCGTGTTCGCTCGCGCGGACCTCCGCGTGCTCGTCGAGCACCAGCGAGCCCGAGGCGCCGTTGGCCTGGCGGAACTCCGACAGCCGCGCCTGCAGCTGCTCGAGCGCGCCGGCGTCGCCGCCGAGCACACCCTGCTCGAAGAGCTCGGAGAAGAACGGGCTCGAGCCGAGGTAACGCGCCAGCTCGAGCCGGGTCTGCAGCCAATGCTCGAGCTGGTTCCGGCGCAGTTCGGCCACCGCGCGCAGCTCGGCACCCGCCGCCTGGCGCGCCGATGCGAAGGCGGCGAAGGTGACGAGCAAGGCCGTCGCCAGCACCAGCAGCGCGGCGCCCAGCAGCGCCGGCCAGAGCCGGCGGAGTTCGTTTGGCGCGGAGGGTGGCGGTGGCGCGGGGGTGGCAGACGACATCTCTGGCCCCGCGGCGCCGTCCTCTCTTGCCGGCGCGCGCGGATGAGCGCCGGCTTTTATCACGAGTGCGGTCGTAAAGGTGGCCGCGTTCAGGTCTGGCGCAGCACCTCGCCGATGCGCGCCACCGCGCCGTCGATTTCCTCCGGTGTCGCGGCCGCGAACGAGACGATCAGCCCGTTGCGGTCACGCACCTGCCAGCAGCGCGACGACAGCGCCTCGGCACCGATCTGGCGCGTGCGCAGCCTCGTCACCACCTCGGAATCGCGCCATCGGGCGGCGAGATGCAGGCAGGCGTGGAAGCCGCTGTCCACCGGCCCCACCGTCACCTCGCTCGGAAGATGGGTATGAACTGCGCGCAGCAGCGCGTCACGCCGCTCGGCGCAGACCTGCCGGATGCGGCGCAGGTGCGCGCTCAGGTGCCCCTCGCCGATGAAGCGGGCGAGCGCGACCTGTGGCGCCACCGCGTTGTGGTCGCCGAGCAGACCGCGCGCGGCGATCACGGCATCGGCCAGCCGCTCCGGCACCACCAGGTAGCCGATGCGCAGCGAGGGGAACATCACGCCCTCGAAGGTGCCCATCAGGATCACGCGCTCGGCGCCGTCGCGCGCCAGCAGCGCCGGGGGCACCGGCTGGCGGTAGACCACCTCGTCGTTGAAGCAGCCTTCGACGATCCAGCCGCCTCGCTCGTCGGCCCAGTTCAGCAGCGCGTTGCCGCGGCTGCCGCCGGTGCGGATGCCGAGCGGGTATTGCGCCAGCGGGTGCAGGTACACGAGCCTCGCATCGGCCGCAAGCTCGCGCGCGCGCTCGACGTCGAAGCCGAGGGCGTCGAGCGGCACCCCCACCGCATGCATGTGCAGCATCTCGAACAGCAGCGGCAGGCTCGGGTGGCCGGGGTCCTCGACCCAGACGCGGTCGCCCGGTGTCAGCAGCACACGCGCCAGCGTCTCCAGCCCTTCCTTCGGTCCGTTGACCACCACCACCTGCTGCGCGCTGCACTGCACCGAGCGGGTCAGCGCGAGGTGGCGCGCGATCGCTTCGCGCAGCGCCGGAACGCCGGCCGCAGGGCCGTAGCCGAGTTGGTCGCGCGAGGGTTCGTCGTAGGCCTCGGCGACCAGCCGCCGCCAGCGCGCGAGCGGGAACTCGGCCACCGGCCAGCCGCGTGGGTGCAGCACCGGCGGGCGGTAGGGTTGGCGCGCGCCCTCGAAGCGGCGCGTCTGTTGCAGGAAGGGCGCGAAGTGCGACAGCACACGCTGCGCCGACGCGGTGGGCTCGCGCGCCGGGCGCGGCTCGCCGGGGGCTGTCCGGCGCGGCAGCGGGTAGGCGACGTAGGTGCCGTCGCCGACCCGGCGCACCAGCAGCCCTTCGTCCTGCAGCCGCGAGAAGGCCTCGTCGACGACCCCCCGCGCGACCTTCCAATCGCGTGCGAGCGCGCGCGCCGACGGCAACCGCTCGCCGGGCGGCAGACGGCCGGCGAAGATGGCCTCGAGAATCGCCTGGTACAGCCGCGACGCGCGCGTGGCCCCGGGCAACGATGCCGACTCGAAGGCCTGGATCAACGCACCGGCCGCGCTCTTCAACGCTGGAAGCCCTCTTGTGTCGTGGTGGCACTGCGACAGGCCGCCGGGCCGTCTTGTTGCAATGTATCGACGGCCGGCGCGCCGGAACGCGGGCGCGACGAGTGGCGGTATGCCGGGGCCGGAATGCGGTGCAGCGCGACGGGCCGCGCCGGCGGCCGATTGGCTGGCACACCGGTGCGGCAATGGACCTTGTGCCACTGCAACACACGGCCGGATCATGCGCTCACGATGAAAATCGACGACCCCGCCACCGGCGAAACGCGCAGCGCGCCACCCCCCAGCCACCTGGTGCTGTTCGCCGGGCTCGGCACGCATCCCGACCCCGGCGTGGCCGAGCTGCTGTCACGCGCCGGCATGCGCGGTGTCTGGCTGGGTAACACGGCACGTGCGCTGTCGGCATCGGCCCACGCACGCTTCGATGCCGCGGTGATGGCGATCGACGAGCCGATGTCGATGGCGGCGCGCCACTTCGACCACTGGCGGCGCTCGTTGCGCTGCCCGCTGCTGGTGCTGGCCGACGGCGACGACGAGGTCGACGAGATCATCGCGCTCGAACTCGGCGCCGACAGCGTGCTGCCGCGCGCGGTGACGCCGCGGCGGCTGCGGGCCCACCTGCTGACGCTGACCCGCGCCGCCGCTTCGGGCGCCGCCCAGGAGGGTGTCGCGCCGCCGGCGCCGTCGGCGGTGCCGCCGGCGCAGACCGGGGGCTGGACGCTCGACCGGGTGATGAACCGGCTGCACAACGGCCACCGCCGTGTCGAGCTCACCGAGACCCAGGCGGCGCTGATGCAGGTGCTGATCGACGACTCGCCGCGGGTCGTGCCGCGCGCGAGGCTGATGGCGGCGATCGCCCACGGTCGCGAGCTGAACACCCGCAGCGTCGACGTCTACGTCGCACGCCTGCGCCACCGGCTGCGCGAGCAGCGGGTCGACGAGATCGAGATCACCGGCGTTCGCGGCCGCGGTTACACGCTGACCCGCGCGCGCGACCCGGCGCCGGTGCTGCGCGCCTGGCACGCGCCGGGCCGCGTTCGCGGCGACGAGGAAGAGCCCGCCACCACGCTCGGCTGAAGCGCAGGATCGCCGCACACAATGCGGCGATGGCTTCTGCCGCCACGCCGGCGCTGATCGGTGTCGACTTCACGAGCAACCCGTCGCGGCGCAAGCCGATGACGGTGGCGCGCGGGCGGCTGCGTGGCCGCACGGTGGCGCTGCAGCGGCTCGAGGACTTCGCCGCGCTGGCTTCGTTCGAGCCGCTGCTCGGCGAGCCCGGGCCCTGGCTCGGCGCCTTCGACTTCCCGTTCGGGCTGCCGCGGCTCTTCGTCGACACCCTGCGGCTCGGCGACAGCACCGCCTCGGTGGCGGACGAGCTGCATCGGCGCTGCCCGCAGCGCATGGACTGGCGTGCATTGGTCGATGCCTTCGGCGCGACGCGGCCGCCCGGTGCGCGGCTGTTGCACCGTGCCGCCGACCTGGCGCTGCCCGGCCTGACCTCGACGAGCCCGCTGCAGACGCGTTACGTACCGGTCGGTTTCATGTACTACGAGGGCCTCCCGCGGCTGGTGCGTGCCGGTGTCACGCTGCCGCGCATGCATGCCGGCGACCCGGCACGCGTCGCCGTCGAGGGCTACCCCGGGCTGCTCGCACACGAGCTCATCGGCCGCCGCTCGTACAAGAATGCCGACACGCCCGACCGCCTCGCCGCGCGCGAGGCCATCGTCGATCGGCTGCAGTGCGGTGACACGCGGCTCGGGTTGCGGCTGTCGCTGACGGCCGCGGCGCGGGCCTCGCTGCTCGCCGATGCCGGCGGCGACCGTCTCGACGCCGTGCTGTGCCTGATGCAGGCCGCATGGTGCGCCCGCGAGCCCGGCTGGGGGCTGCCGAAGTCGTTCGACCCTGTCGAAGGCTGGATCGCGACGGTGTAGCGCGCCGGACAGCGGCCGGCGCGGCACGCGGGCACACTGCGGCCCATGAACGCACCCGATCACCCACCTCTGCCGCCGCCCGAGGGCTTCGCGAAGCTCTCGCTCGGCGGCGGTTTCATGGACCGCAACGGGCCGCTGTACCTGCGGCGCCGCGGCGGCCGCATGCAGCTCGGCTTTCGCGTCGAGGCGCACCACTGCAACCCGATGGGAAACTGCCACGGCGGCATGCTCGCGACCTTCGCCGACATGCTGCTGCCGATGGCGGCGCAGCGGCAGAACGACGAGGTCGGCCACCGCTTCCTTCCGACCATCGGGCTGCAGATCGACTACCTGGCGCCGGCGCCGCTCGGCGCCTGGGTCGAGGGCGAGGCCGAGGTGCTGCGCGTGACCCGTACGCTGGTCTTCGTCCAGGGGCTCGCAGCGGCCGACGGCACGCCCGCGCTGCGCGCGAGCGGCATCTTCAAGCTCGGCCCGGAGTGGAGCCCGGAGCTGAAGGCCCGCTTCGCGGTGGGTTGAGCGTCGGTCGCGGGAGCCCGCGCGACAGCCGTCGGGCGCCTGCGCCGGCGTGAAGCGCCGCGCCGGTGCGACCTCGGGTTCACTTGGCCGAATTCTGCCGCGCAGACTCCTTGGCGCCGGGCGGCGCCGTCGCGGCGTGCACCGCGGCCAGCAGTTCGCTCGTGTAGTGGCAGCGGACGCCCAGCCGATCGAGCTGCGCCGCCAGCTGTTCGAGGTATTCGCGGTTGCTTCCGATGATGCCCTGCGCCTGCGCGATGTACGCCGCAGCGTCGGCGATGGGCAGCCGGCCGACATGGTCGGGGTGCGCCGGGTTCGACGCGAAGGCGATTGCGTGCAGGTCGCCCTGCGGTGTGGCCAGCGGCACACGAAGCGGGTGGTAGCTGCCGCGCAGCATCTCGCGCCGCCACAGCACCGTGGTCTCGGCATCGGCGGCCGCGGCCTCGATGCGGAAGGCGAGCCCGCCACAGCGGCCGTCGGCTTGCGGCTCCAGCGAGAGCATCAGCGCCGGGTGCTCGGTGCTGCCGCGGCCGAGGGTGCTCTTGAACGAGAAGCAGCGCTGCCAGCCCGCCAGCTCGGCCAGCCGAACCTCGGCGAAGTGGAAGCCGGGGTCCCACATCAGCGAGCCGTAGGCGAACACCCAGAGGTCGTGCCGGCCGTCGAGCGTGCCGAGCAGGGCGCGGCGCGAGGCCTCGACCTCGGCGTCGGGCAGCCGCCAGTTCGGCGCGCGGCCAAGCCGGCGCGCCTGCTCGTCCCAGGCCGCCAGAACCTCGGGCGTGACGCGCAGCGGCGAATGCGCCGGTGGTGTCACGCGGGTCGACAGCTGCGGCAGGTGGACGAAGGCGTCGGGGCTCAAGCAGGCGGTCTCGTCGGCGTCGGGGCCGACATCGTCTCACGGCGGGCCGGCGGCAGCGCGTCTCAGGCCGGAGCCGCCACCCGCGCCGGCGACAGCAGGTGCTCGAGCAGCTCGCGCACGCTGGCGATGCGGCTGCCGAAAGGCAGCGCGCCGGCACCGCGGAAGAAGAGCCCCTTCGCGACATCGCCGCGAAGCGCGGCGGCAAGCTGGGTGTCGATGCAGAACTGCCCCCAGCCCGCGAGCCCGTCGCGCAGCCCGCATTGCGCCAGGCAGTCGAAGGCGACGATGCAGCGTGCCTTCGCATGCGCCTTCTCGGCCAGCCGAGGAAAGGCCTTCAGGTACTGCCGCAGCCACGAGGTGGCGACGGCGCGCGCCGGCAGCCCGGCGACGCTGACGAACTCGACGATGTCCTCCGGGCGCGCCTCGGCGAGCACGCGCTTGAAGGCCGGGGCGGCATCACATTCCTCGGTGACTGCAAACGCGGTGCCGAGCTGGACCGCGGCGGCGCCGAGCGACTGCAGCTGGGCGATCTGCGCGTGCGAACGGATGCCGCCGGCGGCGATCAGCGGCACCTCGCGCTCGATGCCGGCGCTGCGCAGCCAGGCCAGCGATTCCGGGATCGCACGCTCGAAGTCGAAACGCGGGTCGCCCAGCTCCTCGATGCGCGCGGCGCCAAGGTGGCCGCCGGCCAGCCGCGGGTGCTCGAGAACGATGGCGTCGGGGATGCGGCCCTTGCGCTGCCACTTCTTGACCACCAGCGCGACCCCGCGCGAATCGGAGAGGATCGGCACCAGCGCGGCGCGGGGATGGTCGCGCGCGAGTTCCGGCAGGTCCAGCGGCAGCCCGGCGCCGACCACCACCGCGTCGATGCCACACTCGAGCGCGCGGGTCACCAGCGGCGCGTACTCGCTCACCGCCCGCATCACGTTCACCGCCAGCAGGCCGCGGCCACGCGCGATCTCGCGCGCGAAAGTGATCTCGCGCGACAGCGCCTCGAGGTTGGCGACGTCGATCACCGCCTTGGCCCCCGGCCCGACGCCGGCGGCGCGGCAGCGGGCCATCAGGTCCGGGTGGTGGCGGCGCAGGTCCACCGCCGAGATGGTGCCCACCGCGCCGAGTGCGGCCACGCTGCCGGCGAGCCGGTGCGCCGACACGCCGACCCCCATGCCGCCCTGCACCACCGGCAGCAGTTCGCGGCCACCCAGGTGAAGCGGGCGCAGCGGGGTGGTCAGCGGGCTGGGCATCGGGCGGACGGGGCGAGCGAAAAACAGGCAAGCCTAGACAAGCCGGCCCGGCATGGGCTTGATGCGGCGCAAGCGTGTCGGCGGTTCCCCCGCAGGTAGAGTGCGGCCGATGAGCCCATCGCAGCGGTCGACGACAACACCCTCGAGGGCGCGGGCACCGCTGGCGCTCGCGCTCACCTTGCTTGCCGCGGCCGCGCTGGCAGCCCCCAAGCCGGCCCCGAAGGCACCGAAGCCACCCCCCTTCGCCGAGGTGCTGGTCGAACGCGCCTACGACGGCGACAGCCTGCGGCTGGCCCCGGTGGACGGCAGCGCGACGATCGAGGTGCAGCTGTCGGGAATCGATGCCCCCGAGCGCTGCCAGGAGGGCGGCCCGGAAGCGCACCTGTTCCTCGTCGAGCTGGTCGTCGGGCGCCACCTGCGCTGGGTGGCCGACCGTCGCCAGCCGAAGGACGCCGAGGGCCGCCTCTGGGGCAAGCTGTACCTCGGCGACGAGGAGGTCAACCGCCGCGTCGTCGAGGAGGGCCACGCGTGGAGCGAGCGCGTCAAGTGGGACCGCGGCCCCTACGTCGCGCAGGAGCGGATGGCGAAGTCGCTGCGCCGCGGCTTCCATCGCAGCGGCAGCGCGGCGGTCAACCCGAAGGTATTCCGCGACCGCCACGGGCCCTGCAAGACCGACTGAGCACCTCCAGGACCGGGCCAGCCCGGCCCGCCCCCCGCGGCGGGGTTCAAGTTGCCCGGAGGAGCCGGATCGACTCGAGAGCCGCCACACCCGCTGCCGGTTGCGCCGCCCTGGGGGGGCGGGTTTCAGGCAGTGTGCAGCGCAAGCGCGCGCTGCACGGCGGGCCTCTGCGCGACCCGCGCCCGGTGCCCGGCCACCTGTGGGAAGCGCGCGATGTCGACACCGTCGCCGGCCAGCCAACCGGCGATCGTGAACAGGTAGGGGTCGCAGACCGAGTAGCGCTCGCCCAGCACCCAGGGCCCCGACATTCGCTGCTCGATCAGCGTGAAGCAGTCGGTCATGTTCTGCGCCACCTTGGCCCGCATCGAGGCCTGGGCCGCCTCGTCGTCGGCCCAGCGGTAGCCGCGCGCGCGATGGGCATGCGCGACGTGGACCGTGGCGCAGAGATAACTGTTGAACTCGTTGGCCCGGGCGAGCGCGAAGGCGTCGTCGAGCGGCGCCAGCCCGGCTGCCGGGTGCGTCTGCGCGACATAGAGCAGCAGCGCCGGGGTTTCGGTCAGCACGCCTTTCGGCGTGACGAGCGCCGGCACGCGGCCCTTCGGGTTGACTTGCAGGTACTCCGGCGACCGCTGCTGGTTGGCGGCAAAGTCGACCCGCTCGGCGCGGTAGTCGGCGCCGGCCTCCTCGAGCGCGATGTGGGTGGCCAGCGCGCAGGTGCCGCGGGCGTAATACAGCGTCAGCATGGTCGGGCTCCGGTCACTTCACTTTCACCCAGCGCAGCTCGATGCTGTCGTTGGGCCATTGAATCACCGAGACCTTCTTCGCCATCGCCCAGGTGAGCGTGCGGCGGTACAGCGGCACGTAGGGCAGCTCGTCGGCCACCAACCGCAGCGTCGTCGCCACCAACGCGCGGCGGCGCGTCAGGTCGGGCTCGACGCGGATTCCATCGATCAGCGAATCGAGCTTGGGGTTGCTGTAGCGGCCGGCGTTGAAGGTGCCGAGCCCGCTCTTGTCGAAGCTGCGGAAAAGGCCGTTCAGCGTCACCCAGGCGTCGGGCGACGGCGTCCAGCCGTATTCGATGAAGGCCGCCGTGCCCTGGCTGAGCTTGGGGAAGAACTGGTTGGTCGGGCTCGACCGCAGCGTCGTGCGGATTCCCACCTGCGTCAGCATCGCCGCCGCCGCCTGGCAGACGTTCTCGCGCCAGGCGACATTGACGCAGTCGAGCGTGACCGTGAAGCCGTTCGGGTAGCCGGCCTCGGCGAGCAGCGCCTTCGCCTTCGCGGCGTCGTAGGGGATCGGCCGGTCGAGGTCGGCCGGCGAGCCGTCGACCAGCGGCGACAGGAAGGCGCCGGTGGCCTTGCCCTGCCCGCGCAGCACCTTGTCGACGATCAGCGGCACGTTCAGCGCGTGCGCGACCGCGCGCCGCACGCGCAGGTCCTTGAAGGGGTTGCGGCCCTTGACATCGCTGCCTTCGAGCTCGTCTCGCGCCTGGTCGAAGGTGAAGTACTGCTGGCCGATGTCCGGCGTCTGCGCCAGAGCGAGCCGGGGGTCGGCCTTCAACCGCACGATGTCCTGGTAAGGCGGGTCGAGCACGAGGTCGACCTCGCCGCTGGCGAGCGCGGCCAGCCGCGTGGCGTCGCTCTTGATCGGCACGAAGACCACCTGCTTCAGGTTGCCGTTGCGCCTGTCGGCACGCCCCCACCAGGTGTCGTGTGCGGCGAGCACGACGCGCACGTCGGGCTCGTAGCGCTCGAGCTTGAAAGGCCCGGTGCCGTTGGCGTTGCGAACACCGTAGGTCTCCTGCTTGGCGTTGAAGTCCTGCGCCTTGACGATGCCGTGCTTCTCGCACCAGGCCTTGCTGACGATGGCCGCGTACTGCAGCTTCTCGGGCAGCACCGCGTCGGGTGCTTCGGTGACGATGTCGACGGTGTGGGCGTCGACCTTGGTGACCGCGCTCACCCCCTTGAGCTGGAAGGCGCGCTGCGAGGGCGAGGCCATCGTTCGCTCGAGCGAGAAGACGACATCGTCGGCGGTCATCGTGCTGCCGTCGTGAAAGCGCACACCCTGTCGCAGCTTGAAGCGCCAGCTCTTCGGCCCGGTCATCTGCCACGACGCCGCGAGCGCGGGCTCGAGCCGCAGCTGCTCGTCACGACCGACCAGCGATTCGTAGATCTGGTGAACGACGCGGGTGTGGTACAGCAGCGCCAGGCCATGCGGGTCCATCGTCTGCGGGTCGAAGGCGCTGGCGATGCGCAGCGTGGCTGCCGACGCGCTGCCGGCGGCGAGGGCGACAAGGCCGCACAACAACCGCAGCAGGCGCGCAGCACCGGGGGCACGGGGGCTCGAGGGGGCAGAGGGCATGTCGAGAACCGGGCAACGCGTGAAGCGGCAACGTTACCCGATCGGCCCCGCTGCGGCCCGAGCGGACGGGGCCGCCCGCGTGGCCGGGATCGGGGCGCCCGCCGCGGAGGTGCGGGGGGCCGTCAGACCGGGCGCCGCTCCGCGACCGCGATCGAGGCGAGCACATTGCCCTGGGTGCCGTCGAGCGGGTAGACGGCGTGGCCGATCGAGATCACGACGCCGGCCAGCCGGTCGTCGATGCGGTAGGCACCGGCCAGCGCGGCAGCCAGCCGGGCGCGCACCAGCAGCGCGGTCGGGCCGCCGGCATGCAGCAGCACGACGGCGTAGTCGCGCCCGCCGAGCCACAGCACCGGGTCGGTGGTGCGGACGCGGCCGCGCAGCCGATGGCCGAACTCGACCGCGATCGCCGACTCGATGCCGGGCGCGTCGGCCGCGACGCCGACGCTTTCGATGGCGTCGATGTGGACCGACAGCACCGCCATCGGCGTCTGGAAGCGGCGGCACTCCGCGATCACGCGGTCGAGCCGGGCGGCAAGCAGCGCCGTCGTGCCGACGGCCTCGGCGGTGGCCTCGGGCGGCGCAAGCGGGGCCAGCGCACCGCGACGGTCGTGCGCGCGGGTGGCGCGCAGGGGGTCGTCGCGGCACTGCGCGCCTGCAGCGGGCGGGTCGGTGGTCGGCGTCGGGCAACTCATGGCGGACTCGGGTGGGGTTGGCTCGGGGAGGTGGAGGGAAGCCACCCCGTCCCGCCCGGCACCTCCCTGTGGCGCAGCGCGAAGCAACCCCCTCCATCCACTGAACCGGAAAACGCCGGCCGAACCCGACATCGCCTGCCGCAGGCGCCGCAACGGCTGCGTTAGAGTGGCGCGCACCGCCGGCCGGCGGCGCCGCCGCCGCCCCCGAAGAAAGCCCGATGTCCGAGATCACGACGCTGCTGCGTGCCGCCGGTGGCGGCGACCGCGCTGCCGCCGACCGCGTCTACGCGCTGCTGTATGCCGACCTGCAACGCCTGGCCCACAGCCGGCTGCGCCGATCGGGCGAGGTGACGCTGCTCGACACCACCGCGCTCGTGCACGAGTCGTTCCTGCGGCTGGCCGGGGGTGCCCAGGACTTCGCCGACCGCAGCCATTTCCTGGCCTACGCGTCGCGCGTGATGCGAAGTGTCGTGGTGGACATGGTGCGCGCCCGGTTCGCCGACCGCCGCGGTGGCGAGGCCGAACATCTGACGCTGTCGACCACCGTCGTCGACAGCCGCCCCGCCGGTGGCCAGGAGGACGAGGTGCTGCGCGTGCACGAGGCGCTCGACGAGCTCGCCGCGGTCGAGCCGCGCGCGGCGCAGGTGGTCGAGATGCGCTACTTTGGCGGCCTGGCCGAGGCCGAGATCGCCCAGGTGCTCGGCGTCACCGACCGCACGGTGCAGCGCGACTGGCAGAAGGCGCGGCTGTTCCTGGCGATGGCGTTGAAGTGATCCCCCCCGAAGCGACTTCGGCGCCTCCCCCCCGGGGGGGCGCCGCTGGCGGACCGGCGGAGCCGGATCCGCGGCGGCCGCTGGGTGGCATGGGCTCGGCGCGGGGCGCCGGAGCGCCGGCGGCCGAAGCCGCGCGCGAACGTTGGCGGCGGCTGTCGCCCAGGCTCGACGAACTGCTGGACCTCGGCGACGACGCCGCGCGCGCGGCGCGGCTCGCCACGCTGCGCGAGCAGGATGCAGCGCTGGCCGACGAACTGCAGGCGCTGCTGCACGAGCAGCAGGCGCTCGACGAGCGCGGCTTTCTCGAGCGGCCGGCGTTGCCGCCGCCGCCCGCTGCGGCGGTGGAGGTGCGCGCTGGCCAGTCGCTCGGCGCTTACACGCTCGACCGCGAGCTCGGCCGCGGCGGCATGGGCCAGGTGTGGCTGGCACGGCGAACCGACGGCCGCTACGACGCGCAGGTGGCGATCAAGCTGCTGCAGGGCGGCTGGCTGGCTCGAGGCGACAGCGCACGCTTCGAACGCGAGGGCAGCATCCTCGCGCGGCTCGACCACCGCCACATCGCGCGGCTGCTCGACGCCGGGGTCGCCGGCGGCGGCGCGCTGCCGTACCTGGTGCTGGAGTATGTCGACGGCACGCCGATCGACCGCCACGCCGAGCAGCACGCGCTGCCGCTGCGCGAACGGGTCGCGCTGATGCTCGATGTCGCCGACGCGGTGGCGCATGCGCACGCGCGCGGCATCCTGCACCGCGACCTGAAGCCGTCGAACGTGCTCGTCAGCACCGCCGGCGAGGTCAAGCTGCTCGACTTCGGCATCGCCAAGCTGCTAGACGACGCCGGCGGCGACGCGCTGACGCAGCGCGCCGGTGTCGCGCTGACGCCGCGCTACGCGGCGCCCGAGCAATTGCAGGGCCGGGAGTCGACCACCGCCACCGACGTCTACGCGCTCGGCGTGATGCTCTACGGGCTGCTCGGTGGCGGCCACCCGACGCTGCCCGGCGACGACGAGCGGACGACGCCGCTCGAGCGGCTGCGCGCGGTGGTCGAGAACGAGCCGCGGCGCCTCTCCGACGCCGCTCGCCGCGCCGGCGGCGCCGACGCGGCACGGAGGGCACGCGAGCTGCGCGGCGACCTCGACACCATCGTCGCGCGCACGCTGCTGAAGGACCCGGCCCGCCGCTACGCCAACGCCGCCGAGCTGGCCGACGAACTGCGGCGTTATCTCACACACCAGCCGATCCTCGCGCGGCCCGACGCACCGGCCTACCGGGCGGCGAAGTTTGTGCGCCGCAACCATGTCGGTGTCACCGCCGGCGCGGTCGCGGTGGCGGCGCTGCTCGGCGGCACCGCGATGGCGCTGGTGCAGGCCCATCGTGCGCAGCAGCAGCGCGACCAGGCCGAGGGGCTGATCGAGTTCATGCTCGGCGACCTGCGGCGCAAGCTGCAGCCGGTGGGCCGGCTCGACGCGCTCGACGCGGTGGGCGAGAAGGCGCTCGCCTACTACGCAGCGCAGGACGAGGCCGGGCTCGACGCCACCTCGCTGTCGCGGCGTGCGAAGGCGCTGCACCTGATCGGCGAGATCGCCGAGCAGCGCGGCCAGATGGCCGAGGCCGCGCAGCGCTTCGCGCAGGCCGCGCGCAGCACCGCTGAGCTGCTGGCGCGTTCACCGAAGGACGCGCAGCGCATCTTCGACCACGCTCAGAGCGAGTTCTGGGTGGCCGCGCTGGCGCGGCGGCTCGGCCGCGCCGGCGAGGCGGAGGCGGGGTTCCGGCGTTACCGGGAGCTGGCGCTGCAGCTGGTGGCGATCGACCCCGCGAAGCCCGCTTGGCAGGTCGAGCTGGCGGCCGCCGAGAACAACCTCGGGGCCTGGTTGTTCGAGAACGCCCAGCCGGCACAGGCGATCGAACACCACGAGCGTGCGCGCCGGATCTACGAGCGCGACCCGGCGCGCTCGCTCGAGCTCGGCCGCACTTTCGGCTGGATCGCGCGCGCCCGCGAGAGCCTCGACGACGTCGACGCCGCGATCGCTGCGCACCGCGCGCGAATCGACACCCTCGAGCGCCGGCGAGGGGATGCCAACAGCGAGTACCTGATCACCCTCGCGCAGACCGACATCTCGCGGCTGAGGCTGGCGCGCGGCGATGCCGCCGCCGCGCGGCAGGATGTTGCACCCGCGCTGGTCGGGCTGGAGCGGCTGACCGCGCGCGACCCGAGCAACCGCGACTGGGCGGCCGCGCTCGCCTTCGCTCGCATCGCGCTCGCCGAGGCGGTGCACGCCGAGGGGCGCATCGGCGACGCGCTGCGCGAGCTCGACGCCGCCCATCGGGTCGCGGCGCCGCTGTGGTCGGGCGAAGGCAAGGCGCTCTTCGACGTCGGGCTGCGGGCGCGCTGGCTGGCGGCGCGTGCCGCGGTGGCGAACCCGCCGCCGGCGCTGGTCGACGAGATGGCGGCTTTCGTCGACGCTGCCGAGCGCAGCGAGGCCACGGGCCGGCGATTCAGCCGCCTGCACCAGCGCCACCTGGCGGCAGCCACGCTGCGCCTCGGCGACGCCTTCGCCGCTGCCGGCCGCGCCGAGGCCGCCCGCGCACGCTGGCAACGCGCCGGCGAGCGGCTCGCCCGGCTGGCCGCACCCGACCTGCCCGAGACCGCGCTGCGTGCACATGTCGCCTGGCGGCTCGGCCGCCATCAAGAAGCCCTGACGCTGGCCGATAAGCTTTCGGCCGGCTCCTATCGCCACCCGTTGGTCACCGAGTTGAACATGCGCATGGGGCGGGCACCCTGACGGGTCAACCCGAGAAAGGACTCCCCATGTCGACTGTCGAATCCGCCGCCCAGGTGGTGTCGGTCACGGTCCGGGTCAGCGGCGGCAACGTCGTCTGCAGCCCCGACCCGGTGAACGTCCGCGCCCACGACACCACGCTGGTGTTCAAGCTCGCCGCCCCCGGCTACCGCTTCCGCGACACCCACGCCATCGTCGTCAGCGACGGCGGCACCGAGTTCCCGACCCCGTCGCAGACCGGCCCCGGCGGCCTCAGCGCGACGCTGGCGGATTGCTGCGACTGCAAGGGCCGCTTCAAGTACAGCGTCTATCTGGTCGATCCGAGCGGCAAGCCGGTGATGGTGGACCCCGAGATCAACAACGATCCGGACTGAGCACGATGGACAACCCGGTGATCCATGTCGACGTCACCGTCGACCCCGAGGCCGGCATCGTCTGCAGCCCCGACCCGGTGCCGGTGAGCACGCGCAACGCGCTCGTCACCTTCAACCTCAAGAGCGAGGGCTACCGCTTCCGCGACCGCGACGCGATCGTGGTCGCCAACCCGAAGCGCGACTTCCCGTACCCGTCGTGGACCGTCGGCCCCGACCGCGCGACGCTGCTCGACCTGGACAGCAGCCGCGCCAGCTACAAGTACAGCGTCTTCGTCGTCGACCAGCGCACCGGCGAGGAGCTGTCGGTGGACCCGACGATCGAGAACGAGCCGCAGCCGCCCTCGGCGGCTTGCTAACCACGCCCTGCCGAGACGCGCGCTCAGCCGCGGCCCAGCAGGAACACGCGGCGCGGGGGCGGAGGGGGCGCGGCGGTCGCCGACGGGGCCGGCGCCGCCTCGGGCTGCGGCTTCACGTGCAGCATCGCCACCGCCGCGCGCGCCGTGGCCAGCGCGCTCTCCTGCGACGTGAACCCGGCCATCGGCGAGACCAGCGAACAGGCCTGGAACTCGCCCAGCTCGGGCTCGGCGCTGGCGAGGAACGCAAAGTCGCCGGCGGCGAAGTGATGGAACACCCGCTCGCCCTCGCGCGCCGGCTGCCAGCGCGCCGGGTCGCGAGGCAGCAGCACGAGGTTGAGGAACCAGGGCGTGACCAGCGCCGCCAGCCACCGGCCTTGCCAGGGTTCGACATGCGCCGTCTGCACGCGCAGCGCCGGGTTGAGTAGCGGCACGCCGTGCATGCGCTCGCGCTCGATGCGAAGGAAGGTCGCTTCCAGCAGCGCGCCGGGGTCGCTGGCGTGCACACGCAGCGTCACGCTGCTTTGCCCCAGTGCATCTCGGCGGCGCTGCCGAGTTCGCCGATCAGCGCCAGTGCCGCGCGTGCGTCGGCCTCGTCCAGCCGCTCGACGGCAAAACGGCCAAGCTGCACCAGCACCCAGTCGCCGACCGCGACGCTGCCGGGCTCGAGCAGCGCCAGGCTGCACGTGCGGCGGGCGCCGGCGCTGTCGAGGGTGGCGAACTCGCCGTCGATCGCCAGCACGCGTGACGGGATCGCGATGCACATCGGAGGCGACCTGTCAGTGCACGCGCGGCCGCGACGGCACGCCATGGCGCGCCAGCAGCGCGAGCGCGGTCTCGACCATCGCCGGCACGGTGGCGGCCACGGTCGGCGTCATCGCCAGGCCGAGGTCCATTCGTTCCGGCACCACGCCCACCAGCAGCAGCTGGCGCGGCGCGGCGCCGGCAAACTCCAGGCTCGCCAGCACGTCGCTGATGCTCACCTGATGCGGGCTGAGCTTGCTGCGGAAGAACACCGGCACCTCCCCGCCCTGCAGGCAAACCAGGCTGCCCGGCGGCTGCGGCGCCTTCACCGCATCCAGCACCAGCAGCAAGTCGAGGTCGGCCAACGGGTCGAGCAGTTCCATGCCGGCGGTGCCGCCGTCGATCACCTGCACCTCGGGCGGCAGCTCGAAGCCCTGCTGCAGCGCCATCGCCGCGTGCACGCCGACACCCTCGTCCTCGAGGATGGTGTTGCCGATGCCCAGCACCACCACGCGCCGCGGCGCATCAGGCGGCGTGCACGGTGACGCCATCGTGGCCCTCGGTGTCGGTGAGGTGGATCGCGCAGGCGATGCAGGGGTCGAACGAGTGGATGGTGCGGAGCACCTCGAGCGGGAGTTCGGCGTTGGCCATCGGGGTGTCGACCAGCGACGCCTCGTAGGGGCCGGGCTCGTCCTTCTCGTTGCGCGGGCAGGCGTTCCAGGTGCTGGGCACCACGCACTGGTAGTTCTTGATCTTGCCGCCGTCGATCACCACCCAGTGCGACAGCGCGCCGCGCGGCGCCTCGTGGTAGCCGACGCCCATCACCTCGCCGCTGGGGAAGGTCGGCTTGTTGAAGGTCCGGGTGTCGCCCTTGGCGATGTTGGCCATCAGCAGCGTCCACTGGTTGGCCAGCTCGTCGACCTGCACCGCCGACATGATGGCGCGCGACGCGTGGCGGCCGATGGTCGAGTGCATCGCGTCGAGCCCGACCTTGGTCTTGGCCAGCGCCGACACCGTCTCCAGCGTGCCGGTGGCGTACTTCTTGATGCCCTCGTGGCCGGCGGCCAGGCCGCACAGCACCCGCGCCAGCGGCCCCACCTGCGCCGGCTTGCCGTAGAAGGTGGGCGACTTCAGCCAAGAGTACTTCTCGTTTTCCTTGAAGTCGGTGTACTGCGGCTTGGTCTCGCCCTTGTAGGGGTGCAGCGCTGCCGAGCCCTCGTACCAGCTGTGCTTGGCGCTCTCGGCGACGCCCTTGACCCAGTACTCGTCGCCGAAGGTCTTGATCGGCTTGTAGGTCGCCAGGTCGCGCCCGGCGATGTAGCCGCCGGGCAGCGCAAACTGCGTGCCCTTGCCGTCGAGCGGGATGTCGGGCACCGACAGGTAGTGGGTGACGCCGGCGCCGATCCGGGTCCACTCGGGGTAGAAGGCGCCGACGGCGGCGACGTCGACGAGGTAGACGTTCTTGACGAAGTCGGCCAGCTCGTCGATGTAGCCCTTCACCGCCAGCAGCCGCTCGACGCCGAGCACCGACTGCGCGTCGGTCGCGATGGCGTTGGAGACGCCGCCGACGGCGACGTTCTGGATGTGCGGCGTCTTGCTGCCGAGAATGGAGACGATCTTGTTGGCCTTGCGCTGCACGTCCAGTGCCTGCAGGTAGTGCGCCACCGCGAGCAGGTTCACCTCGGGCGGCAGCTTCATCGCCGGGTGGCCCCAGTAGCCGTTGGTGAAGATGCCGAGCTGCCCGCCGCCGACGAAGCCGGCCAGCCGCTCCTTCACCGCCTTCATCTCGTGGCGGCTGTTGCCGCGCCAGCTCGACAGGCTCTCGGCGAGCTTGCTCGTCGCGTCGGGGTCGGCCTTCAGCGCCGAGGTCACGTCGACCCAGTCGAGCGCCGACAGATGGTAGAAGTGGACGATCGTGTCGTGCACCGCGTGCGCGAGGATGATCAGGTTGCGGATGTATTGCGCGTTGAGCGGGATCTCCATCGCCAGCGCGTTCTCCACCGCACGCACCGAGGCGATCGCGTGCACCGTGGTGCAGACGCCGCAGATGCGTTGCGTGATCGCCCAGGCGTCGCGCGGGTCGCGGCCGAGCAGGATCAGCTCCACGCCGCGCCACATCTGGCCGCTGGACCAGGCCTTGGTGACCTTGCCGCCGTCGACCTCGCAGTCGATGCGCAGGTGGCCCTCGATGCGGGTGATCGGGTCGATGGTGATGCGGCGTCCCATGGGCGGGTCTCCTTCAGCGGCTGCGGGCGGCCTCGGCGGGCAGCACCGGGAACAGCCGGACGATGACGATGTAGGCCAGGATCTCGAAGGCGATCAGCCCGACCGTGACCATCAGTTCGGTGAACGAGGGGAAGTAGCTCCAGCCCTCGCCGGTCATGTATCCGACCAGGAAGGCGTTGATTCGCTGCGCCATGCCCCCCAGCATCAGCAGCACCGCGCCGACGAACAGCTTGGCCGGGTGGCGGCGTGCCGCCTTCGTCGCCAGCATTGCCGCCGGCACGACGAAGAGCGCCAGCTCGACCCAGAAGCCCGCCGCCTGCACATCGGCCGCGAAGGCGTGGCCGAGCGCGCCGCGCACCACCAGGTCGCCCAGCCGCACCACTAGGAAGGCGACCGTCAGGCCCCACAGGACGTCGCACACCCGGCCGACGATCGGCGTCTCGAGCGTGCGGCGGAAACCCACCGCCGACAGCGTGCTCTCGAAGATCACGGCGCAGAAGCCGAGCATCACCGCCGTCATCAGGAACAGCAGCGGCAGCAGCCAGCCCGACTGCCACAGCGGGTGGATCTGGTTGCCGAACACCACCAGCATCGATCCCATCGACGACTGGTGCATCGTCGGCAGCAGCACGCCGAGCGCGACGATCACGAACAGCACCTTCGACAGCTTCTTCTTCAGCGCTGCGAAGCCCAGACGGTCGAGGAAGGCGGGTGCGAACTCGATCCACATCACGAGCACGTAGGCGGCGACGCAGACCGCCAGCTCGAACATCACCGAGTTCACCTGCGCGTACTTCGGCGCGAAGATGTGCCAGAAGTTCCACCAGCGGCCGAGGTCGAAGAACAGCGACACCGCCGCCAGCGTGTAGCCGAACATGCTGGCCAGCAGCGCCGGCCGCACCAGCGGGTGGTACTCGCCCTTGTTCATCACATAGGCCAGGATCGCCATCGCATAACCGCCGCACGCGAACGCGGTGCCGATGAAGACGTCGTAGACGATCCACACGCCCCAGGGGTAGCCGTCGTTGAGGTGGGTCACCGCGCCGAGGCCGAGGAACAGGCGCGCGAAAAGGATCGCGAAGGCGAACAGCGCCAGCGCACCCAGCAGCACCGTGACCGGCGTCACCAACGGGCCACCCAGGGGTGCCGGTGCGTGGCCGTGCGGCACGCGGGCGAGGGCGTTGTCATTGGCCATGGGGTCCTCCTGCGGCGGCGGCCTCGTCCTCGTCGCCCTTGACGCTGCGCCTGGCGGCCCAGGTCAGCCCGCCGAGGAAGGCGATCGGCAGCACCAGCCCGCCGTACAGCGTGTGCTGCAGCGTCTCGGACTGCGATGCGAACGAGGTCTCGGGCAGCGTCGGGTAGCCCAGCTTCTCGAAGGGCACGCCGGACAGCATCAGCATCTGCGTGCCGCCCAGTTCCTTGTCGCCGTAGACATGGTCGACGTAGGTCGCCGCGGTGCCGGGGTAGCTCTGGTCGGGCCCGCCGAGCCGGCCGCGCGGGAAGGTGGTCGCGGTGCCGGGCTTCAGCGACTTGCGGCGCGTGATCTCCTCCTTCAGGTCGGCCACCTTGCCGAACAGCGTCGCGCCGGTCGGGCACACCTCGGCGCAGGCGGCGTACTTGCCGTCGGCCCAGCGGTGCTGGCAGAGCTGGCACTTGTTGATCTGCGGGATCGCCTGGTCGTAGGTGAAGCGCGGCACGCCGAACGGGCACGCCGCGACGCAGTAGCGGCAGCCGATGCAGGCGTTCTTGTCGTGGCTGACGACACCGGTCCTCTCGTCCTTCTTCATCGCCTTGACCGGGCAGGCCGAGACGCAGGAGGCGTCGACACAGTGCAGGCAGCTCTTCTTGACGAAGGCCCAGCCGTTCTCGGCCTGGTCCTTGGCCCTGAGCTCGCCGTGTTTGTAGACCTTGATCACGGTGAGCGTCTTGCCCGAGATGTCGAGTGGCGTGTCCCACAGCGGTTCCTCGGTGCTGACCTCGGGCGGCATGTCGTTGGCCTGCTTGCACGCCGCCACGCAGGCCTTGCAGCCGACACACAGCGTGGAGTCGAACAGCAGGCCCACGGCGTCGGGCGGCATCGGCTTGTTGCCGCGCGCGCGCGCCGGTTCGCACACCGCGGTGGCACCCGCTGCGACCGCGGCGCCGGCGGACTTGAAGAAGTTGCGCCGGTCCATGTTCAGGGCTCCTTGGACGCAGGAGCCGCCGGCGAATCGGTCGTACCCTTGCCGAGGTTCCTGGCCAGCATCGCGGTGGCGCCGGCGGCGGCGCCGGCGATCGCCGCCAGCGCGGCGGCGGCGGCAAAGCTGGTCTTGCCCTGGTCCTCGGCGATCTTCGGGTAGCCCGCCGGCGGGCTCATGCCGACCAGCCTCGCGGTGGCGTGGATCGGTTTGGCGAAGCCCACGCCCTGCTCGCTGCAGCCGATGCAGGGGTGGCCGCAGGCCACCGGCCAGTTGCTCTCGCCGACGTCGCCGAAGCCGATCGTCGAGCAGTTGGCGTAGGTCTCGGGGCCCTTGCAGCCGAGCTTGTAGAGGCACCAGCCCTTGCGATGGCCCTCGTCGCCGAACTCGTGTGCGAAGCGCCCGGCATCGAAGTGGGCGCGCCGCTCGCAATGCTCGTGGATGATGCGGCCGTAGGCGAACAGCGGCCGCCCGAGCTTGTCCACCGCCGGCAGGCTGCCGAAGGTGAGGAAGTGCACCACCGTGGCGAGGAAGTTGTACGGGTTGGGCGGGCAGCCGGGAATCGTCACCACCGGCTTGCCCAGCACCTTGGAGACGCCGGCGGCGCCGGTCGGGTTGGGGTCGGTCGAGGGCATGCCGCCCCATGACGCGCAGGAGCCGATCGCGATCACCGCCGCCGCGTCGGCGGCGCATTCCTTGACGATGTCGACCGCGGTGTGGCCGCCGACCTTGCAATAGATGCCGTTGTCGCGGGTCGGGATCGCGCCCTCGACGACGAGCACGTACTTGCCCTTGTTGTCCTTCATCGACTGCCTGCGCGCCGCCTCGGCCTGGTGGCCGGCGGCGGCCATCAGCGTCTCGTGGTAGTCGAGCGAGATCACGTCGAGGATCAGCTTCTCGAGTGTCGGGTGCTCGGCGCGAAGCAGCGACTCGCTGCAGCCGGTGCACTCCTGGTAGTGCAGCCAGATCACGCTCGGGCGCTTGGCCTTCTCGAGCGCCTTGGCGATCTGCGCGCCGGCCTCGGGAAGCAGGCCGAGCGTGGTCGCGGTGGCGGCGCAGAAGCGCGCGAATTCGCGCCGCGAGATGCCGAGGCGGCGCTCGATGGCCTGGGCCGACGACGCGATCTGCTCGAGGGTGATGTCGCTCATGGGGAGGTCTCCTCGTCGGTGCGGGTTCGGGTCTTCACGGCCCTCAGGCGGCGGCCAGCAGCAGCGCGCCGGCCAGACCGAGCGCGAGCGCCAGCGCATGGCGAACGCCGGCGTGCCAGCGCGCCAGCGATGCGCCGAGCGCGAGACCGGCACCGTGCAGTGCGGCGGTGGCGAGCAGCAGGCCGGCGGCGTAGGCGACGAAGGCGCCACTCGCCTCGGCGCCATGCGCGAAGCCGTGCAACGCCCCGGCGGCGCCGATCGCGGCCAGCGCGGCGGCGCGCGGCAGCAGCCGCGGCGCGGCCAGCAGCGCGCCCAGCAGCGCGACGCTGGCGGCGATGCCCTGCTCGGCCAGCGGCGGCATCAGCCCGGCGCGGCCGGCGATCGCTCCCGCCAGCAGCGCCGCCATGAAGACCACCGGTGCGGACAGGCGCTGCGCGCCGCGGGCCGCGACCGCCGACCACAGGCCCACCGCCAGCATCGCCAGCAGGTGGTCGGCGCCCAGCGGGTGTGCCAGCCCGGCGGCGAGGCCCGAGGTGTCGCCCCCGGTGTGAGCGGCGGTGCAGAAGCTCGCGGCGGCGAGCAGGGCGGCGACCGAGCCGCGTGCGACGAGATGCATGGAACTCCTCCTCCGGGCCTTCTTCGACGCGCCCGCCAGCGAGGCCGACTGTTGCTTCGCTTCGACCGGGGCTCTCGAACCGCGGGCACGATGCGCCCGCCGCTGGCGCCCCGGTTTGCGAGCGATCAAACTCTTCGTGGAGTTAGCCCACGGTGCAAGCTTCGCGTCAGCAAGCGGCCGCGATGATGGTCGCCAGAGATGGACGCGACCGACCTTGCCGCGCTTGCGGGCACGCTGCAAGTGCGGCCAGGCGGGCCGTTGCCGACGGTCCGCTCGACGCGTCACGGCGCCGCCGCGCGCATCGGCGTCGGCGTGGCGGCGCAGGCGCTGCCCGAGCGCATGGCGCTGCTGCACCGGCTGTGCGGCGGCGCGCACCGCGTCGCTGCCGGCCACGCGGTGGCGGCAGCGGTGACGGGACGCTCGGTGGTCGACTCCGCCGCAGCCCAGGCGTTGCAGGCGGATACCTTGCGCGAGCACTTGCGCCGGCTGTGGCTGGACGCGCCGGCGTTGCTCGGCGACGCGCACGCGCCGTCGGTTGCCGAGCTCGGCGCGTGCCCGCTGGCGCGACACGGCGACACCGTCGACGACGTCAGCCAGCGCTGGATTGAGGACCAGGTGCTCGGCGGTGGTGCCGCCGAATGGCTTGCCGCCTGGGACGACGACGCGGTTGACGCAGCGGCGCGCTGGGCGGCGCGCGGGGCCACCTGGCCGGCGCGTGCACTGGCTGCATGGCGTGCGCGGCTCGGCGATCGTGCGCAGCCCGTGCGCGGGCTCGCGGTGCATGCCTCGCCCGAGGGGCTGCACGAGCTGGCGGCGGCGCTGCGCGCCGACCCGGGCTTCGTGCACGCGCCGGTGTGGCACGCCGAGCCCGCCGAAACCGGCTCGTGGACGCGCCTCGCCGCACCGCGGCCGATCGCGCCGCCACTGTGGCTGCGCCATGCCGCGCGGGTGGCCGAGGTGGCGCGTCTGGCCGCCCCCGGTGGCGATCGCTGGCTGGCGCAGGGCGGGCTCTCAACCGGCATCGGTGAGGGCCTGGGCTGGTGCGAGATGGCGCGCGGGCTGCTCGTGCACTGGCTGCGTGTCGATGCCGCCGGACGCGTCGCCGACTGCCGTGTGCTCGCGCCCACCGAGTGGAACTTCCACCCCGGCGGCAGCGCGGCCCAGGCGCTGGCGGGTTTGCCGCGCCACGCCGGCGAGGGCCTCGTGCGCGCGCTGGTCGCCGCGTACGATCCCTGCGTGGAGGTGCAAGCGATGGCAGAGGTGCCCGGTGCATGAGATGAGCCTGGCCGGCGGCATCCTGAAGATCGTCGACGACGCGGCGGCGCGCGACCCCTTCGCCCGCGTCGAGCGGCTGACGCTCGCGGCCGGTGCGCTCTCGGGCGTCGAGGTCGAGTCGCTGCGCTTCGCGCTCGGCGCGCTCGCGCCGGGCACACGGCTCGAGGGCGCCGAGATCGAGATCGAGCAGCCACCGGGCGAGGCACGCTGCCTGGCCTGCGGCGCCAGCTCGGCGATCGCCTCGCGCGCCGACCCCTGCACCCGCTGCGGCGCCTTCGGGCTGCAGCCGACCGGCGGCACCGAGCTGAAGGTGGTCGACCTCGTGGTCGCCGACTGAAGCGGAGAGCGTGGAAGGAGACGAAGCGATGTGCGTGGTCTGCGGATGCCACCGGAACGACGGCGCGGAGGCGGCGGCTGCCTCCTCCAGCGGCGACCTGCACTTCGGCGCCGGCGCGGCGCGTGTGTCGGTGCCCGGCATGAGCCAGGCGCGCGCGATCCAGCTCGAGGCCGACGTGCTGGGCGAAAACGACCGCATCGCGGCCGCCAACCGCGCCCACTTCGAGGCCCATGGCGTTTGCGCCTACAACCTCGTCTCGAGCCCGGGCTCGGGCAAGACGACGCTGCTGTGCGCAACGCTGCGGGCGCTGCGCGAGCGGGAGCCGGCGCTGCCGCTGGCGGTGATCGAGGGCGACCAGCAGACCAGCCACGACGCCGACCGCATCCGCGCCACCGGCGTGTCGGCGATCCAGGTCAACACCGGCAAGGGCTGCCACCTCGACGCGCCGATGGTGGCCGCGGCGTTCGCGCGCCTGCCGCTGCACGACCAGGGCCATCGCCACCACCACGATCACGAGCACGAGCACGATCACGAGCACGAGCACGAGCACGAACATCACCATGGCCCCGATCGGGGCGGGCTGCTGTTCATCGAAAACGTCGGCAACCTCGTCTGCCCCGCGCTGTGGGACCTGGGCGAGCGCGCCAAGGTGGCGATCCTCTCGGTCACCGAGGGTGACGACAAGCCGGTCAAGTACCCCGACCTGTTCGCCGCCGCGACGCTGATGGTGCTGACCAAGACCGACCTGCTGCCGCACGTGGACTTCGACATCGCGCGCTGCATCGGCTACGCGCAGCGCGTCAACCCGGGCATCGAGGTGCTGCTGCTGTCGGCGAAGACCGGCGTCGGCATCGACGCCTGGCTCGACTGGATCCTGGCCGACCTGCGGGTGAGCGCGTGACCACGCTGCGGGCCCAAAGCCTGCCGGTGCCCGCGCCGGCCCGTGTGCTCGCCTGCGGCGCCTACCTCAAGAACACGGCCTGCCTGATCGACGGCGGCACGGCGTGGTGGTCGCCGCTGCACGACGATCTGTCGGCGCCCGCGGCCTGCACCGCGCTGCGGGCGTCGCTTCGGGCGCTGGTGGCGCGGGCCACGGGGCCGATCGAGGCCATCGCGCACGACCTGCACCCCGACTTCGACAGCACGCGCCAGGCGCTGCAATGGGCGCACGAGCTGGGCGTGCCGGCGGTGGCGTTGCAGCACCACCATGCCCACGCGGCGGTGGTGCAGGCCGAGCAGGGCTGGACCGGCGACGCGCCACTGGTCGCGCTCGCGCTCGACGGTGTCGGCCTGGGCAGCGATGGTACGGCCTGGGGTGGCGAGCTGCTCGTCGTTCGCGGCCCCGCCTGGCGGCGCGTGGTGCACCTGCCGCTGCTGGCGCTGCCCGGCGGCGACGCCGCGGCGCGCGAGCCCTGGCGGCTGGCGGCGGCGGTGCTGCACGCCGGCGGCCGCGGCGGCGAGATCGAGGCGCGCCTGGCGCCGCGCGTCGGCGCCGCCCGGGCACGCGGCGTGCGGCAGATGCTCGTGCGCGACCTCAACTGCCCGCGCACCAGCAGCTGCGGGCGCTGGTTCGACGCCGCCGCCGGCGTGCTCGGCCTTTCGGACCGCCAGGCGCACGAGGCCGAGGCGGCGATCGCGCTCGAGCGCGCCGCCACCGAATGGCTGGCCGCCCACGATCCGCCGCCGCTGCTGCCGCCGTCGCTGGACCTGCTGCCGCTCGTCGACGCGCTGTGGGACGAGGCCGACGCCGGCCGCGGCGCGGCGCGCTTCCACCTCGCGCTCTCACAAGGGCTGGCGGCGGCCGCGGTGCAGGCGGCGCGCGATGCCGGCGCGGCGGATGTCGCGCTGGTCGGCGGCTGCTTCTACAACCGGCTGCTCGACCGCCTGCTCGCCGGCACCCTCGAGGCCGCCGGGCTCGCCGTGCACCGGCCGGCGGCTGGCTGCGGCGACGCCGGCCTCGCGCTCGGCCAGGCCTGGGCCGCGGCGCTGCAGTTGCTGCAGCAAGCGCCCGCCGCCGCGTTGGCCCTCGAAGCGCAGGCTTGAACGATGTGCCTCGCGCTGCCCGCCCGCGTGGTCGCCCGGCTCGACGCCGACCGGGCGCAGATCGACCTCGGTGGCGTCAGGAAGGTCGTGTCGCTGGCGCTGGTGCCCGAGGCGCAGGTGGGCGACTACGTCGTCGTTCACGTCGGCCACGCGATCGGGCTCATCGACGCCGGCGAGGCCGAACGCACGCTGGCGCTGTTCGCCGAGATGGAGCCGCGGCGGGCATGAAGTACGTCGACGAGTTCCGCGACGGCGCCCTCGCGCAGCGCCTGGCCGAGAAGATCGCCGTCGCGGTGCAGCGCGGCCGGCGCTACAGCTTGATGGAGTTCTGCGGCGGCCACACGCACGCGATCGCGCGCTACGGGCTCGCCGAGCTGCTGCCGCCGGCGGTGCGCATGATCCACGGCCCCGGCTGCCCGGTGTGCGTGCTGCCGATCGGGCGCATCGACCAGGCGATCGGGCTTGCGCTCGAGCAGCGGGTGATCCTCGCCACCTACGGCGACACGATGCGCGTGCCGGCCAGCGGGGCCCTGAGCCTGCTGAAGGCCAAGGCACGCGGTGCCGACGTCCGCATGGTCTACAGCGCCGCCGATGCGCTCGAGACCGCGCGCCGCAACCCGCAGCGCGAGGTGGTGTTCTTCGCCATCGGCTTCGAGACCACGACGCCGCCCACCGCGCTGGTGGTGAAGCAGGCAGCCGCCGAGGGGCTGAAGAACTTCAGCGTGCTCTGCTGCCACGTGCTGACGCCGAGCGCGATCACGCACATCCTCGAGTCGGCCGAGGTGCGGCAGTACGGCACGGTGCCGATCGACGGCTTCGTCGGCCCGGCGCATGTCAGCATCGTCATCGGCAGCGGCCCCTACGAACACTTCGCCGAGGAGTACGCCAAGCCGGTGGTGATCGCCGGCTTCGAGCCGCTGGACGTGATGCAGGCGGTGCTGATGCTGGTGCGCCAGGTCAACGATGGCCGCGCCGAGGTCGAGAACGAGTTCGCCCGCGCCGTCACGCGCGAGGGCAACCTCGCGGCGCAACGTGTCGTCGCCGAGGTGTTCGAGCTGCGCGAGCGCTTCGAGTGGCGCGGCCTCGGCGAGGTGCCCTACAGCGCGCTCGAGCTGCGCCCGCCATGGGCCGCGTTCGACGCCGAGCAGCGCTTCGGCCTGCAGTACCGGGGCGTGCCCGATCACAAGCAGTGCGAGTGCGGCGCCATCCTGCGCGGCGTCAGGCGGCCGACCGACTGCAAGCTCTTCGGCACCGTCTGCACGCCCGAGAACCCGATCGGCAGCTGCATGGTGTCGTCCGAGGGCGCCTGCGCCGCGCACTACTCCTACGGCCGCTTCCGCGACATCCCGGTGGTGAGCGCATGACGAAGAAGGACTACCTGCGCCCGCTCGACCTGCGGCATGGCCGCGTCGACATGAACCACGGCGCCGGAGGCCGCGCCTCGGCGCAGCTGATCGACGAGCTGTTCGCGCCCGCGTTCGACAACCCGGCGCTGCGCCAGGGCAACGACGGCGCGGCGCTCGACTGGCCCGCCGGCCAGCGGCTGGTGATGTCGACCGACGGCCACGTGGTCTCGCCGCTGTTCTTCCCCGGCGGCGACATCGGCTGCCTGGCCGTGCACGGCACCGTCAACGACGTCGCGATGATGGGCGCCACGCCGCTGTACCTGTCGGCCAGCTTCGTGCTCGAGGAAGGCTTCGCGCTCGCCGATCTGGCGCGAATCGTCGGCTCGATGGCGGCCGCCGCGCGCGAGGCCGGTGTCGCCATCGTCACCGGCGACACCAAGGTCGTCGAGCAGGGCAAGGGCGACGGCGTCTTCATCGCCACCACCGGCATCGGCGTGCTGCCGCCCGGGCGCGACATCGGCGGCGCGCGCGCGCGGCCGGGCGACGTCGTGCTGGTCTCGGGCACGATGGGCGACCACGGCGTCGCCATCCTGTCGCTGCGCGAGTCGCTCGACTTCGAGACCACGATCGTCAGCGACACCGCGGCGCTCAACGGCCTGGTGGCGCAGCTGCTGGCGGCGGTGCCCGAAGGTGCGGTTCGCGTGCTGCGGGACCCGACCCGCGGCGGCCTGGCCACCACGCTGAACGAGATTGCACGCCAGTCCGGTGTCGGGATGCTGCTCGACGAGGCGGCCATCCCGGTGCAGCCGCAGGTCGAGGCGGCGTGCGAGCTTCTGGGCCTGGACCCGCTGGACATCGCCAACGAGGGCAAGCTGGTGGCGATCGTCGACCCTGCGCATGCCGAGGCCGCGCTCGCTGCGCTGCGCGCGCATCCGCTCGGCGCCGCGTCGGCGCGAATCGGCGCGGTGCAGGCCGACGAACACCGCTTCGTGCAGATGGCGACACGCTTCGGCGGCCGGCGCGTGGTCGACTGGCTGAGCGGCGAGCCCTTGCCGCGCATCTGCTGAATGCGCATCCTGCTGCTCACCCACGCCTTCAACGGCCTGGCGCAGCGGCTGTGGGTCGAGTTGCGCTCCGCCGGTCACGAGGTGAGCGTCGAACTCGACATCGCCGACAGCGTCACCGAAGAGGCGGTGGCGCTGTTCGATCCCGACGTCGTGCTGGCGCCCTTCCTCAAGCGCGCGATCCCCGAATCGGTGTGGAGCCGGCGGCTGTGCCTGGTGGTGCACCCGGGCCCGCCGGGCGACCGTGGCCCCGCGGCGCTGGACCACGCGGTGCTGGAAGGGGTGTGCGACTGGGGCGTCACGGTGCTGCAGGCGGTGGCCGAGTTCGACGCCGGCCCGGTCTGGGCCTGGCAGCCGTGCCGGCTGCGCGCCGGTGCCACCAAGGCCAGCCTGTACCGCCAGCACATCGTCGCCGCCGCGGTGGCCGCGGTGCAGGCGGCGCTGGCGCGGGTGCAGCCGGGCCAGGCCGCGCCGGCCGCCGCGGCGCTGCCGCCGCTGCCCGCGGCGCGCGGCTGGCGGCCGCCGCTGACGCGCGAGCAACGTGCGGTCGATTGGGCGCACCACGATGCCGCCGACGCCTGGCGCCGCATCGCCAGCGCCGACAGCTTCCCCGGCGCCACCGGCACGCTGTTCGGCGAGCCCTGCCGGCTCTTCGACGCCCATGCCGCGAGCGCGGCGGTGGCCGGGCGATGCGCCGGCGCGGCGCCGGGCGACGTGATCGCGCGCCGCGGCCCGGCGCTGCTGGTGCGCTGTGCCGGCGGGGCGCTGTGGATCGGCCATGTCCGGCGCGGCGGTCAGGGTCCGAAGCTGGCCGCGGCCGAGGCCTTCGCGGCCGAAGCCGCCGCGCTGCCCGAGTGGCCGGTGCCGCTCGAACGTGCCGACGACGAGTGGGACGAGCTGCGCTACCGCGAATGCGGGCCGGCCGGGGCGCGGGTCGGCCGCATCGACTTCGACTTCCACAACGGCGCGCTCGGCGAGCGGCAGGCGGCGCGGCTGCTGCAGGCGCTGTCGCAGGCCGCGGCCAGGCCGACACGCGTGCTGATGCTCGCCGGCGGTGCCGACTTCTTCTGCAACGGCATCCACCTGCACGCGATCGAGGCCGCCGCGGCACGCCCGGGCGACAGCGCGGCCGATGCGTCGATGCGCGCCATCGAGGCCATCGACGATGTCGCGCTGGCGGTCCTGTCGTGCACCGACCGCCTGACCGTGGCCGCGCTGCGCGGCAACGCGGGTGCCGGGGGTTGCTTCCTCGCGCTCGCCGCCGACGAGGTGTGGGCGCATGCCGGCGTGGTGCAGAACCCGCACTACAAGAACATGGGCAACCTCCACGGCTCGGAGTACTGGACCTACCTGCTGCCCCGGCGTGTCGGCGCGGCGCGTGCCGCCGAGCTGATGCGCGGGCGGCTGCCGATGGGTGCCGCCGAGGCTCGGGCGCTCGGCCTCGTCGACGTTCTGCTGGGCAACGACGCCGCCACTTTCGAGCCGCTGGCGATGCAGCGTGCGCGGGCGCTGGCGGCGGCCGACGACTGGCATGCACGCGTGCGGGCCAAGCAGTGCCGGCGCAACGCGGACGAGCAGCACAAGCCCCTGGCCGCCTACCGCGCCGAGGAGCTCGATCGCATGCGGCGCAACTTCTACGGCTTCGACCCCAGCTACCACGTGGCGCGCCATCACTTCGTGCACCGCAAGCCGCACGCCTGGACGCCGCGCCACCTGGCGCTGCACCGGCAACCCCGCTCGCCGCGTTGAGCGCCCGGTGCCGCGGGCGGCCCGATGGGCACGTTCTGCCGTGCTGCCTGGGCGGCGGGCCGGCGAGCCTCGAGTCAACAACACCACCGCCTGGCTTGTCGCCCTGGAGGCAAACGGCGCCAGCTGTCGTGGCCCGCGCGGGCGCGGGCGTGATCGGTGGGGTCGCGCGGAGCCTACTGCAGGCGCCGGATCCAGCGTACCACCCGGGCTGCGAGGTCTCGATCGGGCAAGGTTTCGGCCCGGCGAATCGCGTCGTCGAGACTGACGAGGCCGGCGCGCAAGAGCGCGCGGTCGAACTCGATGTCCTTAGCGCGCGCCGCGCAGGCCTTGGACACGAAGAGATCCAGAGGATCGAGGCAGTGGGCGACGCGCCCGTTCGTCCCCGCCGACTGCAACCGGATGAGTCGGCTCTGCCAACCGGGCGGCAGCACAGCGGTGGTGGGTGAGACTCCTTGCGCGTAGTAACCGAAGTGATCGTGGAACGGCGACAGCTGTCCGATCGCGCCGTCGATCAAATCGGCCAGCTCCGGTGCATGCATCGGATAGATATCCGCCTCCATCGAGAGCAGGCACTCGGGCGGCGGCGCCTCGACAGCGCCGACGATCGACTGGCTGCCGATGACCACGAACTCGTACTCGTTCGTGATTTCGGCGGCCGCACGGATCAGGTGCTCGAGCTGCGACCTTTGCATTGGCGGACGATGGCCCAGCGCGTCCGCGCGTCGAGCGCGCGACCCAGTGGCGAGGCTTGCTGGAGCTGCTGACCGCGGTCGCCAATGTCGAGAGCGGCGTCCCAGTCGCGCATGTCGAGAATGCGCCGCCACTCGTCCCACAGTGGCTTCGAGGTTGCCGGTCCGACCCGGTCCCAGCGGTCCAGCGTGGCCCGCACACCGTCCAGCAGTTCGGGCTTGGCGATCAGGCGCCGCAGCGCTGCCTCCGTCAGTCGAAGGCTCTGTTCGTCGCTGGTGCGGTGCAGCTCGTCCACGATGCCCGAGGGTACCGCAAGCCGGCCACACCCGTTTCGCTCAAGCCAGCAACACCACCGCCCCGCTCGTCGCCCTGCGCTCCAGCCGCGCATGCGCCTCGGCCGCGCCGGCCAGCGTGTGCCGCTCGATCGGCGGCACCCGCAAAGTGCCATCGGCCAGCGCCGCCCACAGCCGCGCCGTGCGGCGCTCGAGCTCGGCGCGCGTGGCCACGTAGTCGAAGACCACCGGGCGCGAGAAGGTGATGCTCTTGGCCAGCAGCGCGCTCGTGTCCACCTGCGCCAGCGCGCCGGTGGCGTTGCCCAGGCTCACCCAGTGGCCGCGGCGCGCGAGTGCGGCCAGGTTCTCGTCGCGCGCCGCATCGCCCAGGCCGTCGATCAGCACGTCGGCGCCGCCGAGCCTCTGCACCGCGTCGGCAAAGCGGTAGCCATCGCCGAGCACGATGACATGCTGGCAGCCGTGCTCGCGCGCGAGCCGCGCCTTGGCGTCGCTGGAAACGGTGCCGATGACGGTGGCGCCGAGTTTCCTCGCCCAGGCGCAGACCAGCAGGCCGACGCCGCCGGCGGCGGCGTGCACCAGCACGCGCGTGCCGGGGTTGCGGTGCGGCAGCTGGGCGAGGTCGTGCACCAGGTAGTCGGCGGTCAGGCCCTTCAGCAGCAGCGCGGCGGCGGTCTCGTCTTCGACGGCGGGCGGCAGGTGCACCAGCCAGTCGGCGGGCACGTTGCGCACGTGGCAGTAGCTGCCGGGCACCGGGCCGAGGTAGGCGACACGGTCGCCTTCGAGAAAGCCGTGCACGCCCTCGCCGCAGTCGAGCACGCTGCCGGCGGCTTCCATGCCCGGCGTGCCGCCTTCGGCCAGCAGCGAGGGGATCCAGCCGCGCCGCTGGTAGATGTCGATGAAATTGACGCCGATCGCGCGCTGGCGGATTCGCACCTCGCCCGGGCCGGGTGCAGGGCAGTCGGCATCTTCCGCCACCAGCTGCTCGGGGCCGCCGTAGTGCTTGACGACGACGCGGCGCGAAGCCACCGGCAGCGCACGCGGAAGTCCGGCCCGCGCTGCGCCGGGAGCGCGCGGGCCGCCGCCTTCGCGCCCGCCGTGACGAAGGTCTCCGCCTTCGCGGAGGTAGCGGCGCAGGTTCTCGAAGCCGGCCTCGTAGACGCCGGTGGCCACCATCTCGCGCAGTTCCTGCTCCATGCCGGGCGGCGTCGCGAAGGTGCTCTCCCAATGCCAGAAGGTGCGGTTGCCGTCGGTCACCGGCTTCAGCGTCACGGTGGCGACATAACGCTGCAAAGGAACGGTGGCCTCGACGATGCAGTAGGTGCTCCGGTGCTCGTGGTCGTCCAGCGTCAGCAGCTGCTCGCGGATGTGGTTGCCGTCCTTCAGCGCGAAGTTGCGCACGCAGCCGACCTGGTCGCTGCGCTCGCCACGCTCGATGCGGCTTTCGTCGACCACCGCGTGCCACTGGTCGTGGCTGTTGAAGTCGCGGATGACGGCCCAGACGCGTTCGATCGGCGCGTCGATGACGGTCGAGCGGACCACCCTTTGCAGCATGGTCAGCGCCCGGCGCGGGCCCGGGTTCCCCGGTCCGGAACGAGCCCCCTCGAAGGGTGGCGGGCGCAGCGAGCCTGGGGGCCCATGTTCAGCGGCGGGCGAAGTGCCGCTTCAGCGCGTCGAAGCCGGCCTGGAAGACGCCGTTGCCGATCAGCTCGGTGAGTTCACGCTCGCGGCCCTCTGCGCATTCGAACTCGGCGCTCCACTCGGCGAAGGTGCGGCCGCCGTCGGTGATCGGCGTGAGCTTCAGCGTCGCGACGTAGTGGGCCACGCCCATCGGGCTTTCGAGGATCTCGTAGACGCAGGTGTAGTCGTAGTCGGAGAGCGCGAGCAGCCGCTCGCGGATCATGCCGCCCTCGCGGGTGTGGAAGTGGCGGATGCAGCCGACGCGGTCGGGCGGCTCGTGGTTCTCGATGCGGCTGTCGGCGATGCCCGGGTGCCACAGCGGCAGCGCGTTGAAGTCGCGGACTCGAGACCACACGGTGTCGGCGGCGGCGTCGATCACCGACGAGACGTAGACGCGGATCATGCGGCGGGGCTCCGGCTCGGCGCTGTCGTCACCGCGTCACTCCTTGGCCGGTGGCGACGCCGGCGGCAGCGCCGCGGCACCGCCGGCGGCGCCGGCGGTCAGGCGCTGGATGTCGGCGCCGTCGAGCCCGATCTCGCGCAGCAGCTGGTCGACGATCGGCGCCTGCGCGCGGAAGCGCAGCGCGGAGTTGACGACGCTGTCGGCAAAGCCGGCACCGCTGCTGTTGTTGTCGCCACCGCCGCCACCGCCGCCGGCCAGGCCCTCGACATGCAGGATCTTGATGCCCTCGATGCGCTCCATCGGCCGCACCGCCTCGCGGATGATGGCCTCGGCCTTGGCCACCAGCGCCAGCCGCAGCGCCGATGCACGCGCCTCGGGCGACAGCACGTTCTGCGCCTCGTTCATCAGCCGCGTCGCGTCGGCCTCGGCCTCGGCGCGGATGCGCGCCGCCACGGTGCGGATCTTCTCGGCGTCGGCGTCGGCCTCGGCCTGCGAGCGGATCGCGTCGCCGCGGTCGGCGCTCGCGCGCTTCTCGGCCTCGGCGGCCATCGTCAGCCGCAGCGCCTCGCGCTCGGCGGCCTGCCGCGCGGCGATGATCTCGATCGCCTTCTTGCGCTCGGCGGCCTCGATCTCGCGCGCGGTGAAGACCTTCTCCTCGGCCGTCACCGCCAGCGCACGCGCCTCCTCGGCCTCGGCCAGCGCCTCGCTCTGCGCCTTGCTCTCGCGCGCGACCGCGATCGCGCGCTGCTGTTCGGCCAGTTCCAGCGCCTGCCGGCGCTCGATCTCGGCGGACTGGATCTCGCGCTCCTTGCGGATGCGCTCCTGCTCGGTGCTCTGCTCGCTGCGGATGCGCGCGGCGTCGATCGCCTGCTTCGCGGCGATCTGCGCGCCCTCGGCGTCCTGTTCGCGCTGGGCGCGCTCGGTGGCCAGATCGGCGCGCTGGCGTGCGCGTGCCACCTCCACCTCGCGCTGCTGCTCCAGCCGCGCCTGCTCGGCCTCGCGGTCGATGCCCAGGCTGAGCTTCTCGGCCTCGAGGTTCTTGTTGCGGATGGCGATCAGCGTGTCCTGCTCGACGTCGTTGCGCTGCTTCTTGCGCCGCTCGATCTGCTCGGTCAGCCGGGTCAGGCCTTCGGCGTCGAAGGCGTTGCTGGGGTTGAAGAACTCCATCGCGGTCTGGTCCAGGTGGGTCAGGCTCGCACTCTCGAGCTCGAGGCCGTTCTTCAGCAGGTCCTCGGCCACCGCCTCGCGCACGCGCCGCACGTAGCTGCCACGCTTCTCGTGCAGCTCCTCCATCGTCATCTCGGCGGCGGCGGTGCGCAGCGCGTCGATGAACTTGCCCTCCACCAGCTCCTTCAGCTGCTCGGGCTCCATCGTGCGAAGGCCGAGCGTCTGCGCCGCCGCGGCCACCGCGTCGGGGCTGGCCGCGACCCGCACGTAGAACTCGGCGATCACGTCGACACGCATGCGGTCCTTGGTGATCAGCGCCTTGTCGCGGCCGCGGCTGACCTCGAGCCGCAGCGTGTTCATGTTGACCGGGATCACGTCGTGAACGATCGGCAGCACGAAGGCGCCGCCGTCGAGCACCACCTTCTGGCCACCCAAGCCCGTGCGCACGAAGGCGCGCTCCTTGCTGCTGCGCAGGTACAGCCAGTGCAGCAGCCAGACGACGATCGCGACGACGATCGCGACGACGATCAGGCCGAGGATGAAGCTGCCGAATTGGGCGCCGGTCATGGGAGTTCTCCGAGGGGCAGTTCAGGACGTGGGGGCGGCTGCGGGCAGGCGCGTCGCTTCGGCCACGTGGAAGACGGAACGGATGTGCATCGTCGGCGACGCCGGCGTGCCGCTGAAGGCCAGCCACAACTCCAGCGTCGGCACGTAGAAGACGTCGCGCCCGACCTGGAAGATCGAGGCGGGTTCGCCCCGGCCGGCACGCAGGAAGAGCCGGCCGTCGTCCACCGACAGCGCGAGCCGGCCCAGCGTGGCCGACTGCCACGTGCCGGCCAGCGCCGGCAGGTCGTCCCTGGCGACGGCGCGCAGCGCAGGGGTTGCGTCGGCTGCCGGCGCGCGACCGGCCAGCGCGTCGACCAGGTCGCGCGTCAGCCGCGCACGTCGCCAGGCGGGCAGCGTGCTGTTGCTGACGTAGGCGACGGCCTCGCGCCTCTCGCGGTCCCACCAGACCTGGGCGTAGAAGCCGTTGTAGTCGCCGGTGTAGTGGCAGCGCCGGCGCGCCTCGTCGCAGTACCAGCTCAGCATCGTCAGCGTGCTGGGCAGGCCGCTGGCGAGCAGCGGCGCTTGCAGCCCGGCGTCCAGCCTTGCCTGGGGCATCACGCGCCCGCGTGCGAAGGCGTCGCCCCAGCGCGCCCAGTCGCGTGCGCTGGCGTGGACGTTCGAGGCGCCGACGAAACCTTCGCCGTCGTAGCTGTCATGCGGCACCCAGGCGGCGCCTTCGCGCCGATAGCCTACCGTGCGCGGCACCGGAAAGTCGGCGAAGCGCGCCGGGCGCGCGAACATGCCCTGCAGGCCCAGCGGCGCGAAGTAGCGCTCGCGCCAGAACCCGGCGATCGGCCGGCCGCTCGCCCGCTCGACGACCAGCGCCGCAGCGTCGTAGCCGAGGTTCGAATACTCGACCGTCACGCCCGGCGGCCGCTGCGGCTGCGGCTGGCGCTTCGCGGTCAGCACCAACAGGTCAGGCGTGTGCAGCACGGTGCGCGCGTTGAGCTCGTCCTCGAAGACGCCGTAGTCGGGCAAGCCGTTGCGGTGGGTAACCAGGTCGCGCACGGTCTGCCCGGCATAGGGGTAGCCCGGCAGGTGTCGCGTCACCGGGTCGTCCAGCGACAGCCGGCCTTCGGCGGCCAGTTCCCAGACCGCCGCGGCGGTGAGCGTCTTGGCCAGCGAGGCGCCGTCGCTGGGTGTGTCCACCGTGAAGGGCCGGTCGGGGTTGCGCTGCGCCAGGCCGACGGCACGTTCATAAACAAGGGCGCCGTCGCGCATCAGCACCACGGCGCCGTTGAAGTGTGCCGTGGCGGCCACGTCGTCGATCACGTGGTCGGCCAGCGCCGCCACCGTCCCGACCGGCGGCGGTGCCGACGCGCATGCGGCCAGCACCAGCAGGACCGGCAGCGCGGTCCAGGTCTGCAGTGGGCGTGGCGGGCGATCCATGGTCTCGGGCGTCGGGTCAGCGCGTCATCGCGACGAAGCGCCGCGTCGTCTCGGTCAGCGCCACTTCGGTGGGCAACCGTTCCATCGAGCTGGCGCCGTAGAAGCCGTGGATGCCGGGGCAGCGCCTGAGGATGAACTGCGCGTCCTCGGGCGCGGCGATCGGCCCGCCGTGGCAGAGCACGATCACGTCGGGCTTGACGGCCTTGGCCTCGGCGGCCCAGGCGTTGATGGGTTCGACGCAGTCCTCGAGCCGGAGCGCGGTGCCGGCGCCGATGGTGCCGCCGGTGGTCAGCCCCAGGTGGCAGACGACGATGTCGGCGCCGGCCCCGGCCATCGCACGCGCCTCGTCGGCGTTGAAGACATAGGGCGTGGTCAGCAGGTCGAGCCGGTGCGCGCGCTCGATCAGTTCGACCTCGAGCCCGTAGCCCATGCCGGTCTCCTCGAGGTTGGCGCGGAAGGTGCCGTCGATCAGCCCGACGGTGGGGAAGTTCTGCACGCCGCTGAAGCCGAGGTCGATCAGCCGGCGCAGGAAGCTGTCGGCGATCATGAACGGGTCGGTGCCGTTGACGCCCGCCAGCACCGGCGTGTGCCGCACCACCGGCAGCACCTCGTGCGCCATCTCGCAGACGATCTCGTTGGCGTTGCCGTAGGCCAGCACCCCGGCCAGCGACCCGCGGCCGGCCATGCGGTAGCGGCCGGAGTTGTAGATCACGATGAGGTCGATGCCGCCGGCCTCCTCGCACTTGGCCGACAACCCGGTGCCGGCGCCGCCGCCGATGATCGGTGCGCCGGCGGCGATCTTGGCGCGCAACCGCGCGAGCAGTTCGAGGCGGGCGATGCGGGGCATGGTGGGATGTCCGGGCAGGGGTTCAGGCGCGGCGCACCGCGGCCGATGCGGGCGCGATCTCGTCCCACGCCGCCACCAGCGCGTCGGCGAAGGCCTCGTCGTTGACATGGTGCGGCAGGCGCACCAGCTTGCGGTCGGCGCCGGCGCGGAAGCACTGCACCAGGGTGTCGAAGAGCACGCGGTCGGCCTCGGGGTCGTGGAACGGACCGCCCGGGCGGTCGATCGCCGACAGCCCACCCTCGGGCAGCAGGAAGCGCACCGGGCCGCGCATCGCGTTGAGCTTGCCGGCCAGAAACTCGGCGATCGCGCGGCACTCGTCGGCGGTGGTTCGCATCAGCGTCACGCTCGGGTTGTGGCGGTAGAGCCGCCGGCCGCGCAGGCGCTCGGGCACCGTCTCCCAGGCGCCGAAGTTCACCATGTCGAGCGCGCCGCAGCTGCCGACGTACGGCAGCGCGTGGCGGGCGAAGACGTCGAGCCGCCCGGGGCCGGCGGAGAGCACGCCGCCGCCGATCTCGTCGGCGATCTCGGTTGTGCTGACGTCGATCACGCCCTCGAGCAGGCCGCTCGCGGCGAGCTTCTCCATGCTCTGCCCGCCGACGCCGGTGGCGTGGAAGACAAGGCAGTCGTAACGATCGCCGAGCCGCTTCGTCACCGCCTGCACGCAAGGCGTGGTGACGCCGAACATCGTGAGCCCGATCGCCGGCTTGCCCGCCGGCTCGGAGGCCGGCGGGTGGGTGATCATGCCGGCCAGCGCATGTGCGGCGTTGGCCAGCACCCGTTCGCTGATGCGGTTGATGCCCTGCACGTCGGTCACCGAATACATCATGCAGATGTCGCTCGGGCCGACGTAGGGGCGGGTGTCGCCGCTGGCCATCGTGCTCACCATCACCTTCGGCACGCCGATCGGCAGCGCGCGCATCGCCGGCGTCGCGAGCGAGGTGCCGCCGGATCCGCCGGCGGAGATCAGCCCGCCGAGGTCGCGGCGGGTCTGAACGAACTGCTCGAAGGCGGCGGCCATCGCCGTGACCGCGCTGCCGCGGTCGCCGCTGAAGACCGCGGCCTCGCCCTGCGGGTGGTGGCGCGCCACTTCGCGCGGGTGGACGCTCGCCGGGCTCGGACGGCCGCTGGTCGAGAGGTCGACCGTGACCACACGCAGCCCGAGCCTTTCGAGGCACTGGCGCAGGAAGAAGAGTTCGCGCGCCTTGGTGTCGAAGGTGCCGGCGACGTAGGCCGCGCGGCCGCTGGTGGCGGCCACCGGGAACGGCAGCACGCTGCCGGCGGCGGGCGCGCTTCCCGGCCGCGCGGCGGCGGGCGCCGGCGACGTTGCGGGCGTGGGGGTCTCGTCGCCGCGCGGGATGTCTGCCGCGGGCGCCGCCGTGCCGCCGGCGTTCCAGCGGTTGAAGCCGCGCACCGCGCGCGGCGCCAGATCGTCGAGGGACGGGGTGCCGTCGCCATGTTCGCGGCGCACCGTGTAGACGCGGACCGGCGCTGCCGCCGCGGTGGCAGCGGCCGGTTCGGCTTCGGGTTCGTCGGCGGTGCCGCCGCGGACGCCGAGCAAACGCGCCTGAAGTTCGAGATCGGCCCCCAGCTCGGCGGCGGGCATCAGCTGCGCGAGGCGGCCGTTGACCATCACGCCGATGCGGTCGGCCACCTCGAGCGCGACGCCGAGGTTCTGCTCGATCAGCAGCACCGCGATGCCGCCGTCGGCGGCGAGCGTCTTCAGCGCCTGCGCCACCTGCTCGACGATCACCGGCGCCAGCCCCTCGGTCGGCTCGTCCATCACCAGCAGCCGCGGCGCCAGCAGCAGCGCGCGGCCGATCGCCAGCATCTGCTGCTCGCCGCCCGAAAGCTGCGCGCCGCCGTGGCCGCGGCGCTCGGCCAGGCGCGGGAACATCGAGTAGATGCGGTCGACCTCGCGGCGGTCGACCGCGGCCAGTCGCAGCGTCTCGTCGACCGACAGGCTCGGCCACACGCGCCGGCCCTGCGGCACGTAGGCGATGCCGCGGCGGGTGATCTCGTGCGCGGCGCGGCCGAGGATCTCCTCGCCGAGCAGCCGCACGCTGCCGCTGGCAGTGCCGGCGCCGTGGATCAGCCCGGTGACGGTGTTGCACAGCGTCGTCTTGCCCATGCCGTTGCGGCCGACGATGCCGAGCACACCGCGCTCGATCGTGAAGGCCACGCCCTGCAGCGCGTGCGCGCGGCCGTAGTAGACGTCCAGGCCCTCGACGACGAGCACCGGGCCGGCGGGCGCGGCGGCGGCGGTGCGGCGCGACCACCAGGCCATCAGTGCCGGCTCCCCATGTAGATCGCCTGCACCTGGGCATCGGCCTCGATCTGCTGCGGCGTGCCGGTGGTCAGCACGCGGCCGTTGTGCATCACGGTGACCTTTTCGGTGACCGCAAGCGCGATGTCGAGGTCGTGCTCGATCAGCACGAAGCTCATGTGCGCCGGCAGCGAACGCAGCAGCGCCACCAGCTCACGCCGTTCGGCCGGCGAGAGCCCGGCCGCCGGCTCGTCGAAGAGGATCAGCCGCGGCGCGCCGGCGAGCGCCATGCCGATCTCGAGCTGGCGCTGCTGGCCATGCGCGAGGTTGGCCACCACCTCGCCGGCGATCGGCGTCAGCCGCGCGCGGTCGAGCAGCTCCTCGGTGGCACGCTGGCTCGGGTGCGCGGGCCCCGGGCGGCGGAAGCTGTAGCGCCCGCTGGCGACGCCGCGCACCGCGAGGAAGAGGTTGTCGCGCACCGTCAGCTCGCGGAACAGCAGCGAGCTCTGGTAGGTGCGGCGCAACCCCTTGCGGATGCGTTCGTGCGGCGGCAGCTCGGTGATGTCCTCGCCGAAGAAGCGGATTCGCCCGCGGGTGGGCGGGAAGTCGCCGGTGATGGTGTTGAACAGCGTCGTCTTGCCGGCGCCGTTGCTGCCCAGGATGGCGTACTTCTGGCCCGCGGCCACCGAGAGCGAGACATCGTCGACCGCCTTCAGTGCCCCGAAGGCGCGCGTCACGTACTCCAGCACCAGCGCGTCGTTGGAGGCGAGCGCTGCCGACGGCTCGGCCGCCCCGCCGCGCGCCGGCGCGCGCGCGGACATGGCGGGACGAAGCTGCGAGATCGAAGCCACTCGCTACCCTCGATCAGGGCTCGACCGAGGATTGCAGCAGATCCGGCGCTGCCGGCCCGCTGCCAAATCCCCCGAGCGCGCTGCGGGCGAGAAGGTGCCCGGCGCCGCACCCACCCATCCGTCGGCGCGGATCCGGCTCTGCCGGTCCGCGGCCGTTGCCCCCTTGGGGGCGAGCCCGGACGGCGGCAGTCCGGGGGACTGCCGCCGCCTGGCGAGCGGCTGGCCGCTTGCGGCCGGCGCGCCCTGCAAGGGCAGCGACCGGGAGGGAGCGTGGGGGCACCCTGTCACGGGCAGTTCGGCTCGTCGCGCGAGCCGATCTTGAACTGGTCCCGCGGGGTGCCGAGTGTCTGCTCGACGTTGTCGACCTTCCTCAGCACGCGCGTCGACAGCTCGCCCTTGCCGTCCTTCACGACCTCGGTGACGAAGGTGGTGCCGATGGCCTGGCGGTTGCCGTCCAGGCGCACGGTGCCGGTGGGCATCTTCAGCTCGAGCTTGGCCAGCGCCTCGCGGTACTTTGCCTGGCCACCGGAGAGGTCCCCCTTGACGGCGTCGAGCGCGTCGAGCGCGGCCTTCATGTTGGTGTAGTACACCAGCGCGAACAGGCTCGGGCTCGGGTAGCCGCCCTTGCTCACCGGGAAGTGCTTCTGGTAGTCGGCGACGAAGGCCTTCCATTCGGCGCCGTCGTAGCTGTCGGCCAGCGGGCCGGCGGCGATGGTGCCCACCAGCGAGTCGCGCCGCTTGCCGCGGTAGTTCAGCACGTCCTGGCTGACGGTGATGCTGCCGCCCATCATCGGCTTGTCGCCGCCGGCGGCTTCGTACTGGTTGAGGAAGTTCACCGCGTCGGCGCCGCCGAGCACGACGAGCAGCGCGTCGACATCCTTCGGGATGCGAGCGATCGTGCTCGCGTAGTCCTTGCCGCCGAGCGGCACCCAGGCCTTCATCGGCACCTTGCCGCCGAGGCGGCAGAACTCGCTCATGAAGCCCTGCACCTGGCTGTACGGGAAGGCGTAGTCCTCGGCGATCACCATCACGCGCTTGTAACCCTTGTCCAGCGCGGCCTTGCCGAGGCCCACCATCCACTGGCCGCCCTCGGTGTTGAAGCGGAAGAAGTTCGGGCTCGGGTCGACCAGCGTCGTCGCCTGTGCGCCGCTGCCGCCGTTGATGAAGGTGACGCCGGGCTGCGTCTTGCTGTAGTTCTTGACCGCGATGCCCTCGCTGCCGGACAGCGGGCCGACCATGATGTCGACCTTGTCCTGCTCGACCAGCTTGCGCGTCGCGTTGACGGCGACGTCGGGGTTGGCGTTCGAGCTGCCCTTGATGATCTCGACCTTGCGGCCGCCGGCCATGCCGCCGCGCTGGATCAGCGCGAGCTCGGCGCCCCGCATGCCGTCGGCGCCGCCGGCGGCGAACGGGCCCTCGAGCGTGGCCAGCAGGCCGATCTTCACGGGCGCCCCCTGGGCCAGGGCGGCACCCGTCACCACCAGTGCCGCGGCGGCACCGACGAGCGTACGCATTGCAAATCGCTTGGTCACTTTCACGCTTGTCTCCTGGGTTGAGAAGTGAGGGCGGCCTGTGGGCCGAAGCGCGAGCGAAGCTTCGCCCACAGCCCCAGCAGCCCGTCGGGGGAAAACAGCACGATGGCGAGGAAGACGATGCCGATCACGAGGTTGAAGCGCTCGCGGTCGATGACGTCGATGGCGAAGGTCTGCAGCACGACGAACACCGCGGCGCCGAGGAAGGCGCCGATCGGGTGTCGCATGCCGCCGAGCACGGCGATGACGAGCACGTTGATCAGCCAGCCGGTGCCGACCGAGTTCGGCGAGATCAGGCCGTTGTACCAGGTGAAGAGGATGCCGCCGACCGCCGCCAGCAGCCCCGACAACGCATAGGCGGCGACGCGGTGGGCAACGACGTCGTAGCCGAGTGCGGCCATGCGGCGCGGGTTGTCGCGGATGCCCTGCATCGCGATCCCGAAGGGTGCACGCACCAGCCACTTGACGAGCAGGTAGCCGGCCAGGCAGCAAGCGAGGGCGAGGAAGTAGAACGGCAGCGGGTCGCGCCAGTTGACGCCTGCGACGGTGGGCGGATAGACCTTCTGAAAGCCCTGGAAGCCGTTGAACAGCGAGTAGTTCTGCAGCACCAGGTAGTAGAACGCGACGCCGATCGCGAGCGTGATCATGATCGTGTAGATGCCCTCGGTGCGAACCGAGAGCCAGCCGATCAGCGTCGCGCAGGCGACCGAGATCACGAGCGCAAACGGCACCACCACCCACCAGGGCCAACCGAGGCTGATCGTCTGCGCGCTGCTGCCGAGGATGGAGACGATGTAGCCGGCGATGCCCGCCACCGTCATCTGCGCCAGCGACACCATGCCGCCGTAGCCACCGAGGAAGGTGAGCGAGAGCGCGATCAGCCCGAGCGCGAGCGCCTGCCCGGCGATCTGGAAGGTGAAGAAGGGCGTCGCGACGAAGGGGTAGGCAAACACGACGGCAAGCACGAAGACATGGCGCGCCGACAGGTGCCGCCACAGGAACTTCAGCCAGCGCGGCGCGTCGCTCTCGGCGTAGGGGTCGGGCGCCGGCGCCGCGGCCGGCACCGAGCCGGCGTGCGGCAGCGGCAGCGGCCGGGCGGCGGCAGCCAGCCCGGTGTTCATCGCACGGCGCCAGTAGGCGGCGCTCATCAGGGCACCCTGCGGCCTGCGGTCGGTCCCGCCAGTCGGGACCGGGACCCTTCGCGCGGCCGGGCGAGGCTCACGCTGCCCTCCCCATGATCCCGCGTGGCCGGAAGGCCAGCACCAGCACCAGGATCACGAAGGTGAAGACGACGCTGTAGGTGGGCGCATAGGCCAGGCCGTAGGTTTCGGCGAGGCCGAGGATGACGGCGCCGATGGCCGCGCCGACGACGCTGCCCATGCCGCCGACGATGACGACGATCAGCGAAGCGAGCAGCAGCCGCGTGTCCTCGCCCGGCACCATCGACAGCTCGACCGCGCCGATCACGCCGCCGATGCCGGCGAGCCCGGCACCGAGCATGAAGGTGACCGCGAACACCAGGTTCACGTTGACGCCGGTGGCGGCGAGCATCGCGCGGTCGTCGACACCGGCGCGGATCATCGTGCCGACCTTGGTGCGGTTGAGCAGCCACCACAGGAAGACGCCGATCGTGATGCCGAAGCCGAGCAGCGACAGCCGGTAGGCCGAGTAGGCGCGGATGACCGGAATGTCGCGGATCGGCCCCTGCAGCCAGGCCGGTGCCTCCATCTGGTGGACCTGGCCGGTGAAGATCCACAGCAGGATGTCGGCGATGACGATCGAGAGCCCGATCGTCACCATCGTCTGCCGCAGGTCCTGCCCCTGCATGTGGCGCAGGATCAGGACCTGGATCAGCAGCCCGGCAATCGCGGCGGCGAGGAAGCCGCCGGCCAGCGCCAGGACCCACCAGCCGGTCTGCTCGGCGATCGTGAAGGCGACGTAGCCGCCCAGCAGGTACAGCGAGCCATGCGCGAGGTTGACGTTGCGCATCAGCCCGAACACGAGCGTGAAGCCGCTGGCGACGATGAAGTACAGCGACGCCAGGGTCAAACCGTTGAGCAGCGTCAGCAGGTACAGCCGCAGGTTGTCGACCATCGCCCAGGCGGAGAAGACGGCGATCGGGCCGCCGACGAGCAGCCAGACGAGCCAGCGGAGACGTGCGCTGCCGGTCATCTCAGGCCGCCCGCTCCCACACGCGCGAAGCCGCCACCGGCGGCGGCTTCGCGAACACGCCGTCCTTCATCACCGCGAGGATGCGCTTCGGGTCGCGCAGGATGGAGAGGTTGGCGAGCGGGTCGCCGTCGATCAGCAGCAGGTCGGCGAGGTAGCCTTCCTTGACGAGCCCGAGCTCGTTCGGCCGCATCATGATCTGCCCGCCATAGAGCGTGCACGAGCGGATCGCCTCCATCGGCGTGAAGCCGAGGTGCCTGACGAAGAGCTCGAGGTCGCGCGCGTTCTGGTAGTGCGGGTTGAAGGCGAAGCCGTAGTCGCCGCCGGGCAGCACACGAACGCCGCGCTTGTGCATCGCCTTCAGCGACTCGCAGGCGGCGGCCCATTCCTCCTCGTAGCCCATCTGCACCGCCTGCCCGTGGCTCACGCCCCACTTCTCGGCCTCCCACAGCAGTGCCCACAGGATGCCGATGCCGGGGGCGACGAAAACCTGGTCCTTCGCCGCCTCGAGCAGGTCGAGCGCCTCCTCGTCGGTGAAACTGGCGTGGTAGATCAGCCGGATGCCGTGGCGCAGTGCCTGCTTGACGCTGGCGCACGAGCGTGCATGGACGATGATGCGCTTGCCGCGCATCGTCACTTCCTCGACCGCGGCGGCGACCTCGGCGTCGGTCATCCAGGTGGTCTTGGCGTCGGCGCCGGGGACGAAGTTGTCGCCCGAGAGGTTGAGCTTGATCGAATCGACGCCGTACTTCAGGAACATGCGAACGACGCGGCGCATCTCGTCGGCGTTGTTCACCACCTGGCCGAAGCTGAAGTCCGGGAACGGCAGGTGCGGCAGCATCTCGTCGCCGAGCCCGCCCGGAACGGTGATCTCCTGGCTGGCGGCCAGGTAACGCGGGCCCGGGATCTGGCCGCTCTCGATGGCGTTGCGGATCACCACGTCGAGCCGCGGCTTCGCGCAGGCGGCGCCGAGGCAGCTGGTGAAGCCGGCGTGCAGGTAGTTCTTGGCCACCTTGGCCGACCACAGCACATGCTCCTCGAGCGGCATCGTCTGGATGGCGCCGAGCGTCGGCGCGTCGTTCCAGCTGAAGTGCGTGTGCGCCTCGCACAGGCCGGGCATCAGCGTCGCGCCGGCGGCGTCGATCACCTCGGCGTTGCCGGGTGCGATCGGCGCCGTGCTGCGGCCGACCTGGCGGATCCGGTTGCCCTCGACGCGAACGCTGCCGGTGAAAGGCGGCGCCTGCCCTCTGCCGTCGAGGATGCGCACGTTGGTGAACAGCGTCTCGGCCATCGGCGGCTCCTTCAGGCAGCCCAGCGGGTGATCGTCGCCGGCATGCCGGCGCGCGGAACGCCGGCGCCGCGCAGCGGTGGGGCGCGGTGGAAGGCGCCGTCCTTCATCACCGCCAGGATTCGTTTCCTGTCCTGCAGGATCGTGATGTCGGCGAGCGGGTCGCCGTCGATCAGCAGCAGGTCGGCGAAGCAGCCTTCTCGGATGTAGCCGATCTCTTTGCCGTGGCCCATCATCGGCCCGCCCCACGCGGTGGCCGACAGCAGTGCCTCCATCGGGCTCATGCCGACGTGGCGGACGAAGTACTCGAGGTCCTTCGCGTTGGTGCCGTGCGGCGTCCACGCGAAGCCGTAGTCGCCGCCGGGCAGGATGCGGATGCCGCGCCGGCGCATCGCCTTCATGCTCTCGATGGCCGCCTCGAGCTCGCGGTGGTAGCCCATCTTCTTCGTCACCTCGGGCGTCAGGCCCCAGGCGCTGGCGTGGTGGCTGGTGTTGATCAGCCACGCCAGGCCGGGGGCGACGAAGTGCTTGAACTTCGCCGCCTCGAGCATGTCGAGCGCCTCCTCGTCGGTGAAGCTGGCGTGGTAGATGACCTCGATGCCCTGGCGGATGCACTCCTTGATCGACCAGGTGCTGCGCGCGTGCGCCGCCACCCGCTTGCCCCAGCGCCTGGCCTCGTCGACGCAGACCGCCACTTCCTCCTCGGTGAACTGGCTCATCTCGCTCGGCATGCCGGTGATGCTCTCGCCCGAGAGGTTGATCTTGATCTGGTCGACGTCGTACTTCGCGAACATGCGGATGCAGCGGCGCATCTCGTCGGTGCCGCTGACGATGGCGCCGAAGGCGAACTCGTGCTGCGGCAGGTGCGGCGCGGTGGTGTCGCCGAGCCCGCCGGGAACGGTGATCTCCTGGCTGGCGGCGATGTAGCGCGGGCCGACGATGGTGCCGTCGTTGATCGCGTTGCGGATCACGACATCGAGCCGCGGCTTCGCGGTGGCGGCGCCGACGCAGCTCGTCCAGCCCATGTCGAGATAGGTCTTCGCGACCTGTGCGCACCACAGGATGTGCTCCTCGGGCGGCATGCGCTGGATGCTGTCGAGCGTGGGCTGGTCGTTCCAGCTGAAGTGCGTGTGCGCCTCGACCATGCCGGGCATCAGGAACGCGCCGTTGCCGTCGATCACCGAGGCCCCGGCCGGTGGTGGCATGCGCTGGCCGTGGCTCGCCCTGACGACCCGCGCGATGCGGTTGGCGCTGACCAGAACGTCGCCGGCGAAGGGTGTCTCGCCGCCGCCGTCGAAGACGCGGACGTTGGTGAACAGTGTGTCGGCCACCGGCATCCCCTCTCGCTGCTCAGCGTTGGCGTTCGAGAAAGTCGCGCAGTGCGCGCTGCGATTCGGCGACGCGCTCGAACATCGGCCAGTGTCCGCAACGCGGCAAGACCTCGATGCGCGCATGGGGCAGCCGCTCGGCGAGCTGGCGTGCGCCCGACAGCGGCGTCACGATGTCCTCGTCGCCGCCCACCACCAGCACCGGGCAGCGAAGCGACTCCAGCGGCGCCGCGGTGGCCTCGGCGAGCGCGAGGCAGTTGCGCGCGTAACCCTCGGGGTCCTGCGCGGCGAGCATCTCGCGCACGCAGGCCACGGCGACCGGCTGTGCCTCGCGCGTCGACGCCGACAGCGCGGCCTGCGACACAGCGTCGGCGATCTCGGACATGCCCTCGACGCCGCGCTCGCGGGCGAGCGCGGCGCGCGCGCGCATCGCGTCGCGCATCGGCGGCGAAGGCTCGGCAAGCGCGCCGAAGAGCGCCAGGCTCTGCACGCGCGACGGCTCGCGCGCGGCGACATGCTGCGCGACCAGCGTGCCGAAGGAGTGGCCGACCAGGTGTGCACGCGCGATGCCGAGCGCGTCGAAGACCCGCAGCACCGCGCCGGCGAGCGTGTCGGCGCCGAGCCGGCCGCGGTGCGGCGTGGCTTCGCCGAGCGCGTAGGCGCGGTTCGAGCGTGCGCTGCCCGGAAGCTCGGGCCGCACGCAGTGCCAGCGCGACAGCACCGGCAGCAGCGGCGTCCAGGCGTTGACGCTGCCGCCGAGCCCGTGCACGAAGACGACCGTGCCGGCCGCATCCGTGGGGCCGCGCAGGTCGACGGCCATGCGGTCGACCCAGGTCAGCGTCATCGCGCCGCCGCCCCCGCGGCCCGCTCCTCGAAGCGGTTCTCGATCGCGCCCAGCCCGTCGACCTCGGCACGGACGACGTCGCCGTGGCGCAGCCACTTCGGCGGCGAGAAGCCCATGCCGACCCCGGCCGGCGAGCCGGTGGCGATGATGTCGCCCGGGTAGAGCGTGATGCCGCGCGACAGCGCCTCGATCTGCGCCGGGATGTCGAAGATCATGTCGCGCGTCTTCGCGTCCTGCCGCAGCTCGCCGTTGACCCAGCCGCGGATGCGTGTGTCGGTGCCGTCGAGCTCGTCGGCGGTGACGATCCACGGGCCCATCGGGCAGAAGGTGTCGAGGCTCTTGCCGAGCAGCCACTGCTGGTGCCGCGTCTGCACGTCGCGCGCGCTGACGTCGTTGACGATCGTGTAGCCGAAGACATGGTCGATCGCGCGCGAGCGCGGGATGTGGCTGCCGCCGCGGCCGATCACCACCGCGAGCTCGCACTCGTAGTCGACCTGCTCGCTGACGGCGCTGCCGGGCAGCCGCACCGGGTCGTGCGGGCCGACCACCGTCTCGGGCACCTTCGAGAACACGATCGGCCAGCGTTCGCGCTCCTGCGACGGCGCCACCACGTCGCGGAACACCGACTGCGCCAGCTCCTCGGCATGGGCGTGGTAGTTGCGGCCGATGCAGAACAGGTTGCGCCGCGGCCGCAGCGGGGCGCGCAGCGTCACCGCGGCGAGCGGCAGCCGCGGGCCCGAGGCAGGGGGCAGCGGGTCGCCATGGGCGAGCGAGCGCACCAGCTCGAAGGCGCCGCGCTCGGGCCGCGGCGCGGCCAGCGGCGTGAGCTCGCGGCCGTCGGCCGACACCAGGCCGACATGAGGGCGGCCGCCCCAGCTCCAGCTGGCGATGCGCATGCGAGAGGTTCCGTCTCCGTTCGGCCGTGCCTTCGTGGCGCGCGGGCCGCAGGTGCAATTTTGAGACTTGCGTCTCAAAAAAGGATCGATGCATCATACGGGCACGCGCACCGCCGCCACAAGAACCCACCGCCATTCACCGCCCGGTGAAAACCCGCCCCCCCCGCCGCTCGTCCACCGGCGCGTCGCCGCGCGCCGCTGCGCCGGCACGCGCGCCGGCGCAGCCGAGCACTCCGGCGCCGCCGCCCGAGCGCGGCGTCAAGGCCGCCACCTTCCGGCTGCTGCTCGAGACGGCGATGGGCATCATCCGCGACGGCCATATCCCCAGCGTCGCCGAGGTCGCGGTGCGTTCGCGCGTCTCGCGCGCCACCGCGTACCGCTACTTCCCGAGCCGCAGCGCGCTGATCACCGCGGTGATCGACAGCTCGCTCGGCCCGGTGCGAACCCTGTCCAGCAACCTGCCCGACGGCCGCGCGCGCATTCACGAGCTGTTCGAGCAGACCTTCCCGCGCTTCGAGGACTTCGAGCCGCAGCTGCGCGCCGCGGCCCAGCTCGCGCTCGAGCAGTGGGCGCTCGAGCGCGCCGGCCTGCTCGAGGAGGAGCCGTACCGCCGCGGCCACCGCATCCGCATCCTCGGCCACGCGATCGAGCCGCTGCGCGGCCAGCTGACACCGGCGCTGCGCCAGCGGCTGCACCACGCGCTGTCGGTCGTCTACGGCATCGAGCCGGTGGTGATCCTGAAGGACATCTGGGGCCTGCCCGCGCGTGAGGTGCAGCGCGTCGCGATGTGGATGGCCGATGCGCTGATCGACGCCGCGGTTGCGCAATCGGCGGCGCCGGCGGCGTCGCGCCGCAAGGGGCGCTGACGCCCGCGGTCACGCGGTGGAAGCCTGCCCGGCCCTCGCGAGGCGTTGTTTGCCGGCCTGCTTGCCGGCGTACATCGCGGCGTCGGCGCTGCGCACCAGCGCCGCGGCGTGGCTGCCGTCGGTGGGCGCGAGCGCGTAGCCGATCGTCATGCCGACGCGGCAGCGTGCGGCCGAGGTCTCGAACGGCGCTTCGGCGCAGCCGAGCAGCTTGTGGCCGATCTGCTCGGCCTCGCGAGCGCTCTCGAGCCCGCCGACGACGACGACGAACTCGTCGCCACCGGTGCGCGCCACCAGGTCGCCGGCGCGCACTGCGCGCTTCAGCCGCGCCGCGACCTGCTGCAGCAGTTCGTCGCCGGCCGCATGGCCATGCTCGTCGTTGACGAGCTTGAAGCCGTCGAGGTCGATCACGTAGACGGCGGCGACGCGCGCGCTCTCCGCCGCCGGCATCAGCGCCGGCAGCGCCTGGTCGAGCCCGCGGCGGTTCAGCAGACCGGTCAGCGGGTCGCTGCTCGCGATGGTGGCCAGCTGCGCATGCTCGCGGCGCGCCTTCGCCGCCTGGCGCCGAAGCGCCTCCGAGCGCAGCGCGACGATCACCACCCACACGCCCATCTCGGCCACCGAGCCGGCCTGGAAGGCGTGATGGGTCAGCGGCTCGAACGGCAGCCGGCCGGCCTGCAGCAGCGCGAACGCCGCGACGCCGGCGGCGTAGACGACCCAGCCGCCGAAGGTCCAGCGGGCGATCGGGTCGCCGGCACGCGCGAGTCGCCAGGCCACCGGCACCGCGATCAGCATCGGCAGCAGGCCGATCGCGCTCGACAGCGCCGACGCGGCGCGGTAGCCGATCGCGCCGGCGACGAAGAGCAGGCCCCCGAGCAGCGCAAGCGCGGCCACCGCCCGCATCGCCAGCGACGCCCGCGGCGCGTTCCGTGGCATCTGCAGCGAGCTGTCGACGAACATCGTGCCGCCGGCGAGGATCATCAGCATCGCCAGTGGCGCGGCGTTGCGCGCCAGCCAGGGCACGCCGGGCCACAGCGTCTGCGCCGCCAGGCCGTGATAAGCGGCGAAGAACAGCATCGCCGAGACCGTCGCGACGCCGAACCAGAGGTACAGCGCGTCGCGGTAGACGACCAGGCACAACAGGGTGTACACGAGCATCGCGACGCCGAGGCCGGCGAGCAGCCCCTGCGCGCCGGCGACGCGGCCTTCGGCGGCGAGCAGCGCGTTCGTCTGCGCCAGCTGCAGCGGCACGATCATCGTGCTGGTGGTGCGCACGCGCAGCAGCAGCTCGTGCCGCTGGCCGGGCTCGAGCGCGAGCCTCGCCGCCGGCAGCCGCAGCGCGGTCTCGCGCGCGCCCGGCGGTGCATGGTCGCCCATCGCCGCGCGCTGAACGACCCGCCCGTCGCGAGCGACGAAGACTTCGATCTCGTCGAGCGACGGGTAGTCGACCGCCAGCCACCAGCCGTCGGCGGCTGTTCCGGGCGCCGTCTCGACGGCCAGCCGCAGCCACACGGTGTCGTCGCGGCGGCCGAGGTTCGCCGCCGGCGCGGTGGGTGGGGCGAATCGATCGCGCGCGGCGAGCGCCTGCGCCGCGTCGAGGCGGTGGCCGGGGTCGGCGAGCATCGTCGCCGCGGGCCAGGCGTCGACCATCGGCCGGGCGGCGTCGAGCACGAGCACTTGCACGCGCTCGGCGGCAGCGCTCGCGGGTGCGAGCCATGCCGCGAACAGCGCGAGCAGCAGCCCGGCGATGACGGTGCCGAAGCGGTGCGCGGCGAGGAAGGGCGGGGTCGGCATCGAAGTCCAGTGTCGGCAGTGCCGGTCGCCGCTCCACCCCTCTGGCCGAGGGGGCCTCCCCGGAGCGGCACCGGATGTCGACGGCACCCGGGGCACGCATGCGCGCGGCGACTGTGCCGCCGGCCGGGCACACGCGCAAGCCTCGGCGGCGTCGGGACTTCTGGACTTGCGTTGGGATTCGGCGGCGACTGCGGCCGCGAGGCGGGCCCGTGGCGCACTTGCGGCGCGCCCGCCTGTCAGCTCACAACGCCGTCGACCGCAACGGGCAGCCGCTGTGACCGCCGGACGGGTCGCTCACGGCCCCGTCTGGCGCAGGCTGATCACCGGCCAGCCGCGTGCGGCAGCCACCGCGGCCAGCCGCTGGTCCGGGTGCGTCACCACCGGTTCGTCCACCGCTTCGAGCAGCGGCAGGTCGTTGGCCGAGTCGCTGTAGAAGCAGCTGTGCAGCGTGCCGAGCGCGAGGCCGCGTTCGGCGAGCCACGCGTGCAGCCGCGTGACCTTGCCTTCGCGCATGTTGGGCGGCCCGAGCGTGGCGCCGGTGAAGTGGCCTGCGGCGTCGGTCTCGCACTCGGTGGCGATCAGATTCGGCAGGCCGAGGTATCCCGCGGTGAGCTCGGTGATGAAGCGGTTGGTGGCGGTGGTCAGCACCAGCAGCTCGCCGCGCAAGCGGTGCCGTTGCACCAGCGCCGCGGCTCCGGCGTGCAGCCGCGGCACCACGCGCTCGTGAAGGAAACTCTCGCGCAGCGGATGCCACTGCGCAGCGGTGCGGCCGGCCAGCGTACCGACGTAGAAGTCGCAGAAGTCCTGCACGCTCACGGTGCCGTCGCGGTAGCCGCGTTCCATCTCGGCGTTGCGCGAGCCGAAGGTCTCGGCGTCGAGCAGCCCCTGGTCGATCAGGAAGTCGCACCACAGCTGGTCGCTGTCGCCGTCGAGCAGCGTGTGGTCGAGGTCGAACAGGACCAGCCCCGGGCTCAAGTCAGCACCCCGAAGCGAGCTGTTGCGCGAGGTGTGCCGGCCCACTGAGGATTGCCGCGGATCCGGCTCCGCCGGTCCGCCGGCAAAAAGCCCAAGGGTCAGCCCGGGCGGGCCACCCGCCGCAGCCCAACCGAGGATTGCCGCGGATCCGGCTCCGCCGGTCCGCTGGCAAAGCCCCCCTGGGGGGCAGCGACCGAGAGGGAGCGTGGGGGCCTCGTTCACGGAGACCGCAGGTGCCACGCCTTGGGCCGCGTGAAGGTCTGGATGCCGTAACGCGACAGCGTGAGGCCGATGCCCGAGTGGCCGTGCCCCGACCACGGCAGCCGCGGGCTGACGCGGTCGCAGCAGTTCCAGTAGACGCTGCCGGCGTTCACACGCGCCAGCAGCGCGCGCGCGACGGCTTCGTCGCGCGTGTAGACGCCGGCGGTCAGGCCGTATCGGGTGTCGTTCATCAGCGCCACCGCCTCGTCGTCGCCGGCGACCTTCTGGATGCCGATGATCGGGCCGAAGCTCTCCTCGCGCATCACGTCCATCGTGTGGTTCACGTCGGTCAGCACGGTCGGCTCGAACCACTGGCCGGGGCCGGCGAGCACGCGGCCGCCGAAGCGCAGCGTCGCGCCCTTGGCGAGCGCGTCCTCGAGCTGCGCCTGCAGAACATGCAGCTGCGGCGCGCGCGTGATCGCGCCGATGTAGGTGGCGGGGTCGGCCGGGTCGCCGATGCGAAAGCCTGCCACCGTGTCGACGAAGTGGTCGACGAAGCGGTCGTGCAGGCTCTGGTGCACGTAGATGCGCTCCACCGAGCAGCAGCTCTGGCCGGTGTTGTACATCGCGCCGTCGGCGAGTGACTCGGCGGCGGCTTTCGGGTCGGCATCGGCGCGCACGTAGGTCGGGTCCTTGCCGCCCAGCTCGAGCTGCACCTTGACGAGCCGAGGCGCCAACGCCTGCGCGATCTTGACGCCGGTGGCATGGCTGCCGGTGAAGAACAGGCCGTCGATTCGCTGCGCGAGCAGCGCCGCGCCGACCTCGCCGCCGCCCACCAGGCACTGCATCACGCCCGTGGGCACGCCGGCCAGGTGCAGCAGCCGCACGATGTGCTGGCCGGTGAGCGTCGCGAACTCGCTCGGCTTGTAGAGCACCGTGTTGCCGGTGATCAGCGCCGGCACGATGACGTTGCAGCCGACGAAGTACGGGTAGTTCCAGGCCGAGATGTTGGCCACCACGCCGAGCGGCTCGTGCGAGATCTGCTCGTGCATGCCGCCGCCGTCGAAGACATGCTCGTCGCGCACCGCGGCCTCGGCCTGCTCGACGAAGAAGTCGATGCGAGCCAGCAGACCGTTGAGTTCGTTGCGCGACTGTGCGATCGGCTTGCCGACCTCCTGCGTCAGCGTCGCGGCGAGCAGCTCGAGCTCGGCCACCAGCTTGGCGCGGAAGCGCCGCACCGCGGCGACCCGGTCGCCGATCGGCATCGCCGCCCAGTCGGACTGGGCACGCCGCGCCGCGGCAGCCTTCGCGGCAACCGAGGCGGCGTCGTCGCAGGGCAGTTGGGCGATGTGCTCGCCGGTGGCCGGGTTGTGGATCTCGAGGGTCTTCATCGTGCCGACTCTGCCTCGCGCACCGTTCGTGCGGTTCGCAGGAAGTCCTCCAGCAGGGGGGTGTCGTCGAAGATCGCCGGGTCGCCCGGCGGGTGGAACTCGGGGTGCCACTGCACGCCGGCGACGAAGGTCGGCCCGCGCCAGCGGATCGCCTCGACGATGCCGTCGTCGGGGCAGCGCGCCTCGACCTCGAACGCCGACGCAACGTCCTTGATCGCCTGGTGGTGGATGCTGTTGATGGTGGCGCGCGGGCGCGCCGGGTAGAGCGACGCGAGCCGCGTGCCGGGAACGATCTCCACCCGGTGCTGATTGCGTTCGTAGTGGCCGCGGTTGACGTGCAGCGTGCCGCCCGGGCGCTGGGTGGCGATGTCCTGCAGCAGCGTGCCGCCGAAGGCGACGTTGATCAGCTGGTGGCCGCGGCAGATGCCGAACACCGGCTTGCCGGCGGCGACGAAGGCGCGGATGAGTTCGATCTCGTAGCGGTCGCGCACCGCGTCGCCGGCCCATTCGGGGCGCAGCGGCTCCTCGCCGTAGCTCTGCGGCGCGACGTCGTTGCCGCCCTGCAGCACCAGGCCGTCGAGCGATTGGGCGTAGTGGCGCAGGTTGAAGTCTTCGCGCGTCGTCAGGCTCTGCGAGTCGACCGCCGGGATCATCACCGCCAGCGCACCGCCGCGCAGCAGCCAGTGCGCGACCGACTGCTCCAGATAGTGCAGCGTCTTGGTCCAGACGCCGCCGAGGTCGAGCACCGGGCCGGCGGGGTAGTAGATGCGCGCCGAGACGCCGATCATCAGGTGCGGGGTCTTGAAGGGCATGTCCGCCTCGGAGGGTGCTGGTCACATGGCCTGCCGGAACAGCCTCTCGTAGTCGGCCTCGGTGGCCGGCCGCGGGTTGGTCTGGCCGGTGAAGTCCTTGGCCGCCAGCGGCACCAGCCTCGGCAGCATCGTCTCGGCGACGCCGCGCTCGCGCAGGCCGCCGGTGATGCCGATGCGGGCCTTGAGCTGCCGCAGCCACGGCACGAAGGCGGCACCGCCGCCGGCGACACCCGCCGCATGAGCCAGCTCGTCGAACTTGGCCGGCACCGCCTCGAAGTTCCACGCCAGCACGGTGTCGATCATCAGCGCGTTGGCCAGCCCGTGGTGCAGGTCGGCCACGGCGCCGAGTGCATGCGCGCAGGCGTGGACCGAGCCGAGATCCTTCTGGAAAGCCACCGCGCCCATCATCGAGCTCATCAGCATGTCGGCGCGCGCCGCCAGGTTGCCCGGCTCGGCCACCGCGGTGGCGAGCGCGTGTGCGCCCAGGCGCAGCCCCTCGAGCGCGATGCCGTCGCACATCGGGTGCCAGGCAGGGGACAGATAACTTTCGATGTTATGCGTCAGTGCATCCATGCCGGTGGCGGCGGTGACCGCCGGCGGCAGCGCCAGCGTCAGCTCGGGGTCGGCGAACACGGCCTTGGCGAGGATCTTCGGGCTGAAGACGGTGCGCTTGACGTGGCTCGCGTCTTCGCTCACCACCGACGAACGGCCGACCTCGCTGCCGGTGCCGGCGGTGGTGGGCAGGGCGACGACATAGGGCAGCTGGTTGACGATCGGCCGCACCTGCGGGTGATCCCACACGTACTCGATCACGTCGCCTTCGTGCACCGCCATCAGCGCCACCACCTTGCCGACGTCGAGCGCGGCGCCGCCGCCGAAGGCGACCACACAGTCGGCGCGGTGCGCCCTGAACGCGGCCGCGCCGGCCATCACCTGCGCGCAGCTGGGGTTGCCAAAGACGCCGTCGAAGACCGCAACCTCGAGCCCGCCGAGGTGGCCCAGGAACTCGGCGGCCACCGGCAGCTTCGCGAGCGCGCGGTCGGTGACAACAAGCGCTCGTTTCAGCCCCCGATCGAGCAGGTGGGCGGCGACGAGCCTGCGCGCACCGGCGCCGAAGTGGATGTCGGTGGGGAAGGCGAAGCGGGTGAGGGTCATCGTTCAATCCAGCAGGACCATGCCTTCGATGCGCGCGGCGCGGCGGTCGAAGGTGACGGTGTGCGAGCAGCCAGCCCGAGCGCCTCGCGCACCGCCTTGGGGACCGTGATCTGGCTCTTGCTCGTCAGCGTGGCTTCTTCCATCGTCGTCCCCGTGGTAAGGCGGATCCGAATTTTGTCTTGCTGCGTTCAGATGATCTCGAAGTAGCGCTTCAGCTCCCAGTCGGTCACCGCATCCTGCCACTGCCGGAACTCCCACTCGCGGGTGGCGGCGAAGTGCTCGACGAAGGTGTCGCCGAGCCAGTCGCGCGCGATTGTCGACTCGCGGAAGATGCGCGTCGTCTCGAGCAGCGAGCGCGGCGCGCGCGGGATGTGCTCGGCGCCCTGGTTGGTGCCGGTGATCGGCGGCGCGGTGAGCTTCAGGCCCTTCTCGACGCCGTGCATGCCGGCGGCCAGCACCGCGGCCATCGCCAGGTACGGGTTGACATCGGCGCCGGGGCAGCGCGTCTCGAGCCGCGTGCTCTTCGGGCTGCCTGCGATGACGCGGAAGCTCGCGGTGCGGTTGTCCAGCCCCCAGGTCGGCTTCACCGGCGCCCAGAAGCCGTCGACGAGCCGCTTGTAGCTGTTGATCGTCGGCCAGAACATCGGCGCGAACTCCATCAGGCAGGCGATCTGGCCGGCGAGGTAACTCTCGAAGAGCTTGCTCATCGAGCGCTTGTCGCGTGCGTCGTAGAAGAGGTTGGCCTTGCCGTCCGACAGACTCTGGTGGATGTGACCGGAGCAGCCCGGGTACTGGGCGCTCCACTTGGCCATGAAGCTCGGCATCACGCCGAAGCGCTTGCCGATCTCCTTGGCGCCGGTCTTGAAGAGGATCGCGCGGTCGGCCGCTTCGAGCGCGCCGCTGAAGGTGATCGCGGCCTCGTAGACACCGGGGCCGGTCTCGGTGTGCAGCCCTTCGATCGGCACGCCGAAGGCGAGCATCTCGTCCATCAGCGCGTTGAAGAACCCGCGCTGGTCGGCCATGCGCAGCAGGCTGTAGCCGAACATGCCGGGTGTGATCGGCGTCGGCGCGACGCCGTACTTCGCGGCCCAGCTCTGCGGCGTCTCGGCGAAGTTGAACCACTCGAACTCCATGCCCGCCATCGGCGCGAAGCCGGTCTTGCCGGCCCGCGCGAGCACCTTCTTCAACGTCTGGCGCGGGCACACCGGGTAGGGGCTGCCGTCGGCGGCGACAAACTCGCCGAGGAAGAACGGCACCCCGCCGTCCCACGGCACGCGGCGTACGGTGTCGAGGTCGATTCGCGCCAGCGCGTCGGGGAAGCCGTGGTGCCAGCCGGTGACCTGCGTGTTGTCGTAGCAGACATCGTGCGAGTCCCAGCCGAAGACGACGTCGCAGAAGCCGAAGCCGCCTTTCGGGTACGGTTCGGCAGCGCCGAGGAACTTGTCGACATGCAGGTACTTGCCGCGCAGGATGCCGTCGATGTCGCTGACCGCGACTTTGACCTTGCCGGTGCCCGACTGGCGGATGGCGGCGAGCGCCGGGTGTTCTCTCTTCTGGCTGGCCATGCTCTTTCTCTCGTCGCGGGTCAGAGGGCGGGCGCGCCCGACGGGATGCCCATCTCGCGCAGCGTGTCGGCCACCGCCGCCACCGCCTGGCGCATCTCGTTGCGGCCGATGGCACCGATGCATCCGACGCGGAAGGTCTCCAGCTGCGTCAGCTTGCCCGGGTAGAGCACGAAGCCGCGCGCCTTGGCGCCCTCGTAGAAGCGCTTGAAGTCGTAGGCCGGGTGCGCCGGCGCGTGAAAGGTGACGATGATCGGCGCCTGCACCTCGGGCTTCAGGAAGGGCACGAAGCCGAGCGCGGCCATGCCGCCGACGAGCGCGCGGCAGTTGTCGGCATAACGCGCCAGCCGCGCTGGCTGGCCACCCTCCTCGACGAACTGCGCCACCGCCTCGGCGAGCGCGGCGACGACATGCGTCGGCGGCGTGAAGCGCCACTGACCGGTGCGGCCCATGTAGACATGCTGGTCGTGCAGGTCCATCGCCAGGCTCTGGCTGTGGCCGGCGCAGCCGTCGACGATGGCCTGTCGCAGGAAGACAAAGCCCATGCCGGGAACACCTTCGAGGCACTTGCCGCTGGCCGCCACCAGCGCGTCGAAACGCGTCCTTCGGGCGTCGATCGGCAGCGCGGCGAAGCTCGACATCGCGTCGACGATCAGCCCCTTGCCGTGTTTCTCGCACACTGCCGCCGCCTCGGCGAGCGGGTTCTCGACGCCGGTGCCGGTCTCGCAGTGGATCAGGATGACGTGGGTGACGCTGCCCACCGCCTTCAGCCGCGCGTCGAGCGCCGCCGCCGACACCGGCTCGTCCTCGGCGAAGCTCATCACGCTGGCTCGCCGGCCCATCATCTCGGTGAGCTTCGCGGCACGCTTGCAGTAGGCGCCGTTGTCGAGCACCAGCACATGGCCGTCGCGCGGAACGACAGTGGCCACCGCGGCCTCGACGCTGAAGGTGCCGCTGCCTTGCAGCGGCACGACGACATGGCTGTCGTGGCCGTGGATCACGTCGAGCAGCTGCGAGCGCACGCGCGCGGTGAGGGCGTTGAAGTCGGCGTCCCAGCTGCCCCAGTCGCGCAGCATCGCGAGCTTGGTGCGCAGTGTGGTGGTGAGCGGGCCGGGGGTGAGGAGGATCTTGTCGCGGTCCATTCATCGGCTCCGGGGGTGAGTGGGTGGCTGCGTCCGACCGGTTGTCATCGGATGCTGCGCGCGAGACCTCGCAGGGCTGCATCGGCGCGTGAGCCGACGCGGGGTGACCGGCCGGCGGCCCGACTGCTGGCCCTCGCTGCGCTCGGGTTCCCTGCGCTTCTCGGCCTCGTGGCCCGCCGCATAACTCGCTCCGTTCGCTGCGCTCACTGCGCTCGGACAGATGCGGCGAGTCAGATGACGGGGCGCGCGAGTACGCGCGCGGCCACGAGCCCTGCGATGCTCGGCGGCGCACACGGGCCGCCGGCCGGCCACCCCACATCGGCTCGGCAACGGAGGAGGTGTTCCGTGCGGGGGGCCACCCATGGAGGAACTCGCGCCGGGCGGTACTCGGTGCGGGCGATCTGTGGGGCGGCGAGAAGCGCAGGTCTGGGGTCGGCGCGCGTACCCGCGCGCTTCGTCATCTGGCTCGCCGGATCCGTCCGAGCGCAGTGAACGAAGTGAACGGAGCGAGTTATACGGCGCGACCCCAGGCCGAGCATCGCAGCGGAGTCGGAGCGCAGCGGAGATCGCTCCACCGTGAGCCCGCACCGAGTACCGCCCGGCGCGACGCGCCGGCTGCAAACGGTGAGTGAAGTCGAAGGACAACCGGCTCACGCTCACGCCTTCCACGCCTGCGTCCTCCTTCCGATCCACAGCGCCAGCAGCCAGAAGAGGAAGGTCGCGATGCTCGACGCCGCCGCGATCATCACCGCGCAGGCCGCGGCGGCACCGATCTCGCCCGCTTCGTCGAGGTTCAGGATCGCGATCGACGCCACCTTGGTGGACGGCGAGTAGAGGAAGACCACCGCCGAGATCGTCGTCATCGCGTTGACGAAGAAGTAGCGCGCGATGTCCACCAGCGCCGGCATGCAGATCGGCAGCGTGACGCGCCAGAAGGTCTTGTAGAAGGGCACCTTCAGGCTGGCGCTGACGGCCTCGAACTCGGCGTCGAGCGCCTTCAGCGCCGTCACCGCCGTCAGGTGGCCGGTGGTGTAGAAGTGGACGATGGTGCACAGCGTCAGCAGCGCCATCGTGTGGTACAGGCCGTTGAGCGGGTTGGCGGGGTCGTTGAAGAAGAAGATGTAGCCGAGGCCGAGCACCAGCCCGGGCACCGCCATCGGCAGAATCGCCAGCAGCCGCACGATGCTGCGCAGCGCGGCCGGCACCGGCGTCTTTTCGAGCAGGTAGGCGCCGACGAAGACGAGCAGGGTGCCGAAGAGCGCGGTGCCGGCGGCCATCGTCAGGCTGTTGACGAAACCTTCGCCGACCTCGGCGTCGAACAGGCCCATCGTGTAGTGGCGCAGGCTGGGCGCCAGGTTGTAGGGCCAGAAGCTCGCGAAGGACGCAAACACCGCCATGCCGAGCATCGCCAGCATCAGCGCCGCCACCCCCACACAGTAGGCGGTGAGGAGCCGGTCGCGAAGCGGCGCGTGGCGAGGGCGGTAGGGCACCGCGCGTGCGGTCAGCATCGCCGTCTGGCGGCGCGAGACGAAGTGGTCGACCGAAAAAGTCAGCGCTGCCGGCGCCAGCAGTAGCAGCGCGACCACCGCGCCGCGCTGGAAGTCCTGCTGCCCGATCACGAGCTTGAAGACGTCGGTGGCGAGCACGTTGAAGTTGCCGCCGATCACTTTCGGGATGCCGAAATCGGTGATGACCAGCGTGAAGACCACCAGGCTGGCGCTGATCAGCCCGTACTTCGCGCCCGGCAGCGTGATGGTGAGGAACTTGCGCCGCGTGCTCGTGCCGAGCGCGTCGGCGGCCTCGTACAGGCGGCCGTCGGCGGCGGTGAGCGCGGTGACGAGGATCATCAGCGCGTGCGGGAAGACGGCGAACCACTCGGCGACGACGATGCCGGGCGCGCCGTAGATCTGGTCGAAGCCGAGCCCATCGAGCAGCCCTTTCGCGGCCCCCTGGTTCCCGAACCAGTAGATCAGCGAGATCGCCGACAGCAGCGAAGGCGCCAGCAGCGGGATCAGCGTGATGCCGCGGAACACCGGCTTGAAGCGCATGCGGCTGCGCGTGAGCGCGTACGCGAAGACGAAGGCCGATGGCACCGCGAGCAGCGTCACCAGCGCCGACACCCACAGGCTGTTCCACAGCGACTCCAGCAACGCCGGCGTGCGTGCGTAGGCGACGAAGTTGGCCAGCGCGACGAAGCGCCCCTGGTTGTCCTGCACGGCCTGCAGCAGGATCGACAGCAGGGGCAGCGCCAGGAAGGCCACCAGCGTCAACGCCACCAGCGAGACCGCCACTGCGGCGAGATGGTCGGAGGCGGTGGATCGCAGCCGCGGCGTGGCGCCGGGGCGCGTGGCGGCGGGGGCAGCGGCGGCGTTCACGCGGGAAGGGGCTCGGGCTCCCCGACGAAGACCCGCATGCGCTCGGGCATCAGCCGCAGCGGCAGCCGCCCGCCGACGTCGAGCTGCTGCTCGGCGAGGAAGTTCAGCGACAGGTAGACAGTCAGCGCATGCTCGCCGAGCGCGGGGCTCGTCACTCGAACCAGGCAGTACGAGCCGAGGAACTCCACCTTGTCGATGCGGGCGTCGAAGACATTGGTGTGGCCGGGCTCGATCGGCCGCGCGAGCACATCCTCGGGCCGCAGGTAGATCTTCACCGCGCTGCCCGGCGGCTGCTGGTGCGGGCAGACGAAGCTGGTCGGCCCGATGCGAACGCGGGCGTCATGCTCGGCGGTGGCCGGCAGCACGTTGATGCGGCCGACGAAGTCGGCGACGAAGGGCGACGCGGGGTCGCGATAGACCTGCATCGGCGTGCCCACCTGCTCGATGTGGCCCTGGTTCATCACGACGATGCGGTCGGCTACCGAGAGCGCCTCTTCCTGGTCGTGGGTGACCATGATCGTCGTCACCCCCAGCTTGCGCTGCAGCGCGCGGATCTCCTGCCGCAGGTGCACGCGGACGATGGCGTCCAGCGCCGACAGCGGCTCGTCGAGCAGCAGCAGCCCGGGCGAAGTGGCGAGCGCGCGCGCGACCGCGATGCGCTGCTGCTGCCCGCCCGAGAGCTGCGCAGGGAACTTGCCCTCGCTGCCCGGAAGGCCCACCAGCCGCACCAGTTCCGACACCCGCGACTGGATCTGCGCCCGCGGCAGCTTGCGGTTGACGAGCCCATAGGCGACGTTGTCGGCCACCGTCAGGTTCGGGAACAGCGCGTAGCTCTGGAAGACGATGCCGTAGTCGCGCTGCGCCGGCGGCAGCAGCGAGATTTCGCGACCGCCCTGGCGGATTCGGCCGCCGCTCTGCGTCTCGAGCCCGGCGATGATGCGCAGCAGCGTCGTCTTGCCGCAGCCCGACGGGCCGAGGAAGCATACGAATTCGCCCTGCGCGATGCCGAGGCGGATGTCCTCGAGCGCGACGAAGGCACCGAACTGCTTGCGGATGCCTTCGAGCTCGAGGAAGGGCTGCACGGGCGGCGGCGGGCGGTCGCGGTTCAGCGCTTCTCGATCTTGGCGTTGTAGCGCTTGGTCCACTCGGCGAGGATGCGCTCGCGGTTCTCGGCCGCCCACGAGAAGTCCATCTTCACCAGCCGCGCCTCGTAGTCCTTCGGCACGTTGGGCAGCGGATCGGCGACCCCCGGCTGCGCGGTGATCGCGAAGTTCTTGCCGTAGAGCAGCATCGCGTCTTTGCTGCTGGCCCAGTCGGCGAGCTTCTTCGCCGCGTCGAGCTTCTTCGTGCCCTTGTGGATCGCGAAGGCCTCGAGGTCCCAGCCCAGGCCCTCCTTCGGGAACACGAGGTCGATCGGCGCCCCCTTGGCCTTGTTGCTGTTGGCGCGGTACTCGAAGCTGATGCCGACCACGAACTCGCCGCTCGCGGCCATGTTGCAGGGCTTGGAGCCGGAGTGTGTGTACTGCGCGATGTTCTCGTGCAGCGCGTCCATGTACTTCCAGCCGCCACCCTTGCCGCCGTCGTCGCCCCACAGCGTCAGCCAGGCGGTGACGTCGAAAAAGCCGGTGCCGCTGGAGGCCGGGCTCGGCATCACGACCTGGCCCTTGTAGGCGGGCTTCGTGAGGTCCTTCCAGGTCTCGGGCTTCGGGATGTTGCGCTTCTTGGCCTCGACGGTGTTGAAGCAGACCGTCGCGCCCCAGACGTCCATCCCGAACCAGGCCGGCGGGTTCTTCTTGTCGCGGTACTGGCTCATGATGGCGTCGAGGTTCAGCGGCCGGTACGGCTCGAGCATGCCGTTCTTGTCCAGCAGTGCAAGGCTCGAGGCGGCCACGCCCATCACGACGTCGGCCTGCGGGTTGGCCTTCTCGGCCAGCAGCTTGGCGGTGATGACGCCGGTGCTGTCGCGAACCCACTTCAGTTCGATGTTCGGCTCCACCTTGTTGAAGCCCTGTTCGTAGGCTTTCAGCTGGTCGGTCTCGAGCGCGGTGTAGACGAGCAGCTGCGTCTTCTGCGCCGCTGCGCCGGTGGCGGCCAGCGCCAGCACGGTGGCGGCGACGAGGGTGGGGATCGCGGGGCGCTCGTGGCTCATGTCGGCTCCTGTTGTCGAGGTGGGAAGGGTCGGTGACGAACCCGCCAGTTTGCGACCGGCCGGGTGACGCGGCGATGACGATAACCAGCGCCGCAGCCGGGAAGCCCATCGTGCACGCGCGGCCGGGGTGGTGTCAACGGTATTTGGTCTATTGTTGACAATCGCTCGCGCTGGCGATCCAATGCCAAGCCATGAAGACCGCCCGAGCGGCGCCCCCTGGCCGCAGGGACCAGCCCCCCGCGGCCCAGCCCGTGCCCGCGCCGCACCCGACGATCGCGCTGCTGCAGAGCAGCTCGCTGACCAGCGTGGTGCAGGGCGAACTCGAACGCATGATCCTTTCCGGCGAGCTTGCCCCCGGCGCCAAGCTCACCGAGATGGCGCTCGCGCAGCGGCTCGGCGTCTCGCGCGGGCCGCTGCGCGAGGCCTTCCGCATGCTCGAGGAGGCTGGCCTCGTTCGCACCGAGAAGAACCGCGGCGTCTTCGTTCGCGACATCCCGATCGACGAGGCGATCGAAATCTTCGACCTGCGCGCCGCGATGGACGAGCTGGTCGGCCGCCGGCTCGCCGAGGCCATCACCCCGGCACAGCTGAAGGAGGTGCGCACGATGGTCGACACGATGGAACGGCTGGTGAAGGCCGAGGACACCCGCGGCTACCACCTGCTGAACCTGCAGTTCCACGACCGGCTGGTCGAGATGGCGGGCAACCGCAAGCTGCGAGACATCTACCGCAAGCTGATCAAGGAGCTGAGCCTGTTCCGCCGCCTGAACCTGGCCGACGGCTGGCTGATGCCGATTTCCGCCGGCGAGCACCGCGCGATCGTCAAGGCGATCGCCTCCGGCGACCCCGAGGCCGCCGGCCGCGCGATGTTCGACCACGTGATGGAGAGCAAGGAGCGAACGGTCTCCAACCACCTGAAGCGCCAGCATACCGAGGCCATCGCCGATGCTTGAAGTCAACAACCGCCGCTACCGGCTGCCCACGGCGCCCACCGTCGTCGTCTGCGTCGACGGCTGCGAGCCGGAGTACATCGCGCAGGGTGTCGCCGCCGGCGCGATGCCGTGGATGAAGCGAACGCTCGCCGAAGGCACGGCGCTGGTGGCCGACTGCGTGGTGCCGAGCTTCACCAACCCCAACAACCTGTCGATCGTCACCGGCGCCCCGCCCAGCGTGCACGGCATCTGCGGCAACTACCTCTACGACACCGCCTCGGGCACCGAGGTGATGATGAACGACCCGAAGTGGCTGCGCGCGCCGACGCTGCTGGCCGCGCTGGCCGACGCCGGCAAGAGCGTTGCCGTCGTCACCGCGAAGGACAAGCTGCGGCGGCTGCTCGGGCACGGCATGTTCGGATCCGGCTTCGCCGGGCCGGACAGCTCCCCTCGGGGGACGGGCCACGCTGGCGCGGCCCAAGGGGCTCGGCCACGAGGCGTGTGCTTCTCGTCGGAGAAGGCCGATCAGGTCAGCGAGGCGGAGAACGGCATCGCCGACGTGCTGCCATTGGTCGGCATGCCGGTGCCCGACGTCTACAGCGCCGAGCTGTCGGAGTTTGTCTTCCGCGCCGGCGTCGCGCTCGCGAAGACCCGGCGCCCCGACGTGATGTACCTCAGCACCACCGACTACATCCAGCACAAACACGCGCCCGGCACGCCCGGGGCGAACGACTTCTACGCGATGATGGACCGCCACCTCGGCGAACTGGATGCGCTCGGGTGCGTGATCGCGCTCACCGCCGACCACGGCATGAACGCCAAGACCGGCATGGACGCGCAGCCCGACGTGATCTACCTGCAGGACCTGCTCGACGAGTGGCTCGGCGAGGGGGAGGCGCCGGGCCGCTCCCAAGCCTCCTCGCCCCCCTCGGGGGGTGGGTCGCCCTCGGGCGGCCCAGGGGGCTCGATGAGGGCGCGCGTGATCCTGCCGATCACCGACCCCTATGTTGTGCACCACGGGGCGCTCGGCTCCTTCGCCACCGTCTACTTGCCGCCGGGTGCCGACGCGGCTGCGCTGATGGCACGCATCTCGGCGCGGCGCGGCATCGAACTCGTGCTGACGCGCGCACAGGCGGCCGATCGCTTCGAGCTGCCGGCCGACCGCATCGGCGACCTGGTGGTGGTGTCCGAGCGCTTCACCGTCATCGGCACCAGTGCCTCGCGGCACGACCTCTCGGCGCTGGACGTGCCGCTGCGCTCGCACGGCGGCATCTCCGAACAGCGTGTACCGCTGATCGTCAACCGCCGCATCGAAGGGTTGCCGGAAGGGCGGCGGTGGCGCAACTTCGATGCTTTCGAGCTGGCGTTGAACCATGCGCAGTGACTTCGCGACCTGTCTTGCGCGTCGCGGCAGGCGGTACCCGGCGGCGGCGCCCGATGGGGCGGTCGGCGCTGCGCGCCGACTTCCCTGCGCTGCTCGGTCCAGGGCCGCACCGCATAACTCGCTACGCTCACCTCGTTCGCTGCGCTCGGACAGATGCGGTGAGTCAGTTCACGAGGCGCGCGGAATACGCGCGCCGGCCCTGGCCCTGCGCTGCTCGGCGCCCCATAGGTTGCCGCCGCCGGGTACCGCCTGCCGCGAGCCCCATCGCTCGCTGCCCCCCGGTGACGCGCCACCATGGTTGCCGAGCCGCTGCGGGGTGGCCGGCCGCCGGCCCGTTGGCGCCGCCGAGAAGCACAGCGCTCCTGGCCGCGCGCGTACCCGCGCGCCTCGTCATCTGACTCGCGGCCGTCTGTCCGAACGAAGCGAGCGTAGCGAGCGTAGAGAGTTGGGCCGCGGGCCAGGAGCGCGAGCATCGCAGGGAACCCGAGCGCAGCGAGGGCCAGCCTCCGGGCCGGCGGCCGGCCACCCCGCAGTGGCTGCGCGCTTCACAGCGCGGGCAACAACAGTTCGGCACACACCATGCTGACCGAATCCCTCCGCATCGCCGGCGAGAAGCTCGGTGCCGGCCGCACCGCCGACCGCGTGATCGAGGTCCGCAACCCCTACACGCGGGCGCGGGTCGGCACGGTGCCGAAGGCCACGCTCGAGGAGGTGCGGCAGGCGTTCGAGATCGCCCGCGCCTACAAGCCGAAGCTCAGCCGCTTCGACCGCGCCAACATCCTGAACCGCGCGGCGGCGATCGTGCGCGAGCGCACCGCCGAGGTCGCGGCGCAGATCACCGCCGAGTCGGGCCTCAGCCTGAAGGACAGCACCTACGAGGCCGGCCGCGTCGCCGACGTGCTGATGTTCGGCGCCGGCGAATGCCTGAAGGACGACGGCCAGAGCTTCTCGTGCGACATCACGCCGCATGGCCGCCGGCGGCGGGTGCACACGCTGCGCGAGCCGCTGCTCGGCGTGATCACCGCGATCACGCCCTTCAACCACCCGATGAACCAGGTGGCGCACAAGGTGGTGCCGGCGGTGGCCACCAACAACCGCATGGTGCTGAAGCCGTCGGAGAAGGTGCCGCTGTCGGCGCTGTTGTTCGCCGACATCCTCTACGAGGCCGGGCTGCCGGGCGGGATGCTGAGCGTCGTCACCGGCGACCCGCGCGAGATCGCCGACGAGCTGATCACGAACCCGGCGGTCGATCTCGTCAGCTTCACCGGCGGGGTGGCGATCGGCAAGCGCATCGCGGCGATCGCCGGCTACCGCCGCATCGTGCTCGAGCTCGGCGGCAACGACCCCATCATCGTGATGGACGACGCCGATCTCGACGAGGCGAGCACGCTCGCGGTGCAAGGGTCGTACAAGAACTCGGGCCAGCGCTGCACCGCGATCAAGCGGATGCTGGTGCACGAGAAGGTGGCGGCGCGCTTCACCGAACAGGTGGTCGAGAAGACGCGGGCCTGGACCTTCGGCGACCCCACCGATCCGAAAAGCGAGATGGGCACGGTGATCGACGAGGCCGCGGCGCGGCTCTTCGAGTCTCGCGTCGACGAGGCGCTGGCGCAGGGCGCGCGGCTGCTCTGCGGCCACCGCCGCGAGGGTGCGCTCTACGCGCCGACGGTGATCGACCACGTTCGCCCGGAGATGACGGTGGTGCGCGAGGAGACCTTCGGCCCGGTGTCGCCGATCGTCAGCTTCGGCTCGCTCGACGAGGCGATCGCGATCGCCAACGGCACCGCCTACGGGCTGTCGTCGTCGCTGTGCACGAACCGGCTCGACGTGATCATGCGCTGCGTTGCCGAGCTGAACGTCGGCACCGTCAACGTTCGCGAGGTGCCGGGCTACCGGCTCGAGCTGACCCCCTTCGGCGGCATCAAGGATTCCGGTCTCGGCTACAAAGAGGGCGTGCAGGAGGCGATGAAGAGCTTCACCAACCTGAAGACCTACTCGCTGCCCTGGAGCTGAAGAAGACGCAGTGATCCACCTCCTGAACCTGTTGGCGGCGATCGCGCTGCTCGTCTGGGGCACGAACTTCGTTCGCACCGGCGTGCTGCGCGTGTTCGGCGAGAGCCTTCGCGGCGTGCTCGCGCGCAGCTTCGGCAACCGCATCCACGCGCTGCTCGCCGGGCTCGGCGTCACCAGCGTCGTGCAGAGCAGCACCGCCACCTGCCTGATCGTCGCGTCGTTCGTCGGGGCCGGGCTCGTCGGCACCGCGCCGGCGCTGGCGGCGATGCTCGGTGCCGACGTCGGCACCGCGCTGATGTCGGTGGTGCTGTCGTTCGACCTCTCGTGGCTGTCGCCGCTGCTGGTGTTCGCCGGGGTCGTGATGTCGCTGTCGCGGCCGAACAGCACCAGCGGTCGCGTCGGGCGGGTGCTGATCGGGCTCGGGCTGATCCTGCTCGCGCTGCAGCTGATCGTCGCCGCGACCAAGCCGCTCACATCGTCGCCGGCGGTGCGCGGGCTGCTCGAGGCGCTGCCCAACGAGGTGCTGCTCGACATCTTCGTCGGCGCGGTGCTCGCGGTGCTGTCGTATTCGAGCCTGGCGATCGTGCTGCTGGTGGCCACGCTCTCGGCGCAGCAGATGCTGCCGCCAACGGTCGCCTTCGGGCTCGTGCTCGGCGCCAACGTCGGCTCGGGCGTGCTCGCGCTGCTGGTCACCGCCGCCGGCAAGCCCGAGCTGCGCCGGCTGCCGCTCGGTAACCTGGTGTTCAAGCTGCTCGGCGTGTTGCTGATGCTGCCCTTTCTGCCCTGGGTGCAGGCGCAGCTGCAGCACTACGTGACCGAGGTGCACCAGCAGGTGGTGCTGTTCCACCTGCTGTTCAATGCGCTGCTGGCGCTGACCTTCATCGGGCTGACGGTGCCGGTGGCGCGGCTGGCCGAGCGCATGCTTCCGAAGCCCGACCCTACCGGCAACGGCGACCGGCCGCGCCACCTCGACCCGGTGGCGCTGGCGACACCCTCGCTGGCGATCAGCTGCGCGGCGCGCGAGGCGCTGCACCAGGCCGACGTCGTCGAGACGATGCTGCGCGGCATGCTGACGGTGCTGCGCAACAACGACCTCGAGCTCGCCGAGCGGCTGCGCAAGATGGACGACACCGTCGACGAGCTCTACTCGGCGATCAAGTTCTACCTGACGCAGATCTCGCGCGAGTCGCTCTCGGAGCGCGAGGGCCGGCGCTGGACCGACATCGTCAGCTTCACGATCAACATGGAGCAGATCGGCGACTGCATCGAGCGTGTGCTGCAGGACATCGAGGACAAGAAGATCCGCAAGAACCGCAGCTTCTCCGACGCCGGCATCGCCGAGATCTGCCACCTGCACGAGCGGCTGATGGCCAACCTGCGGCTCGGCATGAGCGTGTTCCTCGACGGCCATGTTCGCGACGCGCAGAAGCTGCTCGAGGAGAAGGCGCGCTTCCGCGACCTCGAGCACGAATACGCGGCCAACCACATCGCGCGGCTGCAGGACAACACCGCGCAGAGCATCGAGACGAGTTCGCTGCACCTCGACCTGATCAGCGAACTCAAGCGCATCAACTCGCACATCTGCTCGATCGCCTACCCGATCCTCGAATCGGCCGGCGCGCTGGCGGCGACGCGGCTGCGGCAGTCGCAGCTGGCGAACCTGGAGGAACATTGACGCCGAACGGGCTGACGATCGCTGGCATCGAGGCGCTGTTCGCGCGCCGTGGCGCCGAGCAGTATGCCGGCGAGCCGGTGACGCAGCTCGAGCATGCGCTGCAGGCTGCCGCGCTCGCCGAAGCCAGCGGCGCCGACGACGAGCTCGTCACCGCCTGCCTGCTGCACGACCTCGGCCACCTGGTGCACGAGCTCGGGCCGACGCCGACGCTCGCCGGCGTCGACGATCACCACCAGCATGCTGCGCTGCCGCTGCTGAAGGGGCTCTTCTCGCCGCGGGTGCTGGGCGCGATCGGCTCGCATGTCGACGCCAAGCGCTACCTGTGCGCGACGCGGGCGGGCTACCTGGAAGCGCTGTCCGACGATTCGAAGCGCAGCCTGGTGCTGCAGGGCGGTGTCTTCGACACCGCGCAGTGCGAGGCCTTCATCGCGCGGCGCGGTGCCGCCGAGGCGGTGCAGCTGCGGCTGTGGGACGACCTCGCGAAGACCGCCGGCGCGCCGACGCCGGCTCTCGCGCACTTCCTCGCCCGTGCCGAGCGCTGCGCGCTGCGTTGACCGCGGGATGGTGCTGACCTGGCCCTTGGTGCTGGCGGTGCTGGCCGGCGCGCTGCTGCACGCCGGGTGGAACGCGCTCGTCAAGTCGGCCGGCGACAAGACGGTCGACACCGCGCTCGTGCACCTGCTCGGCGCGCTGGTGGCGCTGCCGTTCGCGCTCTGGGCCGGGCTGCCGCGCCCCGAGGCCTGGCCCTTCATCGCCACCTCGCTGGTGATCCACGTCGGCTACTACATCGCTCTCGCCGGCGCCTACCACCACGGCGAGCTCGGGCTCACCTATCCCATCATGCGTGGCTTCGCGCCGCTGCTGGTGGCGCTGGGCAGCGCGACCGTGGTCGGCGAAGCCCCGAGCGCCGCCGCGTGGGCCGGCATCCTGTCCATCACCATCGGCGTCGCGCTGGTCGGCCTGGCACACCCGGGCGAGGCGCTTCACCACGGCAAGGCGCTCGCCTTCGCCTTCGCCAACGCGGGGATCATCGCCGTCTACACCTTCGTCGACGGCCTCGGCGTGCGCACCGAGCAGCGCGCCGGCGGCGAGGTGCTGCGCTACGTGTTGTGGCTGTTCGTGCTCGACGGGCTGCCCTACCCGCTGCTGGTGTGGCTGCGCCGCAGCCGCGAGCAGCGGCGCGAGATCGTCGCGTACGCGCGCCGGCGCTGGCCGCTGGCCGCCATCGGCGGCACGGCGTCGATCGGCTCGTACGCGATCGCGTTGTGGGCGATGACGCGTGCGCCGGTGGCCAGCATCGCCGCGCTGCGCGAGACCTCGGTGCTGTTCGCGGCGGTGATCGGCACCGTGATCCTGAAGGAGCGCTTCGGCTGGCAACGGGCGATCGGCACCGTGGTCGTCGTCGTCGGCGTCATCGCGCTGCGGCTGGGGGGGTAGGCACCGCCGCGTCGCTGCGGTGGCCCGCCGTCAGACGACCAGCCGCACCGCCCACCAGGCGCCGATCACCATCTGCACCGCGAACGCGGTGAAACGCAGCGTCACTGCGGCGGGTGATGTCGACGCGAGGTGGATCGCCGACTGCACGATGCGCGCCGCCAGCAGCGGGTACGCCAGCGGGTCGGTGACGGCGGTGCGGCCGGCCACCGCCGCCAGAAGCATCAGCCCGCCGAAGACAGGCAACCCTTCGAGGCAGTTGGCGTGTGCACGCGCCAGCCGCTGCATGAAGGGAGAGAGGTTCGAGTTGTCGGGCACGAAGCCGTTGGCCGCCACCTGCTTCGTCAGCACGAGCTTCGAGCGCATGGCCTCCATCACCAGCAACAGCAGCAGCGTCCAGGCGATGAAGCCGGCGAGGGCGGTCAAGGTCGGGCTCATCGGGCAGTTCTCCTCTCGGGCGGGCTCGGCAGGGCGGGGCGGCGCAGTATGCCGCCGGCCCGCCGGCACCTTGCCGGCCTCGGCGTCTCCCCGCTTGGCGGCTTCGGTCCGGTGGCTTATTGATCCGGCACGATGAAGTCTTCACGCCGCGTACTTGACGATGGGGTCTTGGAAGTAGCTCCGGACCCGATCGTGATTGGCTGCGATGAATTGCATGTGCTCATCGGCCGCGGCGCGCAG